>Ga0181520_10000047_pt1 | contig 219957 bp, 188 predicted proteins | sample PEATcosm2014_Bin_29_FD_132451 | JGI IMG/M metagenome (GOLD analysis project Ga0181520, IMG submission 132451) | Peatland microbial communities from MTU Mesocosm Facility, Houghton, MI, USA - PEATcosm2014_Bin02_30_metaG | ecosystem: Environmental > Terrestrial > Soil > Wetlands > Peat | place...
TCAGCATAACTCTCTTCGAGAAAACCCCCATTTTACAGGCACTTCAGCCATCCAACTCCGACAGCAATTTATACGACTCCGACAACCAGTTGATTCTGTTCGACTTTTAACCGGACAGCAATGTAACAATCTATAACGTGTTGCGAGGGCTTCCCATCGATCTGACCACACACAATGTCGGGAATGTTGATTCATTTGGAACGGTAATTTACCTTGCCGGAGAACATCGCTTTACATGCCCACAAGCAACATTCACGCTCCATGGCGTTTCTTTCACTGCACCACCAATGTCGCAGTTCTTTGAGAAGAACCTAAAGGAAAAACTAGACGGGATTAAGGCCGATCACGAGCGAATCAAGGCCATCTATAACGAGCGGGCGGGAATTGATCCTGACCGAGCAGAAGCAATTTTCCTGGGCGAAAGCACTATGAACGCTACTGAATCCGTTAGCACTGGTCTCGCTCATGGAATCCAAGCCGTTCAGATTCCCGCAGGGAGTCCCATACTGCAACTGATATTCAATCGGCAGGGTGGTATGCAGGCTGTCTGACATGGTTTTTTCCTCGCGCTAAGTATACATCGGCTTATCAAGCGCTATTCATCATTATTGGACATATTTCATCTAGATTTGTACCGGATCGGAGATTTCCCAAACATAGCCTGACACCCCTGTCTCCGTTGCAAGTCAGGTCCCAACGTCCGTTTACTCGGCTGAAGCTGCTGAAAGCAATCGTTGCGGTCATAGAACACCACCTGCAGTCACTCTGGCGGCGATCCATCTCCCCTTCCGCCCTCTCGCTGAATGCGCAGTTCCTCCATCACCGACTGGATCAGAGCCTTGGCCCCTTCAAGGCCGTGGAGAATATCTTCCAAATCGAGCGCCGGCTTGGCTGGGTTCCGGCTGGAAGCGCAGTAGACTCCGTGCCGGCCCACCAGAATCAGCGAGTCGGTGACCAGATCCAGCGCAACCGCCAGCCTGCCCCGTTCCGGGCCCATCATGAACTCAAACCGTTCCAGTTCCTCGCGCTTCTCGTCAAAGATGCTCATCTGCGCAGCCTACTCCTTGCCTGGTTCGTCTTCGAGGCCCGGCTCATCTTCGAGATTGTCCAGGGCGGTCAGGGTTTCTTCCGGCACATCCCACGTGCGGAGAATCTTGTAGATCACTCCGGTCGAAAACCCCGCAGCCACCAGCCGCCGCATGATCCGGGCCGTCTCTTTTTCGTTCTGCGGCTTGCGCAGCCGCTTCCGTTCAAGGTATTCGCGGGCCAGCGTCTCTTCGTTTGTCTGGCCGTACCGGGCCTCCAGCGTTTCCTCGATCAGACCGGCCGCTACGCCCTTCTGATGCAAGTCCTGGCGGACGCGCCGCTGACCCAGCTTCTGGTTCTCCTGACGCAGCCGGGCATACGTCTCGGCAAAGGCGGCATCGTCGAGGTAACCGTGCTCCCTGAGTCGGAGGATGACAGACGATACAATCGCCTCGCCCCGTTCTCCGGGCTCGACGCGGCTCTTCATCAATCGCCGCAGATCGGCCTCTGAGCGCATGGCCCGCCCCAGCGTCTTGACGGCGTAGTCGTACAGCCCCGCTTCGTTGAGCACGGCACGCGGCTTCGCGGATTTGCGTTGGAAAGGCAGCTTCCCGTCCCCCTGGCGATTATTCAAAACTGGTCTTCGTCCACTGATCTACCCAGTCATTCACCGTCTTGTACCAGAGCCGCGAGTTCTGCGGTTTCAGCACCCAGTGGCCTTCGTCAGGGAAGTAGAGCATCTTGCTCGGCACCTTAAGCCGCTGCAATGTCGTAAAAAGCTGAAAGCCCTCGCTCACATCCAACCTGTAATCGAGCTGGCCATGAATGACCAGCGTCGGCGTCTTGAAGTTTCTTGCCGAGAGCGCCGGTGACCACTTGCGGAAGGGATTATCAGCATCGGGCTTGCCATAGTAATCCCATGGCCTTCCCTTGAACTCCCACTCGTTGAACCACAGCTCCTCCGTCGTCCCGTAGGCCGATTCAGGATTGAACATCCCGTCGTGGCTGACGATGCATTTGAAGCGGTTATTATGGCCCAGAATCCAGTTGGCCATGTAGCCGCCGTAACTGGCGCCTAGAGCGCATTCGCGTGTTCTGTCGACGAAGGGATAGTGCTCTTCGACATAGTCAAGACCGGTCATCAGATCGGTGTAGGGTTTGCCGCCCCAATCGCCGCTGACGCCCTCGACAAATGCCTGCCCGAAGCCGGTCGAGCCGCGCGGATCGATCATCACCACCACGTAGCCGTTGGCCGCAAAGAGCTCCGAGTTCCAGCGGTAGCTCCATGAATTGCTCCACGCCCCCTGCGGGCCGCCGTGGATAAGAAACTTCACCGGATACTTCTTCGCCGAGTCGAATCCCGGCGGCTTAATCAGGAAACCCTTGATGTCGGTATGGTCCGTCGCAGTAAACCAAAATGACTCCATCGGGGGCAGTTCGAGCCGGGCAAGGACGGCATCGTTCAAATGAGTAATGGAGGATAGCTTCGCGTTCAGATCGTTGGTGACAATATCGTATCCGGGAACGGCTTTGGAGTACCACGTGTAGTCGATGCGGACGATCTCGCCCGGCTGCTGAACCTGCGCGACGGAAGCGACCAAGGCCTTCCCCTGGTCAAGCGGATGCAGGTCGCTAAAGGTCCCTTTGTTGGCAAACTCGTGAAAGAGGCCGGTCAGGTTTGTAATGAAGATCGGGGTCTCGCCCTTCCTATCCTCGGTGAAGAGCAGGTTCTTTGAGTCCTGTGTCCAGGCGAACTCTTCAACCCAGTTATCCAGGTTTGAGGGCAGTAGATCTTTGATCTTTTTGGTCGTCCGGTCGTAGATCACCAGCCGGAATCGATCGCTCTCATAGCCGGCGCGAGCCTGAGAGCGCCATGCCAGATAATTGCCGTCGGGCGAGTAGGCAGGGTTGAAATCGCCGCCGGGAGAGTTCGAGATTCTGACTGGCTTAGCCGCCGGATCGGTCAGATCCAGCGTGAAGATGTCGCCATTAACACTGGCGGCCGGCTCGTCGTCGAGGTTCTCAGTAAACGCCAACTCCTTCGAGTCCGGAGAAAAGGCGCAGCCGCAACCCTGTTCGACTGATGGATAGTCAGGTGGAACATTGCGCGGATCGTTCGGTGTGAGGTCGAGGACGGTTCCGCTGTCGATCGAAGCAAGAAACAGATGGCTGCGCTTCTCGCCGGTGAAGTGATCCCAATGGCGATAGAGCAGATGGGTGAAGATCTGCGCCTTGACCTTGCTGGTCGCGTTGGCTGCGTCGCGCTGGGCATTACACCTGTCGCCGGTCGCCGCGTTCGCCGCGGTGATCGCCGGGCAATCAGGATAGACCTTGGAAGTAAACGCAATGGAGTGGCTGTCGGCCGACCAGATGGCGTTATCGGCCTCTGTCGAAAGCGCAGTCAGCTTCTTCGGATTGCCGGTCGTGCCGTCGGAGGAGTTGAAGTCGGCCACCCAAACCTGATCGGAGCCCGAGCGGTCACTCAGAAAGAGAATGTGCTTGCCGTCGGGAGAGAAGCGCAGGCCGTGGTCGCCTGGCTGGGCCACTGCAACCGGCTCAGGATCGGCGCCGCCGACGGTGGATTGAATCAACAGCCCTGCTGTCTTGGTGTTTTCTTCCAGGTTGACCGTCGTCACCGAGTAGGCTACCCATCGGCCCTCAGGGGAGACAGCGGTCTCGCCCAGCCTCTTCATCCGCATCATGTCTTCGAAGGTCATCGGATGTTTGGCGGCAGGGCTGGAAGCTCCGGTCTGTGTGTAGCTCGGCAAGGCGAGGAGTGAGGCCAGAGCGAGAGAGAGAGAGGTTATCGGTCTGCGCATAGTGTCTTCCTGGTTCGCGCGAGGGAGTGACAGATTCGACGCGAAGGAAAAGTGTACACCGCAGACAGCGCATTCGAGCAGAGGCTTCCAGGCTTTACGGGATCTCCGCGAACCGGGATCGGCAATAGACTCAAGCCGCCAGGTTTGGCAAGATTACCATTTCCGGAATTGCCGCGGATTCAAGGATTGACGCCGGCATCGCACAGGGGCTAAGCTTGGCCCCGAATTCGTCCTGACATTCAATCGAAGGAGAATGCACCATGAAGATGGTTGCGTCAGCTGCTCTCTTGTTGTCCACCTCGGTCTTGGTTTATGCGGAAGGACCGAAGCCTTGTGAGGAGTTGAAGGCTGAAATCGCCAAGAAACTCGATGCGAACGGCGCGAAGTCTTACACGCTCGAGATCGTTCCTAAGGATAGGGACGCCGAAGGTAAGGTGGTAGGCACCTGCGGCGGAGGAACGATGAAGATCATGTACGTCAAGGCATCACCCCCTGCCGAGGCACCCACTCCGAAGCCAGAAAAGCCTTAGTCTCCGATCTCCAGAGCATCGCCTCGATTGCGTTTTGAACCCGCGCAGGAGATTTGTGTCTCAGAGCTTTGCCAGCTTTTCGGCGACGATCCCCTCGGCTGCCGCCACAACCTCTTCCAGCGTCAGATTGGTCGAATCGAGAAGAACGGCATCGGCTGCCGGCTTCAGCGGAGAATCGGCACGGTTGCGGTCGCGCTCGTCCCGCGCGCGCAGCTCGCGGATCACCTCTTCTGGCTGCTGGGCAGGCCCCGAACCCATCTGTTCGTAGCGCCTCATCCCGCGCACCTCGGGAGCGGCGTCGAGGAAGATCTTCACCTGGGCCCGCGGAAAAACGACCGTGCCAATGTCGCGGCCCTCCATCACCACTCCGCCCACGGCCCCTAAGTGTTGCTGCAGGCTCACCATCCAGGCGCGAATCGCGGGAAAAACGCTGACTCGGGAGGCGGCGTCTGTAACCGCCGGATCGCGGACCAAGCCGGTAACATCTTCGCCGTCAAGCAGAACCCGGTTCTCGCCTTCGGTTGGTTCCAGACCGATAACGGTCCGGGCGGCAAGGCTCTCAAGTTCAGAGCTTCTGTCCAAAGAAGAATTCGTCCGGAGGGCCTTGAGGGCAAAGGCGCGGTACATAGCCCCGGTCTCCAGATTCAGCAGACCAAAATACCGCGCCAAATGGCGAGCGATGGTGCTCTTTCCCGCCCCAGCAGGTCCGTCGATGGCGACGATGATTTTCCGGGCGGGATCAAGTGAACTAGGAGAGCCTTCTTCCACGCTCATCCGCGCTTCTTCGCTCCCTGCTTAGGCCGGTTCGTAAAGCCGAATCGCTTGCTGTTGCCAGCCTTCGCGCCTGCCGTCAGAGCTGGCTTGCGGCCGGTGGAGCCTCGCGAAGCGCTAGTGGCACGCGCCGTGATGCTGCCATTGCGAGAGGCAGAGTTCGGCTTGGCTGCGGCCTTGGCCCCGTTGGAGTGGATCTTGTGTTTGTTCCAGGCGGGCACGGGAGACTTGGCTGGATGTGCGCCGTTTCCATTGGACGGGCGAGCTGCAAGTCGACCGTTCCCGTTCGAGCCGTGTCCGTTGATCGAGGCACTCCCGCTCCGCTTGCCGTTGCTGCCAGCGGATGCCTTCGGGTTCCAGCGAGCCACCGAGCCGGACCTTCCCGCACCTGCCGTGCGCGAACCGATGGTCCGAGAGTCAGCTCCGACGCGCCGGACTGGGCGGCCGCCGGTGGACGATTGTGCTGGCTTGCGATCGCGCGGACGCGCCGCGGGTCGGCTGAAGTGAGGCCTAACCGACGCGGGTTTTCCACTCGCGGCCGGCTTGCGAGCTGCTGCCGGACGCGGCGGGTGAACTTCGGAGTGTTTGATCGACGGCGCCTGAGCTGGCTTCTCCGTCGATTTCTGCTTCTCAGCCACAACCTCCGGCAGTTCCTCTTCATGCTCTTGATCCCGCATAAAGTACGCTGAGGCCGGAATCGATGCGCTCGCATAGATCGTGGCTGGAGTTGAGAACTCGGGCAGCGTACCGGCGACGTAATAGAGCGGCGCGTGTCCGAGCGAGATGGTGTGAACCTGACGCGTGGCCACCAGTCCGCGCAAGACCTCGCGCACCTTGCTGCGCGCGGTGAGCGGCGCCAGGAAGAGCTCGACCTCTTCCATGGTGGCGGCGATGACAGCTTGCAGGTAAATTGAGGCGAGAACCGAGATCGCCGTCACCTGCGATGTGGATGCGCCTTCAGCAATCGCCTTTTGGAATCGCAGGCGAAGCAACTGCCACTGCGGAGTCTGCCTGGGCGCGGCGATGACGGGAATGATGCGAAGCTGCTGCCACAGTTCGGTGATGGCTCTCAAAACCGCAGTCTCTGTAACCTCGCGACCGAGGACGCGAGTGAGCTTGGGAATCGTCGTATCACCTGCTTCCAACAGCTTGTAAGCTTCGACGGCCAGCTGAGAAACCTGGCGGGAGCCCGTCAGCTGCGGAATGCGGCGCCAGTCACGATCACCGCGCAGAGCATAGACGTAGGGCAATACCCAGCTGGCCACCACGAAGTCGGGTTTTTCACCGGGCAGGCCAAGCAGGTTCAGGCGAACTGCCACTCCGTCGATCTCCAGACGGACCAGCAACTCTTCGGCTAAGGAAATCTGTTCAGCGTTGGGAGCGGTCTCACGCTTGCCAATCACTGCTTCAACAAACGAAGGCGCAATCGAGGAGGAAAACTGCCGTTTGGGCAGGAAGAGACACAATCCGGTCTCCTCAATCCACGTCCGGGCATCCTCGAGTGTGAGGGCTCCGTTTCCGTTCAGGCGCATCCGTTCGACACGCGACGCTTCCAATTGCTCCAATGTCAAAGAAAAACCTCACTTCCAGGCTGGCGTTGCGCCGGGCCGCCCTGTCCCCTAGAGGAGGGATGCCACCTTCCGCATGATTCAAATGCGATGGAAGGCCCGCTGGATCTCCTTCCAAGAATACATCAAAGCTATTGGACGTCCATGGGGGCAGTTGGTTGGGTGGCTGGTCTGCGCCAACTCCAATAGTAACCACTCCATACGGGCCGAGTCGAGCGGCGTGTTGACCTTGATCGCCGAGTGGCAGGCAATGGAGGCGGCGATCCGCGACCTGAGAGCCGTAAGATCATGATTTTTCGATGGTTCGTCTGAATCGACGCTCGATTGATCGATCACCTGGGTTAGCATACGCTCCAGGGCCGCTCCCTCAAGTCCAACCGGGGAAGATTTGACCGCAAGTGTATGAGGACCAAATGGTTCAACCTCAAAACCATTGCGTTCGAGCTCGTCTGCGATGCGTGCAAAGATTACCATTTGAGATGCCTTTAGTTCTATCAAGACGGGCATCAGTAACCTTTGACGTTGCACCTTTTCTACCTGACGGTCCTTGAGAATTTTTTCAAAAAGTACTCTTTCGTGCGCCACATGCTGGTCAATAATCCACAGTCCGGCTTCACTCGTGGCCAGAATGAACGACTCGCGCAATTGCCCGAGAGGGCGCAGTGATCCCAAATGGTTGAGATTGGCTGCGGCCTGTTCGGCCTCGACTCTCGCGGTCTCCGCCGCGGGGTCCGAATCACTCCCATCGCTCGTTGGCAGGGTTGCTGTGTCACCGCCCGGAGAGCAGTCGCCTGCGGTGGACAGACCGACAGGTCGAAAGAGCGCCGCAGCAGCCTCTCCCCAGGATTTCGCGTCCAGGCCGTCCTCAAGCCAGCCGGCAGGCGCTGAGCCATTCGCAGCAAAGGGAAGCCTGCCGGGAATCGGCGAGGGCTCGCGCGGCCTCAACTCGAAGTGTGCGGCGTCAGGTCGGATGTCCTCCGATGCTCCGGCCGGCTTTGTCAGCGGCTCGGAATCCGGCGAACCCGGCAGAGGCGAGAGCGCCGGCGGCATCAGCGAAGGGCTGGCCACAGGAGCCGATTCCAGTGCGCCTAAAAAGCCGGCCGCTGGGCGCGCTTTGATCAGTGCCGTCCTCAGGCTGTCGCGTACGAAGTCGTGAATCAGGGTCTGCTGGCGAAAGCGCACCTCGGTCTTCGCCGGATGGACGTTGACGTCTACCTCCTCGGCCGGCATCTCGATAAAAAGCAAAACCACCGGAAAACAGGTCGGCGGAATGACATTCCGATAGGCCTCAGTGACGGCGTGCATCAGCAGCCTGTCTCGAATAAGCCGCTTGTTCACAAAGATATAGATGGAGTTTCGGTTGAGCTTCTGCAGTTCGGGCTTGGAGTAGAATCCCGTCAGCCGCAACGCGCCGGGATCGCGAGCCGGTTCATCTGGGTCCTTCTTCCAGGGCGGCGGTTCAGGCAGACCTGCGCGTTCCAACGGGATCTCCGCAGCCACCGGCAGCAGTTGGGCGAGCGTATCCTTACCGAAGATCTGGTAGATCCTCTCGGCGGTCCTCGAAACCGGCGGGGCGGAAACGACCGTGTGCGAGGCCGAAAGCAGCTCGAAGTGCTTCTCTGGATGAGCGAGCGCGTAGTGAGTAACAAGTGCCGTCACATGAGCTAGTTCCGTGCTTTCGGCTCGAAGGAACTTGCGCCTCGCCGGAGTATTGAAGAAGAGATCGGCGACCGCCAGCGTGGTTCCCCGAGGAAGGGCCGCGTCGTCGACATGCAGGATTTTGCCCCCAGCGATCTCCAGCCGCGTTCCTGCGGCTTCGTCTCCCGTAGCCGTCTCCAGCGTGACGCGGGCCACCGAGGCGATCGAGGGCAGCGCCTCACCGCGAAAGCCCAGAGTCGCAATGGAGAGTAGATCGTCGGCTGTTCTCAGCTTTGAGGTGGCGTGGCGTTCAAAGGCCAGCAGTGCGTCGTCGCGGTTCATGCCGTGGCCGTCGTCGGTGATGCGGATCAGCTTGCGTCCGCCCGCCTCAACCTCGACGCGAATGCGGTTGGCGCCGGCATCTAAAGCATTCTCCAGCAGCTCCTTAACCACCGAAGCGGGCCGGTCCACCACCTCGCCGGCGGCGATCTGGTTGGCGACCTGATCGGGGAGTACACGGATGCGGCCCATCGCTCCTTAGGGTAACGCAATGAGGCAGGGAACAGGAATAAGAGATCAGGCGGGTCCAAGCCTGCGGTGGCGAGTATTTCATGAGTAAAGATAAATCTATTGCTCTCATCTTATACTCATGCAACACTCGATGTGAAATCTATTCACCCTTCGAGGGTTCACCGGCAACGAGAGCCCTTTCCGAGCTTGAGCAGAGTGACGAACAAGTGGCTCTGATCGTGAGCTTCAAGCAACCGTTCCCCATGCAGGAACGTGATAGGCCCGTCATGGACGGAGAGATGAATTCATATGGCTAAGACACGGCTGCAATTTGATTTCTCAGATGAATCGCTGGGCCAGTTGGATGAGCTCAAGGGCGCCACTGGCGCCACCAACCGCGCGGAGGTGATTCGCCAGGCTTTGCGTCTTCTTCAGTGGACGATTGAGCAGACACGAGACGAGAAAGCTACAGTTCTGGTAGAGAAGAATGGGAAGCAGCGCGAGGTGATTTTCCCTTACCTGTCAAATCGGAACTCGGCGAAAACTGCGGCGCGCGCCAATGGCTGAGCCACCACAAGTTGCTCACGAGACCGAACCGGAACACAGGGAGCCCGCCACCTCCGAATCTGCTGAGACCGCGGAAAACCTTGACGATCTTGAAGAGGTTGAGGCTCCAGACCAGGCGCCCGGGCCTCAATTCTCAAACGAGGAGCACCGCGCGAGCCACCAAATTGCTGGCGCTCTTGCTTTTCGCGGCGCTCATCAGCAGCTTTGTCGCTCACATCGTTTGTATTATGTGCCTTGCACACGCCAAGCCCAACTCTGTTGAAGAAGTCTCGCGCGTCTTCAATACGTGGATTCCGGTTTTTTCAGGACTCTTTGGATCGGCAGCGACCTTCTACTTCACGCAGGGACACAAATAGGCCGGGTCCCGATTTTCTTTGTCCCACGGAGCATTCGGATTCTATAAGACCTTACGCCGCGTACGCCCACACTTTGCTCCGTTTCTCGGTGCGAATCTCCGCGACTCACCATGCTAACCTGAGCATTCAGCCCCTGGGAGAGAACTTTGCAATCCAGCGCCCTGCTCATCGACGTTCTCGAGTTCGTTCTGCTGCTTTTGTCGCTCACCGTTCACGAATGCGCTCATGCGTGGACTGCCTCGCGGCTCGGCGACCAGACTGCCCGCATGATGGGCCGCATCTCCCTCAACCCGATGGATCACATTGATCCCATCGGCACTTTGCTCATCCCCGCGATCGCGATCTTCGGGCCGCTGATCGGCATAGGCTACCTCGGCGGATACATCTTCGGATGGGCAAAACCCGTCCCGGTGATCAGCCGCAACTTTGGCAACTACCGGCGTGACGATATGCTGGTCAGCCTGGCCGGCCCGGCATCGAACCTGTTGCTGGCAGTGCTGGCCTTCTTCGGCCTGGCCGCCGTTCTGTTCACCGAGCGGTTTCTTCCCCAGGGCGCCGAACCGTCGGTTGCGCAGCAATCTCTGGTGATGCTCTTTAACATCGCTCTGCAGCTCAATCTTGTCCTCTGCATCTTCAACCTTATTCCGATTCCGCCGCTCGATGGAAGCCACGTTCTGCGCCAGTTTTTGTCCTACAATGCAACGCAGGCCTTCGACCGGATCACAGGATTCGCCAGCTACATACTCATCATCTTCGTTGCCCGTTTCCTGCTGGGCCCGTTGATGAATCCGGTGCTGGGGATCGCCTACTCCTTGCTGAGGCACATCTAGCGCTTAAAGACACGGGTTGGGCGGACTGCGATCAAAACTAGCCGCCTCTGCATCTGAATTGCCCGTGCGGCGTGCCGCTACAATGGAATGAGCCGTTTTCTCGATCATCGAAGAGCGGCGAAATTCTATCGGCAGCACCACGGAATCGATACGTCTCATGTCTGAATCTGCAATTCCATCCTCTCGTCCGCGCGTTTTGAGCGGCATGCGCCCTACCGGCAAGCTCCACCTCGGCAACTACATGGGAGCCCTGGCCAACTGGGTCAAGCTGCAAGACTCCTCCCAGTACGATTGCTACTTCTTCATCGCCGACGTACACGCGTTAACTACCGACTACGCTGACACGTCACAGATCGCGCCAAACACGCTTGAAGTGGCGCTGGACTTCCTTGGCGCCGGTCTCGACCCCGAGCGCTCTACTATCTTTGTGCAGAGCCATGTGAAGCAGCACTACGAACTGCCCTTGTTGCTTGGGATGATTACGCCACTCGGCTGGCTTGAGCGGGTTCCCAGCTACAAGGAGATGCAGGAGAACCTCGCCAACAAGGATCTGACGACCTACGGATTCCTGGGCTACCCGGTCCTGATGGCGTCGGACATTCTGCTCTACCAGTCGCAGTTCGTGCCTGTCGGCCAGGATCAGCAAGCGCATGTCGAGTTGACCCGCGAGGTGGCGCGGAGGTTTAACCAGTTCTACAAGCTCAACGGAACCGAGGTGCTGCCCGAGCCGCAGGTGCTCTTGACCCCATCGCCCAAGCTCCCCGGCACCGACGGCCGCAAGATGTCCAAGAGCTACGGCAACACCATCCTGCTGACCGACTTGGAACCGGTGGTCCGGCAGAAGCTCAAGACGATGGTCACCGATCCGGCACGCATCCGCCGCAGCGACCCCGGCGACCCTGACAAGTGCCCCGTGGGCGATCTGCACAAGGTCTTTTCGACGCCTGAGATGATGGCCAAGGTCTACGAGGGCTGCCGCTCGGCCGGCATCGGCTGCATCGAGTGCAAAGGCTGGGCTGCTGACGGTCTTGTGCAGGTTTTACAGCCGATTCAAGACAGGCGCGCCAGCTTCACTGAGGCCCATGCGGTCGAAATTCTCGAAGCAGGCTCAAATCGCGCCCGCGCTCGCGCCGAGCAGACGATGGTCGAGGTGCGCGCCGCGATGCAGATGACGCTTCCCGGCAGATAACCAGAATGCGGCACAACGAAGGCGGCCCGTTAGAATCGAATCCAGTGGCTGAACAGCCTTTAACGGAAGCTTCTCCGCCAACGCGCTCCAGATGGGCGCGCGGCTTGAGGTTGTTGCGTCCTTCGCACACGCATACCGCTTTCACCGGAGGGGTCCTGCTGGCGGCTTTTTCTCTGCTGTCCAGCATCCTCGGCCTCTGCCGCGGAAAATTCATTGCCTGGCTCTTTGGCGCGGGACCGAATACCGATGCCTACATAGCCGCCTTTCGGCTGCCCGACCTGATGAACAACTTCCTGGTCGGCGGGGCCGTCTCCATCACATTTATCACGATCCTCAATCGCTATCGAGAGCAGGATGCGGATTCAGAGGGCGAGCGTGTTTTATTGATCGTGCTCAATCTGATGACGGTGGTGCTCACTGCGGCCACGATCGTTCTGATGTTCCTCGCGGCGCCCTTCATTCGCTTCACCAACCACGGCTTCACCGCAGACCAGGTGGCGCTCTGTGCGCACATGACGCGAGTCCTGCTGCCGGCGCAGATCTTCCTCTTTATCGGCAGCGTCTTCAGTGCCGTGCTGCAGTTTCGCAAGCAGTTTCTCTATCAGGCAGTGACGCCAATCATCTACAACCTGTGCATCATCGCTTCGGGCATCATGCTGCATCGCCGCCTGGGAGTGTCGTCTCTGGCTCTGGGCGCGACGGGAGGTTTTCTACTGGGATCGTTTGGCCTCAGCGCACTCGGCGCGGCCCGTGCCGGGGTACGCTACCGCTTCGAGATCGACCTTCATCATCCCGGCATTCGTTTGTGGCTGCAGATGACCCTGCCGCTTATGTTCGGATTCACGCTGCCTTTTCTCGATCAGTACTTCGCGGGCTACTACGCCTCTGACCTGGCCGGCGACATTACGCGCCTGGCCAACGCCAAACAGATCTTCAACGCGCCGATGGCGATGCTTGCGCTGGCTGCCGGAGTGGCTTCGCTGCCCTTCTTTACCGAGCTCTGGGCCAAGGGCAAACACTATGAATTTGCGGTCGGCGTTGCAGATTCCGTCTCCCGCGTCGTCGCCCTGGGACTGCTCGCATCGTCAGTGATGATCGCTCTGGCGCATCCCATCGTGGGCCTGATCTTTGGTGGGGGCCGATTTATGCCGCAAGACGTGCACCAGACCGCGCTTTTCTTCGCTCTCTACACTCTCTCGCTTTTCTTGTGGTCGGCGCAGGCAATCTATGCCCGCTCCTTCTATGCCGCGGGCGTCACTTGGCTGCCCATGCTGGCCAGCACGATCATTATGCTCGTTGCGTTTCCCCTCTATGGCCTCGGCTACCACTGGCTCGGAGCCGCAGGCCTGGCTTTGGCCTCCGATGCCGGCATCGCTCTCCAGGCCATCACTCTCGCCGTGCTGCTGCATCAGCGGCGCATGGTCTCGGTGGCCAGCCTGGATTATGTCGAAATGGGCCGATGCTTGGTGGCTGCCGTCACCAGCGGTCTGGCGGTTGGCTTTGTCTTCTGGTGGTTCGCTGGCCTGCTCCACGGGGCGTTTCCAAGGGAGCCTCGCGCGATCGATCTGGTGGTACTCGTTGCAGGATCGGCGATGTGGCTGGCAATGGCAACGTGGGTGCTCGAAAAGAGCGGATCGGAACTGCCCAGAGTTGCAATGAAGCGGCTCGGGATCGGATAGACAATGCCACCGTCATGCCCCGAAAAAAGCACGGGCGCCCCTCCGCCTCAGAGGGGCGCCCGTGCTTGAGAGATTGCCGAGCTTGAGCTACGCCTGGACCGGCTTGGGCGCCTCGGGAGCAGCCGGTGCTGCCGGAGCCGCGGTTGCCGGCTTGGCATCGCCCTTCCGGATGTCGATGCCCCCCTTGAAGAAGGCGCCATCTTCGATGCTGATGCGAGCCGCCGCAACATCGCCGGTGAGTGCGCCCTCGGCACGGATATCGACCCGGTCGGTAGCCGAGACATTGCCGCGCACCTTGCCCAGAATGACGATTTCACGAGCGTTGATGCTGGCTGCAACCTGTCCATTGCGGCCCACGGTGACGCGGTTACCCGGCAGGTTGAGGCTCCCCTCGATCTTGCCGTCGATGAAGATCGATTCGGTGCCGGTGATCTCTCCCTTGATGAAGAGGCCTTTGCCGATGGTGGCTTGGTCGCCGGCTGAAACCGGGGCGCGGTTGACGGGTTCGGCCACCGGTGCTGGCGGTAGAGGGCGTGCGGGCTCTGGTGTTGGGTTTGGAATAGCGGGGCCGGTTTGAGTGGGTTTCCACATAGCGCTCACAAGGTTCCTTTTCTGTCCTCTATGGACTGGGCTTTCCAAAGCAAGGGCCTTTGCCGTGGGCCTAAAAAATCTGAGTGAATTGGTTGCTGAATCGCGGCCACAATTGCGAGGTTATCTCTTTGCGGTCCGCTTTGATCTTTGCGTTGCCGCTATTCTAAGCCCGATGGCCTTCGCTTGGCGAGAGCAGCAGCTAAGGTTGATGAACGTGAGCCAATAATGACAACAGGACACGGGTCAGAGCCCTGATGCCGAGGCCCGCGATCCTGGTTGCGGTTGCATCGGGCGCGGCGAGCGAGCGGGAGATTGCGAAGCGGGCGAGTCGGGCGTCATAGCCTACTCTTGAAATATGAGTGACAAAGAACGGCTGGCGCGGACCGATAAGGAATTGCTGGCGCGAATTGCGCGCTCAGCCGGCGGGAAGGCTGGATACAAGCAGCTCATCCGCGAAATGAACCTGGCGGGCGGCAGGGAACGGCGTCTGCTTCTGGAACAGCTCGCCCGGCTGACTGAGCGCGGCCAACTGATGAAGCTGGACCGCGAGCACTGGAGCATTCCCAGGCCACTCGGCGCCGGCGGCACACGCGACAATCTGGCAGCCGGACGCCTCGATCTGCATCGCGACGGCTATGGCTTTGTGCGGCCCAATGCGCGACAGGCGACGGGTGAGGAGGATATCTTCATTCCCCCCAACGAGATCAACGGCGCCATGCAGGGCGACCAGGTGCTCGTCGAGGTTGAGCCGCCCAAGGCCGATGGACGCCGAATGGGCCGCATCGTCCGCGTGCTGGAGCGCCGCAACCCCACCGTGGTTGGTGCTTTTCATTACGCTCGATCCGACCGCGCGCCGGGAAACACGGTTGTCCCCTTTGACGAGCGCATGGCGCAGCAGATTCTGATTCCCGACGGCGAGGAGATGCCGCCGGCGATAGAAGCCGCTACGCCGCACCGCGTTCTGGGCTCCAGAGCAGCATCGACGGAGGCTCACGACGATCTTGAAGGCTTGATCGTCGATGTCGAGATCACCGGTTGGCCCACGCCAACCAGGCCGCCAATCGGACGGGTTATCGAGATCCTCGGCTCGCCTGACGACTTCGGCGTCGATGTCGAGATGATGATCCGGAAGCACCTGTTGCCGCGGATCTTTCCTGACAATGTGCTCGCAGAGGCCCGCGCCGTGGCGCGTCTCGATCCTGAGGAGGTCAATAGCCGCCGCGATTTTCGTGAATTGCCAATCGTCACCATTGATGGCGAGACTGCCCGCGATTTTGACGACGCGGTGCTGGTGACGGAACGCCGGGACGGCGGATACGAGTTGCAGGTGCATATCGCCGATGTGGCCGAATATGTCCGCGCCACAACCGACCTCGACCTGGAGGCGCGGCTGAGAGGAACGAGCGTTTACTTCCCAGATCGGGCGATTCCGATGCTGCCGCAGGAGCTATCGACTGATATCTGCAGCCTGCGACCCGGCGAGGACCGCCTCGTTCTGAGCTGCATCATGCAGCTCGACTCCGGTGGCCGCATCGAGAGCTACGAGATCGTCGAGGGCGTCATCCGTTCGGCGGCACGCATGACCTATACAGCCGTTCACGCAATTCTCGAAGGTGACGCCGAGACGCGGGAGCGCTATGCGTCGTTGGTTCCAGGCTTCGAGCTGATGCGCAAACTGGCCGGCCTGATGAACAAGCGCCGCGAGGCTCGCGGTTCGATCGACTTCGATCTTCCCGAGCCGGTGATCGAGTTTGACGAGCAGGGCCAGATGTGCGGCGTCACCAAATTCGAGCGCACCTGGGCCAACCGGCTCATTGAGGAGTTTATGCTAGCCGCCAACGAGTGCGTGGCGACCTGGCTCGAAGACCTGGGCGTGCCTTCGCTCTATCGCATTCACGAGAAGCCGGAGCCGCGCCGCGTCGTGCAATTTGAAGAGCTGGCTGCCAGCTTCGGCTACTCGCTTGGTCTCGGCGCTCTGCCTGTCAAGCGCATCCAGACTCGCGGCGATCGACGCGACGCGCGACGCACTGGCCGCAACGTTCGCACGCACGAGGTTCCCGAGGATATTCCGGTGACCCCTCGGATGTATCAGAAACTTGCCGCAAAGATCGAAGGCAAGCCTGAGGAGCGGATTCTGAGCTATCTGATGCTGCGTTCGCTCAAACAGGCCCGCTACTCCGAGATCAACTTGGGGCACTTTGCGCTGGCCGCACCAAGCTATACCCATTTCACTTCGCCCATTCGCCGCTATCCGGACTTGATCGTCCATCGGATCACCAAGGCTCTGCTGGCGGAAGGTGTATCCGGTGAGGGCATTGTGGCAGCTGGCCGGCACAGCTCACCCTGGACTCATCCGAATGAAGGGCTGGCCGGTATTGTGATTCATCGGGGAAAGAAAGTGCATCATGCCTCTGGATTTGCCGGAGAGCCGCCGATTCCCGAGTCCGAGCTGGCCCAGATCGCCGAAGAGTGCAGCCAGACCGAGCGCCGTGCAGCCGAGACCGAGCGAGAACTGGTCGAGTGGAAGAAGGTGCGCTTCATGGAAGACCGGGTCGGCGAGGAGTTTGCCGCGCTGGTGCTCAACCCGGCCAAATACGGCCTCTTTGTCGAGCTTACCGATTTGTTTGTCGAGGGACTTGTGCCTATCGATTCTCTGCGCGACGACCGCTACACCTGGCGCGAGAACACTCACGAGATCATCGGCGAGCGCACTGGCCGCCGCTTCCGCGCAGGCGATCGCGTGCAGGTGATTCTCGATCGCATCCTCGCGCAGGAGCGCAAGCTGCAGTTTTCGATTGTCGAAGAGGGATTGCCGCTCGCCGGCAGGAAGGCGGCCAAGACTCCACCGAAGCCGAAGAAGAACAAGCGAAAAACCGCGGCTGCTTTGCCTGCAAAAGCGAGGAAGCGGTTTGGCAAGAAGGGCAAGCGACGCTGAGGGCTACCAGCCGTCAGCGCCACATGCCGACAGGTATTGCTGCCTTAGACGCCTGCCTGCTTTGCTGCCAGATCACCAATTAGCGGTAGCTTGAAGAGATTCCCTTTGAAGGCGTTGTAGACCAGCAAGAGCCAAAGGCCGAGCCAGCATAGATCGATCAGCCCCCACAGGAGACCACGCAGGAAGAATGGCAGGAAAAACGTGAGGATCCCGAGGACGATTCCCAGAACAACCGAGATCACAATTGCGGCGACGGTCAACAGAATCGACTGCCAGGCGTGAAAACGAATAAACGCTTTCTGGTTATAGGGAGCGACCATGAGAAAGATCACAGCCGGGATGAATGTGAAGTACGCAAGCGCGCCGGCTGTGTTGTCGTAGATTCCGGACTGGTCGACTGGTGGCTGGGCGGGATTAGTCTGAGTTTCTTCAGGCACGATAGCTCCTTCTGGATCGAGATCCAGTATTTGGAATTGAATCTCCCACGCCCGTACCTGGACCGGGGAGCCTGGCGGAGGTCCAGATGCTCAAAAAAGGCGTGGATTGAGACGAGATAAGGAAAGCTCTGGCTCATGCGATTGTCAAGTAGATTCTGCATGAAAACGCCAGCAAAGGCCTCCGATTCACCGCTCGATTCGCCTTTGCGAAGAATTGTGGGGACCGAATGAGCGCGAAACCCCGATCCACTACAATTAGCTTCAGGAGTATGTGGATGGCACACACGGTATTTTGCGTTCGCTACAAGAAAGAGATGGAGGGCCTCGAGGAGCCACCCTTCGACTCGGAGTTTGGCCAGAAGATTTATAAAAATGTCTCTCAAGCAGCTTGGGCCGAGTGGGTGGACCGGCAGAAGATGTTGTTGAACGAATACCGATTGCAGCCTTGGACTCCCCAGGCGCAACAGTTCCTGGTCGAGCAGATGGAACAGTTCTTTTTCAGCGAAGGCGCAGGACTCCCGCAGGATTACGTGCCACCCAGCCATTGAGAAGGTCCATCGGCGATCCAGGAAGCAATCCGGCTCAGGACCGATCACCGAATCGGCCAAGAATCCTGAATGCATCGGAGCAATTCCGCCGCCAACTGCGCGCCAGGATGGCTGGCCTCGTGTAGACTATTCATGACCCCAGAGGCCGGCTCGCCTGAGTCGGCTTGATCGTGTCGGGACGTGGCTCAGCCTGGTAGAGCACTCGCTTGGGGTGCGAGGGGTCGGCAGTTCAAATCTGCCCGTCCCGACCATTTGATTCATAAACTTACACCTACCCACTTCAGCCTTCCAGCTGTCCAGTTGTGACGTGATTGTGACGTTTATCCAACGAAGCCGGCCACGCGCCATGGTCCAGCACGGCCACATTCACTGAGCTGAGAGTATTGGCACTGCGGATTTGCTACACAAGCGATGATGGACCGGCCCTACAAGGCCACCGTTGCAGGCAAGATCGCATCCACATCCACCCACTGGGTCGGGTAGTTGCCGGTATAGCAGGCAGTGCAGAAGCCGGTATGCTCTTCGCCCTCGCAGCACTTCAGCAGACCATCGAGAGAGAGGTAAGCCAGCGAGTCGGCTTCGATATAACGGCGAACTTCATCGATGGAGTTATTGGCCGCAATCAGCTCGCGCTTACTCGGGGTGTCTACGCCGTAAAAACATGGCGACACGGTCGGCGGACAACTGATGCGGAGATGGACTTCCTTTGCGCCTGCTCCGCGCACCATGCGCACGATCTTTCGGCTCGTCGTGCCGCGGATGATCGAATCGTCGATCAGGACAACTCTTTTGCCCGCGAGCAGATTGCGCACCGGATTCAGCTTGAGGCGCACGCCAAAGTCACGGACGCGTTGTTCCGGTTCAATAAAGGTGCGGCCGACATAGTGGTTGCGGATAAGGCCAAGGCGGAAGGGCAGGCCGGCCTCCTCTGCATAGCCAAGAGCCGCGGTGACTCCCGAATCGGGGACGGGCACAACGACATCGGCGGGCACGCCTGACTCACGAGCGAGTTGACGGCCCATCTGATCGCGGCTCTCCTGCACCCAGCGGCCGAAGATGCGCGAGTCTGGCCGGGCGAAGTAGACGTGCTCGAAGATGCAACTGGATTGCGGGACTCCGGTCGCGTACTGACGGCTGGTGACCCCGTCTTCGGTGACCATGACCAACTCACCGGGCAGCACATCGCGCTCGAACTCCGCGCGCAGCAGGTCGAAGGCGCAACTCTCCGAGGCAAAGACGATGGTGTCTGGACCGTCGGGATTCTTTATGCGGCCCATCGAGAGCGGCCGGAAGCCACGCGGATCGCGTGCGGCGAAGATGCGGTCGCGAGTCATCATCACGATGGAGAAGGCGCCATCAATCTGCGAGAGCGAATCGGCAATGCAGTCGACAAGTGTTCCTGCGTGCGAGTGGGCGATGAGCTGGACGATGATCTCGGAGTCCGATGTGGTCTGGAAGTAAGCTCCGTCGCGCTCCAGGCGCGCGCGTACGTTGCCCAGGTTGACCAGGTTGCCGTTGTGGGCAATGGCGATGAGGCCCTTTGTTGAATCGACGCGGATGGGCTGGGCGTTGAGCAGGGCAGAGTCGCCGGTGGTAGAGTAGCGCGTGTGACCGATGGCCATCGGACCGGGTAGCTTCGCCAGTACGTCGTCGGTGAAGATCTCCGAAACGAGGCCCATACCTTTGATGTTCGCCAGGTGTTGACCATCAGCAGTCGCGATGCCCGCCGACTCTTGTCCGCGATGCTGCAATGCGTAAAGACCAAGATAGGCTTGACGGGCGGCATCGGGATGGCCGTGGATTGCGATTACGCCGCATTCTTCGCGCAGTCTGTCGTCTTCGACGACAGACCGAGGGACGAGGGACGAGGGACGAGGGACAAAGGCTTCGGCGGAGCGGTGCGGGACACCGGGGAGACCTTGATAAAGCAAGCGCATCAGGCCATAACCTCGCCGTGGAGGTTGGCTTCCAGGGCTGAGGCCCAAGACTTGCGGAGCTCAGTGAGCGGCGACGAGATGAAGGTCTCGCCGTCGACCTTGATCTCCAGGCGATCACCGCCGGTTGTTCCAATGCGGGCGGCGAGGAAGTTGTATCTTCCGGCGAGCTTTTCAATTGCCGAGAGATTGCTCGGGTGCGTCGCGACCAACAGCGTCGAGGCCGGTTCGGCGAAGAGACCAAAAAGCGGATGCGCCTGGAGCGATTCGTCCTGCTCGACGGTCGCACCGATTCCTTTTGGAAAGCCGGCCTGAGCCAGGGCGACGGCGATGCCTCCATCGGAGATATCGCGGGCCGAACGTAACAGCCCTTCATCGGCAAGCAGCGCCAGCAGCTTGTGCAGACTGGCTTCCGCATCCAGATCAAGCGAGGGTGGAGTGCCCCAGAAACCGTCCAGCGCTACCTTGGCGTATTCCGAGGAGCCAAAGGCGATCAGCCGGGAGTCGGGAGAGTCGATCGTGTCTTCGGGAAGATCGGAAACTGGGTCTGGAACGGGGGATGCCATGGGGAAAGGCGGAGGCAGAGTGACAGGAAGCGCGACGTAGGGGCTCATCGGCGCCGGAGTGAAGGGCACTTCGAGCTTGGGGTCCGGCTCCTGACCGCGCGGAATCGGCCATAGAAGCACAATTGCATCGCCTGACTCTTGAAAATCCGCGGGAACCGCCTTGGTCACGTCGTCGATGATTCCCACAATGCCCAGCACAGGAGTTGGATAGATCCCCTCGCCTTTGGTCTCGTTGTAAAGAGAGACGTTGCCACCGGTGATCGGCGTTCCGAGCGTAGTACAGGCTTCGGCGATGCCGTCGATGGCCGCAGAGAGCTGCGCCATAATCTCCGGTTTCTCGGGATTGCCAAAGTTGAGGCAGTTGGTCGCGGCCACCGGTTTTGCGCCGGTCATGGCCACCTTGCGCGCGCACTCGGCCACGGCGTGCATCGCGCCGAGCTTGGGATCGAGATAAGCCCAGCGTCCGTTGCCGTCCAGGGCCATCGCAAGGCCAATCTCTCCGACGGGTCCGTCAGCCGCGTGCGGCTTTGCAGTGCCCTTGATGCGCATCACGCCGCCCTCGCCGCCGGGGCCAATGACCGTGTTGGTCTGAACCATCGTGTCGTACTGCTCGTGAACCCAGCGCTTCGAGCAGATGTTGGCGCTGGCCAACAACTGCTTTAAGTCGGCGTTGAAGTCGCGATCCTCCGTGAGCTTGGCCGCTATCTCTTCCGAAGGCTCCATCGGAATCGGCGTCTTCCACACGCCGACCGGGCGATGGTAGAGCGGAGCGTCGTCGGTAAGCGAGGTATTCGGAATGTCGGCCACCAGCACTCCGTGATGGCGGATGCGGAGACGCGGCTCGGGCTGCACCGTGCCGACGATCACGCCGTCCAGTCCCCATTTTTTGAAGACGCTCAACACCTGATCTTCACGGCCCTTCGTGGCCACCAACAGCATTCGCTCCTGACTCTCCGAGAGCATGATCTCGTAGGCGGTCATGCCGGTCTCGCGCTGCGGAACCAGATCCAGCTCGACATCGAGTCCCACGCCGCCGCGCGCCCCCATCTCGCAGGTCGAGCAGGTCAGCCCTGCCGCGCCCATATCCTGAATGCCGACGATGGCGCCGGTGCGCATGGCCTCGAGGCAGGCCTCCATCAGGAGCTTCTCCATGAACGGATCGCCCACCTGCACATTGGGCCGCTTGGCTTCGGTTCCTTCATGGAACTCTTCACTGGCCATCGTCGCGCCGTGAATGCCGTCGCGGCCAGTTTTGGCGCCGACGTAGATGACCGGGTTACCCGCGCCCGACGCCTTGCCATAGAAGATCTCGTCTTTGCGAACCAATCCGAGAGCATAGGCGTTGACCAGTGGATTGCCGCTATAGCAGGCCTCAAACTTGGTCTCGCCACCCAGGCAGGGCACGCCGAAACAATTGCCGTAACTGGCGATGCCGCTAACCACGCCCTCGACGATCGAATGATTCTTAGCCACAAGCGCGGAGTCCGATTCGTCGCCTCCCGCCTCGATCGGCCCGAAGCGGAGCGAATCCATCACCGCCAGCGGCCGCGCGCCCATGGTGAAGATGTCGCGAAGAATGCCGCCGACACCGGTCGCCGCCCCCTGAAATGGCTCGATATAGCTGGGATGGTTATGGCTCTCGATCTTGAACGCGCAGGCCCAGCCCTCGCCCACATCGATAATGCCGGCGTTCTCACCTGGCCCCTGGACAACAAGGTCGCTCTTGGTGGGCAGGCGCTTGAGATGGACGCGGCTAGATTTGTAGGAGCAGTGTTCGCTCCACATCACGCTGTAGATGCCCAATTCGGTGAGCGAGGGCACACGCCCCAACGCTGCCTCGATGCGGCTATATTCATCAGCGGTGATGCTGTGCTGGGCCAGCAGCGCCGGAGAAATTTCGACCGGTTCGGGAACGACTGCAGAGGATGCTGTTGTCATCACGATTGCCTTAATTGTCGCACGGGAACGGCCTTCAGAGACCGGTCGGATCGTGTGGAAAGCCGAGGCCGGTCCCAAATGCCATGAATGCTTCCGGTTGGACCTCTGCCCGCGACCTGCGAACACGCGGCCGGAGCCTGGTTTCAGAGCCGCCGCGATTCCAGATCGTTTCGGGATTTCCTGCGCCGAGGGCGGTCCGACACAGATTTTGGCGCAAAGGCAAGGGCTGTGCGATACTTTTGAGAGCGGATTCCAACCCCGAGCCGGGATGGCGGAACTGGCAGACGCAGCAGACTCAAAATCTGCCGGCCCTTGTGGTCATGGGGGTTCGACCCCCCCTCCCGGCACCATAAGTAAGATATGTAAAATAAATAATTTACAAGATATCTGAATCTTTGAGTGCAGACTGTGCCCAGGTTTTCCCCACATAGGCATCGCTTTCGGACCCTTGATCCAATCACCAGTACCTTCAGGCTTGCGAACCTCATTGTTCCTCGGTACTTGCTCGTAGGCTCAATGCGCCACTAAAGAATACTCCTCAAGTCGTATCAGCGCTTTTTGCAGCTCCTCTGGCGACGATCTGGGCTGAATAAGATTGCCCTGTCAGGACGATCACAGGCCGCGTCTTGGCAGAGCGTCTGAGTCGAGCTTCAACTTCACATTCGATCCACATGCGTGAAATATCCGATCAGATCGTATATTTTGCGGCAGACTATCGGACACCTTAATAAAGGTCCACTGTTCAGTATCTTGAGGTCTGGCTAGGGAACGGTTGAAGTATCGGAGTGGCCTTGGACTTGTTCCGCGGTCAAAATCCGCCGGTTCCAGTGTTTGGGGTAAATGCGCAGCAGTTGCTGGAGAGTCGTGAAACAGAAGGCAATGGTCTGTGAGATTCCAACTCTGGCGCCCCGCGATCTAAGGCGGACATGCGCGCGTCTGTGCCATCAGGCCGGCGGTGAACTTGTGCAGTTCAGTGCCTGTTAGGCTTAGCGCCTGGAACATCTGCGGTGAGCGCCGTTTGAGCTTTCGATGTTCCTGCCTGGTTTGGCAGACACAGCGCTCTCCCACAGCCTTGCCGCCATGTTCGCTCTCAAGAAATACATGCGCTACAGACTGTAGCGACATGCAAATCCCTGGAATGCTTTTACGCGACGGAAGTGCTTTTCCGCGATTTGATCGCTTCTTTTGTCGAGGACTTCTCTTGTGGAGCTGTGGTACTATTCCTCCGACCTCGAATCGTGACAGATTCCGGAAGCCCAGGCCTCCTTGCAGAAGAGCCGGAGTTTGCTTTGGGCCGCTGCTTATCAACCACATAAACAGCGGCGAACCGGTCAACCTTCCTTGCAGGAGAAATCTAGTCATGACTTGCCAGCCTCCCCCGATTTTCTCGCAGCTTTTCGCAGCCGTCTCCGATCGAATCTCCAACGATCCGCAAAAGCGGACGCGATCCTCCGCCTTGTGCGCGGTTTTCTTCTGCCTCCTGTTGTTCGCGTCTGGCGCGCCTGCCCATCCACAGGGAGTGGGCGATTGGGCGTGGATGAGCGGCAGCAGTTCCCTCGGCATCTACGGTGGCGAACCTGGGGTGTACGGCACCTTGGGAACATTCGCTGCCGGGAATGTACCCCCAAGCCGCTGGGGCGCTTCGACCTGGACCGACAACAGCGGCAATCTCTGGCTCTTTGGCGGCTATGGCATCGACGCCAATGGGTTGCAAAGTGGGCTTAACGATCTTTGGGAGTTCAACCCTCCCACCAACGAGTGGGCTTGGATCGGCGGCAGCATTGAGAGCGGCGCCGGTTCCGGTTTGCCCGGGGTGTATGGCACGTTGGGAACGTTTGGCGCCGGCAATACTCCCGGAACTCGTTATGGGGCCGTGAGCTGGGCCGACCATAACGGCAATCTCTGGCTCTTTGGCGGCTCAGGCTACGATGGGGTCGGAGGAGCGGGCTGGCTCAACGACCTTTGGGAGTTCAATCCATCCACCAAAGAATGGGCGTGGATCAGCGGAAGCGACACGGCCAGCCCGGCTGGTGTCTACGGCACCGTGGGAACGGCTGCCGCAGGAAACGTCCCAGGAGGGCGCGACGGCGGTTCGAGCTGGATTGATAAGAGCGGCAATCTGTGGCTCTTTGGCGGTATGGGCTACGGCTCCGCAGCCGGAACGCTGGGCTGGCTCAACGACCTTTGGGAGTTCGATCCAACCACAAAGGAATGGACGTGGATGAGCGGAAGCGGCACCCTGATCTGCCAATCCAACGGCGCCGATTGCAGCCAGCCCGGAGTCTACGGCACCTTGGGCGTCGCCGCCGCCGGAAACGTCCCCGGAAGCCGCGAGTATTCCGCAAGCTGGCTGGATACCAGCGGCAATCTTTGGCTCTTTGCAGGCGGTTTGAACCTTCCCGGTTCCAACGATCTTTGGAAGTTCGATCCGGCCACCAAAGAATGGACGTGGATGGGCGGAAGCAGCGCAACCGATCAGTCGGGAGTGTACGGCGCGTTGGGAACACCGGCTGCCGAAAACATCCCTGGCAGTCGCGTTCAGGCCGTAAGCTGGACCGACAGCAGCGGCAACTTTTGGCTCTACGGCGGCGAAGGCTATAGCTCAACCGGTACCTTTGGTCTTCTTGGCGATCTCTGGAAGTTCACTCCGTCCACCAGCGAATGGGAATGGGTGGGCGGAAGCAACGCCAGTACCCCAGCGGCGGAGTATGGCACAGTGGGAACGCCCGCTACCGGTAACATCCCCGGAGGCCGCGAAGGCGCTGCGAACTGGCTCGATACCAGCGGCAATCTCTGGCTCTTTGGAGGCAACGACAGTCCCAACGATCTTTGGAAATATCAGCTGTCCACCACTTCTTTGCCAAAGGCCGCGCCCCCGACCTTCAGTCTGGCCAGCGGAACGTACACAACGGTGCAGACGGTGAAGATCAGCGATAAAACGGCGGGCGCAACCATTTACTACTCAACCGACGCAACGTCGGCGACGCCGGTTTGGACCGCGTACAGCGGTGCGATCACGGTCTCGTCGACGGAATCGATCGAAGCGATAGCAATGGCCAGCGGACACTCCACCAGCGCAGCGGCAACCGCGGCATATACCATCAACCTTCCCGCGGCGGCCACTCCGGCCTTCAGTCTGGCGAGCGGGACATACACCACGACGCAGACGGTGACCATTTCCGACACGACGGCCGGGGCAACCATCTACTACACCACCGACGGGACCGCCCCCACGACCAGTTCGACCCTGTACACGGGAGCGATTGCCGTATCTTCCAGCGAAACCCTCGAGGCCATCGCCGTGGCCCCGGGTTACTCGACGAGCGCCGCGGCTTCGGCAACCTACACCCTCGAGGCGATCCAAACATTCCTTTTGCTGGTCTCCTCCGCAAATCCGTCCAATGTGAGTCAATACGTGACCTTCTACGCAACGGTTACGGCGCCGGCAGTGGTTTTGGTTCCACCAGGGTCAGTTCAGTTCAGCTTCAACGGCGTGGCGATGGGTTTGCCGGTTCCTCTAGACGGCACAATCGCCAGTTACACAACCGCCGCGCTGTTCGCCGGCAGCAACACCATAACTGCGACCTACATCCCCACCAGCGGCTCAGGGTATGTTGCAAGCACATCCACGCTCGTGCAGTCTGTCGCCGGAGATTGCTCGGGCATAACTGCCACTACGCTCACCTCTTCGCAGGACCCATCAACGCTGGGCCAGTCTATAACTCTCTCGGCGACGGTTGTCGCAACTGCTATTCCCGCGTGTGTCATTGGCACACCTGGAACCGGCGCCGCCACATACGCGCCATCAGGAATATACGGAACGGTCCAGTTCACCGTGAATGGGGTTCCGGTTGGCTCGCCAATCACTATTAGCAGCGGCAGCGCGAACGTCTTCACCGGCGGCGCTGCTACCTACACGACGAGCGCACTGGCCGCCGGAACCGACACGATTGGAGCTGTGTTTACAGAGGAGAACGGCTACTTTGAATCCAGCGCGGCCACAGGATTGAGCCAGACGGTCAACAGCAGCGGTTTTCTCCTCACGCCCGCGGCACCGGCGCTGTCGATCGCCCAAGGCGCAAGCGCCAGCGATGAGATCACAATCACTGACGTGGGAGGATTCACCGGCGGCGTAACCCTTGCAGCGTCCGGCCTGCCCACTGGAGTAACTGCTTCCTTTGCCGGCAATCCAACTGCCGGGTCCAGCGTGGCCACGTTCACAGCCAGTCCCACAGCCGCATCCGGCATCTTCACGGTCACCATCACCGGAATCTCCGGCGCCATGAGCGCTACGACCACCGTCAATCTGGCTGTTGGCGGCTGCGATGCAGAAGGCTTCTCCATTGCTCCTTCACCGGCAACTCTTTCAGTTGTTCAGGGCGGCACTGCAACCGACACCATCACGGTGTCTGAGTTCTGTATCAGCGGCAGCGCGACTCTGACCGCTTCGGGTTTCCCGGCTGGCGTAACAGCCGCGTTTGCCCCCAATCCCACCACTTCGACCGGGGTGGTTACCTTCACCGCGAGTGCCACGGCTGCGGCGGGAACCTACACGGTCACCATCGTCGGAGTCAACGGCAGCCTGAGCTCAAGCACCACCGTCGTCCTGACCGTCCTTCCAAAGCCCATCAGCCAATGCACGGTGCTTTACACTATTCAGCCTCAGAACTCCAGCGCCTTCGGAGTAACCATCACCATCGACAACACGGGAACGACTGCGCTCACCAGTTGGGTGCTGAGCTGGACCTTTGCCAACGGGCAGACAATTACGCAGCTCTGGAACGGCGTGGGAACTCAAAACGGAGCCAACGTAACAGTAACCAACGAGAGCTACAACGGCAGCATCGCCGCCGGTGCCAGTTACACCGGCGTGGGATTCAACGGCACCTGGAATGGCATCACCAACGCCGTGCCCGCAGCGATCTCGCTCAATGGAATGGCCTGCGTGGTCAACTAACGCACCGCGGCAACGGGGGTGGAACAGGAGTTAGCACCTGCTCAACTCCGCATTTCCGAACGCGCGAAAACGAGCGCGGCTTATGCCGCACTCGCTTTCCTTCAGAATGGCTAACGAATTGGAAGAATTCTTCGCCCGAGTTTCAGATTGATCCCGGCAAGCGCCGATCTCGGCTGGAGCGCCTTTGGGACGACGGTAGATTGCCAACGGACTCGTTGATAGTTGACTGCAAAGACTCTCCAGAGGCGGTTGAGAGGTCATCCGGGTACCGCGCCCCTTTCGGCTTTTTTCTGCCGCGTCGATAATGCGCGCGCCCGATTTGCGAAGAGTTACCACCCTTCGGCGCACAATCTAAGCAGGGTCGAGTGGGCAAAGAAACCGGATGCGGAAAGAAGTCGAGCTTCAGCTGGAAAGCTCCTGCTCTCCCCATCCCATCCGTCGGATACGTGCCGGATCTATACCCCAGATGCCGGTACCCACCCCCCTCTATTTATTCTCAAAAGTCTTGCAGGTAATTATTTGATAAATCCGTCTCTCAGAGACGGCGAATTTGGAAAATCAGTTTTTCAGCGTTTTTTGGCGCCTTCGAGTAGGTTCCTCCACAGCATCGGCGACAGAATGCAATTCGGCGCCTGGTTACTCCGCAGCCCCAGCGAAACAGACCGCATAGAAGCTGTTCGAGTCCCTTCTTCGGCACCAAAGAATTCTTCAAGCCTGTAAATGCATGAGAATGGCCGCCCAGGCGCGGGCATGTTGGCTTTCCCCGATACAAACCAATCTAGAGACAGCATCAGATGCGATTGGCCGGGAAGTTGCCCACAAGCTCTCCTGCGGCGACATGCTGGCCGGCCAGTACGATGGCGTGACTGGCGATGCGCGCCGCGGTTCCGATGACGGTAGGTGTCAAAACCACTTCGCCGAAGTCATGGGCGGCGTGGCTATGCGAGTAAATCCTGGCGAAGGAGCCGATCACCGCGCCCTTGCCGATGATGATGCCGCCGCGGTCGTTGAGCAGAGCGCGCTGGCGGATGGTAACTCCCTCCTCGATCGAGAGGTTGTAGCCGTAGGTCAGATCCACGCCGTGGTAAATCTTCACCCCCGCGCCGATGCGGGCAAAGATGTGGCGGCCCAGCATCGAACGCACGCGCAGTCCAAGCCAGTGATTGGTCCCGATCGGCGAGCGGTCAAACATCTGCCAGAACCAGAGCAGCGGCTTGCGCTTGGCAAACTGAACCGGGTCGGCATCGGCAAAGTGCTCGGCCTCGAGGGTCACGTTCTCCGGATCCAGCGAGAGCGAGAGCACATTGCCCGGCAGTTCAGAGGTGAGCGTCAGGTTCAGCTTGCCGCCGTGCGGTCGCCCCACATAGAGCTGGCTGAGCTGATCGCGCACAATCTCTGCGCGGCGCTCCGGGGCCTGGTGGCGTGTGAACTCCTCATCGAGAAAATGGATCCAGCGGCGGTAGACCTCTTCCGCCTCAGGGGCTGGGTGCGGGATGATGGGCGTCTGTTCCATACGATTTGGAAGATACAACACGAGGCCCTGGTGCCGCGAATCGGCAATGGCTCGTGGCTCCGCAAAGTTCAAGTACAAATCGAGCCTCCGCTCCCAAATCGAATTGCTTACAGCGCTACTCCGGGTGCATTCTCTGACTTGAGGATCACATGCAGCTAACCGGTGGATCGGTAGACGTATGCGCGGCCTTGCGAAGCAGTGCAATCACTTTCGCCGCCGCACTGTTCGGCGCAATCCCGCTCTTGGGGCTTCCCGACAAGGGCACGCCCGCACCTCCGGTCGATTCTCTCCAACTGTTGCAAGCTCCAACGGGAGCGAAAGCCGACTGGGGCAGTCTGAAAGGCAAGATCGTAATCCTGGATTTCTGGGCTACCTGGTGTTCTCCGTGTGTGGCGAGCCTTCCCCATCTCAATCAGCTTGTGGGTTCGCTCGACCCGGCGAAGTTCCAATTCATCTCCGTCGACGACGAAGATCTGACGGCCGTCGAGTCATTTCTGGCCAAGAAGAAGATGTCGGGCTGGGTCGGCGTCGACGCGACAGGCAGCGTCTTAGCGTGGTACGGAATCAAGTCCAGGCCGACGACCGTCATCGTCGATGGGAATGGGAAGATCGCCGCGGTAACCGAGATCGATTCGGTAAGCGCCGATGAATTGCAGGCAGTGGCGGAAGGAAAAAGCGCAATGTTCAAGCCGGTGATGGAGATCGCAACATCGAGCGGCTCATCCTCCGCGGGTTCCCCGTCGAATGCCTTGTTTGCCATCTCCCTCAGCAAAGCCGCGACCGCTGCAAAGCAGTCCCAAATCAACCATTCACCGACCGGCACGGATTACCTCGGAACGGGTGCCGATAGCCTCTTCACGAGCGCCTTTGACGTTTTCCACGATCGGTATGTTCTGATCGATCCGATGCCAGAGGGACTTTACGACCTGCGCACGAATTTCGTGGATGTGCCGAAATCGGTGATGGATTCCGCCGTTCGGCAAGCCGTGCTCTCCGCATTGCACTTGCAGATTCAACCGAAGACCGTGACGAAGAGCGCGTATATCCTCCGCGCAACCGGAGCGAGCAAGCAACTGCTGAGTCCCTCGGCTTCAACACGCAAGGTGAAGCGGGGCTCCTGGCGCGGAGGCTATCTTCTGATGAACGGGACAATGGACGATCTCGCCTATGTGCTGGCAACTGGGCTGGAGAATCCTGTCGTCAACGAGACCGGCATCGAAGGCAACTTCGATGCGCGATTCAAGATTGAGGGAAGAGATCTTGATAGTGCGAATGCAGTTCTCAGAAGCACGCTGGGGTTGGAGCTTGTGCAGGGTGATCAGGAAACGTCGATCACCGTCTTCGAAGTGAGCAAACAGGAGGGGAGCAAATCAGCCTCCGCTACGAAACCACAGCAGTAGAGGTTGTGCGACTTGCTGTTCACCCGGCAGACAGCATCGATGTGGAGCGAATCGGCCACTCTACTTGCTATCCGCAGTCGTTGTTTCGGGAGCTTGCTTCGGCCCGAACAGGAACTGCACTCCCAGGTATGCAATCCAGTCTGGCTCGCTGTTCTCGCGCGTCACAGCCTGGATCGCCCGTCCGCCTAGAAAGAGCAGCCGCAGATGGCCGGCGCGGTCTAACGTCTTTCGCCCTCCCACATCTAGCGTCAGCGCACGCTGCCTGGGTGTCGTGCCGATGCGATTGATGTCCTGCAGATCGTAGATCTCCCCATAGAGCTCAAGCCGCTCGCTGAACTCGTGTCCCGCAATCAGCCCCCGTCCCCAGCGGTTGGGAACGAGCTTGTTCCCGAACCAGCGGCCTACCTCGCCATTGATGCTGAGTGGCCCCAGTCTGGCCGTGAACTCCGCCGGGAAATAATACTGCGGCCCGTTTTCGACGATGCCCCGGCTCACCGAAGTGGTGGGATTGTTGATCAAGGCCTGCGGATAGGTGCCCAGCGAGAAGTTCATATTCTCGTCTGACTTGGGTTCGCCCAGACGATGATGCTCAAAGTAGCGCCACTTGACGCCCAGTAGAGTCTCGCCCAGCCCAGCGCGCGTCGTATTGTGATCATCGGTGGCCGCCGCCAACGACGGCGAGTACATGAGCTGAATCCGGTCGCCCCATCCGTAGTTCACATCGATGACCGGCAACTGGTAATAGGATTGACCGGGGTTGTGAATGGCGTTCGCAGCGACGTTGATCTCCCACTGCCGGTTGCCCGGCGTGCCGGGATCGTCGGTAATGAAGGGAGGCCCGCCCTGTGCGCGCAGCAGCGAAGCGCTTGCCATCACGACCAACAGCGATACTGGAAAAAATCGGTGCACTCGAATGCCCCTGCGCTCCACGAAGTGGGCCGACATCTCGACAAGACGCGCCTAGATCCAAGTTAGCACTCTGCGGTCGAGCCGCTCCCTTCCCGATCCCAAATCGATCCTTGGAACTTCGCGCGATTTCCCCGCCCATCAACCGCCTTGCTCTGCGATACTGGTTTGTTATGCCCATCGACGACCTGCAGCAGGCTGCTCAGAAGATAGCCGGATTCCTAGCCACCCTCAACAAGTTGGGCGGCCTTCGCCTCAAGTACCGCATCACCGCGCCGGAAGACGCTTCCGACGGCGAAGAACAGGCTCCCGCCCTCTGTGTCGAGCTCGCCGGGCCCGACGCGTCAATAGTCACGCAGCACAATGGCGAGCTGTTGATGGCTCTGGAGACGATCGCGGCGCAGATTCTTCGCCTCGACCAGCGCGAGGGCGGCCTCATCAGCTTTGACGCCGATAACTTCAAGGCCCTGCGCGCTCAGGAGCTGCGCATGACCGCCGAGACAGCTGCCGACAAAGTGCTTCGCTCTGGCGTGCCTTATGCTTTCCCGCCGATGAACAGCCGCGAGCGCCGCCTGCTCCACATGGCCTTCCGCGGTATCGAAGGCGTCGAGACGGCCAGCAACGGCGAAGGCCAGGAGCGCTTCCTGGCCGTCTATCCCTCGGGCAAGACCAGCCTGCCCGTCGCCGCACCCGCCAAGCAGAGAGGCTTCGGGGATCGCGGACGCGGGTCCGGTGATCGCAGTCGAGGCTCAGGCGATCGCGGACGCTTCCGGCGTTAGCCACTACCGGCTGCCGGGCCAAATGTTCTCCTATCGAATGCAAGGGCCTCCTTGGTTGTCTCCAGATGACCGGCTGAGCTCCGTTGGCTTCGCTTTGAGAGGAAACCCAAGAGGGCAGAGCCGCGACAACAATTCCAGCCAATCCGACTTTTGGCCGATTCGATTCGTTGCGCTGAGCGCATAAGGTCAACAGCGAGTTAAAGAGCGGGTGTAGACCTTTGTCAGCGCCTTCAACGGTCGGCCTGCCGTCACTCTACTCGAGAAAGGGTCACTGTGAATAGAATCTCCTCCACCCGTTTGAGTCTGCTGGCTTGTGCGGTATTCGTCCTAGCCGGCTGTGTGAACCCAACTGTTCACGCCGCTACTCCAGCCTTCGCCCGCGGCGCCGACGTGGGATGGCTAACCCAATTAGAGGGTCTTGGCTATACCTACGTCGACGAGACCAACACGCAGATGAACGCCCTGCAGATTCTCAAGAATCACGGCGTCAACACCATCCGCGTCCGGACCTTTGTGAACCCCACCATCACCTCGGGCAGCCTCGGTGTGGGTGATGCCAACCAGGCAGGCAGCATTGCGCTGGCAAAGCTGGCCAGCTCGATGGGCTTTCAGATCCTGATCGATTTTCATTACAGCGACACCTGGGCCGATCCTGGCCATCAGACCATTCCCGCGGCCTGGGCTGGGGAGAGCTACTCGCAACTTGAGACCAGCGTCTACGACTACACCTATGACTTCATGAAAGCGCTGGCAGCCGACGGCGTCTATCCTCAGTGGGTGCAGGTGGGCAACGAGATCAACTCAGGGCTTCTTTGGCCCACAGGAGAATACACCAACTTTACCCAGCTTGCCGGGTTGATCAATCAAGGTTATAACGCCGTGAAGGCGGTCAGCAGCTCCACTCAGGTGATCGTGCACCTGGCTACGTTGAGCAATCTCAGCGACTTCGAATGGTTTTTTGACACGCTCAAGGCCGACGGCGGAGAGTTCGACGTCATCGGAGCGTCCTACTACGACGGCCCCGGAACGCTGAGCACGATCACCACTAATTTGAACACTCTCGCGGCCCGCTATAGCAAGCCGGTGATGATCTGCGAGTTGGGCCATGCAGTGAGCGACTGGGATGGAAGCAATGACGACGTGAAGTCGGCGCTCCAGGCAATGGCCGCCGTTCCCAACGGCCGTGGCCTGGGCGTGATTTATTGGGAACCCGAAGCCCCCGACAACTCCACGACCGACAATTATTCGATGGGCGCGGCGAGTGTTGTTTCAGGCAATGTGTTGAAGTTCACGAGCGCGATCGATCAGTTTCTCGTCCAGATCGGATCGACGAATCAGGTGATCAACCCTCAATTTGCTAACGGACTCAACGGCTGGCAGATCACTCCAACGACGACCGCTGCCTATAGCGCTACCTACACTCAATCAGGCGGCCTGGGCGAGGAGTTGTCGTTTTACAGCGCGAGCGCGTACGACACCACCGTCTGGCAGACCGCTACGGCGTTGCCCAACGGCACCTACACACTGACGGCCGTGATCGAGAACGGAGGCGGGCAGAGCTCTGCCACCATGTTTGCCTACCCGACCAACGGAAGTGAAACGACGGTGAATCTGCCGGTTTCGAGCAGTTGGACGACGGTGACAATTTCCAACATATCGGTGGCGGATGGACAGGTTTATTTTGGTTTCGCCATCAACGCCAAGGCCGGTAACTGGACCAATGTCGAATCGGTCTCATTGACAAAGAATTGAGCCACCTGCGCCACCGGCGGTGGGGCCAACCGCTCGCTCTTCGCTCGCAGGGGGTTGCTGGCCAACGTTGATGATTGGTTGAGGTTCGTGGTATCTCAGGTCCCCGAATGCGAGGGACCTGGGGAACCCGGCTTATATCGGGACATGGGCCACTCGCCCGGCTCAACGAAGTAGATCATCCGAGGTCGTTGACGTCTTATTTATCGAATTTGCTGATCTCTGTTGGAAGTTGGCCTCTGGGAAACGCCCCGCCCTTCGAAGGAACTCTGCATAGCCCGCGAGTGCTTCTTTGAGGAGTGGATGCTCGGGATCTGTCTCGCGAAGCGTTGCGATTGCTTCCTTGAACGAGGAGTCGGCTTCTGCGGATCGTCCCGCCTTCTCTAATGAAATCGCCTTGACTGCTGAGAGGTATGCCTTCATTCTCGGCTGCGCGATTATGTCCAATATCTTCTGAGCTGGCACAATTGCTGCGATCCCTGAGTTTTCGCTAAGTTTTAAATCGAGGTGCGAAGTATCTGTAATAGCAGCTGTGTCAAGTGTTGCCGGCCGCTCAGAATTGAAATAACCTTGCATAACCCCGAGCAGGAGGTATTGAATTCCAAACATAGTGCCACCCTGTTCCCGGGTACCACTTAGGCGCACAAAAACTGGGGATCCGCTGTTTCCTCCCCAAGAGGTGATCTCCGCTAGATAAAGGTCTTGCATCGAATTTCCGCTCGTTGGGATGGACCACGGAATCCTCTCCTTGGGAATGAGAGCTAGTCTCCCATGCCTCACGATGGGATAGTTTTTGTTTGCCCCATGGTATGGGAGAAAAAGCCCGGAGAATAAGACCTCGTCGGTCTCGTTTAGCCTCATGGTTTCAATCTTCGATTGCGTCACAAACATGTCTGGCGACAGGCCCTTAATATCGAAAAAGGAGTCGGAGATGGATACCGGACACACTGCGATATCAGCATTTGGGTCCTGATTATCTATCGAGCAGAAGAGAAACCCGTTAACTTTTATCTGTATCGGTAACTGAACAATATAGGAACCGCCTACGTTTGGTTGGATACTATTCACGAAGGCGAGAATTGTATCGAAATATTCTGTCTGGCCCGTCGGGGCCCCTAACCGTGGATGTCGGAGGATATGCTTGCTGGTAACAAGGACCGGGACTCCAATCCCTGGGCCAAGCTCAGGCGTTGGAAGATTGACAAGAAACCCTGTACCTGTCTGCGAGCAGTTGGAGTCGAAGATCGGGGTTCCATCGGCGGCGACTGCCTGGGCACCGTTGACCATGTGGGGTTCGTGACATGCATATTGTCCTTGCAGGTAGACAACAGTCTTCCTTACTTGATCAATCATTAGCTCTTGCCCGTTCCCTCGTGGCAGGAATTGTACGAGCATTAGCGCAATATAGAAGGTGATCCTACTAGGAGAGGACATTGCATATCTCCTTTGCCCCTCGTGTCCCGTGAGCGGCTCAGTTTTAGCATTTCTAAGGCAGTGCGCGGGGCCTTCGACTTTGCTACGCCTTGGTCGCAAAAACAAAGGCGCGCCGAAGGTGGGGCACCCTGTTCTATCGGCGAATTCCGATCCCGCGCCTTTTCACTGGCGCGGGCTTGCCGAAGGCTGCTGCCGCACCGCAGGTGGCTAGGCGTTTAACTGCTCTTGCAGCTTGTTTAACGTGCGGTGCAGGTCCTTGTCGGTGCGGCGCTGGTCGTCGATCTTGGCGATCGAGTGCATAACCGTGGTGTGGTGTTTGTTGCCAAACTGGCGGCCGATCTCAGGCAGACTGGCTTCGGTCATCTGTTTGGCGAGATACATGGCGATCTGGCGCGGCACCACCACATTGCGCGAGTTGTTCTTCTGCTTCAGGTCGGTGACCTTCATGCCAAACTGCTCGGCAACTGCGCGCTGAATCGCCTCGATGGTGATCTTGCGAACCTGCATGTCGATAAACTGCTTGAGGCACTGCTGCGTTGACGCCAGCGTGATCTCCATGCGGTTGAGCTGGCACCAGGCGATGAGACGCACCAGGGCGCCTTCAAGTTCGCGCACGTTCGTACGCACATTTGACGCAACAAAGAGGGCAACGTCGGTGGGCAGATGCACCTGCTCGCTCTCGGCCTTCTTTTGCAGAATGGCGACCTTGGTTTCAAGATCGGGCGGCTGAATGTCGGCGATCAAGCCCCACTCAAAGCGCGAACGCAGGCGGTCCTCGATCTCGGCCAGCTCCTTTGGCGGACGATCCGAGGCGATCACGATCTGCTTCATGCTCTCGTGCAGCGCGTTGAAGGTGTGGAAGAACTCCTCCTGCGTGCGCTCCTTTTGTGCGATGAACTGAATGTCGTCGATCAGCAGCACATCGACGGTGCGGAAGCGGTCGCGGAAGCTGGTCATCCGATCGTTGCGCAGCGAGGTGATCATCTCATTGGTAAACTTCTCAGCCGAGACGTAGCAGATGCTGGACGTAGGCTGGCGGCGCTTCACCTCATGGCCGATGGCATGCATCAGGTGGGTCTTGCCCATTCCGACGCCGCCGTAGAGGAAAAGGGGGTTATAGGCGCGCGAAGGCCGCTCGGCGACGGCCAGGGAGGCAGCGCGGGCAAACTGGTTGCCGTTGCCGATGACGAAGGCGTCGAAGGTGTAGCGCTGGTTGAGTTGCGCCGCGGTCGACCAGTCGAAACGCGCCTGCTCTGGCGTGCGCGCCGGCGGCGGCGGCGGCGCCGTGGGAGCGTGCGCAGAGACAGGTGCGAAGCCACCATCCTTGCGCTGCGGCGGCACAGAGGGATCTTCCTCAGCGGTGACGAAACAGACGTCGTCCAATTCGAGGCCGTGCTGCTCGATCGCCTCCTGGATCAGGTCGCCGTACTTGTCGCCAAGCCCTTGAAACTCAGGCGAGGGCACGCGCACATAAAGTGTGCGGCTGGCCACATGGCTATAGCGCGTGGGTTTGAACCATGTCTCGAAGGATTGGCGAATCACTTTCATTTCCAGGGCCGCAAGTATCTGGAGCCAGGGATTAAGAGCCGTCACCGGCGAAATCGCAATAGCCATCGTGCTCATCCTTGCCTGCGCCGTCTTTTGATCGGGGTTCGGTTCATCCACCGTTTTCGGCAAAAAGACCCTCGCTGGCGGAAATTTGAAGCATTCCGTCCGGTTGCTGCTTACCGACTGCCTGATTGCCGCGGGTCGGCCTCTGAATAAAATCGAGGCCCGGGATAAACCGGTTCCGTGAGACGCTGGGAAACTTTCTTGAACGGTCCCGATAGTAGCACATTTGCAGGTCGTTGTAATCCGGTTTTCACAAACTTTTGGTTGGCCACTTTGAACTGCACCATTGCTGGTGAAAGTTGCAGGTAAGCGTTACCAGAGTGCATTACAGTGGTTCCCATCGTTGTGAGATGCAGCTCAATCGGGATGCGACTACGGCGGACTACTCATGAAACACTAGGCCCGTTGAAGGGCATCCCGATCCTGTGCTGTGAGGGCTTCAATTCGGCCGCGTTTGGGTTTCACGCTGGATTCCTGGCGCAACTTACGATACACTTAGTACTTGCCGTCAAGGCGCAGATCTTTTCATCGGGAAACAGGAGTGTAGTTTCATGCCCAAGCGCACATTTCAACCCAATCGCCGCAAGCGCGTGAAGACCCACGGTTTCCGTGCGCGCATGAAGACCAAGGCGGGCGCCGCTGTCTTAAGCCGCCGCCGTGCCGTTGGCCGCAAGCGCGTGTCAGTCAGCGCCGGCTTCCGCGACTGATTCTCGTCTGCCTTCTCCTTTGAGCTGGAATGCGCGCCAAAGGTTGCGTCATTCCCGGCTGGGCCTATCGCCGCTACACCATGACAACCCCGCCTCAGCCAGAAGAGCGCCAGTCGCCCAAAGCCTCGCTGACCGGCGCGCGTCTCTCCAGGCACGCCGATTATCAACGCGCCTACGCGGCCAGCCGCAAGCGCCAATCTGCGTCGATGAGCTGGTTCCTGGCTGCGCAGGCGCCCCCATGTGTGGCAGTTGAAGCCTCAATCGGCCCGCGCGTGGGGCTCACCGTGGGCAAGGTGCTAGGCAAAGCGCATGAGCGCAACCGCATCAAACGCCGCATGAGAGAGGCTCTGCGCCGTCATCTGGAGCTGCTGCCGCCCGGCTGCGATCTCATCCTCCATCCACGCCGCACGGTGCTGACAATGGAATTCTCGAAACTTGAAGCGGAGATTGTGCGTATTCTTCAACAGGCAACAGCCGAGGCGGCCCGCATGGCGCCGCAGGCGGCCACGCGACCCGTCAAAGCCGGGCACGCTCTATGACACGTCTTTTGCTGGCCACGCTCGAATTCTATCGTCGCTGGATTTCGCCGGCGATCCATTCCCTTCAGCCAGGCGGCTGCCGCTATCTGCCCACGTGCTCGGAGTACGCTTCCATAGCCATCGCCACTCACGGGCCTCTGCGCGGCTCGGCAATGGCCGTCTGGAGGCTGCTGCGCTGCAACCCCTTCGTTCGCGGCGGTCTCGATCCGGTGCCGTCGGCTGCGAACCCACGGCAGCTCCGCCACGAACCATTACCATAGAGAGAGCGGCACTCCAACCTCGGGCCCGTGAACGAACAGGACGTATCCATTGGCAGAAATTCGCAATCCCAATCTTCAAACACCGGGTGGTGATGGCGGTGGCAGCGGTGGCGACATGCGCGGCATGTTCACCATCATGCTCCTGGTGCTTCTTGTCTTCTTTGGCTTCGACTACTTCAAAGCCAGGCAGCAGCCACTGCAGACGCCATCAACTCCGTCCCAGAGCCAGGCGCCATCGCAGCAGCAGGCGCAGCCGGTCGTGGACCAGAGCCAGTCTACTCAACCGCAGCCTGCAGCCGCGGCAGCGCAGCCGCAGACCGCTCTCCCGACCATCTCCGCGCAGGTCGAGAGCCTGACGACGATTGAGAATGAGCAGTACAAGATCGTATTCACCAATCGCGGAGCGCAGATCAAGAGCTGGGTGCTCAAGAAATACTTCGACACGGCCGGCAAGCCGCTCGACATGGTGCAGCCGCAGGCCGCGCAGGCCTTTGGTTACCCGCTTTCGCTCTTTACCTATGAGCCGGCACTCACCACCGAGCTCAATCAGGCGCTCTATCAGGTCACGGCCTCGGGCGCGCAGCCGTCGTCGACTGGCAATGCCGTTGCTCCCGCAACCGATGCGCTCACCTTCCACTACGCCATCGATGGTCTCGACGTGGTGAAGACCATTCGCTTCGACTCAAGCTACGCGATCACCATCGAGGCCGCGGTCAAGCGCAATGGATCGCCGGTGCGTGCGCTGGTCGAGTGGCCCGCCGGGTTGGGCGACATGGAAGAGTTCCTTCCGTCATCCTCGACGCGTTCTCCGGTGCGCACCTCCGCGTCGTCGACGTTCATCTGGTCGCTCAACGGCAAACAGGATTCCGTAGGAGCTGTCCCGTCGAGTTTCTTGTTCTGGTCGCATCCCGGAGTGAGCGGAGATGAGACGTTGAACCTGCCTTACTCCTATGCGGCAATCGCCGATCTCTACTTTGTCTCGGCCTTCCTGCCGGATGCTCCCGATCGCACGACCGTGGTCACTCTGCATCATGCGATCGATCTACCCAGGAGCTTGAGCGACCCGAAGAGCGAGAAGACGCCCGCTCACCTGCTTGGCCTGGCCATGGGCGACGTCAGCGGCACGACCCGCCTGCGTCTATTCGCCGGACCCAAAGCGATGGATGTGCTGGCCTCAATCCGCGTCACTGGCCCGGATGGCAAGCCTACCGGGCAAACGCTCGAGTCTCTCGTCCAGTTTGGCTGGCTCACTGTGATCGCTAAGCCGCTCTATCTAGCCTTGCGCTACCTGGTCGAGCACGGCGTCAATAGCTGGGGTTGGTCGATCATCGTCGTCACCGTGATCTTCAACCTGCTCATGCTGCCCACGCGCTACATGATGTTGAAGTCGTCGTATAAGATGACGCGCATGCAGCCCAAGATCGAGGCCATCAAGAATCGCTATAAAAACGTCAAGGCGACCGACCCGAAGCGGGCCGAGATGAATACCGAGATCATGGAGCTATACAAGACCGAAGGCGTCAACATGTACGGCGGCTGCCTTCCGTTGATTATCCAGATGCCGCTCTTCTTCGCCTACTTCCGCGTGCTGCAGAATACGGTCGAGCTGCGACAGGCACACTGGTTCTGGCTCCGCGATCTCTCCGCGCCCGATCCGCTTCACATCCTGCCGATCCTGATCATCATCACCATGTTTCTGACGCAGTACATCACGCCCTCGCCGCAGATGGATAAGTCTCAGCAGCGGATGATGGCCTTCATGATGCCGGCGATCTTCGGCTTCATGCTGTGGAGCTACGCCTCGGGTTTGGCTCTCTACTGGGGCACAGGCAACATCATTAACCTGGCCATCCAAGTTGCCATTAATCAAACCCACATGGGCAAAGAGATGCACGCGCACGCCGACCGCCGCAACAGGAAGGGCGGCAGCGGCGGCCCCAAAACGATCCAAGGACGGCGCTAGACAACACCGCCGAAACATACAGGCCCCGTTCGAGTCAATCTCGGTCGGGGCTTCTTGTTGTTTCGAAAGCACGTTCTTTTGCAGATTATTGTTCTCTCCTGATGCACAATTGAGAGCGATTGGGACAGCTGGACTTTGCCATCCACCAAAAGGTCAGCCCCACCCCCCATTTATATATTCCAAAGCCTTGCAGGTAATTTTCTTGCAAACAGTGAAAGATGCCGATCTGCTTGCCTTCGCCGCGACTTCCGCGGATTGTTCTATGCCCGGTGGACAATGGCAGAATAGACGTATGCTGCCCGATGATCCAACTCCTTCTGCCCAGATTGTGCTCTGCGCAGCCCAGGCTCGCGTGCTGGGCGCGCTGGTTGAGAAAGAAGTGACCACGCCGGACTACTATCCGCTCTCGCTCAACGCCCTCATCAACGCCTGCAATCAGCGCTCGAATCGTGAGCCGGTGACCGACCTGGACGAGGAAGAGGTGCGCCAGGCGCTACATCGCCTCGAAGATCTGCGCCTGGCCGGGCGCGCGCGTGGGGCCGATGGGCGCGTCACCAAATACGAGCACTGGCTGGGTGAGTTCTTCAACTTCAGCCGCGCCGAGACGGCGTTGATCTGTGTGCTGATCCTGCGTGGGCCTCAGACGCCGGGCGAACTGCGCGGGCGCACTGAGAGGATGCATCGCTTTGACGAACTCACCGATGTGCAGGCCGGGCTGCAGAGGCTGATGGAGCGCGAATCGCCGCTGGTGGCAATCCTGCCGCGCCAGCCAGGGACCAAGGAGTCGCGCTATGCGCATCTGCTCTCGGGTCCTGTCGAAGCGCTCGCGGCAACATTTGCTGCCGAGCCCGCATACGCCCGCCGCGAGACCGGTGAAGACCCAGGCCACGAGGAGAGAATTACACGCCTCGAAGCAACGATCGTCGAGCTGAGACAAGAGATGGCAGTCTTGCGTCAGAAGATTGACGATCTCTTTGGCGACGGATAGTTGCCTCTCTGGTCTGAATCGCCGATGATGCTAGCGATTCAAAAGAAAGGATCGACCCATGCTGAAAGTCAGGTTAGCTGCTGCATGTTTTGGTTTTGCAGCGCTATTGTCCACAACTGTAGCTGCGCTTGCACAGACCGAGACCAATGTCCCAGCGCCGCCGCTGCCCTCGCAGATCCTCGCGGCGAAGAAGGTTTTTATCTCCAATACCGGGAACGGATTTGATTCAAGCGCTTGGAGCGGGGGGCCAAATCGAATCTACGATGAGTTTTACATGGCCATGAAGAATTGGGAACGATACGAGCTTGCGGGTGCCCCCGGCGACGCTGATCTGGTTCTCGATGTGAATGTAATCCGCGATTCGGTCGTTTGGCAGTTCAAGCTTGAAATACTGGATCCGAGGACGGGAATTGTACTGTGGACGCAATACGAGCCGATTAAGATCACTGTTTCTCAGAAGACTCGCGACAAGAACTTCGACGACACAATCAATAAGCTCGTGGTTGATCTGAAGGCGTTGACCGCTCAGCCTGCCGTCGCAAACACCGCGAAGTAGCGACATCGCGGAGAAAGCCTCCCAGGGCTCCAAAGCAAGACCCGAGGCGCCCGGGGTGAGCTGGCATTGTCCTCAGCTCTCCGGGTGCTGTCCTGCCCGCTGTTTGAAGATCAGAATGCACGCGACCACGAGCACGACCAGCGCAGCCGAGGCCGTGTAGCGGCTGAGGTTGAGCCCGCCGTGATCGAGCGGCTTGTCGAGAAAATCGCCCACAACCGCGCCCAGAGGTCGCGTGAGAATAAACGCCGCCCAGAAGAGTATAGTCTTTGAGATCTTTGTCCAGAAATGCAGCGCGGCCACGATGAGCAGAAGAGAGACGAAGATCGCTACGCCGCCCAGATAGCCGAGCCCTTCGCTGTCGGCGGTCCAGTCCCCGAGAGCGGTGCCGAGGGTCTGCGAAAACATGATCGTCACCCAGTAGAAGGTCTCGGCCTTGGGTGTGCTGATCGTGTTCACGGACACAGTTCCCATCGTCCAGTACCATGTGCCTAGCGAAGCCAGCAGCAGCACCAGCAGGGTTGCGCTGCCCCCGGCATAACCCACCCCGAGAGAGCGATCAGCAAAATCGGCCAGCGTGGTGCCGACCGTGGTCGTAGCAATGATCGTCACCCAATAAATAAGAGGATGAAACCGCTTGGCCCTCACCTGAACGATCACAGCCACAATAAAGATGGCGGCGAAGATCGCTGTGCCGATCAGATAGCCCAGGTTCATCGACATGGTCACCGCATCGCCCCCGGTCTCTCCGAGAGTCGTGCAGAAAATCTTGATGATCCAGAAGACCAGTGTGACTTCGGGCACCTTGCTCAGTGCGTGAGCGGCGGTCGAATCAGTTTTTAGTGGCAAAGGTTTCATCGAAGTTCGCTCCGCAATCGTGGATCTATTCATACAGTTCGTATCCTGCAAACCAGTAACCGATCTCGAATGCCGCCGTGTCTTCGGCATCGGAGCCGTGGATGGCGTTCTCCGACATCGAGGCGGCGAACCTCTTGCGGATCGTGCCCTCGCCGGCATTGGCCGGGTTGGTGGCGCCCATCAGTTTACGCAGGTCGGCGATCGCGTTCTCCTTTTCCAGAACCATCAGAACAAGCGGCCCGGAAGACATGAAAGTGCAGAGTCCATCAAAGAATGGTTTTCCGGCATGGACGGCATAGAAGCCTTTGGCCTGCTCGTTCGAGATCGACTGCCGTTTGATGGCCACAATCTGAAAGCCGGCCCGTTCTATCTCGGCCAGAATTGCTCCGGTGAAGCCCTTGCGGACCGCGTCCGGCTTGACGATGCTGAAGGTGCGTTGCGCCACTCGTTGTGCTCCTCAAAAAGATCTGCGTCTGCGATTTCATTGTAATTGGCGACCGTCGCAGGCTCCTCCTTTGTGCGTCAATCTGGTAAAGTTTCGGCATGCTTCGAGTTTCTGCCACACCATGTCGCTCACTAATCGTTCTGGCTATCGCCCTGGCCGCAATGTCAGCCACCAGCCAGACCGCCGCGTCCGCTGCCAAGCCCGCAACGCCCGAGCTGCGTGTCTTCGATCCGTCGCTGATCGACAAGAGCGTCGATCCCTGCGAAAACTTCTACCGCTACAGCTGCAACGGCTGGTTCAAGCGCAATCCTCTGCCCGCCGACCAGGCCTCCTTTGGCCGCTTTACTGAGCTCTACGAGCTGAACCGGCTGCACCTCAAGCAGATCTTGGAAGAAACGGCCACTCCGAAAGTCGGCCGAACGGCCAACGAGCAGAAGACCGGCGACGAGTACGCAAGCTGCATGGATACGGCAGCCATCGACAAGCTGGGCCTTTCGCCGCTCTTCCCGGAGCTGGAAAAGATCGCCGCGCTGAGATCGGCAGCTGAACTGCCGGCTCTGCTGGCCCACCTGCACTCAATTGGTGTGAATGCATTCTTTGGCATGGGGTCGAATCAGGACTATGCCGATTCGGCCTCGGTGATCAGCTTCTACGGTGCCGGCGGGCTAGGCCTGCCGGAGCGCGATTACTACACGCGCACCGATGCCAAGTCCATCGAAACGCGCCAGCAGTATCTGGCCCACGTGCGCAAGATATTCTCGTTGGCCGGTGAACCGGATGCGCAGGCCGCGCAAGACGCCGATACCGTGATGGCCATCGAGACGCGTCTGGCAAAGGCTTCACTGACCATCACCGAGCAGCGCGATCCGCAGAACCTGAATCATCCGACCGACGTTGCCAGCTTCGGCAAAGAGCTGACGCACTTTTCGCTGGCTGATTATGTCGCGGCTGCTCGTGCCCCCGCCTCTGGCAAGGCCAACGACACCGAGCCAAAGTTCTTTGCGGAGTTCAATGCGTTGGCGGCCGACACGCCCATCGATCAGATCAAAGCTTATCTGCGCTGGCAGCTGCTGCATGCCTACGCCGGGACCAGCCTGCCAGAAAGCTTCGATCAGGAGAATTGGAACTTCTATGCGCACATTCTCAATGGTGCGGAAAAACAGCAGGAGCGCTGGAAGCGCTGCACCAGCCGCGTCGATCGCGAACTGGGCGAGGCGCTGGGCCAGGTCTACGTAGCGCGCTACTTCCCTCCGGCCGAGAAAAAGCAGGCGCTCGAAATGACGAAGGCCATCGAGCAGGCTATGGATAAGGATGTCGATTCGCTGGACTGGATGAGTGCCGACACAAAGCGCCGGGCCAAAGAGAAGCTGCATACTGTGATGAACAAGATCGGCTATCCGGACAAGTGGCGTGACTATTCAAGCCTGAAGATTGCGCGCGGCGATGCGTTGGGCAATCAAATGCGTGCAAGCCAGTTTGAGGTTGCGCGGGATCTGGCGAAGATCGGCAAACCGGTCGACAAGGGCGAGTGGCAGATGACGCCGCCGACGGTCAACGCCTACTACGACCCGCAGATGAACAACGTGAACTTCCCCGCGGGGTACTTTCAGCCGCCTTTCTACAGCGACAAGGAAGACGACGCGGCCAACTACGGCGATATGGGTTCAACCGTAGGGCACGAACTGACGCACGGCTTCGACGATGAGGGCCGGCAATACGACAAGGACGGCAATCTGAAGGATTGGTGGACCAAGGAAGACGAACAGAAATTCACCGAACGCGCCGATTGCATGGTCAAGCAATATGACGCCATTGAGGCGGTGCCTGGGGTTCATCTCAATGGCAAGCTTACTCTCGGCGAAAATCTTGCCGATCTCGGCGGGCTGTGGCTGGCCTGGCTGGCGTGGCTCGATAAGGCGCATGCTGCGCATGTGGACATGGGTGCGAAAACAGATGGATACACGCCCGAACAGCGCTTCTGGATTGCCTATGCGCAGCAGTGGTGCACGCAGACGCGGCCCGAGCAGTTGCGTACCCAAGCGCAGGGCGACCCTCACGCGCCCGACGAATACAGGACGAATTCGGTGTTGCAGGATCTGCCTGAGTTTGGCAAGAGCTTCAGTTGCAAGAAGACGGCGGCGATGATAAGCCCGAAACCATGCAGGGTATGGTGAGGTTCTACTCTTCTGGAAGCTAGCTTCTCCCGATCACGCGCGCCAGCGTTGCACCGATCTCTGCCGGCGAAACCACAACATGAATCCCTGCTTCAGTCATGGCCTTCATCTTGTCGGCGGCGGTGCCCTGGCCTCCGCTGATAATGGCGCCGGCGTGGCCCATGCGGCGGCCCGGAGGAGCGGTCTGGCCGGCAATGAAACCGACGACCGGCTTCTTTACGTTCTTCTTTACGAAGGCCGCTGCAGCTTCTTCGGCAGAACCGCCGATCTCGCCGATCATGATGATGGCTTCGGTTTCGGGGTCGTTGTTGAGCAGGCGCAGCGCATCGATGTGCGTGGTGCCGATGATCGGATCTCCGCCAATCCCAATCGCGGTGGATTGGCCGATGCCGCGCTGGGTCAACTGATAGACGGCCTCATAGGTCAGCGTACCCGAGCGCGAGACGATGCCCACTGAGCCCTCTTTGTGAATCCGGCCCGGCATGATGCCGATCTTGGCTAGGCCGGGCGAGATGACGCCGGGGCAGTTGGGGCCGATGAGCTGCGACTTCGAGTTCTTGAGCTTGGCCCACACCTTGACCATGTCGAGAGTGGGGATGCCTTCGGTGATGGCGACAATCAGCGGAATGCCTGCGTCCTCGGCCTCGAGAATCGCATCGGCGGCAAAGGGCGGTGGAACGAAGATCATCGTCGCGTTCGCGCCGGTAGCGGCTACGGCGTCTGCCACGGTGTTGAAAACCGGCCAGCCCTCATGCGTGGTGCCGCCTTTGCCCGGAGTTACTCCGCCGACTACTTTGGTGCCGTATTCCGCGCAGCTCATGGCGTGAAAGGTGCCTTCCTTACCGGTAAGGCCCTGAACAATCAGTCGGGTCTCTCTATTCACTAGCACTGCCATGTTATGCCCCCACGTTCGCAGCCGCAGCTACAACTAACTCCGCTGCCTCTTTCATCGTTTCGCCCACCTCGAAGTTCAGACCTGACTCCTTGAGGATCTTGCGGCCTTCTTCAACATTGGTTCCTTCGAGGCGCAGCACGATGGGAACCTTGATCTTCAGGTTGCGGGCCGCTGCTACTACGCCGGTGGCGAGGCGGTCGACGCGCAGGATTCCGCCAAAGATATTGATGAAGATCGCCTTCACGTTCGCGTCGGAGAGCAGAATCTCAAAGGCGTGTTCGATCTGCTCCTGCGTTGCACCGCCGCCTACATCCAGAAAATTAGCCGGGCTGCCACCCGCGTATTGAATGATGTCCATCGTCGCCATGGCCAGGCCGGCTCCGTTGACCATGCAGGCGATGGAGCCGTCGAGCTTGATGTAATTGAGTGCGTATTTGCTGGCCTCGACCTCGAGCGGATCCTCTTCGGCGGTGTCGCGCAGGGCCTTGATCTCGGCATGGCGGAAGATGGCGTTGTCGTCAAAGTTGATCTTGGCGTCGAGGGCGAAGAGCTTGTCGTCTTTGGTCGTGATGAAGGGGTTGATCTCAACCAGCGAAGCGTCAGTCTCAATGAAGGCCTTGTACAAGCTCTGCAGAAAGGCGACGGCTGCGTTGATCTGTGCCGGTTTGAGGCCGAGCGCGAAGGCCAGCTTGCGCGCCTGCCATGCGCCGAATCCGACGGCCGGGTCGATGGTCTCTTTGAAGATGGCCTCGGGGGTCTTGGCAGCCACCTCTTCGATCTCCATGCCGCCGGCCTGCGAGGCCATGAAGACCAGCCTGCCCGCCGCCCGGTCGAGAACGATGCCGAGATAGAGCTCGCGGTCGATGGAGGCAGTCTCCTCGATCAGCAGGCGCTGGACTTTTTGGCCCTGTGGTCCGGTCTGGTGAGTCACCAGCGTCATGCCGAGAATGTTTTTGGCGTGGAGTTCGGCCTCTTCGCGCGTGCGAGCCACCTTGACGCCACCGCCTTTGCCGCGGCCTCCGGCATGGATCTGCGCCTTGACGACAACACCCGATGCGCCCTCGGCAAAGAGCTTGCGAGCTACTGTCGAGGCTTCTTCAAGGTTGTTGGCCACCTCGCCCGTGGGCACGGCTACGCCGTATTTTGCCAGGATTTCCTTCGCCTGATACTCGTGGATCTTCATTTTGGTAGGGACCGCCCACTCCGCTGCATTGGGGATTCGGGATCGGGTCTAATTCGAGACCGTGTCAGCGGTAATGAAATAGTATCTTGCCCATCAAAGGAGGGGCAAACGAAGGCGTGTTGCCCTCTCTTGCGAGCACCGTTCCTTTTGGGGCCATTACCATAGAGGATATGGCCTCATTGAAGGAGCTACTGAAGCCGCTGGCCGAGGATGGCGCGGCATTGACTCGCGAGCAGGCGGCTCAAGTGTTGGAGGAGATACTCACCGGCGAGGTGCCGGAGGTGGAGACAGCGGCGCTGCTCACAGTGCTGGCTACGCGCGGCGAACAGGCGCCGGAGCTGGCCGGCTTTGTGCAGGTGATGCGCGAGCGGGTGACACCGCTGCCTCTGACGGCTGCCGAGCGCGACGAGCTTGTGGATGTGGTCGGCACGGGCGGCGGAGGGCCACTGACCTTCAACATCTCCTCGGGCGCCGCGCTGGTCGCGGCTGCTGCCGGAGCCAAGGTCGCCAAGCACGGCAATCGCGCGGTTACATCGCTCTGCGGCGCGGCGGATGTGCTCGAGGCTCTGGGAGTGCCCATTGCGCTGGGGCCGGAACTGGCAGTCGAGTGCCTGCGCGAGACGGGATTCATGTTCCTCTTTGCGCCGCTCTATCATCCGGCAATGAAGGTTGTGGGACCACTCAGGCGTGCGCTTGGCTTCAGGACGATATTCAATCTTTGCGGACCGCTGACCAACCCGGCAGGCGCACGGACGCAGGTGATCGGCGTTCTTGCGCCGAGCCGTGTGTTGCTGGTGGGGCGCGCGCTTGTGGAACTGGGAGCCAAGCGGGCCTTTGTGGTGCATGGCACAGATGGCATCGACGAACTGACGACCACTGGCGAGTCGGTTGTGGCGCGCATCGAGGAGCCGGAGACCGGCGGCCGTCCGACGATGAAGGCCGCGCGGGTGACGCCGGAGATGGCCGGGCTGCCCCGCGCGACGCTGGACCAATTTGTGGGCGGGGATGTGAAGACCAACGCGGCGCTGCTTTACGACGTGCTGACCGGGATACCCGGCGCGCGACGCGACATTGTGCTGCTCAACGCCGCCGCCGGTCTGGTTGCCGCAGGACTGGCCGGCGATCTGAAGGAAGGTGTGAAGCTGACCGCAGAGGCCATCGACTCCGGCGAAGCGGCGGCGACGCTGGCTAAGTTGCGGCAGTTTGCGGCGAAGCACGCACAGGCCTAAAGCAAAAGCGCCACGGTCAGCGAATCGGGTTCGCCGTCGAAGTATTTCTTCAGGGCGTCGTTGAAGTCGGTGGAGTCCATCGCTGCATGAGCGGCGGCGTGCGCAAAGAGCGTCATCGAGGAGCGAAACTTGAGGTCGTCGGGATAGCCAAGGATCTCGCGGATTGTGCGCCCTTCGACGAGCATGACGAGCCGGGTGCATCGGCCCAGCCGCGGGCCGAGCACCGGATGCCGCAGGTAGGCGACGGCCTCCTCCAGCGAGCCGATGCCGAAGTACATCGACTGCGAGCTGAGGCCCAGGCCCTTCAACTGCGGAAAGATGAACCAGATCCAATGGCTGCGCTTATGGCCCGCGCGCAGCTCGGCTAGAACCTGGTCAAAGCACTCGGCCTGGGCGTCGACAAAACGTTCGAGGTTGAATGTGGCATCCATTGCATCTACTCAGCGTGGAAGACTACATCGAAAAGCAGCAGACTGACAGTGGTGAAGATGATGTCGTATCCCGCGAGGAGCTTGATCCATAGCGTTGGGTCGCTTTCGCCGGTGAGGATGGACGTGGTAGCCTGCACCATCGCCAGCAGAGCCGGAATGAAGATCGGAAAGAGAATGAGCGAGAGCAGCAGTTCGCGGTTACGGCTGCGGATGGAGAGTGCCGCGAAGAAGACGCCGTTGCCCACCAAGGCCCACGTGCCGAGCGGCAAAACCAGCGCCAGCAGCCAGGCCTGGCCCAGGATGTGCAGGTTATAGAAGACGAAAAAGAAGGGCGCCAGGACGATCTGAACGATGGTGACGAAGAGGAAGTTCGCGATGACTTTGGCGAGGAAGAGCTCGGCGCCGGGAGCGGGGACCATACGCTGCGCGTCCATGACCTGATGGCGGATCTCGCGGGCCCAGGCCTGGTTGAGGGCACTGACCGAGGCGAACATGGTGGCTACGCAGAGAACGCCGCCGGCGATCTGCTGCGAGAAGGCTCCGCGCGGGTCGAAGGCGATGGAGAAGAGCACAACAACCAGCCCGGAGAAAAAAAGCATGGAGATGATGGCGTCGAGTGAGCGCCACTCGATGCGCAGGTCTTTGATGAGATGAATCCAGAGGGCGCGCGGCATCATCGGCTGCCCTCCGGATTGGAATCGTCGGGTTCGTTGTTTCCCACCCTTTCGCCAAATGCGCGAAAGGATGGAGCACCCAGAGTCTTATCCTTGGTCAGGTCGGCGGTCTGGGCCTCGGCGGCTCGGATGTAGTCGTCGGGCGCGAGAATGAGCTGAGCGCCGCGTGTGCCAGCCGAGACGCTGATCTTGTCGAAGAGGATGACGGTCTCATCGACGAAGACGGGGTAGGGTTTTTTCGCACCGAAGACGGTGACACCGCCGCGGATGTAGCCGGTGAGCGGCTGCACGTCTTTGAGGGGGACCATCTCAGCTTTGCGGAGACCCGCGGCCCGGGCGAGCTTTTTGAAGTCGAGCTCGGCGTCGCCAGGGATGACCGCGAAGACATAAGCGTTAGTACCGCCGGCGGTCAGCAGGGTCTTGAAGACCTGCTCGGGCGGCATAGCGATCTTTTTGGCGACAGTGATGGCCGTCAGATCGTCAGGATCGACCTCGTACTCGCGAAGTTCGAAGGGAATGCCGAGAGATTCGAGGAGGCGAGCGCCGTTGGTCTTCATCGGGAGGGATTGCCCTCCTCAAGTGAAGCTACGCGTCCGGCGTGCAGGGTGAGCACCCAGTCGGCGATGGGGGCGGCCAATTCGCGTTGGTGGGTGGTGAGGACGATGGTGCGGTTGGTCTGGCGGAAGCCGGCCAGCAGCTCGACCATCTGGCGGGCTGACTCGACGTCCATGTTGGAGAATGGCTCGTCGAGCAGGAGCAGCTCGGGCTGAGAGATCAGCACGCGGGCCAGCGAGGTGCGCTGCCTCATGCCTTGCGAATAGTGGCCAAGCGGGCGATTCAGTTCGGGATCAAGCCCGACTTGGCGCAGAGCCTCTGACGGAGCAAGACAGGCTCGGCCTGCATAAAGGCTCGTGAAGTAGCTCAGGTTTTCGTGGGCAGTGAGTTCGTCGTAGAGCATCGGCGCATGACTCATGTAGCCGATGCGTTCGCGGGCCTCGTGAGGCTCGTCTTCGTCGAACACCGTGACCTTGCCAAAGCTGGGGCGGAGCAGGCCTGCAAGGATGCGTAGCAAAGTGGATTTGCCTGCGCCGTTTTCGCCGAGGAGGACGTAGCAGCAGCCCGGCTCGAAGTCGACCGAGACCTGGCGCAACGCGGCAAATGAACCAAAGAGCCGCGAAACCTGGTCGAGCCGGGCGCAGAGTTTTGGGTTAACGGCCAAGGCTCCGGGATTGGTCGGTGCTTTAGCTTGCATTGTCGATTGTCGGCTGAAGAATGGATTTTTTCCGGCGGTAATTCAAGTAGAGAGAAAGCGGCAACATTCCGGCAATCAATGCGTAATACAAATACATCCCATATTCAATCACACCACGTCTGACCGACTTCGGAAAGGGCAGAAACAGAAGTGAGACAGCAAACACAAAGGAGCATAAAATATACCGCATTGGAGATTTTTTGTGGCCCAACCGTTTCAACATATTTGAACCTGCCATAGCAGACCATATTGATACTACTAACGGCGCATCCTTGAAATAAGAATGATCATGAGAACCACTGTGTATAAGGTGAGACACCATGAGTGTCGCAAATAACGCCACCAAGAAAGCCAGAAACCATACCAATACCAGTTTACGATTCATGATTGCTCCTTGCTTGCACAGAGCTAGCTGGCTGGTTTGGATGACGGGGTGACCTCGGCGCGTGGGTTGTTGCTGGGTGCGGCGGTGGGCTGCGCGGGCGTTGCGTTGGGCTGGGAGCCGGGCTGGGCCGGAGCGTATTTGCTGGCGCACTTGGCTTGGAGCACCGTGGCGTGGAAGACCCCGTCGCGGCCATAGGAACCCTCGGCCAGCGCCTGGGAGTTGTCTTTGAAGGTGTCTGGCGGCGGTTCGGAGCCTTTGTAAACGACCTTGAGCAGGCGGCCGCTGGCGGCCTTGGGCGAGTGGCTCTCGAACTCGTTCATTACAAAGGTGACGTGGGGGCCGTCGTGCTCGATGGAGCCCGGCTGGACAAAGCCCTCGACGCGCAGCTGGCTGTGGTAAGCCTTGTCGCCCATGCCGCCCAGTTCAGCGATGGTGACATAGTAGCTCTTGTTGGCTCCGTAGCCGGAGTAAGCAAGCCAGGCGATGGTGCCGACGATAATGGCAGCCGCGATTCCGATGCGGATCGAATTTGGGGAAGTTTTCATAGCACCTTTAACGATACGAGCGTTACAGGGCCGGGTCAACCGGAGAGAGCGGAATGGCTGACTCCAGCGCGGGGCATTCCCAGGTCGGTTGTGAAGGAGGGAGAAACCGAGAGTTGCCGCCGATTCTGGGTAAGACGAACAGGCAGCAATGAGGTCCGACCTATCGGATCGAGCGCACGGTGGAACTCGAAGGCCGACACCGAGATCCTGTTCCCTATTGTTAACGGACTGTGATAGCATCCGTTCGGCGAAATCGCTTGGTAATTATTGTCGTCCAGCGAATGCAATAGAGTAACCTCCTTGGTGCAAAGGCTTGATGGAAACCAGAAGAAGGGGGAGAGTCTGCCGCAAAACTGGTCTGACCACTAGGGGATTTCGGCCACAATTTGGAGGAAAGTGAGAGGAGCACAATGATGAGATTCAGGACCTTTGGCATGGGATTGGCCATGCTGCTGACGGCCGGCTGTATGTACGGAACAACGGTCTATGTGGGCGGCTCGGGAACGGGTCATTACAGCACGGTCCAGGCGGCGGTGAATGCCCTGCCCTCGACCGGCGGGATCGTGGAGATTGCGGCGGGCACTTACACAGGGCAGGTTACGATCTCAAAGCCGGGCGTGAGCCTGATCGGGGAGGGATCGAGCGCTTCGGCGACCGTGATCTCAGACGATCTATCCGCGTCGGAGGCGGGCGGCGACATCCAATCGGCGACGGTGATTGTCACCAGCGCCGCAGAGAACTTTTACGCGCAGAACCTGCAGATCCAGAACCTCTACACCCAAGACGGGAACACAGAAACACAAGCCCTGGCGCTGGCGATCAGCGGCGACCGGGCGGTTGGCAGGAACATCCGGCTCGTTGGCCGCCAGGATACCTTCTATGCCGGAGCGAATGGCTGCAGCTCCACCACCTGCTCAACACCGACGCGCGTCTACCTCTATGGCTCCTACATCGAGGGCAATGTCGACTTCATCTTCGGCGATGCGGCGATGGTTCTGGACTCCTGCACGATCATGATCGACGAGCACGGCAGCGCGAGCGGCGAAACCACGATGACTGCCCAGAACAACCGCTCCAGCAGCGGGGCCTATCTGAGCGGATTCGTCTTCTACTACAGCACGATCGAGGCACAGAGCAGCAGCCAGACGAATGATTATCTGGGCCGTCCGTGGGGCGTGTATTCGAAGGTGATCATGATTAATAACGTGATGAGCGCACCGATCACCGCGGCTGGTTGGATCGAGTGGGAACCGGGAACGACCGACTACCTGGCAACCTCTTACTATGCCGAGTACGGCTCGACGGGCACCGGCGCGGCGGGCTACCTGGATAAGACCCGCGAGAAGTATGCCGTGTATCTCACCGAGTCTGAAACTACTCAGTATGATCCGGACAACTTCCTGAAGGGCTCGGACAACTGGGTGCCGACTTCGGTCAATTAGGCCGCTGAACCAGTTGTGAACGTAGTCACGGATCGAAGGGGCACGGAGGCCTCCGTGCCCCTTCGGTGTTTTCGCCTCAGTGGATTCCTTCCAATGTTCGCGCTGCTCGATCGAGTGCCTGGGCCAACACCGCCAATTGCTGCGCGGCGAGCGTGGTGTCTTTGGCGTCGAGCGCCTCGTTTACGCCGGGGAGGACGACGGCTGAGTAGCCGGTGAATTCGCCGGGCGCATAGATCACGTGGCGATACCAGGGCCGGTTGGGAAGGCCGGCGTCGGAGAGCAGAGCGTTCTCTGCCTGACGAAGAGAGAGATTGAGCTTTGCCAGGTCGCCCGACGCAGCAAGTTGCAGGGTGCGGGCATGTTCGGCAGCGGCGGCGAGACGGGCGGCGGCAGCTTCGGCGGCGGAGAAATCCAGTGAGTAGTGGCCAGAGGCAGGGGCACTCCACCGTACCGATGAAGGCTTGTCGCCAGGGACCCAGGTCTTCTTTTTGGCTGCTTCCAGGTAGGCGCTGATTTCCCGAGCATAGGCGACGTAGTCATACGGAAGCACATCGGCATCGGCCATGCGCAGGCCCTCGAGGCCAAGGACGCGAGCCATCTGCTGCAGGTAAACAAATTTGGGGTCAGCGTTCAAGGTGAACCAAGCGAAGTTGTCGAAGACCGAGTGGTAGACCCCGTACGGACCGCTGGAGCCGATATCGGTGGAGGGTACGCCTGCATGCTGGAAAAACGGTGTGAAGTCGGAGCCCGAGCCCAGATCGCCGACGTGGACCTCCTCGCCCGAGGCAGCGGGTGCGTTGACTACGTTCTGGCCGCTCTGTGCAGGGTGATTGATGCGCCATTGCTGATAGACGGTTCCGCTCAACGGGCTGGGGACCGAGCGAGTCAGTTCGCGGACAAACTGCTTGAGCGATGGCACGGCCGCGGCGGCGAAATCGGACCCGGAGACGGCTACATCGGTATTGAAGTAGGCGACGGCGCGCTCAAGAGCTTTCGCGTTCTGGTCCACCCATTCGGTTGAGCCGATCAGACCCTCCTCTTCCGCATCCCAGCTCGCGAAGACCAGGGTCCGCTTGGGCCGCCATCCCTGATGGAGCAGGGTGCCAATGCCATGGACAGCCTCAAGCATCGCAGAGGTGCCGCTCGAGGGATCGACGGCGCCATAGACCCAGGCGTCGCGATGGTTGCCTACGATCACCCAGTCATCTGGGTACATCGTGCCTTTGACCTTGCCAATCACATCCCAGATGATGCGACGTTGATAATCCTGCACCGAAACGAGGTGGACCCTCACGGCGCTGGGGCCTTCGGGCTGCCCAATGTGATAGCGGAAGCCGAGCGCGCCTTGCCAGCCTTGCGGCACGCCGGGGCCTTTAAGGGCTTGCAAGATGGGAGAGGCATCGTGGTAGCTGATAGGGATGGAGATGATGTGGGGCTGGCTGCCGTAAGGTGAGACGCGGGCCGAATCAGGCAGGTCCAGGGTTGAGGCCGCACCTGGAGTTTCCGGATCGCCGGGATACTTGAAGAGGTATTGGACCGAACCGCGTTCTACGCTGTTCTCGGGCCGCCATGGACCCATCGGGTATGGATCACCTTTGGAGAAGCCATCGTCTTCAGGGTCCGAGTAGATGAGCACGCCGGCGGCACCGCGCTGCTCGGCCAGATAGACCTTGACGCCGCGGAAGTTGGCGCCGTAGCGAACCAGCACGATTTTGCCGTGCAGGTCGACGTGGCGGGAGGCGAGCTGGTCGAAGTCTTCAAGGCGGCCATAGTTGGCGTATACGACTTCGGCCGTGACATCTCCCGATCCCGAAGAGCCATTGAAGGGAATGACGACTCGGGGATCGTCCTGGAAGGGATCGCCATCAACATGTTCGCGGGTGGGGCCGCTCATGAGCAGCTTTCCGCTGGAGTCGTAGGCCTCGACGCGCACCATTTTGGGTTGGTTCATCAAAACCCGGAATGGAACGATCTCCGTCTCCAATCCGGCGGCGCGGAATTTCTGAGCTACATAGTCGGCGGTCTTGCGATCCTCGGGAGTCGAGGCCAGATGGGGCTCGGCGGTGAGGGTCTTCAGGTGCTGGCCGGCCAGTGCGGCGTCGGGGACTGCGAGGAACTTCTCCTCGATCCTGGCCTGGGTCGTGAAGTCGCGGTAGCCGAAGACGGCCTCGACGGCGGGCGGCGCCAAGTATTGCGCCGGAAGAGCTCCGGGGATAAACGCGAAAAGAACGAGCACCACCAGGTTGTATCGCGTCATGCGCGGAACCTCTTTCGACGAGCCGACGGGCAGCAGACAGCTTTCTATGCAACGGGCTGAGCGCAATGAGAGCAACGGCGGGCAGCCAGCGGAATATCGCTCAGGCATTCAGGGCACGGCTTGGTGGTGGGTGCTGCGACCGGCTCGGGCTTTTTGAGCCGGGCCATGAGCCGATTAAGTGGCAAGACGACTCCAAAGTAGATCACGCTGGTTACGATGAGGAACTGCAGTGTAGCCGTCAGAAAGTTGCCGATTCTGATGTCGGTGCCGTGAAGATATACGACCACCTTGCTGAAGTCGGGCTGGCCCACTGCGGCGGCGATCAACTGCTTCAGTATGTCATTGACGAGCGATGTAACGATGGCATTGAAGGCCCCGCCTATGATAACGGCGACGGCCAGATCGATGACGTTGCCGCGCAGGATGAAATCGCGAAATCCTTTGAGCATCTGTCCCTCCGACTCAGGCTGTGCAATTGCCTCTGGTTTGAACGGAATCCACGGGGTAGCGTTCTTGAACATCCTACATGGCTGTGAGGGTGTTTTGCAGCCTGGTTGCGCCGCGAGACTACAGCTCGCGCCCTACAGGTATAACCACAGGAAGAGGATCAGGACCAGAATCATCAGCTCAGAGTAAAGCAGAATAAGCACGCCGGCGTGGTAAAGGCTCCACTTGTGATCGAGGCAGCGCGCGGTCTCGACCATTGCCCAGAAGTCAGCCAGCGCCAACAGAATCTGCCACGGAGAGGCATGAGGCATGTCGGCCATGGGAAGGCCAGCCAGGCGCAGACTGCCCGCCAGCGCGCCAAGGGCGAGCAGAACGCCGCGGGCGAGCGACCGCCGGCGTGGGCGGAAGAGATTCAAGCGCGGAGACTCCACCCTTCAATCTACCGCGTCAGGGCGGCTGATTCCGATGTTGAGCGGCTACTCAACCGCGGCCGGGGCGCAGGCTGTACAGATGAGTTGTGTCAATCGGGTCGGGATCCTCGAAGGTTGGCAGCACCGGCAACCCCTCGCGCAGCCCAGACCACTCTTCGGCGACCACGATGCTGTTTTGCGGCCTGCCCGGCAGGTAACGGGCCGAGCAGGGAAAGCCCGCACGCACCTGCGATGCATCGACAACGCCGTTCATGTCGGTAATGTCCTGGGACGCTTCGTAGTCCACTCCGCCGATGCGATAGCTATAGAGCAACATGGTCAAAGTGCGGGGCGGCTCGTTCTTCGATCTCTTTGGGGCCTCGACCTCACAGATATCGAGCAGCATTCCGTCGACGAGGCGGCCGGAGTGGGCCAGCAGCTTGCGACGCGCGCGCTCGATCTCCTCCGGCGTGGGGCGCTTCCGAAGCAGCAGCCACAGTCCCGCCGCCAGAAGCGCGACTGCGACCGTGACAGCGGCTCCAATCTCCCATGCATTGGCGTTCAGATGGGTCATTCGAGGCAGGAGGCTTCCCCAGAGCTTCCGCATAAAGAATACCGCAGTTGGAGCGCGGAGAATTCAAGAGGTGGCATGGACGGCTCTGCTTCTAAGGTGGCGCAATCGCCGGGCTTTGGCGCTGCGATATACTCGTGACTGCATCTGAAGGAGTTCCGGCTCGCCAAATGCACGTTTTCCGAGGTTTAGAGAAATGGTTCGTTGCGGCAGTTCCACATCGGCACATCGTTCCCAAAGGAGCGACCGCATTCGCTCGACCACCGTCATCTGCGTCCGGCGCAACGGCCAGGTGGTAATGGCCGCCGATGGGCAGGTCACGCTGGGCGATCACGTGCTGAAGCACTCTGCTAAGAAGATTCGCCGGCTCTACCAGGAGAAGATTCTGGCCGGCTTTGCCGGTTCGACGGCCGATGCCTTCTCGCTGTTTGCGCGCTTTGAGACGAAGCTGGAGCAGTACGCGGGCAATCTGAACCGTGCCGCTGTCGAACTGGCCAAGGACTGGCGCACCGATAAGATGCTGCGCAACCTGGAGGCGCTGCTGGTGGTGGCCGATGCCAGCCAGACTTTTTTGATCTCCGGGTCAGGTGATGTGATCGACCCTGACGAGCCGCTGGCGGCGATCGGCTCGGGCGGCAGCTACGCCACCGCAGCCGCGCGCGCATTGATGGAGAACACGGAGTTGAGCGCCCGCGAGATTGCCGAAAAGGCCATGAAGATTGCTGGCGAAATCTGCATCTACACCAACGACCACGTTACGTTTGAGGAGCTGAAGGGCTGAGAGTTCAGTATGCTTTTGAGGAGCTCCTATGGCAGGGTATTCCGGCACGCCGCTCTTGAAAAAGCTCGGGATCAGAGAAGGAGACCGTGTCTTGCTGCGCAATGTCCCGGCCGAATTGCCGGAGGAACTGAAGAGTTATTCGAAGTCCAGGCATCGGGATCGTTTTGATGTGATCATCCTCTTCGCAAAATCGCGCGCGGAGTTCCTGAGGGGCTTTGCAGAGGACAGCAGATCGATCCAACCGGATGGAATGATATGGGCGGCATGGCCAAAGAAGGCTTCGGGCATGCAGACCGATCTGACGGAGAATGCGATTCGAGATACAGTGCTCAAGACGCCACTGGTGGACGTGAAGGTCTGCGCGATTGACGAAGTCTGGTCGGGGCTGAAGCTGGTGGTGCGCAAGGAGTACCGGAACTCGTTTGTCCCAAGAACTGAATAGGAAATCAAGACTGGAAAGATATGGCTATCTATCTACCCGCATCCGCCGAAGAACAAGACCTCTCGCTAGACGAGTTGACGCCTCGCGAGATTGTTACCGAATTGGATAAGCATGTCGTCGGCCAGAAGGCCGCCAAGCGCGCCGTGGCCATCGCGCTGCGCAATCGCCAGCGGCGGCAGAAGCTGCCCCCGGAGATGGCCAACGACATCATGCCCAAAAACATCATCATGATCGGGCCGACGGGAGTGGGCAAAACGGAGATAGCACGGCGACTGGCCAAGCTGACTAACTCGCCGTTTCTTAAGGTCGAGGCTTCGAAGTTTACCGAGGTTGGCTACGTGGGCCGCGATGTCGAGTCGATGATCCGCGATCTGGTCGAGATCGCAATCGACATGGTGCGCGAGGAGCGCCTCGAAGAGGTCGAAGATCGCGCTGAGATGAATGCCGAGGAACGCCTGCTCGACGTGCTCCTGCCGCCTCCGCCGCCCATGCCGCCAGCCCAGGAGGGCCAGCTCACCCTACCGGGTGCGGACAGCTATCAGCGCTCCCGCGAAAAGCTGCGTCAGCAGTTTCGCGAAGGCAAGCTCGACGACCGCATGGTGGAGATCGACGTGCGCGAGCGCGGAACACCGCAGTTTGGCATTATCTCGAATCAAAACCTTGAAGACATGGAGATGAGCCTCAAGGATATGCTGCCTAATATCTTTGGCGGCGGTTCGAAGAAGCGCAAGATGAAAGCCGCCGATGCCTTCGACTATCTGGTGAACGAGGAAGAGGGTCGGCTGATCGATATGGATTCGGTCAATCGCGCCGCCGTCGAACGGGTCGAATCCAGCGGCATCATCTTTCTTGACGAGATCGATAAGATTGCAGGGCGCGAGGGCAGCCACGGGCCGGATGTTTCGCGCGAGGGCGTGCAACGCGACATTCTACCGATCGTCGAAGGAACCACCGTCAACACGCGTTACGGCATGGTCCGAACCGATCATATTCTCTTTATTGCGGCCGGAGCCTTTCATGTCTCCAAACCCAGCGATCTTATTCCCGAGTTACAAGGCCGCTTTCCAATTCGGGTTGAATTGAAGTCGTTAACTGTTGACGATTTCTTGAGAATTCTGACAGAGCCCAAGGCTTCGCTCACTAAGCAATACTCCGCGCTGCTCGAGACCGAGGGCGTGAAACTCGAGTTTTCTCCCGAAGCATTGCGCGAAATGGCGGAGTTTTCCTTCAAGGTCAACGAGCAAACCGAAAACATCGGCGCTCGCCGGCTGCATACGATTATGGAGCGTGTGCTTGAGGACGTGAGCTTCCTGGCACCCGATGTGGCTCGCCGGGTTCCCGACGAGGCAAGCGCAGCGGCTCTCAAAGAGGCCATAAACAGTGAGTCGTCTGTGCCGTTGCCTTTTGAGGAGCGCGTCACTGCAACAGGGCCTGAGAAGATCTTTCTCATTGACTCGGAATATGTAAAGCAGATGGTGGCATCGATTGTGCGCGATCAGGATCTCTCCCGCTACATCCTTTGAAGGTCTCGCAAAGAACATGATTCAAATGGCTTCGAGTTTGCGCAGGTTCTGGAGCATCTCTCTTAAAGCGGTCTTACCAATTCTCTGCTCAAACTCCTTTTGCAATCGATCAAACGCGCCGATGACGCGCACGGCGCATTTTCTTCCTTGCGGTTTCAACGTGAGCTGATACACTCTTGCATCGTCGGGGCTGATTCTTCTCTGCAGCAATCCCTTGGCTTCCAGCGAAAAGATGCAATGACTCACATTTCCCCGCGTGGTCCCAAAGGTCTCGGCGAGCCGCGACGGCTTCACGGGTTCTGGCGCCTCAAAGAACATGGCAGCAAGCACCAACCCCTCAAGGAAATTCAGGCTGTCGGCGGCGAAAGCGTGGTTGGCCAGCGACTCAAAGCGTCGAGCTGCGCGTTTCGCGGCAAACATGGGACTTTCATGAAGAAAGGCATCGATACGCATGGACCTATTCTATTTGTTCACTAGTCAACTATTCAAAGTAGTATCAAATCATGCTTGCGAATCAGCTATTCAGCAAGGAGAATGAGTCAGAAACCGAGGGTATGGCGATTTCTGATTCAATTCGCATTGCGTTCTGTCTGCTCTTCGTAACATGCGCCCAGGCTGCCTCTTCACAACATGGCCAGGCCGCGAAGGCCGCTCAACCCGAGCCGCTACCACATCCGTCGGAGACGATGGTCGTCCTGGGATCGCCTGTTCCCGTGCCGTTGGCGGAGTCGTCTGCTTCGGTGGTTGTGCTGCAGGTCAAAGACAAAATTCTTCTGATGGAGTCGCCGCAGGAGTTACTGCGGCAGGACTCGTCGGTCTTTCTCGAAGAGCGCGGCGCGGGAGGCGGACAGGCGGATCTGGTGTTGCGCGGGGGGACCTTCGAGCAGGCTTTGGTGCTGCTGAATGGATTTCGCATCGACGACTCCCAGACCGCGCATCACAACCTCGATCTGCCGATCTCTCTCGACGCAATGGATTCGATCGAAGTGCTGCACGGCGCGGGGTCAACGATTCACGGCGCGGATGCACTGAGTGGCGTTGCTGACTTTCTTACCGCGGCGCCATCTGCCACTTCGTTGCATCTGCGCTCGGGATATGGCAGTTTTGGCTCGAACGAGGAGTCGCTGCTCGGAGCCTTGGCGCACAAACGGTGGAACGGCAGGCTGACTGCGGAACGTAACTTCTCCACGGGATTCCTCGCGGAGCCGGACTACAACGGCACATGCAATCCGCAGCAAATCGACCTCGATTGCCACAACGACCGCGATTATCGCAATGAAGACGCCTCTCTTGAAAGCTGGGTTAGTTCGCGTCTCGGCATCTCGGACCTGCTTTTCGCAGCTAGCGACCGGTCATTTGGGGCAAACCAGTTCTATGGCCCCTACAACTCATGGGAGCGGACCAAGGGATGGTTCGCTTCCGGACGACAGGAGTTAGGCGACAGAACCGTTGCAGCCTTTGGCTATCGCCGTCACACCGACGAGTTTGTTCTGCTCCGCAATGACCCATCCTACTATGAAAACAACCACACGGATGGCTCCTGGCAAGCGTCCCTGCGCGATACGCTCCCCATCGCAACTTCCTCCGTGTTCTTGTTCGGGTTGGAATCGGACGGTGACAACATTCGCAGCTACAATTTGTTTCAAGGAACACTTTCGAACGCCCTCGGCATTCACGCCCGCAATCGCGGCGCGGGCTATGTGGACCTGGACCTGAAGCCAGCCAAGAGCCGCTGGAGCCTATGCGCTGGATTGCGCGAGGAGTTACTCTCAGGTGGATTGCAGTCTGTGTTTTCACCTCACCTGGCGGGCAGCTTGCGGTTAACCGGCACACTGAAGCTGCGTGCCGGCGGCGGCTACGGATTCAGACTTCCGACTTATACCGACCTCTATTACTCCGATCCTGCCACCATTGGCAATGCGAACCTGAGGCCGGAGTCGGCCTGGTCCGCCGAAGCGGGAGCCGATTGGGCTCCGTCCGGCCGACTTTCGATTTCTGCCACAGGCTTCTACAACCGACAGCATGACACGATCGATTATCTCCGCTATCTCACTGCCGCTCCTCCCGCCAACTCTGTTCTTCCCCCATCATGTCCAACCGACACGTGGTGCGCGGCAAATCTTAACGGCTTACGATTTGCCGGGCTCGAATCTTCCACGACCTGGCTTCCGAGGAAGGGACAAAGGGTCGAGATCGCTTGGACTCAGGTCTTCGGCGCGCAGCCTTCGCTGAATGGCATGCAATCTGAATACGCGCTTAACTACCCGGTCGAGAACATTCATGCGACGTGGACGGCCGAGCTGCGGCACTCCATCGTGATGACGAACTCTGTAGCCATCGCAAAGCCTTACCAGCAGTTAGGCAATCCTCCCTGGAACACAACTGCCTATCCGGTCTGGAATGCTGCGCTTGCTCAGACATCGTGGAAGCTGCGCCCCTATCTCCGGCTCGGGAATCTGAGTAACACCGGCTTTCAGGAGATTCGCGGCGTCGCAATGCCCGGAAGGTCGTTTACAGGCGGCATCTCTCTCTGGCTGGGGAGCAGATGAATATCAATGCATCCGGCAAAAGATTCTGATAACCTCTGCTCGTACAAAGCAAAGGAGAGAAGCCATGAGCAATCCCGCGCAGCACCACAAGATCAACTATGTCGAGTTCACAACCACCGACATCGAGCGGACCAAGAAGCTCTACTCAACCATCTTCGGCTGGAACTTCAAGGATTGGGGTCCGGACTACATCGACTGCAACCCAGGCAGTTCGGGAATCGCGATCGGCTTCGCCAAGGGGGCCAGCCCGCAAGAGCTGCCTAAGGCTGCGCCGTTGATTGTGCTCTACTCAGTGGATCTTAAGGCCACAGAGGCTGCCATTGTTGCCAATGGCGGAAGGATCGTTGTGCCCACCTTCGAGTTCCCCGGTGGACGGCGATTCCACTTCGCCGACGGGTTGGGTAACGTGCTGGGAGTCTGGTCTGAGTAGGTTTCGTAGGATCATCCATCCATGCGGTCAGGAAAAAGGCGCATGGATGGATCACTCGCCGTTTAGCTTATAGCGTGTTGCCTTAGTTCACTGGCGGCGGAAGCATGTGAGATTTTCGCAGTCCAAGCTCGTCGCGAATCAGCGTCAAGCCCAGAATGCAGCGCTCGAAGGAGTCGGAGAGCCTCGCAAAGAGCGGTGCTTCCCTCTCATACTCGAAGAGATTGAACTGACTCACAATGTAATAGCTCTCTTTGCCAGCATGGATTAGTTTGTCGAGGCTTGGCTGATGGCGGCGCCGGCGCTCCGATTCAGAAGCCTCGGGAAACATGCCGGCGACGAAGAGCGCGTAGTCGCCGATGTGCTTGCGCACGGCGCGCTCGGCGTCGAAGGATGGCGCATCGCCGTGGACCGGATCGGAAGCGAGAATCATCGCATCCAACTCTTGAACAGGGCGCCCTTGTGAATCGCGAACGCTGAAGAGATTGTCGGCCTCTGAGAACTCGCAGAGCATATGGGCCACATAGCCGGTTACATCAGGATCGTGAAGACCAAGCTTGCCTTCGTAGCTGTTGCGAACTGCCTGGCGGAAGAAGGGTTCGAGCGGATGAGCCTCAGTCTGCATACATGCCTCCCGGTTTCCTAATTCGTGCAGCCGGGCCGTTGCCTGATTGAACAACGGCGTTGAGTGAGCACCACGATGGGCGACAGCCCTTGCGTGGATTGCTTGATTTGACACAGAATCTATCGGAGAAGTTTCTCTATTTGTTCAACAGCAAACAACTCTGTTAGCAATGTGGCGCGGCGATTGCAAGGGGGCACACTTCACGCGGGGCAGCCGCGCCGGGCTGCACTGCGTGAGGTAATCGAGCGGATCGCTACACGGAAGTTGTGGCTGGAGCTTCCAGCTCGGAGAGGCGCTTGGCGAGCAGGGCCTCAAGCTTGACCAGTGCTTCGGAGAAGCCCTCAATGCCTTCCTTCAGCTTGTCTGTGGCCATGCGGTTTTCGGCATGCATCCTGTCGAAGGTTTCCTTATCGACGACGATTTTCTCGATCGGCATGGCCTTGGCTGCCTCGGGCGAGAGCTTGCGCGGGAGATCGGCTTCCGTCGATTCCAATTCACCCAGCAGATGCGGCGAGATGGTGAGCAGGTCGCAGCCGGCCAGCTCGCAGATTTCGCCGATGTTGCGGAAACTCGCACCCATCACCTGCGTTTTATAGTCAAAGTTTTTGTAGTAGTTATAAACCTCGGTTACGGATATGACGCCGGGGTCTTCCTTGCCCTGATAATCTTTGCCGGTGTCTTTTTTGTACCAGTCGAGGATGCGGCCGACGAAGGGCGAGACGAGCGTGACGCCGGCATCGGCTGCGGCGATGGCCTGATGCAGGCCGAAGAGCAGCGTCAGGTTACAGTGGATGCCTTCCTTCTCTAAAACCTCCGCGGCGCGGATGCCCTCCCATGTCGACGCGATCTTGATCAGAATGCGCTCGCGTCTTATGCCGGCCTTATCGTATTGCGCAATAATGCTGCGGGCCTGGGCGATGGTGGCCTCGGTGTCATAGGAGAGGCGCGCATCAACCTCCGTCGAGACACGGCCCGGAATGATCGCGAGGATTCTTCTGCCAAACGCGATGGCGAGACGCTGGAAGGCTAGATTGGCAACCGCCTCTTCCGTTGCGCTCGAGCCGAGTTCTTTTCGCGCCTCGCGCAACACGAGGTCCACAATGAGCTGATACTGCGGCATCTGCGCCGCTGTGGTGATCAAGGATGGGTTGGTGGTCGCGTCTTGCGGGCGAAACTCCTCCATCGCCTCGATATCACCGGTGTCGGCGACGACCACGGTATACGTGCGCAACTGCTCCAACAAATTCTGCGGCATTTGACCTCCTGGGGCCCGGACCTCGGGGACCAAAGGTCCTTCATCTTCAGTTTACCGCTGTTTTGATGGATTGCGCGGAGGACTTCGGTTGGCAGTGAGGTCTACGATCTCTCGCACGGTTGGAAGGTGTTGATAAGCAAGCCCAATCCGGGGATGCCGATTTCAACTCGATCCCCGGCCTTAAGCGGGCCAACGCCGGAGGGTGTTCCTGTGAGCACCAGATCGCCCGGCTCCAGAGTCATGGCCGCGGTGATGTGGGCCAACAAACGAGGAATGGGAAAGATGAAGTCGAGGGTCGAGCCGTGTTGACGAAGTTCTCCGTTGACGCGGGTCTCGATGGTCACACCGGATTCAACATCGAGTTCGTCGCTCACCAAAGGGCCGGCGGGACAGAAGGTGTCGAAGCTCTTTGCCCGTGCCCACTGGCCGTCTTTCTCCTGAAGGTCGCGCGCGGTGACGTCGTTGGCGAGAGTGAAGCCGCGGATGGCCGAGCGCCAGTCTGCTTCGTTGACGTGGCGGACGCGGCGCCCGATGACAATGGCCAGTTCGCCCTCATAATCGACACGGGCCGAAGCGGCCGGCATGGCGACAACGCCGCCGGGAGGCAGGAGGGTTGACGGTGCCTTCAAAAAAAGCAGCGGCTCGTTGGGAAGCTCATGGCCCAGCTCTTTGACGTGCTCGCGATAGTTGCGGCCGACGCAAACGATCTTTGAGGGCATAACCGGCGCCAGCAACTGAGCGGCGCTGAGGGGCATGGGCGCGAAGGCGAGGCGTTGAGAGCCGCGCTGCTTGAGCTGAAAGACGAGGTCCTCTTCGGGAGCGTCGGCAAGGGCGATGATCCACGGCTCACTGTTGTGGTCTTCTACGGCGCCATACAGGGTCTGGTTTTCAAAGAGAAAGCGGCAGTATTTCATGGGGAATCCTCTCGGCGCGGCGGTCAGGAGTTGGGAACGGTTTCTTCGGTTTCGATGGAGCGCGCACTCTCATGTCCGCCCTGGTCAATCGCGCTGACGGCGTAGTGGTAGGTGTGGCCCGACTGGACGTTCGCATCGTGGAAGGCCGGGGGAACAATCGGCCCTGCTGGTGAGATGCGCTGCCAATCCGAGCCGGTTTCTCGGCGATAGACGACGTAACCGGCGAGATCGGATTCAGCGACCGGCTGCCAGCTCAAGTCGATTGCGGTCTGGGAAGCCACCGCTCCACTGTTGTCGCCGATAGTAGCGACGGCTGCGAGACCGGTCGGAACTTCCGGCGGAAAGACATCCAGCACCTCAACGCGCAGCGGCGCCGAGAGTTCGCCGGCCAGTTCAACCGTCTTGCCGCCCATGGCGACCCTGGCCACGCGCTGTGCCCGGTATTCATAGCTTTGGCCAAATCGAATGTTCTTGTCGATTGCGCGGCAGAGGCCCGTAGCGCCATCTGGTGCGCAGGAGTCGACGAGAAGGTTTTGATCGACGGGCTCGGGTTGTGGCACGAGCGGTCCCCCCTGCGGCTTGGCGGCCGGCGGGTTAAGCAGCTTGCGGCGAAGGCGGATGACGGAGGTCTCCGGAGCGCCGCCGATTGCAGCCCAGTGCAGGACCACTCCTTGTTTCCGCACCTCTGCGGAGAGACCGGTGACTGGCGCGGGGGCCAGGCCAGCCAGCACCGGAGCGCCATTGGATAGGCCAGCAGAGCGGCCGTTGCGATTTTTGAGCCCGATGAAGTAGCTGAGCGGACGCGGTGGTCCAGCGACCAGCGAGGCAGGCAGCGTATCGGTGAAGGAGCCATCGGCGCCGGGAGCATAGGCTAATTCGGCGTCTACCGGTTCGCACTTGCCGGACGCTTCCTGGCGGCAAATCTTCACGGGTACCGCGATCTTGTCGTTCAGCAGCAATTTGTCGGTACTTCGTTTCGGCATGGTCCAGGTGAGCGAGACCTGGTGGCCGGCGCGGACGGCGGAGAGATCGGTCACACGCTGCGGCAGATTGAGCGACGGCGGCTGCGGTGCGCCGGGGGTTCCGCATCCGGCCAAAAGCAGAACGGCGCCCGCAAGGGCGGCCAGCGCAAGGCTCAAAATTGGCTTCGAACTCATTGCCTTCAAGTCTAACGGACCGCCTGCGGTGGGGGCGGCGGCAAGCGGAATTTCAGTTCCGTCGCCAGGTCGAGAGCGTAAGGACGATCATCATCAGAATGATCGAGAGCGCTCCGACCCAATCACAGATTCTGATTCGCTGGCGCACTGAGGGGGGCAACTCCGCTTCCATGGAACGGACATACCTCGACCAACTGCCCCGACCTTTATTAATAAGGGGAGCGCGGCCAGTTTCCTGCGTCCATTTGTCTAAAGTTCTCTGCGAAACGAATCCTGAGCCGAGCCCCACAACCAGCAAGCTAACGATCACCGCTATCGAAATGGGCGTCATGGACTTGTTTTCCTCAAAGCTCAAGTCTATGTCGCAGGCGGGAACAGGCGTCGTCGAGGTCGTGGTCCTTTTTGGCAAAGCAGAAGCGCAGCAGATTTTCTCCGTGACCGGGACGGAAGAAGGCCGAGCCGGCGACGGCGGCGACTCCGGTCGCGGCCAACAGATGGCGAGCCTTCTCCGCGGCGGTCTTTCCCGGCAGATGAGTCGCGCCAGCCAGAACGTAATAAGCCCCGGCGGGAATACTGGGTTCAAGGCCGGCGTCCCTAAGCGCTGAGAGGATGCGCGTGCGCTTGGACTGGTAGTCGGCGGCGAGCTGTGCGTAAAAACTGGGCGGAAGCTCTTCGAGGCCCGCGGCGGCTCCGTGCTGGAAGGCCGAGGGAGCGCAGACATAGGTGAGGTCGTGGAAGTAGGCCATTGCGGCAATCCAGCGGGCATCGGCGAGAACATAGCCCAAACGCCAGCCGGTAACGCTGAAGGTCTTGGAAAAGCCGGAGATGGTGATCGTCCGCTCGCGCATGCCCGGCAGTGAAGCGATGGGAATATGTTGCGCGCCGTCGTAGACGAAGTACTCGTAGATCTCGTCGGTGAAGACGAAGAGATCGTGCTCGACGGCGAAGGCGGCCAGGGATTCGAGTTCGTCGCGGGTGAAGACCTTGCCACTGGGATTGGCTGGGGTGTTGAGGATCAGGGCGCGGGTGCGTGGCGTGACGGTAGCGCGAAGGGCGGTGAGATCGAGAGTCCAGTCTGGCTCGGCGAGCTGAACAAAGATTGGCGTGACGCGCAAAGACTGCAGCGTCGAGACGTGATAGCCGTAAAAGGGCTCGAAGACTAGCACTTCGTCGCCGGGATTGAGCAGGGCCATGGCGGCGGCGTGCAGGCCTCCGGTTGCGCCAGAGGCGACGAGGATCTCGGAGTCCGGATTGTAATCGAGGTCGTAGTCGCGGAGCTGCTTTTGAGCGATAGCGTTTCGTAGACGGGCGATGCCATCGAGACGAGTGTAGATGTTGTAGCCATCGTGGATGGCCTTGATCGCGCCCTCCTGAACCGGGGCGGGAACGGGAGTGTCGCAGACGCCTTGAGCGAGGTTGATGCCGCCGATACGGTCGCACTCGACGCTCATGGCGCGAATCTCCGACTGCACGGCGGCGGGAGCCAGGTGGCTGAGAGCGAGATGGGAGTTGGAGGAGGCGACAGGCTCTTGGATGGCTGGGTTAGGCATCGAAAGTATCCTTGTGTTCTCATCTTACATAGGGCTTCAAATCGGAAGAAGAGCCGGCTGAGGCGTAGAATCCTACTTTTATGCATGAGCTTTCGATCATTTCGAGTGTCGTCGAGACAGTGACCGAGTCACTGGCAAAGTACCCTGGCGCGCGGGTGCTCGAGGTCAGGCTTCGAGTGGGCGCGCTGGCCTCAGTTGTCGTGGAGTCGCTTGAGTTCTGCTACGGAATTGCCACCGAAGGCACGCCGCTCGAAGGCTCGCGGCTGGTAGTGGACGTGTTGCCGGTGGTGATGCACTGCGAGAGGTGCGCCGAGGATGTGGAGCTTGTGGGCGTGCAGAGCTTCCGTTGCCCGCGCTGTGGCGAGCCGTGCAGCCAAATGAGGCAGGGGCGCGAGATGGAGATCGAATCGGTTGAGATTGATGAGGTCGAGGAGACGGCATGACCACGCGAATTGTCGAGCTACGGCGGGGGATCCTGAAGAAAAACGACGAGTTAGCAGCGGGGTTGCGGGCGAGCTATGCGGCAGCCGGCGTGCTCGTGCTCAACCTGGTTTCGAGCCCTGGGACGGGGAAGACGGCCTTTTTGGAGCGCACCCTGCGCGAGTTGAAGGCGCGCGACGCGCGGGTTGCGGCGCTGGTGGGCGATCTCGAAACCGACAACGATGCGCGACGGCTGGCTTCGAGTGGCGCCCCGGTGCGGCAGATCAACACCCACGGCATCTGCCACCTGGACGCGGAGATGATCGGCAAGCACATCGACGGCTGGGAGGGCGTGGCGCTCGGCGACTTGGATTATCTCTTCATCGAAAATGTCGGTAACCTGGTCTGCCCGTCGAGCTACGACCTCGGGGAGAAGATCCGTGTTGCTCTGTTGAGCGTCACCGAGGGCGAGGACAAGCCGCTGAAGTATCCGACACTCTTCAACTCGGCCGATGCAGCGGTGATTACCAAGATGGATATCGCCGAGCCCTGCGGATTTGACCGCGAGACAGCGCTCAAAAATATCAATGAGATACGGCCGGGAATACGGATCTTCGAGACCTCAGCCAAGACTGGCGCGGGAATCGAAGAGTGGCTAGGGTATTTGACCGAAGAGCGGGCAAATCTCGGCCGGGTGTGATAAGGTAGTCCTGGGTAACACCAAGGGATACCAGCCATGCCAACGACCACAACTACCAGCCTGAAGCTCGACCCCGAGCTAAAAGCACGGGTACAGCGGCTTGCAACGGCGTGCCGGCGGACGCCACATTGGATCCTGCGCGAAGCTGTTCTGCAGTTTGTGGAGCGCGAGGAGAAGCGGGTGGGGTTTCTGCAGGATGCCCAGGCTGCCTGGAATGAGTTCACTGCGACCGGGTGGCACGCGACGGCAGAGGAGGCCGACTCATGGCTCGCAAAGCTCGAAGCGGATGAGCAGGTCGAGGTCCCAGAATGCCATCTGTGAAATGGGCGCTGGCGAGTCTGCGCGACGTGCGCCGATTGCACGACCTTCTGGCCCCCAAAAGCAAAGCCGCAGCCCGTCGAGCTGTTCGAGCGATCCGGCTTGGCGGCAGATTGCTGGGCAGATCCCCCGAGAAGGGTCTTCCAGTGGAGGAGCTGTCTGACGAATATCGCGAATGGGTCATCGACTCTGGCAGCGGGGTCTATTTCGCGTTCTACCGCTTTGATGGCAAAGAGGTCGTGATTCTGGCGATCCGGAGCAGCCGAGAGGACGAAAGCTGATCGGCTTCGGTCCAAAGCACCTCAACGTCGATGCGTGACCCAGATCACCCTATACGTCGCTCCGCATACGGTGTAACGTAAAGCCATGTGTCTTGCGATACCTGGAAAGGTCGAGGAGATCACCATCGAAGGCGACCTTCGGGTTGGCCGCGTGAATTTTGGCGGGGTGGTGAAGCGGGTCTGTCTCGATTATGTACCTGAAGTCGAGGTCGGCGACTATACCATTGTGCATGTTGGGTTTGCGCTCTCGAAGATCGACGAGGAGACGGCCCTTAAGACGCTGGAGGACTTCCGCGCCATGGGCATGCTCGAAGAGGAGCTGGCCAGCGAAGAAGAGGCCTTTGCGCGGGCGGCTGCCAGGCCGCAGTCGAACTGCCCGGACGGTAGCTGTTCTACCGAGAGACAGTGACGGGAGTTCTCCAAAAGTCATGAAGTATCTGACCGAGTTTAGGAATGGCGAGATCGCGCAAAGGATGGCGCGGGAGATCGCCGCCGTGACGACCCGGCCGTGGAAGATCATGGAGGTCTGCGGCGGGCAGACGCACTCGATTATCAAAAACGGAATCGACCAGATGCTGCCTGCGGGAATCGAGATGATCCACGGGCCCGGCTGCCCGGTCTGCGTAACTCCTCTGGAATTAATCGACAAGGCGCTGGTGATCGCGGCGCAACCGGGGGTGATCTTCTGCTCCTTCGGCGACATGCTGCGCGTGCCGGGGACCGAGGGCGATCTTTTCCACGTGAAGGGCAAGGGCGGTGATGTGCGGGTGGTCTACTCGCCGCTGGACGCAGTCGAGTTGGCGGTGAAGCACCCCGACAAGCAGGTGGTCTTCTTTGGTGTGGGATTTGAGACGACGGCCCCTGCGAACGCGATGAGCGTCCATGTGGCCAAGCGGCGTGGATTGAGCAACTTCTCGCTACTGGTCTCGCATGTATTAGTGCCGCCGGCGATCTCGGCGATTCTCTCCGCGCCCGGTCAAAAGATCGATGGCTTCTTGCTCGCCGGCCATGTTTGCAGCGTGATGGGCTACTGGGAGTATCCGCCGCTGGCCGCCAAGTATAAGGTTCCGCTGGTGGTTACTGGATTTGAGCCTCTGGATCTGCTCGATGGGATTCGCCGGACAGTGATTCAGCTGGAGGCGGGCCGGCACGAGGTCGAGAATGCCTACGAGCGGATCGTGCGCTTCGAAGGCAATCAAGGGGCGCAGAAGCTGCTGGCCGAGGTCTTCGAGGTGACGGACCGGGCTTGGCGCGGCATCGGCGTGATTCCCAGGAGCGGCTGGCGGCTGAGCGAGGCCTATCGCGAATTCGATGCCGAGGAGCGCTTCCAGATCAGCGGCATTCACACCGAAGAGTCGCCGCTCTGTCATTCTGGAGATGTCCTGCGCGGGGTGATCAAGCCGGCCGAATGTGCTGCTTTTGGCGAGGAGTGCACGCCGCGGCATCCGCTGGGGGCGACGATGGTTTCGAACGAGGGGGCTTGCGCGGCGTACTACAACTATGGGCGGTTTATCTCGGCGGAGGAACTGGCGGGAGTAAAATCAAGTTGATCTGAAACCAAGGTAAGCGCACACGATGAAGCTCCCTGAGACTCAGAAGTTATACGGAGCCGCCCTGATCCTCCTCCCAATTTTGCAGATCCCCGTCATCCTGCTTGATTCCTCGTACCGGTATTCGGCGTGGGTTCCTGCGGGGATTCTGGCGTTTGTGGCCTCGCTTGTTCTTGCGCACCTGGTCATTCGCGATCCCCAGGTGATCTCCTACAAGAAATATCCGCCGCTAAGCGAAGTCATTCTCCTCGGTTTTTTTGTCCAAATGTTGATCTCGAATTTTCAATTTCAGAATGGTTGGTTTGCGATTTCCGGATCGTTCCTCTTGGTGGCCTCGTTGGCGGTTCAGTTCTGGCGTTCCTGGCGGGCAGTTCGCGAGGAGTGCACGAGCACGCCTGTCCAGGGCGAGATTTCTTTAATGGATTAAGAACAGTTATGAACCGCAAAGACAACAACTCCGTGCCTGACTTCTCCAGTTGGTCCTGCCCGCTACCACTGGCGGATTACCCGACTATCGTGATGGGTCACGGCGGTGGCGGCAAGCTGGGCAATGAGCTGGTGGAGTATCTATTTCTGCCTGCCTTCCGCAATCCGGAGCTGGAAAACCTGGGCGATGCGGCGGTCTTTGAATTGGGCCCCGAAGCGAATCCGGCCAGGATTGCCATGAGCACCGATTCGTTTGTCGTGCAACCGCTGTTCTTTCCTGGTGGTTCGATCGGCGAGCTGGCAGTGAATGGAACGGTGAACGATCTGGCCGTTTCGGGGGCCGAGCCGAAGTTTTTGAGCGCGAGCTTCATTTTGGAAGAGGGCTTCGCATTGGGCCAGTTGTCGGCGATTGTCGATGCAATGGCGCGGGCTGCGGCCATGGCGGGAGTGAGCATCGTGACCGGTGATACGAAGGTCGTCGAACGCGGACATGGCGACGGATGCTACATCAACACCGCCGGCGTGGGACTATTGAGGCCGGGGATTGCGGTTGGGCCGAAGCGCGCAAAGGCCGGCGACGCGATTCTCGTCTCGGGGACCATTGGCGACCATGGCATGGCGATTATGAGCGTACGCGAGGGGCTGGAGTTTGAGAGTGAGATTCGTTCGGATTGCGCGGCGCTGAATGGAATGATCGGCGAGGTGCTGGCGGCTGCGGGCGGCGCGGTGCATGCGATGCGCGATCCGACGCGGGGCGGGCTGGCTTCGACGCTGAATGAGATTGCGCTGGCCTCGGGAGTGGGCGTCGAGATCGATGAGCCGAGTCTGCCGGTGAGGCCAGAGGTGCAGTCGGCCTGCGAACTGCTGGGGCTGGACCCGGTCTATGTGGCAAATGAGGGCAAGGCAGTGTTTTTTGTCGCGCCTGATGAGGCGGAGCAGGTTTTGGCTGTGCTGCGTGGGCATCCGCTCGGAAAAGACGCCGCGCGGATTGGGCGCGTGACTGCTGAGCACGCCCGCATGTTGGTGGCGAGGACGGCGATGGGCGCGAATCGCGTGATTCCTACAATGATTGGCGAGCAGTTGCCGCGCATCTGCTAAGGCTTGGGGCGCCGCGGAGCAATCGAGCTACTTGCTGGTGAGCCCGCTGTCATTGTTGACCATCAGGCTCGATACATTCACCGGCTCGAAGTCAGACAGGATCAGATTCGTTATGCACTCGAGATCGTTGTTGTTCCATCGAGCGTCTGGCGTGCCAATGAGCCCGCCGGAGCTTCCGTTGTCGGCCAAAATGATTCCATAGTTTCGGAAAGCTGTGATGATGATTGCGGCTTGCGGACTCGTGGATGCGCATGCGGGTGTCGCCACGGAGGCTTTGAGACGATAGATCTCGCCAGCCGGCCCAGACATGCTGCAGCTCGCCGGCGGAGCCGATTGCGAGATCAGCACATCCCTGAGGTTCGCCCCTCCCGTAGCCGTGCAGCTCCCCGTGCCCGCCGTCTCGGTCGCAGGCCACACCCAGTCAGCCAACATATGGTTGAGTGTAAACCGGATCGGATGCTGAACCGTGCCGTTGGGCGCGCTCGGGGTGCCTGTGCCGATCACCTCGTCGGCGTTAACGAGCAGTGGCCCAACCGGAAGTCCCGCGGCATCCGATGTTCCATTTCCTTGTGTCGTCAATGCATTCGAGGTCACGTCTGGCCAAAGCGCGTTCGACGAGTCCGTCCAGGGACCTCCCTCGTAGATTCCCTGCCACATCTCATAGAGCGCGGGTTTGTTTCCACCGCCAGCCTCCAGGTAGACCAGCACGTGCCGGTCGCCGGTCGAGTTTGCGGTGCCTTCTGGCGGAGCATACGCCGGTATCGGACCGGAGGTGAAATACGATTGATACACCGTTGTTGAGACCGCTACGTCAGGTTGGTCATAAGGAACCTCGATCGCCGGTATCCCGTTCGGAAAGTTTGCATACTCATCCCCGAAGAAGGGTTTCACCGTCGCCGAAAGGTAGCCACTGTACATCGGCGCCGCTGGGGAGGTATCGACAGGCAGCCCGGTCGTCGCCGCGTCCACTCGATGATGAAAGATCGAGTTCGCCGGAAAGATCGTCGCAAGGAATGCATTGTTGCCGTTGATCGCAAAGCTGATATCCTTCGTTGACGTCGTGTTTGTCGAGTCCGTGACGACAAACTCTGGAATGTATGTGCCTTGACCGCCTATCAGTGAGCTTGTGATCTGCCCCGTTGCAGCATTGAGAGACATTCCCTCAGGCAACGGTGGAAAGTCGATAACATCCGTGCTCAGCGAATACGTATAGGGCGGAGTGCCGCCGCTGGCGACGATTGCGCAACCCGTATACGCAGCGCCTTGCGTTCCGCCTGGGCATGTTGTGGTTGTGATCGTCAGTGTGCCGCCGGAGGCTGCGACGGTGACCATTGCAGTTGCGGTCACAGATCCGGCAGCGTTGGTAGCCGTCAGCGTGTAAGTGGTCGTTGCCGTCGGGCTCACGGTCGTTGAACCGCTCGCCGATGTCGACGTAAACGTTCCGGGGGTGATGGCGATGCTCGTCGCTCCGGTCGTCGCCCAACTCAGTGTGCTACTGGATCCCGAAGCGATGGTCGCAGGGCTGGCCGTGAAAGAAGTGATCGTCGGCTTGCCCGCCGCGTTGACCGTAAAGCTCTGCGAGACCGGCGTCGCCGCGGCATAGATCGCGTTGCCTGACTGCGATGCGGTGATCGAGCAGGTGCCGATAGCAAGAAATGTGGCGGTCGTGCCGCTGACAGTGCATACACTGGCCGTGGTCGAAGAGAATGCAACCTGCAAGCCTGAGCTGGCCGTTGCCGAGAGTGTTAGAGGCGTCCCCACCGTCTGGGATCCGGGATTGGCGAAGGCAATCGTCTGCGCGGTCAGAGCCGCGTTCACGGTAATGCTCAGATTGGCTGTTGCAGACTGCGCTGTGGGTTTGGTCGAGTCGGTGACTGTAATCTTCACTGAATCGGTGCCCACGGCGCTTTGCGCAGGCGTGCCAGTTATCGAGCCGGTCGTGCTACTGATCGAGAGGCCGCTGGGCAGACCTGTCGCGCTGTAGGTATAAGGAGTTGTGCCTCCAGAGACCGCGATCGATGCGCTATATGCGGCCCCGGCGCTTCCAGTGGGAAGTGACGCTGTGGTGATCGTCAACTCGCTCGGCTGGACGGGAGTCGTGGAGATGCCGTTCGATCCGCATCCCGAAAGAAATGTCGCAAGAGCGAATACAAAACAAAATCCAGAGTTCCGCATGCCAAGTCTCTCCCCGCTTGCCCCTTCCGGCATTGACGGAGCGTCTGACTAACCGCTTCCGCAGTTCGGCATGGAGGCGTTGAAGCTAGAAGGCAACGCAAATAACGCAGGGGTACTGATCGATCTTACACCGGAACTGTTTTGGCTTCCTGTTACCGAGGTTTCGAAGCGCTACTCAGCCGTTCAGGACGCCGATGCCGTCGCTTATGTCCTCGGGCCTGTCCCAGCGACGCAGCATTTTGAGAACTGTGTCTTGAGCGTTCTTTGCGCCGCGGGAGTTTTCGCCTCGCTCGATGGCAAGATAATCTTCGCGGCTGATTCCCATGGCGGCAGCGATCTCATCGATCGTGAGGTGCTTGTCGAGCCTCATCTCTCTTGCAAGTTGCGCGTCGTTCATCGTCTATCTCTTTGCGAGAAGAATCAGTCAAGCAGCTCGAAGGCCGTCCGGATGCGTTCATCGAGGTTCTCGTCGGCAAGCTTTGCGCTAAGTTCGAGGACCGTTGCGGGCGGCGTGACAAGCGCGTTGAGCGCTTTGGCCGTGGCTGGCCAGTCGACCGTGCCATCGCCCGGCAAAAGATGTTCGTCGCTGACGCCGTGGTTGTCGTGCGCATGAACCTGGACGATGCGGTTGCCCAAGGTCGCGATGGCCTCAGGGATTCCGACGGTGAAATGGGCATGGCCGAGATCGAGGCAAACGCCAATCGAATCCAGATGGCCGGTATTGAGGATCTCCATCAAGTGCTCGGGGGTGGTGGGATCGGTAGGGAGGTTCTCGACCAGCGTCCGCACACCGAGGGGATGAGCAAAGGCGCCGAGATGTTCGAGAGCGGTGAGAGCGTACTCAACGGTGCGTGGCGACCACTCGTCGGTCTTCTCTCCGAGATGAACGATGAGGTTGCGGTAAGGGATGGAGTCGGCGGTCTCGAGAGCTCGTTTGATCTCGTCCATCGCTGCGATTCGGCGGCTTTTTTCGGGGTGCAATAGGTTGACATAGGGCGCACCGGCGCGGCCCATCTCGCGGTCGGGATACATCGGGGCGTGCATCGACCAGGCTTGCAGCGAGTTGGAACGGAACCAGGCTGCCAGTTCGGCCACGTGCTCGCGGCTGGTGTAGTCGAAGTGCTGGCGTGCGGCAAAGATCTCGACTGCCTGCGCTCCGCAGTGGCCGGCTTGTTCGAGCAGACCTGGGTGCAGGCGCTGGTTCAGGTAGAGGTGTGTTGACAGGACTCGAAGCTTGGCCAAGATTGCCCCCGCGCCGGGTTCGATCGGGAGAGTGACCCAGGCGCTGCTTCCATTTTCGCATTTTGGCAGCAGGCGAGGCTTGGCGCGAGGAGCATGGGTATGCAATCAGGAAACAGGCCCTAGTTTCGGATCTCTCCGCTCCGTTTTCGAAAGACGACCTTCAACTCACGCCGCCAGTGCTCAGAGAGCGCGATCAGTTCCCACTCGACCTCGGGAGCGAGATAGCGGAGCACCGGCTCGTTGGCAGGATGGATGCGCAGAGCCGGAGCGGCCAGCAACAGGCGCGGTGCGAGAGTCGAGACCTGTGCGCCGGCGAAGTAGCCCCGACGCTCGAAGGCCGAGAGCAGCCTGCCACCTTCGGCGCCTGCAACAGGCTCCCGGTCGTTGTTCAACGCGCGCACGCGAATCCAGTAGTCGAGCGCTTGGAGGGGGAGATGCAGATCTTCGTCGGCTTTGAGCTCGATGACAGTCAGCTGCCCGCTTCTGTCGAGCGTCAGCAGGTCGAGCATTCCACGATCGCCGGCAGAGAGCGCAGGCACTTGCGAATAGACGAGATCTCCACGGAGGCCGGGCAGCAGCTCAGCCATCTCGGAGCGCAATCGCGCTTCCAACCATCGCTCCGGATGCAGACGGAAGAGTGGATCGGTGTGTGCGCCGTCGGGGTGACGGCTCAGGAAGAGCCGCGCGAAGAGATCGCGGCAGAGCGGCTCGTTCTCCGGCATAAGCGGAGTCTCGTTGGCGCCTGCGCCAAAAGTGATCTCGTCCTCGCGGGCAAAGGAGTTGCCGGCAAAGCCATGACGTACGCGGGCAAACTCAAGGCCATGCAGCAGCAGGCCAACTTCGGTGGGCGAGCTCGGACGGAGTTCAACGCGTTCGCGGGCGGCGGGTGGGACGAGCGTCAGGAGCCTTGCGATTCCATCCTGTGCGCGCTCGATCGCCGTCGCGGCGGAAAAGGCATGAACCAGCCGCGAGTCCAGATTGCCAATATCGCGAAAGTCCACCGGGGTCAGTTCCTCGCTGCGCTCGTCGAGCGTGAAGAGCTGAAACTCGCCGGCAGCGTGGTTCAACCAGGCGATGCGTTCGGCGGTTGTCCGCCAGGCTCCGGCGGGAACAACTACCTTGAGGCCGCCAAAGTGGCGCCGGCCGTCGCCGTGCTGGCGGCAATGGTCGAGCCAGAGGACACCAAGAGTCAGGACGCCGTCAACGGTTGATGCGGACTCCGCTTCACTGACGCCAATCACCGCTTCGGCGGCTGTTCCTTTGAGCAGACGCCCGCGCACGTAGGCCGGGCCGAAGCTGTGCTCTAGATCCATCGCCGAGCGGAAACCTTCAACCTTGGAGCCAATGAAGTGCCGGGAAAGAACGCGTTCCAGCAGCCGTTGATAATTGCGGCGCGTGCTCTCGCGTGCGGTTGGTGTACGGCGGTCGCTCGATGGAACTAGTTCCAGCGTCTGAGGCTTGGGCGCCCCCATGCGCCGGGTGGCGATACGGAGGCATTGCGCACGCTCAACCACTTCAATCACGGTGCGGATCAGGTTTCGCTCTTCACTCCAGAGTTGCAGCAGGCAGCGCCCATGATCGCCAGTTACCGAGTACCGCGCGGTGCGCAGGTCAAAAATCACACGGCCATCTTCAAGCAGCGCAGCCGCCGGATGGTCAACCAGGTACTGTTCGATGCATCGAATGAGCCGCTCGGGTGAGGCAGCCTCGGCGCTTGCGGCCATCGCCTCTACCAGCCCTGGCGCGTGCGCAGGCTGGTGATATGCGCGGTGTGATGGCGACAGTGCCATTCGTAGATTGCCAGGGTCCTGGCCAACTTCTCTTGGCCACGTTCTGGATGCTGAAAGCCCTTTTGAAAATCCTCTTCGGAGAGAGCCTCGAACAACGTCACCCAACGGGTGTGAAGCGCCTCGACCATGGCCAGCGAGACATCGACAGGCAGGCGGCCATCGGGCAGGTTGGCCCAGGCGGCCTCATTATAAGGAATGATGGTGGGCCAATCCTCTGTGAGCGCAAGCTTGCAACGGGTGTAGGACATCGCATGGCTATCGGCCACATGGTGCACGACCTGACGAACAGTCCATCCGCCTTCCCGATAGGGCGTATCGAGTTGTGCATCACTCAACCCGGCAACCGCGGCCCGCAGGCGCACTGGAAGCATACGCAGTGTCTGGATCTGCTCTGCACGAATAGCTGGATCGCTCGCAGCCGACTTCCCGACGCGGCCGACTGGATAGCGGAGATCGTCCAAGTCTGTCATGGGCAATAACCTTTGGCGTGCTCGGATGATATTGCCTTCACGTCTCGTTGCTGACTGAGGTGCTGCTCGGGGACCGTCTCGTCTCAGGCGTGACGATGGTGATGGCTCGGGTAGTGTGCGTGTGGGTGATGAACCACCGGATGGTGCGTGGTGTTGCGATGATGTCTGTGGAGGGCGAAGGCCGGGCTTGCAAACGCCATCAGGAGGAGCGCTGCTGCAAGAATCTTCTTCATGGCACAAATCTAACACGATGCAGCCCAAGGCGGTAGAGCGCAGCCCCGCCAGCATCAAGAGAGGAACGGGCGTGCCGAGCCTGCCACGAGGGCGACATTGGGCGTAAACTGAAAAGCACAATGAGCATATCGGCTTCCACCCCAGAACCGAATCACAAGCGCTTCTTCTTCGAGAAGTTCGGCATCACCGAGCGGCTGCTTGAGCGGTGCCTTGGCGAGGCGCTCTCAGCCGGCGGCGACTATGCCGATTTGTATTTCGAATCGGTTGCGGCCACCGCGCTGGGTGTGGATGAGCAGATCGTGAAATCTGCCAGCCAGGGCGTCAGCGCAGGCTGCGGCATACGCGTGCTCAGTGGCGAGCGCACCGGCTATGCGTACACCGACAATCTCAGCCCCGAACGGCTGCTGCACGCGGCGCGGACCGCGGCGCTGATCGCCTCAGGGCCGGCCAAGCAGCCGATACAAGGTTTTACCGATACGCTGGTCGCCGACCTTTATCCCCTCCCACTGGGCGGCTACGATCTTGACCTGGCGGCGCGGCTGGAGTTGATTCTGCGGGCCGACCGCGCAGCGCGCGCCTTCGATCCGCGGATCGTTCAGGTGCAGGCGAGCTACTCCGAAGAGCTGCGCCGGATTCTGATTGCCGCCTCTGACGGCGCCTTCGCCAGCGATACTCAGCCCCTCTGCCGTCTGAACGTCTTCGTCATTGCCAAGGAAGACGCGAATACCACCAGAGGCTCGGCGGGGGGCGGCGGACGCGCAGGATTGGAGCAGTTCGCCGACTCGAAAAGCCCCGAGAGTCTCGCGCGCGAGGCGGCCCGGGGCGCGATTCTCCAGCTCCACGCACTGCCCGCCCCGGCCGGCGAGATGGAGGTGGTGCTGGGTCCAGGCTGGCCGGGAATCCTGCTGCATGAGGCGGTCGGTCATGGCCTCGAAGCCGATTTCAATCGCAAGAAGACCTCGGCGTTTACAGGCCTGATCGGACGCCCGGTCGCCAGTCCCAAGGTCACGGTCGTCGACAACGGGACGATTGCCGGCCGCCGCGGGTCGCTCAATGTTGACGACGAGGGTTCGGCGACGCAGGAGACTGTGCTGATCGAGGGTGGCATACTGCGCGGCTATCTGAGCGACAAGCTTTCTGCGCGGTTAATGGGCATGGCCAACACCGGCTCGGGCCGGCGCGAGAGTTATCAATCAATCCCCATGCCGCGGATGACCAACACCTACATGCTGGCTGGTGATGACGCCCCCGAAGACATCTTGCGCTCGGTCAAGCGCGGACTCTACGCCGTCAACTTCGGTGGCGGCCAGGTGGACATCACCAATGGGAAGTTTGTCTTTTCGGCGTCGGAGGCTTACCTGGTCGAAGACGGGAAGATCACCGCGCCGGTGCGCGATGCGACACTGATTGGCAACGGTCCCGAAGCGCTCAAGCACGTCTCGATGGTCGGTCACGACTTGAAGCTCGACGAGGGGATCGGCACCTGCGGAAAAGACGGCCAAAGCGTGCCAGTTGGTGTGGGAATGCCGACCATCAAGCTTGACAAGATGACCGTTGGCGGAACGGGACGGTAGCCCTTGGCATGAACGGTCTTCAAACTGCCTCTCCGGCGAGCAAAAGAGAGAGCGCTCGGTGATATGCATCACATTTCCAGATCTTGTTTCCGACCTAGACTTCAAAATGGTGAATTGCGATCCATTGCGGTACTGAGCAGCGCGATTCGCTCATGCCTTAAGATTGCAGCAGTTATCTAGGGGAGCGCCATCGTGCCCAGGGCACTTATTCGGGGACGGCAGAGTCACCGAGTGAGTCTTCGAACCGACCTCGGCTGAATTCCACGCCGGCAGCCGGCTCCGGGCGCAGCGCTGAGGAAGAGTCTGTGGCGGCTGATGGTTCGGGAACGACCGTCCGTATCATCCTTGGTAGGATTGCGCGGCAGCTTGCTGCGCTGATCGCAGTTGCGCTAGCGCTTCTGGTGCGGGTCGTGCTGGAGCGACACTCCATCACGCTGCCAATCTACATCACCTTCTACCCAGTTGTGCTTTTGGCCGCTCTCTTGGGCGGGATTTGGGTCGGCATTCTCGCTACCGCTCTGTCTGCACTCGTGGTTGATTACTTCTTTTTGGTTCCCGTCGGCAGTTTCTATATCCGGTCGACCTCGGATCTGGTCGGCATGACGATCTTCTGTTTCTCCGGCGTTTTGGTTTCAGTCGTGGCAGAACTTTACCATCGGAACCGGGAGAAACTGATCGCTTACAAGATTGAAGGGGCCGTACAGGATGAGCGCAGAAAGGCCGAGGAAGAGCGAAAGCTGACCGAGTCAATCCGCGCAGAGCGCCAGCGATTCCTCGACGTGCTGGAGACGCTGCCGACGATGATCAGCCTGCTGACGCCGGATCATCGCATCGCATTTGCCAACCGAAGCTACCGCGAGAAGTTTGGCGCGTGCCGGGACGAGCGCTGCTTCGAAACTCGATTTGGGCGCTCGGCGCCCTGCGAGTTCTGCGAGAGCTATGCGGTGCTCGAAACCGGCAAGCCTCACCACTGGGAAATGACGCTCAGAGACGGCAGCCTGATGGACGCTTACGACTATCCGTTCGCCGACCTCGACGGTTCGTCTCTGATCTTGGAGATGAAATTCGATATTACGGAACGGAAGAGCGCCGAAGCTGAAATCAAGAAACATCGCGATGCCCTCGAAGAGTTGGTCGCCGAGCGGACGCAGCAGTTGCGAATCGCAAATCTGCAGCTTGAAACCGACATCAGCGACCGCAAGCGGGTAGAGCAAATTCTCGAGACCACGCTGCGACGCTTCTATCTGATCCTCGCCAATCTCTCTGCGGGAGTTTTGCTGGTCACCGACGACGGGCGAATCGAATTTGCCAACCAGGCTTTCTGCTCGCAATTCGGATTGAAAGAATCTCCCGCAGATCTGGTGGCATCGTTCGACTCCGAAAAGGTGCTGGCAAAGATCGACGCCGCCTACGAAAATCCAGACCGGGCGATCCGCCGCATCCGGGAGATTCTGGCTAAGGGACAAACCGTATTAGGCGAAGAGGTCATCATGCAGGATGCTGGCGTCTTCTTGCGGGACTTCGTCCCAATGACGGTTGCCGGGAAGTCCTATGGCCGCATGTGGGTGCACACTGACATCTCCGATCTCAAGCAGAAAGAAGATGCTTTGAGCGAGAGCCGTGCCAAGCTGTCCGCGGCGCTGACCAGCATGACGGACTCGGCGATCATCACCGATGCCGAGGGGCGTTTTGTGGAGTTCAACGACGCCTTCGCTACCTTCTACCGGTTTAAGAGCAAGGCCGAATGCGCTAAAGACTTCGACGAATTCAAGAACATCTTTGAAGTTTCCCTGGCCGGCGGAGAATCTGCTCCCGAGGAGATGTACGCGGTCCGAAGGGCCCTGCGGGGCGAGACAGCTACGGCCGTGGAATACACGATCCGGCGCAAGGACACCGGCGAGAGTTGGATTGGCAGCATCTCCTTTGGTCCCATTCGCGACGCTGACGGCGCCATTATGGGATCCGTGATTACCGCTCGTGACATAACCGAGGCCAAGCGGGGGGAGACCCGGCTGCGCAGATTCTATGAGACCGACCTCTTCGCGATCCTGTATTGGAAGATCGATGGTGGGGTAGTGGATGCAAATAATAAGTTTCTTGAGATGACCGGGTACTCTCGCGATGAACTTAGAGCGGGACAGTTGAACTGGTCGGAGATTACGCCGCCCGAGTATTGGGCGCTGGACGAGGATGCGCGGCGCCAGGTGAGAGAAACCGGAGTTCACCTGCCCTACGAAAAGGAATTCATTCGCAAAGACGGTACCCGGGTCTGGGGACTGTTCTCTGCAGCAGCTTATGAGGATGACCGCACGCAAGGAGTGTCGTTCATTCTCGACATTACCAAGCGCAAGATTACCGAGAGCGCCCTGAAAGAGAGCGAGAAGCAGTATCGCAACCTCTTCAACGCGATGAACGAAGGCTTCTGCGTCATCGAGGTTCTCTTTGACGCGAATGGAAAGCCTGAGGACTATCGCTTCCTTGAAGTGAATGACGCCTTCGAGAACCAAACAGGGCTTCACGACGCAGTGGGGAAGCGCATGCGCGAGCTGGCCCCGGCTCATGAAGAGCATTGGTTTGAGATTTACGGCCGGATTGCATTGACGGGCGAGCCGTCGCATTTTCTCAATGAGGCCAAGGCGCTCAACCGTGTTTACGATGTTCATGCCTATCGCGTGGGAGAGCCGGAACAGAGGCGCGTTGCGATCGTCTTCAATGATTTCAGCGACTACAAGCGGGCAGAGGACCAGCTCAAGAAGCTCAATCGCACGTTGCTGGCGCTGAGCGCCAGCAATCAGGCCATTCTGCATGCTACCGATGAGCCTGCGTTTCTCGCAGAGGTCTGCCGCGTCATCACCAGGGATTGCGGCCATGCAATGGTTTGGATCGGAATCGCCGAAAACGACGATCGACAGACCGTTCGGCCCGTCGCCTACTCGGGTTTTGAAGAAGGATACATGGAGACCCTCGGGATTACGTGGGATGAAACCGAGCGCGGTCGTGGCCCGACGGGAAGCGCAATTCGAACCGGACAGCTCGCGATGTGCCGTAACATGCTGGTCGATCCTGCGTTTGCACCTTGGCGAGCGGATGCCATCAAGCGCGGTTATGCCTCTTTGCTGGTGCTTCCCCTCAAGGACCAGGAGAGGGCGTGGGGAGCGATCACCATCTATTCGCGGGAGCCCGATGGGTTTTCTGAAGGCGAGGTGGAACTGCTGACAGAACTGGCAGGGGACCTTGAGTTCGGCATTCAGACGCTTCGCCTGCGCGCCGCCCGCGAGAGAGCAGAGAAAGCATTGCGGGAGAGCGAAGAGCTGCTGGGGCTCTTTGTTGAGCACGCGCCAGCCGCGTTAGCGATGTTCGACCGCGAGATGCGCTACCTGCATGCCAGCCGGCGATGGAGGCAGGACTACGGGCTTGGCGACGGCGACCTCAGAGGTGTCTCGCACTACGTGGTATTTCCTGAGATTCCTGAAAGATGGAAAGAGGCGCACAGCCGCGGGCTTGCCGGTGAGTTGCTGAGCGTGGACGACGACCGCTTTGAGAGGGCCGACGGCTCGGTGCAGTGGGTTCGATGGGAGATTCGGCCCTGGAGTCGTGCGGATGGCGAGGTCGGCGGCATCGTAATCTTCAGTGAAGACACGACCAAACGCAGAGAGGCTGAAGCTGCGCTGCTGCGCAACGAGAAGCTGGCATTGCAGCGTCAGCAGCTGCAAGCCCTGGCCAAACGTCTGCACCAGGCGCGCGAAGAGGAACGCAAGATGGTCGCCCGAGATCTGCACGATCAGATCGGGCAGATCCTTACAGCGATCAAGATGGACCTGTCGTGGGTAGTACGGCACTTGCCAGACTTGGAAGATCCAGCGTACAACCGGCTGAAGGGATCGATCGAACTAATCAACGAAGGCGTCCGATCAGTACGCAAGATTTGCAGCGGATTGAGGCCGGGAATACTCGACGACCTGGGGCTGGCAGCGGCGATCGAATGGCAGGCGAATGAGTTCGCAGCTCGAACCGGGATCCGTTGCGAAATCTCTATTCCCCCGGCTGAACTGCATCTCGACAGCGACCGCGCCACGGCAATCTTCCGCATCTTTCAGGAATGTCTGACCAATATCGCGCGACATGCCGAAGCAAAGTCAGTGAGCGCTTCGTTGAGCGTGCAAGGTGAGGATCTCCTGCTGACTGTCAATGACAACGGGAAGGGCTTCCGAGAGATCGAGGTTGCCGGGTCTCTGGGAGTCTTGGGAATGAGAGAAAGAGCCAGTGCATGCGGCGGTGACGTGCAGATATCGAGTTCTCCCGGCGAGGGGACCACGGTGACTGTGTGCGTGCCATTGCACGACGCAGGCGCCGATCGAGGGGAACATGCACATTCTGATAGCTGATGACCATGCCGTGGTGCGCCGCGGCCTGAAAGAGATCTTGGCCGAAGAGATTCCCGGCGCGCGCTTCTCTGAAGCCGATCGCGGAGACGAAGTGCTGATGCGGCTTGCTGAATCTCCATCGAGCGTGCTTGTGCTCGACATCAACCTGCCCGGGCGAAGCGGGCTGGATGTGCTGCGTGAGGTGAAGCGCGATTACCCGCGGTTGCCTGTGATCATTCTCAGCATGCAGCCCGAGGACCAATATGCCATGCGCTGCCTGCGAGCTGGCGCATCCGCCTACATCAATAAAGACAGTGCTACTGAAGAGCTGGCCCAGGCGGTCAAGAAGATTCTCAGTGGTGGACGCTATGTCAGTCCGCGCCTTGCGGAGAAACTGGTAGCCCAATTCGATGAGTCCCCCGCGAAGCCCTTGCATGAGCTGCTCTCGGATCGGGAATATGAAGTGATGAGAATGATCGCCTCAGGCGTCCCGTTGACCGATATTGCCGCGCGGCTTCATGTCAGTGTTAAGACCGTGAGCACTTACCGCTCACGCATTATGGAGAAAATGCAGATGAAAAGCAATTCAGAGGTAACCCGGTATGCAATGACCCATCAATTAATCGAATAGATAGGTCTACTACTCCAGAGCAGCGATTCCACCAATTTCTCCACGAGAATAATTTCCACTCTGACCTGAAGTTATCTACGAAATGTCAGCGAAGTTGTAAACTGTTGTCATTCTATTGTAACTCCTTATATTTTCCTTCAGGAGCTAGAGGATAGTTATAACAATAGACGACAGATTCCATACCAAAGAGGAGTCTGCGAATCGCCGTTACGGCCTTGTGATCCTCCTTGTCTGCGGAACGTGCTCTTCTACAAGTCGAATTGTAGAGCGAATCTACCAGCTTGTCGCGCGCTGTCGTGCCTTACGGCCATTCGGCCGATCCCCCATGGATCGACGGCAACGCGACTCAACTGCTCACCAGCCGAAAGACGATACGCACTACTAGCCACGTAATAAGAGCTGTGCGTATTGAAGATTGGCGTTCCGACGACAAGAGACACGAGCTCCGCCTAGAGATCCAGGCGGGTGATTGACATGACAAGGCGCCTCAAATTCGCATTCAAACGCCGACATCCTTACTTCGGAACGGGTCTCGAGCGCGTACTTGCCGTGGCGTCACGCCATAGCGCTTCTCTATTGATTTTCCTGGTCTGCTGCGGCGTCGCGGTGAGCGAAGTGTTTGTGATCCGCAATTTGCAGGCAGCTAACGCCGAGGCGCAAAGGATCTGCTCAAGTACCGTTCGCCGCCAGCAACAGATTGAGGAATTGCAGTACGAAGCACAAGAGACTCGACGCGCGACTCTTTACGCCTTGATTACAAGTGAGAGCAATCTGCAGGCAGAATACGAAGACCAGCCGCGCAAGGCGGACCAGCTTGTGAAAGATGAAATCGCTGAGCTTGGGAGCCAAGCAAAACTTCCGGAAGAAACGGCACTTGCCAATCGTCTGAGCCGCGACTGGAACACTTATCTTGGGGTTCGCGACGAAGTACTCGCATTGATTCTTGAGGGAAGCAGCAAGCAGGCAGTGAGTCTCGATCTTTCGGGCAGCGTGTCTGCCTTCGAGCGGGTTCGGAAGGACCTGGACGAGGCTAAGCGGCTCTGCGACGAAGATGCGGCCCGCAGCCAGACAGATCTCCTAGCCTCCGCGCGTCGCTCGGCCTGGGGGCTGGTCGGAATCCCAAGCGCCTCCCTGTTTCTCTTCGGGGTTGCCGGCTGGGCTATCCAGAGAGGAAGGATGTTAAACGCAATTCGATTCGCCAAGCTGCAGATGGAGTTTGTCGCCTCAGTATCCCATGAATTGCGCGCGCCGCTGGCGGTTCTGAATTCGGCGGCAGATAACATCGCCGATGGCCTGGTGGCCGGAAAAGCTGCTCTGAAGAAGTACGGAGCCATCCTTCAACACCAGAGCCGCAGAATGGGACGGTTAGTGGAAGGAATTCTTCTCTTTGCCTCCACCGATGACAGCACTCACGACTATGTATTGCGGGCTCTCGATGTTGCTGCAGTGATCGAATCGATTGCCGCGGAAACCGAAGAACTGACCGCGCAAGCCAGCTTCGAAATTGACCGGCAAATTGAGTCCGATCTTCCTCTTGTTTTATCGGATCCTTCGGGAGTCTCACAGTGCCTGCATAACTTGATCAGTAATGCGATCAAATACGGCGGCGACCGCCCGAGGATTGTCATTCGAGCGTTTACCGCGCCGGTTGACCATCGGCCTAGCCGGGAAGTGAGGATCTCGGTGATCGATCGGGGTATGGGAATTGACCCTTCCGAGATCGAGCAAATCTTCGATCCGTTCTATAGAAGTCCGCGCGTCAGCGCGGCTCAGATTCATGGAACGGGCCTTGGATTGTCACTTGCCAGGAGAATCGCGGAAGCCATGGGCGGAAGGATCTCAGTTTCAAGCGAGCTTTTCGCCGGAAGCACGTTCACCCTACACCTTCGAATTGCGAAAGGAGAAGACGTGCAAAGGGTTATCACACCTGCCCGCCCGGCTGCATCGTCCCACTTATGAACGAGAACATTCTGGTCGTTGAAGACGACCAAGAGTTATGTGTGACTCTCGGAGACCGGCTACGTAGTGAAGGATATGTCGTAGAGATTGCGATCGACGGCCAAACTGGATTGGAGAAGGCGACCCGTCTGCCTTTCGATCTGGTCATTCTGGATATCGTGCTGCCGGTTCGCAGCGGACTGGATCTCTGCGCGGAGATTCGCCGTGCAGGATTGGCCACTCCTATTCTTGTATTAACCGCGCGCAGCCAAATCGTGGACAAGGTGGTTGCTCTCAAGATGGGCGCGGACGATTATGTCACAAAACCCTTCGACGCGCTCGAACTTATGGCTCGCATAGAAGCTCTTCTTCGGCGCGCGCCGAACAAATTGGGCAACACTAGCTCCTATGGTCCAGAAGTCTATCAGCGTGGCTCCATAGTTCTGGATGTCAAAAGAACGAAAGTTACTCAGAATGGCAAGATCGTCAATCTCACTGCGCGCGAGTTTCATCTCTTGCGTTACTTCGCGGAGCATCAGGGCATGACTGTTTCCCGCGATGAGCTTCTGTTGCGAGTGTGGGGTCAGCAGGCCGGGACATTCACACGCACTGTGGATGTTCATGTCGCCAGTCTGCGTCAGAAGTTAGAATCCACTCCGAAAAGGCCCGAAATCATCATAACCGTGCCAGGCATCGGATACAGATTTCAGGGATGACAGGCGCGAGATTAAGAGCCTAGACTTATACACTCGATAAGTGCTGTCCGATAGTTCATACTTTAAGGATGCGGACGTCGTGGCGGCGAACGGGGATTCTTCTGGGAGGATTGACGATCTGCGGATGGTCCGGTTGGACGCAGATCTCTCATGTGGCGGGAAAGGAGACGAACACCTTTGCGCTTTGGCGCCGAGCTGTCGATCAAACCTCACGCGAATCCCCTGATGCTCGAATTGTGGTCCTGGAGATTGGCTCCGGAGATCTGGTGGCGTTTGCTCATCTTGCGGAAGCGAGCCACACATTGTCCGCTCCTGGCTCAACGCTTAAGCCGTTGATTCTCTACTTCGCGCTTGCCTCCGGGCGCTGGAATCCGGAGCGAAGAGTCGCATGCGGTCGCCAGATGCGCATCCGCGGCCACGAGCTCGACTGCTTTCATCCTGTTTCCGATCCCATGAACGCGCAGCAGGCGCTGACTTGGTCGTGTAACTCCTACTTTGCGGAGTTAGCAGGGATGCTTTCGCCCAAGGAACTCCGCCAAGCTCTCAGCGAGCGAGGACTGCTCGCAGCCACCGGCCTGACACGGCAAGAAGAGACGGCCGCATTTCGCGAGCCACGCACGCGGGAACAGGTTCAACTCGCCGCGCTGGGCGTGGAGGGAATTCGGGTCACGCTGCCGGAGTTGGCCGAGGCCTACCGCTCGTTGGCGATTGAGTTGGCCGCGCACCGGGAGACAGTCGCCGCAAGAACCGTGGCGGCGGGGCTGACCGACTCTGCCAGCTTTGGCATGGCGGGAGCTGCTTCGCTGGGCGGCGTGGCCATTGCCGGCAAGACGGGCACGGCGAGCGCAGAGAGCGGCGGCCCGACTCACGGCTGGTTCCTTGGCCTTGCGCCGGCAGAGTCGCCGCAGGTGGTTGTGGCCGTCTATCTTCCTACGGGACATGGCTCGGATGCGGCGCAGTTGGCCGCAAGGCTGTTGGCGCTCTCGCCATTGAGGAAGCCATGAAGCCTGCGCCGTTAGCATTTTCTTTGGTCTTCTTCTGCGCCGCGGCTTTTTGCCAGGCAGCTCCACGCTCAACGATTCGCGTGGGCATTTGGACTTTGTGGCGTGACAAGGAAGTCGCCGTCAAGCCAGTCTCGGGTGCTTCGATCCGTGTGTGCAAGACGTGCGGCGACCGGCCGCTCACAGCGATGTCAATCCGAGTGAAGAATGCGGCGATGTCGTGGACCGATTTGGAAGGACACGCGCATTCGTCGGCGGAGTTGCTTCTAACTGGCAAGTATCAGATCGCAGCTCATGGAGAAGCTCTAACGGTCTCTTATCCGCTCAAAATCGCGGCGCAATCGGGCTCGCTCGTCCTGGTCGCGACGCTATCAGTGGAGCGATACGTTGAGCTTGCTGTAGCTGCTGAGAGCGGCGCGTCTGATTCGCCGGAGTCGCGCAAGGCGCTGGCGGTCGTGGCGCGCAGCTTTGCGCTGGCTCCAACCCACGGGCACGCCGCATTCGATGTCTGCGACTCGACTCACTGCCAATGGGTGCATTGGCGCACCACGCCGGAGGCTCATGCGGCAACGCTAGCCACCGCTGGCGAGAGTCTGTGGCGCAATGGCAGACGCGTGGAAGCGTATTTTCATCAGAACTGCGGCGGTCGCACCGCAACGGCAGAAGAGGTTTGGCCAGCACGAGTAGTGGCTGATCGAGCCGCGAAGTCTGCGCTGGTTCCGCGCGTCGATCCTTATTGCTCGCGCGCGGGATCGAGTGAGTGGTCGGCGTCGCTCTCGCGGACTGAGCTGACTCAGGCATTGGCCGCTGCGGGTTTGGCTGCGCCGGGATGGAAGAGCTTGACGGTTACGCGACGCGGCGAATCGGGCCGGGCCACCGTTCTATTAGTTGGCGCGACGAAGGTCCAAGCAGAGGATCTTCGCCTGGCCGTGGGCCGTGCCCTGGGTTGGAACCGCATTCGCAGCAACTGGTTCGAGATCGCGGCGGAGGGCAACGGATTTCTCTTTCATGGCCGCGGTTCCGGTCATGGCGTAGGCCTCTGCCAGACTGGCGCGGCGGAGATGGCGCGCGAGGGACACAGTTATCACGAGATTATTGCCCAGTACTTTCCCAGCGCTGTGCTCGCCGAGGAAACAACCGGCGCGACTTGGCAGATGCTGAATGGACAGGGCTTCACTCTGGAGACCAGCGAGGCATCGGATTCGGTATATCTTCCGGCGTTGGCGCACGCTCTGACCGAGGCCGAGAGCCGCAGCGGGCTTGCTCCGGGCATGGGAATCGCGGTTCGAGCCTACCGCTCTACGCCGGCCTTTCGCGATGCAACGCTGGCCCCCGGATGGGTTGCGGCCTTCACAGAGGGCGACCAGATCGCGCTCCAGCCGCTACGGATTCTGGCTGCGCGCAAGCTGCTCGACGCCGTGTTGCTCCACGAGTTTCTGCACGCGCTGGTGGAGGAGCAGTGCACTGCGCACACGCCTTTGTGGCTGCGCGAAGGGCTGGTCGAGGCCTGGTCAGACGATTCGTCGAAAAAGCCGGGTGCCCCATCCTTTTGTCATCCTGAGCGACCCCGAGCTACGCGAGGGGGAGTCGAAGGATCTGCGTTTTGCAATCCTGGCGAAAGGGTGGGAAACAAAATAACTCCAGAGTCGATCGACGATCAGCTCGCGCACTCCGCCACCGAGGCGGAGTCGGAGGCCGCGCATCGGGCTGCGTGCTGGTACGCCCAGCAGCTTCTCGACCGCTTTGGCCGCGCACAGGTGTTGGAGTGGTTGCGCGCGGGCGTTCCGCAGAGCGCGCTAATCGCTCTCAGGTAGAGGGACCTTGACCGAGCCTTGCTTGTCAGGTTCCGGAGGTCCAACCAGCGCCGGAACACCCGTAGGCATCTCGTTAGAGGGCGGCCTTTGTCGATCCAATAACACCGCCAGCCAGCCCAATAGCAGAACCCAACTGCCCATTACCAGCAGAACCGTTCCTCCGGCCCGTAAACCCATAACCCATAGAGCAGGCGACACCCAAAGACTGGGTGTCGTGGATTCGCTTTGCATCGCGGCGTTGATCAGACAAGGCAATGCCACACCTGTCAGCATTGCAGCGATCAGCCCAAGCCACCACCGCCATTCAGCTATTAGCCGCAGAATCCTTCGCCAAGGCAGACGCAAACCCCATACTGTCGAGGCTGCTGCGAATGGAAGAAGGATGGCAGGCGCCACCACCCAACCAACAACCCACGGCGCAATGGATGTGTGCCAGAGACTCAAAGAATAAGCGACGGTCAGAGCCAACACCGCCCAGAGGAACGTCGAAAACACGCCCCAGAACATCTTGATGCGCTTTCCGCCATTTTTCAGCAGAGAGCGCAGCATTCCTGCCTCGACCACCAGCCCCGCAACCAATAGCATGAAAAACAGCGGCACTAAGATCCAGACTCTCCATTTGGGAACGCTTGGAATACGCGAAACCATCAGAATCGTAAAAACAAAGATCAGAATCCAGCTGAATTGCGCACCAACCCAGCTGTGGCTATCCCGCAAGCGCTTGAATAAATCAGTGACCGCGTCGTTCTTCGGCACGGGCTGTTGCCGGCCAAAAAGAACAGCGCCCCAGGCGAGCAGCAAGATCCAACTGATCATTACCAGCAGGTAAGTTGCCACCAGCTTCAGCGATACGCGCCAGATCTGCGCGGAGACGGCGCCATGCGGATCGGCGGCAAAGAACAGGCTAGGCGGCCACACGCTCAACAGAGCCGCCACGGCGACAGCCGGCCACCAGCGCCAGTTCCACAGCAGTTGCAGAACGCGCCGCAAGGGCAGGCGATAGCCCGTTTGCGCCGAAGCCATCGCGTAGGGGAGGACCTTTGCCGGAACGACAATCCAGCGGAAGATCCACACCAAGATAGTGATCCAATGAGAGAGGTGTTCATAAGTGAAAAGCCTGGCTCGCCAATGGGCGGGAGCCTGTGAGTTCAAGTAGCTCGCCCACTGAGTTGTTTGGTCATCACACCAGTCCAGAATCATCCAGGAGATCCACACGACCGCGATCCAGACCAGCAGAGTCATCGCGCCCCACACCAGCTTCACTCGCTTGCCATCGCTGCCGGCGAGGCTGCGCATGGTGCCGGCATTCAGCTCCAGAATAGAGATGGCCACGAGTACTGGCACGAGCAACGTGAGCGCGACCTGCCAGAGGTGTTTTTCGGGCAGGCGCGTCCACGCAATGCCCACGAGAATCAACAATGGCGTTCCAATGAACTGCGCCGCAACCCAGCGGCGACTCTGGCTCAGGCGGCCAAACAGGTCTTTAAAGTAGTTCACGGCTGCACCTCCAGAGTTGCCGGATCGGTAGTGGCTTCGACATTCGATTGATACATGGGCCCGGTCTGCGCCGGGCTAATGACGAATTTTCCCGGATTGACGACCTTGAGCAGATAGACATACTCGCGGCGGCCGCCGAAATCGGTGTTGAAGAAGGCCGCGCGGTCGTCGTGGAACTCCTTGCGCGTATACCAGTCCGCCCACCAAGAAGGCTTGTTGTTGAGTGTGTAGAGGCCGCTGTTGGGCAAGAACTCCGTGCCCGAAGGAATCGGGTCCTCGGCCAGCAGATACTCCCAGCTTGTTCCACTCAGCGCCAGCCGAACAGTCACAATATCGCCCACATGCACTGGACCGTTCAACGGAACAAGGTTGTAGGTGATTGGATCGGTAGGTTTAGGCTGGTTCTTCTGAAGCACATAGTAGTCGCGCGTGATATTGAGCGCCAGTTGGCCCGATTGGAAGAGCCGCTTGTCCGCCGCGTACCACGCGTTCTCAGTGGACCAATAAGTAATGCCGTCGCCGCTCTTTCGCACCGTCACCTGCCCGCCATTGCCAACCTGCGCGGCAGGAACCTTGATGCGCCACGGAAGCGCGAAGCCGTCGCTTGGGCCGAAGTGGTGCTTGCCCACGCTCGCGCCGTTGACCAGCACCTCCACATCGGAGCTGTTGGCCAACTCGCCGCTCAGCGATAGGTAGTCGGTGAGTCCCTGGATCACCATCGCGGTTTGCTTGGTGCTGTACCAGTAACCGCCATCGCGATGCTTGGCGAGCCATTGCGCAGCCTTGGGCAGCAAGCCGCTTGAGCGATCTTGCCGGACTAGAAGTTTGAGCGCAAAGGCTGTTGTCTCGTCTGAGGTATCAGCCCAGTACTCAAGCATGCCGTCGTAGCTACCAGTCCAATACGCATCGGAGCCGGTGGTCTTGGCCTTCTTCTCCAGCAAACGCGCCACGTCTTTCGCGCGTCCGTCGTCGGCGGCGTCGAGAGCCAGGCCCACCAACGCTAATCCCTCGTCGCTCAGCTTGTCGCGGCTTTGCCATGTTGCCTCAAGCGCCTCCTTTGGCGCGCCACCGGTGGTGGCCAGCGCATACACCACGTAGGCCCGGAGATCGGGAACCATGTCAGGATGCGCGGCCAGCGTGGATTGCAGCCAATCGCGCCCTCTGCTTAGCCGGCCATCCTCGATCTTGTAACCGGAATCCTTGGCCTGGCCCAGTCCGCTCACTACGTAAGCCGTCATGAAGACGCGGCTGGGATCGTCGGGCCACCACCCCCAGCCTCCATCGTCGTGCTGAAAGCTATACAGCCGTTCGGTCCCGGCATCGACCATATCGTTCAGCGTGGCTCTGTCGATGGGAGACTTGAGATGAAGCTTGTCCACCGCCTGCGCCACGATCACGTCGGGCAGGAAGCTGGACATCGTCTGCTCCGTGCATCCCCACGGATAACCCGTCAGATAATCGAGCGCATCGAAGACCGTTCCCGCCACGCTGGGTGCAAGGGTGATCGTCAGTCCTCTGGTTCCCGCATCGGAGTTAGCCGGGTAGTTATAACTCCACTGGCTCTGTGCCGTGCCGGAGAAGACCACCCCCGAAGCGGCCGCTCGCTGCTTCACGCCAAATGGCAGCACGGGAAGCGTCATCTCCAGCGCGTCCGACTCTTCGTTTGTCAGCGCCTTGGCGGTCAGCACTGCATTTCCCGTCGAACGCGCACGCACCCGCCAATCCACATAACTCTCGCCCTTGGCTTGTATGTTCACCTTCTGCGTTTGGCCGCCGATCATATCGAGGCCACTAACATCCAATGCAAAGGTCACATCCTTGGCGGTCTCAAGGTAGTTATGGGCGATAACTCTGATGGTAACTTCATCTCCTTGCCGGAAGAATCGCGGCGCGGCCAGCCTGACAATCAGATTCTTGCGCACCAACACGCGAGTCACCATGCTTCCAGCCTTGCCGTCGTCGGTCATGGCGCGAATCGTCGTTCGCCACGTTGTGAGCGAATCCGGGAATGCGAATGTAACTCGCGCGTGGCCGTCGGCGCCCGTATGCACATTCGGATTCCAGTAGGCTGTATCCGGGAAGGCCTTGCGCACCTTGGGAACGACCAGGTCCGATCCCGGTTTGACCTGCGCCAGCCGCGGATGGAAGAGACTGTCGCTCAGCTTTGCCAACAACGGGCTCTTGGTTCCCGCCTCGCCGTAGAAGTAGAAGTTGAACGAGCTCTCCGGGTTCAGTTCGACCGACCGCTTCGGATAGAAGGATGCAACGATATCTCCACTCTCGTCGGGCCTGACCGAATAGAGCGCCTCATCGACCTCACCAAAGCTCAGGTCGGCCTGAACCGGCTTGCCCGATGAGTCTGTTGTCTGCACGTCGAAGCTGCCGGTTTCTCCCGGCAGGAAGCGCAGCTTCGAGGGCGTGGCTGTAATCGTCAAGGTTCGCTCCGCTAGCGGAACCTTCAAGTTCTTTTTAGCCGTGATCAACGTATCATCGCGAACGATCACAGCGGTCACCACCAGATTTGGCTGTGCCTTAACAGTGATGGGAATATCGAAGGCGAAGCTCTCGCCGGTCGAGTGAATCAACTGCCTCGACTGAACACTGTCGCCCTCGGCCGTCACCACAGCCCAATATTCTTTGAGTCCGGTGACCAGCAGCAGATGCGCGACATCGCCTACCTGATAACTCTTCTTGTCGGCGATAATCTGCGCTTGAGTATTGGCGTTGTACCATTCGCCGCCGCCGTTCCAAATCCAGATCCAGGTGTGGTCCTCGATGCTCCGGCTCTCCGCGCCGTGAGCGCTGGCGGTCACCTGAAAGTTGCCGTTGCCCCCATTCGAAGAATTGATGGGCAGTTCCACCAGCGCCGAGCCGTTTGCTCCGGTCGTGGCGTCGATTCCAGCCAACTCCGTCGTCGACCGCGCGTGCGTCGTCGAATCCCACTTTTCCAGATTGATGGCCAGATGCACCTGCGTCTGCACCGGCTTGTTATCGTAGTCCTGCGCCGTCACCTCGACCTTGGGCGTTTGGCCGGGTTGGAAGATATAACTCGTCGGCTCGACATGAAGGCGGAAGTTACCGTAAGTCGCCAGCACGGTTGCATGGCCTGCGACCTCGCGTTCGCTAACGTCGGTTACCCTCGCTTCGATGCGATAGTCCTGGTCGTAGTGATAATGGTACTGGCCCTCGTCATCCACTCGCGTCGGCAGAGTGACGGTAAGCTGTCCATTCGCGTCCAGAATCCCTTCCTGTTCTTGCTGTTCGGTCTCGCCGTAGTTATCATCCGAATCACCGGAGTATGCGGCTGAGCCCTCATCGCCTTCGGCTTCGTCGTCCTCTGAGTCCTCCTCACCCCACCAATAGTGCGTTGAAGTGTGCACTACATACTTCACCTTGGCCCCAGCCACCGGCTCGCCAAAGAAGTATCGCGCCTCAATCACCGCCTGGATCGAGTTGCCCTGCAGCACGCGCTGAACCGCCGGCTTCACCGTCACTTGGTATTCGGGCTTCTTGTACTCCTCCACATAGAAGTTGCCTTCGCCGGCCGACTGGCCGTTCCTCTCAATCGAGATGCTGTAGTACCCAAGCGCTGCATCGGCCTCGAGTGTCAGATCCGCCGTCACGGTTCCGTGCTTTGAAACTTGCGCGTTCTGAGTGAGGACGGCTTTGTTGTCCGCATCGCTCACCTTGAGTTGCAGGCTGCTGTCCTCCGGCAGGAGCAGCGCGTCGTCCTTCTCATGCCGGACGATCGCTTTGATGTGGACCGTGTGGCCCGGCCGATAGACGGGCCGGTCTGTATAGACATAGGCCGTGAGATCGGTCGACTGATTCGCCATGAACCCATAGCCATAGGGCGTCATCACCGCCGCATCCGAGCCATGCCGTGCCAGGATCCACAGCTTCTCCGGCTCCGCGCCTTGCGCGCCTCCGCGCACCTTCACCGTCAGCGAGGCAAGGCCGTCCGCGCCGGTCTTTCCCGTCGATTGCTGGTGTCCATCGGACCAAAGCGCAACTTCGGCTCCAGCCACCGGCGCGCCTGTCTTCCGGTCGGCCACGTAGAGATCGGCGCGTCCGTTGCTAGCCCGCTCAACGACTGCAATGCTGGTCACGATGGCCACGGTATAGGCCTTGTAGGCGCCTTCGGTGGCCTCGATCAGGTAAACTCCCGAGCTCAGCCCGTCGATGGGCAATTGCTGAGTCTCGCTCACGATGGCCGGCGGGGTGATCAGCTTCCAGCGCGCCACCAGTTGGCTTTCGTTGAGCAGCGGAACGCGGGCGAACTCCGTCGCTCCCACCACCTGGCTTCGCTTGCCCAATTTGCCTTGTCCTTCGCGGAAGCTGTCACGCGCCTCGTCGGTAAACTGGCCGCGAAAGAAGCGCCTCACGCGCCACCACAGATCGGCCTTGAAGTCGTGCACCTTCTCAAGAAAGGTCTTCTGGTCGATCGCCTCGCTGGGCGACTCGCCCTGCACTCCAAAGCTGTGCAGGTCTTTCAGCCCGGCAAAGAACTTCTGCGGATCGCGCACCTGGTAGACGCGAAACTCCAGAGCAGGAACATTCTTGGCGTATAGCTGAATCTTCACGCTCTCACCGGGCGAAAATGTCCGCGTTGTGGAGAGCGAGAACGAGCGGGGTGCGTCCTTGGTCTCAGCGGTTGCCGCGGCTAGGGCCAGGGAAAGGAAAATAGGAATGGCAAGCGACGTGCGGAACCTCATTGGTTGCCTCGCAATATGTTCCAGCGATAAACGCCGAGAAAGTTAGGATTCTGCTCGACCGGCCGCCATTGCAGTTGCGGATGATCGAGCAACTCGGAGATCAAGACACGGCGCAACTCACCCGGCCGGCCGTGGTCGGTGCCGGTGTGATACACCACCCGCGCCTCCGGTTCGATTTCGGCAACAATCATAGAGTGCCAGGGCGACGATTGGCCGAACTGCCGAAAAAAAAGCAGGTCGCCAGTCTGTGCCTGGTGCACGTCACGGCTGACAAGGTAGGCATTGCGCTCGACCAGCGCTTTGGCGTCGGCGAATTGGGCGAAGGCGCCATTGGTTGCGTCAGCAGCTACAAAGCCGCCCGGCCGCACCCGGAAGAGGGAGGCACCCAGAGGCGTATCGGGATAGTGCCAGGCACGAATCTCCCCAGGCGGAGCGATCACCTCGATGCCGGCCGTCTGGAACCAGGAGTCATTGTGGCGTTTCAGAGCCTCGCGATAGGAGAAGCGCAGGAGGCTGGCGCAGTCGGTGATCTCCGGCGGAATCTTCGCCTTGGGACGTATGGCCTGATAGTCGGCGATCAGCGCAAACCAGCGACGGAATGCCGCCTGATCGGCCGGATCGGTGAGTCTGAGGAAGCTCGGTGTGCCGTCGCCGAAGCGGTCGCCCCAATCCTGCGCCGGGCTGGCCGCACTACCCGAGATCGCCTGCGAACTCCGCTGGAACTGTGCGGCTTTTCGTCCTCCCAGGTGCCGGAGAATCCCTGCCATCTGGAGCAATATAAGCAATACGGCGAGCAGCGCGAGCGAAGTCGGCAGGACCCATCTGAAAAGAACATTCACCGGAAGGCTTCCTCAAGGGATGCAGCCATCCTAACGCAAATGGCGAACTCTACGATGTTCTGGGTCATCGCGGAGGAGAAAGGAACGACAATCGCCCATCCGCGCGTGATGCAGTCCGCCTTCCGTTTCCGCAACATGAGTGAACGGGTAAGAGCGGTCCAAGTCTATCGGGGATTGCCGTACCAGATCGGCGACAGGAAAGGAATTCAAGGATCCTATGCAAGTCATGCGCAATGTCATCCTCGGACTTCTCTGTACAGTTGCTTCCGCCATGGCCTATGCCCAATGCGACAGTCTCACCTACAACAGTACCTGCCTCGGAACAGGGGCGCTTCATGAGGATACCGGCGGATTTGACAACGCGTCGGTCGGAGCCATCGCGCTCGAAGGAGAGCTGAAATGGCCGCGTTCATTGTAGGCTTGATGTTCCTGGTTTGCTCAATGTTTGTAAACCACACAGGACCGCCGAAGGAATAGCGATGAGCACCGGTCTGCCCAACATCATGTGCCAGTTTAATTTTTAGTGCAGCGTGGTGTCTTTCAAGCGCGCCTACTCCAGCCAGAAGAGACCAGCGGTCTGGTGCTGACCGTTTCAGGCAAAAGCAACAAAAGTGCAGCCTCCCCCAGCTGCCCGCATCGACTTTGTCCTCTATCGGTCAATGGTTTCGCTTGTCTTGGCATCTGCATATACCTCCGGAACAAGCTGGGGCTTCACTCCTAACTTTGGTGAAATCCATATTGCAAAGAGTGCAATCAGCCTTAAAATAATCGTGTCTCAACGCACGCCTCCCAAAAAGTTGAAAAAGCCTCATGACTGCGGCCGACATACTGCGCGAGTGTCTTAACTCGAACACAGAGGCAGCCTGGAAGCTATTCGTCGAGCGTTTTCAGCCACTTATTTCAGCAAGTGTGGCCCGCGTAGTGCGCCGATATCAAGTGCCGGTGGCAACGCTGATTGACGATCTGACCCAGGAGACCTACCTGCGTCTCTGCAAAGATGAATGCCGTGCACTGCGCAACTTTAACGCCCGCCACGATGAAGCAATCTTCGGCTACATTAAGGTGATTGCCACCACAGTAGCGCTGGACCACTTCCGCGCACGATTCACGCAGAAACGCGGAAACGAGATCAGCGAAGGTGAGACTGCCTCTGAAGGAACCGTTTCGCCATCGGCTATTGAGAAGAACGCATTAATTCAGCAGATTGACATCCTTCTTGCGGCCACTGAGAGCGAACGAGATCGCGCAATCTTTTGGTTGTATTACGGTCAGGGTTACACCGCAAGGGACATCGCAGCGATGCCGCATCTTGGGTTGTCCGAGAAGGGTGTCGAGAGTTGCATCTACCGGCTTACCCGGTCGTTAAAAGACATGGTCGTGGGTGGCGCGGCCAGAATCTCAGGCTCCGCAAAAGGGAAATCCCAGCCGGGCACGTTAGGAGTAATAGCATGAGGGGTCTGGACGATCACATTAGCCCTGAAGAACTAACCAGACTTCCAGAAAACCTGGACTCGCTAGAATCTGGCGGACTGGATCAGGCATTGGTCAGGCACGTACAAGAGTGCCTTGCATGCTCGGAACTGGCGCAGGCGCATTGGAGACTTCGTGAATTGCAGACGCCGACAACCGCGGCTGAGCCGTCCTGTCCCTCGAATAATGAGTGGCTCGAACTGGCCGAGGGGCTTTGTCCTGAGCGGTCCGATTCTTTGCTAGCGCACGCGGCGCGGTGCGGCCATTGCGCCGGTTTACTGCGAGAAGCCATGAGTCTGATGCAGCCCTACGAACTCGAAGAGCCTGTGCCCGGACTAAAAAGCTCCACCGAGGTGTGGCAGCGGCGCATGGCGGTACGAATGGCATCGCGCAATGCGCCGCCTGGCCAGGTTTCCATGCGGGCTGATTTTCTGCAGAAGCTCGGCCTGCGGCGCGGCTGGGCAATCGCTTCTCTCGCGGGTGCGGCGGCCGTGCTTGTCGTTGTTTTGGTTGTGCCATTACAAGGTCCTTCCGACGCCATGCTGCTGGCGCAAGCTTATAACCAGCAGCGAAGGATTCCATTGCGAATAGCTGGCGGAGATCCGGTTCCTATGGCTTCGGAAACCCGTGGAGAGAATCTCCAGCTGCGAGAGCCCGTTCCGCTGCTCGAATTGAAGACTCGCGCCGAGAAGCATCTTGCGGAGACACCGGACAACCCCTACTGGAAACAAAAACTCGGCGAAGTCTACTTGCTGGAACGAAAAGGGAATGCAGCTTTACAAGCCTTTACAAGCGCCGAGACCTCAGATCCGCACTTGGTCGACATTAAGGCCGACCTTGCCGCAGCCTGGTATGAGATCGACGAATACCCAGAGCCCGGCAAAGCGAGCACCACTGTTGACCTCGCTACGGCGATCGATCTTTATAACCAAGAACTAAAATCATCGCCACTTCACGCTTCGATTCTCTATTACAACCTTGCGCAGTGCCTGGAACAAATAGGAGCAACCGATGAGGCCATCGAGAACCTCAAGAAAGCCGTGTCGTCAGAGACCTCGCCGGAGTGGCGTACGGTCATCGAAGCGGAGAGGGCAAGGCTTTCGGGGAAATCCTCTTTACGCGATAGTGGCGATGATTCATTCGTTGCGCAGAGTGCCAGCAACGGCGACATCGTCGAGGATCGCTACGAAGATCTGCTGGACGAAGCTACCGGCCAATGGCTAACACAGTGGAAGCAGAATCCGGTCATTCATGAGCGCGTGGATGAACTTGCACGCTTGGGCCTGAGCCATAAAGATCAATGGATCGATGATTGGGTGGCGGCTGGGCACTCGGTGACCAGCCAGGAGGGTGATCGTCAGCTTGCCTCCGCGGTCCAAGAGGCATCCACTGGCGACGAGGAATCCTCGCTGACCGACAGCCAGAAAGCATTGGCCAGTTACTTAACGTCCGGCAATCATCCCGGACAGATTCGAGCGCAGCTTGCCGAGACTTACGCCTTGCAGCGCTTGGGGCGCGCCGAGGAATGTCTCTCTGCCGCCAAGGCCCTGGAGCGCGAGACGCGAGTTCAGCGGTACTCGTGGGTGAGGACACAACTGACTCTGGAAGAGGCCACCTGTAATTTCCTAAGCGGGAATTACGAATCGGCCCGGCGCGCTTACGATCAGGCAGCCACAGAGAGCATGAACTCAGGCCTCTTCTGGCTGTACTTGCGAGCGCGGGCAGGTCAGGCGGAGTTGCTCAGTTTCCGCGGCACGCCGCTGGGCGCCTGGCAGATCGACAGCGCGGCGTTGAGCCTATGCAACCGGATCCAATGTCCCCCGATTCGAAAGTACGCGCTTCTCTACGACATGATGAACTCCGCCGAGGAACTGGAGCTGAAATATGCAGCGTTGGAGATGATACGCGCGGGTGTGCCGATCGCCAAAGCCTCCGGCGACGAGACAACTTACGCGTATGCACTCGAGACCTTCGCAACTCTCGCAGGCCGGATGGGTGACTACGCAGCATCGGATCATGCATTCTCCGAGACCATGCAGGTGAGCGCTTCGGAAAAACCGATTCATGCGGTGGAGCTTTACCGGGCGGAGTGGCAAACGGATCAAGCCGGGATACTTCTGCGGCGCGGTGCACCCCAGGCAGCTATCGCATTGCTAAAGCAAAGCGAACCCGCGCTGCTGGCCAGCCATTATCATCAAGGCCGTCTGCATTTCTTCTCCAACATGGCCCTCGCCAGACTGGCCATTGGCGATTTCAACGGGGCGCGGTCCAGCGCCTTGGCCGCGATTGGCGAAGTCGACCGTGCGCTTCGTACCCTTCGGTCGATCGAACAAAAGGAGCAGTGGCAGCGCGAGAGCGCTCCGGAGTTCGCTCAGCTCGTCAAGGTTTATTTGGGACTCAACGATAACCAGAAGGCCTTCGAGACTTGGGAATATTATCGTTCCCTCGCGTATGCCAAGGTCCCGCGGATCAAAGAGATCGTTCCTTTCACGCTTGTCGACACCTCCTTAAAGGCCGGAAATCTCTCAGATCAGCCCGTGGTCATCGTTGCTTTGATCGATGACGAATACGTTGGCTGGGTCGTCGCTCCCGGAGCGCTTCGTGTCTTGCAAACCGTTGTTCTTGGCAAGAGCGAACAAATCCATCGCATGGCCGGTGTCTTCTATCGCCTTGCCTCGGACCCCGATTCAAGCCTCAGCGATACGCGAAAGGCCGGAGATCGCCTCAATTCGGTTCTTTTCGAGCCCCTCGCGTTCCAACTCGGTGCATCCCGCAGAATCTGGCTCGACATCGACCCTTCGCTGGCATCGATCCCCGTCTCCGCGTTGACGCTTCCCAATGGCCGTTGGCTTGGTGATGAGTGCGCCGTTCGAGTTCTTCCACCGTGGTGGTCGATTCACCCCGAGGTCTTCGCCGATGATTCCAATATTCCATCCACAAGCCGTCTTGTCGTTGTCAACGGCTTTGCAAAGTCCGATGGCGACTACTCCGAAGCTCCGCAGATCGCGCGCATATTTCCTCACGCCGTACTCGTCGGCGTAGGCGCGGCTACCCAACAAACCCTACTCGAAAACCTCAGGTCGGCCGACGTATTCCATTTCAGCGGCCACGCCATCAGCAACACTGTGTCAAGTTACCTTGTGGCTTCCGGTTCCGAAGGATCGGAGGAGAAGATTGGCGCCGAGTCGATCATCGGTGTCCACTTCAAACGCTGCCGCGTCGCGGTTCTTGCGGCCTGCAACACGACCGCGGCAAATCCCGATCGTGTCGAGCCGCCGCCCGATCTGCGCAATGCGTTTCTCCGCGCCGGCGCGCATGGAGTCATTGCAAGCAACTGGGACGTTGACGACCGCAGCACGGGTGCTCTGATGCTTGCTTTCTATCAACGTTTAGAGGCCGGATTCACCCCAACTCAGTCTCTCCAACTTGCGGAACTCGCGATACGTTCGCAGACAAACTGGCAGCACCCTTATTACTGGGCGTCATTTCAATTCTTCGTCAACTAACCCAAACCCAGGAGGTCAAAAGATGAACTACACTCGCCGCAGGGTCCTGCGGGACGCTGCTACTGTCTCTCTCGGGCTGGCCGCCAGCTCGTCGTTGCCGTTTCTCACAACTTCCCGTGCGTGGGGGTCGTCCCCGCCAGCGTCCTTTAACTCGGGCATTCGCATATTCTTCATTGGGGCATGGATCTTCTGCAAAGATCCGGTCAGCGATGGTAGAGATCCAGCGAGCAATGGATTGCTCGCCGTGACCGCGGATTTGCCAACTCCAATACACAAGTTTCCATACGGAGTTTGGCCCGGTCCTAGTGGAATCGACAGCAACCCAACTACGCTTTCAGCCAATCCGACGTGTGATATGTGCGGGCAGAGAAATTCATATTGTGTCACGCTTCCCGGGTTCACCTCTCCACATTCGACGACCGCCGATTTCTTTGCAAATGGATGTTCCGACAACTTCAACTATTTTGACAACGGAAAAAGTGATTTGTCGATCGACTTTACCAACCCGCAAATCCGTGTGATCTCCCTTCCCATTCCCACCGCAATGATCACTGCCGACACCATCACAAGCTCCTATGTTGGCAACGCAGATGGTAGGCACCAATTCCACGGTCACTCAAGTGGTGCGAATGCGGGCAAATCGAACGAAGTCTCAGCCGCTCATATCTTGGAATATGATGGCGCCAACGCACTCTGCCTCGACAAAAGGCAAATGATCAGCCAGGCGTCCTCCAGCTTCTCCGCCAACTTCCACTTTCACACAGTGCCGACTCAGCCGGTGTCGCAAAACCACGGAGAGGAAATGTTTGGTAACCTTATCTCGCTTGTTCCTTCGTTGTCAGCAAGCGACTTCACGCCTACTGGCTTTAAGGCCATTCAGATGCGCGGCTCCAATGTGCCAACAAGCGTTGACTCAATCGAACTTCAGCTGCCGCCTAGGGTGACAGCTGTGACGCCGGCTGACGGAGCCACCGGCGTGGCAATAGGTTCTCCGTTAACGGCAACCTTCAGCCGGACAATGAATTCGACGACAATCGACGCAGCCAACTTCACACTAAACGTCTCATGTAGCGCGCCGGTGACTGGAGTGGTCACCTATACCGACCCGGTAGCAACATTCACTCCGTCGGCGCCACTGGCTTACGACACCAAATACACGGCGACGATCACCATCGAAGCCCAGGACTCGGCTGGCATCTCGTTGGCGGCCAACTATTCATGGAGCTTCACCACAGAGGCTGATTCCGGGTCTCGTAGTTCGGCGAAGAAAAAGCATGGTATGCCCACCTCTCCAAAGGGGGCCAGACACTCCAACGGATGCGAAACTCTACTGCACGGAAATCTCGCCAGTTGCGCCACAGCCAGTTTTGGTATTGGCGGAAGCTAGCCTTAATAGGATTCGTTCTATTAACTCCCCGGCATGGCCACTTGCCGGGGATTTTTTTGTAGTGAGCAAAGTTGGTTCGCTAAACAATCTTCGAGGGCTCAAAAGGGAATTGGTGGCGTCTCGCGTTCTCCCAGGTAAGAGACGAAGCAGCACATCCTCAATAAGCGATGGAGCAAGCTCTCGTCTCCCACATTCCCTTGGAGGTTATTCGATGAGACTCTCTTGCTTCACACGGCGTACAGCCATTGCCTTGGTGCTTTCCCTCAGCTTCCCAGTCGTCTTCTTCACGCAGTCCGTACCGCCCGGCACTGGGCGGTACGGAACGATGAAGGCGACAAAGCCGAAAACCACAATCACAAGCAACCAACCCGCGACGACGAAGGCCCCAGCCGCAGCCACGAAAGCCTGGACCGCAACTTCGGAGGCAGCCACGAGTTCAACGATCACGCTCGGTACTGCCGGGGCAGCGCCGGCCACCCTCTCAGCCACGCTCGAAACATTCGTTGCCGAGGTGAACACCGATAGCGCTTCGCAGAAACTGACCATCGAGAACGGCAGCAAGACCGATACTTATGTGATCGGGGCCGGCTCGAACTCGGGAGATGACTTCACGGCATTCAGCATGCCACTCTGCCCCAATACCACTCTGAAGCCCGGGGATAAGTGCGAGCTCGAGGTAATCTATCATCCAACTTCGGTGGGAAACAGTTCGGCTACGATTGAACTCTCTGTGATAAACCAAACCACCAAGGCAACTCAGTCTATCTCGGTCCCGGTTTCCGGTGTCGCAAGCTCGGGGTGTGTTCAGGCAAGCCACGATTTTTTGCCGTTGAGCCACAAGGACGTTACAGATGCTGATATCAATTGTTTCTATAACACCTCGAGCAACCTGGCATTCCTGACAGACAGCAAGTACCTCTACAATCCCGGCGGCAGCGCCAACACGATCTCCGGCGACCTCGCTTCATTGCAATTCCCAGGCGGGTTTCAACTGACGCTGGTAGGAAGCGCGAATGTCAACTCTTGCTCCAACACATCTTCCACTGGATCGGGGACCGGTTCGGGTGGGTCAGGCGGGTCCAGCGGTGGATCGAGCGGCGGAGATGTCAGATCGAGAACAAGATCGTATGCCGATTCCACCACGGTAACGAGCCAAAGCAACTCCTCTTGCAACACGTCGACCAATGGCTCATCAACCCCGTCATTGAGCCAGGATATTCAAGCCTTGACTCAGGGAGGCAACTTTGCCTTGAAGACCGTTTGGCCTATCTTCAATTGGCGTCCCACGCGGTTTCAGTTTATGGCGATCGCCTCGCCCCAGGTGAGTTTTAATATCAATGGTCTGACAGGGCAGAACACGATCACTGGCGCAACCAATGTCAATTGGTTTGTACCGGCCGAGGGTTACATCCAGCTTGCCGCTATTCCCCCCAAAGACGGAGGAGACAGCCCCGGATCGATTTTCGTGAATTACCGCGGGGGATGGGAGCATGTCTCCAGCCAGTTCGCAACCAACGCCGGCCTCAAATCGGGTGACAGCTTCGGCCTTCAACAGCTTTCCGTGGGACTGGCCCTCAATGGCGGTATCAGGATCAGCGCCCAAAGGTACTACGGTCCGGAGCAAGCCTACACTACCGGCACAGGAAGCACTGTTTCCGTTAACAACTTCAAGGATTGGCAGCTCTCTGTTCAGCTTTCTCCAACCAACGTGAAAAAGAAGAGCTCCAGCGGAAGTACCTCCGAATGATTCCGCGGCTTGGAATGTTCATGGGTTCGAAGATCTGAAGCCGGTTGAGGATGTTCATGACAGGATGATCTTGTCAGTGACCCTAGCGGCTGAATGCCATTGAGTTTGCCAGCGGTATTTGTGGAAACCGTTGCGGTGGGAAGCCGAGGGATCGACTTCCCCGCAAGCGGCCGGCTCCTGTCCATCCTAGCAAGAACAGAGATGCCATTCCTCTCCAAGGAACCTGCTGAATCCTGAGCGATTGATTTTAAAGATTTGGTGCCGAAGAAGGGACTCGAACCCCCACACCCTTGCGAGTACGTGGACCTGAACCACGCGCGTCTGCCAATTCCGCCACTTCGGCACGGGACACATTCTCAGCGCTCTGCGCTGAAACGGCAGCAGATTTGAGTCTCGCAAATGCCGCTCGCTGTGTCAAATGGGCCCAACCCTGCGAGAGGGCGCTAGCCTGGAGTCTTCACGCCCCCTTTGAGCATCTCGATTGCCTTCCCGATCCGCCGCAATCGCGTCTCTTCCTTTTTGGCCTCGGCGATCCAGCGGCAATATTCCTTGCGGTGGGTGTAACTCAGCCGCTCGAAGGAGTCGAGGATGCCTTCCTTCGTCATCAACCGCTGGAATTCGACCGGAACCTCAACGGTCCTCGCTTCCTCATCCTTCCAGAGCACAACCTCGACGGTATCGCCGGGGCCTTTGCCGATCTGCTGACGGATCGACTTGAGCACGCCAAGCATGTGGCTCGTCTCTCCGCACTTCATCAGCGAACCGGTGTAGGGGATGCCGTCGAGCGTCGACTTTACAGGAACACTGGCTTTGGTGCCGAATTCCTGCTCGCAATCATAAGGAAAGACTACACCGGCACCCCCACCAATTCCTGATTGAATTGCCGCCTTGAATTTGTATTTCTTCATGGCAACACTGACTCCGGGCCTAAACCAGCTTGGCATCGAGCGTGATTTCGGTGTTGTTGGCGAAGAGCTTCGAGATCGGACAGCCGGCCTTGGCATCGGCCGCGGCCTTGTCGAAGACCTCCTTGGAGGCACCGGGAACCTTGGCCGTGGTGGTCAGAGCGATGCGGGTGATGGCGAAGCCCTCACCGACCTTGCCAAGCGAGACTGCCGCGTGAGTTTCGATCTTCTCGGGCGTCAGACCGACGCCGCCCAACTGCGCGCCGAGGGCCATCGAAAAGCAGCTGGCATGGGCTGCGGCAATCATCTCTTCGGGAGTTGTTCCCGAAGCTGCGCCTTCAAAACGCGTGGCGAAGGAGTAGTTGGCATTATTCAACACCCCCGTTGCGGTGGAGATGGTGCCCTTGCCTTCTTTCAGTGAACCTGTCCAGACTGCACTCGCCTTGCTTGCCATTGTTCCTCCTTGGGGTTGATTGGTTTTGGGGATTGTATTGCCGGATGAGCTCGATAAATCGGCTGACGTCCGATTCGATGCGCCGGATCTGGTCGAGGATGCTGATCCTGAATCGTTTCTGCTAACACGAAGCGGCACGAGCCGATCCTTCGCGGGCATGGGGCTACTGAACGGGAACCGCACGGCTGGCCTTTCGGGCGGCCTCAAACTCGTCACCGGGCATCCATTCCACTGTCTTCGGTTCTTCGCTGGCCAGCCATCCCAGCACAAAACCGAAGCGGGCCAGCTTGGCATTGCCACGGAAGTTCCAATCGGCGTGATATTCGTCAGAGGGCTGATGGTAGTGATGCTCCTCGTAGTCCTCGACTTGCTGCTTGCCCCACTCGGGTGTTTGGCCTTCGAAGAGGTCGCCTTGATCCACGGAGAATGCGGGGACGCCGACCCGGGCCAGCGAAAAATGGTCTGAGCGGTAGTAGTGGCCGGCACCTGGCTCTGGATCGGGCTCGATCACCAGGTCAAATGCTTTTGAGACCCTCTGGACCGTTGGCCACAGGTCGATGCGCTCGGCTCCGCCCAGGTTGACCGAGCGCGGGATTCCGATGGGCAACAGCATGTCAAAGTTCAGGTCGAGCGCGATCTGCCCCGCGGGAAGCGGAGGATGCATACCCAGAAACTGGGAGCCAAGCAGACCTTGCTCCTCGGCGGTGACGGCCGCGAAGTAGACCGCATGAGGTGGTCGCACGGGCGATTCCGCAAAGGCGCGGGCTATCTCCAGCAGGATGCCGCAGCCGGTTCCGTTGTCGGCTGCGCCGTTATAGATGTTGTCGCCCTTAGCGTCAGGATCGATGCCGAGGTGGTCGTAGTGGGCGGTGTAGAAGACGGCCTGATTCGCATTGCTTGCACCGGGCACGCGGCCAACGACATTTGAACTGATGTAGTGGCGGACCCGGCTTTCAACGTGCGCGCGCAGTTGAACGGGCAATTCGATGGCGTGAGAGGCGCCGGGCTTGCCGGCGAGATCGATGGCCTTGTCGAGGTCGCCGATCCCGGCCAGCGTGAAGAGCCGCTGCGCGACGTCGTGCTGAATCCACGCAGCCGCACGCAGAGTGGCCAATGCGTCGCCATCGAGGTAGCTCTTCTCGACGGCCTGCGAGTTGCGCACCACCTCCCAGCCATAGCTGGCCAGATCAGTGCGGTGAATGATGAGCACGCCCACGGCTCCGCGGCGCGCGGCCTCCTCATACTTGTAGGTCCAGCGGCCGTAGTAGGTCAGAGCCTTGCCTTTGAAGAACTTCGGGTCGTCTGAGGGCGGTTCGTTCACGATGATGAGGGCGATCTTGCCCTTTAGGTCGACACCCGCGTAGTCGTCCCAGTGATACTCAGGCGCATGAATGCCGTAGCCCACATAGACGATAGGCGCATCGAAGTCGGCCGTCGGCTGGCCGGTCTGGTCCTTGGAGACGATTTCTGTTCCATAGGCGAGGTCGATGGCCGGGCCCGTGGCCGGCACGAAGGCGAACTTCGTCTTGTCCTCAATTGTATGCACGGCAACGAGCGGGACCTTCTGAAAGTAGGTGCCGTTTTCGCCGGCAGGTTCGACGCCTGCGAGAGCAAATTGCGTGGCGATGTACTCGGCGGCCAGCTCTGCGCCGCGCTTGCCGGGACCGCGGCCTTCGAGAAGGTCGAGCGAGAGGAAGCGGACATGTGCGCGAATCTTTTCACTGTCAATGGAAGCGGTGGCTGTGCGCGCGGCTGGGGGCAGGCCTGCAATCTCGGGAACCGGGGACGCCGTAGATAGTTGTGCGCGAACCGGAGCAGTCGTGAGTGTGCATGAGGCTAGGAAAGCGAGGACCAGCTTTTTCGTCATGGAATCTCCCTGTTCAGAGCGAGTGCGTCGAAGGGTACGGTGCAACCGACCTTCAGACTACGTCTTCCTCTGGCTTGAGAGCAACGGCGTAGTGAGGCTTTGCGGCGAGCAGATGAGCGCGGGTCAGCACCTTGCGCGCCAGGCCTGTGAGCGCCATCTTTTCAGCCTCATCCATCGGAACCCAACGGCGCTTGCCGCCTGGGACGGTCAGCGACTCGACATCGGCTTCAGGTACCGTGCGGATGCTGACGTGATAGTTCACCTGCATAATGGCATGGCGCACGGTCATGCGCAGGTCCTGCTCGGGAATCGCAGAGTCGGCGAGGCCAGGCAACTCCCACATCCCCGGCATGACGGTCCGCGAGGCCGAGCGCCGCTCGAGCAGAACCTGCCTGCTGGAGTGGCCGGATGAGTGCGCGCTGCGTACCGAGAGCGCGTAGGCTGCCTGATGCGTCTTCATTGGCCGGCGCGGCGTCGTCTGATGTTCACCTTGAGTTTCGCAGTCGGCCGCCAGCGGGCAGACGCTGCATTGCGGATTGCGAGGCAGGCAAAGGATCGCACCGAGCTCCATAAGCGCCTGATTCCAATCTCCGGGGCGCGATGGGGAGACGAGCTCGGCTGCCAGCCGCTCGATCTTGCCGCTGAGTCGAGGCGTGCGGCTCGCACGCCTGCCGGCCTTCCAGCCTTCAAGGCGGCACAGGACGCGCTCGACGTTCCCGTCAACCACGGCCACTTGCTCGCCATGAGCGATGCTGGCCACCGCGGCGGCTGTGTAGGCGCCGATTCCCGGTAACAGCCGCAGCTCCTTTGCTGTTGCCGGCAGGTCACCCTTGAGATGGCTAGCCACAAATCGCGCGGCCTTATGCAACATCCGCGCGCGCCGGTAGTAGCCGAGTCCACTCCACAGCGCAAGAACCTCCTGCTCAGGAGCGCGCGCCAAGGAGACCAGCGTCGGGAAGCGGTGCATAAAGGATTGATAACGCTCGATGACCGCCGCTACCCGGGTCTGTTGCAGCATGATCTCTGAGATCCAGATTGCGTAGGGGTCTGTGATTCGTCGCCAGGGCAGGTCGCGTCGGTTGCGATCGTACCACTCTAAGAGAAGCTGATGAACCCCGATAATCTTTTCCCGTTCCCAATCCAGCCTGGCCATGCGCTCAGCTTAACAGGCGCCAGATGCCCCTTAACCTCGGGTGCGGATTTCGATCGGCCATCAGAAACCTCTGTTCGCGTCCTGCGAGAATCTGGTATGGTTTTGCACTGGAGGAAACACTATGAAGATTCGCAATGCTGTTTTTTGCGGCGTGCTGGCTCTTGGAATGTTCGCCGGTGGCTTCACGGTCGCCCAAAATCCCAACAGGCACCCGAACCTGGCCGCCGCACAGGAATTGATTGACCGGGCTTTCGAAAAAATCTCTGCGGCCCAGGATGCCAATGAGTTTGACATGGATGGCCACGCGGCCAAGGCCAAGGAACATCTTATGCAGGCCCGCGAAGAGATCAAATTAGCGGCTCGGGCGGCCAACCACCACGAACACTAGATTCCCCACTTTGCCGGTAAACTAGCTGGCTCCTGCATTTTCGGGAGGAGCCTAGCCTGATCTGCGATCCAAACAAACGCCTGAACTGGCCGTGCTCGTTCGACCGGTGGGGAAAGCTCTGCCGGTGCACGGCTTATCGAAGCCGTCTCTATCGGTCCGCGCGAATGCGGGGGAATGCTATAGGCTCTTAGATGTATGGAGATCACCTGCAACCGCTGCCATGAACCCATTGAGGCCGGCAACTGCTTCTGCTCCAACTGCGGGCTGCCCCAATTGGTTTACGCAATCGATGGCTCTGCTGGTCAAAGCCAGCCTGAGCAGTGGGATGTAGGCGCGCGAGACGCAGCCGCCATCGAATGGAAGCCTGCCTTGCGCGCGGCTTTGCTGATGGCCATTCCGGCGGGGGTGCTGTCGAGCGAAGCTTCGCCACTCGGCTCCCTAGGGCTTTTTTGGATGACCACGGCCGCGGGGATGGCCGTGATGCTCTACCTGCGCGCCCAGCGCCCGGCCTGGATCACTCTCGGAGCCGGGGCCCGCATCGGAATGGTCACAGGGATTCTCGGCGCGTGGTTGGCCTTTGGCGTCAGCGGAGGCGCGCTCTTTGTGGAAAGGTCTGCGCTCCACCAGGGCAGCCAGATCGATTCGTCCTATAAGACTTTCGTCGATCTGCTTCGGGAGCAGACGCATGAGAAAATGGCGGCGATGGGAGCGTCAGACGCTGCCGAGTTCCGTCGTCAATTGGCTCCATTCAAGGCGGTTCTATTTTCTCCGGAAGGGCCTGCGGGATTCTTGACCTTCGCCTACGCAGGTTACTCGCTCTTCCTTCTCATCTTTGCCGTTGCCGGCGGAGCACTGGGAGCCCGCCTGCTGGCCCGCGCTCGAAAACCGGAGTTCTAGCCAGAGCGCACCCGGCCCGCAAGAGTCCTTCTTCCGGTTTGGCAGAAGACGGTGTATTCCGCCCAAATTCCGCACAACTTGCCCAGAAGCGCGGAAGCCTCGTATCATCCTGCGAGAGACACGCCGCGAGAGTGCATTCATGACCGAAGCCCATAGCAAACCCAACCTGCGCATCAAGGGCAGGCTGATGTCCGCATCGGAGATCGAGCGCACCCTGGTGCGTCTGGCCCACGAGATCGTTGAAAAGAGCAACGGCAGCGAAGACCTGGCGTTGATCGGCATCAAGCGCCGCGGCATTCCGCTGGCCGAGCGGCTGGCCAAACTGATCTCCGGCATTGAAAAGCGTCCCGTAGACACGGGTGTGCTCGACATTCAGTTTTACCGCGACGATCTGTCCACCACCGGTACGCGTCCTGTGGTCACACCAGGCGCCATCGGCTTCAACATCGACGGCCGCGACGTGGTGCTGTGCGACGACGTGCTTTATACCGGACGGACGATCCGGGCCGCGCTGGACGCCCTCTTCGATCACGGCCGCCCCCGCCGAGTACAACTAGCCGTCTTCATCGACCGCGGTCATCGCGAGCTGCCCATTGAGGCCACTTACATCGGCAGGCGGGTGCCCACCAGCAGCCGGGAGATCATCGAGGTCAAGTTCCAGGAGGTCGACCGCGACGAGCAGGTTCTGCTAGTCGAGCGGGTCGATTGAGAGAGGCAGCTTTTAGCTCTTAGCCTCTAGCTAGAAGCTAAGAGCTAAAAGCTAAGGGCTGAAAGATCATGAACACGACCGTTGCCAAAGTCCGCCGCCCACTTCTCACTCCGCCAGTCGCCGCATCGCCGTTCCCTTATAACCCCGGCTCTCTGCTCTCATGCCAGGATCTGACCCTGGAGGCCCTCAGTCATCTGCTCACCCGTGCGACGGCTCTCGAAAATCAAGATCCGCTGACCCGCGCCCGCATCCTCGCCAAACGCCGCATCGCGCTGCTCTTCTATGAGTCCTCCACGCGCACGCGCACCAGCTTTGAGCTGGCCGCCAAAGGGCTAGGCGCAGACACGACGCTGGTCTCAAGCCTCTCGTCGAGTATTGAAAAAGGCGAATCGCTGAAAGATACCGGCCTGACGCTGCGCGCTCTTGGCGCCGAGGCCATCATCCTGCGCAGCAACTCAAGCGGCGCGCCCTGGCTGCTGGAGGCCGAGACACGCCTGCCGGTGCTCAACGCCGGCGATGGCATGCACGAACACCCCACCCAGGCCCTGCTCGATCTTCGCACCATGCTGGCTCATTTCGACCCCATCACGAAAAGCTGCGATCCTCAGCGCAATAAAAGCTCTGTCATCCTGAGCGACCGTAGCGCAGCGAAGGGAGTCGAAGGACCTGCGGTTCCGGTCGAGATCAACGCTGAAACCCTGGCCGGTGTCACCGTAACGATTACGGGCGACATCGTGCACAGCCGCGTGGCGCGCTCGAATATGATGCTGCTGCCGCGGCTGGGCGCGCGCGTGATCCTCTGCGGACCGAAGGAACTGCTGCCGGAACTGGCTGCGCAAGCTGGCCCTGGGATCGGGATTGAGCGGAACTTTGAAGCCGCGCTTCGCCAGTCGCAGGTAGTAATGATGCTGCGCATCCAGGCCGAGCGCCTTGCCGGACTGCAACTGGACCTCGAAGAGTACAAGGCAGTCTACCAGCTAACCGGCCAGCGTCTGGCAGCACTGGCTCCGGAGGCTTTGGTGATGCATCCCGGCCCCATCATTCGCGGCCTGGAGCTGACCGCAGGGGTAGCCGATGGACCGCAATCGGCGATCCTCGAACAAGTCAGGAACGGCGTTGCAATTCGAATGGCTGTGGTCGAGCGGGCGCTGTTGGTGGAGCGTTCTTCGTAAAACGCACGAGATTGCGATGCGAGCGGAAAAGGGAGAGATGAGCCGAATTCGGGCATTCCTAACGTTAATCGCCTGCGAACTAGCAACGATCGTGATCCTATTCGACCGCGAGATGTCTCATAGATTGTTTATCGAGTCGATCCCGGTGTTCCTGTTCTTCGCACCGTTGTTATACGGAAGAGTTCTATGGGCTCGAAAGCTCTCCTATTTTTTTGACGCGGCTCCCATTCTGTTCGTTATTGTCATTCTCTTGCCCATGGCTATTGTTGATAGAACTGGGCGAAGTTGGGCGGGAATGGGACTTGTATTCATCCCAATTGTCTATCGCAGAATATCCAAGATACGCCATTCTAGGATGATTGATTCCTGTAGCGAGGAGTATCTGTTTTTGAAAGAGGAGGACATTCGTTTTTTGGGCGTATTCGCAAATGTGATCGGACTATTGCCTTGTTTTGTCTATCTGGCGACGCGCGAACAATCGGGTCGGCTTTCTTCATCAAGGAACGTACCGTTTTTGATTGGGCTCTTCTTTCTATACGGCACGGTCTACTTTCTTTTTATCAAGCGTTCAAAACCTGGTTCCGATGTCAACTGGGATTAGAATGCCGATTCGTTTTAGGAGCTTTGCATGACGGCACTGGTAATTCGTGGCGGCCATTTGATCGATCCGGCAGCCGGCGTCGACGGCCTCAAAGACATTCTGCTCAGGGACGGCCGTGTAGCCGACATCGCCGGTCCGGGCAAGCTGAAGCAGACCAATGGCGCCGAGGTTCTCGACGCGACCGGCCTCATCGTCGCTCCCGGCCTGATCGACATGCACGTTCACCTGCGCGAGCCGGGGCAGGGCTACAAAGAGACCATCGCTACCGGCACCGCTGCAGCAGCGGCGGGCGGATTTACGGCTGTGGCTGCCATGCCCAACACGACGCCGGTGAACGACTCGCCTGAGACCACGCGCTGGATGCAGGCTTCGGAGCGCAACGCATCGATCCGCGTCTTCCCCATTGCGGCCGCCACGCGCGCGTCAAAAGGTGAATCGATCAACGACTACGCCGCGCTCAAGTCCGCCGGAGCGGTTGCCGTCTCGGACGACGGCCTGCCCATCCTGAAAGACAGTGTCATGCGTGAGGCTCTAGCCGCGGCGGCACGCGTCGGGCTGACTGTCATCCAGCACGCCGAGGACACGCGGATTACGCAGATTCCCGAGAAGGTCGCCAGCATGAACGCCGGGGCCACCTCGTTCAAACTGGGCTTGCGCGGCTGGCCCAATGAGGCCGAGTCATCAATCGTCGAACGCGATATTCGCCTTGTCGGAGAGCTGCGCGAGGCGCGGCCCCACCTGCACGTGGCCCATATCTCGACGGCGGCTGCGGTGACAGCCGTGCGCCAGGCGCGCCGCAACGGGCTGCGGGTCACCTGCGAGGTAGCTCCGCACCACTTCCTGCTCACCGACGAGCATGTCGGCCTCTATGACACACACGCCAAGATGTGTCCGCCGCTGCGCTCGGCCGCCGACCGCGATGCTCTGATCGAGGCGATTCTTGACGGGGTCATCGACGCCATTGCCACCGACCACGCACCCCATGCGGTTCACGAGAAAGAGGTCGAGTTCGAGCGCGCGCCGAACGGCATTATCGGTCTCGAAACAGCTCTCGGTCTGAGCCTGCGCTGGCTTCATCGGGAGTGGAAGCTGCCCCTGGGCCGCGTTTTGAGCTTGTTAAGCGCACAACCGGCGGCGCTGCTGGGATTGAAGGGCCGCGGCACGCTCACAGAAGGCAGCTTTGCCGATGTGATCGTCTTCGATCCCAAAGCCGAGTGGACTTACAATGCCCGCGAAGGCAAGTCGAAGTCGAGAAACACGCCCTTCGACGGCTGGACGGTGCAGGGCAAAGTCCGCTGGACGATCAGCGAGGGGCGCGTGGCCTACGCGGCCGAGAGCGCCTGACGAACTGATTCAATTGATCAGGTAGGGAACGAAATGATCCGCAAGGTTTCTCAGCCTTTGCGGCGGTAGAGGACCTGGAACTCGTAGCCTTGGCTGGCAGGGAAGAGACTGGCTATGTGGCGCAGGCGTTCGGCTAGGGATGGGGCGGCCAGAAGCGGATAGTCGCGCTCGCGCAGGTCGTGGTAGTCGAAGTCGACGGCCAGCGAGAGCATGTAGATGGCCAGCGCGTCGGAGAAGGCCGAATCGTAGTAGGCATTGCGGGCTCGCTCGTCGATGGTCTTCTGGGCTGATCGGCCATCGAGAGACTTGCTGTCTTGCGCACGTCGGCGGGTCTCCCATGCGTCCTGACTAGTTTCGCCGCGCACCTGGGACTCGGCCTGCTGCCAGATCAGCGACGAGAAGCTATCGGGAACTCCGGCAGCCTCGACAAAGTTGTGGGCCACATTGATGAAGAATTCGAAGGCCAGGCCAAAGCGGTCTTCGACGAGGCGGGTGGAAAGAAAGACCGCCTCGGTCGAGCCGAAAACGGCGTTGCGATGGCAGATGGCGCGGTCGCCGAGATCGACGGTGTAGCCGGGAGCGACCATGGTATCGTCGGTGTCGGCGATGGCCAGCGGGACAAAGTAATAGGCCCGGTTGTCGAGGGCGGCAGAGAGCGTGGCAGGAACAGCGCCAACCAACCGTTCAACATCGGACTCGGAGATGCGCGTCTCGCCCCACATCGCGTAGCTAATTCCGTTGGGGGCCTTGGTCACGGAGACCTGGGTGGCGACCTTTTCTGCCTGCCAGAGTTCGAGTTGTGCGCCGCTCGCCATGAATCTGTATTCTAACGCTATAAGGGGTCCGAGGATGAAGCAGTCCGCGCAAAGCGAGCGGCAGAATGGCGGAACCGTGCTCGGCTTCCCGCTTAAGGGCTTCGGCTTCTTTACCAGCCTGCTGCTGGCCGTTGCCTCGGCGTTTTTCACCTTCTTTGCCTCGACAACGGTCGCCATCTTCGCGCTGCTGGCGTGGAATCTGAGTGGCCATCACGCGGTGAATTACGCCGATAGCTATCGGTATGTGGGCTTTCCAGCCTTCATTGTGGTGCTGGTCGTGGCTTTGCCGGTCTTTGCGGTCTTGTGGGTAAGGGGCAAAGTGGGAAAGTAGCTTCGGCCGCTAGTTTTCTGCCGCCTGCCTGGCATTTGCGCGCTCCAGACGTGCCACGCTGATCTTGCGCGCGAGGCCGATTTTTGACAGCAGCCAGATGCCATAGTAGTTGGGGTCGAATTCGTACCAGGCGAGACCGTGGCGCGCCGAAACCGGGTTGGCGTGGTGGTTGTTGTGCCAGCCTTCGCCACCGCTGACCAGAGCCACGAGGAAGTTGTTGCGTGAGTCATCGCGGGTTTTAAAGCGGCGGCTGCCCCACAGGTGCGTGGCTGAGTTGACCAGCCAGGTGGAGTGCAGGCCGAGGGTCACGCGCAAAAACGCGCCCCACAGCAGCATTCCGACGGCGTTGGCCCAGCCGCCCCAGATCCAGCCCAGGCCAAAGAGCAGTCCGCCGCTGGCCACCAGCGGAATCCAGTGATATTTGCTGAGCCAAACGTGAAAGCGGTCGCGGCCCAGGTCGGGAACATAGCGGTTCAGTATCTCCGTCTGAGCGTGCAGTGCTTTGCCCCAAATGAGCCAGCCGGTGTGCGCCCACCAGCCGCCCTCGCGGGGGCTGTGCGGGTCGCCGGGTTGATCGCTGAGCTGGTGATGAACGCGATGGGTGGCGACCCAGAAGATCGGACCGCCCTCCAGTGAGAGCGTGGCGCAGATGGCCATGATGTACTCCACCCACTTGGGCGTCTGGTAGCCGCGGTGGGTCAGCAGGCGGTGATAACACATGCCAATGCCCACATTGATGGCCAGCACATAAAGCGCGATCATGACTGTCAGCCGCTGCCAGGTGAAGAAGAAGAGCGCCGCGAGGGCTCCGAGATGGAAGATGACGAGCACGGTCATTGTGAGCCAGTTGATGCCTTCGCCCACGGTTGCGGCGCGGCCCATGCGAACCTGAAGGCGCGCGGGCATGGCGTGCGGCGCGGTGGAGGCTGACAACACTGAGGCTCCGGAGATCGGGCCGGTCGATTCTGCGGGGGTGAGCTCAGGGATTACTACTTGAGGTGCTGCGGTTACAACTGAGGCCATATTCGGGGAAGATCCTTGGCGGGTGGCGACAAGCCCACCCTACTCCCGCCATTGTATAGGAGCAAACACCTCCAAAATGGTTTCTTTCCGCACAGATATTGACGAAATGCGAAGGATTCCGCGCCAAAAGTGAGCAGTTCAGATCACATTTGGCGGAATCTTTTGAGAGACGTGCAGCGGTCAGAGGCGACGATCCCAATCGCCGCCTCGGGTTTTCTCGCAGTTATTGGTTCCTGCTCTCTGCACCGAAGGCGCCGGCGCCGGTGACGAAGAGCCGCTCAGCCTGGCCTCGAAGGACGCGGTAGAGGGCGAACTGTCGCTGGGTTGCGCCGCGCAGTTCAAAGAGCAGCTCGCCACGATTGTCGGCCAGAGCATCGACGGCATCCACGAGCCTCATGCACGGGGCGTCGTCGAGATGCGCTCCATCGGTCACGCTCTTGAGAAGCACCAAGACGTTGCCGTAGAGATCGGGCTGGGCAATGATGGTGACGAACTTTTCCTTGGGAAGTGGACCGTCGGTGTGGGCGCTGAGCACAAGAGTTGCGCCAGAGCCGTAGGCCAGTTCGAGTACTCGGAAGTGCTCGTCGACCAGAGACGCGGGCTCGGGCGGAGGCGCAGGTTTTGCCGTCTTGTGCGTTGAATGCTGAGCTGCGGTGCGCTTCGGGGCCGGCGGAGGATTGAGTCCCAGTGCCTGACGAGCCATCTCTTCGAGCGTCGCCTTCATCTTGCCTTCGTCATCCGGATTCGCCCAGCTGAAGGTCCACTGGTGCTCTGGACGGCTTCTGGCATCGGAGACGGCGATGGTCTGCTCCATGTCTGGCGGAAGGCCCATGAGCGAGGGAAGCACGTCGAGACCGCTGCCGGTGGATTGACCGCGCTTGAGACGAGGACGGTCGGGGTCGGTCACGTCGGGCAGCGAATCTACATGGCCCAGATCTTCCGGCGGTTTTTTGTTGCTCTTCGTGAGGACGGGGCGATCAGGATCGTCGGAGGGCTCGCTCGAACCGGACGATTCATTGCCCGTACCATCGCTCGAGGTTTTCTTGTGCAGAGTTGGCCGGTCGGGATCGGGGGATGGAGCCGGTTCAGTGGAGCGCGAGCCTCCGGTGCTGGAGGGCGTTTCGCTGCCGTCGCTGGAGTGCTTGCGATGCAAGGTGGGGCGGTCGCTGTCTTCGTCGGCATGGTTGCGCGCCACTTCATCCATCGACGGTTTGGGCTTGGGGGCTGGTAGGGGTTTCCACGCGCCATAGCCGACCCACGAGCCCTGCTCCTGGCCGGAGTTTTTGAGATCGAAGAGACCGATCGGCTTGCCGTCCTGCTGAAGTTCGTATTCGACCTCGCCGGTCAAGGCCAGCGGTTCGGGGCGGGCCATATAGATGCCGCCGTCCTGAAGCTGATTGGCGAGGATGCGCGTCTGGTCAAGTACCGCGACGGGCACGAGGCGGCTGGTCTTTGGTTTACCGACCTCGCCTGTCCATTCGAGAACGGCGATGGAGCGCAGCTCAGGAGAGTCTTTGGTGTTCTTCGTGACTTGGCCAGGGTATTGGGACCACAGTGGAAGCGCGAAGAGAATGGCAAGAATGAAGAGAATGTTGATTCGTGGTATCCCACCCTTGCCGCAAAAACAGAAACGCGGCAAGGATGGGGCACCCAACGTCGCCGACAAAATAACCTTCCGCCGCAATGACATTCGCCGCCCGTCTCGGAAATAATCGAAGCTGATGGCCACCAACGGCCCTCCAATCAAAGTGCGAGGTGCTTCCCCATGGAACTGAATCAAAAAGTCGCCGACTTTACCCTGCAAACCGACGAAGACAAGACTGTCAGCCTCTCAAACTACGCCGGCAAACCAGTCATACTCTTCTTTTATCCCAGAGCGGACACTCCCGGCTGCACGATTGAGGCCTGCGGTTTCCGCGATACCTTCAAAAAGCTCCAGGCAGCCGGCGCCGTGGTGTTGGGCATCAGCCGAGATACGCCGAAGGATCAGGCCAAATTCCGCGCCAAGTACGAACTGCCTTACACACTGCTTGCTGATGTAGACGAGAAAGTTTGCAATCAGTTTGGCGTGTTGAAAGAAAAGAACATGTACGGCAAAAAGGTCTGGGGGATCGAGAGGACAACCTTCGTCATCGGCCCGGACCAGACCCTGCTGCATATCTTTCCAAAGGTTACGCCTGAGGGCCACGCCGAAGAGGTGCTCGCACTGCTGAAGGAATGGAATAAGGCGCACAAGTAGTGTCAAAGGCCAGATCGAAACAACAGAGCCTTGGTCAGCTGATGCCCCGCAGCTTCTTTGAGAGAGCGCCGGAGCATGTTGCTCCGCGTTTGGTGGGTAAGGTGCTTGCACATTTCTCCGGATCAGGAGTTTTGGCGGGCCGGATTGTGGAAGCCGAGGCATACCTCGGCCCACACAACGACCCGCCCGATCCGGCTGCACACTCTTGCCGCGGTCCCACGCCGCGCACTCGCGTGCTCTTCGGCTCGGCAGGTCATGCGTATGTTTATGCCATCTATGGCCGGTATTTCTGTATGAATATCTCTTGCGAGATCGAAGGGCAGGCGGGCTGCGTACTGCTGCGGGCTCTGGAGCCTGTGGCTGGAGTCGATGCAATGGCTGTGAATCGCGGGTTGGAGCCCGGAGCGAAGCTGCGGGCGCTCACTTCGGGCCCGAGTCGGCTTTGCCTGGCTTTGGGGCTTACCAGGGCGGCCCATAACTGTCTGGACCTGCTCGATGGGGCGTCGCCCCTACAGATACTCGATGACGGATTCAGAGTCGCCGAGGTGCTGGCCACGCCACGAATTGGAGTCCACGTTGCGGTGGACTGGCCGCTGCGCTTTGCCTTGCCTGGGAATCATTGCGTCTCAGGGCCGAGGAATTTAACCGGGAAACGCATCTATCTTCGATAGAATGCCTTCAATTGATGCAAGTGACTCCAGATTGTGAGGATACCTCCGCTTGAAGACTTCTTCCCTCTTGCCTGCTACCGCGGTTGCTCTGGTGACAGCAGCCGCATTCGCTGTGGCGACGATTGCACAGGCGCCTCAGACCGCTCCATCGCAGCAGCCCGCTGCAGAGGCCCCTCCGCACGAGGACCACGATCACGAGCATCATCCGGCGCCGACGAATCTGAAGGTGCTGCCAAAGACACTGACCGGCGAGCAGGTACACGAGATCATGGAAGGTTGGGAGGGTGCTCTGGGCGCGCATTGCGGCACATGCCATGCCGCCGATCCGAACAACATCGGTCCGAACGGCAAGCCCCGGCTCAACTTCGCCGATGATTCAAAGCCGGAGAAGTCCACCGCACGGCTGATGTACAAGATGACCCTGGACATCAATGAGAACTACGTGTCGATGGTCGACAACTCTGGCGCGCCTGTCACGTGTGGCACATGCCATCGCGGCCATTTGGGACCGGAGCCGTTTGTTGCGCCCAAGGAAAAGCATGAAGGGCAGCGGCCCGAGCAAGGCGCGCCAACGCACGACGAAGACAAGCATGAAAAGCCGCAATAGCAAGCCGCATCAGCCAGTAGGTCTTGTTATCAATGGATACTCGACAGTCCGTGATTCAATGACAGCGGTTGGGGCATATAAAGACTGCATGATGGGAAGAGAATGAGTGAAAAGAACAGTAAGCGACCGCGCCTTACAAATGAGGGAAGATTGATGCTCTTAGCGATGTTGTCTGCTTCTCCGCTATTTGCGTTTTTCGCTTATTTGGGTGATGCAGGAAGAGGGATGGGCGCTTCGTGTTGTGCTTCCATTCTTCTCTATGTAGTCCTCACCCGATGGGAATTAAGAAGGCACGCATGGTTCTGGTTTACAGTTGTGATTTTGGCGTGTATTCAGATTCCGTTTGTTTTGTATGTTCCTTGGTCGAACGAGCACTATCGCGGTGGAGCACTTCTTCCTATTGGTGCGATGGATTACGGTATCGCGTGGGGGGGATCAAGCTGATTGAGAAGCTAGCAATCAGGAACGATGGAACCAGTTCCGAAAGTTGAAGCCCGCTTGCGGAGTTAACCGGTTTCGCAATCTGGCCTGAGTCCAAGCCGAATCTGAATGTGTTCAGTCAGGTCGACCAGCCCTTGAGAATTCACCACTCTTGCCGCCAGATTTCGTTTCGAGCTGAATGTTGCGGATGACGATGCTCTTGTTGAGGGCCTTGGTCATGTCGTAAACGGTGAGTGCGGCAACAGAAGCGGCGGTCAGGGCCTCCATCTCAACGCCTGTGGGTCCCACGGTGGCGGCCGTGGCTGTGATGCGGACGCCCCCTGGGACGATCTCCGTCTGCACGTCTACATGAGTGAGCGGCAAGGGGTGGCACATGGGGATTAGCTCTGAGGTGCGCTTGGCTGCCTGAATGCCGGCGAAGCGTGCCACCTCTAACGGGTCACCCTTGGGGTTTGCCGGCAGGGCCGCGAGAACCTGCGCCGAGAGTTCGACAAAGGCCGAGGCGGTCGCAGTGCGGCGTGTCGGCTCTTTGCCGCTGACATCGACCATGGTGGCGTGGCCCGATTTGTCGAAGTGCGAGAGCTGGGGATTCGAAGGTTTGGGCATGGGGTTCCTTAGGGAAGCAGAATGCGAACGATTGAGCCGGGCTTCAGGTTCTTGGCATCTTCCGGCACGACAATAAAACAATTAGAGCGGGCGAGAGCCGTCAGGTCGCCCGAGCCGTGCCAGGGAACGAATGCAACCTGCGGCTTGTCTGCAAAGTCGCAGAAGGCAGGCAGAAAGCGTGTAAGGCCGGACTTGGCGTTTCGCTCCACCGGCGGAGCCAGCCGCGCAAGAGCAAAGTGCGGATAAGACTCGCGATTTCCTGCGATGGCAGCGAGGACTGGAACGGCGAAGAGCAAAAAGGTGACGGCGGAGGCGACCGGATTGCCGGGGAATCCGAAGAAGGGAAGCGCAGTCGAGCGCCGGCTGGCTTTCTTGGCATGCGGCAGTTCTCCGAAGACTGCCGGCTTGCCCGGCTGCATGCGAACGCCGGTGAAATGAAAGCGCGCCCCGAGTCTTGCCAGAGCGGGCTCAACGAGATCGAAGTTGCCGGCGGAGACTCCGCCGGAGATGAGCAGAAGATCGGCCTCGACGGCGCGAGCCAACGCTTCATCGAGAGCCTTGGGGTCGTCGGGGGCAGTCGGAAGCACCCACGGCTCGCCGCCAGCGCGGGCAACCATCGCGGTGAGCATGGGAGCGTTGGAGTTGCGAATCTGGCCGGGAGCGGGCGTGGCGGCAACGGGAACGAGTTCATCTCCGGTGGCGAGGATGGCCACGCGAGGGCGGGGATAGACTTCGACAGAGGCGTAACCACAGGTCGCAGCCAGGGCGATCTGGCCGGAATGCAGGATCGCTCCTGCCGGAAGCAACTCATCGCCTGCGCGGCCCTGTGCCCCTTGAGCAACAACGTTCTCGCCTTGTTTGAGCGTGCGCGACGGAATTAACCGAACCTTTCGAGCTCGCTTGCCCCCGGTCGTCTCGACATGTTCGAACATCATCACCGCATCGGCGCCTTCGGGAACCGGCGCCCCGGTCATGATCTCCCAGGCCGACGCTCGCGGAAGCGGGCTTGCAGGAGGATCGCCGGCGCGGGTTGTCCCGCGGATGGTCAGGGGCATGTGCATGGATGCATCTGCGGCGCGGCAGGCGTAGCCATCGCGAGTGGAGCGTGGGAAGGGAGGCTGATCGCGATCGGCTACGAGAGGCTCTGCGAGCACGCGTCCTGAGGCCTGGTCGAGCCCGACTCGTTCCTTTTTGGGAAGGGTGGTGCGACGCCCGGCAATCTTTCCTGCGTGGGCGGCCACCACGGCGGCGGCCTCAGCGTAGCCAAGCAAATCGGCGCGGGGCTGAGCAGACTTCATGGAATGGATTGTAGAGGGTTCTGCCGATGAGAAGATTGATCCACCAAAAAAGCGAAGGGCGCGCCCTGCAGCCGGGAGCGCCCCTCGTGGAGGCTTGATTCGGGTCTTGCTACTTCTTCTTCCCGGATTTGGTCGAGACCGTGGGAGGAAGCGTCGCCTGAAGGCTGGCGAGAATGGCCTTCACATCGCCAGCATACTTGCCGTTCGGATCGAGTGCCAGATACTTCTGGTAGGCCTCTTGGCAGCCCGGGGGCGCAACCAGCGTATTGGTCTTCGGGTCGACGGTCGCCTTGCCTACGAGGCCGTTGCCTTTGAGGTAGTAGGCAAGCGCCACAGTTGGATCGGCCTTGATGACCTCTTCCGCAGCGGCGACCTGAGCATCCGCATTGTTGATCTGGAAGAAGATCACCATTTCGTTCTTCAAATAGAAGACCGTCTGTGTCGGATTGGCCTTGGCCGCTGCGTCGAAGGCCGCATTCGCCTCAGGAATCTTGCCGGTGCGCGCGTAGATCTCGCCCAGCCCCGCGTTTGCCAGGCCCTGAGTCGCAGGGTTCGGCTTTTTTGACGTGGACTCGACATCGAGAACTTTCTTGAAGGTAGTTTCGGCCTCGCTGTATTTGTCGGTATCGTTCTTCACCCTAGCGAGTCCGAGCTGCGCCGTTCCCAACTGAGCCCAGAGGATGGAGGCATCCGGTTTTGCCGCCGTATCCTTCAGCATGAGAGTTTCGACTTCGGAATACTTCGCGGTCTTGATCTCAGCTTCCTTGGCGTCGACCTCGGACTTCGGCGCGTTGGCTCCGGCGGCTGCGACAGCCGCGTCGTGCGCACCGTCGGCGTCTTTGAAATCCTGACCGGCGGTCTTGAGGTCGTTGTTGAGACCCTTGATGATCTCGTTTGCCTGCATGGCTGCGGCGTTCTTCTTCTTGATCTCCTCCAGCTGTCTCTTTTCCTCGGGAGACAGTTTGTCGATGAACTCCTTGCGGCTCATGTCGTCATCTTGCTGTACGTCCTGATTGACAATGATCTTCACATTGTCGATCTGGTCGACCAGCTTTCCGGGAGGCGTTTCGGGCAGGCGGAAGATCAGGGTATAGGTACCGGGCGCCGCTTCACCCGAATAATCGCCGGATGCGTTGACGGGGAAGGTGTATTTGGACGTCTGACCGCCGTCGTTAGAAAGGGAGATCGTGCCCTTATCGATAGTGACTCCGGTTGAGTTGGTCACGTGGCCATGGATCTTGCCGGTAGGCTTCGCGGGGGTTTGGGCAACCGCGGGCAAGAGAGCGAGTGCCAGCAAGCCCGTCCACAGTAAAGTCGTGCGTTTCATCTGCTTCTCCTTGGGAGCTGCGCGAGCCAGATGCCCGCGAGCCAAAAAAACTCGTATCCTCGACCACTGAAAACTCGTCTCTGAATCAGGACGGCGGGGCTAAGCGCCGGCACGAACCGTCCCTCAGCGCAAGACCCAAGTTAAATCCCACCGGCTGTCCAGCACAAGAGCGCCGGCCCGTGGCTGCTTCATCGAAGGCCGCCCCGGTGTGGGCCAGCGCATTCCATCGCTTATCGTAGCCTGCCTCACTTAAGGGTGAGTGTGGCCTGTATCACACACTAGAATAGAGTCATGGCTACTACGATTCGTCCGGCAACCTGCAAGGATGCACCGGTAATCCTGGGCTTCATCCAATCCCTGGCGGCCTACGAGCGCATGTCCGATTTGGTGGTGGCGACAGAAGCGGATCTGCTTCGAGACGGATTTGGGACAAACCGTTGCTTTTCTTGCCTCATCGCCGAGCACGATGGCCGCGCGGCCGGATTTGCCCTTTATTTGTTCAACTACTCAACCTTCATGGGCCGCCCAGGGCTCTACATCGAGGACCTCTTTGTCGAGCCAGAGCTTCGCGGCCTGGGAATCGGCAAGGCGCTGCTCCAACAGGTGGCGGCGATTGCTGTGAAAAAGGGCTGTCCGCGATTGCAATGGGCTGTGTTGGACTGGAATACGCCGGCCATCGACTTCTACCGGGCGATGGGAGCCGAATTTCTCGATGAGTGGCGGAATGTGCGCGTGACGGGCGATGCACTTAGCAAACTGGCCGGAATCGCCGGAGTGCCCGAAGCAGACGCGACGGCTGTGGAGGAGAGAGTGGACATCGCAGAATGAAGATTCGCGTCATCGGCGGGGGGTTGGCGGGTCCTGAGGCGGCATTAACAGCGGCGCGGCTGGGATGCCAGGTGGAACTCTACGAGATGCGCGCAATGGTGGATGGAAGCGCACGGCTCACTCCGGCCCATCGGACGATCGAGTTCGGCGAGTTGGTCTGCTCGAACTCTCTCAAGAGCGAATCGCTCAACACAGCGCCTTGGCTACTGAAGCAGGAGATGAGGCGTGCGGGCTCGGCGCTTTTGCGCATTGCCGATGAGACGGCGGTGCCTGCCGGCCACGCGCTGGCCGTGGATCGTGTGGAGTTCTCGCGCAGAATCGCCGAGGCGATTGCCGCGGAGCCTGCGATTCGAGTCATCCGCGAAGAGGCGACGACTCTGGATCAAGTCGGGGATGGCACGACGTGCACGATCGTGGCGACTGGCCCGTTGACTTCAGAGGCCTTGAGCACCGAGATCGAAAGAATCACAGGTTCCGGCCATCTGGCCTTTTATGACTCGATCTCGCCGATTGTCGAGGCCGACTCGATCGACATGGAGAAGGTCTATTTTGCAGCACGCTGGGACAAGGGGACGGCCGACTACATCAACTGTCCGATGGACCGCGCGGAGTACGACCGCTTTCTGGATGCGTTGCTGAGTGCGGAAGCTGCCGAGGAAAGAGAGTGGGAGAAGCTCGAATACTTTGAGGGCTGTCTGCCGGTCGAAGTGCTGGCTCGGCGCGGGAGGGATACGTTGCGCTTTGGCCCGATGAAGCCAGTGGGCTTGCGGGACCCGAGGAATGGCAACAAGCCGTGGGCGGTAGTGCAACTGCGCAAGGAGAATCTGCGGGCCGACAGCTATAACCTGGTCGGCTTTCAAAATCACCTGAAGTTTGGCGAGCAGGCGCGCGTGTTGCGGCTGATTCCGGGCTTGGAGAATGCGCGCTTCCTGCGCTACGGGCAGATTCATCGCAATACATACATTTGCGCGCCTGCCTTGCTCGATGAAACTCTGCGCCTGAAGAAAGCGCCACGGCTGCTCTTTGCCGGGCAGTTGTCTGGAGTGGAGGGGTACACGGAGTCGATCGCGACCGGGCTGCTGGCTGGAATCTACGCGGCCGCACTGGCGCGTGGCGAAGAACCCGTGCCGGCGCCGCGCGCGAGCGCCCTCGGTTCGCTGGTGCATTACATCACGCATGCCGACGCGAAGGACTTTCAACCGGCCAACATCACCTTCGATCTGCTGGAGCCTCTTGAAGAAGAGGTTCGGAAAAAGATTCGCGACAAGAAGGAACGGCACCGGCTGCAGTGCGAGCGTTCGCTGGCGGCATTCGATGCCTGGTGGGCCGCAGGAACCTTTCGAGTCTCGGCAGTGTCCAAGTAAATTGGGGGATCTTGAGGGACAACGCAACTTGAGTTGCATCTTGATCCCGCAGCGAGAGTGTGTTTCATTGTTGGTTCGCCGTGTAACCTGAAAGCTGGAGCTTGCGGATGCATTGGAGTTCAATCGTAGTTTGTTCGGCGGTGCTGGCAGCCGGTTCCGTGGTGGCACAATCGCAGGCCGCTCCGGCGAAGCCCGCACAGCCTCAAGGCGTGACTCACTTGACGCTTCCGCCCGTGCCCAAGGCGCTGCTGCCTGAGGCATTTGCCGGGTGGCTCACCGCCGAGGCGCCGAAGAAGGTCACCGACGCGGCACAAGCCGATTTATCCAATGCGGCCGCGCTAAAGGAATATGACTTTACCGACGCTTCGCTCGCTGACTACAAGCGGAACGGTGAGACACTGAGCCTGCACGCGCTGCGTTTTCGCGACGCCAGCGGTGCCTTCGGCGCGTATTCGTTTTACCGGCAGAACGGCTGGCCGAAGGAAGAGATCGGCACCGGCGCGACATCGAATCACAACCGCGTACTCTTCTGGGTGGGGAATGTCGTCGTGGACGCAAACTTCTCGCGCATCTCCCCGATGAGCGGCTCGGAGCTGCGCGAGTTGGCCGGACAGTTGCCAAGACCGGAGGGCGGCGAGGCGCTGCCACCGCCAATCCTCGCGAATCTGCCCCAAACCAATCTGCCGCTGGCGAGGCTCGATGGTCAATCGACGCACTACGCTCTGGGACCGGCGAGCTATGCCGGCTCGGGTGGAGTGCTACCGCCGGAGCTGGTCGTCTTCGACAGGGGCGCCGAGGCGCTGACCGCAAACTACACGATGCGCTCGGGAGCGGCTACGCTGACCCTCATCGACTATCCAACGCCGCAGATGGCCGCGGCTGAGGAGTCGAAGATTCGCGACTATATCAACTCAGGCCGTCAGGGAGGCAAGCAGGCGCAGGCAGCGTGGCCAAAGCCACTCGCCGATTCTGACCTGGCGTCGCTCGAGGTGCGACGGAGCGGACCTGTGGTGGCACTGATCAGCGGAGACGCGATTCCCGAGGAGAGCCACAAGCTGCTCGCGTTGGTGCACTACGAGTCCGATCTGATGTCGATTCCGCAGCCGACGGACTCAGAGGTCTTGAAGACCGGGAAGCTTCTCATGGGAATCGCTCTTCTCGTGATCATCGGGGCCTCGGCGGCGATCCTGCTCGGGTTCTTCCTCGGAGGCTTCCGCGCACTCTATCGTAAGGCCCGGGGCAAGCCGGTCTCCTCGGTCTACGACGTTGAGTTCACGAGCCTCAATCTGCGGGATTGAGGTGCGATTGAGCCGCCCGGTGGAGGCGGCATCCGAAGGGTTACTAGAGGAAGAAATCCTGTTGAAAACCTATGTAGGCCCCATTAAACAGGCGCAAAAATAGGCGAATGTCGGTAGAATAAAGGCGAAGACACGTCGAAGGACTTGGCGCTGGTTTTTCCAGAGCATCTGCGGTAAATTACTAATTAACAAGGACTTATTTCTATCTCGAATTCTCCTTGACACTCCCTCCTGCCGCACCTACTATGCAGCCAGAAAGTTCTGATGGTTTTGCCTCCGTTGGAACTATTCTCCCTGAGGAAGGAGCTGCCCTGTTGCCGGGCGGCTCTTTCCGTTTTTGGCTCACAAATCTCTCGGTTGCTCCGCTCGAAAGCCAGCCGGCGAGCCTCAAAAAAGGCCCACGATTGCGCGTGGGCCTCTTCTTTGATTCGATTGATCGGTGTTTTTCGTGCTTTGGCACCGTGGGGCAATTGCGCTGTTGCAAATTCGTTCAATAGCGGTAGCTGATCCCGATGCCGACGACGTGGCGCGCATTGAGATTCACCGGGATCAAAACGAGCGGTGGAGCGGGCGAGGGCAAATAAGTTGGCGAAGGGATCGATCCGATGTTGTTTGCCACCTGGCCGACACCGATGTCAAAGGCAAAGTGCGGCTTCTCTCGCTGAGTGATTCGCACGGCGTAGTCCAACGTTGTGGGCAGATCTGCCTTGCCAGCCGCCAGAGGAATGCCGGCGGGCGCATTCGGTCCGAGGTTTTTGACCGTTGGCGGCTGCTGCGTGAATCCCGCTGAGGGAACAGCCACAATTCCGTAGCCAATGGGCAGCGGAATACCAAGGCCGCCGAAGAATCGGCCAATGAACCGATTGCTTTGCCCGCCGATGCCATAGATGGAGGCGTTGGTGGCCTTCCAGCCGATGTTGGCCAGGAAGGGCACCGGCTTGTGGGCCCAGGTCTTGGTCACGGCTATGTACACATCGCCGTTGTTGTAAGACTTGGCAGCCGGGACAGCCACCGGGGTGCAGGACGCAGTCTCAAGGCAGAACTGATCGTAGAGCTCTACCGCCTGCTGATATGCTGCGCCCGAGACGAATTTGTCATTGGTGCGGACTACCCCGCCTACGGCTATTCCAGGTGTCCAGGGGCCGAATTGGCCGTCATTGATCGCGACTACCTTGCCGTGAAAGACGTTCATGCCGTTGTAGTGCCAGAGCTGGCTGAAATCCGGCTGGGTCGGTACGGTGATGCCGGTCGGTGAGGTTGCAGTCACGATGGTGTTTGGCCCGCTATTGCCAAACTGATGGATGCTCCGCGTGTAGCCAAGCTCGGCGCGGCTGTAAAAAGCCTCGGTGATGCTGAGGGTTTCGATATTGCCGATCACCGCGCTGGCGTCGATGAAGTGGAAGCCTACTGCCGGGTGCGAGAGCTTCTGGCCCTTTTCCATATAGACCACATAGGCAGTGGGCGTGAGGAAGCCGCCGGTTTGGCCCTCCAGTGTCAGGTACTGGGCGCTGATCTGCCGGGTGGTGAGCATGGCGACCGCGAGGAAGCCGCAAACAGCAAGTTTGTGGATGGCGCGAGAGTTCACTTTTATTTGACTCCGAGGGAGCACGGTCTTGCTGTCTCCGATAGCGTTCGTAATGTAACTCCTTGTAACACAATCGGAGCGGGCTCGTCTTTATCTTTATTCAAATGGTAGACTCAGGCCATGCCGCGTAGTCTCTTCATCACACTCGAAGGTCTGGATGGCTCCGGAAAGACGACACAGATCCAGCGCCTGGCCGCGTGGTTGAAGAGACGAGGCCACTCTCCGGTGGTCACACGCCAGCCGGGTGGAACCGCGACCGGCGACCGCATTCGCGAACTGGTGCTCGACTCGCGTTCAACGGGACTTGCGCCCATGACCGAGATGGCTTTGATGTTTGCCGACCGCGCCCAGGCGATCGCTGAGGTGATCCATCCGGCGCTCCAAGCGGGCAAGCTCGTGCTCTGCGACCGCTTTACAGATTCAACAGAGGCTTATCAGGGAGGCGGGCGCGAAATTGGCTCCGCGGTCGTGCTCGAACTGCACCGACTGATCTGCTCAGGCCTTCGACCAGACCTGACGCTGCTGCTGCTGCCTTCGCTGGAAGCTTCACTCGAACGCGCTCGCCTCCGCAACCAACGCACCGCGGCGCAAACGGGTACCGACGAAGGCAGATTCGAGCAGGAAAAGGATGCTTTTTACAGTCGTGTCTGGAAGAAGTATCGAGAGATCGCACTCCGCGAGCCGGAACGAGTCGTTTTGATCGAGGGCGATCTGACCATCGACGAGGTGCACGAGCAGATCGTCGAGGCCGTCGCCGAACGGCTGGCAGTGCTGTCGGTTGTGTCACCCGCATAGCCGCACTCGGCAAGGAAGCAATGGGATATAATCACGCCTAAACAGCAATCAATTCAATTCAAGCTGTCAGCGAGATCCCATGCCAACAATTCGTCGCTCTCTCTTTGCCGCCGCCGCAGTTCTTCTCACCGTGCCTCTGCTCGATGCCCAAGCTTCCGAGTCGTCGATTAGCAAGCAAATGGAGAAACTCCGTTCGCTCTCCACCGAACAGCGCCCGATAGCCACCATCAAGCTCGCCGCTGACATCTCCACATTGCCTGCCGGGCCGAAAAAGGTCGGTCTCGCTGACTCGTTAGCCCATCTGGTTACGGAAGGCGACCAGGGTGAGAAGGCTTTACAGGCGGTAGCTGATACGCTTTCGAAGGCGTTGACTGAGACACCTCTTCCACCAAAGAAAGACCAGCCCCCCGCGCCCTATCGTGACTTGGCCAGCTTGGTTCGCTACGAAGACGTAACAACAACTCTGAATGACCCGCTGCTTGCCAAGGCTACCCAAACTCTGGTGGAGAACGAAGCTGACGTTCAGAAGGCCGACTTCACCTTGCGTGACATCAACAACAAGAAGGTCACTCTATCGGAGTTGCGCGGCAAGATCGTCTTGGTCAACTTCTGGGCGACCTGGTGCCCGCCTTGCCGCCTCGAGATGCCCGATCTCGACATCATTTCCACCCACTTTCAGCCGCAGGGTTTGGTCATCCTCTCCATCACCGATGAATCGGGTCTTACTGTTACCCCCTTCATTACTCAGATGGGTTATCACCCACAGGTCTTGTTCGACTCGGACGGCAAGGTGCACAGACTCTTTCACGTAAATGGCATTCCCAAGAACTTCGTCTTCGATCGGGATGGCAAGCTCGTGGCTCAGTCCATCGATCAGTGTACCCAGCACCAGCTGCTGATGATGCTTGCCAAGGCAGGCCTCCATCCCTGACGGCTGCGCGATAAATCGGGGCGCACCGTTCAAGGCGGACGCCGTGTACCCTTCAACGAAACGCTGAGAGCCCCGCCCAATTACACTTTTACATGTGATCAGAGACGATCCATCCGCGCCTCAGCTCGACCTCAGTCCCCAACTCGGCTTCAACTTTGCCGAGCCGCAGTTTGCGCGCCGCATCTGGCCAGTGCGCGAGCTAGTCGGCCAGGTTCGCGAGCTGGTCGAGCGGGAGTATGGCGACGTCTGGGTCGAGGGCGAGATCTCGAACCTTAGGCCCGCTCCCTCTGGCCATTTCTATTTCACACTGAAGGACGCGGACGCGCAGCTCCCCGTCGTTCTCTTCCGCCGCCATGCGATGCTGCTTCGACTCCGCCCCGAGGATGGTTTGCATGTGCTGGCGCGGGGGCGGGTCAGCGTCTACGAGCAGCGGGGCCAGATGCAACTGGTGGCCGAGGCCATAGAACCGGTCGGCGCGGGTTCACTGCAGCTGGCCTTCGAACAACTAAAAGCCCGGCTCAAGGCTGAGGGCCTCTTCGATGCGGAGCGCAAACGACCGTTGCCCGCGTTTCCGCGCACGGTGGGCATCGTCACCTCTCCGACTGGCTCTGTGATTCGCGATTTTTTGAACATCGTCGCCCGTCGCCACTCCGGCTTGAGCGTGCTGCTCTGCCCGGCCTCAGTGCAGGGAGACTCTGCGCCGGCTGAGATTGAGGCCGCGCTTACCGCGCTGAATGCCTCGGGGCTGGTAGACGTAATTGTGCTTGCACGCGGCGGAGGGTCGCTTGAAGATCTCGCCCCCTTCAACAGCGAGCGGGTGGCTCGGGCAATCGCGGCATCGCAATTTCCGGTGGTCTCGGCGGTCGGACACGAAACCGACTTCACCATTGCGGATTTTGTCGCCGATCTGCGCGCTCCGACGCCTTCTGCAGCTGCGGAACTGATTACCGAGGCGCAGCACAAGGTCGCCGATTACCTCACCACGCAGTCGCACCGTCTCGAACGCGCTATACGCTTCCAACTGCTGGTGGCTCGCCAGCGGCTGGCAGACCTGCCGGTCAGCCGCGCCGAAGGGCGAGTGGTCACGCTGCTGCATCGGCGGGAACAGCAACTCGACGACCTGAGCTTCCGCATGGAAGCAACCATGAGCGAAGAGCTTCGCGGGCATCGCAGCCGGATTGGCGAGCTGACGGGCGCTGTCTTGCGGCACGATCCCCGCGAGGCTCTTGCCGAAGCTCGCGGACACCTTACCGTTTGCCGAACACGTCTAGAACGATCGCTAGAGCGGGCGCTTAGCCGCTCGGTTGCACGATTCAGTGCCCTCCATGCGCGGCTGCACTCCCTCTCGCCGCTGGCGGTGCTGGATCGCGGTTACGCGCTGGTGCTTGATGCCAACGGTATAGTGGTGCGCTCGACATCGCAGGTTGCCAGCGGAGATCTGCTCACAACGCGCCTCTCCAATGGCACCTTGATTAGCCGCGTGGAATCGGCAAAACCCAAAAAGTCAACCAGGAAATGAAAAGATGAGCACAGCAACCGCACGCAAACTCTTCGGCACCGACGGCATCCGCGCCGTGGCGGGTGAATCGCCGCTCGACGCAAACACAATCTTCGCCTGCGGGTTGGCGCTGGGCCACTCGCTGCGCAAGCTGGCAGCCAAGCCCAAGGTGATCCTCGGCCGCGACACTCGCGAGTCGGGTCCCTGGATTGCGGCCACCATTGCCGCTGGCCTGCGCGAGACGGGAGTCCGCGTCGAGAGCGCCGGCGTGGTGCCGACTCCTGCCGTTGCATTTCTTGCGCGAAAGCACAGCTTTCAGGCCGGCGTGGTGATTTCGGCTTCGCACAATCCCTGGCAGGACAACGGCATCAAACTCTTTGGCAGCGACGGCTTTAAGCTGGCCGACGCGGTTGAGCTGGCGATGGAGGACGAGATTCTCCATCATGCTTCCAATTCAGTTGCTCCTGACCCAGCGACTTTGCTTCCAGTGGAGGACAATTCCGAGTTCCAGGCCGACTACATTCAGTTCCTCATCGACTGTCTGCCGGGCCTTGCGCTGGCAGGGCTGCGCATTGTCGCCGATTGCGCGAATGGAGCGGCTGCGGCCGTTGCGCCGCAGCTCTTCCGCCGCCTGGGCGACCGGGTCACGCTGCTCAACATCGCTCCCGACGGCCGAAACATCAACTTGAACTGTGGCGCTTTGCACCCAGCTTTCGTGGCCGCCGAAGTGATGGCCCGAGGCGCGGAGCTTGGTCTTACCTTCGACGGCGATGCCGATCGCTGCATGTTGGCCGGCGCGAAGAACAACGTCATCAACGGAGACGCGATTCTGCTGATGGCTGCGCGCGATCTTAAGGCGCGCGGCCTGCTGACCGGCGACCTGGTTGTCGCCACCACGATGTCAAACATGGGCCTCGAAGCGGCACTCAAGCGCAGCGGCATTCGCATGTTGCGTGCGCCGGTGGGCGACCGCTACGTACTCGAAGAGATGCAGAAGCGCGACGCGGCTCTCGGCGGTGAACAGTCGGGCCACATTCTGCTGCCGCATCTGGCCACCACCGGCGACGGCCTGCTCACCGCGCTTGTCGTCCTTGACCTGATCGCGCGTACGGGCAAATCGATTGACGAGTTGACGGCAGACTTGAAGGTCTTTCCGCAGGTGATTGTGAACGTAAAGGTGCGCGAAAAGAAGCCGCTTGAGTCGATCCCCGCCGTTGCCGCCGCCATTCGTGCCGCAGAAGCGGAGTTGAAAGACTCAGGCCGCGTAGTCATCCGCTACAGCGGCACCGAGGCACTAGCCCGCGTGATGATCGAGGCTGAGAGCGAAGCGGCGATGCGCCTCCACGCCAACGCGATTGCCGATGCGATCCGCGCCGCGCTGGGAGTCTGATGCTCGGTTCAACTCGCTACATGTCCCGCCAATTCGCACCGAAGGCCAGATCGGCTACCAATGGAACGCTGAGCTTCACCACGCCTTCCATCTCTGCGCGGACCAAGGCAACGACCTCGGCGTCTTCATCTGCCGGGACCTCAAAGAGCAGTTCATCGTGAACCTGGAGGACCATGCGCGTCTTCAGCTTGCGCTCGATGAGTTTGCCATCGATCGCAATCATGGCCAGCTTGATGAGATCGGCTGCCGTGCCCTGCAGCGGAGTATTGACGGCGGTACGTTCGGCGAAGCCGCGTTGGTTGGGGTTGCGGCTCTCGATGTCTGGGATGGGACGAAGACGGCCGAAGAGCGTGCGGACCGAACCGGTTTTGCGCGTTTCTGCGAGGGTCTTCTCGATGAATGCCTTGACGCCTTCGTAGCGCGCAAAATAGCGCTCGATGTAGGCGCGAGCCTCGGCCTGTGGAATGCCAAGTTGCGTCGCCAGGCCGAAGGGCGAGATGCCATAGACGATACCGAAGTTGACGGCCTTTGCACGGTTCCTCGTCTCCTTGTCCATGGTCTCGCGCGGAACGCCGAAGACCTCGCTCGCGGTGAGAGTGTGAATGTCTTCGTTCGTCTGGTAGGCGCGGACCAGCAGCGGATCGCCGGAGAAGTGGGCGAGCAAGCGCAGCTCGATCTGCGAATAGTCGGCCGAGAGCAGTCGCGTACCGGGCGCAGAGATGAAAGCAGCGCGAATCTCGCGGCCTAGCTCCGTGCGCACAGGAATGTTTTGGAGATTCGGATTGATCGAGGAGAGCCTGCCGGTGGCCGTGGCTGCTGCTTGAAAGGTTGTGTGTACGCGCGAATCTGGATCGGCAAGAAGCGGCAGTGCGTCGATGTAGGTCGACTTGAGCTTGGATAGGTGCCGAAACTCAAGAACCAGACGCGGAACGTCGTGCTTCTCTGCAAGGAATTCGAGGACATCCTGCGCGGTGGAAACGGCCTTACCCTTGCCGCGGCTTGCGGGCGCAGGCAAGCCGAGATGAGTGAAGAGCACCTCACCAAGCTGCTTCGGCGAGTTGATGTTGAAGCGGCGTCCAGCTAACTCGAAGATGCGCTCGCCGACCCGTTCCAACTCGATGGCAAACCGTTTTGAGAGCCCGTCGAGCACGCCGAGATCGATGCGCACTCCGGCCCGTTCCATGCGGAAGAGCACAGGAGCCAGCGCGAGATCCATTTGATAGGCGCGCTCCAGTCCCGACTTCTTTACTTCAGCCTGTAACGCCGGCATCAGCGCGTGAATGGCGGCGGCGCCCGCGGCTAGGGTCGAGGGCACCGGTTGGCTGTTGCGTGCAGCAACGTCGGCGAGCAACTGCGTCGAGTGCGTTGGGTTCAGCGCGTAAGAGAGCAGCATTGTGTCGTCCACAGCACCGTGCAGCGCGACGTTGTGTGCGGCGAACACGTGAAGTGCGGACTTCCAATCGTGGGTTTGCTTGGGGCTGACCGGCTCTTCGAGCAGATAGCGCAACTCATCCGTGATCGGTAGTCGCAGGGCTTTGGCCGGCTCGGCACACACACCTAGACAAACGCGCGCGTGCTTTTCTCTCTCCTGCTTTTCCGCGGCCTCAACTGCATCGAGCAAAGACATCGACTGCTGCGCATCGTCTTCCGGCTCCTGCTTTGGCGGAACCAGATCGAGTGCGAAGGCAAAGCCTGCGGCGCGCGCGGCTGCGTAGAATGCAGCGGATTGCTCAGCGGTCGGGTCTTCGATCAGTTCAACCGCTGGGCCGCCGGCCGCAGGTTCAAGCTCGCGCAGCATCGAAGTAAATTCAAGCTCAGTGAAGAGCGCGCGGCAGGCTTCGAGGTCGGGCGATTGCGTTTCCATCGCGCCGAGGTCGAGTGGAAGTGGGACATGCGAGTCAATGGTGACGAGTTCCTTTGAGAGCAGCACGGCGTCGAGGTTCTGCTCCAGCGACTCGCGATAGCTCTTGCGCTTGACCTCGCTGGCACGTTCGAGCACCGCATCCAGAGAGCCGAATTCGATAATCAAATCCACGCTGCCCTTGTCGCCGATGCCTGGTGCGCCCGGAATGTTATCGACTGCATCGCCGCGCAGCGCCATCACATCGATGACTTTCTCCGGTGGCACTCCCAGCACCTCGACGACCTTCGCGGGATCAAGAATCAGGTTGTCCTTTTGCGGGTTGAGAATCTTCACTGTTGGCGTGACCAGTTGCATCATGTCCTTGTCGCCGGAAACGATGAAAACCTCATAATCCTGTTCGGCGGCTTCGCGGGCCAGGGTGCCGATTACGTCATCGGCTTCGAAGCCCTCGGCCTCAAGAATTGGAATACGCAAGGCTTCAAGGGCGCGGCGAATGTAGGGAATCTGGCGGCGCAGGTCTTCGGGCATCGACGCGCGAGTGGCCTTATAGCCCGCGTAGTCCACATCTTCAAAGCACTGTGTCTTGCCATTCCATTTGCGCAGCGGTTTCATGGTGCGCGCTCGCTCGTCGCGGAAGACCTCGCCGCTCACATCGAAGACGGCGGCAAAGTAGCGCGGCTGGAAGTCCTGGCGCAGCTTCTTGATCATGTTGACGAAGACGTAAATGGCCGCGGTCGGCAGGCCGTCGCGCGTCGACATGGGCCGCGAGCGCTGCATCGCGTGGTAGGCGCGAAAGATAAACGACATGGTGTCGAGCAGAAAGACGGGCGGCTTGGCTTGGTCTGTCACGCTACCGAGTTTATCAGTGGCCAGTGAACAGTGGACAGACTTCGATGCTGCTCGCCGATCATGAGAGGAACATGCAGTCGCCGTAGCTGAAGAAACGGTATTTCTCTTCGACGGCGTGGCGATAGGCGGCCAGAACTTTGTCGCGGCCTGCGAAGGCGCTAACCAGCATCAGCAGGCTCGATTGGGGTAGGTGGAAGTTCGTGATTAGACCGCCAACGAGGTGGAAATTGAATCCCGGCGAGATGAATATCTCGGTCTCACCGGAGTGCGGCTCAAGTGGGTGACCGGGTGCCTGAAGTGCGCAGTGTTCCAGGGTGCGAACAACCGTGGTTCCGACGGCGACGATGCGCCGGGCACTGCGTGCGGCGGCGTTGATGGAGGCAGCGGCTTCGGAAGAGATGGTATAACGCTCGCGATGCAGATGCACCTCATCGACGCGTTCGACACGCAGTGGCGCGAGGGTTCCGAGGCCGACGTGCAACGTAATGCGAGCCAGCTCGACGCCGCGCGCTGCAATTGCATCGAGAACCTGCGGCGTGAAGTGCAAACCTGCTGTGGGCGCTGCCACCGAGCCGCGCTCGCGAGAATAGATGGTCTGGTACCGTTCACGATCCTCCGCTGCATCGTCGCGATGGATGTAGGGCGGAAGAGGCATGTGGCCAATGCGATCGAGGACGCTGAAGAAATCGTCCACGGGCATGAAGCGCAGCAGGCGCTCGCCGAATTCTCCGCGCTCCAGCACTTCAGCCTCAAGCTCGATTGCGCCGGAGGTTGACGGAAAGACGAGAGTCTCGCCGATGGCGACCTTTCTTCCCGGACGAACGAGCGCTCGCCAGAGGTTTTCGCCTACCGGCTCAGTGAGCATCACTTCGATCTGCCCCGTCGGCTTTTCGCGTTCGCGGCGCAACGTGCGGCGGGCATAAAGGCGCACGGGGATGACGCGAGTATCGTTCAGGACCAACAGGTCGCCGGGATTGAGCAGCGAAGGAAACTCGGCGAAGCTCGCATCGCGCAGAGCGCCGGTCGCTCGATCCATGGCTAACATGCGGCTCTGGCCGCGCTCGACGGGCGGGTCCTGCGCGATCAACTCCGCTGGAAGATCGAAGTCGAAGTCGGCGACGCGCAGGCCGGTCATGCGATCGGCTTTCTAAAGTGGTCGAAGGCCCTTTTGCGCGCCCGCTCGATGGCCGCGTTCAACTCCTCGCGTTTGACCTCAAAGTGGCCGGCAACCAGATCGACTGGTACACGCGTTGGCCGTGCCCAGCTGACACAGATGCGGGTGAAGGGCTTGGGCACGAGAAAGCGGTCCCAGGAGCGTATTACCCACGCATGCTCGGGCTCGAGGTGAAAGGCGCCGATGGGCGCGCCTGTGATCTGCGCCAGCTTGATGGGGCCCATTTTGGTTTGATAGATCGGGCCGCGGGGGCCGTCTGCGGTGAAGATTGCGGTCCTACCTGTGTCAATCACATGAGCCAGGCCGAGCAGCCCCTCGCGCGCTCCTCGGCTGCTTGAGCCGCGTACCGCATCGAAGCCGAAGAGCTTGAGGGTGCGGGTGATCAGTTCGCCATCAAAGCTCTGGCTGATGAGAATTACCGCGCGCGAATGGCGAAAGTAAACGGTGCAAGGCAGGACGCACTGGTGCCAGAAACAGAAGATCTCCGGCGGAGACAGCACGCCACTGGGAACAGGTGTCACGCCGTCCTCGGCAATCACCTCAAAACGCCAGGTGCGGCCAACGATCGAGAAGAGAGCCCAGACGATGCGAGGGACCGCAGCCAGGATCAGGCGCTGGGCAAAGGTAAAGCTGGGTTTGTCTTCGGCGGCCATTCACTCGATTTTAGCGGAGATCGAGGAGTTGGCGGCATGCTTAGTATCTATGCTCGGTTGCAACTCAGCTATAGCGCAACCAGCGGAAGATCTCGGGCAGGGTGGCTCGCTTGCCGTACATCAGAATGCCCACGCGGTAGAGACGTGCGGAGAGCCAGAGGACTCCCCATATGGTGAGCACCAGCAGCAGGACCGAAATCGCAATCTGCCATGAGGGGATTACAGCCATTCCCATGCGCGAGATCACAAAATAGGGCGAGGTCAACGGGCAGAGCGTTGCGGCAACCGCCCACGTTGAGTTGGGGTCTTTGATCATTACAGGAATCAGCCCCATGCTGGTGTAAAGCGGAACGATCGCTACCCACATAAACTTCTGCAGATCCTGCGCGGTTTCGCATGTGGCCGCGAGGCCCGAGAAGATCGCGCTGAAGAGGGCGAATCCCAGCACAAAATAGATGGGAAAGAAGATGCCCTCGGCCCAGGAGAAATGGAGGTCAATATTCCCGGTAAGCAACTGAGCAGCCAGCGCAGTGCTCATGAACAGAGCAGCGCCTGCCACCCAGATGCCGATCTGCGTGATGCCGACACCGCCCACGCCCAGCAGTTTGCCGGCCAGCAGATCGCTCGGTTTGGCAACGGCCAACATCACCTCGAAGATGCGCGATGTCTTCTCTTCAATAATCGCCCGCGCCATATCAAGGCCGTAGAGCATGATGGGAAGCGAGAGCATGATCATCATTACAAGTGCCTTGATGACCGGAGCTGCACCTTTGCTCTTGGCGATCCTTCCCTCCTTGTCGAGCTGTTGCGCTTCGATAGAAACCTTGCCGAGAATTGCATCGGCTTCAGCTGGACTTATGCCCCTGGCGATCATGCGCTCGTTGGTGACGCCCCGGTTCAACGCGCTCTGCAGGCTGCCGTACGCCGAGACGCCGACAGTCGAGAGCGAGGTCAACGTGGCCGAGACCTCTTGTGAATTGGAGGTGTCGATCTCCAGAACGGCGTCGATCGTCTTTGTGCGTACCTCTCTCTGCAACTCATCGCGCTGCTCATTGTTCGCCGGAGCAGTCACGTCCACTGTATAGTGTGCCCAAGTGTCTGCAAGCAACTGCTGACGCACCTGATCGGCGAGAGCGGCATCATTGGTGACGATTGCGATATGCCGCCCGACACCAGCCTTGCGCCCCATGTAGTTGCTGAAGGCCAGCAGGGCGGCGATCAAAAGCGGCATGGCGATGGTGGAGATCCTGAAGGCTCGTCCTCTGATCTGCTCCAGGTACTCGCGCTTGGCAACCAGTAGAATATTACGCATTGGCTTTGCCCCCCACCGTCTCGATGAAGATCTCTTCAAGCGAGGGCTCGACCAGTTCGAAGCGATAGATTGTCGCACCGTTCGCGGCCTCGCGCAGCAGTTTCTGCGAATCGCCGTGCGGTTTGAGCTTGATCTCGGCGTGGCCTGAGAAGTTCTTCGCCTCGGCAATCTCTGCGCTGTTCAGGAATGAGGGGCTACCCTCGAACTCGACGATCACATGATTGCGTTCATAGCGGCCCTTGATCTCGCGCAGATTGCCTGAGAGCACCGCCTCGCCGTTATTGATCAGGCAGATCGAGTCGCAGAGTTTCTCCACCTGGTCCATGCGATGCGTGGAGAAGAGGATCGCTCTGCCCTGCGCCTTGAGATCGAGCAGCGTCCGCTCCATCAGCAGGGCATTGATCGGGTCGAGGCCGCTGAAGGGTTCGTCCATGACAATCAAACCCGGCTCGTGCAAGAGCGTGGCGATGAACTGGATCTTCTGCTGCATGCCCTTGGAGAGTTCTTCTGTCCTCTTGGCCAGCGAGCCATCGATCTCCATGCGTTTGGCCCAATCGACGGACCGCGTGCGCGCCTCGTTTTCCGCTAGTCCATGCAACTGACCGAAGAAGACCAGCTGGTCGAGGACCTTCATCTTTTTGTAGAGGCCGCGTTCTTCGGGCAGGTATCCCACGCGGTCCAGGCTTTCGCGCACGAATGGCTTGTCAAACAGCTGAACGCGTCCCGAATCTGGAACGGTGATGCCCATCATCATGCGAATCGAGCTGGTTTTGCCCGCGCCATTCGGCCCTAACAGACCGAACATCTGACCGGCTTCGATCGATAGACTCAGGCTGCTGACGGCGACCTTGTTCTCGTAGGCCTTGGTCACTCCCGCGAGTTCGACGACTGGCATGCATTCTCCTGCGGTTCAAGCTGTAGCTTTGTGTCAGAGTGTCTGGCGCGAACCACTCCTGAAGTGTAGCAAAGCACAGATTCTTCAAGGCGTGTCTCGATTAGGATACGCAGGAGCCCTCGAGGCAGTTCCTGCAAAGGAAGGCGGCGTTTGCCAAACCAAGGCAATCACTGGAGTTGACGGGAGTCACGGCCTAGGAAACCCAAGAGTAACTCCCCAGGCTAGGGTGACAAGTGATCGACATCAAAAAAGATGTTAGCCTTGTTGACGATATGCAGGAATACGACTTTCTCAAAATCGAGCCCGAACGCGGACCCGCCTCCAGGCCGCAGTCGATCGAGGACTTCGACGTCCGTCAGTCTGTCCTTGAGGATATCGCGCTCAAGACGCTCTACCTATCTGGCTCGCTCTCCATTCTTGAGCTGTCCGAAAAGATCCGGCTCAGCTTCGAAGTGGCAAAGGAGATCTCCTTCCATCTGCGGACGGAAATGCTCTGCCAGGTCAATGGAATGATGGGAAACATTCCGCAGCTTGCCATCACCTCTGCGGGCAGATCGCGGGCTGTAGACCTTCTAGCGCAGAGTCACTATGCCGGACCGGCTCCTGTCTCTCTTCAGAGCTACGTGGAGCAAACGCGGAAACAGAGCGTCCGTAAGCTTGAAGTTCATGCCGACGAAGTGAAGCGCGCCTTCTCGCATCTTGTCATCGAGCCCGTTACCTTGCGGCGCTTCGGAACAGCGCTCAACTCCGGCAGTTCGATCTTCATTTACGGCCCGCCGGGAACTGGTAAAACGACCGTCGCCGAGACCTTGTGTAAGGTGATTGCCGAAGACGCGATCTGGATCCCCCACGCGGTCGAGGTGGATGGCCAGATCATCTCGGTCTACGATCCCGCGATTCACGTGCGAGCGAAGGAGGTGCCAACAAATCACGACGAACGCTGGGTGCTGTGCCAGCGTCCCTCGGTCCTCGTAGGCGGCGAGTTGACCGCGGAGATGCTCGATCTGCAGTACAACCCCACCACCAAGTTTTATGTTGCCCCCGCTCAGATGAAGGCCAACAATGGCGTTCTGATCATCGACGACTTCGGGCGTCAGCGGATTCGCCCCGAAGAATTGCTGAATCGCTGGGTCGTGCCGCTCGACCGCAGGATCGACTTCCTGACTCTGGCTGGAGGAAAGAAACTCGAAGTCCCCTTCGAGATGCTGGTCGTGTTCGCCTCCAACATGGATCCTGCAGAACTGGTCGACGAGTGCTTCCTCCGCAGAATTCAAACCAAAATCAAAGTTGGATCGGTCTCCGATTCTTCGTTTGTTGAGATCTTCCGCAGGGTTGCCGTGGAGAATGAGGTTGCCTATGATCCAGGCATTCCCCAAGCGCTCATCGATTTCATTCGCAACACGCTCAAACGTGAGCTGCGCCAGTGTTATCCGCGCGACATCGTGAATCAGGTTCTGTGGTCGGCTCGTTACGAAGGCAAGAAGCCGTATATCAATTCCCAGTCGCTGACACAGGCCGAGGAGGCTTACTTCCTGCAAAAGGGATGAGCTCGACCGGAAAGCTGTGAAGGGGCACCGCCGTCTTCGCGTTGCCCTTTCCTATTGAGACGGCTGCGGCTCGCAGCGAGACGGCTCGCGCAGAAATCACGGCTCAATGCCAACCCCGACTGATTTGCAAGAGATTTCACCCGGATTGTCCCTTGGGAGATCGGCCATTTAGCATCCTGAGTGTGGCAGAGCTCGGCACTCCGGTGATGTACGTCAAGGGCGTCGGCCCCAAGGTCGCGGAGATGCTGGCCGCCAAGGGCATCCTGGTGGCCGAAGATCTGCTCTACCATCTGCCTTTTCGCTACGAGGACCGTCAGAATCCGCGCAGTCTCGACGAGCTGAAGGCCGGCGAGACGGCCAGCGTCGTCGCCGAGGTGCGTGGCTCCGCTCTTCTACGAACCCGCAAGGCCCCAATCTTCGAACTGACTGTAGGACAGGGGCGGCTGGCGTTGAAGTGCATCTGGTTTAACGGCAGCTATCTCGAAGGCAAGTTTCAGGCCGGGCAGACCGTGGCCGTTTACGGGCGAGTCGAACCTTCGCGCTCCAGCAGTAATCTCAAAATGATTCAGCCGCAGTATGAGCTGCTGCCCGACGCAAGCGACGACGATGAGACACGGCTGCTTGAGGTTGGGCGCATTACGCCGGTCTATGAGTCGCTGGGCGGGGCGCGGCTCGCCTCTCGCTGGCAGCGGAAGACGATCTTCAAGCTGCTGGAAGCGCTGCGCGGAGCGGTTCCGGAGTGCCTGCCTCGAGCGATGCTCTCGCGGCTTGCGCTGCCCGATCGGGAGACGGCCCTGCGCGAGGCGCATTTCCCGCCCGAGGGAACGCCCTTTGCACAGTTGCAGAGCTGGACGACGCCGGCCCACCGGCGACTGATCTTCGAGGAGCTGTTTTTTCTGGAGCTGGGACTGGAGCTCAAGCGGCGACGCATGAGGGAGCGGCAGGGCATCGGTTTTGCCACCACCGACAAGGTGCGCGAGGCGATTCGCGAGGTGCTGCCGTTTCATCCTACGGTGGCACAGAAACGAGCGCTGGGCGAGATTGTGACCGACATGCGAAGCGCGAGTCCCATGCGCCGGCTGCTACAAGGCGATGTCGGTTCGGGCAAAACCATCGTTGCCTTGCAGGCAATGCTGGTGGCTATGGAGAACGGATATCAGGCCGCACTGATGGCGCCCACTGAGATTCTCGCCACGCAACACTTTCTGGCCGTGCGCAAGCTTTTGGAGCGGTCCTCGCGGAGATTTCGGATCGCTCTGCTGACCGGCTCCCTCTCAGAGGATCGCAAGCGCCACACGCGTTGGCTGATCAATAACGGCGAGGCGCAACTGGTCATCGGAACGCATGCGCTGATTGAGGAGAAGGTTGAGTTCGACCGGCTCGGTCTGGTCGTAGTCGATGAGCAGCATCGCTTTGGCGTCTTGCAGCGCTTCAAATTGATGAAGAAGCCGAATCAGCCCGAGCCGGATGTTTTGGTGATGACGGCGACGCCGATTCCGCGGACACTGGCACTGAGTTTGTATGGCGATCTCGATGTGAGCGTGCTCGATGAGCTGCCGCCCGGACGCACGCCCATTGTGACGCGGCGCGTCTCCAGCGAAATGGCCGATGAAGTGTGGGATTTCGTGCGCAAGCAGACCGCCAAGGGACGTCAGGCGTACATCGTCTATCCAGTGATCGAAGGCACAAAAGACGACCAGCCCGAATTGGATTTCTCCCACGACGATGCCGACGCAGGCATCGAGCCGCCGCCCGCACCGGCTCGCAAGTCCGCGCGCAAGGGAAAAACAGCGGAACTCTTCCCGAAGGCTGCGCAGGAAGCGAGTCCGGGCGCTAAATCGGGCCTGAGGTCCGCTGTTGAGATGTACGAGAAGCTGCGTGGGGGTCCGCTGGCCGGTGTGCGTGTAGGCCTGCTGCATGGCCGGCTCGATGCCGATGAGAAGGAAGTCATCATGCGCCGCTTCCAGCGCGGAGAGATCGACGTGCTGGTTGCCACCACGGTGATTGAAGTGGGCGTGGATGTGCCGAATGCGACCGTCATGGTTGTCGAACATGCCGAACGATTCGGACTGGCGCAGTTGCACCAGCTGCGCGGACGTGTGGGCCGCGGCGCGGCAAGGAGCTACTGCATTCTGATCACCGGCGGGCGTGTTTCGCCGTCGGGCGAGGAGCGGCTCAACGCCATGGTCCGCACACAGGATGGATTTGAGCTGGCGGAGCTGGACCTGAGTTTGCGCGGCCCGGGGGAGTTCTTTGGAACCCGGCAGGCCGGAGTACCCGACTTTCGCGTGGCTAACCTGCTGCGCGACCGCCAATTGCTGGAATTGGCCAAGATGGAAGCTGCGCGCTTTGTTCATGCACAGGCTGCTGAGGCCTCCGAGTCCGAGCGAAGGCTTTTGAAGGCGCGATTGACGGATGCCTGGCAGCGCCGCTACGGGTTAGTCGAGGCCGGTTGAAGGAACATCGCCCGGCTGTATTCTTTCGATACACCACTCACGTCATCTCTTCCAATCCATCGGCCAACGCACCGTCGATTTTGGTTTTGATCGCGATAAGTCCTTTTATTGATTGCGGTTGGTAGAGGGTATAGGTCGGGCAGGCGTCATTGTGGATACGGTCTAGCCAATTTATTTAGCATATGATCAACTAGTTACTCAATTACGAAAGTAAGTCTAAATTTACGTTTTCCGAGAATACTTATGTAATACTCGCCGTAGGAAAACTCACGCGACAGTAACCTCCCCGCTCTTGCTGACGCAAAGAAAGGACCGAATTCTGACATGAAATTCAAGCTCTTTTTCGCCGCTGCTCTCGCGCTCTCCCTATCCCTTGTTTACGTATTCGGATTCCGGCAGGATTCGCAACAGTTGAGGGCATCGCTGATCTCGACAATCAGCGGCAGCCGCGCAGAGGCGGCAACTAGGCCTCTGGGAGTTGGTTCTGCTCTCGACGACAAGCAAGCCTCGCTCAACACCACCTTCGACACCGACAACGCCGCAGCGGCAACGAGCCTCAACAAGCTCGGTTCTGAATCAGAGGTCTTGAGAGCGTCGTTGATCAAGGCTGTGCGGTCAGACAATACAGAATTGGCCAAGAAGCTGGTCAAGCTAGGCGCCGACGTGAATAGCCGCACATCGCCGAATGGTTGGAGCGCGCTACACTACGCAGTGAGAAACGGCAATGCCGAGATAGTGCAGATTCTTCTCAAGGCTGGCGCCGATCCCAACTACCAGGGAACGATGGAAGGACAGCAGAGCTCGGCCGGGTCGTTGCGGCCGCTGGTTCTAGGGCAGGCAGCTCTCGACCTGGTGAATCAGGTTCCGGCCTCTGACATCGAAGAAACGCTGCGCCAGAATGGATTGGACGATCCGGCTCTTGTGAAGAGCATGAAGGATCCCAATGCGACCGACCGGTACAAGAAGGTCGTCGACGTTCTGACTAGAGTCACAAAGGAATCGTAGCCGATTTATCTCCCGGATTGAAATCAGTCATCCCACCCGGTGGCAAGCCTTGTCGCTGCGGTGGGATGTTGCGGTTTAGCTGTACGGTTGCCAAACACCTGACGATAAATAGAGACAGCAAGAATCCTCTCTTTTCCCGCAGGATTCCGGTTGCAGTAACGCCGGTTGACCGCGTAAAGACGCAGTTGTTAAGCTCGATGGCAACACCTCTTTCGACAGCGGCCAAACTCGCGCGAGGGCCTCATCGCTTTTTTTGTTGAATCCGTTAGAAACACCGCAGGGTTGGCAGACGACCGAAAGGATTAGAACTCTGAAATGAAGTATAGGCCGTTTTTTCTGCTTGCCTCCTTATTGCTTCTTTTTACGATGACCGCCTGCAAATCCGATCCGACATCGTTGATGGCAGCAGTCAAGGCGGATAATACCGAGGACGCCAAGCGACTCATCGGGAAAGGCGCCAACGCGAACACCCGCACCTCGCCCACCGGATGGAGCGTGCTGCATTACGCTGCGAGAAATGGCAATGTCGAGCTGGTTGAGGCACTGCTGAATGCAGGCGCCGATCCGAACTACGCCGGAGCGATGGAAGGACAGGCTGGCTCGGTGATCTCCCTGAAGCCGGTGGTGATTGCGAGGGCGAACCTGGATCTGGTGAGCCAGATTCCGGCCTCGAGCATGGAAACGACACTGCGCGAGAATGGATTGAGCGATCCTGCGCTGGTCAAGAGCATGAAGGATCCCACAGCGGCCGATCGATACCAGAAAGTGGTCGATGCTCTGACAAAGGTTACGAATCCGTAGCAGACGGTCTGTCAAACCGCTCCGTTGGGGCGCGCATTGTCAATCATACCGACAGGGAAGGTCTGGATCTCCAGATCGATGCTGGCGATCTCGGTGCCGCACTCCATTTGATGGCTGCGGGTGCACTGACAGAACTCGGTAAAGCGGATGTGCCCGCTCTGACTCAGTTCGAGACCAGCGCCCACCATCACACTGTAGATATCAACGCAAGCCTGCCGCTCGAACTCGAACAGCATGCTCACAGTGCCGGCATCGTTTGCTCCGCGGCTGAGCACCCATCCGCCGCAACCAAGGATGGCGCCGGTAAGGGTCTGGACCAGATGCGACGGCTCCTCAAGGGAGATAGCCTTCATTTGCATTGCCCAAGGAGTAGTGATCGCATATCCGGTGAGTTGAGCTGGCGGCAGTGGCTTCACCTCCGTCTTATCGGAGCCGTGCATCGTAGCGTCAAGGTTGTGCCGGAGTCGAACGGCTCTTGACCGGCTTTGAGACAACCGCATCGATGGTCTGGTGAAAGCATCTTGCGCCGGTAATTGGAGGTCAATTCGCTCTCCAGCGGCAACGCCATAGGACGACAAGCGAGGTCGAGTTCGATGCATTCGCGAAGATCAATGTTGTAGCTTCATAGACAGGATGATTGTGGGTTCCGGAATCGACATGGTAGAGATTGCGCGCATCCAGCACTCCGTGGATCGCTACGGCGAGAGGTTTCTGGGGCGTGTCTATACCGCCGCGGAGCAGGCTTATTGTCTGCGCAAACGCATGGCCGCGGAGAGTTTGGCGGCCAGATTCGCGGCCAAGGAAGCCGGAGCCAAAGCACTCGGAACCGGCATCAGTCATGGTGTGAGCTGGCTTGAGATCGAGGTTGTGCGCGAAGCGAGCGGAAGACCGACTCTTAAGTTTCACGGGCGGGCAGCCGAGTTTGCCGCACGCCTTGGTGCTGTTCGCGCCGCGCTTTCGATCACCCATACGGCCGCATTCGCCATGGCCAGCGTGGTGCTCGAGGATGGGCGTTGATTCGGCCTCTTCTGCTATTCTCAATGCGATAAGCGGTTTCTTTTCAGCCTGAGGAGTGCCGTGCCGAGCCGCAAAGAAATTCAATGGTCGCAACTGAGGGTCGGAGCTTTGGTGCTGGTGGCCATGGCGGTTCTGGTCGCGTTGATTCTTCTGATGTCTGGCTCCTCCGGTGGGCCGTTTGCGCGCAAGCTGGTCCTTCGGTCGTACTTTGAGAATGCAGCAGGCGTGAAGGCCGGCGCTCCTGTCACGCTCGAGGGCGTGACCATCGGCAATGTGATTCATGTTCGCGTGGTTGCTGACCGCAACCCGACGCCGGTGGAAGTGACGATGCAGGTTGGCTGGGACTTCAGGCGAAGGCTGCATGTCGATTCCACAACGTCGATTGCGCAGGCCGGCGTCCTGGGCGACAACTACATCGATATCAGTTCGACCCATGCCACCGGGCCGCCTCCTGACAACGACGCCGAGCTGAAGGTCTCGGGCGCACCCGGCCTGCAGGAACTGATTCATAGCAGCAACAGCTCCATCGTTGAAGTGCAGGCCCTGACGCAGAAGATCGAAACCCTTGTCGACGCGCTCAACTCCAAACGCGGCACGGCTGGCGAACTGATCAACGATCCCGAGCTCTACAGAAAGATCACGGCGATTGCGAGCGATCTTCAGACGATCACCGGAGCCATCTCCGGAGGGAAGGGCACACTCGGCAAGCTGATCGCCGACGACACGCTGTACACGCGGGCCAACTCGGCTGTCGACCGGCTCGACAGGATCACCATCGCTCTGGAAGAGGGCAAGGGAAGCGCGGGCAAGCTGCTCAAGGACGAGACTCTCTATAACAATCTAAACTCCGCGGTGGCAAATACGAATCAACTGGTTTCCGACATCAATGCCGGCAAAGGCGCACTGGGCAAGCTCGCCAAGGATCCATCCTTTGCCGAGAAGCTCGACGACACCGTCACGAGGCTGGATTCAATTCTCAAAGGCGTGGATGAAGGCAAGGGCACGCTGGGACAGCTTGTTCAGAACCGCTCGGTCTATGACCATGCCGACCAAACGCTGGATCAGACCCAGCAATTAATCAAGAGCATTCGCGAAGACCCGAAGAAGTATCTCGTGATTCGAATGAAGGTCTTCTAAGTGCCGGCAACTGGGCAGAAGGCCGGGAGGGATTGGTCAACTCCTAGGCCTTGGCGTGGAAGGCATTCAGTTGATCGGCCAGCTTGTCCACCAGATTCTTCAGCTCATCCAGGCGAGCCAGGGCTTCGTCGTTCCTGCCGTGGGCACGGTGTTTCACAAGGCCCGCAGCCATTGCATGAATCTTCCAGTGCAGCGCGATGATCGGCTGAAATGCCGGCTGAGAGCTGCGTCCATCCGGTCCCTCGGCGTAGAGCCAAGCGCCAAAGCGGCATTGGTACCGGCTCAAGCGAGGCTCGATGCTGCTCTCGCCTTTGAGGAAAGCTTCGAGATCCGCTGCCCACGCGCGGTGTTCGACGCCGGCATGGAGCAGGGGCCGCTGGTCGACGGCGACCGAGAGCACCTCGTTCCAGCGGGGGTCAGGACGCCAGGCCGCGATCCAGCCAGGCAGCTGGTCGGCTGGCATCGGCCGGGCAATTCCATAACCCTGGGCCAATTTGCAACCGAGACGAAGGAGGATCAGGCCTTGCTCCATGGTCTCCACGCCCTTTGCGACTGGCTGACGGCGGAAGGCAGTCGCCAGTCCCAGAACGCCCTCAAGAATGGTCAGATCATCGGGATTTTCAAGAATGGCGCGCACAAAGTTCGGGTCGATCTTGAGAACATCGACTGGCAAGTGCTTGAAGTCCACGAGCGCCAAGTGGCTTGAGCCAAAGTTATCGAGGGCAAACGAGACTCCCGTGTTGCGGCACTTTGCCAGCACGCTTGAGAGTTGGGCCATATCCTCAAGAGGATCGACCTCTCGAATCTCAAGCTCCAGGCTGGAGGGCTTGATGCGCGGGTGGTCGGCGAGCAAAGAAACCAGGCGATCGCTGAATCCCGACTGCCGCAGCTGGCGCGCTCCGATATTCATGCTCACTGAGATGTCGAGCCCGTCGTCGAGCCACTCTTCCATCTGGGCAAGCGCGGCGTCGATCACCCACTCACCGAGGACAACCGCAAACGGATGGTCTTCAATTACGGGCAGAAATTCTTCTGGTTGCAAGAAACCCCGTTCGGGGTGTTGCCAGCGGATCAGCGCCTCGACGCCGGCCACCTCACCCGTGCACATATTCACTTTGGGCTGATAGACCAGGAGGAACTCGCGAGCCGCTAGAGCCAGGCGAATTCGTTCCAGACTCTCAGGGTTGCCACCCGTACCGCCGTCCAGAGCAGAGTCGAAGAAACGATAGAGGTTCTTACCCGCCGCCTTTGCCCGATGCATGGCCTGGCTGGCCTGACGCAAAAGCTGATCTGCATCCGTGTCTTCATCCTGTGGGTAAAACGCAACACCGAGGCTTGCAGAGAGCTGCAAAGCAGAGTCACCGACCTGAGCCGGTTCGGCAGCGGCCTCAAGGAGGCGAATCAGCGCCGGCATACACTGCTGCTCTTCATCGAGTGCGGGCAGAACGGCCGCAAACTTATTGCCTTCCAGACGGGCTAAGACCTCGTTTTTGGCCAGGGACCGCTTCATGCCTCGAGCGAGGAATCTAAGCACCTGCCCTCCAGCATCATAGCCATGGCAATCGTTGATCACCTCCAGACCGTCGAGGTCGAGGCGCACGACCGCCACGAGCTGGCCCCAGCGCTTCGATTGAGCAATTGCCTTGTTCAATCGATCGACAAGCAAGGCCCGGTTGGCCAAACCCGTTGATTTATCAAATTGGGCGACTTGCCGGGGACGCTTGGCGCGCTCAGGTCGCCGTGCCATATCGGAGAGGCTCTTCATCCTTCCCGCATCTGCCTCCGCGTACTATAACCATCTATCGGCAGATTGGGACTGTCGTTGAGGGCAGGTGGCTGGAAGACAGGTATGTGGTTTGGGGTCGCTGGTGCGCGCCGGGCTCGCAGGTGGGCACACCATCTATCTCAGCTCGCCGCGGGCGCGGGTGGAGCGGCCGGAGCGGGTGTGCCGCTGGGGGCGCTCTCCTTCGCGGTGGAGGGCGCTTTGGTCTCGGTGGGTGAGCTTGTCGCAGTCGATTCGGTAGTGGACGAGCTGGCGCCGGGGGCGTAGTCGTTCACGTACCAGCCCGCACCCTTGAACTGCAGGCGCGGGGCCGTAAGCGGGCGCTCGAGGAGGCCGCGACACTTCGGACATTCAAGCTCAGGCTCGGAGCTGAAGCTCTGGATCTTCTCAAAACGGTGATCACACTGGGTACACCGATATGCATACAACGGCAAAGTTTTCGTCCTCCCGAAAGAATGACGCTCTTTACCTATTGTATCGGCAGGACGGGGAATTCTCTGCAAAGGGCCGTCCTGCCGTTTGCGTTCTCTTGTGAACTCTCAATGCACAGCAATCAGGACAGAAGCTGAGTTGTTTTCCCATTCCAGCGTCAATTTGCCGGTCGTGCCGCCCTGGTCTGTGATGGTGTACTTCAGATTCTCGGCCATTGCCAGCGGTTTGCTCATGGTCATCTTCGTCCGTCCCAGATCTTGTGCCTTGTCGTAGACGGTGCCCCATTGGCCGGTCTGCTTGTTCACGATCAACACCCAGCTGTCGGGGTCGGCCAGATCGACGTAGAGGGTGTAATCTCCCTTGGGAACTGCCAGGCCGCCAATGATCAGATCGGCATCTGTGTGCAGCTTGGTGGCGCTGTTGGCGCCAGCGCGCCAGACGGGATAGGTCTTGTCATGGCCAATCAGCCCGTCTTTGCCGAAGATATGACCCTCGCGTCCCTTGACGCCGGGCGAGTTGTAGGTGATGGTGATTGCTTTGCCGGCGATCGTCGCCGACTCAGTGGCGGGTGGGCTCTTGGGCGGGCCTTGCTGGGCAGAGAGGGTGAGGGTTGCGGCGATAAGCATACCGGTAGAGATCAAAAGTTGCTTCACGTGCCTTTACCTCCGTGGGAGAGAGTTTCTGCCGAAGGCGGACGCTTCGACCCAACGATTGTCGCACTCGCAGGCCCCCATCGGGAAACCAAAGGCCGCAATCCACTACTTTTACGATGCGCTGTCCACCGAGAATAAAGGCGCCCGGAGCCGGGAGGGTGCGATATACTCCAAACGCGGCAAGAACTAGGAGGTTAAGGATGCTATTCAAAGGGATCGTGAAGTGGGCTGCGGTCGGTGCGCTGGCCATCGCGGTGACGACGCCGGTATCAATGATCGCTCAAGCGGGAGGCGACGCAGTGCTGAAGCCCGCTGAGCTGCAGAAGCTGCTGCCAGCGACCGTCTTCTATCGCGGACAGACAGCTCCAACGGAGTTGCGGAACTCCGGCGGCGTGAAACTGAGTGATGGGTACTATGTGCTGTCGGCGCTGGTCGACACGAGCGGCTACACGACGGGCGTGCAGGCGAAATATCAGGCATACTTCATCACAGAAGTGCCCATCAAAGTAAGTGGGCAGGCCTTGGCCGCGGGCGCCTACGGTCTGGGACTTGTCGGCAACAACTTCTTGATCACCGATCTCGGCGAACACGATGTGCTCAGCGTCTCGGCCAGCGACGATGCCGGATTGCAACGACCGAGGCCGTTGGAGATTGTGGCCGACCCAGCCGCTGGTTTCCGGCTGTATATCCAGCGCAAGTATGTGATTTTAAGCCGGTAGGCTTTGTAGACGTCTTCACTTCAGGCCGATCTGTCATTGGTCTAATCCAGCCTGAGCAATTGTAAAGATCGAGGGCCACGGCTCACGTTCTTCACAGGTTACGAGCATTTTCACTGGAAGAATCGGGGCCTGTGATACTAACATGGTGATTCAAACGTCCAGCGGAGTTTGAACGGCGGTTTTTAGAAAAGGGGAGGATACGCAGATGAGTTTCCGTTCTTTCAGGTCTTTTTGCCAGATCTCGGCACTAGCAGTTCTTGCATTGGCACCATTGGGGTGCAAGAAACCTCCGGCAGTGACCCTGGCGTGCCAGGCCAACCCACCGGCCATATTCCCCGGCGATGCTGTCACTGCGACTGCAACCGCAGGGTCGGTCGATCCCAACAAGAAGACCAATGTGACCTACGACTGGTCGGGCACTGGCGTGACCGGCAACGGCGCGTCGGCCACCGTCAATACCGCCGACCAGGCACCCGGCAGCTACACGGTGAAGGCTACCGTGAAGGAAGGCAAGAAGGGCAAGGAAGGCTTGAAGCCCGGACAGTCCGCCGAGTGCACAGCGAGCTACACGGTGAAGGAGTATGAACCGCCTACACTGGCCTGCTCTGCCAGCCCGAGCACCATCAAGCCCGGCGAGACCAGCACCATCACGGCGACCGGCTTGAGCCCGCAGAACCGCCCGCTGACCTACACCTACTCGGCAGCGGCGGGCTCCATCAGCGGCAGCGGAGCCACCGCCACCTTCTCCTCGACGGGCGCGCCGACCGGGAATGTGGGAATCGCCTGCAACGTGGCCGACGACAAGGGCCACACGGCGAACGCGAGCACCAGCGTGACCATCCTGGCTCCGTACGTTGCTCCTACGCCGCACGCGCAGGCGCTCTCGGCGATCAGCTTTGAGGGTGACAAGAAGCGTCCGACCCGTGTGGACAACGAGGCAAAGGCCCAGCTTGACGCTCTTGCCCTGAGCCTGCAGCAGCAGCCAGATGCCAAGGCTGTGCTGGTTGGCAACGCAACGGCTGAAGAGAAGGCGCCGCCAAAGCATCACAAGAAGAATGCCAAGGTGGCCGACCTCGCTGCGCAGCGCGCCGTCAACGTCAAGGAGTACCTGGTGACGGAAAAGGGTATCGATCCCTCGCGCGTCTCTGTGGTGAGCGGCACTGCCGATTCCAAGTCGGTGAATCCGTACCTCGTGCCCTCGGGAGCCGACTTTGCGGCCGACGTCCCCGGAACAACTCCGGTCGACGAGAGCGCTGTCAAGGCTCAAGTTCGCAAGCCTCTGAACGAGCGGCACCACAAGCACGCTGCCAAGAAGTAGCGTCTAACGAGGCGCTCGTTTTGCGGGTGCTTTAGCCGAGGCCAGCCTTTCGGGGCTGGCTTCGGTGTTTCTGGGCGCGTGAAGACAGAGCTTTCAGATATCTTACGAGAGTTTCACTTGTTGCTCATAACTCATTTATTGTTAGTAGGCTATGTGCGATCCAGAGAATTACATAAACGATTTTTAGAATGTTAAGAAGGTGGGTGGGGGCTGATATTTCTTCGGCAAAGCATCGAGGAGAGCGTAATCGAACATTCAAGAGCGCCGCAAATGTGGAGAGTTGAATCGGAGCGGATAAGTCCGAGCGCAGACTTATCTAGCTTCTGGAAGAAATCCCTTAAGAGGATGTAACGATCTCCTCCGCAAAATCACCATACAGACGAATCCACCGACAACAAATGAGGTTTTTCAATGACGCATCGCTTACTTCAGTTGCCTCCCGATACCTATGAGTTCGTCCAAGCCAGAATCGAAAGTGGACGCTATGAGAGTCCCGACCAATTAGTACAGGCCGCTTTTCGCGCACTCCATCGCGAAGAGGGTGAATTCGCGAACAAGCCCGTGAGAAGCTCGATCGCCGAAGAAGATGTCTTCCGGAAGTTGTGGGAGGCTTCTGACCTGTTGCCGGTGGACCGGCGCAAGGTGCCGCGCCCGGATTAACCCGGATCTGCGAGGTAGCCGAGTCTAATTCTGAAATAAAGGATACGATCCAAATGCGGCCGGAGGCCGGGTGGACTGCGCTGGGAGTGCAAAGATGCTGGTCCAGGTGTTCCCCTCTACCTCTGAGCAGCCATGAGTGATGATCTTGCCTCCGCCGGAGACAACGATCTCAGCGTGAAAATCGAGGGGAAGCGATGCCTGCATGGCTGCAAAGAGCGCCTTCTGGGCGCTGATATGCACATCGCTGAAGTATTCGCCTAGGGGCAATTGCACCCGTTTGCCGGTGCTTGAATCGACCATGGTGCGGCTGAAGGATGCCGCTTTCATCCGCTCATGCAGCAGGATGTAATCGTTATCGTGGATATCGATTCGGACAGTAAACCGCATGGGAAGGCTCCTTTGGTTGATCTTTCCCATTTTCTCCGGGGTTATTGTCAGTTTGATAGGCTATTGTAGGTTTTTCCCTTACTTCGTACCAAAACACTCACGTAACTTACATGGTGCCAGTGAGCCCTCAGCGGTGGGCTAGCTGCTCGCTCTTCGCTCGCATAAGGTTCGTGGTTTCCCACCTACCCCCACCCGTATTTTGTAGGCAAATTGCTTGTTTTCATGGATGTACGTGTAGGGGTGCGCTGCAAAATCCTGACAACAAAGGAGTTACCTGCAAAATCCTCCAGGATAAGGAGTTACGGATGAAAGGAGAGCAGAGGCCAGAGATCAGGTATCGAGGGATCACCGACGGGCTGACAGATGAAGAGCGGACAACCTGCACTGGAGCTTTTAGCTGCATTAATTGTGCGTCAAAGAGAGGTAATTGTCTGCAGTGAAGGTGGCGGCTAAGTGTTGTCGATTCTCTGGATTGCGAATGAACCGGGCTGGTTGGGGTTCGTGGTATCCCACCCAAAATGCCAAAAGGCGCGTCCTGGATGGGGTACAAGGCGGGAGATCCGGTCTCAGCGGCTTCGTTAGGCGACGAGGACACGCGCCCTGGTTTGACCGTGCGGACTGGCATGAACGGTAATCCTGATGTCCTGACCGAGGAGCATGAGGAAGCGCAACAACCTCTCGATCGACAATCCAGTCAGGCGGCCGCGAAGGAGCATCGAGACCTTCGGCTGGTCGATGCCCAGAACTTCGGCGGCTTTTTTCTGGGTGAGCTTGCGCTCCCGGACGAGGACGGAGATCTTGTTGGCCAGTTCGGCTTTGGCCAGCGCCTCTTCGGGGTTCGGCAGGCCGAGATCGGCGAAGACATTTCCGCTGCTGACTACGTAATCTATTGCGCGCTTGGGCATGGTTCACCAACGAAGAGCAGGTATTTCATCCTTCGATCTGACTCAGCTAATAATATACCAGATCTGGCATACGTCATCAAGGCAGGCGGGGCTGATGGGTTCGTTGTATTCCAAGTCTGGAGAGACGATCTTAGATGGCCCTCAGTGTCAGGATCCATGGGGAGTTCAGCGGACGAAAAGCCAATCACGGGCCTTTGCAAATGCTGCCAGCTTCTTGGACTTTTTATCGATTTCGGACTTCTTCAGCCCCGAGAAATCAATCGAACAGTGTTCCGGAAAAGGAATCGGATCCTCAATCACTTTCAGTTGCTCACTCACGCATTCGGCGTGAGAGAGAGCCATAACGCCAGCTGATTCGAGACTGAGTGTTTCAGTATAGTGGTGCCAAGAAGCCTTGGCGGTAATCAACGTGCCATTGTAAACCGACAGTTGACTTTCATCTTTTAGAGTTGGCCGGAACGCTTGGGAGGTGGGCCTGCCATTTTGCACAAAACCGGGATGGATCTGGCGGAGCAGTAGAGTGTCAGATTTCACTTGACGGCTCCTCAAACTTCTGGTTCTCAATTAGCCTCAACGCCTCATTGAGCTTCTTCCACCCATCATCCTCAACCAACCTAAAAATAAACTCTGTAGTGGTATCGTCGCTCAGGTTCAACGCCTGAAATTCAGCGGACTTGTCAGCAAGGTTAATTTCGAGAGAAACCTCGGTGCCTCTCAAGCTCCACTCGGCTTGAATCCCACCTTCGGCGGTTGGATACAAGAAAGGTAGTGGCAGATCCGCATCGAAATGCTCATCAAATTGATTCGACAACCAATTCAGCTCCTCCCGATCGGGAGCGATGCCCTTGCCATCTAGCCAACCATCCTCAAGTGCAGCAATTTGCTCCAATCGCAAGGTCACGTCAAGTGAATCAAGCGGCGTGACATGCTCGATGGACTCAAATCCCTTGAGACGATCCGCCCGATCTCTCTGGACAACGCCCTGAATCAAGACAAAGGCGCCGTGGTGATAGCCTTTCATCGCATCCAAAACTGGGTCTCGATATTTGTCGTCCAGCCGTGCCTTAGCTCTTGTCCCGTCGCTCAATTCAAATTCGAAACTGTCGTGAGCCTGATCGGCCTCATAGATTCTGGCTCGCAAGGCAGCTTCTTCCGTCCAGAATTCAACCTGCGCAGAGCGAATCAGCTTTTTCCTTATCTCAGGATCGAACGTTACTGTCCTGTCTCCATGAGGAAATTCAATCGACTCCCCAGTCCGCAAGCCGCGTCCAAAGCGATCAAAATAGCTAAGATAGTTGGAAGGCAAAACCTGCGGGCGATCATCTGCTGATAACGCTATGGCATTCACTATCTCAGTTCGAGCTTGCTTGAAGTACTTGACGTTGTCAGGAGGGAAAAGAAGAGAGGAAGAAAACGCAAGTACAATTGCGAGTTTCGCGCTCCCATCCTCGACGCCAGCGAGTTGGAGTTCAATGCCATTCGCAAAATTGCGTTGGATTCTCTCTCGGTCGGTGTGTTCTTGTCTATATTTCCATTTGGCGATCTCAACCAGCATCTCCTCGAGGACAGAAAAGTCCTTCAGAAGCTCCAGTGGCACAGTGTGACCTCGGAAGCGTTCACCGTGGAGTATCGGCTTGAGGAAATCTTCTCGCTGCACTCTGATAGCCCGTCCCGTCTGGAAGGAAAACAGGGTTGTACGATCTTAATTTGACGCTAAACACCGAATTATACAGAGACACCCAAAGCCGGAGCAATATGCGAACGCACGTTGAACCGATTTGCCTAGGTATCATATTGGATACCTAGGCAGTTCCCGCTCTAGACCCTCAAGGAGACTATACCCTCGCCAGCACTTGGCCGGTCAGGCGCTCTTTTAGTAACTCATGCGCGTTGGCCAGGAATTCAGCTAGCGGGAGTTTGCCATTGTCTACTTCGGCTAGTAACTCGCGCTGGGCGGCGTACTCCTTGTTGACGATGCCGGCTTTGGATTGCAGCAGGCGCCAGGCTTTGCGGCGCTCTACGCAGAAGATGACTAACTGACGACTTAGTGCGTAGGTTGTGGTTTTGCCCGCGTCTTCCACCGTGATATACACACCGAAGTCGGGTACGAAAGAGCGGTGCGAAGGAATGAGATGGTAGCGATAGACGACGTCCTGCTGAGTTATGCGGACGAGCATGTTATCGAGCGGAATCAGCTTGGCTGCGGCTTCGGGCTTGATCTTCTTCAAGTGATTGCGGAAGCGGGCCTCTGTGGTGCACCAGTGGGCGACGGTGTAGCGGCGGGTCTCGCCGGTGACCTTGTCTTTGGTCTCGTACCAATCGAGATCGATCGACGGGTTGCCCTTGATGTCGAGGGCCTCCTGATAGGTTTCGCCGAGGCGGGGGTTGAAGACGAATTCAGGCACGCCGCGCGAGTCGCGGACGCGCTGGGCCTGGAAGAGCGCCATGTCGTCGGCGACGCCGTGTTCGGGCTGGCAGGTGGTGAAGGCCTGGAGGAACATGGTGCCGCGATATTCAAGGCCGTCGAGAATCGCCCGGTAGAGCTTGGGCGCGTTGGCCATCGAGACCTGCGCGACAAAGGGCGAACCGTGGCCGGCGAGGAAGGTCTCGGCGACGGTCTTCTTCTCGGTGTTCTTGCCCTGGGTGGCCGCGCCGAAGGTGTTCATGTCGTTGCCGCCGAGCATGGGGGTCGAGTCGGAGTTCTGCCCGCCGGTATTCGAATAAACCTGCGTATCGAGCATCAGGACCTTGACGTTGGGCCGGTTCTGCAGCATGACTTTGGAGGTGTTCTGGTAGCCGATGTCACCGATGCCGCCGTCGCCGCCGACGACCCAGACCTTGGGGAGTTCGACGATCTCCTGATCGGTCATGAGCGCGTCGGTGAAGTGGGTGAGATTGTAATACTCCTGGGCGTCGATGACGTCTGAGCTGCCACCATCGGAGGAGGCGCCGTCGGCCGGGGTGCCGGCTTCGCGCAGCAGGAGGATGTCGGCGAGGCGCTCGGGAATGACGGAGCGGCGGGCATGATCGACGATGAAGCTCTCACCCATGAGCCAGCCGACGGTGACGCCGTCCTGGAAGAGCGAGTTCATCCAGGGATACGGGTGCGGATTGTTGGGCGCGGTGGAACCATAAACCGTGTTGCAGCCGGTATGCGCGGCCATGGCCATCACGCTCATGCCGTTGGCGAGGCGGCCATCGACCGGTTGCAGGTTTTTGTGGTTGAAGGCCTCGGTGAGCAGGACGGCGGCGATCGCTTCGACGAGTTGCGCGTCGGTGATGAGGCCGTTGGCTTCTTCGTAGGCGGCGATGCGGGCCTTGGTATCGGCTTCATCTTCGCCGCCGAGGCCAAGGACGAGATGGGCGATGGCCTGACGGAGCAGGGCGTATTCGGTGGGACTGGCGGTCTGGAGCTTGGCGAGACGGGCTTCGCCTTGCTTCTCTAGTTCGCCGGCCTTGTCTACGAGGCGGTCGCTCTTGGCGTGGAAGACGGGGCGCATGTAGGCCTCGGTGACCGCAGCGATGGAGCGCAGAACGCTCTTTTCGCCGCAGCCTGCGCAGGCTCCGTCGCCGGAGACGAGCGCGTCGTAGGTGGAGCGGACCATGAGCATGTTGCGCAGCGTCGCGGTCTTCGAGTCGGCGGGGTTGGCGGAGTTGAAGAGGCCGAGGTACTTCTGGGAGGTGTCGGGCAGCAGGTCGAGGAAGTGAGTGCCAGTCATGTGCTCGGTGTTGACATCTTCGGTCTCGGCAACCATGCGGAGAGCGTTGTGATCGCCGCAGGCTGTGACGCAGGCGGCGCAGCCCTTGCAGAGATCGCTCACAAATATGGAAAAGATGCCGCCGGAGCCTGGTGCCTTGCGCTCGGGTGAGGAGAAGATGGCATTGACCTTCTGATAAGCCATCGGGACCTTGGCGATGATGTCGAAGAATTGCTGTTTGGCAGTGGCGGAGAATCCGTCTAGCGTGTCGGTGACTTCGCGAAGGATGGTGGGCAGCGGCGTGCCCGCTTTGCCCTCGGCGACCATGCGCTGACGGGCCTGGCGCTCGATCTCAGGCAGCGCGCTCATCAGCTTTGTGCGGTCGGCGGGGTCGGCGACGTAGTAAGAAATCGCCGTCCGCAGCAGGGTCGCGAGATCTTGCGCCGTGTTGGGTAGAGCCGTGTCGGGGCAGACTGAGATGCACTCCATGCACTGGGTGCAGTTTTCGGGAATGAAGAGCGGAGTCTCGCGACGAGCCACGTACTTTGAGGCGGTGTCGCCGGTGGCGGCGGCAATCATGCCCATTGCAGCGAGCGGCGAGGCTGGCTGGTTGTAGCCGTAGTTGGACCGGAATTCCGCATCAAAGGTAGCGACGCGGGCGATGGGAGCACGCTCGGCTTGGCCGGCAGGCAGCGCGTGCGAACGGCAGCCGGTGCCGCAGCTCTCGCCGGCAGGTACAGCCTCAAGAATCGGAAGAAGCGCGTGGCCGCGCAGGCTGGAGTGGTCGGCCGCCGTGAGGACGCCGATCTCGATCTCCTTGACCTGCTCGAAGCCCTGCATCATCACTTCCATATTCGAGGCGACGACCGCATCTCCGAGCTTGCCAAACTTTTTCACGTATTGTTTGTGGACGACCTCGCGATACTGCTCCGGTGTAATGCCGAACTCCTTGAGCAGCGTGCTGACGGCAAAGAATGCGCCGAGGAAAGCATTGCCCTGCATGCGGAGTTGCAGATCGCCGCGATCGGTGGCCTTCTTGGCGATGGCAAAGCCGGGCAGCGTGAAGACGCGGATATTTTTGTCGATGATCTGCTTGCGCGCCCAGAGCGGCAACTGCTCCCAGGCCTTCTCGCCTTCCTGATCGGATTCCCAAACAAGCGAACCGCCTTCGGCCATGCCGTCCAGCGGGTTGGTGTGTGTGAAGGCCTTGGGATCGCAGCATAGAACAACCGTCACATGGCGCAGATCGCAGTTGACGCGAATGCGGTCTTTGGCGGCGACCATGAAATAGCTGGTTGGCGCGCCCTTCTTCTCTGAGCCGTATTTGGGATTGGCGCTGACGTGGATGATCTCTTTCGGATGGCCGAGATCGTCCTTGATGCCGTCGCGGGCAAAGAGCAGGTCGTTGAGGTCGCCAAGGATTGCACCGAGATTCTTGCCGGTGGTGATGGCTCCCCAGCCGCCAATGGAGTGGAAGCGCACGGCCACGGCCCCACCGGGCAGCAGCGACGGAGTCTCGTCACCGATGACCGCATAAGGATGATCGATGCCGAGAACGAAGAAGCTGACGCCATCTGCGGCCGTCTTGCCATCTTTGCGGGCGCGGTTGACGGTGGCGAATTCATAGGCGCCGATGATGTGCTCAGGACGGAAGTCGCGTGAGCCTAGTCCGTAGCTGCCGCCGTAGATCTTCGGAACCTCAGCAAGAGAAATCGCGGGCAGGCCCTCGACGCCCTGCAACGCTTTTGAGAATGCGGTGCGAATATCGCGGCCGAGAGGGTTGTCGCCTGAGAGGGCTTCGTCGGTGCGTTCGAGGATGATGACGTTCCGCTTGCCTTTGAGCGCGGCGACGATGGCGGCCTCAGGGAAGGGACGAATCACGTTCACGTGGATGGAGCCCACACTTGCGCCGCGGGTCTGGCGCAAGTAATCGACGGCGGCCTCGATGTTCTCAGCAGCCGAGCCGAGAGAGACGAAGACCGTTTCGGCATCATCGGTCTTGTGTTTGCTGATGAGGCCGTAGTTGCGGCCGGTCAGTTCGGCAAATTCCTTGTAAGCTCCCTCAAGAAAATCGAGAATCGGCTCGGCGAAGTTGTTGCGCCGCGCCACCACACCGTTCATGTAGTGTTCCTGATTCTGCACCGGGCCGAGGAGCATTGGGTTCGTCAGATCCATCATCTTGGGGACGCGGCGGCGCGTCGGGCCAAAGAGAGTGCGCTGGGCGTCGGTGGGGCAATCGATGATGTCGTCGGGCGCGCCGAGATATTCGCGGATCAGCTCAGATTCATGCTTATGAAAGGTACGCTCAAGATGGCTGGTAAGAAAGCCGTCCATGATATTCATGCCGGGAGTGAGGCTTAGCTCGGTTACGCGACGCAGAATTAGCGCCTGGTCGGCTGCCTGTTGCGCGTCCTTGCCAAAGAGCATGATCCAGCCGGTGTCGAGAGCCCCGTATATGTCGTCGTGGCCGCAATGCACATTGAGCGCATGCTTCGTGAGCGCGCGGGCTCCCACTTCGAGCACCATCGTCGAACCCTTGCCCGGCGCGTGGTAGTACTGCTCGACGCCATAAACAACGCCCTGCCCTGATGTGAAGTTGACGACGCGCTTGCCGCAGACGGAGTGAGCGATCGCTCCGCCCTGGGCCGCGTGTTCGCCCTCTGTCTCAATGGCGATGGTGTTCTGCCCGAATACGTTCAAGTGGCCCTCGGCATAGGCCTGCTGGAAGAGTTCGCCGCCCTCTGTGGAAGGCGTAATCGGATAGAAGACGCCTGCGTCGGCGATGCGCGTCTCGGTATGGTAAGAGACGAGCTGATTTCCATTGGCGGTGACCCTGATTCCGGGGAAGCGAGCAGCAGTCATGAAGTCCTCTCTTGGCTTACTCATTTTTAGTCGGCGGTAACGACCCGGATATGAGCGTCTATTTCGAGGGAAGCTACTCCTCTCGAATCCGCACCGCGGTTCGTTCCGTTAATCCATCAAGCCACTGTTGCGGCTCATTGGTCTTCTCTTGCAAGTGTAAGGGCCGGGATGGAGACGAGGAAGCCCAAGGGGGAGCTTTCCTCAAGGTTCGGCCACTCTCTTAATAGTATGCGCTCTTCTGAGGGGGACTCCATCTCACGACGTGAGATACAACGGTTCTCAACGAGCTTCCGCATCCGTATAGAGATTCGACGACGCAGACGTTCAAGAAGTCAGCGAAGCGTTATCTGGATAACGGTCTTCTAGCAAGCCATTATTATTCAATTGATTACAGAGATTCGACGCGTCTCTCGGACGCCCGATTCACTCTCCCGCCAGCGTTTCCAGAAGCGCATCAAAATCCTCCAGCCGTGAGTATTCGATAATCACTTTGCCTCGTCCGCTGTGGTCTTCGATGTGAACTTTGAGCCCAAGGGCTCGCTGCAACCGCTCCTGAACCTCGCGAATATTGGGATCGACCGGAGATTCAGGCTTCGATTCCTTCTTCGCAGCCCGCTCAGGGTGAAGCAGACCTTGAACATAGCTCTCTGTTTGGCGAACGGAAAGCGAAAGATCCATCACTCGCTTCGCCGCCTTCTCCATCTCCTCAAAATGTTCAAAAGCGAGCAGAGTACGCGCGTGTCCGAAGCTCAGCTCGCCTGTCTCAACGCGCATCTGAATCGACTGAGGCAGCTTCAGCAGCCGCAGGAAATTTGCGACAGAGGCCCGATCCTTCCCTGTGCGGATGGCCATCTGTTCCTGCGTCATGTGGAACTCACGCGAGAGCCGCTCGAAGGCCCGCGCCTGCTCCATCGGGTTCAGGTCGCCGCGCTGCAGGTTTTCGACGATGGTGATTTCCATCGCTTGTTCGTCGGAGACCTGGCGCAGAATCGCGGGAATGGTCTTCTTACCGGCCAGCTCCGAGGCCCTCCAACGGCGCTCCCCAGCAATCAGCTGAAAACGTCCGTTGGCCAGCGGCCGCACCAGCACCGCCTGCACGACACCATTTGCAGTAATGGAGGCCGCCAGCTCAGCCAACTGTTCCTCATTCACGTGCGAGCGGGTTTGGAAGGGATTCCGATCAATCTGATCCAGAGGAATCTCGAGAGGCTTGCCGCCTTCCGACTCTTTGGCAGATGGAGCGGGGGCGGATGGAACACGAGGCAGCAGGGAATCCAGACCCTTGCCAAGAGCTCTGCGTTTAACGTCGGTGGCGGCGGTAGTCATCGCTTCACAATCCTCTTGCTCCTAAGTGCGTTGGGAGCTCACAAATCGCTCATTATATTTATGTTCCGAAATCTATAGAGGTCAGTTGTAACGGCCGCATTCAGGATTTTGGAACACTCTCGGCACGCGTGACAATCTCAGCCGAAGCAGGTCCTTTTCTACGCGAGACCTCGATCCCATTGCGCGCCAGAAACTCTCCAGCGAGCTCAAAATAGGCCTCGGTTCCCCGCGAACGAGGATCGTAGAGAGCCACGGGCTTGCCGTGACTTGGCGCCTCAGCAAGCCTGACGTTGCGTGGAATTACCGTGCGGAAGAGCCTCTCACGGAAATATTCGCGCAAGGTATCAGTCACTTGCTGGGCAAGATTTGTACGGTCGTCGTACATCGTCAGCAACACGCCTTCAATCGTGAGCGCCGGATTGAAGTTGGCCTTCACCCGCTCCAGGGTCGAGATCAGCTCGGAGATCCCCTCCAACGCGAAGTACTCCGCCTGCATCGGCACGATCAGCGTGCTGGAGGCGCTGAGAACGTTCAACGTCAGCAAGTCGAGCGCTGGAGGACAATCCAAAACGATCAAGTCGTAGCTGTTCTGGATTGGCTCCAGCGCGCGGCGCAAGCGAAGTGCTCGATCTTCCGCTCCAGCCAGCTCAATGTTCGCACCGGTGAGGTTTTTCGATCCGGGAAGAAGCGAAAGGAGAGCCACGTCTGTCGGCAGAATCACCTGCTCGGCTGGGGAATCCCCCATCAGCACGTCGTAAATCGACCGCCGGTTGTCGTCTCGTTGAAAGCCCAGGCCCGAGGAGCAGTTCGCTTGCGGGTCGCAGTCCACCAGCAGGACCCTGAGGCCCTCGATCGCGAGACAAGCTGCTAGATTGATCGCGGTGGTGGTTTTTCCGACTCCACCTTTTTGGTTGACGATGCCAAGTATCTTGCACATGGGATTTCAGAGTAAAGGGAAGGACGCTTTGAGGATAGGCCGCTTGCATTGTGGAGAACCCAGCGATGCTGTGGAAAGTCTCGCGGGCCGTGAGAGGCAAGAGCTCGGCAAACCCTTGCAGAGCAAGTGGTTCAGGACACCCATTGCTGCGCTGCCTTTTTGCGACGGATTGACTCAATTGGTGGAAAACTTTTCTGAAGTCGGGCGAAAAAACGATGCCGATCATTGCGATTTTCTGCGTTGTTCCAATCCGAGACTTCGACCATTTCGGTCTGTGGGTCGGCTTGTTCCACGTGGAACGAATCCCGTATCGGGCTTGAATCCCGAAAAGGTTTCACGTGGAACACCCTTGTTCGGCAAAGCTTACGGGACTACAATTCCCGCAGCCTTTCTTCAGAGAATCTCTCAACAGCTGTCACACAGCCGGTCGCGCACCGCCTTATCGGTGGGAGGCTCTCGATGGAAGTAAGAGCTGAATCTTCTCCAAGCCCGTTCCTTGATGACTCCGCCAGCAATGCTGACGAAAACCGCGTAAGCCTCATAAATGCCGTCAACCGCGGTCATCTCGAGCCCTTACTCGAACGCCATATCGCTTGGATCTTCAATCTGTCGCGGTCCCGCCGCGATCTTTACGAGTACCTTCGCGACAACTCTAGCCTTGTCAATCAGGACAATGATGTAAATGCGCCCGTAAAACCCGTGCCTTCATTCAGGGGGGCCTTGTTGACCTAAACAAACTTGAATTCACCCAGGTTCATCTCCGCAAAGTTCGGGAGGTTGCAGCCAGCATTTACCGCGGTCACCCGTTTTATGAGCCAGCAGAACAAGCAAAAAATCGTGCGCCGGGTCCTGCCGATGTTCACGATCTAGACTGCTTCCGACAAGCATAGGGGTAAGATGGACACGTCAAATGTCTTCATCGGGAAAGCCTCAGTTCCCACAGCGGATGAGAACGCCACTGTCCTGGGAAAGACCGCTGTGTTGTGGGAGGAGCTGGGCGACTGGTTCGGCGAGCAGTGGGTCACCGGTCAAGAGTGGACGTTTTACTCTTCCAAGGCCGGCTGGTCGCTGCGCCTCAAAGTCAAGACGAGTTCTATCTCTCCCCCGCTCTGGCTGCTTCCGCGGCGCATTTATCTTTGGCGACAGGGCGGTTACCGCGGCGCGCTAGAGCGATCTCTCCAAAACGATGCTTAAACTCTTCGACGAGGCACCGCGCTACACGGAGGGAACCGGCCTTCGTCTGACGGATCAAGCTGCGAAGGACCTCGCGGCAGTCCGCAGACTGGCTCTGATCAAGCTAGCGAAATGATCCTTCGCTCGCCTAGCGCCAGCACGCGCTGATTACCTCCAACTGGCCGAGGATCGCCGGACCAGGAGAAGTCCGATCCCGCGGCGTCCCTCAACCTCTCCAACTGAGCAGTCGTGGTCATCAGCGCCAGCCAGCCTCCAGGCCTGACCAGTCGGCCAGCCTCATCTACAGCTGTCTCCATTTTGTCGACGGCTCGAAGCGTCACGCAATCGAAGACGGAATCGAGCGATTCTGCGCGGCCAGAATACACCTTCGCGTCGATCTTGAGGGTCCGTACAACCTCGTTGAGAAAAGCTGCCTTCTTGCCCTGCGACTCAGCCAGGGTCACTGAGATCTCCGCACGACAGAGCGCAATCGGAACTCCGGGAAATCCAGCGCCCGACCCGAAGTCCAACAACGTCGCGATTCCGCTAGGCAACGCGCGGGCGCAAATGATCGACTCGACAAAATGCCGAGACAGAATACTCTCCTCATCTCGGATTGCCGTCAGATTCAAGCGCGCATTCCAGCGAATAAACAGCGAAAGATATTCTCCAAATCGTCGGGTAAGAGCATCATCCAACTTGTCGAGGCCAGCGTCCGCGAGCAAGTTATTGAGCCGAAGCCCCGCTGAATCCTCCCTCTCGCTCACGATCGCGCGACCGACTCCTCAATGGGCCGCGGTTGCCAGACCGCCGCCGCTTGCACAAACGCCGCAAAGATCGCCCGCGAAAAAGCGCTCTCCGAGTAGGTTCGCTCAGGATGCCACTGCACGCCCACAACGAAGTGGCCCGTCGATGGCACCTCAACGGCCTCCACCACATCGTCCCCCAGAGAGACTGCGCTGACCAAAAGGCCGTCGCCGGCCCTCCGTATTGCCTGGTGATGGCTGGAGTTGACTTGAGGTTCAGCTGGAGAATCCCGTGGAATCAAGCTCGCCAGCCGCGACTCCGAAGTAATTCTCACCCGGTGCGCTTCTACAACCTCACGACCGGGCCGGTGGTTGACGCCGGTCTGCAGATCCTGGACGAGCGAACCGTTCATCCATACGTTCAAGCTTTGTGTGCCGTGACAGATTGCGAGGATGGGCTTGTGAAGGTTGAAGGCCTCTTGCAGGAGCAATTCGTCCACTGCTGTGCGGGCGACATCGGCTTCTCCGCACTCTGGAATGGGATCTTCACCGTATCTCTGTGGGTCAACGTCAAACCTGCTTCCGGGTAGCAGTACGCCCTGCACACCGGCAAGCAGCCGTGCTACGCGATCCTGCGGCTCATGCAGCGGAACGATAATCGGGGTCGCACCGGCAGAACGGAGGGCCGCAAGATACGGCGGCAGTGACCGCTGATTGTAGTCTGAATCGCTGCTCGTCGGCTCGGGAATTACGATGTGGACGCACATGGCAGGAACAGTCATATCACACAAACGTTACACTGCGATAGTCGTGTCAAGTACGTAGCTAATCCCCCGAACCCACAGCCTCAACAGCACACCATCCCGCGCTTGGATCCTCCCATGCCCAAGGTAACTGGTCGTGCCAAGCCGCTCAGTACCGACGGAAGAGCAAAGGTTATGGAATAATTTTAAAGTTCCGCTAATGCCACTAACTGAATGACGCCAATAGGCCGATAGGGAATCGTCTGTTTAGCTCGCAGGCGGTGCCGGTGCTAACGCTACTCGACTCTGATCATCTTCCGAGGCGGGTTTCCGGGGTTTGGCCGGCGCGGTTCTAAAGCTGATCGTTTGCTCGTGCGCGAAGCCGGGGACGGGACTCCGGCTTGAGGATTGGACAGTATGACCCGTGACGAGGATCAGGTGGAGAGGAAGACTCGCCCAAACATGTCGAAGGGACACGCAGATGCCCCGGAAGCTTTGGGAGGCTGAGTATGTCGGTTGACGAAGTTGTCAAAAGTCGAACGATCGCAGACTCTGCTCTTGCAACCATGCAGAGGCTTGAGGTTCCTGCGTCGCCGGCCAACTACGCCATCTGGTATGAGTATCACGCCGGCCAGAGTCCGAATCTGCAGCGAACCATTGACGTTCTTATCTCCAATGACGCGTCCTTCAACGAAAGCACGCTGCAAGATCTCTACGCGACCTTCTTCTCTTCCGCAAAAGAAGCCCAGGCAGTGCGCGAGACCTCAATGCATGCTCTGAAAACCCTGCAGGAGATCGTTGGCGTTGCAGATTTGGCCAGTGACGACGCTCATGACTTCGGCAACACGTTGCGGGGTATTGCTTCAAATGGACTGGGACGGAGCCTGGGCAATCTAAAAAACCTCATTGAAGACCTCGTTGAAGAGACCCAGAGCATGGCCGGCCGAAGCGAGTACGTCGGACTCCGCATGCGCGAGTCTGCGGGCAAGATCGAAGCTCTCGAACGCAACCTCGAAAATGCCATCCTCGACTCCACACTGGATGGCCTGACAGGAGTCTCGAACCGCAGAGCCTTCGATAACGTGATCCGCAGGCTGGCCGGCGAAGCTATGAATAGCGGCGACGATCTGGCCATGCTGATGATCGATATCGATCATTTCAAGAGGGTCAATGACACCTGGGGACACCAGACCGGCGATACGGTGCTTCGCTACCTGGCCATGACCCTGCAAAAGGCCGTTCGCGGCGGCGATCATGTGGCTCGCTATGGGGGCGAGGAGTTTGCCGTGATCTTGCCCAGAACAGACGGAGAGGCAGCCGTGAGCGTCGCGGAGAACATTCGCACGGCTCTGGCCAAAGAGCCGTTGACGCTCGACGTGACTCCGCCCCTGACGCCCATCACGGTATCAATCGGGGCCGCCTGCTACGAGCCGGGAGATCCTCTGGCCGATTGGGTTGGAAGAGCCGACGCAGCTTTATACAGCGCAAAGAGGGATGGTAGAGATCGTGTTGAACTCAACTAATGGTGGAGTTGAAGGAGGGGCCGCTTCCAACGCGATGCCCGGGTTGTGTCTACTCGTCGACGATTCCTCGCTGGTGAGGAAGATCGCGCGGAAGATCTTCATTGGTCTTGGCTTTGAGACCGATGAGGCTGAGAATGGGCAGGTCGCTCTGGAGAAGTGCCAGAGGCGCATGCCCGATGTCGTTCTGCTCGATTGGAATATGCCGGTCATGGATGGCTTGGAGTTCCTCAAGTCCTTGCGCCACACCGAAGGCGGAAGACAACCGGCGGTGATCTTCTGCACCACCGAGACCGACGTCGACCACATTCAACGGGCCCTAGCCAACGGAGCCAACGAGTATCTGATGAAGCCGTTTGATCAGGATTCGTTGGTCGCCAAGTTGGATATGGTGTACTACCGAAAATAGGTGCGCAGATCCTATGTCATCTGTGCTTCAGTTGCTCAGTACCGCGGAGAAGCCATCTTCCTCGGACTGAGCCTGCGCGTTCCGCCGAATGCGCAACTGTTCAATGGCCGCCCGCAGCCGGTCTGTCAGCTGATCGCTCTCGCGCAGAGTCATTCCTGTAGTCTCGATCGGCTCACCAACGCGCATTGTCACTTCTCCCGGATAAAGATGGCGGGTGTGGATGGGAAGCAGGTCGTAGACTCCGCTCAACGCGATTGGCACGACCGGGACCTGAGCCCGAATCGCAAGATAGGCCGCTCCTGAAAGAAATGGCTTCAGCTCACCGTCCGCAGTCCGACCACCCTCCGGGAAGACAAAGAGCCTCATGCCCGAGCGCAGCGCTCTTGCTCCGGCAGCCAGGCTGGAGAGAGTGGCTCGGGGATTCCCAGTGTCGATCTGAACCTGTCCTGAACGACCTAAGTACCACCCTATGAACGGGATAGTCCAGAGTTCCTTGCGAGCAAGGATGCGAAACTGAAAGGGCAGCGCGCTGAAGATCACCGGAGTATCCATGTAAGAGGTGTGGTTGGAGGCGTAGACGGCTACCGGGTACGCGCGCAGATTCTCCGCGCCGAAGACCCTGAGCTTTGCCCCGGAGGCCCACACACAAGCCCGGGCCCAGATTCGCGCAATGCGGTGCTGCACATTGCCCTTCTTGTCGAAGAGTGAGGCCAGCAGAGCGAGGCTTCCGAAGAGCGCCGTAATCACCACAATCGCCGGCAAGTGAATAATGTTCGTGCGCCAGCGGTAGGTCCACGGAAGCGGATTCGGTCGTCGCCGTATCATTCCACTACTCCCAACTCTGAGTTCAGCAGCAGGGACCGCGCCTCGCCGACAAGATAGATGGAGCCGGAGATGACAACTACTCCGCCTTCTCCGAGTTCCGCAGCCAACATCATAGCCTCAGTGATTGACGCCGCTCGAACCGCCCTGGCGCCGGTCGACCGTGCCGCAGCCTCCAGGTCTTCCGCCGCGGCTGCTCTGGCCGAGTGGATCGGCGCCAGAATCACCTGCTCAAAAAGCGGAAAGAGAATCTGAGCCATCTCTGCCGCGGGTTTGTCGCGCAAACAACTGAAGATTAACGTCCGCGGCCTCCTGGATTCAAGGCCACTCAATCCGGCGCGCAGCGCCCAGGCACCCGCGGGGTTGTGTGCCACGTCGAGAATCCACTCGACGCGAGGGGTCTTAATTCGCTCCAGCCGGCCTGGCCAACGAGTCTGGCGAATCCCAGCGGCTATTGCCGCCGGTGTAACGGGAAAACGGTGCGCCGACTTCAGCTCGACCGCCGCTGCAATCGCCAGCGCTACATTTCTCTGCTGGTGAACGCCGCGAAGCGGGCTGGCCACCTCAATGGGCTCACCCAGCGCCTCAACATAATACGAATCGAATGCACTCCCACCCTGCGCCGGCATGTACTCCGCCGCATTGATTCCACGCACCGCAAGCTTTGTCGCCGCCTCGCCAAGGGCTTGGTTCGCCTCGGGGTGTTGCGGCAGAGTAATTAGTGTTCCACCTCGACGGAGAATTCCGGCCTTTTCCCGCGCAATCTCGCCGATCGTCGAGCCCAGCCACTCGGTGTGGTCGAGCGAAATGTCGGTGATGACTGAGATCAATGGATCGACAATGTTGGTAGCATCCAGTCGCCCGCCCATTCCCACTTCCAACACCGCGACGTCTACCTCGGATTCGGCAAAGAAGACCAGTGCCAGTGCAGTCAGAAGCTCAAAAAAGCTGGGAAGCTGGGGCAGCCTGCCATCTTCCATAAGCTTCTTCGCGACGCCGAGAACATGAAAGAAGAGTCTCCCAAAGTCCGCGTCGCCGATCTCCCCTTCTCCAATGCGGATGCGCTCGTTCACCCGCGCCAGATGCGGCGATGTATAGAGGCCGGCGCGCATGCGGGAAGCTGTCAAAATCGAGGCCAGCGTCGACGCCGTGGAGCCTTTGCCGTTTGTCCCCGCAATGAGCACCGAGGGAATCCGCCGATGCGGATTGCCCAACTCGCCCAGCAGCACACCGATCTCATCCAGCGAGAACTTTCGCCTGGGCTGACCTGTCTGGGCATAAAGCTCAGGTACCATGGCGTTCAGCTGTTCGATGGCTTCTCGATAGGTCATGAAGCTATAAGTATAAAAGCCTCATCCCTCGCGCGCGGATCGGCTTCAGTTGCGCAACAGCAGTTGAAGTGCCCCGCGTGCGTTTTGCAGGCAGGCACGCGCCTCATCTTCCGACAGCAGGCCCTGATGTACCGCCTTTTTGCCTGAATCATTCACCAGATTCGCGACTCGGGGAAGATCCGCGTCGAAGCCGGTCATCCGGAGATTGTTATTTACTTCATGGAGCAGATTGCCCAGCGTGGCCGCGCTCCGGTAGCGCGTTCGTATCTGGCGTGTAAGCCCTGCCGGCAGCTTCTGCTTGATTGCTTCTTCGAGCACCGACCGGCACATCACCGCGCAAGCCGTGAACAAGCCGAAGAAGTAACAGCGTGTCGCCTCATCCAGGTACCGGTCAGCCTCCTCGGAACTAGGAGCGGCGACCACACATTCGCGCAAATGTGTCGCTCGCACCACAGCTGGCTCTACCATTTCCAACAACTCAAGGGCAAACGCCGTCCGCAGCAGGTCGTTCTGTTGTGCATCGAGTGCCCGCTGAACCTCCTGCCATGCCGGCGCCGGGCCTTCAAATCCGGCATACTGCAGCTTTGTGAGCGAAGTGAGCCGCTGGCGCGCGTGCTGGATGAAGCCCTGCTGCATCTCCTGAGCCAGCATTCGCCACCCGGCCACAAACGCCCCGGGAGCCCGCTTGTACCGAGCCCAAAGCTCCTCGTAAACGATGGTGGGAAGCGCCTCATGCAACTGCGCAAACCGTCCTGTCCTGGCCAATTCAGCGATGGCATCGCAGAACTCTCGGCCCGGCGTGTCCGCAGAGGACATCTGCAGCAGATGATCTTCCAGCCGTCCTATGTCGATGCCCACGATCCCAACCCCCACCGGACAAGTCTAGGACCTCGGTAAACCAACCTCAATGCCAAGACCGCTCGTCTTCCATCTCTCGTGTTGAAATGGGAACTCAAACCTCTCGCCAAGCGAACCCGGGAAACGACCGCGCATCGCCGTGCGAGTACACCTCTTGCTTGATTTCACCACGCTCTCAAAAAGCTCACTCTGTGGATCGTCCGCACTTTCCAACTCCTTGCCCCATGCACCTCCGGACACCCTTTTCACACAAATCATCCGCTTTACACAGCCCGATTCTCGTCCCCTCTGGGAATCTCGGGAAACTAGCATCGTTTCACCCCCTCCCGACCTCAGATTTCCAAAACTCCTCAATTACACAGCCGTGATTTAGAAATCGGCGCTGCTCGCCAACTCCTTCCCAGCAAAGACATTCACCCCAATTTCCACTTTTCCGGGCCGAACGACGGGTACTTCTATCTTTTTACTTAGATTCTTATTCCTTTTCCTCTCTCCCGTCAGACCTACTGACGTCCAGCGAGCCTCTTGTTCCGCTCACGCGTTGCCGTGGCGCTCTGCATCGTCTAACCGGTACCGCAGCGCTCGACAATTCAGAGAAGAGCCCTGGTTTTCCACGCGCACAGGAACGCGAAGGTGAATACAATCAGGAGGAAGAGAAGATAGGCGCTTCCACCAACCGGCAAGTTGTTGTAGAGTGTGGCCAGCGCAGAATCTGCTCTTTCAGGTGTTTTCTTCGGTAGCCGCAGGGCGGGGGTGGGTCTATGTCGATCGTCGAAACTGAAGTGGAGAAACCGGCCGCGCAGGGGGCAGCAATGGAAATTACCGTTACCCGTCAGGAACTGGTCAAGGAACTCACGGCCACGCAGAGCGTCGTCGAGCGCAAGACCACGATTCCAATCCTATCGAATTTTCTCATAGAGGCCGACACCGACCGGGTCAACATCACCGCGACCGACCTCGACCAGGCGATGCGCACGAGTGCAGCCGCCAAGGTTAAGAAGGCGGGTGCTTGCACCATCCCCGCCCGCAAGCTCTACGACTACATCAAGCTTTTGCCCGACGGCGACATCTCGATCAAGCTTCTCGACAATCACTGGGTGCAGATTCGTTCTGGCCGCTCCAATACCAAAATGGTCGGCATGGCCCGCGCAAATTACCCGCAGGTTCCTGAGTTTCCTGCCGTTGCCGCTACCGGCATCTCGGCCGTGGCGCTCAAGACACTTATCAATCGCACGATCTTCGCCATATCCAACGAAGAGTCCCGTTACACGCTCAACGGCGCTCTGCTGGTTATCAAAGCTGAGTCGCTGGCAATGGTAGCCACAGACGGCCACCGGTTGTCATACGTTGAAAAGCCCAACGAGACCCTTGAAGGCATCAGCGGCGAAAAACGTGTCCTGATTCCCCGCAAGGCCCTCCAGGAGCTGCAGCAGTTACTCTCCAACTCCGAGGTCGAAAAGGTTGAATTCGCCGACGACGAGCACACCCTCTTCTTCCGCGTCGGCCACCGCACCTTGAGCACACGAAAGCTCTCCGGCCAGTTCCCCAACTTCGAAGCCGTGATGCCTCGCGACAACACAAAATTCGCCGTCGTCCGGTCCAGCGAGCTGGCATCGGCAATTCAACGCGTCGCCCAATTCGCCGATGAGCGCTCCGGCGCGATCCGCATGCGGTTGGAGAGCAATGAGCTCAAGGTCAGCTCAAGCTCGACAGAATCCGGTGAGAGCGAAGACACGATCGACACTCCTTACTCGAGCGACCCGATTGCGGTCGGATTCAACTCTACATACATTCTTGACTTCCTCAAGGCTCTCAACAACGAGGGCGAGGTCCGCCTGGAGTTCAAGGACTCCCAGTCCGCCGGCCAGATGCGCCCCGAAGATCCCGACGCCGAGTACAAGTACCGCTACGTGCTGATGCCGATGCGGATCTGAAAAGCGACGGTCTATAAAGCTCCTGGATTTTCAAATTCCGTGGCTGACGGGCACGATTCTGCCGCAATGGGAAACATGAATGTGAACAAAGAAAGGGGCGGCCGGTTGCCGGCCGCCCCCTCTGCGCAGCAACGATTTCCTAGAAGGAGATTCGGAGGTAAAACCGGGTGTGACGGTTGCCCCCGTACAGGGGCGCGTATTCAGCAAATGTTGCGTTACCAAAGCCGCCGGCGGTATAGGGAATGCCATAGATGAGGCTTGTCAGCGTAGAGTAGCCACTGCTGAATCCGGCATTGCCCACCGAGAAATTGCTGTGATTGAAGATATTGAAAAGCTCGCCGCGGAAGTCCAGCGTGGCGTGTTCCCAAAGTTTAAAGGAACGATTAATGCTCATGTCCCAGGTCTGGTAGCCGGGACCGATCAGATTGTTGCGGCCGACGGTGTCACTGGGGCGCGTGCCATAGGCAGGGACGATCCAATGGACTTGCGAAGGGGTGACCACGTGGCAGGGATCGTTGGTATACCAAAGTTCGCTGCCTTCGCAAAGGCCACCGTCGGAGGTGCCATAGAACCATGAGTCGTCAAATGCGTAGGTCTGCAGTGGCGCCTTGGGGTTACCGATAACGGGACGATCGTTGCTAATTCCGTCTCCGTTGACGTCATAGCCGACTTCCACGTTCTCGGGCGACCCGCTCTGGAACTGCGTAATCCCGGCGATACTCCAGCGATTGGCGATGTTGCCGAGAACCTTCATCGATCCCTCGGTGTGCCAAATCGGAGGCGTCCAAACGTACGACAGCACCAAGCGCTGACGGTGGTCGTAAGCCGAAAGGCCGTAGTCCACGCTCTTGCGAGGAACAGGATAAGAGGCGCTGCCGTAAGTGGATTGACCGGCGTTGGAGTCGGTAAAGATCTCTGAGACGTCATCCTCCGCACGGCCATAAGTATATGAGGCGCGGAAGAGAAGATGATGGCCCGACATATGATCCAACTCGGCCCAGAGGGCGTTGTAGTTCGAGTCGCCGGAGTTGTCGCGGACCGCGATCCGGCCGCGGCTATTGATGAGCCGGGCAGCAGAGAAGAAGTCGTTCACATATGGGTTGAACTCGGTAGTGCCGAAGAGATGCTCTCCGCGTTCGCCCACATAGCTCGCTTGGAGCGTAAATGCACCCGGCAACTCCTGCTGCACACCTAGGTTCCAGTGGAAGGTCTCCGGGGCCAGCAAATGATCGGAGATCGGCTCGGCAAAGTTGGTTGGCAGCGGAGAGTGGTTTAACGCGCTGAACTGGGTTGACCAGGCGGCGATGCCGCGTGGAAGCGTAGCGGAGGGATTGCTGATGATCTCGGGCGATGCGGTGTTGGGCGCGGCGGCCTGAGTGTTGTCGGCAATGTTGGTGAACAGCACGTCATAAAAGACTCCGCCGCCACCGCGAAGCACCGATTTGTGGCTGCCAAGAATCGAGGGACTGTAGGAGATGCCAAAACGCGGGCCCCACTGTGTCCCATCCGAGCGCTGCTGGTCATTGCAAGTTACACCGGTGGTTGGGAAGCAGGACGGGTTGGAGTAATCGATGCCCGGATAGGGGATGGTGGACGCATTGAATGGCGCGCCGTTGTACTCATAGCGGAGACCGAAATCGATACTCAGATTTGACCGAGCCTTCCAAGTGTCCTGCCCGAAGTAGTTTTGCGAGAGCAGCCGCGGCCGGGCGATGGGGCTGCCGAAGTTTTGACTGATCGTTCCCTTGCCGGCGTAATCGTCGAGGAGGTTGGCCAGACCAGCGTAACCGCCGGCGACATCCAAATAGCCGATTGTGCCGTAAAAGTTGAAGGGGATCTCGTCCCTGACCCGGATGTCAGCGATGTCGAAGCCCACCTTGAAGAAGTGCCGACCGTGCGTCCAACTCAAGGAATCCTGAAATTGAACGGTGTTATGGAAGCGTCCCTGCGGATCGGCATCCGGGATGCCGTAGCCGGTTAAGTTGCTGACGGAGAGGATGGGTAACCCGAAGAGCGGATTCGAGGTTGTGGTGGAGGGCAAACCAAAGGTAAAGCCTATGCGGCCATAGGAGGCACGAAACTCATTGAGCAATGCCGAATTGAAGGTGTGCGTTTCCACGATACCTGCGTTGTGCGCAGTGCCGTTCTGGTCTGTGTCAAAACCCGGCAGCTGGCCAGGACTATTGAAGAAGTCCACGGGCGTCTCAAAGGAGGTGCGGATGTAACGCAGGCTCAGCGTATCCTTAGTGCTCGGAATATAATCGCCCTTCAGGTCCAGTTCCGGGGAATTGCTCGGGGTTCCCACACTGCGTACCGCGCTTCCAACTTCGACGTTGCCGCGATTCGTGCCTTTTGCAGGATCTATGCCGAGCGGGATCTCCGTGGTACCACCCAATGATGCGAGCTGCGCGGGATCTCCAACCAAAGTGCCAAACCCCGCGACAAGGTTGGTCAGGCGGGAGGAGGCAGTGTCAGGAAAGAGGGTCGGAAGAGCTTTGAGAGTGGCGAAACCGGCAGCCGAGGGCACGAGCAGCGGATTGCCATTTGCCGTGGACCGGTAGTTGTCCCACTGGTAGGAGCCGAAGAAGAAAAGCTTGCCCTTGATGACGGGGCCACCGATAGAGAAGCCGAATTGATTTTCGCGATATAGGCTCTTGGGAATGTCATTGCGCACATCGTAATGGTCCGTAGCGTCGATCGAGGAGTTCTGCAAGCGTTCGAAGACCGAGCCGTGGAATTGATTGGTGCCGCTCTTGAAGATCAGGTTCGAGACCGATCCGGCGCCGTGGCCATATTCGGCGGTGTAGTCGTTCTCGATAATGATGATTTCTTTTTGGGCTTCAATGTTCCCCGGCTGCAGACCCTGGCCCATGATTCCGGCGTCGTTGTTGTCCTGGCCCTCGATGAGAAAGTTGTTGGCGCGCGGCCTTCCGCCGCCGACCGCGAAGTTGACTCCGTTGCTGAATGCACCCTGTTCGGCGGAGGTGACACCCGGAAGTGTGAGCGCCGTCTGATAAGCGCTCAGGCTGTTCAGCGGCAGGCTCGAGATCTCTTCCGAGCCGATGATACCGCTGATCTGCGCGTTATCAGTGTCCAGGTTGCTGTTGTCGGCAGAGACCTGCACCACATCGTGCGCACCACCGAGCTTGAGAGTCACATCGCTAGTCGTGACAACCGAGGCAGGGATAACGAGGTCTTTGATTTCAGCTTGTGCAAAGCCGGTCGCGTTGACCGCGATCGAGTAGGTGCCAGGAAGAATCGACTCGATGCGGTACGTCCCATTGCGGATGGTCACAGCGGCGTGCGTTGTTCCGGTCTCGACAGATTGAATACTGACTGACGCGCCTACGATGGCCGCCCCGCTTGGGTCATTAACAGTGCCCGTCAGGGTTCCATTCGAGGTTTGCGCCGAGGCAACTGGCGGGGCCAGGGTTAAGGTCACCAGACCCACGCTCATCAACGAGCCGATTATCAGCGTCCGGAACAGCTTTGTATTTGTGATCATGCGCTTTTCCCTTCCGAAAGGTTGAAAACGTTGAACCGCGCTTGCAATTTGCAGGAGACTGGAGAACTAAATCTAGACGATTCGAAGACTCAGACTCCGCCGATGCGGACTAGCGGCCCCCCTCTGAGTAGAATCACCATTGATTCGCTGGTGCAATTCCATCTCCAATCGAGCAAGGAGGTTTCAATTCGCAGTAAGTCATTGATTTCATTTGAGAAATATAATACCAGAGAAAGAATCGACGCAGGTCAGCTCAACCGAGAGCCCACAAAACAGCCATTTTTCCGTAGCGAACCTGGATCGAGATATGAATAAAGGGATAACTACAGATTTTCGTAGTCGCCGTTGGGGACCATCGGGTCTACAGGATCTACCCGGCTTGCAAGAATCCCAACGCGCGAGTCAGGTAGGTTTTCAAATCCCGCCGGTGGACTACTGCGTCGAGAAAGCCCTTGTCAAGCAGGAATTCTGCGCGCTGAAAGCCCTCAGGGAGCTTTTGCCGGATGGTCTGTTCGATCACACGGGGGCCTGCGAAGCCGATTAGAGCGCCCGGTTCCGCAATGTTCAGATCGCCGAGCATGGCGAAGCTGGCCGTGACGCCGCCGGTTGTAGGATCGGTGAGGACGCAGATGTAGGGCACTTTCGCATCGTCCAACTGCGCGAGAACTGTCGAGATTTTGGCCATCTGCATGAGACTCACTACGCCTTCCATCATGCGCGCTCCGCCAGAGGCAGCGACGACGATCAGCGGCATGCGGCCGACTCTCGCCCGGTCCACCGCACGAGCGATGGTCTCGCCGACTACCGCGCCCATCGAGCCACCTATGAATCCGTATTCCATTGCGCTCAGCACAACGGAATGCGGCCCGAGTTGGCCGACCGCATTCAGGACCGCGTCGTCCAAACCGGTTTGTTCATGAGCCGCACGGAGGCGCTGCTTATAGGGCTTCACATCGGAGAAGTTCAAGGGATCGGTCGAGCGCAATCCTCCGTCGACCAACTCGTAGCCGGGCTCGAGCAGAAGCTCGATTCGTCGTCGCGCGCCGATTTTGAAGTGATGCTGGCACTTGGGGCAGACGTTCAGATTGGCCTCGAGCTCCGCCTTCCAGACGACCGCCCGGCAGCCGACGCACTTGATCCACAAACCCTCAGTGCGAACGCGGGACTCTGCCCCCTTTGGGCCGAAACCATATTCGCCACCTTCACGCTTGAACCAGGACATTGAACCTCTTCTTGAAGCTGCGGCGCGAAGCCAGCCGTTATTGTCTCGCTATAAACTAATCTGTTTGAAACAGGGGAACAGTAAGCAGAAGGTCAGAGACAATCCGCTTCTAGAATTCTATGCCACGCTGCGCGAGAATCCCCTTCGAATAAGCGTGTTTCACCTCGCGCATTTCGGTTACGGTGTCGGCCAGCTCCACCAACAGGGGATGGGCATTGCGCCCGGTGAGGATCACGTGCACCATCTCAGGCCGGCCGCGCAGTGCCTCGGCCACCGTGGCGGCGTCCAGCATTCCGTAGCCGATGGCGTAGTTAACTTCGTCCAAGATCACCATGTCCCACTCTCCGCTGTAGATTGCTTCGCGCGCTTCAGCCCAGGCGGCCTCAACCAGGCGGATGTCTTCCGGGTCAGTCTCGGCGCCGCCGACCTTCACGAAGCCGCGTCCCATCTGCTTCATTACGAATTTACCGTCGAAGGCCTGCACGGCGTCCAGCTCGCCGTAGTGCCAGGAGCCCTTGAGGAACTGGAGCATCAGCACGCGCATTCCATTGCCGACGGCGCGCAGGGCTGTGCCCATGGCGGCAGTGGTCTTGCCCTTGCCGGGGCCGGTGTTGATCAGGATCAGTCCTCGCCGAGAATCGGTCATAGAGCTTCAGTGTCCCGAGTGATACGGGTGGCCAGTCAAAATTGTATATGCCCGGTAGAGCTGCTCAGCCACCACCAATCGGGCCAGAGCGTGGGCAAGGGTCATCGGACCTAGTGAGAGCAGGAGATTCGCTCGTTTACGGGCATCGTCGGACCATCCATTGGCAGGGCCGACCGCGAAGACTACCTGCTGGCTCCCTTCGTCACGACGAGCGCCTAGCCACGCGGCGAATGCCTCAGAGCTCATTTGGCGTCCGCGGCTATCGAGCAAGGCGGCGACGGCGGGAGTGCGGCCATCGAGGCGTTTGAGCCAATCGAGGAACGCCTCTTCGGAGCGGAAAGCCTCGGCCTGACAGTGCGCAAAGGGTGAGCAGCGCTTGAGAAAATCCGCAGTTAGAACGTCTATCTCGTCCTTGGAGCGAGGCCGTGCGCCGATGTAAGCCAACGTGAGGTTCATGAAAAGGAGAGCCAGTGAATCCAATCTAGCATCGATCGGCGCAGGAGCCGAAGCTAGATGTGGCAGCTTGCCTGGCCTCGCTTTTCAAGGTAGCGCTGGTGGTACTCCTCGGCGCGCCAGAAGGTCTGGGCGGGCTCGATTTTGGTGACGATGCGCTTGGGTGCGAAGCGGCCCTCGGCGGTCAGTTGGTCGATCTTGGCGCGGGCCTGCGCCTCCTGCTGTGGCGAGTGGAAGAAGATGGCCGAGCGGTATTGCGTACCCCAGTCTGGGCCCTGGCGGTTGAGAGTTGTGGGATCGTGGAAGTTGAAAAAGGCATCAAGGAGCTTGTCGTAGCTGATGACGCTGGGGTCGAAATCGAGCTCCACGACCTCGGCGTGGCCGGTCTTGTCGGTGCAAACGTCTTTGTAGCCTGGCCGCTCCAGCGACCCGCCTTCATAGCCAACGGCCGTCGCCGACACGCCGGGGATCGCCGCAAAGGCCGCTTCCACTCCCCAGAAACACCCTGCGCCGAAGGTTGCTTTCTCTTGACTCATAGGTCATCAGATGCCGCGGACGGGTGTGCGGAGGCATTTTTGCGTGTGGGAGCCAGAGGTCATACGATTCCCACCCTTGGGACAAAAACGCGGCTAGTGTGGGGTCCTCTCTCGCGGAATTGCTCAAGGAGATTAATTGTTGCAGCAGATGCCATCACCGCACGGGGAGCCCTGGGCACAGCATGCTCCGGAGCCGCAGGAGCGAGGAGCCTCAAAGTGGCTGCTTCCCTTGGTGATGGCGCCCGCTCCGCCGCTCACCAGCCTGCGCACGTGACCGGAACACGCGGGGCAGGTTTCAATGACGGAATCGGACATCTTTTGCCGTCTCTCAAATCGTGATCCGCAGGCATCGCAGAGATAATCGTAAGCGGGCATTGGAGGCTCCTGGCCGTCGTCCGGTAGATGCTCTCATTATACAAACTTGCATGTGGCTTCGTATCGATGGGCCGCGGGCGCTCTTACTCGTACCGCAGGGCCTCGATCGGGTCGAGGTTGGCAGCCTTCCAGGCCGGGTAGATGCCGAAGAGCAGGCCGATGGCGCAGGAGACGGTAAAGCCGATCAGCACCCACATGGTTGAGAGTGTGGCCGGCAGCCCGAAAGGCAGAAAGTAAACGATCCACGTGATCACCGCACCGAGGAGTACGCCGACCACTCCGCCCACGGCGCAGAGAGTCACTGCTTCTGTGGTGAACTGAGTCAGGATGGTTCGTTTGGTGGCGCCCAGAGCCTTGCGGACGCCGATCTCGCGGGTGCGTTCCGTGACCGAGACGAGCATGATGTTCATGACTCCGACGCCGCCTACCATCAGTCCCACGCTGGAGACGGCTATCATGAACGCGACCAGACCGCCGGTAAGTTGGTCCCACAGTTTGGTGAGTGAGTCAGGCCCGAAGATCTCGAAGTTGTCCGGGTCCTCCACTTTGACCTTTCGGCGGATGCGGAGCAGCTCGCGGATCTCCTCCTGGACCAGCGCCTTGTTCTTCTGGTCGTCGTACTTGACGCTGACCCACATGTCTTTGTCTTCAGGATGCAGGCTGTGGAAGGTGCCAAGCGGAAAGTAGACCTGATTGTCATTTGGGTTTTTGCCGCCGCCGAAGATCTGCTTCTGCTTGTCGAGGACACCGATCACTGTATAGAGGCCGGTTTCGACATTTACTTCCTTGCCCACCGCTGGTTCGTTTCCGAAGAGATCCTCCCATGTGTCATGGCCAAGCACGCAGACATGGGCGTGCCGCTCGTCCTCGGCGTCGGTAAAGATGCGGCCCTCAATGACCTTGAGATCGTAGACAGCCGCAACCTGGGCCGTCGAACCCTGAAGAATAGTCCCGGCAACCTTCTTGCCGTTGTACTTGACGGAAACATCGCCCACGCGGAACTGGGACTTCACATGCTGAAAACCGCCCTCCGCCGCAACCACGTGAGGCAGCTGGCGCAGCGCCAGCACGTCGTCGATATTGAGCTTCTTGCGAGTCAGCTGCTCGGTGGTGGGACGCACGCCGATCACCGGCATATGAAAGACCCAGATGATGTTCGATCCCATCGAGGTGACAAAATCGGAGACGCGGTTATTGAGCCCGTTAATCACCGACGAGATCGCGATCACGGTCGTGACGCCGATGACGATGCCAAGGATCGTCAGACCTGAGCGTAGCTTGTTGGCCCTGAGGGTATCTAGAGCCATCTTGACGGATTCGCGTGTTTGTCCTTGCGCCATGTGTTGCTCCGCAACAGTGATCAGAGGTCACTGAACAGCCGCCTGTTTTACATCTCCGCTCTAAGGGCTACCACCGGATCAAGTTTGGCGGCTTTGCTGGCGGGGTAGACGCCGAAGAAGATCCCCACGCCGCCTGCCAGGATGAGTCCTAAAAACACCGCCCATACCGGTACGCTTGTCGGGAACCCAACGACAAGGGTAATGAGTTTGCCCACTCCCACCCCGCAGAGCACGCCGATTGCGCCACCGGTGATCGCCATCGTGCCGCTCTCGATGAGGAATTGCAGCAGTACATCGCGCTGGCGTGCTCCAAGCGCCTTGCGGACGCCGATCTCGCGAGTTCGCTCGGTGACCGAGACCAGCATGATGTTCATGATGACGACGCCGCCGACCACCAAGGAGATGGAGGCCAGCCCGAGCACGACCGTGGCAAAGATGCTGCTGATCTGCTTCCAGATATCGAGAAAGGTGTCGTTGGTCTCGATTTCGAAGTCGTCGGGCTGGTCGGGAGCGTCGTGACGCCGGGTGCGCATCAGCACGCGTGCCTGATCCTTTGCCCGCTCCATCACAGCAGCATCGCCGTTGGCCCGAGCGTAGATATCCACCGAGCTGTTGTAGCCATAGGTCTGCTGGTAGGTTGAGATGGGCACGGCCACCCAGTTGTCCTGCGATTGGCCCAGCGTCTTGCCCTGGCGATCACCCACCCCCACGATGGTGTAGGGGTTGCCGTCCACGCGGATCTCCTTGCCGATGGGGTCTCCGTCGCCCAGCAGATTATCAACGATATCGTAGCCCACGATTGCGTTGTGGGTGCCGTGGTCGTCATCGGCCTGTGTAAAGCCACGGCCCAGTGCAATGTCAATGTTATTGAGCCCGAACATCGTCCAGGTGTAACCGCGCAGGCCGGTGTTGTTGCTCGAGTGCCCGTTTGCGACGACATTGGCGTTAAAAGTAAAAAGAGCCGCGCCCACCTCCTTGCACTCCGTGCAAGTGTCGCGAACGGCCTCGTAGTCGTCCATGTGCAGGATCTTGCGCTTTGCGAAGCGGAAATAATCGTCCGCGGAGAAGATCACGCTAGACTTCTTGGTCACTGTGAAGACATCCGCGCCGTAGCCGGAGAGTTTGGTGGCTACGTATCTGTTGGCGCCAGTCACCAGAGTGATGACCATGATCACCGAGGCGACGCCCATCACGACGCCGATCAGCGTGAGGATCGTGCGCATCTTGTTTGCCCAAAGAGATTGCAGGGCGAGTCGAATGGCCTCACTGAATAGCATCTTCCTACTCTCTCGCCGGGAGGGGGCTCGGCTGGCTGGCCGACTCGCGGTGTGCGCGTGGCTCCGGGAACAAATCACTTGTCGCGGGTGGTGGCACCGGAACTCCGGCCCGTCTCCTCAGTGTACGCAATTTCTCAATCTCCTCATGGACACGGCTCAAGACAATCGGGCTGCCTTCGCGTCAATGATGCATGGCTTGCTTGCGCGCTTCTCCCTTTGGCTGATACGCAACGAGATCGCCGAGGGTTCCGAATCTCCAAAAAATGTCGACAAACCCCTCAAAACAGAGTTTTTCCTGGAACACTCGACCGGTTCCTGGCGTAGGATAACGAGTTGCGCCCTCACGCCAGTTCTCGGATTGGCTCTGAAGCCCAAGATTCCTCTGGAGGCTCGATGATTCGCATCCGTTACCGCTACCGTCTTGGCTTAATTGCCTGCACCCTGGTTGTGACAACCGTGGCGTTGGCCAAGGTTCCCACTGCCGCTGGCGCGTCACAGCTGCCCCTGCTGCTTCGCAACCCGTCCCTCAATCAGGACCGGATCGCCTTCCTCTACGCCGACGATATATGGACGGTCAGCCGCCAGGGCGGGGAAGCCGAACGGCTCACTTCGGACGGAAAGGTAATTGCGGGCCCGTACTACTCGCCGGACGGCGCATGGATTGCCTATTCGGCCCACCTGAACGGCAATACAGACGCCTATGTCATCCCTGCAGCCGGAGGGATTCCCCGGCGCATTACCTGGCATCCGGGCGGCAGCGGCGTCGCCGGATGGAGCCCCGACGGCAAGGACGTCCTTGTTGTCAGCATGGCCTCCAGTTTTCGCCACTACCTCAAGCTCTTCCGGGTGCACGCCGATGGATCCGGCATCCCTGAGCCTTTGCCGCTGCCCTCCGGCTTCGAGGGTTCGTTCTCGCCCGATGGCCAATCGATCGCCTACCAGCCGTTCACAAAGTGGGAGCCTGCCTGGAAGCGGTATGCCGGGGGACAGACGACACCGATCTGGGTCGTTAACTTGAAGACTCTTGAGTTGCAGAAGGTGCCGCGGGAGAACTCCAACGACTCCAATCCGGTCTGGATTGGAGACTCGATTTACTTCCTCTCGGACCGCACCGGCCCCGTGACTCTCTACCGCTGGGAGCCATTTTCGAGAGAGGTCAGGCAGGTCGTTGCCAATACAAGGTACGATTTGAAGTCGTTTCAGGCCGGGCCGGGCGCAATCGTTTATGAGCAATTTGGGTCGATTCATTTGCTCAATCTGGCCACCAACGCGGATGAAACCGTCGCTATCCAGGTCCACGGCGAACTGCCCAGTCTTGCACCGCACCGCGTGAACCTTACCCCGGACGAGATTCAGAATGCGCAGCTCTCGCCGACCGGCGCGCGGGCCGTCTTCGAGGCCCACGGCGAGATCTTCACCGTTCCTGGCGAGAAGGGCGATACTCGCAATCTCACGCAGACCTCCGGAGTGGCTGAGCGAGACCCATCGTGGAGCCCCGATGGCAAGACCATCGCATACTTCTCGGACGCTTCCGGCGAGTACCAGCTCTATCTGCACGACCAGACCGGCTTCAAGGCACCGACGGTCATCGACCTCGGCCCCGAGCCCAGCTTCTTCTACAGCCCCACCTGGTCGCCTGACTCCAAGCACATCGCCTATTTTGACAAGCATCTGCGCCTCTGGACCGTGGATGTGCCGGCGGGCAAACCCGTGCTGGTGGATAAGGAGATCTATGGCACCTCGGGACCGGATTTCGGCCCTGTCTGGTCGCCCGACTCGAAGTGGGTCGCCTATCATCGCGACCTCGACAATCAGCTGCGTGCGATCTTCGTTTACTCGCTCGAAAGTCATAAATCCACTCAGATTACCGATGGCATGAGCGATGCCTTCAGTCCGGCCTTCGATCCAAACGGCAAGTTTCTCTACTTCCTTGCCTCCACCGACGACGGCCCCTCCAAGGCTGGTATCGATCTGTCGTCGCTCGACCGCGCGCAGACCTCCGCCGCCTATGTGGTGGTGCTGGGTAAGTATGGATCTTCACCAGTTCCCCCCGAGAGCGATGACGAGAAGATCAAGGACGAGACGAAAAAAGACGACAACAAGGACGCTGAAGACAAGGACTCCGGCAAGAAAGACTCCGACAAAAAGGACGGCGACAAGGACAAAGACAAGGACAAAAAAGACAAGACCAGCAAAGACGAGAGCGACAAAAAGGACTCCGACAAGAAGGATGCCGACAAGCCGGTCGAGGTCAAGATCGATCTGGAGAAGATTGGCGACCGCATCTTGGCCTTGCCAATTCCCGCGCGCAACTACGCCGGAATCGGCGTCGGCAAGTCGGGTGTTCTCTATCTTACAGAGACGAGTCCCTTTGGCCGCGCCAGCAACGACGGCGGCGGCGCCGGCATTCGCGCCATCTGGCGGTTCACGCTGGAAAAGCGACAGCCAGAGACGGTGCTGACCGATCTCGACGGCTTTACCATTTCTTTCGATGGCTCGAAGGTTCTCTACGCGCGTAAGGGTGGATGGACGATCGCCTCGGCCGACGATCTCAAGCCCGGAGATGGTTCGCCGGGCAAGCCGCTCAACCTGGGAAACCTCGAAACCACGATCGATCCCCGCGCGGAGTGGCGGCAGATCTACCATGAGACCTGGCGCATCGAGCGCGATTTCCTTTACGACCCTCACACGCACGGCCTGAGCATTCCCAAGATCGAGGCCAAGTACAAGCCCTATCTCGACGGGCTGGCTTCGCGCTCGGAGTTCACATATCTCTCGACCGAGATGCTGGGCGAGATCACGATCGGCCACATGTTTGTCGGTGGACCGCATCAGTCTGACAACGGGCCGAAAACCGGCCTGCTCGGCGCCGACTACAAGGTAGAGAACGGGAGATACCGGATCGCCAAAATCCTCGGCGGGCAGAACTGGACGCCTGGCCTGGCGTCGCCCCTCACGATGCCCGGCGTTTACGTTCACGAAGGCGCTTACCTGCTGGCTGTGAATGGCCGCGAGCTGCATGGCAGCGATAATCTCTACGAATACTTCGATGGCACGGCCGGCAAGCAGACCGTGCTCCACATCGCCTACAACGCGGAGGGTAAGGACGCCAAAGATGTAACGGTCGTGCCGATAGCGGACGAGGACGGCCTGCGCAATCTGGACTGGATCGAAGCCAACTGCAGCAAGGTCGACGAGCTCTCAGGAGGCAAAGTGGCTTATGTTTATATGCCCAACACAGGCGGCGCGGGCTATACGAACTTCAACCGGTATTTCTATTCCCAGCTCAACAAGCAGGGCCTTGTGCTCGACGAGCGGTACAACGAGGGCGGCTTCATTGCCGACTATATCGTTGACGTGCTCAAGCGCTCTCCGCTCTCCGGAGCGATTGAGCGCGATGGCAAGCCGATTCACGATCCGGTCGGAGCCATCTTCGGACCGAAGGTCATGCTGATCAACCAAAACTCCGGGTCAGGCGGCGACGCCATGCCCTGGTACTTCCGCAAGGCCGGTGTTGGGAAGCTGGTGGGCACGCGGACCTGGGGCGGTCTTGTCGGCATTGGAGGCTATCCGACGCTGCTCGACGGCGGTTACGTCATGGCTCCTCGTTATGCCATCTACGGCCTCAACGGCGATTGGGAGGTGGAAAACCACGGTATTGCCCCTGACGTCCCGGTGGAGGATTTGCCTGCCGACGAAGCCTCTGGCCACGACCGCCAACTGGAAACCGGGGTGCAGATGGTTCTCGATGAACTCAAGGCGCATCCGATACCGGAGATTCCGGTTCCGCCGTATCCGAATTACCACAAGAACGACGGACTGGGAAACGATTAGCCGGCGGTCCGTCTGAATAGAATGAGCCTCTGGCGGGATCTGAGCCCGCTAGAGGCTTGTCTCTCGCAAGCACGGCTTCGGTCAGAACGCATAGATGGCAGTGGTAAACTGCAGCACCTTTCCTGAACTCTCGGTGACCGCGCCCAGGGAGTAGTTGCCGGTTGCAGCGTCGTCGGGAGCTTCGGGTTCCCAATAGATGACCCCCAGGCCGAGATTGTCGGGTACGGCTTTGACAGCCTGGATGGCTGTTTGCACGTCGGTGTAGCTTCCCGACGGATCGCTGTAAGCGTGGCCAATCTCGCAGATCATGACCGGCTTTTGATAGCGGGCCGCCAGTGTGTTCAGGTTGGCGGCGACCGTGTTGATGTTGCTCGGTCCGTCGTAATAGGAGCCGCCGATAACGTCGAAGTTTCCGCCGTCGGCAACGAGTGTGTCGAAGAAGATCTCAAAGTGGCTCAGATCGCTGATCGTGGACAGGTGAACGACGACCTGAGTCGAGCTGTTCACGGCCTTCACCGCGTTGTAACCGCTATTGATCAAGCCTGCGAGCTGGCTGAAATTGGTGGTCGAGCCGATCGGCCACATCATTCCACCGTCGATCTCATTGCCAACCTGGACCCACTGAGGATAGATTCCCTGGGTCGCGAGCGCGCTCATGAACTGGTAGGTGTAGTTGTAGACGCTGGTTTGCAGCTGGGCATAGGTTTCGCTCGACCAGGCGGCGGGAGTGGATTGATGCCCTGGATCAGCCCATGTGTCGCTGTAGTGGAAGTCGATCATGATCTGAAAACCCATTCCGCTGGCGAGCGCGGCCAACGCAATGCTTCCGGCCTGATCGTCGTTTCCCACTCCCAGAGTGCCAGAGACGATGGATGGATTCACGAAGGTGCGAATTCGAATGGTATTTACACCGTGGTTTTTAAGAATCTGCAGCGCGCTCGTCGGAGTGTTGGTCTGATCGACATAGCTGTACCCGATGCTTTCAAGCTGGGTCAGCCATCCGACGTCGGCGCCGTTGGCAAAGGCCACAGTCGACGGAGGGACGGTCGGAGTTGTCGAGCTGGGTGTGGAGGAACCCCCGCAACCGATGAGGAGGAATGCTTCCAGCATCAGGAGGTACCTGAAGCAGGTGCCGAGTTTCTGCATTGGGGGCATTTGGGAGCGCGAACTTCTGCACTATGGTAGGCGTGGGGGCGATGCGCTTGCATCGGGCGAAAGTAGGATCGACCATAGTTGCGGCGCTGGCGGCGCAGAGACGCCCGTTGCAGAGAAAATAACCCGACCGGCCTCAGCGTCCTGAGCTGCCAAAGCCCTTCGAGGCACGTGCCGACTCTTCCAGGCTGTCCACCACTTCTACGGTTCCGGTGAGCACAGGGACCGGAATCATCTGCGCGATCTTCTCGCCGGCCTTGAGCTCGACAGCTGCTTCGCCGAGGTTGGTCATCAGAATCAGAATCTCGCCACGGTAACCGGCGTCGATGACACCGGCGGTAGTCGCGATCGCACGCGCCGCCATCGACGAACGATCTCGCACCAGCAGGCCGAGGGGGTCGCCGGTTTGGGGATGCCGCGCTTCGACGGCAATGCCCGTGCGCACCTTGACCGTGGCTCGGGGAGCCAACAGAATCCCCTCCAGCGCAAACAGGTCATAGCCCAGATCCTCGCCGGGATGAGCCACTTGGGGTGCCCGCGCCCCCGCCTCCAATAGCTTCACTCGCAACATGTTTCCATCCTAAGCGATGAGTCGCGCCCGAGGAGCAAGCCGGCCCGAGATGCCATACCTAAGCCCGCTTTCCCTTTTGGGGCCATCCGGCGAGTCGAAGGCTTTTCTGGGCCCGCATCGCTTTCTTTTTCCGAAATCGCTCGACTCGAAGTGGATTCTGGCGGGTTTCCGTCGATAATAGGAGACACAACACCATTCGATCCGGGAAGGAACGAGGACCCGATGAGATTTCGCGCCCATGCCGCCTCAGCGGCACTGCTGGCGGTGTGCTTTGTTGCGGCCTATGGACAAACCACTCCCGACAAGTCACCGGCGAAGAAACGCGCCACAACCCAAAAAGCCAAGGCACCATCGGCTCCATCGGTTCAGGAGCAGATTGAGGCGTTGCGTGAGCAGTTGGAGACCCAGGCCAGCCAGATTGAGAGCCTCAAGGCCGGCATGGCCGAGAAGGATGTGGAATTGAAGAAGGCGGCGCAAGTAGCTGCCGACGCTCGGGCAGCCGCCTCAAGGGCAGAGGCCGCAGCCTCGGTCCAGCAGCAGGCAGTCGGCGAAAACGCTGCCGCAGTTACTTCGCTGCAGACGGCAGTCACGGGCCTGAAGGCCAGCGAGAGCACGCTGACCTCAACGGTGACCGATGAGACGGCCAAGCTCAAGAAGGCCATCGAGAGTCCCAGCGTCATGCATTACAAGGGCATTACCCTGACACCAGGCGGTTTTGTCGAGGGCGATACGGTCTTTCGTTCTCATGCGACTGGCGGGGACATCGCCACGTCCTTTGGCGCGGTCCCCTACGAACATGCGGACTCCTATTCGCTGACCGAGTTTTACGCCTCGGCCAGCGCATCGCGCCTGACTCTGCTGGCAGAGGGAAAGGTCAATTGGGGAACGGTGCGCGGCTACTATGAAGGTGACTTTATCGGCGTGGGGGCCTCTTCGAGCAACACGCAGTCCAATAGTTATGTTTTGCGCCAACGGCTGCTCTACGTCCAAGCCGAGACCAACAACCATCTTTCGTTTACCGTTGGGCAAACTTGGTCGTTGGCGACCGAGGACAGGAAGGGCATCACCAGCGCGGCGGTTGACGTGACAGTGCCACTGACCGGCGATCCGAATTATATGCCGGGATTTGTGTGGACGCGCCAGTACGGATTCCGTGTGGTCAAGACCTATGACAAGATGGCCTTTGCCGCTTCGGTAGAGAATCCGCAGCTCTCTTACGCAGCGTCGCTGGCAGGCAACACGCCTTATGCGGTGGTTGGTAGCGCAGGATTGAGCTCCGGCGCTTTCAATAACGCGATCAGCGGCTGTTCGCCATCGACCACCATTGTGAACTATACGAACGAGATAGACTCGAATGGCAACAACGTGGCAGTTCCGGTCTACAAGACAACGAACTACTGCACGAACCTGGCTAACATTTCCTTCAACAAGGCTCCCGACCTGCTGGTCAAAGCCGCTTTTGACCCTGGTGTGGGCCACTATGAGCTCTTTGGCATCGGCCGTTTTGCGCATGAGACGGTTTATCCCGGCGAGACCACCAACAGCAATCTCTATGGCGGCCTCTATGACGCGACCTGTCCGAAGGGCACAGCCGGGTGCAACCCCGTCGCACCGGTTCTCACGACGGCTGGCGCCTTCACGAACAGTATCGTTCTGGGCGGCGTGGGCGGAAGCATGAGGATTCCGCTGCTGGCAAACAAACTGAGCCTCGGCGCGAAAGGTCTCTACGGCTCCGGCATGGGCCGCTACGGCTCCTGTCTGCCGGATGTGACCAGCAGCTCTGCTGGCAAGTTCGAACCCTTACACAACCTCAGCGGCCTGCTTACCGCCGAGGTCACGCCGACACCGCGCCTGCTCCTCTTCTCCTACTATGGCGGCGACTACGCCAGCCGGACGCCCTCAGCAGGAGGCACGTCACTGGCCGCACCTACAGCGGCTCAAGCTGCGAACGGCCAATGGGGCGCGCACTGGGCAGCAACCTCTGCCGCGGCGGTTGGCTACGGTTCGCCGCTGCTCTCGACCGCCGCGTGCAACGTCACTGCGAACCCAGGGATCAACGGCAGCTCGACGGGCTTCTACCCTGGCGGGTCCTGCGCGGCACAGACTCGGGATGTGCAGGAGATTGCCGGGGGTTACTGGTATGACATTTACAAGGGCGACCGAGGCCGGCTGCGTCAGGGCTTCCAGTATGGGTATTTTGTCCGCCAGGCCTGGACCGGTACCTCGGGTATCGGCGCCAAAGGCATCGAGAATATGTTCTTCACGGCGCTTCGCTACACGCTGCCGTGATCGAAGAGGCAGCGGGATTTGGTCTCCGTCTAAAAATGGTCAGCCCCGGCCGGAAAGCTCTTCCGGCCGGGGCTGTCGTTTGTCAAGCCAACGACGAAGACCTGTCGTTGGGAACCCCAGTTAGGTTGGGGTCCGAATTCGGCACGAGGACCTGTAAGCCGAATTCTGTCATGTGCGGTCATTCCTCTAGGCGCCGCGTCGCCGCGGACACTCATCAGCGACCTACCCGGAGGTTTCGGCACGTGCTACGAGCCGCCTGAGCGCATCGGGCCGATGCGCAGCGCCGCATGACTCGATGCGAACGCTTCCCTCCCTATTTGGTCTTGCTCCGTGTGGGGTTTACCTTGCCCCCGGCGTTACCGCCGGAGCGGTGCGCTCTTACCGCACCATTTCACCCTTACCGGACTGGCCGTCCAGGCGGAAGCCCTTGGGGCCAGTTGCGCGTGCCGAAACACGAGCATCCGGCGGTATCTTTTCTGTGGCACTGGCCGTCCACGGGCCTTGAAGCCCGCGTCCCGGACGTTATCCGGCACACTGCCCTGCGGAGTTCGGACTTTCCTCCCCCGGCTGACTCCCGGCTTGTGCCAGAGCCACCGGCAGCGACCGCCCGGTCCTCCTGCCAGGGTTTAGTGTATCGCAGATGCGGCTACCTGTTTTCAGATCGGCTACACAATGACCGATAGCGGATTATGCTATCATTTTTTTCGACGCGCCGGAACCGGAAAGGCCACTCTCCTTCACCATGAACAAGGCGCAGCAGAGAACGCTGAGCGACCTCTTTGTCCGTCCAACACGAGCGGACATTCGATGGACCGCGATTGAATCGCTGATTCGGGCCTTGGGAGGCGAGGTGACAGAGCGGGCTGGGAGCCGTGTCGCGGCAAGATTGAACGGCGTGACCGCTGTTTTTCATCGCCCGCACCCGAGACCTGAGACGAAAAAAGGCGCGGTGGATGCGGTTCGCCAGTTTTTGACCAATGCGGGAGTGAAGCCATGATGGAATACAAAGGGTATGCCGCCGGGCCTATCGACTTCGATCCGGAGGAGAAGACATTTTCCGGCACTGTTGCCGGGCTTCGGGATGTGATCCATTTTGAGGGGAGAACGGCCAAGGAGCTGGAGCACGCCTTCCGCGAGAGCATCGACAGCTATCTGGAGCTTTGCGCCGAGACCGGCCAGCAGCCCGACCGCCCATTCAATGGCAAGATCCTGGTGCGCACCGATCCGGAGTTACACCGCAAGGCAGTGATGCGCGCAGCGGTCGAGGGTGTGAGTTTGAGCCGTTGGATTTCGCGCCAGATCGAAAGCGCGCGGTGAGCGCGCGGTCTCAAGTTCGAGCTTTAAGGTACACGGCCCTTGGCTCCCAGAGCCAGGCCTTGAGTCATGGCGTTATCCCACCGGTCGAAGGAGGACGAGACCGTGAAAGAAACAATCCAAGAATTGATAGCTAATAATTACGGCGCAGAGCTTGAGCGCGTCCGTAAGCTGATGGATTCGGCATTCGCCGGGGGCGCTTCTTCTTCGCATCGGCGTGAGGATAAGGTTGTTTTTCCTCTCCTTGTCTCATGCCGAGACATAACTGAGGAAGTCCTTTTCGCGATAAAGGACGGCTTTGGACGAGCGGCATTGCGCGCAACGCGCACTATGTATGAATGTGTTGTCATTGCCAGATACCTTAACTTACATCCGGAGAAAACCTCGCCTTTTCTGGACATCTTCCACGCTGAGTGGGCAAAGGTCTTGCAGGACGTTCCAGAGGCAGGCAGAGGAACCAACATGGATCAAATGATAGCTGCGTGTGTGCCGAAATATGCGCGTGGGAAACGGGTGTCAACCAGAGACCTTGACTGGAGTGAGAGAAGTGTCCACGAGATGGCAAAGGAAGCGGGTCTATTGGCTGAGCTACACCCGATTGCATATACCCTTGCATCTGCATACATTCATCCCGGCGCGATGTTTTATCTTTCCACTCTCACCGAAACTGCGTCAGACACCAGCGAGAACATCGTTCAGGTGAGTGTGGGCACACAAGATGCGGAATCGAGATACGCCCTACGAAACGCACACGATCTACTGTTGAATGCGGTGGACTTACGCCTTAAATATGTGTCCACGGAGGAGCTTCTTGCCCAGTTTGGCGAGTGCAAGGCCGATTTTTCGAAGATTTGGGGCTTCCAACCTCACATTTAAGGCGGTCCCTTGGGTCGCGCAGAATTCGATCTCATTCACAGAGAAGTGGCTTCGGCGACTACCCGGTCGCGGAACTTGGGCGGCAGATCTCCCGGCGTAAGAAGGTCAACCCGTACCTGAACAAGGGTTTCAATTAACCGCTGTGCGCGAACCACATCGAGCAGGCTTGTCTTTGGCGCGGGGTCCACGAGCAGATCGAGGTCGCTGCCTTCCTCGTCGTTGCCGCGGAGAGCCGAGCCGAAGACGCGTGGGTTCGCCATGCCCGCCTCAAGGACCAACTGGCGGATCGTCTCCCGATGTTTTGGCAAAACCTCAGACGACCTCATGGCGACCTGCTCCCTCAACTGATCCCAGTTTACCGCCAACTTCAAGAGCCGGCCGACAAATCCTTTGAATCCACAGGTGATAAACGACCATCCATTGCGTGCGGAGATCGTTTCTTCCCCCTTCGCAGAGCCCGTCCGCCGAAGCCGTCCGGTTTGCGGACCGGATACATTCCCGAATCTACTCGTTCAAGGAGAACGCAATGAAGATTGTTGCCATGATCGCGCGCTTGTTGTTGGGCCTGATGTTTCTGGTCTTCGGCTCCAACATGTTTTTGCATTTCATCCCCATGGGACCGATGCCGACGGGGTTGGCCGGACAATTCTCCGCCGCCCTGTTTGCCGCGCACTATTTTTACCCGGTGGGCTCGATCATGGTCGTCTCGGCGATTCTCTTGCTTGTGAACCGTTATGTCCCGCTGGGCCTGGTTCTGCTCGGGCCGGTGCTCTTCAATATCCTTCTCTTTCACATCCTGATGAATCCGAGCGGCATAGGAATGGGCGCATTTGCGGCTTTGCTGTGGCTGCTGACGGCATACCGGGTTCGTTCTGCTTTTCGCGGCATTTTCCAACAGCGCGTTCAGGCGTGAGCAGAGAACCCCCCCGAGGATGCCGCTTGGGACCGGGCGGCGGCGCATTTACAATGGAATGGTGCAGCCCGAAAATTCTTCATCGATCATTGTTGCCGAGAACCTGACCAAGGTCTACGCGGCAGGCAAAATCCAGGTGACCGCGGTACGCAAGATTTCGCTGGCGGTGAAGCCCGGTGAGTTTGTGGCAATTGTGGGTCCTTCCGGCTCGGGCAAATCCACGCTCTTTTACCTGCTCGGCGGGCTGACGAAGGCTACAGAGGGCCGCGTAGTCATTGATGGCATCGATTTCGCCTCGCTCTCCGACGCTGAACGGACACAGCTCCGCAAGCATCGCATTGGGTTTGTCTTCCAGAAGTTCAACCTGCTGCCCACGCTCTCGGCGATGGGCAATATCGAGATCGCGCACGAGGTTGCAGGCCGCGCCAAGGACGGCAAAAAGACAAAGATGGATCGCGAGTACCTCGACCACCTGAGTGATCTGCTGTCGATCCGGGGGCGGCTGGAGCACCGTCCGAGCGAGCTCAGCGGGGGCGAGCAGCAACGCGTTGCCATTGCCAGAGCGCTGATTACCCGCCCCGCTATTGTGCTAGCAGACGAACCCACAGGAAACCTCGACACCAAGAGTTCTGACGCAGTGCTCGGGATGCTGCAACGCTCGAACCGCGAGCTGGGCCAGACGACGCTGATGATTACGCACAATCCAGAGGCGGCTGCTATAGCCGGCCGCATTCTGCACATGCGCGACGGAGAGATTGTGAAGGTAGAGAACGGGTCTCGGTCGGACCCATGCTCCTAGAGCTGAGGCGGAGAGCTGAGGCGGAATAGCTGCCGTGGTTTGACCTGGTTTGGGCGCCCCGGTATACTCAATCTTGCACTAAGCGGGAGTAGCTCAGTGGTAGAGCATCGCCTTGCCAAGGCGAGGGTCGCGAGTTCAAATCTCGTCTCCCGCTCCATTCCGTCCTCCGGTTTCGATCGGGTTGGCTAGGGCGAGATGGAGCGACTAGATTAAAGGGCAGCCCTGCCAAGGCGCGGTACCCAAGTGGTAAGGGAGAGGTCTGCAAAACCTTTATGCGCCGGTTCGATCCCGGCCCGCGCCTCCAAACCTTCTGAACTTCGATCCCCAAGTTGATAACATGATGCAGAGCGATTCCCGGGAATCGCTTCACTGAGGAAACCATGTCTGAAAGTACAGCCCAAGTCCTTGAACGCGTCGGACTTATTCCTGTCCTGCGCGCCCGCAACTCCGCCCAGGCTCACGCCGTGGTCAAGGCCATGATTGCCGGCGGCGTTACGGTTGTTGAAGTCACCATGACCGTGCCCGGCGCGATCGACGTGCTCAAAGAACTCAAGCGCGAGTACGGAGCGGAGCTGCTGCTCGGTTCCGGCACAGTGACCACTGCCGACCAGGCAGCAGCGACGATCGAAGCGGGCGCCGAGTTTGTCGTTAGCCCAGGCCTGCACCCTGAGGTCATCGGCAAAACACGGGCGTTGGGCAAGCTCTCCATCCCCGGCGCGCTTACCCCCACCGAGGTCATCACCGCCTGGAACGCGGGCGCGGATTACGTGAAGATCTTTCCCTGCTCGGCGGTGGGTGGCGCCAGCTACCTGAAGTCGCTGCTGGCTCCTTTCCCGTATCTCAAGCTGATTCCTACAGGCGGGGTCACGCTGCAAACGGCCGAGAGCTTTCTCCAGGCCGGAGCGCGCGCCCTCGGCGTGGGTAGCGACCTGGTGAATCTGGGCGCCATCGACGCCGGAAGGCCCGAGACGATCACGGAGACCTCTCGCGCCTATCTGAGTGTGGTTGCGAAGCTCCGTGAAGGGCAGAAACCGGCTCACTAGATGGATAAGTTGAATAGACCGTGGTTTGGCCCAGCGAGCGGTTCCGAGTATAATGGAGATTCAGCAACCGCAGGGGTGGTGTGCCTCATGGAACCCCATCGGACAGGTCTGGAACGCGCTCTCTAAGTCAGTGCGCCGGGACGGCTTGGTGCGGCAGCGCGAAACACCAGAATTTGGAGCGAAGTCATGGCACAAGTATGCGATATCTGCGGGAAGGGACCGCAGTTCGGCAACAACATTTCCCACGCCCACAATGTGACGAAAAGACGCTGGAGCGTGAATCTGCAGGCAGTGAAGGCGCTGGTCAACGGCAGCCCGAAACGCATCAGGGTCTGCACCAGCTGCATCAAGACCGGCAAGATCGCCAAGGCCTAGAGCCCGATAGACGTCGACCTCGGTTGAAATAATCCTAACGGGTTGAGGTAAAGGCAAGAGATCCGCACGACGAAACCCCGTCCAAGTTGGACGGGGTTTTGTTGTGCCTGAATATCGTGATAGCGGGAAAGAGGACTAATCGCTCTTTCCAGAGTTCGAATCCACTGCCGCTGGCAGATCCAGCGCAACGAGGGCGAAGCGGGTCTTGCCGTTGCTGGGACCCTCAAAGCCAAGAATATGCTGGTGGCGTTTCGACCCAGCCTTTAGTTGTAGATTCCCTGTGTCAATGTGGACGCCCTGTTGATCGAACTGACCATTGCCAGTCTTCCCGTCGTTGCAAGTCAGACCCTCACGCGTGGTTGTGGGAGTGCCCACCGCAGAGTTGCCTTCGCAGGTAATGACGTCGCCAAAACGGCCCAGCGCTTTTTTGTAGAATTCCGTGACCTTCTCCTGTGAATCGGGGGTTTCATAGGAGACCGCTCGAACTCGCAGCTCCCATTCTCCAAAGCCCACATGCACGTCGGCCGACTTATGCTTGTCGTCGCCCTTGACGATCTCCGCGCCGGGATAGCCCGGCAGGCCCAGATCTACCGCGGCGGTCTGATCGGTATTGACGTGGACGCCGCCGAAGGGCGTATCGACCTGGACCTTCTTCTCCTGGCCGCTGGCGTCCTTGTCAACATGGATTCTGCATCCCGCAACTCCGCAGGCTAGCGCCAGTCCAACGACCCAAAGCGCCGCTATCGGTTTCATCTTTTGCATGGTGGCATCGCCTCCAGCCAAGTGATACGACTGTGCCAGTGGAATTGTTCCTCGAATCAGGCAAGCGGTGCGGTTAGTCGGACGAGTGGTTGTCTTCCTCGCTGCTTGCGGCGAAGAAGATTGCCACGGTGAAGACGACGACGATGAGGGAAACGACGAAGAACGGGGAAGTGATATCCATTACTGAGGCACCTCGCCTTTAGACTAGCAAGAAGCAGCGCTGGGCGATTTGAGCCGTGCTTTTCGTTAATCGCGCACCTCGGGCGCCAAGCGTTCTGAAACCCGTCGAGGAACGCAATTCTCACGCTTTTCACCACAAACTACTGATTTGTCAATAGTGGATGGGCTCCCGGCCTAAGCCGCGAAGGCCTTTCTCGCGGGCATGTGGCAGGATTGGTATTCCGGTCGAATCACCGATAGCCGGATTGACGTCATTCATCGCGTTCTCCGCTTAAGCGCACTGGCTTCGCGGCGCGGGCCTACGGCTTGGCGGCGGGGCTGGGGTAATCGACACGGATCGTCAGTATCTCGTACGGATGAATCTCGACCTTCACGATATCTCCTGTCACGTCAAGCGGGCCTGCGCCGGGCGTGTCGGTCGACTCCATCAGGTTGGTCACGATCGCTGAGAGGGCCCCCGTCGGCACGTGGAACCTGGCGATCGCACTCGTTCCCGCCGATTCGTAGGCTCGCAGGATCACAGCGTTCGAGTCCTCGGCCTTCTTCATCGCGGTCAGGACGACATTCTCCGGAGCGACCGAGGCAAAGGAGTAGACAGGTGGAAGCGATCCGGGGTGGACAATTGCCGTCACGGCAGAGAGGGGATAGTTATACTCCCAGCCGTGGCGGACGGTTCGTGCTTCCTTCCACGAGCCCATGTGCGGATAGAGCGCGTAATGGAAATGGTGATGACCGCGGTCGGCCTCGGGGTCTGGCCAGACCGGCGAGCGCAGCAGCGTGAGACGCAGGACGTTTCCCGCTGCGTCATAGCCATACTTCGACTCATTGATCACGCTCAGTCCGTGGATCTTACCGCCCTCACCGGCGCCGGAGAGATCGGCCCAGCGCATCGCGGGAACCTCAAACTGCGCCTGCTCCCAACTGTTGTTACGCGTGGTTGGGCGCTCAATTGCTCCGTAGGGAATTTCATAGGTGGCGTGGTCGCTGGAGACCGCCAGCGGAAAGGCGGCCTTGAGCAGGACGTGCGTCTCGTGCCAGTCGATCTCATTATCGACGTCGACCTGGTCGGCGCCGGTTCTCAGGCTGATTGTCTGCACGAATTTTGAATTCTGCCAGGTGCGTGTGACGCGAACAGCCGGCGAGCGCGTGTCTGCGCCGACGAGTTCAACGCGGTCTGCGCGGGTCAAAGGAATTGGCTGGTCGAGGGCACCGGGATCGATGTTCCAGGCATCGTAATCCTTCGGTGTGTCTTTGAATGCCTGAAGCTCGTTGGCGCAGCCGCCCGGAGCAACGGTTTCAACGGTGACGGTCTGGCTGGAGGGCGCAACGCCCTCTTCTACCGTGGTCCATTTTTGGCTTCGTTCCTGAGTCCAGTGCAGCTGGAGGCTGGTGATGCAGCCGGTGGCTTTATCGACGATTAGCTGCAGCTTGCTGTTGCGAATTCGGATCAACGTTTCGCTCTCAAAGCTCTGCGGAATCAGTGCAACCGCATTGCCGGAGTTGCCGGCGTTGTCCGCCTCGAGAACCAATCGGTAGACGGCATATCCCAGGGCCTGAACCTCAACGTCCGCATCCATCTCCGCAACGCCTGTCTGTTTGTCCCATGAGACGCGGCTGGGATAAACGACCAGTCCCGAAGCCCGCGGAGGCACGACGCGGAAGTGATAGCCGTCCTTATATGGAACTTGCGCCTTGATTCTCACCTTGCCGGTTCGTGTCCATCCAAGAGGATTGAAGATCACCACCGGAGTGCCGTCACCCTGGGTGTCGATGCCTTCGATAACTGTCTCGAGAGATGCGCGAGAGATCTCATCGGTCGAGAGGCGAACTACGTCGTAGTCCTTTTGCGCATCCCTGTAGATCTGGGCGATTCCGGAGCCGGCGGCGAGGTCGTGGAACTGGTTGAAGAGCACCCTCTTCCAGTCCTCGGTCAGCTCCGCCGCAGGATAGCTTTTGCCGTCGAGCCAGGCCAGCGAGGCCCACTTCTCGGTGTTGAGCATCTCCTCCTCGGCCTCGCGCATGTTGCGCTTGTGGTTGGCCTGCGTGGTCATTACACCGCGGTGGTACTCGAAGTAAAGCTCGCTCTTCCAGGTGGGAATGCTCACCTTGCCGGGAACCGAAGGCGGAGGCGTATAACCCTTCGCAATCGAGGCATAGTCCCACACCGGGCTTTCCGGCGCGATCTGGCGTTCGAGAGCGGTAAAGTACGACTGCGCTATGCCGAACTGGATCTTTGGCGTTACGTGTCCGGGTTCGGTCCAGTGAATGCCTTCGTCCAGGGTTGCCCGAGTGGGCCCGCCGCCGTGATCGCCGACGCCGTAGAGATCCATGATGCCGGGCAGCCCGGCCGCCTGTTTTTGCGCGACAGTGAAGTCACGCGCCAGACGGACCGGGTTCAGGTCCTGGTTGCCGTAGTCGTGCGGAAAATAAGTCAGCACCTTCGACCCATCCGGCGACTCCCACCAAAAGACTTTGAACGGCAACTGATTGGTGTCGTTCCACGCCATTTTCTGGGTTACAAAGTAGTCAACACCGCTCTTCTTATAGATCTGCGGCAGTTGCCATGTGTACCCGAAAGAATCGGGATTCCAACCGATTCTCACATCGACGCCGTAAGCCTGCTTGTACCACCGCTTGCCGACCAGGAGCTGGCGAACGAGCGACTCGCCGTCGGGCATGTTCAGGTCCGGCTCGACCCACATGCCGCCGACGATCTCCCAGCGTCCCTCCTCGATCCGGCGGCCAATCTCTGAGTTCATTTCGGGGTATTTGTCGGCGATCCACTCGTTGTAGGCTGCGGCAGATTGCGTGTAGGTGTAGTTGGGGTACTCATACATCAGCTGCAGCGCTGTCCCGAAGGTGTGCTTGACCACGTCAACGGTTTCAGTCCATGGCCAGAGCCAGGCGGCGTCGATGTGCGAGTTGCCGGTGAGATGAAAGGTTACCTGACGCAGGAGCGGCGTGAGGGCTTCGAGCTTTGTGCGAGCCGCTTTCAGGCTGGCGTCGAACTTTGGCTGATCGTGCGCGTCGAGAGCGGGCAAGTCCACCGCGCGAATTGCGTCAGCGAGGGTTGTCAATTTGGATGGATCGTCAGGCGCGAGCTCCGGAACCAACAACGCTGCGGAAAGGAACTCCTTGCGGAGATCTTCAGGACTGGGTCGGCTCTCAGGGAAGTCGATCTTGAGCGTGGCTCCTTCAATGCGCTTGTCATCGACTGTGTGCAGCAGCTTGATGGCGACCGAGACGATCTCGCCGGGCCGAGCATGGTCAAGGAGCACGACAGGTTCAAGATCGTCGCCCATGGCGGCACGGCGGCCACCGAAGTAGAGAATCTCCGGCATGGGTCCATTGGCATTGGCGTGGAACTGAAACCAAATGCGCGCCCCGGTGAGATCGTATCCGTTGAGTGTGGGCGGGATCTCATATGTCTGGCGAAGCCAGACCGCGTCTTTCGGCGCTTTGCCTTTGGAGATTGGTTCCCACTTGCTCTCGTCGAGATTGATGGCCTCACCGTGAGCGACGTCGCCTACCCGCATCTTCCAGGTTCCCTCGGGCAGCTCGCGTAAGCTGGAGAGGCGATCAATGACTGCCTGTGCGCCGGAGGGCAGAACGGCTGCAATCTTCGCGGCCTCGGCGGTAGTCTGCGCCGTGGCGCTGCCGGCAAGAATCGACAGCTCGGTCAAGGCCCCAAGGCAAACCAAGGCAACACGATGGAGCTTTGAGACGGAGTTCATAGTCGTTGATTCCCCAGCGTCATGGTAAGCCATGGGGACTCGACCTGACACATCCAAATTGAATTGCGGAGTCATTCAGTCACGGGTTGCGGACCGAAGATTTCAGAGGCGTGGGCCAGTTTGCGAGAGCGAGGAGCATCGATTCCCAGAAATCAAGAGATGCTTCTCCCTTTCTGAATTGATGTCAATAAGACCAGACCGGGTAACCTGCGATAAGTCTTTGGAAAGACGAGGAAAACCCGACGTCTTCTTCTTTGCATGTAATTTGGAGGATATCGGCTAAGCTAAGAACATTCGATAGCAAAACAAGATGGCAGGAGAGAGCGATGCTTCCCCGATTTCTTCGGACGGGCTCTCAGGAATGCGCATGGGATTTCCAAGCCGCCGATCAATCGCGGCCAGCGATCAACCAATTTGGCGGATACAGGGGCAGATCCCGATGGGATTGCCCTTTCGCTTTTTGCGGAGGATGCAAGGCCGTGGAAGGCTGAGACGGGGTTGGCAGAGAGATGGCTTCAGCAAAGAAGAAAAAGGCGGCTGCAAAGAAGCCGCACGGAACAGGGGCGCAAAAGAACGCTGCGAGCCGAGGAATCAAAAAGCTAAAGACGGCTGCAGACAAGAAGCTGAGTGAAAACAGCGAGAAGATTGCCGATTCGCTCTTCGATCAGTTGATCAAGGGCAAGGTTACATCGGGAAAACTGCTGATCGCTCTTGCGGAGGAGCCGAGCGAATGCGAGAACGAAGCCGAGCTCGAGCAGCCTCGCAGCATTGCGGAAGAGCTTGCTTCGGATTCAGAGTGGGATGGCGAGCCGGATGAGGAAGAGGCTGAGGCTGACCTGGAAGAACGCGAGCGGGAGAGTTCACGCAGCGGTTCGAAGAATGTTGCGGCAAGTTAGCGGCCACTTCGGGAAAGAGCGGTTGGGCGGTTTGCAATCACCTAAGAAAGAAGAGAAACGGATGAAGCTCAGGAATCACGAGTGGTTGCGCTTTGGCAGATTGGCGGGACTGTTGCGGATAGTGGTTTGCCTGATGGGGATGGTGCGGGGAGTGGCGGCCCCGGCGCAGGCAATCAGCACAACGACGGTTCAGGGGACGGTGTATCTTGCCAACGGCGAACCGGGTGCAGGGACACTGGTGGTGAGCTGGCCGTCGTTCACGACAGCGAGCGGTCAAGTCGTGGTGGCGGGACAGACCGCAGTGACGATTGCGCCCGATGGGTTCTTGAGCGTCAACCTGACTCCGAACCTGGGGGCGACACCGGCCGGGTTGTACTATACCGCGGTCTACTATCTCAGCGATGGCACGACGACCACTCAGTATTGGGTCGTACCAGCGGCGGCACAGGCGACCCTGGCGCAGATCCAGTCGCAGTTGATGCCGCCTGCGCAGGCGGTTCAGGCGGTGAGTAAGGCGTATGTGGATCAGGCGATCCAGTCACTCGCCAGCGGGGTACTTTCTGTTTCGAGCGCAACGATGACCGGGGCGCTGACGTTGTGCTGCGATCCGACTCAACCATTGCAGGCAGCGGATAAGCACTACGTAGATGAGAATATCGCACTCGCAGTGCCGATTAGCGGCGGGACGATGACGGGACCGCTGACGAGCACGAAAATCGGAGGACTGTATCAAGTCGACCAGTTCACCGGATCAGGAAGCGCCTCGTTTAACGGGCCAACCGTGACGGTGGGCGTCTCTGGATCTCAAACGGGCACGGTCAAACTCAGTTCCAACACATCGGGCGGCAGTGTGGCGATTACGCCTGCTTCGGCGTCATCGGCCTACACCGCGACGCTGCCTGCTGCCAACGACACTCTTGTTGAACTCGCTCAGACGCAGACGCTCACGAACAAGAGCATTGCGCTGAGTGAGGTGAACTCCGGCTACAATGCGGGCGGTATAGTGGGTGCAACCTCCACAACCGCGGCGTGCTCATCGACCTACACCGCCAATGCAGTGGTGAAGATGGCCTCATCTTCATCCACCTGCCCAGGAGCGTCTAGCCTTATCGACACTGGGACAAACGTATATACAACCGAGCCGTCGTACTACGCGAACGGCAACCAGTTGCTCGGCACGGCAGCGACCTCGATCACGTCGACGGCACTGGCAAGCGCAAGCATCGCATTTCCAGCCACCTCTGGGCAATTTGCGGCGCAATACACCGGTTTCTGTCACATCGTCTGGCAGCAATCTACAGCAGCGGCAACAGTGCAGTTCGGGATCAACGCGTCCTCTGCGCCAACCCATATGAGCCTGAGTTCGATTTCCTACCCAGGAACAACGGCAGTTCCTTACGGGACCGGCGTAACGGACATCACAACAGCCTCAGCCGTAGCGGCTACAGGTTCGATAACGCCGGGGGCGGCCGGGACCAACTATATCACTGAGATCACAGTGAATCTTTCGGCCCCAGCAACTGCGAACACTCTGACATTGTATGCACTGACCAGCAACGCTTCTGACGCATTGCTGATCGAACCGGGAACGGTCTGCAGATGGTATTGATCGACCGATTGGCCGTTCATCAAAGCTTGTCTTGATTGCGACGCCGGGCGGGCGCACGACTCAGATGAGATGAGGAAGCATGGAGGAGAGAGACGGCGGGTGTCCAGCTGATCCCGAAGAATGGATTTCATGCCTGGAGAGGCTGGGCCGCGAGGAACTGGAGCGGCTCGGGAAGATTCTGGACTATCGTCCAACGAAGCTGCGAGGCCGAACTGTGGCGATGGCACTGGCTGAGCGGGTTTTGCTGGTGAGAACGCGGGAAGGTTTGCCGGCACCGCTCAGAGCCAATCCCGCACAGCGAGCCTTTGAGCGCCGGCGAGGCGAGCGGAATATCGTGCTCAAGGCACGGCAGATGGGGATGGGCTGGCGCGAATCGTACTCAAAGGCCAGTTCATGGCGTTGCCCGTGACTGATCCGCTGGATGGCGAGCGTGTGGTTTGCTACAGGAGTTTCCTGCCCGCGGCAAATGCACTGGTTTAAGCGAGGCGAGCGAGTTAGCTAGTCAGCGGAGCAGAGAGTCACGATGAAGATTACGATCAATGGGCAAGACTACACGACCGTGCTCGATGCAGTGCGACCGTTGACGATCGAGCGCAAGCTCAACCAGCCCTCCAGTTGCCGGCTATGGATGAGCCTTGCGACCAGTGGAAGCTTGGCCACGCCCTTGCGCAACCAATCGCTGGCTGTGACTGGCGATGACGGAACCTGTTACTTCACTGGCTACATCGCGCTGACTCCGTTGCCCGAGTATGCGGGACTGGCAATCGAGGGTCCGCGCTACCGGATTGCCATCCAGGCTCTGAGTGATGAGATCCTGCTCGATCAACTCTTAATGCCTCTGAGCGCCGGAATAAGCGGCGAAAGCGCTGGTGCGCTGATGACGAATCTGGTAACTCGGATGGGCCTAACTTCCCTATCTACTCAAGGGGTTTCGCTCGGAGCCATAGTGAGTCACTTTGTTCCCGACCGAAGCGCATCGTGGAGCAAGAACGCCGGCGAGGTGGCCAACATGGCGCGGGCGGCGTATCGCGCGGTGAATGGCGCGTTGAGCATCTCGCCCGTGCAGAACGTTGTTCATCCGCTCAACGAAACCGACGGCAGTTTAAACCTTGCGGCTCTTAGCTTCACTGCGAATGCGAAGCGCGCTTTGGCAAACGATGTTACCGTTTGTGGCGAGCACGAGCCAGTTGCGTATGTGACCGAATATTTTGTTGGCGATGGAGTTACAACTCAATTCTATCTCGCGGCAAACCCCTTCTTTCCCGCTTCATCCACTTCCACGATCATCAGCGAGCTCTTCAATGAGCCCCAGATCGATGGCCGCGTATGGGGACAGACAGGCGGGCCAGGAGCCCTCGCCTTGGGCCCAGGCGGGTTGGTAATGAACGGCGGCAACGGAGTCGACGGGCAGACGCTGCTGGCCTGGAACGATCCGGTCGAGATGGTCGGAACGCTGCTGCTGGAGGCCGTTGGCGTTTCTCTTGCCCCCGGTAGCACAGGTATTCTCGCTGGCTTTTTCGTCGGTACTGATACGCAGGCCGACTGCATCGCGGGTTTTCAGGCGACCGCGCAACAAGGCACCGGGGCCGTCACACTGCAGCCGCTCATTCAGGGCAGCCCGGCGGGAACGGCCTATGCGATCAATTCAGCCAACCAATATACGCTGCGCATCCGAATACACTGCGCCGAGGCCGAACGGGAACTGGCGGTTTATCGCTCATTTGGAGATAGCGGCCCGCTGACATACGGTGGAGCGTGGAACGCCGCCTCGGGCAAACTGCAGATCGAAATTCAGCAGTTTGTCAACGGGGTGGGCGGCATGCCGGTGACTCTCTACGATGGAGCAATCGCGAGCCTGCCCGGGATTTGCAATGTTGTGGCCGCGAGCAGCATCAATCTAGTCGGAACGATGCGTGCACTCCATCTGACGAATCTTGGCTCGGGTTGGGTCGTGAGCACGCCGCCGAGCGGCGGCCCGTTTACGCGAACTCTTGGCACGACCGGCGAGGCGGCTCAATGCCATCTGGAGCGGACGGGAAAGGTGGTATTTTATACCGGATACACTCCAGCGGTGGGCGAGCAGGTCGCGGTGAGCTACCGCACCATCGGAAGAGCCGTGGGTCGAGCCGTGAATACTGCGAGCCAACAAGCACTCGCGCAGGCAGGCATGCCAGCCGAGGCGGCATGGATCGGCTCCGTGACCAGCCCCCCGGCGCGCAGCTCGGCGGATTGCCGCAACGCGGCTCTGGCAATCGAGATGGCAGCGGCAGGCGTGAGCGCACTATGGAGCGGTACTTACAAGGGAAGCCGGCTGAGTCTTGCCTCCGATGTCTGGCCGGGCGATGCACTGGCTCTGAATGCGCCTTCGGCTGACTTGAACGCACAGGTCGTCGTGCGGGAAGTTACGGTGAGTTACAAGGCGAGTTATCCCGACTTAGTGGAGTATGCGATAGCCTTTGCCAACGACTGGGCCGATGATCTCGCCATTAAGACCGGCGGAATGGTTCCCGCGGATGCGTGGCTTCCGGCGCCGATCGCTCCAACCGTGCTTGCCAATCTCACTGGCCTCACGGTGACTGCGCTAAATGGGAGTACGGTAACGATCAACGCCGGCGTGACTCCACCCACAGGCGGAGGTTTCGAGATCCGCACTCGTGATTTTGCCTTCATGCCTGGCGAGGATCCGACTCTCGTGATGCGGTCGACTCAACCGGCGATGACCTTCTCGCGGATCACCGCCAACGACCGGTTCTACATCCGGATGTATGACGGCTCGACTCCGCCGAATTACTCGGAGTTTTCAACGGCGTTGTTCATTAACCTTCCGCTGGGATCGTAAGCGGCACAGGATGGAGTCCGGTGGATGCGGATTATGAATGAATTTGAAGCACAGGTGCTGAGCGACCTGAGCGTGCTCAAGACGCAGATGACCAACCTCATGGGCGACGGCAACGGTGGACGGATCGCCGAGCTGGAGCGGCGCATGGATCGCCACGAGCAGAACTGGCAGCGCGCCAAGGGCTTTCTCGCGGCGGTGAGCGTGCTCTTCGCGGTGATCGAGGTGGCGCTGGAGACATTGCTCCGGCATTGAAGCTTTCTTGACGACGCGAACGCTTCCGTATAATGAAGCTCATGAGCGATCAGCCCTTGGTAGGCATTGTGATGGGCAGCAAGAGCGACTACGAGGTGCTCTTGCCTGCGATTGAGATTCTGCGCGAGTTGAGAGTTCCCTGCGAAGCGCGTGTGTTGAGCGCGCACCGAACCCCCGATCAGCTCTTCGAATATGTTGAAGCGGCGCCGGCGCGAGGCATGAAGATATTCATCGCCGGAGCGGGCGGCGCGGCGCATCTGGCGGGCGTGATCGCGGCCAAGACGCTGCTTCCCGTGCTGGCGGTGCCCATTGCGGCAACTTCGCTCAATGGCCTCGATTCGCTGCTCTCGATGGTGCAGATGCCCAAGGGAATTCCGGTTGCGACGCTGGCCATTGGCAAGCCCGGAGCCGGAAATGCGGCGCTCTTCGCGGCGGCGATTCTAGCGCTGAATGACGCGGCGCTCCACCAGCGGCTGGTTGCATGGCGTGCGGCGCGAGCCAAGGAAGTGCTGGACGCTAGGCTGCCCGAGTAAAATCGATCTTTACCGAGACCTAAATCAACCGAACTGCTCAGCCTTCTCCCAGGGCTTCGGGCGGCGATTGGCTTGCAAAGTCTTTTTGCGCAGGCGAAGCGACTTCGGAGTGACCTCGACCAACTCATCTTCGGCAATGAACTCGATCGACTGCTCGAGGTTGAGCGTGGTGTAAGGAACCAGGCGAATCGCCTCATCGGCTGTCGAAGCACGCATGTTGGTCAGCTTCTTCTCGCGAACCACGTTCACATCCAGGTCTTTGTCGCGCGAGTGTTCGCCGACGATCATTCCCTCGTAGACCTCGACGCCCGGTCCGACAAAGAGCCGGCCGCGCTCCTGCAAACCGTTGAGTGAATAGGTCGTCGTCACTCCCTGGCGATCTGCGGCCATCGCTCCGGTGGGCCGCTGCGGAATCTCGCCCTGGTAGGGAATGTAGCCATCGAAGAGTGAGTTCATCACGATCGTTCCGCGAGTCTCAGTGAGCATCTCCGAGCGCAGGCCGATCAGGCCGCGGCTTGGCACGCGAAACTCCATGCGCACTCGTCCCGAGCCGTGATTGTGCATCTTCGTCATCTCGCCCTTGCGCGGACCCAGCTTCTCGATCACCGTTCCGGTATAGGCCTCGGGAACATCGATCGTTAGATGCTCGACCGGTTCCATGCGCACGCCATCCACCATCTTGGTGACGATCTCCGGCCGGCCCACTCCGAGTTCGAAGCCCTCGCGGCGCATCATCTCGATCAAGATCGCAAGCTGCAGCTCGCCACGGCCCAGAACCTTGAAGCTGTCTGGAGATCCGGTCTCTTCCACGCGAATCGAGACGTTGGTAAGCAGCTCTTTTTCCAGGCGCTCGCGCAGATTGCGGCTGGTTACGTACTGGCCCTCGCGTCCGGCGAAGGGCGAGGTATTCACGCTGAACTGAATCGCAATGGTCGGCTCATCAATCACGATGAGCGGCAGCGGCGCGGGGGTTTCAACGCTGGTGATCGTTTCGCCAATGGTGATGCCCTCAACTCCTGCAACGGCCACGATGTCGCCCATTGTGGTTTCGTCAATATCGATGCGCTTGAGTCCGGAAAACGTAAACAGCTTGGTGATTTTGGTCTTCTGCAACGAGCCATCTCGCTTGGAGATCAGCACCTCGTCTCCAGCGTGAAGCGTGCCCTGAAAGACACGGCAGATGGCGATGCGGCCGAAGTAGTCGGAATAATCCAGGTTGGTGACGAGAATCTGCAAGCTGGCGTCGGGGTCGCCGGTGGCTGGAGGAATCGTCGAGACGATGGTCTCAAAGAGCGGCTGCAGATCTTCGCCGGGCTTCGCCGGATCGAGCGTTGCCGTGCCTGCCTTGGCCACCGCATAGAGCACAGGAAAATCCAGCTGCGATTCCTCAGCATCGAGGTCGATGAAGAGATCGTAGATCTCATTCAAGACCTCCTGCGCGCGCGCGTCGGGACGGTCGATCTTGTTGATGACGACGATGGGCGCCAGCTTGGCTTCGAGGGCCTTCGAGAGCACATAGCGGGTCTGCGGCAGCGGGCCCTCGGCCGCATCGACCAGCAGCATCACGCCGTCGACCATCTTGAGGGCGCGCTCTACTTCGCCGCCAAAATCCGCATGGCCCGGCGTATCGACGATGTTAATCTTTCCGCCGCCAAAATTGATGGCAGTATTCTTGGCCAGAATGGTAATGCCGCGCTCGCGCTCCAGCTCGTTGGAATCCATCACCCGTTCGGCGACCTGTTCGTTGGCTCGGAATGTTCCGGACTGGCGCAGCATTGCGTCCACTAGGGTCGTCTTTCCGTGGTCAACATGGGCAATGATGGCGATATTGCGTATCGTCTGGGTCACAGGTGCGATTTTCCTTCTCTCGGGTTTGGCCGCTCGGGGGCCATGCGGTTGGAAGATGAGAATAATTGCAGTTCACCGCACAGCGCGGCATCTTTCATTGTATCAGCGCGAGAGAATCGGCGGTGGCAGCTCCAACAATGCCGTGCCATCGGAATCGGAGAGCCGGCATGAGTATTGGCTGTGCGCACAGCCGCTCGGACACGCCATCCCTCAGCTGTCGAATTGCCGAGCAGGGCGCCTCAGCATTCGCGAGGATAACTCTCTTCGCCGGGTGTCCGGATTGCCGAATAGACGGCCTGACTCAACCAGACGGAGTGGCTCGTTGCCGTTGGAGCTCCCTGTATGCGAGATTGAGTATAGGTGGTCTGCGCCGCGAGAGGTTCTCGTTCCCTTGCTCCGCCGACCTCGCCGACTGGAGGGCCTCGGTGAATCGGAAATCCCGCAACCCAAACTTCGAGCAAACCCTTCAGACCCTTCGCGCTCACTCCTTCGATGTGGCGCCCTCTTCCGAAGTCGCAGGCGGCGTGCTGGTGAGCAAACACGGGGCCGCGGCTGTGTTGGTTGCTGCCAAGGACCACGAAGAGTCAGCGGCATTTGCGGTAACCCCCGGAGCGCTGGTGGGAAATCAGGTGGCGCGGCTGATCGACCGAGGCTACCAGAAATTCATTAAAACCCGTCAATTTGAGGTTCCCGCGATGGCCAGCCAGTTGCAAGCAATTCATCTGTTCACGGAAGAGTTGAAACAGTTGACCGGCGCCATCAATCTCTACAACGAGTCGCTCGGAACCACCAGCGATTTGTATCAGTATGACCGATTGAAAGGCCGGGAAGCTGCGCGGCCCGCTGCTCCGCGCCCCCGGGAAACGGCGGGGGGAAAGTGATTCTGACTGAATAGATGCGGTGAGGTCGATGGAACCGGCAGAAAACGCGGAAGAGCTGGCAGCCGGGCGACAGAACCTCAGGGCGACACCGCGTTTTGAGGTGGAGGCCGATGCACATCTTCTGCTGGTCTCCCACGGTGCCACGCTTCCCTGCCGCATCGTCGACCTGAGCCTGACCGGTTGCCGCTTATGCACTAAAGAGCGATTTCCCGCCAGAGCCGGGGTCCGCGTCGAGGTCACCTTCAAGGTGCGAGGGCTCGCCTTCCGTTTCTGCGGTACAGCCCAATGGACCGATGGCCATAACCTTGTCGGGATTCGCTTCGTGGATGTCTCCCCGCGCCGCAAAGAGGAGTTTCTCGCGGCGATCTCCGAGGTTGAGGCGCAGATCTCAGCGCAGCGGGCTGCCGAAAGGAAGGCAGAGGAGGAAAAGGCGGCGCAGGAGGCAGCGGAGGATGAGACGGCAGTGCTCGAGCCGATTCGAGATCCTGATTTTCGACAATCCGAACGACCGGCGCAACAGTTGCCCGCGGTACTGGTTCCGGCGGACGCAACCGCTTCTCAACCCCTTTCCGGCTCGCGGACACCTCCGGTTTTGCCCTTGGCTGGCCCGCCGCAAAGCATCGATGCTCGGCCTGCCGGTCTCTCTCCGGTCAGGCCCTCCAGGCGCGAACGCCGCGCACTGTCGCGCGAGGCGGTCGACACCTCGGCTGTGATTTATCTCATTCATGTTGCATCGCGGCTCGTCGGACGGATTCTCGACCTGAGCATGGGTGGCTGTCGCATCCGCACTGACGAACGATTTCCAGTGGGGATTTACACACGGGTTGAGACCGAATTTCGCCTGGAAGGAATGCCCTTCCGGCTGGGCGGCGTCACTCAAGCCATCCACGATCAGTATCACATCGGTATCCGCTTCCTAGACATGAGTAGCCGCAAACGGGAGCAGCTCGAACAGTTGATTGAAGAGCTCGAGGAGCTTAAAGGAGGTGGGAAAAAGGAATAGCGCTGGGTCTATCGTTGACGCGCGCGTTCTCTCTGCAGCTCGCGGTAGAGTTCGCTTTTCGACTGCCCCAATTCTTTTGCAAGCCGCTTGAGGGCTTCCTTTTCATCCATCTTTGCGCCAGTCTCGGCCTGGAGACGAGCCAGCCGGTCGACGATTTTGGCGGGAGCCGGCGTTGAGTCGTCGTGAGAACGGGGCCGCGCCTCCACCAACAGAGTGATCTCGCCGCGAATGCGATCGCGGCTGGCCAGTTCGCTGCGCGCCTCGGCCACTGTGACCCGCAGAAACTCTTCGTGAATTTTGGTCAGCTCGCGAGCGATTGCTACCCGCAGTTCAGGCCCCCAGATGCTTTCCAGATCTGCGAGAGTCTCCAGAATCCGATGCGGAGCCTCGTAGAAGACCAGCGTACGAGCTGCGCCCGCTCTCTGAATCTCTTCGGCCAGGGCCTCGAGCCGTGATCGCCGCGCGCCGGCCTTTTCCGGCAGGAAGCCAATGAAGTGAAACTCGCCGGTTGGCAGTCCGGAGGCCACCAGGGCGCTGAGCGCCGCATTGGCGCCGGGGATGGGGATCACTGGCACGCCGGCGGCAAGCGCCTCGGTTGTCAACCAGGCGCCGGGATCGCTGATGCCGGGCATTCCGGCGTCGGAGACGACGGCGATGCGGCCACCGGACCTAAGGGCCTCAATCAATTCAACCGTACGCTGGTGCTCGTTGTGCTCGTGGCAGCTTATGGTGGGGGTTGTGATCTGAAAGTGGTTCAGGAGCTTTTGCGTCTGGCGGGTATCTTCGCAGGCGATCCGGTCCGCAGCGCGCAAAACTTCGAGGGCGCGCAGGGTGATGTCGCCGAGGTTTCCGATGGGGGTGGCCACCAGGTAGAGCCCTGGAGCGATGTTTGCGTCGGGGCCGGCGGGAATGGGCGTGGTCACCTTCGGCTTCCTAGCTGGCCTCGTCGCTGGCTTCCTCACGTTCGAGACGACGCTGTTCGGCGAGCAGCGACATCGAGCTCATGAGGTTCTGAACGCTCACAATGCCCACCACGCGTCCGCTTTCGGTAACAGGAATCAGCGAGAGGCCGTGGCCGGTCTGGATGCGGCGGATTGTGGTTCCAAGAGTATCCTCGGGCCGCGCCACCTGAAAGGCCTTGGACATCACCGCCTGCACATAGCCGTTGCCGTCATTTCGCAGAGCATCCACAATGCGCTGGCGGGAGATGATGCCCACGAGTTGCGGGCCGCGCACCACGGGGAAATCTTCCTGCAGGGAATGGACGCAGCGGACCAGAGCGTCGGTTAGCGTATCGGAAGGCGAGAGGGTCGCAAAGTCGGTGAGCATCACCTCGCGCATGTGCACCGTGTCCACTACAGATTGGAAGAAGACGCCTTGGTCTTCGATCTGCGCGCCGATCATGATGAAGAAGCCGGCGATCACCAGCCAGGGACTATGTAGCAGCATGCCGCCCACCATAGCGGCCAGCGCCAGCACCTGACCCACCCCCGCGGCTGCGCGGCCCGAGGCGGTGAATCCATGCTGGCGGGCGAATGCGCCGCGAAGCAGCCGTCCGAAGTCAAGCGGATAGGCGGGAAGAAGATGCAAGACGCCGAGACCTACCTGCATCCAAACCATGCTGCGCACGAGCCATGCGGCCGAGATCCAGGGCTGGCTGACAAGATTGATCCCTCCGCTTGCACCGAGGAAGGCAGCTGCCAGCATCAGCGCCGTGATCAGGTTTGCCAGAGGACCGGTCAGCGCGATGGCAAACTGCCCTCCGCCCTGGCTGCTCTTCTCCTGGCTCTCCGGATCGGCATAAGCAAAGAGTCCGCCGAGCGGCAAGAGCAGAACGGCCCGCAGCCGTAATCCCAGCCATGCGGCGACGAGCAGCCGTGCCGTCTCCCGCACGACCACTGCCGATACAAGCACCAGGAAGAGCCCAAAGCCGCGAGCCATGCCCTCCTGCGAGCTGATGATCAGGCAGACCACAGCGAGCAGCGGAAAAAAGGCGTGGACGCGCATCTCGACGCCCATCCAACGACCAAGGGGGATTGACCAGCCTCGCATACAGATTTAATTGTAGTGGGTCCGGCCCGGAATTGAATTCCTGCGCGGTTCCGGTATGCTGATCTGCGATGCGCGTGATTGCCGGATCGCTCCGTTCCCGTAAGCTGGAGGCCCCGCCGGGGCTTACCACCCGGCCCACCAGCGACCGGCTGCGCGAAACCCTCTTTAATGTGCTCGCGCCGCGAATTCAGGGCGCGGTTTTTCTGGATTTGTATGCCGGTTCGGGCGCGGTGGGCATTGAAGCGCTTAGCCGCGGAGCCGTCCGGGTCGATTTCGTCGAACGGGCTCCGGCGGCGTTGAAGGTCTTGCGTGGCAATCTGGAACGATTGGGATTGACGGCGGGATTCCGCATCCACGGCACTCCGGCAATAGCGACACTGACCCGTGCGGCCAAAGCTGATCAAAAAGCAGACCGCTACGATGTAGTCTTCCTCGATCCACCCTACGATGCGGCTTCGGAGTATGCGGCCACGTTGGGAGTGTTGGGCGGTTCTGCCTCTCGGCTGCTCGCTCCCGGCGCACTTGTTATCGCCGAACACCGCCACAAAGAGCGGCTCGAAGACCGCTACGGCTCACTCGCCCGCACGCGGCTGCTCGAACAGGGTGATGCGGCGCTGAGCTTCTATGCGATCTGTTCCGCTGGGGCTTCGGAGTAACCAGGCGCCGAATTTCATTCTGTCGCCGATGCTGTGGGGGACCCACTCGAAGGCGCCAAAAACGCTGAAAAACCGATCTTCCAAATTCGCCGTCTCTGAGAGACGGATTTATCAAATAATTACCTGCAAGACTTTTGAGAATAAATAGAGGGGGGTGGGTACCGGCATTTGGGGTATAGATCCGGCACGTATCCGACGGATGGGATGGGGAGAGCAGGAGCTTTCCCGCTGCATCTCGACTTCCGTCCGCGCCTGATTTCTTTGCCCGCTCGACCATGCTTAGATTGTGCGCCGAAGGGTGGTAATTCTTCGCAAATCGGGCGCGCGCATTATCGACGCGGCGGAAAAAAGCCGAAAGGGCGCGGTACCCGGATGACCTCTCAACCGCCTCTGGAGAGTCTTTGCAGTCAACTATCAACGAGTCCGTTGGCAATCTACCGTCGTCCCAAAGGCGCTCCAGCCGAGATGGGCGTATATGAGGATTGATGCTGGGAATGGTCATCAATCCTCGCGCACTCTGAGGTTCTTGGTCTCCCAGGTGCCCAAATGCGAGGCGAGAATGATGGGGCACCCATTGTCTGTGGTTAATTCTGCATCCCGACACCTGGGCCACCCGCCTACATTGGTCTGCTTTCGATCGACCGTCCAAAATCGATTACGAGAGCGATAGACAAAAAGGCACGATCGATACCATCGTCCAATAGATTCGTCTTTGCGTTTCTGGCTTAATGAGTAACGACTATCGGATTCGAGTGAGAGCGGGCCGATTGCCGCGCAATCTGGATACCCGGACCGCGATTTAAGGAAGATCCTCGGAGGTAGTTTTATGGGTGTGTTTCGAGAGGTCATGGACAAATAGTCGGATGATGAATATTCGGATCAAGCGGGCTTACGAAGAACCGGACAGGGAGGACGGAACGCGGATCCTGGTGGACCGGCTTTGGCCGCGAGGCCTGACGAAGGAGAAGGCGAGGGTCGATCTTTGGCTAAAGGACGTGGCGCCAAGCACGGAACTTCGAAAGTGGTTTGCTCACGATCCAGGCAAGTGGGCGGAGTTCCAGTCGCGCTACCAGAAGGAACTCAAAAGGAACAAAGAACAGCTCTCGCTCTTAAGGCAAGAGGCGGCGAAAGGCACTGTCACGTTAGTCTACGGCGCCAAAGATCAACAACACAACGAAGCCGTGATCCTGCAGAGGCTCCTCACGCCGAAATAAACTCGCTTTTACCGCGCATGTGTGCCTGTCGGGGCCACGGCCTCGAATAGCTCTCTATAGGCGTCTGCCAATTTGCCGATTGCGAATGCGCGGTTCAGGCCGCTCGGACTGGGTAATACCCAGACTGCAGATCCGCCGAGTGTAGTTGGCTGTAATCCCCAGGATAGGTCTCGCTGGTTCAGAAACACTGAACACGCCGGCTTTCCCAGGAATGCCAGGTATCTGGGCCTGTACTTCGCGATTTTGCGCTCGAAAGCAGGCTGGGCAGCGATGTAGTCGGCTCGACTGAGGTGTGATGCGCTCACTGTCGGCCGAGCAACAGCAGACGTGATTCCGCAACCATAATCGAGCAAGAGGAGCGCGTCCTCCGGCTCTAGCTGCCGGTCGGTGAAGCCTGCGAGGTGAAGCACGCGCCAAAAGCGGTTCGTCCGATTGGCGAAGTGGAGTCCGACTGCAGCCGACTGCATTCCCGGATTGATTCCACAGAAGACTGTGTTCAGGGAAGTCGAAATTATGTCAGGCAGGCCAGTTGGATTTCTTTGTAGACTAGAAGACATAGCCTCAAAACACCTTTACTTCGGCAGTTGGTATGGGTTTCATTTGCCTGTTACCTAGCAAGCTTACGGTTCCGCCCAGCATGAGAGCGAAAACGGGTTAACGATTTCAATAGGGGTCATTCTTTGAGCAATCTTTTGGGTCCGCTGATGTGTTCATTGCCGCGTTCGTAGAAGCGTAATAAGCGGTCCGCTCCGTGAGTCAGACCAATCCGCACGCTTTCGCCAATCGGGCCAGACTTGGACGCCGTTGCGGCCAGCCAAAGAGAAGAATCCGGACTGCACAAGTCCAGTCCATCGTCCCTGAGGTCAACCTTCAATGCCTTGGTCAATCGTCCCGGACCCCTTCCTATATCGAGATCTTCTTTCCTTTTGCGCACGCTATTCATGAGTTCGAAACCGTCAAGAGGCTCAATAGAGCGTAACAAGACTCCTGCACCAACTCCAGCCTTTTCGCTTGTCACATTCAATAAGAACGACACTCCGTAAGCGAGATACACATATGCGTGTCCTCTTTCAAGGAAAAGGGAGCCATTGCGCGGTGTCCTACCCCGGAAAGCATGTCCAGCCGCATCACCAACGGGATAAGCCTCAGTTTCGACAATGCGCCCGCTCAGCCTTCCGTTCGCAGTGTCATGAACGATGACCTTGCCAATCAAATAGCGAGCTAATTTCACAGTGTCGATAGGAAGCTCTGCCCGCAAAACACGTTGAAGCCCGCCACTAGTATCGAATCGCGCCGGTAACTTTGATGCAGAAGGCATTGATCCACTCAACAGACTGTAAACGACGCTCGCCAGCGCGATCCGGTCAGATTTGACGAGACCTTTTGATTGGGCCAGAGGTCAGGCGGCGAATCAATTGGACAAAAGTACCGATCGATACCTTGGCATCAATTGGTGCCATTATGATCGCTGAGATTGACAGCTGATTCCCCAAGCTCTCCTGGCACCTCTCAGTAGACAATTGCGCCGAGCGATTTCGCCGATGAGGCGTGCCAAATCCTGCCCCCTCCGGAACGTGCGCCAGTGACGCTGTCTGCTGCTTTGGCCACCGGTGCTCGTTTCGTCCATCTTCGGCGATATAATTTGGCATCGCTTGAATCGGCACGTTCGAAGCGATTGGGCCCGAAGATTTCCCCTGAATTCTCCTGAGAGCCATATTCCTGATCCGCTGGTCCCGCGTTCTTTCATTGATCGCATTTGAACGCCAGCCTAATCCGGCTTGCCGGGTGGCTCCCTTGATTCATCAACCATGGACCGCAGGCCTTTTCCACATTGCCGCCGAGCTGGAGGATCTGGAGATGGAGCCTAGCAAAAGCGAGTCGATCGAGTCAGTGTTTGCCGGTGACAGCGAGATGGCCACGCGTATGCGCGCGCTCGACTGGTCGGCTACGCCGCTCGGCCCCGTGGAACAATGGCCGCAAGCCCTGCGAACGAGCATACAAATCGTGCTGGACAGCGCACGCGCATTTGAACAGGAGCGTCGGCCGGAAATCGAGAAACTGCGCGCTAGCGAACAGAGATTGGCGGAGACCAGCCGCCTTTACCGTGAGCAGCAGCAAGCCGCAACAAAGCTGCAAATCCAAGTCGATCTACTGCAACAACTTCCAGTCGCTGCCTGGACGCTCAATCCCGATGGGACACCTGATTTCGTGAATCGGGTTTGGCTTGAATTCGCCGGTCAAACTCTCGAATTCGTCCGGTCAAATCCTGAGGCCTGGATGGACGCGGTCCACCCTGAAGATCGGGACAAGGTAATCAAGACCTTCTGGGAGGGCGTGAGTTCGGGACGCGGGTTTGCGTTTGAAAACAGGAGTTTGCGCGCTCACGACGGGGCGTATCGCTGGCACCTTCAGCAGGCCGTGCCCTTGCATGATGCGCAAGGAAACGTCATCAAATTCGTCGGTACGACAACCGACATTGACGATCAAAAGCGGGTGGAAGAGTCTCTCGCCGCACTCGACCGCGCCAAGACAACGTTTTTCAGCAACGTCAGCCACGAGTTCCGAACGCCGTTGACCCTGATGCTCGGCCCGCTTGAGGAAATTCAGAAGGAAGCGAAGGAGCAGATGAGTCCCGAACGTCACGAACTGCTGGCCACGGTGCGCCGCAATGGCCTCAGACTGCTCAAGCTCGTCAACACGCTCCTGGATTTTTCGCGTATGGAAGCCGGCCGCGCGCAGACGTCCTATCAGCCGACGGACCTGGCAAGTTTCACCTCAGAAATCGCGAGCGCGTTTGACTCGGCGATGAAGAACGCCGGGCTCTGCTTCTCAGTCGAGTGCCAGCCCATCGCCGATCCGGTGTACGTGGATCGCGACATGTGGGAGAAGATTGTTTTGAATCTGCTCTCCAATGCTTATAAGTTCACGTTCGAGGGTGATGTTGCTCTCACATTGAAATCCGTGGACGGCGCAGTGGAATTAGAGGTCCGCGACACCGGCGTGGGCATACCCGAAGAGCATCGCGAGCACGTGTTCGAGCGCTTTCACAGAATTGAGAGGAACCGGGTCAGGACCTACGAGGGCACGGGGATCGGACTGGCGTTGGTTCAGGAACTGGTGAAATTGCACGGCGGCAGTGTGCGCGTGGCGAGCGCGGTTGGCGCTGGCAGCACATTCACCGTGACGATTCCGAGCGGCACGGACCACCTGCCGGCCGAGCGCATTCAGGCCGCACAAACGCTCGCCTCCACCACAATTCGAGCCGATGCTTATGTCGAAGAGCTGAAACAGTGGTTGGGAATTGAACCGGGGCTGGCGGTCGATGCGGCAACGCTCTCCAAACAAGCTACGCTCGCCCCCAGCCTGGAACCCCCACCCTCGGGGAAACGCGAACTGATCGTCTTGGCCGATGACAATGCGGACATGCGCCACTACCTCACACGCGTGCTGAGCGAGCGATATGAGGTGCACGCGACTGCTGACGGCCTCCAGGCGTTGGAAGTCACTCGGAAATTGCGCCCAGTTCTTGTGCTGGCGGACGTGATGATGCCACAGCTGGACGGATTTGGGTTACTCCGAGCCATCCGCGAGGACTCCTCCCTTGCAAGTACCCCAGTGATCCTGGTGTCGGCGCGGGCAGGCGAAGAGTCGCGCGTGGAAGGACTGGAGGCCGACGCCGACGACTATCTCATCAAGCCATTCGCTGCGCGGGAGTTGCTGGCGCGCGTAGCGGCACACGTCAAACTGGCCAGTCTTCGCCGCGAAACTGCGGAACGCGAAGAACGGATGCGCAATGAGGCGGAGCTCGAACGCGAGAAGCTGCACGCCAGCGAAGAACGGTTGGCCGAGACGAGCCGCCTTTACCGTGAACTGCAGCGGGCCGATGCAGAATTGCAACTACAAGTTGCGCTTCTGCAGCAGCTTCCTGTGTCCGCCTGGACGCTCAAGTCTGATGGGACACCCGATTTCGTGAATCGAGTTTGGCTTGAGTTCGCCGGCCAGACTCTTGACTTCGTCCGGTCGCATCCCGAGGCCTGGATGACTGCGGTCCATCCTGAGGATCGGGAGACGGCAGCCAAAGGCTTTTGGGATGGGGTACGCTCGGGAACGGCTTTTGCGTTTGAAACCAGGTCTCTCCGCGCTCAGGACGGGACATATCGCTGGCACCTCAATCAAGCTGTGGTCTTGCGCGATGCAGAAGGAAAAGTCCTCAAATTCGTCGGTACGACAACCGACATTGAAGACCAGAAGCGTACCGAAGAGGCTTTGCGCGAGGCCGAGCGGAAATTCCGCGGGCTTCTGGAATCCGCTCCGGATGCCGTGATCGTGATGAATCGCCAAGGAAGGATCGTGTTGGTCAATGCTCAAGTGGAGAAACTGTTTGGCTACCAGCGGCAGGA
>Ga0181520_10000049_pt1 | contig 216867 bp, 178 predicted proteins | sample PEATcosm2014_Bin_29_FD_132451 | JGI IMG/M metagenome (GOLD analysis project Ga0181520, IMG submission 132451) | Peatland microbial communities from MTU Mesocosm Facility, Houghton, MI, USA - PEATcosm2014_Bin02_30_metaG | ecosystem: Environmental > Terrestrial > Soil > Wetlands > Peat | place...
CATCAGCCCGACCAGGGTCGCCGCGGTCAGCTGCCACGCGTTGTCCCCGGCGTTGAGCCAGCTGGGATCTGGTACGAACTGTGCCAGCAGCATGCGATCAAGGACCTCCCGTGCCGTCCGGTCTGGACGCGGATGAATAGTTCACGCCAGCCTATCGGCCCTGATTGGGAGGTCATATGGGCCCTGAGCACAAAGGTCTTTCGGCCCGGGTTGTGCGCCGTCCGAGGTTGGACCCAGGGCGCTGGAGGCGCGGCGGCACCGGAGAGGCGCAGCGGGACAGCGGCACAGCTGCAGAGCTGCACAGCGGCGCAGTCTGATGGATGAAGTGCCCGGGCCCATGACCGCGCGGCGGGGCGGGGGCCAGGCCGACGGCTAGCCGGCCGCCTGGAGAACGTCCCGGATGCGCAGGCAGAGCTGAAGGTTGAGCCGGGTATCGGGATCGCTCAGCTGCAGGCGGCCCACCTCTTCGATGCGGCGGAGCCGGTAGAGGACGGTGTTGCGATGCAGCTTGAGCTGCTGGGCCGTCTCGGTGGGCGAGCCGTGACAGCGGAAGAAGGCGTCGAGGGTGCGCAGCAGGTCTCCTCCTCCCTTCTCGTCGTAGGCGATCAGGGGGCCGATGCTGTCCCGGTAGAACTCGTGGAGCTCGGGGTGCTGCGCCATCGAGTAGAGCAGCCGGTGCAGGCCAAGATCGGTGAAGCTCACCACCGTCGCCGTGGCGTCGAGGCGGAGGCCCATGCCGAGGGCCTGCTCGGCCTCCCGGTGGGAGGTGCGGATGCCGCCGAGACCCTGCTTGGGCCGGCCGATGCCCACCGCCAGTGGAGTCTCCGCTGCTGCCAGCCGGCAATCGGCGGCCAGCTCCGCGGCCGCCCGCCGGAGGTCCCCGATCGTGGCCGGCGCGATGACCACCACGGCGCTCTGATGGGCGGCGGCCAGCGCCGAGAGGTTGCGCCGCACGGCCCAGCGCTGGGCGGACCGAACGCCGCTCTCCGGCCAGCCCTGGGGATCGGGAGCGCTGGCGCGGGCGGACGGGCGCACCACCAGCACCACGCACTCGTCCTCGAGCGACGCTCCGACCCGCCGGGCCCGTTCCAGCATCGACGCCTCGGAGCTGTAGGCCCCGGTGAGGAGAGCGGTGGCGAACTCCCCCTCGAGGTCGTCGCGCGCGGCCATGACCGCGCGCTCGCGATCCAGCTCGATGGCGCACGCCGACGCCGCCCGGGCGCACCCCAGCCGGGCCAGCTGACCCAGCCCGCTCTCGCTGCCGAGCACCGAGATGAAGCCGCCGATGCCGTCGCGCAGGGGGATGGGTGCGACCACCCGGGCGATCCCGGGGGCGCCGGCGGAGAACTCGCGAACGGGCGGGTTGGCCGACAGCACCACCGACGAGTCGGCGAAGCGCCGGACCGCTGCCATCTCCTCGGTCCAGGGATCGTCGCCCACTCCGGGAGGGAGCGTTCCGGCGGTGTGGCGGAGCTCCCCCGACTCATCCTGCCAGGCGGCGGGGAGGTCGAGCAGCTCGGCGAGCCGTTGGACGATCCCGGCCGGCCCGGCACCGTTGAGCGCCAGCTCCATCAGCTCGGTCTGCAGCTCCTGAGCCCGATCGTGCAGCGTCGTGCGCTGGTCCAGGATGAAGCGCGTCGTCGCCTGCTGGACGTCGGCCAGGTGGGCATGCTCGGGCAGGCGGAGGAGCGGAAGCATGAGCTGGTCGGCCAGCTGAATGGCCGGATCGAGCACCTCGCCGACGACGGCTGCCGCCACTCCCCCCTTCTTGGCGAAGCTGTCCAGCACCCGGGTGAGGTCGAGCCGCTCGTCGAGTAGCTTGATCGAGCGCACCGCGATGAAGGCGATCTCGCCTCCCTTGATCGCCTCGAACGCGGGCGGGCGGGTGCGGAGCGAGGTGGCCCAGTCGACCTGCCGCTCCAGGCCCGCCTGGCCCGCGAGCAGCTCGGTGCCGGGAGGCAGGGCGCCGCGCCAGACATCCTTGACGGTGATCACGGGACCACCTCTCCCGGCGGGGTTCTTCCGCACCCTGCCAGGAGCCCGCCACGCACTCCGCCGGCCATCAGACGCGCTCCAGGTACTGCTCCTGCTCCCACGGGGTGACCTGCGCCCGGTACTCCTTCCACTCCAGCAGCTTCACCTCGAGGAACCGCTCGGCGAGGGTGTCCCCAAGGGCGTCGAGCACCACCTCGTCGGCTTCCAGTGCGGTCATGGCGTCCTTGAGGTTGTCCGGCAGGAGGCCGACGTTGCGCCGCTCCAGCTCGACGTCGTCGAAGCCGTAGAGGGACTCCTCCACCGGGGGCGGCAGCGGGAGCCGGCGCTCGATCCCGTCGAGGCCGCAGCGCAGCATCACGGCGAAGGCGAGGTACGGGTTGCAGGAGGGGTCCGGGCTGCGCAGCTCCACCCGGGTGACCTCGGGGCGGCCGACATGGGGTACACGGATGAGAGCGCCCCGGTTGGTCCGCGCCCAGGAGATGAAGACGGGAGCCTCGAACCCCCGCACCAGGCGCTTGTAGGAGTTGATCAGGGGGGACAGCACCAGGCACATGCCGGCGGCGTGGTGGAGCTGGCCGGCGATGAAGTGCTTGGCGATGTCGCTCAGCCCATAGTCATCCTCGCCGGCGAACGCGTTGCCGTCGCCGAGCCGGGTGAGCGACTGGTGGACGTGCATGCCGCTCCCCGGCTGACCGAAGAAGGGCTTGGGCATGAACGTGGCGGTCAGCCCATGCTGCTGGGCGATCGCCCGGAGGGTGTAGCGAAAGGTGACCACGTCGTCGGCCGCCTTGAGCGCCTCCTGGGCGCTGACGTCGATCTCGTGCTGGCCCCCGGCCACCTCGTGGTGAAGGGTGTTGATCTCCAGACCCATGGCCCCGAGCTGCTCCGCCATCAGCTGGCGCACCGCGACGCTCGGGTCGGTGGCGAAGTCGAAGTACCCGCCCCGGTCGTGGGGCGGGGGCACGGGGCGACCCGCCTCGTCCCGCTCGAGCAGGTAGAACTCGATCTCCGGCCCCACCCGGTACGCATACCCGAGGGAGGCGGCGCGCTCGACCGCCCGCCGCAGGGCCCCGCGCGGGTCGCCCGGGAACGCCTCGCCCTCGGGGGTGGTCACCCAGCAGATCAACCGCCCGGTCGGAGCCTGGGCCCAGGGAAGCACCGCGAAAGTGCCGGGATCGGGCATCAAGTACATGTCGGACTCGGCGGTGCGGGCGACCGACTCCACCGACGAGCCGTCGAACCAGACCCCGTGCTCGAGCGCGGCGGCGAGCTGCTCGGCGGGGATGGTCACCGTCTTGACCGTCCCCGTCACGTCGGTGAACTGAAGATCCAGATGGCGGATGCCCGCCGCCTGGGCCCTGGTGACAACGTCGGGGATCTCGGGGCGGGGACGAGGGGAGGGCATGGGCACCTCGGGGTGGCGGCGGCCCCAGTTCGGAGCCAGCGGTTCGTACGCTGCGCATGAGGATATCGGAGTGAGGCCGCGATTGTCCAGGTCTCGGTCCCGATGTCTCGCAGTTTCGTGGGTGATAACCAGTGCGCCATGCACAAGCGAAAGGGAGGCGGTTACACCCCGACACCGCGCGCGTGACGAAACGCATCAAAGGGTGCACGTGCACTAGCAGAACTTGACGCCCGTTGCTCTTGGTCGGCGGAGATCGCCGGCCGAGAATCAGGGCATCCCACCGCCACCCACCACCAAGAAGACTGTGCTCCACCGTCCTCTCCCCCTCCGCCCCCCACTCTCCCCGCCCTGCGCGCGCCCCCTCAGATCAGGGCGCGCCAGGGCGGCATCCCTCTCCCTCGCCGTCGGGGTGGCGGCGCTGCTGGCGGCGGTCCTGGTCGGGAGCGACCTCCGCCCTCTCACCGGCGGCAGCCTGGGGGCCACGCAGGCCGTTGCTCTCGCCGCCGCCGCCCTGGCGGCAATCGCCACCGCGGGCGTCTGGAGCGTCACCCGGACGCGGACCGCGGCGACCGAAGCGTCGCACCGGCCGCTCCGCCCCGGACGCGGTCAGCACGGCCGTCTCGGGCGCGGGGGCGGCCCTCGTGGCGCCCGCCGCGGCGACCGGCTGGACCGCATCCTCGAGGCGATGACCCGGGTCAGCTCCGCGGCGGATGTCGACTCGGTGCTCTCCACGGTCGGGGAGGCGGTCAGCGACCTTCTCACGACTCGCACAGCGTCCCCGGTGACCACCCGGGTGTACAGGATCGAGCGCGACACGATGGCGGTCGCCAGCGAGCACGGCGCAGCCGCCGGTGAAGCCGTCGAGGAGAGCAGTCTCCTGAGCTCCGATCCACTCATCCTGGCTGCGGTCACCGGGGACCACACCCTGGCCGAGGCCGGCCCGACCCCTCACCGGATCGCGAGCCCGGTCCACGCGGGCAGCGCCACCCGCGCCGTGATCCTGGCCGAGAGGCGCGACCGCGCGTTCCGGGACACGGAGATCACGCTGGTTCAGGGGTTGAGCGGCATCGCGACGCTCGCCGTCTCCAACCTGGTGCGCGCTCGGGGGATCGCCGCCGCCCAGGGGGAGCTGACCGACCCGCTCACCGGCCTGATCGGGCGGGCGGCGTTCGAGCACCGCTGCCGCGAGGTCCGCGACTCCTTCGCCATCCTCTCCGTCGACATCGACCAGCTCGATCAGATCAACAGCGCCCTGGGCCGGGAGGCAGGCGACGAGGCCCTGCGCTCGGTGGCCCGGGCCCTCCAGGCGACCACTCGCGAGAACGACGTCGTCGGACGCACCGGCGACGACGAGTTCGCCATCCTCACCATCGGGGCGGCCACCGCCGTGGTGGGCAGCGTCGCCGAACGCGTGCGCGCCGCCGTCTCCGAGCTCGTCAGCGGAGCCTTCCCGGCTCGGGTCAGCGTCGGCTGGGCGGTGGGCGCCGCCGGCGAGGATCCCGCCGCGGTGTGGGCTCGGGCGGACGAAGCGCTGGGCCGGGCCAAGCGCGAGGGGCGCAATCGGGTGGCCGGTTCCATCACCGGCCGCCCGGCCGCCGCCCCGGGGCGGGGTTGGACCACGCTGCTCAGCCGCACCCTCGCCTCTCAGCAGATCCACCCGGTCTACCAGCCGATCGTCACCCTCCCCGACGCGCACATCGTCGCCTACGAGGGCCTCTCCCGCCCGGTCAACCTGGACGGCGCGGACAGCGTCGAGGAGTTCTTCGCCACGGCGCAGCGGCTGGGGGTGACCAACGAGCTGGATTGGATCTGCCGGCGCGCGGTGGTCCGCGGCGCCGAGGGCATCCGCAGCGATGCTCAGCTCTATCTGAACATCGACCTCTCCGCGGTCTCGGACGTCGACGAGGACGTCGAGCAGATGCGCAGCCTGCTTCGCTGGATCGGCAGGCCGCCGGCCAACGTGGTCCTCGAGATCGCCGACGCCGACCGCTTCACCAACCTCGGACAGCTCGCCGCTCGGGTCGACGTCTACCGCCGCGCCGGATTCAAGATCGGGATCGACGACACCGGCCGGCCCGGGATCGGCCTCGACCTGCTCTACGCGACCCGCCCCGACGTCATCAAGATCGACGCGAGCGTCACCAACCGATGCTTCGAGGTCGAGGCGAGGTCGCTCATCTTCGAGTGCATCGCCCTCGCCGAGCAGATCAATGCCGACGTCGTGGCCGAGGGCATCGAGAGGCTGAGCATCGCGGCGGAGCTGATCCGGCTGGGCGTCAACCGCGCCCAGGGCTTCCTCTTCGGCAAGCCCGAGTCGGTCACCCCTCCGAGCCGCGAGCTGGAAGGGGAGCCCGCAGTGCTCCAGGCGATCGCCGCCACTCGGTAGGTCAGGTCGTGGGGCGGGGCCGCGATGTCACGGCCCCGCCCGAGCGGAGCGCCGACCCCGGGCGGCCGCCCGCGCACCCACGCTTCGATCTCGAGATGCAGGTCCGGCGCTCGTCGGGCGGGCGGTCCCCGAGTTAGCCGGCCACGGCTCTCGTCCCCGACACTCCCTGGATCACACCCGTTGTGCAGATCGCAGCAAAGACCTCGGCGCTCGGCTTGGGACGGCGCTCCAGGGTGGTCCGGTCCACCGCCACGAGGCCGAACCTCGCCGCGTAGCCCTCCAACCACTCGAAGTTGTCGAATCCCGTCCAGTACAGGTAGCCGCGCACGTCGGCACCATCGGCGATGGCCTCCATCACCGCGCGCAGGTGGTCGACGAGGAATCCCGAGCGCAGCTCGTCGTCCTCGTCGGCGACCCCGTTCTCCGTGACAAGGAGGGGCAGCCGGAAATCCCGACCCAGTTTCACCAGTGCCCGGCGCAGGCCGCCGGCGTCGATGCCCCAGCCGAGGCTGTTGCGCGGGAGCGAGGCCTCCGGATCAGGGCCGACGAAGAGTCGGGACGCGGCGTGGCGGTCGAAGCGCACCTGCTCCTCGGTGTAGTAGTTGAGCCCCAGGTAGTCGAGGGAGCCGCGCAGGCCCGGCACCGCCTGGCCGGTTCCCGCCGGAGGGAGAACCACGCCTCGCTTGCAGCAGGCGAGGAACCACCGGTTGAAGATCCAGTCGGGAGCCCGGGTGATCAGCCGGAGGGTGAGCGAGCCCGGCCGCGGCCGGAACGGCCGCTCGTGGTGGGCGATCGAGACCATCGCCGGGCGGCCCTGCCGGCGGCCCGCCTGATGGAGGGCGGCAGAAGCAGCCGCGTGCATCCGGAGCAGGGCCACCCCCGCCCGCAGGGCGGCGGCCTGAGACCTGCGGTGCGGCGGCCAGTGGCCCTCCGCGTAGGCCAGGATCATGAGGACGTTCGGCTCATTGAGGGTCACCCACCAGCGGACGTCGCGACCGAAGGCCTCGGCGCACGCCCCCGCGAAGCGGGCAAACAGGCGCGGCGCCTCGGGCGCCAGCACTCCGCCGCGATCGGCGAGCCACACCGGGAGCGTGAAATGCTGGAGGGTGACCACCGGCTCCATCCCCAACTCGCGGCAGGTGGTGACGACGCTGGCGTAGTGGCGGAGCGCGGCGGCGTCGAAGCGGCCCTCCTCGGGCTCGACCCGCGCCCACTCCACCGAGAACCGCTGGGCGGTGTGGCCCATGCCGGCAAGCATCCGGAGGTCCTCGCGGTAGCGGTGGTAATGGTCGATGGCGATGGCCGCGGAGGCGCCGTCCTTGATCCGCCAGGGCTCCTCGCTCTCCATGCGCATCCAGTCGTTCCAGAGCCCACCCTCCACCTGGTGGGCGGCGCTGGCCGTCCCGAGCAGGAAGCCCGGGGGGATCCGGGACGGCGGCCGCGCGCCGGCACGTACCGCCGGTGCCGGACGTGGGGGTGCGGAACCCGGCGGCGGGGAGGGGGTGCCTGGGGTGGCCACCGACGGCCGGGCCTCAGCCGGCCGGCCGCCGGAGGAGCAGCCGGGTCCTTCCTGGCTCCCGGCTCTCCTCGGTCAGCTCGCCCCCGACCCTCCGGCTCCAGGCCTGGATCCCGAAGACGTGCTCGGCGACCCCCGTCACCACCTCCAGGCACTGACCCGGCGCGAGAGTCGCGTAGGCGCGGCGCACCCGCCCCAGGGCACTGTCGCCGCAGTCGTCCTCCGCGGAGGTGAGATCGAGGTGCCCGGGCTCCATGTCGGTTCGGAGTCTACGTCCGCGGTCAGGCCGGAACCGGTTGAGGCACCTCCGCCTTCTCCACCGGCACTCCCACCGCGTTGCCCCACTCACTCCACGAGCCGTCGTAGTTGGCAACCCGCGGGTAGCCGAGCAGGTAGGTGAGGACGAACCACGTGTGCGAGGAGCGCTCGCCGATCCGGCAGTAGGTGACCACGCTCTTGTCCGGGGTCACCCCGTTGGGCTCGTAGAGCTCGCGAAGCTGCTCCACGGGCTTGAAGGTGTCGTCGTCCTGGATCGTCTGGGCCCAGGGGATGTTGGCCGCGCCGGGGATGTGACCGCTGCGCTGGGCGCCCTCGTTCTGGTACTCGGGCGGGGCCGAGATGGCGCCGGAGTACTCCGCGGGGGAGCGGACGTCCACCAGGGCGTGATCCGAGCGGCCGAGGATCTCGCGAACCCCGGGGAGGAACTGGCGGAGCCCGGCGGTGGGCCGGGCGGCGGTGTAGGTGGTGGCGGCCCGCCGGGGAATGGCCTCGGTCACCGGCCGCCCCTCCTCGAACCACTTGCGTCGGCCGCCGTTGAGGAGCCGCACGTCGCCGTGCCCATAGATCTTGAACGTCCAGAAGGCGAACGCCGCGAACCAGTTGCGCATGTCGCCGTAGAGGACCAGCGTGGTGTCGGGCTTCACCCCAAGCCGGCCGAGGAGGCTCGCGAACTGCTCCTGAGACAGGATGTCGCGGCGGACCGTGTCGTTGATGTCCCGCTTCCAATCGACCAGCGCAGCTCCCGGGACGTGGCCGAGCTCATACGCGGATGCGGGGTCCCAGTCCACCTCCAGGACCACGACGGCGGGGTCCTCCAGGTGCTCGGCCAGCCACTCCGTGCTGACAAGAACCTCGGGATGGGCGTAATCGGTCACCGTGGCTCTCCTCTCATCAGTGATCGTCACCGAAACCCGACCAGTCTAATCGACTTTCCCGGCGGGCGAGGCGCCGGGTCCCCACGCCGCCTGCGGCGTTCCATTGGCGGGGTGAGATGAGCCCGACTGGGCCGGGCCGCCGAGGGGCGGCGAGCCCCTGTGAGAAAGGCGGGCCCCCACGCCGCCTGCGGCGTTCCATTGGCGGGGTGAGATGAGCCCGGCTGGGCCGGGCCACCGAGGGGCGGCGAGCCCCTGTGGGAAGGAGGGGCCCCACGCGGCCTGCCGCGTGGGGAGAGTAGGATTGCGCGGCCCGCAGCGCTTGGGGAGAAGATCGATGGAGACAACGTCCGCAGCGACCAGCGAGCCGCTCGACGAGACAGAGGTCCATGGCACGGTGGAGCTGGTCACCGAGCGGCCGATCGTGCTCCCGCGCCAGGACGGTCCCCGCGCCCGGCTCGAGGAGTTCCTCGGCGTGCGGCCGTGGCTCGTGCCGGCGGTGCTGCTCGGGGTCATCGCCGTCCTCCTCCTTCGCCAGGGACCGCGCATCGTCGTGGTCCGGCATCCGGGGCAGAGGGAGCAGTAGCAGCGGTCGGCCTCGGTACCCCCGGCGGGGCCCGGGGCGGCCGATCAGTCCCCGATGCCGAGGGCGGTGAGCAGTTCGCCGTTCTGCGCCGGGGTCCCGACGGTGATCCGGAGCCGGTCGGCGTGCTCGCCCTCCGGAAAGCGCCGGACCAGGATCCGCTGGTGGCGTAGCTCGGCGGCGATTCCCGCCGCGTCCCCCCCGGCTGGGCGGGCGAGCACGAAGTTGGCCTGCGAGGAGATCACGTCCCAACCGGCGCCGCGCAGGGCCTCGGTCACCCGCTCGCGCTCCGCGACGACCATGTCGACGATGCGCCGGTGGTGCTCCCGGTCCGCCAGGGCGGCGGTGGCGCCGGCGATCGCCAGCCGGTCCACCGGGTAGGACTCGAGCACGGCGGCAAGGTCGGCGATCAGGTCGGGGTGTCCCAGCGCATAGCCGACGCGCAGCCCGGCCAGGGCATGGCTCTTGGCGAAGGTGCGGACCACCAGCCAGTTGTCCTGAGCGGCGAGGAGCGGCACGCACGACTCCGGGGCGAAGTCACAGTACGCCTCGTCGATGACCACCACGGAGCGCACCGCACCCAGGCGGCGGGCGACCTCCGCGGGCGGCACCCAGGTGCCGGTCGGTGAGTTGGGGTTGCAGAGCACGCGCAGCACCCCGGGGGTGGTGGCCAGCGCCACGGGAAGACGCTCCCCCCTCCCCACCCCCACGTACTCGACGCGCGCGCCGGCGAGCCGGGCCAGCACGGCGAGCAGCGTGTAGGTGGGGCGGGTCAGGACCACGCCGTCGCCGGGATCGACGAATGCCTGGAAGCAGCACTCGAGGATCTGGTCCGCCCCATTGCCGAGCACCACCTGTTCCGGTCGCACCCCGTGGTGGAGGGCGAGAGCGGTGCGGAGGGGCTCCCCCCGGGGGTCGGGATAGAGGCGCAGCGAGCTCGCCGCCTCGCCCACAGCGGTGGCCACCGCGGGTGAGGGCGGGAGCGGCGACTCGTTGGTGTTGAGCTTGATCCACCCCGCGGCGTCGGGCGGCTGCTCACCGGGCGTGTAGCCGAAATCGGAGCCCAGGGACTTGCGCCGGTGACCGGACATGACCCGGGAGTATGCGGGAGCCGGCAGCGACGCCGGTCCAGCGGGGCGCTGAGGTACCCCTGCGGGCGCCCCGGACTAGGCGACGACCGCCTCGACCTCGACGGTGGCCCCCGGGGCGGCAACGGGAAGGAGGTTGCCCTCCAAGGGGGCGCCGTCCACCGTCAGACGCTGGACGCGCCCGGTCGTCCCCGCCGGCTTGCGGACCGTGATCCGGTAGGTGGCGCCACGAAAACGCCGGGTGGCGCTGAAGCCCGGCCAGGAAGAGGGGATCACGGGATCGATGCGCAGCCCCTCGTGCTCCGGCCGGATGCCCAGGATCCACTGGGTGATGGCCACGAAGTTCCAGGCCGCCGCCCCGGTCAGCCACGAGTTCTTGGCCTCGCCATGGCTGGGGGCGTCGGGTCCGGCGATCATCTGCGCGTACACATACGGCTCGCAGCGGTGCAGATCGCTGATCGCCTCGCGCACGGAGGGATTGGTCCGCCGATAGCAGTCGAAGGCGCCATCGCCATCACCGGTCATCGCCTCGGCGATCATGATCCATGGGTTGGTGTGGCAGAAGATGCCGGCGTTCTCCTTGTACCCCGGCGGGTAGGAGGAGATCTCGCCCAGCTCGATGTGGTAACGGCTGTAAGCCGGTTGCAGCAGCACCACCCCGTGCTCGGTGAGCAGCCGTGCGCGAACGCTGTCGAGCGCCTGGCGGGCCCGGCCGTCATCGAGCCCGACCCCGGCCATGACGCACATACCCTGGGGCTCGATGAAGATCTGGCCCTCCTCGCAGGTGGCCGAGCCCACCGGGTTGCCGAAGAAGTCGTAGGCACGCCGGAACCAGGCCCCGTCCCAGCCGTGCGCGGTGATGGCCGATGCCATCTCGGTCGCGCCGGCGCACAGCCGGGACGCCTCGTCGGTGTGGCCGCGCCGGCTGAGGATTCCGGTCAGCTCCTTGGCGGCGAGCACGAACTGGCCGGCGATGAACACCGACTCGGCGACACCACCACTGCGGTTCTCGGTGGTCTGGAACGTCTCACCCGGAGTCTCGGAGAAGCAGTTGAGGTTGAGGCAGTCGTTCCAGTCGGCCCGGCCGATCAGGGGAAGCCGGTGAGGTCCGAGCCGGTCCAGCGTGTAGGCGACGCTGCGCCGCAGATGATCGAGGAGCGGAGCCTCGGAACCCACGGCATTGTCGTACGCCACCGGCTCGTCGAGGATCGTCTGGTCGCCGGTCTCGCGCAGGTAGGCGGCGACCCCCAGCACCAGCCACAGCGGGTCATCGTTGAAGCCCGAGCCGATGTCGTTGTTTCCGCGTTTGGTGAGGGGCTGATACTGGTGGTAGGCGCCACCGCTCGCGAGCTGGGTGGCGGCGATGTCGAGGATTCGCTGGCGGGCGCGCTCCGGAATCATGTGGACGAAACCGAGCAGGTCCTGGTTGGAGTCGCGGAACCCCATTCCACGCCCAATGCCCGACTCGTAGAAGGAGGCCGACCGGCTGAGGTTGAAGGTGACCAGGCACTGGTACGCGGTCCAGGTGTTGACCATCCGGTTGGCGTGCTCGTCGGGGGTGGTGATCTGAGCGTTGCCGAGCAGCTCGTCCCAGCGCTCGCGCAGGCCGCGCATGCCCTCCTCGACCGCCTCGGGATGGAGCCAGCGCTCGATCACCGGCGTGACGGTGCGCTTGTTGATCACCTGGCTGCCCGGCGGGTCGAACTTCTCGGCGACCGGATTCTCCCAGTAGCCGAGGCAGAAGACGATCTCGCGCTCCTCGTGCGGCCTCAGCTCGAGTCGCACGTGATGGGAGCCGTGGGGGGCCCATCCGTGAGCGATCGAGTTGCCGGCACTTCCGCGCTCGACCGCCAGCGGATGGTCGAAGCCACGCTGGGGGCCGAGGAAGGTCTCCCGCACCGTGTCGAACCCGTCCAGGGGCTCGGAGCAGGCGAAGTACGCGAAGTGGTTGCGACGCTCCCGGTACTCTGTCTTGTGGTAGATCACGCTCCCCTCCACCTCGACCTCGCCGGTGGAGAAGTTGCGCTGGAAGTTGGTGGCGTCGTCCTGCGCGTCCCATAGACAGAACTCCACCGAGGAGAACACCGAGAGAGGCTTTGAATCGGCGGTGAGGTTGCTGAGCCGCAACCGCCACACCTCCAGGTTCTGGCCCAGGGGGACGCAGTAGAGGGTCTCGGCGCGGATGCCACCGTGGCTCGAGGCGATGGTCGTGTAGGAGAGGCCGTGACGGCACTCGTAGTCGTCGAGCGCAGTTGGGGTGGGCTGCCAGGAGGGCGACCAGTAGTCACCGCTCGCGTCGTCGCGAAGGTAGAGATACCGTCCGCCCACGTCGAACGGGGCGTTGTTGTAGCGGTAGCGGCTCACTCGGCGCAGACGTGCGTCGCGATAGAACGAGTACCCGCCGGCGGTGTTCGAGATGATCCCGAAGTACTCCTCCATGCCCAGGTAGTTGATCCAGGGCAGGGGGGTGTCGGGCCGGGAGATCACGTACTCGCGGCGGTCGTCGTCAAAGTGTCCGAATCTCACTACCAGCTCCTGTGGATGCGAGTGATTTGGCCGCAGGCGAACTGAGCGCTACCGCCGGCCGCCGGAGATGCCTCCCACGCGGGATACGGGTGTGGAACGGGTTGTGCAGGAGTGGCGACCCCTCACCGAGCCGGAGCCGCCCTGGGTGACATACAGACGACCCCGTGGCTCACCGGAACCGCGGGGCCGTCACGTCGTCGGGTCGGTGACCCGGCCGGCACACTGCCGGCCGGGCCCCGGCCCGCCCACCTCAGGAGGTGGGACCTATTCAGTTGTCGGTGCCGACCAGCGGGTCAGCAGGCTCAGATGATCCCTTAGGACGCGACCGGAACCAGGTGCATGAGGATGTACGGGAGTTGCGGGTCGTCCGGGGACGGGTCCATGTACGGGTTGGCCGCGCTCGGCCAGCCGGTGTAGGAAGCGCTGCTGTAGACGTTCCAGTCAGCACCGTAGAGCACCGGAGCGTACGGAACCTCGGTCGCCATGATCCCCTCAAGGGTGGAGATGGCGGAGGCGATGGTCGACTGCCCGGCCGAGGTGGTCGGGTCGGCACCCTCGTACTGCGTGAGAGCAGCCTGGGCTGCCGAGGAGTTGAACTCAGCGTAGTCACCGGCCGCGCAGTTCAGAGCGGCGGTGCAGTTGATGCTGTAGTCCAGCCAGTTGTCGAGCTGAACGAACGGGATGTTCCCACCGTTGCCCCAGTGGAGCGCGGTCTGGTACTGGCCCACGTTGATGGCGTTCTGCCACTGGGTGTAGCCGCCCGACGCGTTGTCGGTGGTCACGTCCATGCCCTCAGCCTGGAGGGTGCCCGAGATCTCGGTTGCGTCCGCCCAGTAGTCCGAGAAGGCCTCGGGGTCCCAGATGGAGAACGAGATGATCTGGCCGCCCTTGGTCCAGCAGTTGGCGATGGTGGCGGTCCCGGTGCAGTTGCCCTCAGTGGAGGTGCCCCAGCCACTCGGCGCAGTCCAGCCGTCCGCTTCGAGGACGCTCTGGACGGTCGCGCCGGTCCACCCCGCGGGGGCGGTGGACGGAGTCGCTGCCGAGTCGGCCGGCAGGTCGTTGGTGTACGTGGCGTCCGGGTATGCGGTCAGCTGGCCGGGCATGAGCCCACCCGCCGACAGGTCCGCCGCCTCGTAACCCGACTCTCCGATGGAGGAGAGCAGGCCGCGGTCGATGCCCAGGCTGACTGCCTGGCGAACCGCCGAGTCACCGATGCCGGTGGCTCCACCGTTGCCGGAGGCAAGGTTGAAGTCGAGGGTAACCGTGTTGCCCGCGGCGAACCAGACGTGGTTCGTGTTCGGGTTCAGGTTGATGAAGTTGGCGACCACGGACGGGATGTCGTTGCCGGCCCAGTCCAGGGTCCCGTTAACCAGGGCCTCGGTCGCCGCGTTGTTGGTCGCCTCGTTGGGGACGATGACCTCCGACTCCGGAGGAGTGCCGCCCCAGTAGTGCGGGTTGGGCGCGAACTTGATCGCCTGGGTGCTGAAGCTGCTGAATTCGAACGGTCCGGTGCCCACCGGGTTCGCGACCGTGACCTTGGAGGGGTCGGTCCCGATCGGGAAGGCGCTGGCCGGCACGATGTACGTGCTGCCCAGGATCGACCAGAGGTTGGTGTACTGCGGCGTCGCGAACGTCAGGGTGACGACCTGACCGCTGACCGACGGGGCAGCGCTCTGGGTCGGAACACCGCTGTAGTCAGCGTCCGCGAACGTCTTGATGAGATCGAACGTGTTGGCCACGTCATTCGCGGTCAACGTGGTGCCGTTGCTGAACTTGACGTTCGACTTCACCGTGATGGCCAACTCCGAGCCACCGTTCTCGAAAGCGAACGAGCTCGCCAGCCACGGGTGCATCCCCGAGGAGGCTGGGTTGAGCGCGTCCATCTCATAGAGCGGCTCGTAGACCAGCGAGAGCAGGTTCAGCCCAGTTCCCGTCGAGCCGCTGTCGAACGGGTTGAAGTCCTGGGTGAACGTCGCCCCGGTGGTCGCTTCCTCGTACAGAGCCGGTCCCGTCTTGGGGGCCGCGCTGGACGAGGTTGTCGTTGAGGAGCTGCCGCAGGCCGCCGCCAACACGAGGAGGGCGGCGGATCCGACAACTACCGCAAGCTTTCCTGGCTTCATCTAGCTACACGATCTCCATGAGGCCCGGCCGGTTGCGACCGGGCACTGCGGATGAGATACGCCGACGGATCGGGCGCCACGGAGACCGCTGGGAGCGGCACCATCCCCTTCGGGAGGGGCCGACCCTGCCTCCGCTCGCCCCTCGGGGCCGGCGAGGCCCGAGAAGCTATCCCATGCTCCGTTCCTCCTCAGTCCTCCTCTAGGTGGTGCTTATCGGTTGACGCGGCCGCGGGCCGCCGGTGGGTGCATCGGTGTTTGCCAGCGGCTCCGCGCCGTCCTCGACGCGCCGCTGGGCGGGGTCCACGTGGAGCCAGCAGCTGGCGGCGTGGCCGGCCGCGACGCTCACGCTCGGGGGAGCCTTGGCACTGCAGATCGCCATGGCGTGGGGGCAACGGGGGTGGAAGCGGCAGCCGCTCGGCGGGGCGATGAGGCTGGGCGGGGCGCCGCTGCCGGCCAGGCTCGGCGGCTCGAGCCGATCCGGGTCGGGGGCGGCGGAGAGGAGCAGCTGCGTGTAGGGGTGCGCCGGGTTGTCGGTCAAGCGGGCGCTCGGCGCCACCTCCACCACCTGGCCCGCATACATCACGCAGATGGTGTCGGCGAGGTAGCGCGCCGAGGCGATGTCGTGGGTGACGTAGAGGATGGCCAGGTGCTCACGGTCGCGCAGGTCGGCGAGCAGGTTGAGCAGGCCGAGGCGGATCGAGACGTCGAGCATCGAGACCGGCTCGTCGGCGAGCAGCACCCGGGGCTGGGCCGCCAGGGCGCGGGCGATGGCGACGCGCTGGCGCTGACCGCCGGAGAGCTCGTGCGGGAACTTCGGGCTGTACTGCTCGGCCGGGTCGAGGTGGACGCGGTGGAGCAGCTCGGCGATGGCGGTGTCCGGATCCTCGCCGTGCAGGCCGTGGATCTTGAGCGGCCGGATGAGGGTGTAGCGGACCCGGTGGATGGGGTTGAGCGAGGCGAACGGGTCCTGGAAGACCATCTGGACCTGGCGCGCGTAGCTGCGCGGCCGCCCCTTCGGCGCCGGCTCGCCGTCGAGCAGGACCTCGCCCTTGTCCGGGTTGATAATCTTGGCAAGCATGCGGGCGACCGTGGTCTTGCCAGAGCCGCTCTCCCCGACCAGGGCGGTCACGGTCCCGGCGGCCAGGGCGACGGACACCCTGTCCACGGCGAAAAGGCGTGCCTCCCCCGAGAACAGGCCCCTGCCGCGGCGGACCGAGAAGTACTTGGTGATCTCGCGCCCCTCGAGCACGGGGCGCACGGCCGCGGGATCGGTCGGGGTCTGCAGCGCGCCGGCGCTCATTTGGAGATCCTCCGGCCCGAGGACGGCAGGGCGCCCAGTCGCAGCGCCCCGGCGCCCGGATCGGGAAGGGCCAGCTCGGCCGGAACGGTGGCGTCGCCGGAGTGCAGCCAGCAGGCCGCCTCCCGGCCGGAGCCGTCGAGGCGGGTGAGCAGAGGAACCTCCTTGCGGCAGCGCTCCATCGCCCAGGGGCAGCGGGGGTGGAAGGCGCAGCCGGACGGCAGCGCCCGGAGGTCGGGCGGCGACCCGGGGATCCCCTCCATCGGCAGGCGTTCCCCGTGCATCGGCGGGAAGCAGTGGAGCAGGCCGTGGGTGTAGGGAACCCGGGGAGCCCGGAAGAGCGAGGTCGCCGGCGCGCGCTCCATCAGCCGGCCGGCGTACATGACCACGATCTCGTCGGCGAGCTCGACCAGCAGGGAGAGGTCGTGGGTGATGAAGAGGGCGGCGAATCCGAGCCGGTCGCGCAGCCCCATCAGCTCCTCGAGGATCTCCCGCTGGGTCACCACGTCGAGGGCCGTTGTCGGCTCGTCCAGGATCATGACCTGGGGCTCCAGGGCGAGAGCCATGGCGATCATCGCCCGCTGGCGCATACCCCCGGAGAGCTCGTGGGAGTAGCTGCGCAGACGGTCCGCGGTCATCCCGACCATCTCCAGGAGCTGGCCCGCCTTCTCCCAGCGCTCCGCCGATGAGAGCTGGGGACGGTGGACCTTCAGCATGTCGTCGAACTGGGCACCGATCGAGATGACGGGGTTGAGGGCGTTGAGCGCGCTCTGGAAGACGACCGAGATCTCCGACCAGCGCACCTTGCGCAGCTCCGCCTCATCCGCCCGCAGCAGGTCCACGGTCTCCCGCGCGCCACTGCCGCTCGTAGGCTTGGAGTGGAAGAGCACCTCTCCTGACGTGATCACACCGGGGGCACGGAGCAGCCGGATCGCGGCCATCGCCAGGGTGGACTTGCCGCTGCCGCTCTCTCCGGCGAGCCCCAGAACCTGGCCCCTGTGGAGCACCAGGTCACAGTCCACCACCGCATGCACGGCCTCGGTACCGAAGCCGTAGTCGACGCTCAGGTCGTGGATCTCCAGCACAGGTTCGGCCTGGCTGATCGACCGCGTCTCGGAGACGAGCGGAGGCGAGGCTGGGCGCGGGCTCAGGGTCATCGAACTGGCCCTCCCGCGCCGTCGCGGGCGGCGAGCGCCGAGGCGGAGCGCGCGCGCGCATTCTTGGTGCCCATCACCGGGGTGAAGCCGAGCGTCGGCCGGAAGCTGATCCCCGCCTTGCGAGCGGACTTGCGGCTGAGCCCGGCGGCCCGCAGCCGCGGGTTGATGAACTCGTCCATCCCGAAGTTGAGCAGGGCCAGGGCGGTGCCGACCAGGGCGATGCAGATTCCCGGAGGCACCCACCACCACCAGTAGCCACTGGTGACGGCGCCGTTGTCGAAGACCTGCTCCAGCATGATGCCCCAGTTCCAGGGACCCGGCGGCGAGGAGGTGGGAACACCTGCCAACCCGAGGAAGGCCAGCGAGATGTAGGCGCCGATCGCGTAGAGGGTGGTGAAGAGGAAAGAGGAGGCGATGATCGGCAACAGGTTCGGCATCACCTCGGCGAGGATGATCCGCAACCGGCTCTCCCCCGAGACCCGCGCGGCCTCCACGAAGTCGCGGTTGCGCAGCGAGAGGGTCTGCGCCCTCAGCACGCGGGAGCCGTACGCCCAGCCGGTGAGGGCGACGATCAAACCGATGACGATGACGCTGGTGTCCGCCCCCGGCACGTAGGTGGCGAGCACGATGAGCAGCGGCAGCCCGGGGATGGCCAGGAAGACGTTGGAGAGGAGCGAGAGGCCCTCGTCGGCGTTGCCGCCCAGGTATCCGGCGCTGACCCCGACCAGTATTGATAGCGCGGTCGCCACCAGACCGGCGAGGAAGGCGACCACGAGCGTGGGCCGGGTCGAGGCGAGCAGCTGGGACCAGACGTCACCGCCCAGCAGCGTGGTGCCCAACGGGTGGCTGGCCGAGGGTCCGAAGGGGACCTCGAGAGCGAGGTTGGTCCCAGACACGTGCGTGATGGGATTGGGCGTGCTGATGCAGGCGTAGGGGCCCTGCTGGCAGACGATCTTCAGCCAACTCAGGTGGATGGCATTGGGGCTGTACGGCTCGATGATCGGGCCGATGATGGCGACGATGGCGAAGACGATGAGGATGACCAGCCCGATGATGACCTTGGGGGAGCGCGGTATCCGGAGCACCCGGGAGGGGCGGCCCTCGGGCGGGGGCTCCGAGGCGGGGGCGACCCCGGCGTTGGCCAGGGAGGTGAGACCGGTGCTCATCGGATCAGGCCTCCTGCCGGGCGCGCGGATCGATGAAGGCGTAGACGACGTCGGCGATCAGGTTGGCCATCAGGACGACCAGGACGATGACCACGAACACCCCCTGGACCAGCGGGTAGTCGTGGTTGATGACCGCCTGGAAGAGGAGGTGGCCGACCCCGGGGTAGTCGAAGACGACCTCGACCAGGAGCTGCCCGGCGACCACCAGGCTGATGGCGAGCGAGAAGTTGGAGATGCTGGGCAGGATGGCGTTGCGGGCCGCGTACCACACCACCCGGCGCGAGGGCAGGCCCTTGGCCCGCGCCACCAGGACGAAGTCCTCGTCCATGGTGGTGAGCATCTGGTTGCGCATCCCCAGGAGGAAGCCGGCCATGGAGGCGAGCACGACCGTCGCACCGGGAAGCAGACCGTGGCCGATGATGCTCGAGATGTAGGGCCAGTTCATCCCCGGGGTGGTCGTGATGTCGTAGCCGTACTCGGGTGGAAACCACTTGAGGATGCTGGCGAAGAGCTCGATCAGGACCATGGCCAGGAAGAAGTAGGGGATGGCCTGGAAGAAGGTGGATGCGGGCACGAACCAGTCCAGCCGGGAGCCGCGCAGCCAGCCCAGCACGATGCCGATCGTGGTGCCGAGCACGAAGCTGATCACGGTCGCGACCCCGAGCAGTCCGACGGTCCAGGGGAGGTACTCGCCGATCAGGGTGCTCACCGGCTGGCTGCCCTGGAAGTAGGAGACGCCGAGGTTGCCCTGGAACAGGCCGCCCAGGTACCCGAGGTACTGGAGGATGAGGGGGGTGTGGCTGCCGACACCGAACTCCGCGATCAGGGACCTGACGCAGTAGGGGTCGCAGCCGTGCTGGGAGGCGTTGGCGATGATGCCCGCGACCGGGTTGCCCGGGACCATGCGGGGCAGGAAGAAGCTGACGGTGACCGCCACCCAGGCGGCGATGATGTAGAAGCCGATGCGCCGCAGGATGAAACGCACGTCAGCCGGCCTCCCCGGCCAGCCTGGGAGCGATGGGGGCGGAGGAGAGACGGACCTCCAGCCGGGTGGTGAGAAGCACCTTGCGGGGCGGCCGGTCCGGGGCGTGGATCGCGTCCATGAGCAGACGGGCCATCTCCCTGCCCATCTCCTCGATGGGCTGGCGGACGCTGGTGAGGGGCGGCTGGAGGCCGGCCGCCATCGGGTCGTCGTCGTAGCCCACCACGGCAACGTCCTCGGGGACGCGACGGCCCGCCTCGGCGAGCGCGGCGAGCACACCCACGGCCATCAGGTCCGAGGCCACGAAGACGGCGTCGAGTCGCGGCCGCTTGATCAGAAGGAAGCGCATCGCCCGAGCACCCCCGTCGCGGGTGAAGTCGCCGGCCTCGATCAGGGCGTCGTCGGCGGGCACGCCGGCGGCCTTCAGACCCTCCTGATAGCCGCGCAGGCGGTCCTGCCCGGCGGGAACGTCCTTGCGCCCGGTGACCGTGGCGATGGTGCGCCGTCCGCCGGAGACGAGATGGGCGATCGCGTGGGCGGCACCGGAGACGTTGTCGACATCCACGTGGTTGAACTTGTCCGCCTCGGTGGGGCGGCCGCCGATCACGAGCGGGATGCCCCGGGCGGCGAGCCGCGCGGGCAGGGGGTGCGAGCTCGGCAGCGAGACCAGCAGCGCGCCGTCGACGTGGGCGGCGGCGACGTAGCGCTCCACCCGGTCGGCCTCAGGGGCGGACTGGGGGGCGAGCAGGACCAGCTGCATGTCGCGTGAGGTGAGGACGTCGCCCAGCCCGCGGATGAGGCGGGGAAAGAACGGGTCACCGAACAGCAGGCTGGTCGGCTCGAACACGACCAGGGCCACCGCATCGCTGCGCCCGGTGGCCAGGGCCCGCCCCGCCTGGTTGGGCACGTAGCCCAGCTTGCTGGCTGCGCGCTCGACGGCACGGCGCGCGTCCGGGCTCACGCGGGGATCGGAGGTGAGGACTCGCGACGCGGTCGCACGGGAGACGCCCGCCGCCTGCGCCACTTCTTCAAGGGTCACTTTCGGGCTGTGAATTTCCTTCATTGGAAGCGGTTCCACACTCTAGGGAGGGCCCTGATGGGGTGTCAATCACCCCAACGGGTGATTGGCGGTGGCACTCACCCCGTTGGGTGATGCCGCGGCCAGAGCCGCCTCACGCAGCCGGGACAAGCTGATCCCGAACGCGGGAGCACCGAACCCGGGGGCGGCCTGAGGCCGGGCGCCGGCGCGCTCCCACCCGTCAGTTGTGGTCCGAACGGGCGTTCCTCGGTGGCGCCATCCCGACCTTGGTGGGCTCGGGGCGCCGCGACCCGGCGGCCGGAGCGCTGCGCGGGGCCAGTGGCTCGGCGTGGCCGTCAGCCCCCCGAACCCGACTCCCTCCGTCCGCGACCACCCGGTCCGCCCCCGGGCGGTGCCCGTTGCCGCTCGGGACCGTGGTCTCGACGGCGGAGACCTGCTTGAGGTCGCCGGCCATCGCCGCCTGGCTCCCCGAGGCGAGGGCCAGCTCCTGGGCGGTGGTCGAGACCTGCTGGCTGGCGACGCGCACCTGCTCCATGGCCTCCACGACCTGCTCGGTCGCCGACTGCTGCTGCTGGGTGGCCAGCCGGATGCCCGAGCTCGCCTCGGCCACGCGCTCCATGAGAACGAGGCCGTCCCTCAGCTGCTCGGCCCCCTTGTCCATCGCCAGCACGGTGGCGCTGGCCTCACCCTGGACGTTCTGGGTGATGTTGGCGATGTCGGCGGCCAGCGTCTTGGAACGGTCCGCGAGACGGCGCACCTCGTCGGCGACGACCGCGAAGCCGCGCCCCGCCTCGCCGGCGCGGGCGGCCTCGATGGCCGCGTTGAGGGCGAGGAGGTTGGTCTGGTCGGCGAGGTCATTGATCATGGAGAGGATCCGGGCGATGTCGCGAACACGGTCGGTGAGGCTCAGGGTCCGCTCGCTCGAGGCGAGGATGTCCTCGCGGGCCCGCTCCAGCCGGTCCCGGGTCTCGGCCGCCTGGGCGGCGACCCGGTCCACGGTCTCGGCGATCTGGCCCGAGGTGCGCGCCAGCTCCTCCATGCTCGCGGATGTCTCGGTGGCGCTCGAGCTCTGCCGGGCCGTGGTCGCGGCCAGCTGGTTGGAGGCCGCCGCCAGCCGGATCGCCGAATCGGAGAGGTCGATGCTGGTGCCCTGCACCCGGCCGATCAGCGACTCGAGGCGTGCGACCATCAGGTTGAACGCCTCCCCCAGGCTCGCGATCTCCTCCGCGCCTGCCGGGGAGACGCGCGCGGTGAGGTCACCTCCGGAGACCCGGCGGGCGGCCCGGGAGAGGGCATCGATGGGACGCACCTCCAGCTGGGCCATCACGAAGGAGAACAGCGCGGCGAGCACCAGTCCGAGGCCCAGGAGGATGAATCCCCAGTTGCGCAGGCTGTCGACGCCCGCCAGTGCCTGCCCGGCGGGCTCGCTGACCAGGACTGCCCACGAGACAGAGGGGACCTCCGCGTACCCGGTCATGGTGTCGGTGCCGTCGATGGTGATGCGGGCCGAGCCGGAGCCACCCTTGAGGGCGTCGACAACGGCGGCATTGCTGATCCGGGTGCGCAGCGCGCCCAGGGCCAGCATCCGCGCCGAGGTGAGCGTGGCCGGGCTGCCCATCGAAGTCCTGTAGATGAGGCTCTTCGAGCTGTCGACGGCGGTGACCGAGGTCGTGACACCGCCCGACCCGGTGACCCCGGAGAAGAGGCCGGCGAGCTGGTTGCTGCCGCCACCGGGCCCCGTCCAGGGCTCCAGGCCGACGGCGCCCACCAGCAGGCCGTAGAAGGCGTTGTTGTTGGTGCTGGCCGGCACCGCGAACAGCCACTGGAGATCGTCGCCGGTCGCGTTCAGGGTGAGGTCGCCGACGTACGGCTGATCGCTCTCGGCGATCCCCGTCACCCATGGCTGGCCGGCCAGGGAAACGGCGCCGGCGGCGCCGGTGGAGGCGGCGGTGTTGCCGTTGGCATCGACCAGCTCGATCTCGTCGAAGGGGTCGTTGGTCGTGGCGCGGGCCAGCAGTTCGATGCCCGTCTGGGCCGAGTTGGCACCGGAGGTCGAGATGAGGTTGGCCAGCTGGGTCAGCTCGCGCTCCCGATCCTGCACCCAGGACTCGACCTTGCTGGACACCTCCTGGGCCACGCTCTGCACACCGTTGGAGGTCGAGGTGGTGAGACTCCCCTCGGCGATGTTGGCCAGGACGAGGACCATCGAGCCCGACACCAGCACGCAGATGGCGAGGACACCCGCGAGGTAGCGGACGACGTAACGGCCGCGGAGGCTGTCGAAGCTGGCCACCGCGCTCCTCAGAATGTCCACGTCGGCTTACCCGCACCTCGACTGCAGTCAGGCCCGGCTCCCTGCGGCCAAGCCCTGACGGCCGCATCATCCCGCGGGCCCTGTGACAGCGCCGATGCACCATGCCGAAGCTGGGTGACGGCGATTGACGATGGTTGCCGGTTCGTCACGGGTCGGTTGCCCGCCGCGACCCGCCCGTGGGCACGCGGTTGAGCTGCCGTCACGGTCTGGTTTCCCGCCGGCGGGAGGGCTTCGCGACGAGGGCTGGTCTGTCGCTCAGCCCTCCCCGGCTGGGAATCGTCTCCGTTCTCATCCGGCGACGACGAGGCCACCTCGGTGAGAGCGTTTCCACACTCTAGACGCCGCGAACGGAACTGTCAACCGGCCGGCCCACGGGCACGGGCGGCAGGCGCCGCGAGCGGTCCCATCGCTCCGCATCCCCGGGGGGGCGCCTCCCCGCCAATTCAGGAGGTCGTCGAGGGAGCGGAGAACCCGCCGAACGCGTCGAGGAAGAGGGCGTCGAGAAGCAGCAGCGGCTGGGCGTACGCAGCCACCTCCACGCTCGCCCGGAGCAGGCTGTCCAGGATCCGCCCGGGCCTTCCCGGTGGAAGCGCTCTCGCCCAGGCTTCCGCCTCGCGGCTCCGGCTGCGCAGCCGGGCCAGCTCGGGGGCGCCGGCTGCCCGGACCGCCACGTCGCGGACGAACGAGGCCCAGATGGAGAGGTCGAGGAGGAGGCGCTCCCGGCCCTCGCCTCCGGACCCGGGGGCCAGCTCAGCCGCAGCCGCCAGGGCGGCCGGGGCTCCGCCCCCGGCGACGGCGAGGAAGCGATCGAGCACAGCGAGCTCGCCGCTCAACGCAGCGGGATCCCCCGTGAGCCGGAGCGCGCGGCCGGGGCGACCCGCTCCCAGCTCGGCGGCCAGCTCCGCGGTGGCCGCGTCCACGCGGTGACGCTCGCGCAGCCAGGCCTCGATCGCCGCGCCCTCCACCAGACCCAGGTGGAGCTGGACGCAGCGCGAGACGATGGTGGCGGGGAGTCGCTCGGGGCTGTGCGCGGTGAGCAGGAGATGGGTGCGCGGAGGCGGTTCCTCGACGGTCTTGAGCAGGGAGTTGGCAGCCTCCTCGGTGAGCCTGTCGGCGCGGGCGAGGATCGCGACCCTCGCACCGCCGGCATAGGGCCGCAGGCTGAGGAACTCCTGGAGGCTCCCCGGGTCCCCCCCCGCCCGCATCCGGCGGATCGAGATCCGCTCCTCTGTCGAGTCCTCCATCCAGAGGTCGGGGTGGCTGGAGAGATCGCCGGGCCAGGATCCACGCGGCAGCAGCTCGGCGGCGAGGCCGCGCAGCAGAGTGGTCTTGCCCACCTGGTCCGGCCCGGTGACGAGCAGCGCATGGCCGAGCTCGCCGGTGTCCAGGGCGCGTCGGAGTCCCGCCACGGCTCCGGGGTTGCCGAGGAAGTCGGCGAGCTCCACCCGGGCAGTGTAGCCGCGGCGGAGAGGGCACCCGGATCGCGGGCCCCACCGCCTCTCCGCGCCACAATGCTGCGATGCCCGAGGGATCGACGGAGCCGCGCGCCACCCCTCCGCCGTCCCCGCTGGCTCGGCGAAGCCGGTCCGGCTGGACGGTGCCCTGGGACTGGACCGATGTGGCGCTCTTCTGTGCCCTCTTCCTGACCGCGCTGGTGATCGTCGACAGCATCCTCGAGGACCCCCAGGTGTCGGATTTCGGCAGCCGCCTGCTCCGTGGAGCGAGCGCGGCGGAGAAGACCGCCGTCGGCAGCCTGGTGCTCGAGGTCGCCTTCTACCTGGTGGGGATCGCGGTGATCCTCGGACTGGTGGTGATCCGCCGGCGGGCGCCGCTCTCCGAGCTCGGCTGGCGGATCCCGCACCTGGGCTGGATCGCCCTGGCCATCCCCGTCGCCGGCGCCGCCTACCTGATCATCACCGGGATCGGCGACCTCACCCAGGCCCTCTTCCCGGCCGCCCAGAACGGTCAGGTGCCCGAGGTGCAGGGCGAGTACGGGCACTACGTCGGCCTCGCCATCCCCGCCGTCTCGGTGGTGGCCCCGATCGTCGAGGAGACCTTCTTCCGGGGATTCATCTACGGCTGGATGCGCCGCCGCCTCAACGTGCCGGTGGCGGCGATCCTCTCCGGCTGCTTCTTTGCCCTGGTGCACTTCCAGCCGGTCATCTTCTTGCCCCTGGCGGTCCTGGGGGCCGGCCTGGCACTCCTCTATGAGTACTCGGGGTCGCTGCTCCCGGGGATGGTGGTGCACGGCCTCTTCAACCTCATCGAGATCGTGCAGATCCTCTGACCGGCTGGGGCGGATCAGTCCGCCGTGTCGGGGGCGACCGCGGCGGCCACCGCGTCGCGGACCCCGTGGTGGACGTGGTTGGCACCCACCAGGTCGAGGACGCCGTACCTCTGCAGCAGGTCGTGGATGTCCTCGACGTGGGCGAGGTGCACGCTCACCGAGCGGGTCCGGAGGTCGCGCAGCAGGGTGAGCAGCACCTGGCCGGCCGTGTAGTCGATGTCGGCGACCGGCGAGAGGTCGAGGACCACCCAGCTGACCGGGTCCGGCGCGGCGGCGATCAGGGCCAGCAGCCGCTCCCGGAACCGGTCGGCGTTGGCGAAGAAGAGCCTGCCGTCGAAGCGGTAGGCGATGCCACCCGGAAGGGTCTCGACCCCGGGGCGGGCGGGCTCGGGAACGAGGCCGCCCTCCGCCTCGTTCATCACCATCACGGTATCCCGGGGCCGGTAGGCGACGCGGACGAAGTCGAGGACCGAGAGCGCCACCGCGAGCGCGATCCCCTGCTCAACACCGATCAGCACGACGACCAGAGCGGTGATGGCCGCGACCGCGAACTCGTCACGGCGCAGCCGCCACAGCTCGCGCAGATGGCGGACGTCGACCAGGTGGATGCCGATCACGAACACCACCGCGGCCAGGGTCGCGTCGGGGAGGAAGTGGAGCAGGGCCGTGGCCGCAGCCAGCACGGCCAGCGCGACCGCTGCCATCACCAGCTGGGCCAGCTGGGTGCGCGCCCCGGCCTGGTCCACCACCGCGGTCTTGGTGGGGCTGCCGTTGACGCAGAAGGTGCCGGTCACCCCGGCGGCCAGGTTGGCGACGGCGAGTCCGAGCAGGTCGCGGTCCTCGTTGAGCGGCTCCTCGTGCTTCTGGGCGAAGCTGCGCGCGGTGGCCGCGCTCTGGGCAAGGACGACCACGAAGATGGAGGCGGCGACGGCGGCCAGTCCCGGGACCTGACCCCAGGCGAAATGGGGGAGGGCGATCGGGGGGAGCCCCGCCGGGACCGACCCCACGATCGCGACGCCCACGCGGTCGAGGCGGAGGGCGGCGGTCAGGATGATCGAGGCCGCCACCACCAGCAGGGTGCCGGGGAGCCGCTTGGAGACGCGCTCGAGGAGGAGGAGGACGGCCACCGCGGCGACCGCCAGGATCCCCGCCGGGACGACGATGTGGCCGAGCGAGCCCAGCACCTTGCCCGCCTGGCTGATCACGCTGCCGCTGGCGTGGATGCCGAGCATGCCGGGCAGCTGGGTGAGGGCGACCTGGACGCCGACCCCGGTGAGGAAGCCGACCAGGACGGTGCGGGAGAGGAAGTCGGCGAGAAAGCCGAGCCGGAGCAGTCGGGCGACCAGCAGGTAGAAGGCGGCGAGCAGGGCGATCACCGAGGCCAGCCCGACGTACTCCGGGCTCGCCGGTTTGGCGATGCCGATCAGCGCCGCGAACATGATGGCGGCGGTCGCCGAGTCCGCCCCCACCACGAGATGGCGCGACGACCCGATCAGGGCGAAGACGATGACCGGGAGGGCGAGCGTGTAGATGCCGGTGATCACCGGCATCCCCGCGATCTTCGTGTAGCCCATCGACTCGGGGATGGCAACGGCGGCGAGGGTTGCCCCCGCGATGACGTCGGCGACGACGGTCGCGCGGGTGGTGCCGGCCAGGCCCTGGATCAGCGCGAGCGGTCCGGCCCGCTGCGGCGCGGCGTTATCGGTGTCGGTCACGGCGCGTGGCAGTCTAACCCGGGTCCGCTTCCCGAGTCCCCATCGTGCCCGGGTCGCTCCGCTCCTCCTGGACGCGCGCGGCGCTCAGGAATCGGTGGGGGCGATGCGGCGGGCGTCCCGCCAGACCATCCAGATCCGCTGCAGAGCGGTCACGTTGGTGAGCACGGCGAGCACCCAGAGCGCCGGGATGAGCAGGAGGGGGACGACCAGCCCGGCCACCGTGATCACCACCCGCTCGGGGCGGGCGAGCAGGCCGCCGTCGCACTTGAAACCGAGTGACTGCGCCCGGGCACGCACGTAGGACACGAGCAGCGAGCCGCCCAGCGCCACCACCACCAGCATCGCCGGCAGCTCGCCCCCACTCCGCGAAACGAAGTGGTAGAGGAGGGCGGCGTAGGTGACGATCTCGGCGTAGCGGTCCGTGGTCGAGTCGAGGAAGGCGCCGTAGGGGTGCACCCGGTTGGTGGCCCGCGCCACCGCACCGTCCAGGATGTCGAACAAACCGGCGAAGAGCAGCACCAGGCCGCCCGGGATGAGCAGGCCGAAGCCGATCAGCACGGCGGCGCCGATGGTGACCGCCAGGCCGGTCAGGGTCAGATCGTTGGGGGTGACGCCGCGGAGGTGGATCGCGGTGACCAGGCGCCGTGCCTGGCGGCGCACCCACTCCTGGAAGCGTTGCGTGAACATCCCGGCTCCGCCCTCAGCGCGACGCCGGGGCGAGGCTGGCGCGGGCGCGCTCCCGGGCCGTCTCGTAGACGTCAAGGATGCCCTCGACCACCACCCGCCAGTCGTAGCGGCGCGCCTTCTCGATGCCGCGGCCGGCCATGCTCCGGCGCAGCCCGGGATCGTCGATGAGGGACTCCAGGGCACGGGTGAAGCCCTCCGGCTTGCCCGGTGGCACCAGCAGCCCATCGCCGCCCGGATCGACCACCTGGCTGAATCCGGGGATCGCCGAGGCCACCACCGGCAGCCCGCTCGCCATCGCCTCCAGCAGCACGATCCCGAAGCTCTCCCGTCCGGTGGCGGGCGAACAGAAGACGTCGGCGCCCGCATAGATCTGGGGCAGGACCTGGCCCGAGACGTGCCCCAGGAAGGTGACGTCGGGGACCCCATTGGCCTCGCACTGGCGCTCGTACGCCCAGCGCATCGGGCCGTCGCCGACGATCACCAGACGGCAGCCCGCTCGCCGGCGGCGGAGCTCCGCGTAGGCGGCGAGCAGGATCGGCAGGCCCTTGCGCTGCTCCATCCGGCCCACGAAGAGGATGGTCGCGACGCCCGGGACACGGAACTCGGGGGGCGGCTCCAGGTCGGGCCGGAAGCGAGCTCCGTCGATGCCGTTGGGGACGATCGTGTAGTCGCCCTGGAAGTAGCGGCTGACGAAGTCGCGGGCGGGCTGGCTGACGCAGATCAGGCCGTGGAGGCGGTGGAAGTAGCGGAGCAGGAACGGCCGGCCGTAGTAGTAGCCGAGGTTGCGGCGGGCCATGGCGTGGAAGGTGCCGACGTTGGCGCCGCGGTGGAAGCGGAGCGTCGTGATGGGCAGCCCGGGAACCAGCGGCTCGTGGTAGTGGACGACGTCGAAGTCCTCGCGGTCGAGCAGGGAGCGGACCCGGCGGACCAGATGGAAGGAGAGGGCGATCCGAGCGACCGAGCCGTTGCCGCGGAGCGGGACGCTGCCTCCGATGCGGACGAAACCGGGGATGTCCCGCGTGTCCGCCACCCGGTTGGAGGGGGCGAGGATGGTGACCTGGTGGTCCCGGCGGCGCAGCTCCTCGGCGAGGTGGCGAACGTGCTCGGTCACCCCGCCGGGGTGGGCGAAGTCGTAGGGGGAGACCAGGCAGACCTTCATCCCGCTGCCGCCCGGGCGCGCGTCGCGAGGCCACCGGGTGCGCGGCGGGCCGGGGCCGGCCGGTCGATCATCGGCCCTCGTCCCAGATGGGGTCCAGGACGTGCCACTGCTCGGGGTGCTCCCGAATCTCCGCCTCGAAGATGGCGAGGATCTCCAGCACCACCCGGCGCAGCTCCTCGTGCCGGGGAGCGGTGCGGTCGTAGGCGATCTCCGGGTAGACGCGCACCCCGATCCCTCCGGGGATCCGGGGCAGGATCACGGGCATGATCACCGACCCCGCCCGCATGGCCACGTCGACGACCCCGACCGGGAAGCGCGCCTCGGCCCCGAAGAAGGGGTAGAGCTCGCCGTTGCCGATCAGGTCCCGGTCCATGGCAAGGGCGATGGCACCGCCGCTCTTGAGGATGCGGAGCACGTCGCGCATGGCGGAGGCGCCGAGCCGTCTCGCCGTGGCCTCGTCCGCACCCTTGATGGCGGCGATGTCGATGGGGACGATGCGCACCCCCTGGGCGCGCCGCGAACCCACCACCCGCTCGAAGAGCTGGGGGGGCCGCAGGTACTCGGCGAGCAGGGCCATCGGGTAGCCGAGGCTGTTGCCGGCGGCGAGCCCCTTCTCCCACGAGCCGAGGTGGAGCGAGATGACTGCGACACCCCGGCCGCTGGCGGCCGCCTCGATGTAGCGCTCCATGTGGTCGATGACCAGCCCCTTGCTGATGGCGTCGCCCTCGAAGCGCATCGCCATCACGTCGACCCAGGCGCGGGCGACGTCGCGCAGATTGCGCCGCACCACCCGGTCGAGCTCCCGGGGCGGGAGATCGGGGAGCACATGGGCGAGGTTGGCGCGTAGCCCGCGGACAGCCCCCGGCCGGACGGTGCGGAGGACCTCCACGCAGGCGACGGCCACGCGGTAGGCGGCCGGCCGGGGAAGCACGCGGACGATGCTCTCGCCGACCCGATAGGCGTAGTAGGGCAGCATGGAACCACCGTCGTCACCAACGGGAGCGACGGCCCCCGCGGGGACCTCGCCGCTGGGGCCGTGCTCGATGTGACGGCCGACGCTGGTCATCGCCACCCCGGTGAGGCTCCTGCTACGGGGTGCAGGCTATCAGGCGACGGGGGGGTCGGCCACAGGCTGGGCGACCAGGGACTTGGGCGCCACCGGCTTGGCGTGCCCGTTGCCCCCGGTGGGCGGGGTGCCCCCCGTGGGTGCGGCACCGGTGCCGGCGATGAACGCCTCGGTGAGCTCGCGGGCCCGGTTGTCCGAGTACTGCTTGGGCGGCGACTTCATGAAGTAGGACGAGGGCCCCTCCAGGGTCCCCGACAGGCCGCGGTCCAGCCCCAGCTTGCAGCAGCGGACGGCATCGATGACGATCCCTGCGCTGTTCGGCGAGTCGACGACCTCCAGCTTCAGCTCCACGTTGATGGGGATGTCGCCGAAGGAGCGACCCTCCATCCGGATGTAGCACCACTTGCGGTCGTCGAGCCAGCGCACGTAGTCGGACGGGCCGATGTGGATGTTGCGGTCGTCCAGCTTCTGGTCGAGCTGGGAGCGGACGCTGTTGGTCTTGCTGATCTTCTTGCTGACCAGACGCTCCCGCTCCAGCATGTTCAGGAAGTCGGTGTTGCCGCCGAAGTTGAGCTGGTAGGTGTTCTCGATGCGCACCCCGCGATCCTGGAAGAGGCGGGTCAGGACCCGGTGGATGATGGTGGCCCCGACCTGGGACTTGATGTCGTCGCCGATGACCGGGACGCCCGCCTTGCGGAAGCGCTCCTGCCAGTAGTCCTCACGGGCGATGAACACGGGCATGCAGTTGACCATGGCGCAGCCGGCGGCCAGGATCTGCTCCGTGTACCACTTGGTGGCCTCCTCGCTGCCCACCGGGAGGTAGTTGATGACCACATCGGTGCCCGTGTCCTTGAGCACCTGGACGATGTCGGCGGTGGAACCCGGGGCCTTGGTGATCACCTCTTTGAGGTACTTGCCGAGGCCGTCGTGGGTCATGCCCCGGACCACCTTCACGCCCTTGGCGGGGACGTCGGAGAACTTTGGGGTGCAGTTCTGACCGCTGAAGATGGCCTCGGAGAGATCCTTGCCCACCTTCTCGACGTCGATGTCGACGGCCGCCGAGAACTCGATGTCGGAGATGTGGTAGCCGCCGAGGTCGACGTGCATGAGACCGGGGACCTGCTCGCCCGGCTCCGCGTGCTTGTAGTACTCCACGCCCTGCACCAGGGAGGACGCGCAGTTGCCGACGCCGATGATGGCCACCCGGACCTTGTTGCTCATGTGACTCCCTCGCTGACTGGCGCGCTCGGCGCCTCGGTAGTATGGCTGAGCTCGGGGGCGTTGCTGCGGTCGGCGCCACCTCCGAGGATCTGGACGAAGCTGTCCAGGTTGCGGTTGATGGCGTCGCGGTCGAGGCGGCAGAGGACCTCGCGCCCCTCGCGGCGGGTGGAGATGATCTGAGCGTGACGGAGGATGCGGAGGTGCCAGCTCATCCGGGGCTGGCTGGCCTTGCAGAGCGCGGCCAGCTCCGAGACCCGGACCTCGCCCCGCCGGGCCAGGATGTCGACGATGGCGAGCCGGGTCGGGTTGGCCAGCCCCTCGAAGTGAACGGAGAGGTCGAAGACACCGGAGGCGATCGCCCCCGGGACCGCCCGCCGCGGGCTGTGCGAATGCATAACCGAATCTTTCATAAAGATACCTTGAATAAAGAGTACGTTATGAATAGCCGCTTTGCAAGCCCTCCGGCCGTGTGAATCTCCACTGATTAAGTGGACCATGCCAGGATGAGCGCGAGCTGCCGACCACCGTCGTCCGGAGCGACCCCGTGGCTGGGCGTCGCGCGACGACCCGAGACCTTGCGCCTCCACAGGCCGTCGTGGAATGCCGCCGTAGCATGAAGGGGTGACAGCCTCGGCGGGAGACGCGCGGGAACCGGTGGCCGCGACCGGCGAGTTCGACCTCCGGGTCGCCGGTGGAAGGTTCCATGCCCGGCGCTTCGGAGCGCCGGACGACCCGCTCGTGATCTGCCTCCCGGGGCTCTCCGCCAACCTGGCCGGCTTCGACTACGTCGCCGAGCGGGTCGCCGGCGACGGGCTCCAGTTGGTGGCGGTCGATCTGCGCGGAAGGGGGCGGAGTGAGCTCACTCCTCTGGGTACCTACGGCTGGCCCGCCCACGCTCGCGACTGCCTCGATCTGGCCAGTGCGCTGGGCGCGGACCGCTTCAGCGTCGTCGGCCAGTCGATGGGGGGAGCGGTGGCGATGGAGGCTGCCGCGCTGGCGGGGGCTCGGATCCGCCGCCTCGTCCTGATCGACATCTGCGGCGACCCCGATTCCTCCACGGTCCCGCTGATCAGGGCCGCGGTGGAGCGCCTGGGCACCGTCCACCCTTCGCTCGAGGGCTACCTGGCCGCGGTGCGGGGCCTGGGAACGATCCGGCCCTGGAGCGAGTACTGGGAACGCTACTTCGAATACGAGCTGGAGCCGGTGGCGGGCGGCGTGCGCGCGCGCAGCGATCGCGGAGCGGTGCTGGAGGATCTCACCTACGGGGAGGAGCACAGCGCCCACGACCTGTGGCCCCGGCTGACGATGCCGGTGCTGCTCCTGCGCGCCACCCAGGAGCTGCAGCCGGGCGCGGGGCACATCGTCCCGGTGGCGGAGCGCGATCGCTTCACGGGTGAGGTGCCCGGGGTGCGCGTGGTGGAGGTCGACGTCAACCACTACGGGATCAACGCCCACCGCCAGAGTGCCGCGGCCATTCGGGAGTTCCTGACCCAGGCCTGAGTCCGGTTTCGGGGAGGGGCGGGAGCGGCCGGCTCCGTGCCCGGGGCCGCGGGCTCCTGGCTTGAGTATCCTTGCCGATCGATCCCAGGGTAGCCAAGCTGGTCAAGGCAACGGTCTGTAAAACCGTGTATCGCTGGTTCGAGTCCAGCCCCTGGGACCACTCGCCCCCGCGTGCCGCACCGCGGTCCCCCGAGCCATGGAGGCATCCCGGCCCCCGCCATGACCCCCTCCCCCACCGCCGCCGAGATCGACCGCCGGGCGGCGCTCATCGAGCGCAACCTCGCCGAGCTGCTCACCCATGAGGAGCTCAGCGGACTGCTGGCGGGCGGTGAGCCGCTCCGCCACTACATCGGCTATGAGATCTCGGGGCGCGTGCACCTCGGCGGCGGCCTGGTGGCCATGGCCAAGGTTCGCGACTTCCAGGCGGCCGGGGTCGACTGCTCCGTGCTGCTCGCCGACTGGCACACCTGGATCAACGACAAGCTCGGCGGCGACCGCGATCGCATCCGCCGCCTCGCTCTCTCCTACTACGGGGAGGCGATGCGGGCGTCGCTGCTCTGCGTGGACGGTGACCCGGCGGCGCTCCGTCTGGTACTGGCCTCGGACGTCTACGCGGACCCCGCCCGCGACTACTGGGCCACCGTCATCGAGGTGAGCAAGCACACGTCGGTGGCCCGCATGCAGCGCAGCATCACCATCCTCGGCCGCAGGGAGGGTGAGCAGCACGACTTCGCCAAGCTCATCTACCCGGCCATGCAGGCGGCCGACATCTTCGCCCTCGGGGTGCACATCGCCCACGCCGGGATGGACCAGCGCAAGGCCCACGTGGTCGCGCGCGACGTCGCCACCAGGATGCGGATCAATCCACTCCGCAACGCCGCCGGCACCCCCGTCAAGCCCCTGGCGGCCCACCACCCGCTGCTGACCGGCCTGCTCAAGCCGGACCGCTGGCCGGTGCCGCCGGAGGAGCGCGCCGAGGCGCTCGCGGCCATGAAGATGAGCAAGTCGAAGCCGCGCTCCGCGGTCTTCATCCACGACTCCCCCGACGAGATCAGGGCCAAGCTGCGCTCCGCCTTCTGCCCTCCCGGGGAGGTGGAGCTGAACCCGGTGATCGACTGGATCGAGAAGCTCTGCTTCGGTCTCGGGGACAGCGAGCTGAGGGTCGCGCGCAGGCCGGAGAACGGAGGTCCGGTCACCTTCTTCTCGATCCAGGAGGTGCGCGACGCCTACGCCTCGGGCGCCCTCCACCCCATGGATGCCAAGAGTGCCCTGGCCGACCGGTTGATCGATCGCTTGGAGCCGGCCCGTGCGCACTTCGCCGACCCGGAGCGGGCGGCGGCGCTGGCGGAGATGGAGGCGCTCACCGCCGCCTGAGCGGCGCGCGGCTCGGCCGGGGCACCACGGCCCGACCGCTCAGTGGTCGTCCTCGGCGGGGCGGCGCTGGGCGATGCGGTCGCGAAGCGCGTCCTCCATCTCGCCCGAGCTGCCACCCTCGCGGCGCAGCCAGAAGGGGATCTTCTCGCCCCGCTTCTCGGCCTCGGCGGCCCGCCGCTCCGCCTCCAGGCTGCGCCGCAGGGTGGCGTCCACCGCCGCCTCCAGCGTGGCCCCTCCGGCGGTCAGCCCCGGGACCAGGTCGGCCGCGATGACCACCGTGTTGGGCGGTGGGGGCGGTGGCGTCGCGGAGCCCAGAAGGCGTCCAAAGAAGGACACGGCTGCGCGAGTCTACCCGGCCGGCGCGGCGGGCCGCCGGACCGACGAATCCCGTGGGGGACACGCCGACCCGAACGCGGAGACCTCTCCGGAACCGTGTCCCAGGCTGCTAGCGTCGTATCGGCGCTGCGCTGCTGCAAGCTCCGGCAGGCACCCGCGGCGTATGGAGCATTCGGAACCGCCCAGCAGGGTCGACAGGCCGCAAGGAGACCGAAACTGCCCGCGCTCGAACCCTACACCCGGCGTCTGCTTCGCCATGTGAGCCCGATCGTGGTCGCCAACCGGGCCCCGCTCGTGCTGGTGCCAGAGGACCCGCTGCTGGGGCGGCCGGAACGGCTGGTCAAGGGGGCGGGCGGACTGGTGACCGCGCTCTCGTCGCTGGCGGCGGAGACCGGGGCGCTCTGGGTGGCGGCGGCACGCGACCAGCAGGACCGGCAGCTGGCCGGGCGCGGCGATCCGGCCCACCTCCGCACCGACGACGGCACCGAATACCGGGTGGCCTTCATCCAGCCCGACGCTGCCGCCTACGACCTCTACTACAACGTCATCGCCAACCCGCTGCTCTGGTTCATCCAGCACTACCTCTGGGACCTTGCCCGGGAACCGGTGGTCGATGCGTCCACCCGCCACGCCTGGCGCGAGGGCTACGTGGCCGTCAACCGGATGTTCGCTGACCGGGTCGTCGAGGAGGCGGCCGGGAGCGACCGCCCTCCACTTGTGCTGATCCAGGACTACCAGCTCTATCTGGTCGCCCGAATGGTGCGCGAGCGCCTCCCCGAGGTGCGGCTGCAGCACTTCGTGCACATCCCCTGGCCGACTCCGCAGTACTGGAAGATCCTGCCCAAACCGATCCGCGACGAGATCGTCCACGGGCTCCTCGGCAACGACATCATCGGCTTCCAGACCAGCCGTGACGTGCGCAACTTCCTGCTCACGTGCGAGGAGAACCTGGGGCTCGGGGTCGACCTCCGGGAGCGCACCGTCTACTACCAGGGGAGGGCGGTGTGGGTCCGCCACTACCCGATCAGCATCGACATCCCCAGCTTCGCTGAACAGGTCGTCGATCCGCTCGTCCTGGACGAGGAGCGGCGGATCGAGGGGTGGCGACCCGAGAAGCTGATCCTGCGGGTGGACCGAACCGACCTCAGCAAGAACATCGTCCGCGGCTTTCTCGCCTACGAGCGGATGCTGGAGATGCACATCGATCTGCACCGCCGGGTCCAGTTCTGGGCGTTCCTGCAGCCGAGCCGGCAGGACATCGGCGACTACCGCTCCTACCTCGGCAGCGTGCTCTCAGTGGCGGCGCGGATCAACCGGCGCTTCTCCGGCGGCGGCTGGACGCCGATACGGGTCGAGGTCGAGGAGAACATGCATAAGGCGATCGCCGCCTACAAGTGCTTCGACGTGCTGCTGGTCAATCCCATCTACGACGGGATGAACCTGGTCGCCAAGGAGGGTCCGCTCTGCAACACCCGCAACGGGGTCCTCGTCCTCAGTGAGAACGCGGGGGCCCACGAGGAGATCGGGGACTTCGCCCTCACGGTCAACCCCTTCGACATCGACGAGACGGCGGAGGCGCTCCTGATGGGGCTGATCATGGAGGAGCCGGAGCGGGCGGCCCGGGCGGAGAGGATGCGCGACACGATACGGAGCAACGACCTCTCCCGCTGGATCGGGAACCAGCTGCAGGACCTGCGCGAACTGATCGGCTAGCTCGCGCCGCTCATTTCCGTCCAGCTCGGCGTCGGCTCCGCTGCTCGGGCGGTCACCCACGCCGGTGCGCTCCCACCCTGTGCTGCTCGCCTCCTTGATCTGAACGGCCTGAGCGGCGCGTTCGGATGTGAGCGGCGCTAGTGGCCCAGGCCGGCGAAGCCGGCGACAAAGAGCCAGAAGACCACCGCGGCAATCGCCACCCAGAGGGCGATCAGCCCGGAACGCCGCGCCGCGAAGTCCCGGGCACGGCGCCGCTTGAGCCAGCGCTCCCGAACCGCCAGGTCGTCAAGGCCGCTGGGGACGGAGGGTCGTGGCGTGTCAGCCATCACACAACTCCAACGGGGCGGGGACCGGGGCGGTTACGCGGACGGGATGCCACTCCACCGCGGGGGCCCGGGGCGGGGCCGGCGTGGCGACGGGCGGGGGAGGGGGGCATCGGCGGTAATGGTGCCACGACGGAGGGTCCTTCCACCGAACCGGCGGGGGGGGGACCCGGGCGGGGACCCGTCGCCCGATGGGCGGCCCTCGCTTGCGGCTGCGGACCAGCGGCTACCATGCGAGGAGCGGGAAAACGCCGGAGGCCCAGGTCACGACCGCCGGCGGCTCCCGGCACTGAGGTGACCACGGATGGCCTCTGCGCCCCACCCCGAAGGCTCACCGCCGAGCCGGCTCGGCCTCGACAAGCCCATCTACACGATCAGCGTGGCGGCCGAGATCCTGGCCGTCCACCCCCGAACGCTGATGATGTACGAGCATCTGGGACTGGTGGCGCCCCACCGGACCCCGACCAATCGGCGCCGCTACAGCCAGCGCGACCTGATCACCCTCCAGGCGGTCCAGCGGCTCACCCGGGGGCACGGCCTCAACCTGAACGCAGCCCGCCACGTCATCCGGCTCCTGCAGACCCTGGATGCCCACCGGGTCCCGCGACCTGACTTCGTCGCCGACGTGGACATCGCCCACGTCCGCATCTGACTCGGGTCGCCGCCGACTGCGGCCACCGGGACATTCACCACAGCTATCGGATTGGGAGCGCATGGATCGGACGACTGCGCCCGGAGGGGTCCACGCAGCCCGGCTATACTGCCGGGGGCTTCCGGCGTGAGCGGAGGCGACCCCACCCGGAGGAGGGAAGGCGAAGGCGATGGCGGACGAGGACGCGGTCATCGACGTCCTCCTCATCGAGGACGATCGGGACACCCTGGAGATGTACCGGACCAAGCTGGAACTGGACGGGTACAGGGTCCAGGTCGCCCTGGACGGGGTGGAGGGCCTGGAGCTGGCCAAGCGGCTGCTGCCGGACATCATCTTCCTGGACGTCCGTCTCCCCAAGAAGGACGGCTTCGAGGTCCTCCAGGAGCTCCGGCGCCACGGCCCCACCGCCGAGACCCCGGTGATCATCCTCAGCAACTTCGGGGAGAAGGACCTGGTCGACCGCGGTCTCAAGCTGGGAGCCCTGGAGTTTCTGGTCAAGGCCCAGACGTCGCCCCTGGCCCTCTCCGAAGGAATCAACGAGTGGCTGAAGGAGTAGCCGGGGGCAGACCCGGGAGTGGTCCGCTGCCCGGCTCGCCGGGCCTTGACAAGCCCATCTACACCATCAGCGTCGCCGCCGAGATCCTGGAGACGCACCCCCGCACCCTGATGATGTACGAGAACGTTGGCCTGGTCGTGCCTCAGCGCACATCGACCAATCGCCGGCGGTTCTCGCAGCGGGACATCTACAAGCTCCAGACCATCCAGACCCTCACCCGCGAGCACGGGGTCAACCTCACCGGCGTCCGCTACGTGCTGGCCCTGCTCAAGACGCTCCACGACCACGGCATCCCCCCTCCCGACAGCCTCAAGGACATCGATGTCGCGGCCCTGAAGATATGAGCCCGCGCAGATGCGACGCTTGCCGGCCCCGGTCTGAGAAGCTCTGATGATGGCCTCCCGGGACCCCTCCGCCTCCGCGGCCCCTTCGTCGCCGCCACTCGTCGACCTGCTGCGGGCCATCCTGGACGATGCGCTGCGGGTCGCCCGGGCTGAGCTGAAGCTGGTCAAGGTGGAGGGCATCGCCACCGGCAAGCGCGGCGCCATCGGCGTGGGGCTGCTGGCCGCAGCCGCCGTTTCCGCCTTCCTCGTGGTCGTCTTTCTGCTGGGAGCCGCCGCCGAGGCGATCGGCGGGCTGCTCGGCCACCGCTGGCTGGGCTGGCTGATCATCGCCGGGCTGTGCGTGCTGATCGCGGTCGCCCTGGGCTGGCTCGGCTACCGCACGGTGAAGAGGGCAATCGCCGAAGGCCGCAGGGTCGGTGCCACCGTCATGGAGGACCTGGAGTGGGTCAGGGAGTTGCCGAAGCAGAGCGCGAACGGGAGCTGAGCAAGCAGGCGCTTGCCGCTCACGTGACGGCTCTGGACGCCCGGGTTCGGGCAGAGCTCGACTGGAGGGCACGGCTCCGGCGCGACGGGCTGCGCTACGCCATCATCGGCGTCGCGGCGCTGGCCGTCACCGTGTCGGTGGTGGTGCTCCGGTCACGGCGCCGTCGCCCAGAGCCGGCGCCGCTCACGGTGACGTCGCTCGACGACATCGCGGCCCAGCTCGAGGAGATCAGGGACGAGCTGGCCCGCCGCCGCAAGCAGAGCGAGCCCCTCTGGCAGAGGCTGGCGGTGCGAGCCGCCACCACCGCCGCAGCAGCCGGCGGGAACGCCGTCGCCCGCAGGGTGATGGAATCCTTCGGCGCCGGCGTCCCGGGCCCCGGCGAGGAGTCGGGCGGCGGCTGAGCAGCGCACGCCTGGCTGACCGGGAGCCCACCGCGGGGCGGGGACGCGGCAGTGGTCAGTCGGCGGCGATGGCCCCCGGGCAGCGGGGGAAGTCGGGGCACATCCAGACCGTGGAGCCGCGCCGCTCCATCGGCTTCTCGCAGATCGGGCAGACGGGCCGGAGAGCGGCTGCGGGACGCGGCTTGGGCCGCTTGCCGCCGAGGGGCAGGAGGCGCATCAGGCGTCCTTCATACACCCGCCGGAGGGCGGTGTGGGCCCGACGGCGGGCCGGCGACCCGGCCGGAACCCCGGCTCGCCCGCCAGTTCGGGAGAGCCGCCCCGGGACGGGATTGCGACGGGGAGGAGGATGATGGCCGGCGCCATGCGATGACGCTAGGCGCCCGGACCTTGCCGGCGGGTGACCGATTCTCACCGCCGGGCCTCAGGCTGAAGAAGGTAACGCTCTTGTAAGGTTCGGCTGGTCAGCATCCTACCGATCTAGTCAGGGCCGACTGGGAGATTTCTTGTCCGCGAAGTCCGCGGCCGAAGTGGTCTGGCGCGGGCGCGAGGGTGCGCCTGCCGATGACCGGCCGGCCCACCCCGCCATCACGACATCGTCCGCCCAGGCGCAGCGGGGGGCGCGGCATCAGTGGTTGACGCGAAGGCGCGTCCTCCTGGCCGGTCTCCAGCTGGTGGTCCTTCTGATCTGCGCCGCGGTGATCTACGGCCTGGTCCGCAAGGTGGATCCGGCGTCGGTCATCAGCCAGGCGGGTCATGTCTCCTGGCCCCTGGTGGGGGTGGCGATCGCCCTCAACCTCCCCACCACGCTGCTGCGCGCCCGCCGCTCCCAGATCCTCCTCACCCGCCTCGGTCACCACGTCCCCTTCGTGCGCATGAACTGGGTGGATCTGGCCGGACAGACGCTCAGCTGGCTCACCCCGGCCGCCAGCGGGGACCTCTCCCGCCCCTATCTCTGGCGGAACAATGACCGGGTCCCGGTCAGCGCCGGGGTGGCGACGGTCGTCTACGAGCGTCTGGTGACGCTGGTCCAGATGTCGGTGATCGGCGGGGTTCTCGCTGCCGCCCTCTTCCTCCCGCCCCTGGCGGCCGCCGGACTGGCGGTCGCCGGCCTCCTGGTCCTTGCCCTGCCCTGGTGGGCGAGCGTGCTCACCCGCGGGACCCGCCCGGAGACGCTGCCCACGACGCGGGGGCTCCGCGCCGGGGTGGTGCGGGCCCTCTTCCAGCTCCACGACCTGGGGGCCTCGCCACGGCTCACCGCCGGCTTCGCCGGCTACACGCTGGTGATCTTCGCGGTGAGCGGCTTCCAGATCCTGCTGCTCGCCTGGGCGCTTGGGGTCGGCGTCGCGCTGACCGTGGCCATCGCGGCCTACTGCCTCTCCCAGGTGGCCGGCAGCCTCTCGACGCTGCCCTTCGGCATCGGGGCGACGGATCTGGTCACGATCGGACTCCTCACCGCCGGCGGTGTCGGCCATCCCGCCGCCCTGGTCATCACCGTCCTGGTGCGGCTGGTCATGACCCTCCCCTTGGGGATCGCAGGCGCGGTCGGCATCCTGCTTCTGGGCCGTCCCCGGATCGCCGAGGAGCAGGCACCCGGGGTGCCGGCACAGCCGTGACCGCTGAGGAGACCGGGCCCGCAGCCACGCGCGGCGGGCCGGGGACGGGGTCCCCACCCTCCCGGGTCGCCGTGGTCGGGGGCGCCGGGTTCATCGGCAGCCATCTGGTCGAGCTGCTCGCCGCAGATGGGGTCGCGGTCCTCGTCATCGACGACCTCTCCCACCCCTGTGGAGCGCCCCTCCCGGCCTCGGTCGAGCTGGTCGAGGCCGACGCCGGGGGGGGCGAGGCCGCCGAGGCCCTGGCCGGGTTCCGTCCCCAGGCCTTGGTCCACCTCGCCGCCAAGGGAGGGGTCAACCGCGCCCTGCGCGACCCCGGTGACCACATCCGCCGCGTCCTGGCCAGTTCGGTGGCCTGTTTCGACGCGGCGGCACGAGCCGGCTGCGAGGCGCTCCTCATCGCCTCCTCGGGGGGCGCCGTCTACGGTGACCCCGCCCATCTGCCCGCCTCCGAGGAGCTGACCCCAGCGCCCCGGTCCGCCTACGGGGCGGAGAAGCTGTGCGAGGAGACCTACCTCTGGACCTACCGGCAGCGGGGCGTGCGCACCGTCGCCCTCCGCTACGGGAACGTCTACGGCCCCCGCCAGGACGGCACCGGCGAGGCCGGGGTGGTCGCCATCTCCTCGACCCGGCTGGCGCAGGGGCTTCGGCCGGTCATCTACGGGGATGGCTCGCAGACCCGTGACTTCGTCTATGTCGCCGACGTGGCCGCCGCCACCCGGGCGGCGCTCCGCAGCGACCTGGACGGACCGGTCAACATCGGGACCGGGCGCGAGACGAGCGTCTCGCAGATCGTCGAGGGGCTGATCGCGGCGGCGGGGGGCGGAATCACCGCCGAGTTCCAGCCGGCTCGCCCCGGGGAGGTGGCCCGCGCCTGCCTCGACGCGCGGCGCGCCGAGCGTTTGCTCGGTTGGAAGCCGCAAACTTCACTCGCCGAGGGCCTCGCCCTGGCCCACCGGTACTTCAAGAGCCAGATCGCACGGACAGCTGCGGCCGGGGATCGCCCGGCTCACAAGGGGAGATAGCAATGCGCATCGCGGTCCTCGGGGCCGACGGCTACTTGGGATGGCCGACCGCCCTTCACCTCTCCGCCCGCGGCCACGACGTCATCGGTGCAGACAGCCTGGTGCGGCGGCGCTGGGACGAAGAATGCGGTACCGACAGCCTGACCCCGATCGCGTCGATCGAGGAGCGGCTGGCCCGCTGGCAGGCGGTGAGCGGCAGGACTATCGCCTGGCACCAGATCGATCTCTGCGATGCCCGGGCCGTCGAGGACCTGATCCGGGTGAGCCAGCCGGACGCCGTCGTCCACTTCGCCGAGCAGCGCTCGGCTCCCTACTCGATGATCAGCCCGCGGCACGGCGTGGAGACCCAGATCAACAACGTGGCGGGCACCCTCAACCTCCTCTTCGCGATCCGCGACCTGGCCCCGAACTGCCACATCATCAAGCTGGGGACGATGGGCGAGTACGGGACGCCCAACATCGACATCGAGGAGGGGTGGCTCGAGGTCGAGCACAACGGCCGCCACGACCGGATGCTCTACCCCAAGCAGCCGGGATCCATCTATCACCTCTCCAAGGTCCACGACAGCCACAACCTGGATTTCGGCTGCCGCGTCTGGGATCTGCGGGTCACCGACCTCAACCAGGGCGTGGTCTACGGGACCACCACCGACGAGACGGCTCAGCACCCCCAGCTGATCACCCGCTTCGACTACGACGGGATCTGGGGCACGGTGCTCAATCGCTACTGCGTCGAGGCGGCGGTCGGCGAGCCGCTCACCGTCTACGGGAAGGGCGGCCAGACCCGCGGCTTCCTGGACATCCGCGATACGGTGCGCTGCATCGAGCTGGCCGCTCTCAACCCGGCGGCGCCCGGGGAGTTCCGGGTCTTCAACCAGTTCACCGAGCAGTTCTCGGTCCTGGAGCTCGCCCGGAAGGTGGAGCACGCCCGCGCCGCGCACGGCCTGCCCACCACCATCCAGCACGTCCCCAACCCGCGCCGGGAGAAGGAGGATCACTACTACAACGCCAAGCACCAGCACCTCCTCGACCTCGGCCTCGAGCCTCACAACCTCAGCGACACCCTCATCGACACCGTGGTGGGGACCGTCGAGGCCAACGTCTCCCGGGTCCGGCACGAGACCATCGAGGCGACCATCGACTGGCGCAAGGGCGGTGCCGTCTACTCCACCGGGCATGCGCCGGCGCTGACGGCGCTCACCGGCAGCGGTGGCTAGTCATCCCCCGCTGAGCAGCCTCACCCTGGTCCTCCCGGTCCACAACGAGGCCGAGAACCTGAGCTGGCTGCTTCCTCACGCTGCCCAGGTGCTGCCCGGCCTGGCGGTCACGTACGACCTGGTGATCGTCGACGATGGCAGCACCGACGGCAGCGGCAGGCTGGCCACCAGCCTCGCCGGAGAGCTGGGGATGCGCCTCCAGGTGGTCCGCCACGAGCAGAAGAGCGGCTACGGGATCACGGTGGGGGACGGCCTGCGGGTCGCTCGCGGCGACTTCGTCGCCTTCACCGACGCCGACGGCCAGTTCGAGATCGCCGACCTCGCCCTGCTTCTGCCCCTCCTGGACCGGGCTGACCTCGCCGCCGGCTGGCGGGAGAAGCGGCGCGACGCCTGGCCCCGGGAGGTGGTCAGCTGGGTGTTCAACACCCTGGTGGCCGTCCTCTACCGCCTCCCGTACCGGGACGTAGACTGCGCGCTCAAGCTGATGCGCCGCGAGGTCCTCGAGTCGATCACCCTGGAGGCTCGAAGCGCCCTGATCAACGCGGAGCTGCATTACAAGGCCCGCTACGCGGGCTGGCGCATCGCCCAGGTCGCCGTCCCCCACCACCCGCGGGTGGCCGGCCGGCGTTCGGGGGCCCGGCCCCGGGCCATCGCCCGTGCCATCAAGGAGCTGATCGTCTTCCGGTTCAAGATCCGGCGGTCGCTGCCGTCCCGGCACGCGGCCGGGGTCGCCCACCCCGAGCCCGCCGACCAGGGCTGACCGGGGCCCGGAAGGGTATTCGAGCTCCCGGTCAGTTCAGGCTGGCACTCAGCAGGGTGGGCTCCGCCCCGTCGGCCTCGGCGGCCTCGTCGAAGGACTCCTTCGGAGAGTCCCCGTACCAGAGCGTGCCATTGGGCCCCCCCGTCCCGGTCGTGACCCGCTCCCCGGCAGCCGTGGCGACGACCTGCAGGTCTCCCGCCATCTCCGCCTGGCCACCGGCGGCGACCGCGATCTGCTGGGCGGTGGCCGAGACCTGACGGCTGGCCACGCTCACCTGCTCCATCGCCTCCACCACCTGTTCCGAGGCGGAGCGCTGCTGCTGGGTCGCGAGCCGCACGTTCGAGCTGGCCTCGGCCACCTGCTCCATCAGCCCGAGGCCGATCTGGAGCTGGGCGGCGCCCTCCTCCATGGCGATGACCGTGGCACTCGTCTCGGACTCGGCGTTCTCGGTGATCGTGGAGATGTCGGCCGCCAGCGCCTTGGAGCGGTCGGCGAGGCGCCGGACCTCGTCGGCCACCACCGCGAAGCCGCGGCCGGCCTCACCGGCGCGGGCGGCCTCGATGGCGGCGTTCAGGGCGAGCAGGTTGGTCTGGTCCGCGATGTCGTTGATGAGGTTGAGGATGCGGCCGATATCGCGGACCCGGTCGGTGAGGGCCACGGTGCGCTGCCCGGAGGTGAGGATGCGCTCGTGGGCTCGGTCCAGGTTGTCCCGGGTCTCGGCGGCCTGGGTGGCCACCCGCTCGACGGTCTCGGCGATGTGGGCCGAGGTCCGGGCCAGCTCCTCCATGCTCGCCGAGGTCTCCACGGCGGCCGAGGTCTGCTGGGCGGTGGTGGAGACCAGCTGGGTGGAGGCCTCGGAGAGGCGGGCCGCAGAGGCGGCCAGCTCGCCGCTCACGTCCCGGACGCGCTCGACCATGCCCCCGAGCCGGTCGACCATGAGGTTGGACGCGATCCCCAGCTCGCGCAGCTCGGCGGCACCCCCCGGCGTGACCCGGGCGGTGACGTCCCCGGCGGCGACCCGGCGGGCCAGCTGCCCCAGCGCGTTGATGTGCTCGGTCTCGCGGCTGGCGACCAGGGCGGCACCGGCCCCGAGGAGGACCACGCCGGCCAGCCCGAGCAGGAGGGCCGCGGTGCGAACCTCGGCGACCGCGCCGGAGGGCAGGCCGCTGCCCGAGGTGACGGCGACCAGCACCACGATGAGGAGGCCCATCACGACGACGCCCGAGACGACGACCCCCGCGACGACCCGGACGAGGAACCGATCCAGCATCCTTCGCGCGGTAGCTCCAAGGTTGACCATGACGGCCTCCATCCGTGCCACGCCCGGTCGGTGCGGCTTCCGGTTCGGCTCTCAGATGTAGCACCGCGGGGAGGGCCGGGGACGTGAGGTTTGCGTGACGTCCTGCTCACAGTCCGGCACGGAGAGATCCACCGGCACCGGGTCCGGCCCTCATGCGGCACGCTGGCCGCGGCCGGGTCAGGGCCGGCCAGGGGGGCGAATGCCCGGGGAGACGATCTCAGCGACGGGCGAGCAGCTCCGTCAACGGCCCGGCATGGCCGGCGAGAATCTCGTGAAGCTCGAGGAGCTCGTCGCCCGAGATCGGCGCGGCGGTCGGGGTGCCACCCTCGTCCAGGTCGGCGCGGGCGGGAAGCGTCTCGGAGGCCTCCACCTCGGTCTGGAAGATGATCTGGAGCAGGTTCTCGTCGTTGCAGGAGCGGCAGGTGACCCGGACCAGGGCCCGGTTGCCCTCCTGGGCGAGCACGTTGATGCCGCACTCCGCCATGCTCTCCCCGCACTGGACGCAGCGGTACCGGCGCGCCTGGGAGCGGAGCAGCTGGACGAGATCCACCGCTCAAGTATAGGCAGCCTGCGACCAAGGCCAAGGCGGGACAACGCCCCAGATCTCTCGATCGGAGCAGCCCGGCTAGGAGACTCGAGCTCCCTCGGGGGTCAGACCGGCCGCGCTGGGGAGCCTGAGGACGACGTCGCGCTCGTCCCGCGCGTACTCCCGGTGCAGCAGGGCGGCCAGGTCGTCCAGGTCCACCGGCCGTGAGTAGTAGTCGCCCTGCGCAAACCGGCAGCCCATCTCGCGGAGGCGGCCCACCTGGTGGATGGTCTCCACGCCCTCCGCGATCACCTCCAGGTCGAGGATCCTCGCCATGGCGAGGATGGCGCGGGCGATCGGAGCCGTCTCCCCCGCTCCCACCATGTCCCTGATGAAGGCGCGGTCCACCTTGAGGATGTCGAAGTCGCACATCGTCAGGTAGGTGAGCGATGAGTACCCGGCCCCGAAGTCGTCGATGGCCAGCCGTATCCCCATCTCCTTGAGCATGGTGAGGGTGCGCACGGTGGCCTCGTTGTCCCGGAGCAGCGCCGACTCGGTCACCTCCATGGTGAGCTGCTCGGGCGGGATGCCGGCGCTGCTCAGCGCCTCGCGAACGTCGTCGACCAGGTCGCGACCACGGATCGAGAAGGGTGAGAGGTTGACGCTCACCGAGAGCCGGGCCCGCCCGGGGAGCTGGGAGCGGACCCTGCGCAACCCGTCGAGCGCCTCGCGCAGCACCCAGCGCTCCACCTCGCTGATGATCCCGATCTCCTCGGCGACGGGGATGAAATCCAGGGGTGAGATCAGCCCACGGGTCGGGTGCTGCCAGCGCACCAGCGCCTCGAAGCCCTGCACCCGAGACGTCTCCATGTCGACGATGGGCTGGAACTGCACGCGCAGCTCCGAGTCGTCGAGGGAGTGGAGGAGGTCGGACTCGAGCTCCATGCGGGCGAGCGCGGCCGCGTACATCTGCGGCTCGAAGAGCACGTAACGGTTCTTGCCACCCGCCTTGGCCCGGTACATGGCCACGTCGGCGTTGCGGAGCAGGTCGCTGGCCCCATGGTCGGCGACGCTCGAGATGGCCACCCCGATGCTGGCGCTCGCCGCGACCCGCTTGCCCTCGAGGAGGAAGGGGTTCTCCAGGGCGGCGAGCAGGCGTCGGGCCAGGCCGATGGCGTCGGCCGGCCGCCGCGCGTTCTCCATCAGGATCGCGAACTCGTCGCCGCCCAGCCGGCCGGCGAAGTCGCCGCGGCGCAGGCAGGCGCGGATCCTGTCCCCGATCTGCACCAGCAGCTCGTCGCCCGCAGAATGGCCGAGGCTGTCATTGATGACCTTGAAGCCGTCGACGTCGAAGTAGAGCAGGGCGAAGCGGCAACCCTGACGGCGGTTGCGCACCGCGGCCTGCTCCAGCCGCCGAACGAAGAGCGCGCGACTGGCCAGGCCGGTGAGCCCGTCCTGGTAGGCGAGCTCCATCGCCTCGACGGTGCGCGCGTCGGTCAGGGCAAGGCTTGCGTGCTGGGCAAAGGCCTCGAGCGCCTCGCGCTCCACGGTGCGGTAGCGGCGATCGGGAGTGGCCGAGCCCACCATCAGCGCTCCGACCGGCCGGCCCTGCTCGTGAACCGGGGCGGCCATGGCGCACACCAACCCCATCTGGGCGAGCCACTCCATCTCCTCGCTGCCGCCGGTGAAGGAGTCGGCGGCGACGACCTGGTTGCCGCCGATCGCCTGACCGAGGAATCCGCCCGTGGCCGGGAGCCGGTGCACCCGAATACGGACTTCCTCGGAGAGCCCCACCGAGGACATGAGGACGGTGGATCGGGGATCACCGGGGTCGATGATGCGCAGGGACGCGACGCTGTCCCCCAGCAGCTCGGCGGCGCCCGCCGTGATGGCATGCAGCACCTCGGGGAGGGGGGCTCGGTGGGAGATCGAGCGCTGGATGCGGGAGAGCCGCTCGAGGAGCAGCTGCCGCTCCTGCAGGGAGGCGGCCAGGGCGGCATTCTCGCTGGCCCGGCGCTCGCTCATGGCCCGGGCCCCTCTCTCCGCCTCGAGCAGACGCAGCGTCTCCTGGCTCATCCGGAGCGCGCCGGCCATGCCGCGCAGGAGGTTGATCTCCTCGGGCATGAACCGCTGGTCGCCCAGACGGGCCAGCACAACGTAGCTGGAGGCGCGCGCCGCCAGCGGAACCGAGACTGCGGTGATGCGTCCCAGCCCGGGCAGCTCCACGACCCGGGAGCGGGTCTTCCCGGCCACGGCGATCAGCTCCGGCGGGGCGGGTCCGTCCAGTCCGATCGCCTGCACGGCCTGTCCGCTCTGGACCAGCAGCGCGATCTCCGCCTCCAGGGTCTCGGCGGCGTTCTCCAATCCGAGCCGCACCGCCGTCGCCTCGTCGGGGGAGTGCACGAGCGCCGAGAGGTACTCCACCAGCTGATGGGTGGCCCACCAGTCGGGGCGCACCTCGGTGACTGCGGGATGCGGGGCGGCTGGGCGTTCCAAGCGATTCATGCAGGTCGCAGGTCAGGAGATCGCCAGCGCGACGAGCGTCTGATTGTGGAATCCGCTGCCGCCACGAACCCGCGCGATCTCGCCATACCCGTAGAGGCCGGCCAGCGGCGCCCCGCGTGAATGCTGGACCATCCGCTCGACCTCCACCGCGGTTCCCTCGTCGCCGAGCGCAACCTTGCGGCCCACGCAGTCGAAGGCGAGCAGCCCGATCGGAGGCCGGCCGCCCAGAGCCCTGACGGCATCGGCGCAGGCGTGGCCGGCGGATTCGAGCACCGACGCTCTGGTGCACTCCATGAACGAGGTCATGGCGCCACTTGGGACCACTGCGTTGCAGGAGATCGCGCGGGTCTCGAAGTCGGCCCGGAACACGCAGCGCAGCCGGTCACCGCTGCGACGGCTGAGCCCGAGCGGATGGGTGACCGCGAAGCGGGTGAAGGCTGCCTGGTCCCGGTAGCACTCGGCTGGGGCCTCGAGCCTGCCCAGGTAGACGTCCATCGCCGGCTCGTCGTCGAGGGTGAGGAGCGTGTTCGCATGGGTGCCGGTCACCAGGAGCGGCTCGCCGAACGGTCGCCAGCCGTGGCGGACGCCGATGCCGAAGGGGGCGTCCGAGCCGAGCGCGGCCGCGACCACCGAGTCGGCCAGGACGTCGCCGCCGCGGAGCTGCCGGGTGGAGGTCATGCGCAGGTCGTCGGCTGCGGCCCCCCCGACCATGGCGACGGCTGCCCCGGCCACGCCGTAGGCGCCGCGGATGATCTCCAGCTGATCACAGGCGAGGCCGTCGGTGAAGAGCATCAGGACCCGGTGGGGACGGGCGCCCAGCGCACGGACGCAGGCGGCCGCCTCCGCGCCGGCCTGGCGGAGCCGGGAACCGATCCCCGTGGCGGCGGCGGTCGCGGCGGAGAAGCCGGAGCCGCCCAGGGCCAAGACCACCACCCCACCGCTGGAGGGCCCGCTCGGAGCGATCTCTCCGGCGGTGGTCGAACCGACCAGGAGCGCGTCACCGCTCACGGCGCGGACCCCCTCGAGCAGATCGTCCAGATCGTGAACGGGAGAGCAGAGGACGATCAGGAGCGCGGCGTCGGGATGGAGCATCGCCTTGCGAGCCGCCTCGCGGCCCGCCGCCTTCGACCCCGGGGCGGTGGAGCGACCCACCGCCACCCAGCGATCCTGTGACGCGGCCGGCGCGCGCGGGACCTCGCCCCACGTGCTCGTGCTCACCCCAGCCTCCTCCTGGCCCCCGGCCCTCGCCGTTCGCGTCGGCGCGCGGGCAGGGTGAAGGGTGGCACTCCGCGCGCGGGATGGCCGGGGCGCCATGGAGCCGTCAAACTTCCATCACCTGCGCTGGGGCGGATTTGATCCCGCGCGACCCGGTGTCGATCGGAGGTCGGCGCCGGCCCGTGGAAGGACCCCGGCGACCGTTGCAGGTGGCTCCCTCGCCCGCGGAGACGGAGCAGCCGGGGGAGGGCGCCACTGCGGGTAAACTCGCGAACGCCGCTGGGGAGTGGCCAAGTGGTAAGGCAGCTGACTCTGGATCAGCCAATCGCAGGTTCGAATCCTGCCTCCCCAGCCATTTGTGATGTCTCAATGGCGGTTTCATGGGGTGGCCGCCTGTCTGGGGACATCGTGGACTGCAGGCAGGCCGCCGTCAGAGGCCGATGGCGGTGCCCGCCAGGGTGAGCCCCATGACGATCACCGCGGCCGTCACCGCCACCAGTACGAGGCGCTCCCACAGCCGCAGCCGGTACGGCGCGGGCAGCACGGTCCAGGCCAGCACGATGAGGAGGACGAGCACGATGGGCAGGAGCAGCGAGTTGAGGATCTCGACCCCGATGGCGAGCCCCACCAGCGAGCCGCTGGTCAGCACCAGCGCCGCCGAGAGCACGACCGCCACGATGAAGACGCCATAGAAGAGGGGCGCCTGGCGGAGCCCGCGGTTGAGGCTCCGGGGTTTCCCGGCCACCTCTGCGAAGGCCCAGGCGGCGCCCAGTGAGACGACCAGGCCGGCGACCAGAGCCGCGCCGGCCACCCCCATGGCGAAGGCCAGCCGCCCCCCGGTCGCGCCCAGGGAGGGGGTGAGCGCGGTGGAGATCTGCGCCACGGTGTTGAGCGATCCCGTGTGGTGGTCGAAGAGGGTCGCTCCGGTGGCCACCAGCACGGCCATCATGATCACCTGGGTCACCACGGCACCGGCCGCGGTGTCCACCCGCGCCGCCCGAAGGTCGCGGACGGTCATGCCCTTGTCCAGGATCGCCGCCTGCTGGTAGAAGATCATCCAGGGCATCACCACCGCTCCCACGTTGGCCGCCACCAGGGCGAGGTAGCCGGAGTTTGCGAGCGGCTGACCCGCGATCAGACTGCCGGCCAGCGCCCCCGGGTCGGGGTGGGCCCGGACCGCCGCGACCAGGAAGGCCAGCTCGAAGAGCCCGAGGCCGATCCCGATCCGCTCCACGCGACGGTAGGAACCCGAGGCGACCACCACCACGAGCAGGAGGGCGGCTCCGGGGACGATCAGCTGCTCCGGGACACCGACGATGCTGCCCACGCCCGCGATCCCGGCAAACTCGGTGACCAGCGCACCCACGCTGGTCACCAGCAGCGTCCCCACCGAGACGGCCGCCCAGCCGCGTCCGAACCTCTCCTTGACGAGCTGCGCATACCCCTTGCCGGTGGTGAGGCCCAGCCGGACAGTCAGCTCCATGACGAGGTACAGGACCGGGATCAGGAGCACCTCGAGGGGGAGGAGCCGGTAGCCGAAGCGCGCCCCCGACTGGGCTGCGGTCACCACACTGCCGGCGTCGGTGTCGGCGAGCATCACCATGAGGCCGGGACCGACCGCGGCGGTGAGGAACAGCCAGCGCTGGCGCCGCGAGAGCGAGGGGACGCCCACCACCACCGGTGCGACCCCGGCCACGGCGGGAACCGGCTCCGCCGCAGCGGTCCGCTGGACGGCCGCCGCCCGCACGTTCACCGGGACGCCGCCCCCGGCGCGGCCTGCTCTGGCGGCGGCAGGGCAGCGGAGCTCTCCAGCAACATCTGCTCCCAGCCTGCCCTTTGCCTAGGCAAAGCTCTAGAGCCGGAGGTCACTGACCGGCACGGACATCCGGGCCCTTCCGCGCCCGGTACAGGGTGGGAAGGATCCGACGTCGCCCTCCGTATTCGCTGCGCGTGCGAAGGGTCCTACGTCACCCTCCGTAGATGAAGCCCTCGACGTCGTTGAGGGTGGTCACCTGGCGGGAGTCGATGTCTCCCGGGACCTCGTCGAAGTTCGCCTCGTCCACGTAGAAGTCGGTGGGACTGACGACGGCCACCACGTAGGCGACGTGGCCGTACTCGCTGTAGCCGTTGTACGGACCCCAGACGACGATGGCCCCGGGCGCGGGCGTGGATCCGGTCGAGTACCCCTGGGCCTGGGCGTTGCCGAGCCACTCGTCGGCGTTGCCCCACCAGGTCACCTCGACGAGCGATGCCACATACCAGGTGCACTGGCCCCAGGGGAAGGAGTCCGGGATGTCCCCGAATGCGAAGGGGCAGAGCGCGTAGCCGCAGCTCCCACCGCCACCACCGCCTGCCGCAGCCGCCGCGGCGGCTGCTGCCGCCGCTTCCGCGGCCGCCCGCTCCTCCGCCTGCACGGTGGCGATCTGGCTGAGCAGGGACTGCTGCTGGTCGATGATGCCGGTGGCCTGGGCGTCCAGCGACGCGGCCTGAGCCTTGAGCTGGGCCTCCTGCCCCTGAAGCTGGGTCTCGAGGGACTCGAGCTGGGACTCGGCCTGCGCGGCCTGGGCGAGCTGGGCCTGCTGGGTCTGCTGGAGCGTGGCGAGCCGTTGCTCGTCGGCCTTGACCTCGCCGATGAGCTGCTGGAACTGCTGGCTCACCGCGGTGGCCGACTCGAGCTTCTCCATGAGCGCCTCGACGCTCTGGCTGTCCACCAGCCCGGCGACCACGCCCGTCCCGCCCGCCGTGTAGATGACCACCATCACCTGGGTGAGCTCCGACTTGTCGGTATTGAGATGGGCCGTGTCCACCTGGATGGCCTGGGCGGTCTGAGCCAGGGCGAGGTTGATCTGGTCGATCTGAGCCTGGGTCTGCGCGACCTTGGTCTGGGTGCTGTCGATCTGCTGCTGGACCGCGGCGGCCTGGGCGTCCGCGGCGGCCTCGCTGCCCTGCAGAGTCTGGAGCTGGCCACCGAGCGAGCTGTACTGCTGCTGGAGCGAGCCGATCTGGTCGGTGTATGAATCGGCGAGGCGGTCTGGCGGCAGGGCCACCCGGTAGGACGGCGGGGTGGCAGCGGCGAGCGCTCCGATCGCGAGGACGGAGATGACGAGTCTGCGGGTGAGGCGAGAGGTGGAGCGCACGTCCGTTATCTCTGGACCGGTGTCGGGGGCGGAGCATACCAGCGCCCCAGCGACCCGCAACGGCGCCTTCAGCGATTCGTCACGCGCTCGTGACGCGTCCTCCAGACCCGCCGGCCCGCTCGGCGTATGACGCACCGACGCAGCCGGGCGGTCGTGTCGGCCCTGGTCAATGTGTAGAGTTGGCCGAGATCACGCGGCGGGGCACGCAGATGGAGGGATGGTCCAGGTGAGCGAGGTGCAGGAGGTCAAGCCCGCCCAGGCGGCGGCACCGGTCCTGGCCCCTCGAGGCCTCGAGGGTGTGGCGGTTGCCGAGACCAAGATTGGCGACGTCCGCGGAGAGGAGGGCTTCTACCACTACCGCGGTTACGACGCCACCGAGCTGGCTCGGCACTGCTCCTTCGAGCAGGTCTGGCACCTGCTCCTGGTCGGGGAGCTGCCCGGCCCACGCGAGCTCCGCTGGCTCCAGGACCAGGCGGTCGCCGGCCGGGCCCTTCCCAGCGGCATCGCTCCCATCCTGGACGAGATCGCCCGCCTGCCCGGCTACACGCCGCTGGGAGCGCTGCGCACCGCGGTGTCCCTCTCCTCCGCCGCGCTCAACCTCCAACCCACGCTCGACCTCAGCCCTGACCAGGTGCACAGCGACGCGCTCCGGATGGTGGCGCTCACCCCGGTGCTGCTGATGCGTCTCCAGCGCGTGCATCAGGGACTGCCGCCGGTCGACCCCGACCCGGATCTCGGCTACGCCGCCGCCTACCTCCAGATGCTCACCGGCACCCGCCCCGACCCGGTGGCCGCGCATGCCCTGGAGAAGTACCTCATCACGACCATGGACCACGGCTTCAACTCGAGCACCTTCACCGCCCGGGTCATCACCTCCACCGGCAGTGACATGGGCTCGGCCCTGACCGGGGCCATCGGCGCGCTCGCGGGCCCGCTCCACGGGGGGGCGCCCTCGCGAGCGCTGGACATGCTCGACGCCATCGGCACCCCGGAGCGTGCCGAGGAGCTGCTCCGCGCCGAGGTCCAGTCCGGCGGACGCCTGATGGGCTTCGGTCACCGTGTCTACAAGACCGACGACCCCCGCTCCGTCCTCCTCCACGAGGTGGCCCGGGAGCTGGGCGGCCCGCAGGTGGAGTTCGCCGAGCACGTCGAGGCGACAGCGCTCCAGGTCCTCAGCGAGCTCAAGCCCGGCCGGCGTCTGTACACCAACGTCGAGTTCTACTCAGGTGTGGTCATGAACACCGTGGGCGTGCCCCGGGAGATGTTCACGCCGACCTTCGCCTGCAGCCGAACCGTGGGCTGGACCTCGGCGATCGCCGAGCAGGCGGCCAACAACCGGCTGATCCGCCCCTCGGCGATCTACGTCGGCCCCACGGCCCCCCGGCCGCTCCCCGACGGCTACGCCTACGCCTGACCGCTGATCAGAGCTGGCGCCGGCAGGGACGGCGGGGGAGAATGGGTTCCACGCATCCGGATGAGGAGGAAGGCACGATGCCAACACTCGTGCGTGCGCTGGCCCCCGACCCCTACGACCTGCTGCCCACGGTCCCCGGGTTCCAGCTGGTCAGTGACGACATCGCCGACGGGCGGACCCTCGGCATCCTCCACGCCCATCACAGCGCGGATGGCGGGAACCAGAGCCCCCACCTGCGCTGGAGCGGCTTTCCCAGCGCGACCCGCGGTTTCGTGGTGACCTGCCTGGACCCCGACGCCCCCACCGGCAGCGGCTTCTGGCACTGGGCCCTGGTCGGTGTGCCGGTCGGCGTGACCGAGCTCGGCCGCGGGGCGGGAGCGTCAGACGCCCCCCTGCCCCCCGGGGCCTTCCACGTCCGCAACGACTTCGGCACGCTCGACTACGGGGGAGCGGCGCCGCCTCCCGGCGACCGCCCCCACCGCTACATCTTCGCCGTCCACGCCGTGGACACCGACAGCCTGGGCGTGAGCCGAACCGACTCCCCGGCGGTGGTCGGTTTCAACCTGACGTTCCACACCCTCGCCCGGGGGACGCTGCGCGCGACCTATCAGCGCTGAGCTGAGCCCGGAGCCGGTCGAAGACGCGCCGCCGCGAGTCGGTCAGCTCTCGCTCGAGGCTGCCCAGAGGTTGATCCCGCTGTCGGTGGCCAGCCGGTCGATCTCCTCCAGCTCGGCGGCGGAGAACTCAATCTGCTCGAGCGCGGCGAGGTTCTCGTCGAGTTGGGCGGCGCTGCTCACCCCGATCAGGGCCGACGTGACCCTGGGGTCGCGAAGCACCCAGGCCAGGGCCATCTGGGCCAGCGACTGGCCGCGCCGGGAGGCCACCTCGTTGAGCCCGCGGATCTTGGCCAGCGTCTCTGCGCTCAGCATGTCCGGCGAGAGCGAGCCCCGCTGCTGGGCCCGCGAGCCCTCCGGGATCCCCTGCAGGTAGCGGCCGCTGAGCATCCCCTGCGCCAGCGGGGAGAAGGCGATGCAGCCGATGCCCTCGGCCTCCAGCACATCCAGCAGCCCCCCCTCGATCCAGCGGTTGAGCATCGAGTAGGACGGTTGGTGGATCAGGATGGGGGTGCCCAGCCCGGCCATGATCTCCACCGCCGCCTCGGTGTGCGCCGGCGAGTACGAGGAGATGCCCGCATACAGGGCCTTGCCCTGGCGCACCGCGGTGTCGAGGGCGCCCATGGTCTCCTCGAGCGGGGTCTCGGGGTCGTGGCGGTGGGAGTAGAAGATGTCGACGTGGTCGACACCCATCCGCTTCAGGCTCTGGTCAAGGCTGGCCAGAAGGTACTTGCGCGAGCCCCATTCCCCGTACGGGCCCGGCCACATCTCATAACCGGCCTTGGTGGAGATGACCAGCTCGTCGCGGTAGGGGTGGAGGTCGCTGGACAGCACCCGGCCGAACGTCTCCTCGGCCGAGCCAAAGGGCGGCCCGTAGTTGTTGGCCAGGTCGAAATGGGTGATGCCGCGATCGAAGGCGTGGAGCAGGATTTCGCGGCTCTGGCTGAGCGGCCGCTCGCCGCCGAAGTTCTGCCAGAGCCCGAGGGTGATGAGCGGCAGGCGGAGCCCGCTCCGCCCGGAGCGTCGGTATGTCATCGACTGGTAGCGATCGGGGGCGGCGACGTAGGTCATCGGATGGTCCCTCCGTGCGGTGTGGGGGCGCCCGCCCGGGCGGCTTTCCGGGCGGCGCGTACGCATGTTTGACCGCCGCCGAATTAGTGTCGCTATGATAACCAAGTGCACATGTGTTCGTGGAACGACGGAATGCTCATGTGCTCAGCGAACGAAACCCCGGAGAGCCCATGACCGGTGACGTCGTCAACGACTTCTGTGTCCAGGCCGCGACCGTGAACGGGTCCGGCTCACAGTCCTCCAACCTGGTCATCACCAAGGCGCTCTTCCACATGGGCATCCCGGTGGCGGCCAAGAACGTCTTTCCCTCGAACATCGAGGGACAGCCGACCTGGTACGACATCCGGGTCAGCCCGCAGGGCTACCAGGCGCGCAAGCGGACCGTCGACATCCTGATCGCACTCAACCCGGCCACCTGGGAGCAGGATGCGGCCAACGTCGTTCCCGGCGGCGCCGTGATCCATGAGGCGACCTTCCCCAAGGTAGGGCTGGCGGCACGCGAGGACGTGTCCTGGTACCCGGTGCCATTCGCCCGCCTGGCCCGGGAGCGGCTGGACGCCAAGCCCGATCTGCGCAAGTACCTCCAGAACATGATCTACGTGGGTGTGCTGGCCGAGCTGATCGGGCTCGACCCGGCAGCGGTCGAGCGGGGCGTGCGCGATCAGTTCAGGACCAAGCCGAAGGCTGCCGACCTCAACCTCCTGGCCATCCAGATCGGCGTGGAGTACACCCGCGAGAACCTGGTCAAGAGCGACCCCTTCCGGGTGACACCGATGGACGCCACGCGGGGGACCGTGCTCCTGGACGGCAACCGGGCCGCCGCCCTGGGCGGGATCATGGCCGGGTGCACGGTGCTCGCCTGGTATCCGATCACCCCGTCATCCTCACTGTGCGAGGCGTTCATCGACTACGCCGCGCGCTTCCGCGCCGACCCCGACAGCGGTGAGAAGCGCTACGTCGCAGTGCAGGCCGAGGATGAGCTGGCCGCCATCGGGATAGCCCTGGGCGCCGGGTGGGCCGGTGCCCGGGCCATGACCGCGACCTCGGGACCGGGCATCTCGCTGATGGCCGAGCTCACCGGCCTCGGCTACTACGCGGAGATCCCCGCGGTCATCTTCGACATCCAGCGGGTCGGACCCTCGACCGGGCTGCCCACCCGCACGATGCAGGGTGACCTCGGCTTCGTCCACACGCTCTCACACGGCGACACGGCCCACCCGGTGCTGCTGCCGGGCACGGTCGTCGAGGTGTTCGAGGACGCGCAGCGGGCCTTCGACGTCGCCGAACGTCTGCAGACCCCGGTCTTTGTCCTCAGTGACCTCGACCTCGGCATGAACACCTGGATGACCCCGCCGCTGCCCTACACGGAGGGGGGCGTCGACCGTGGCAAGGTACTCGACGCCGAGGGGCTGAAGAAGGTCGCAGACTGGGCGCGCTACCGCGACGTGGACGGGGACGGAATCCCCTACCGCACCCTGCCCGGCACCCCCGACCCCCGCGCCGCCTACTTCACGCGGGGCTCGGGTCACGACGAGCACGCGCTCTACACCGAGAGCCCTGACGTCTACCAGGCCAACATGGACCGGCTCCGCCGCAAGATCGAGGGAGTGCGGACGCTGATGCCGGCGCCGCTCGTCGAGGAGACGGGCAACCCGGTCGCGATCCTCGCCTATGGCACCACTCACCACGCCGTGGTCGAGGCCCGCCACCTGCTGGCCGCCCACGGCCTCGACGTGGACTACATCCGCGTCCGCGCCCTGCCCCTGCACCCGGCGGTCGCCGCGTTCATCGGACGTCACGAGCGCGTCTACGTGGCCGAGCAGAACCGGGACGGCCAGATGGAGGCGATCCTCCGCCAGGAGCTGTCCGGGGAGCTGGCCGACCGGCTGCGCGGGGTCCGCCACTTCAACGGCGTCCCCATCGACGCCGAGGCCATCAGCGAACCGATGCTCGCCGGCGAGCGGGCGGGGCAGGAGAGCGCCGAGCCCCATCCCGTCGAGAACGGCCGCGTCCCGGTGGCCTGAGGGAGACTGAGCAATGTCCGTCGCCATCGAGAAGCTGAACCGTCTGGGGCTGAGCCGCGACGACTACAAGGGCGCCCACACCACGCTCTGCGCCGGCTGCGGCCACAACTCCATCACCAACCACATCATCAAGGCGCTCTACGACAGTGGCGTCGAACCCCACCTGCTCACCAAGATGAGCGGGATCGGCTGCTCCTCGAAAGCCGCCGCCTACTTCGTCGATCACGCCCATGGTTTCAACGGCGCGCACGGCCGGATGCCGTCGCTCGCCACCGGAGCCAAGCTCGCCAACCGCGATCTCGTGGTCTTCGGCATCAGTGGCGACGGTGATACCGCATCCATCGGTCTCGGCCAGTACTGCCACATGATCCGGCGCAACCTCGACATGACCTACATCATCGAGGACAACGGCGTCTACGGTCTCACCAAGGGCCAGTTCTCGGCGACCGCCGACCTGGGGTCCCGGCCCAAGCGGGGACCTGCCAACCGCTACGAGCAGATCGACGTCTGCGCCCTGGGCATCGAGCTGGGCGCGAGCTTCGTGGCGCGCAGCTTCAGTGGCGACGGCAAGCAGCTCGTCCCGCTCATCCAGGCCGGCCTCGCCCATCGCGGAACGGCGGTGCTCGACGTGATCAGCCCCTGCGTCACCTTCAACGACCACGAGGGCAGCACCAAGAGCTACGCCTACGTCAAGGACCACGACGCCCCGGTCAACACTCCCGACTACATCGCCCCTCTGGAGGAGATCACGGTCGACTACGAGCCGGGGACGGCCCAGGACGTGGAGCTGCACGACGGATCTCACATCATCCTGCGCAAGATCAGCCCGGACCACGATGCCCGGGATCCCATCGCGGCCATGCGCCTGCTCTTCGAGGCCCGGCACTCCGGCGAGATCGTCACCGGCCTCCTCTACGTCAATCCCGACGCTGACGACCTCTGCACCCGCGAGGGGCTGCCCTCCCGCCCGCTGGCGGCGCTCCGGATCGAGGATCTGCGGCCCTCCCGCGAGCAGTGGGATGCGCTGATGGCGGGGCTGGCGTAGGGATCTCCCCCGGCGCGGGCGGGTTCGGCAGGCCCCCTTCAGGAGGCCATGGACGCTGCGGCGACGCTGTGGAATGCCGCCGCCGGCGCCCATGTTCGCGGCACCACGGGTATCCTCGGAGAGGTGCACAGCGGACAGCGACAGGCGTGCAGGGCCGGCGATGCTCAGTAGGGACACGCGCACGGCCACCTGGTGGAGATCGGTGGACAAGCCCCCCGCCGCCGGCTGGCAGGCGCCGGCCGCCCCGCCGCGGAAGCGCGAGAGGCGGCGCCGGGCCGGCCTGCAGCCGCTGGTGGCCGCAGGCGCAGCTCCGGTCACCGGCGCGCTCGCCAAACCTCGTCGCGACCCGGTGCGGGTCGCCTGGGGGCTGCTCTGGCGCTATGCGACCGTGGGCGCGGTGGCGTTCGCCGTCGTCGCCGGCCTCCACCTCCCCGACGTTTCGCTGGTGGTCGTCGGGGCGGGCGGGCTCCTCCTCGGCCTCTGGTTCCGGCGCGGCTGGGTCCCCGCCCTCTGGCGGGCCGCCGTGCTCGGCTGGCTGGCCGCCGCGACGGCGGGGTCGTGGTTCTTCCCGGTGGTCCTGGTCGCCGCGCTCCTGGTGGTGAGCATCGAGCCCTGGCTCGCAGCCCGGCGCCCGCCGCGGTCCCGCGACCACGGCTCAGGCGGGGGCTGAGCCCCTCCGCCGGCCGGCGCCGAGGGCGCCCGCGGCATCGCGAACCCAGGCCAGGACCAGGCTGGGGGCCCCGCGCAGCGTCTGCTCGACCGCGGGCAGCACCCGGGTGCCCCGGATGCGGGTGACCACCAGGAGCTGGAGGATGAAGCCGGCGACGGTCACCCACATGTACACGGGTGCCAGCAGGTCGAAGAGGGGGGCGGCGTGCGACGCCGTGGTGATCCCCGGGTCGAAGAGGTACTCGGCGAACTCGGCGGGCCCGGCCAGCAGCACCCACCCCAGCGCCCCGGCGAGCGCCGCCCGGCGCACGAAGCGGTCGGTCACGCCCTCCTCCCGCACCCAGCAGAAGAGGCCGATCAGGGGGACGAGCAGGAAGAGGAAGTAGGGGCGCTCGGTGATCGGGCTCACCAGCATGATGGCCTCGACCGCGAGGCCGACCTCGAGGAGCGAGAGGCTGTCGCGGCGGAGCGGGCGGGCCGAGGAGACCGCGACGGTCAGCCCGAGGACGACCACCACCACCACGATCCAGAGGAGCGTCACCGCCCCGGGTGCGACGGTGAGCGGCCGCCCCGCCGGGTTGATGGTGAAGAGGCGGGCGAGCACCCCCTTGGGGGACTCGTTGTGGATGAAGGCGACGTACTGATTGGCCCAGAAGCCCCAGGCGGTCCAGAAGTCGGACCACGCCCGCTGGCCGAAGAGGAGGAAGGGCGCCAGGCCGAGCACGAGCGCGGATCCCACCGTGGTCAGTGCGAATCGGAAGTCGCGCCGCCAGAGCAGCAGAGCGGCGAGCAGGAGCAGCTCGGGCTTGATCGCGCAGGCGGCGCCGAGGAGGACCCCCGCCAGGCCGGCGCGGGCCGCCGAGCGGGCCCAGAGCGCGGTGCAGAGCAGGGCCATCAGCAGCACGTCGGTCTGGCCCAGGTCCCATTCCCGGTGGACGGGCAGGGTGACGGCCGCGGCGGCGGCCAGAAGGAGCGTCATCCCCCATCCGGGACGCAGCCCGGTGCAGCAGAGCGCCGCGTACACGGCGACCACGAGGAACACGACGTTGAGCACATCCCAGGTGGTGAGCGCGCCATAGGGGGAGAGGAATGTCAGCGGCACCATCAGCAGGGCGAAGAAGGGGGCGTAGACGAACGCCACCGTCGTCCAGTAGGTGCCATTGCCCGCCGGGATGTAGGCGTGGATGAAGTTGATCGCCGGGATGTAGGGGTCGGTGCCCGACCGGATGTCGAGGCCCGCCTGGTAGAAGCTGCGGAAGTCGATGGTTCCGAAGCGGGAGGAGCCGTAGCGCATGTTGTAGGCGGCGGCCACGGCCAGCACCGCGATGCCGATCGGCACGGCGAAACGCCGGAATGGCGCGACCATCGCGGGCAGGCGGGGGTCCACCGTGGCCAGGTCGAATCGGGGACGCTCCGCCCCGGGGACGGCCTCAGCTCCGGCCGTGTCCGCCGGTACGGCCTCGCCCTCGCTGCTCACCGGGCGGATGATGGCACGCCGGGCAGGTCAGGCATGGGCCGATCGCGGGTGATCGAGACGGCGCCCGGGGACCGCGCCGCCTAGCCGAGGCCGGTCGCCCCGACCACCGCGGCGACCAGATCGTCGCGCACCCAGAGGATCTCGGAGCCGGACTGCTCCACCGCCTGGTAGCCGGATGCGAGCACGGGGTTGATGTCCGGGTACGCCTGGCGGGCCGAACCCTCGGTGATGATCAGCTGGGGCTGGAGCTCGCCGACCTTCTGGGCCACCTGCCCGTCGAAGCCGAGCAGCACCTCGTCGTTGTAGATCGGAGGCGTCGGCAGCACCAGCTGGAGCTGGTTGTCGTCGTAGAGCCAGGCGTCCGACGACCAGACGACCGCCGAGCTGCCGTCGAGGCTGTGGGTGCTGATCCAGGCGGAGATCTGGCTGTCCTCGGGGAAGCGATAGTCGAACTGGTCCTGGTAGGCGGCCAGCGACTGGCCGCGCATCAGCGTGGTGACGGCGCCGCCGTAGTAGAAGCCGAGACTGTGGCCGTACTGGGCGTAGATCGGGGGCCAGTCCATGCCGACCACCGAGGCGCCCACCGCGGTGGCGGCCGTCGCGGCGATGAGCCCAGCCCCGGCCAGGCGGCGCGAGAGCGTGGCGCCCGCCGGCCAGCGAAGGCGCAGGCTGCTGACCGCCAGGGCAGCGGGCGCGATGGAGGGCACGAGGTAGTGGGGGTACTCCTGGCGGGCGAGGGCCGGGATCATGAGAGCCGCCGCCGCCCAGACCCAGAACGCCCAGATCGGGCTGCGGTCGCGGCGATGGAACCAGGCCGCGATCAGGATGACGGCGAGCACCGTGGCGCCGACCGCCAAGCGGAGCAGGAGCCCGCCCTGGGTGGTGGTCTGACCGGGGGCGGTCTGAGCCCCCGAGGCGTACTGCAGCCAGAAGCCGACCAGGGCGTAGCCGACCCTGCCGGCGCCGGCCGTGATCATGGCGGGCACCAGCCACACGGCGGTGGCGCCGGCCACGGTCGCCGCGTACACGGCGACCCGCCGCCAGCTCGCCCGCCCCGCCAGCGCCAGGATCAGGCCGAAGGCGCAGGTCTCGGCGAGGGCGGTCTGCTGGTAGGCGACCGCCACCGCCGCCAGCAGCCCCACCGCGGCCGGCCAGAGCGGCCAGCGGCGGGAGTCGGGGGCGGCGACCCGGGTGATCAGGAGGGCCCCCGCCCAGGTGAGCGGGGCGATGAGCAGGCCCTCGGGGAGGAGCAGCTCGGCGTCGAAGATCGGCAGCCCGAGCAGGATCGCGGTGAGCAGCAGGGCGGCCACGGTCCGGCGCCGCCCCAGCAGCCGGCTGCCGGCATAGGCGACCGCCAGCAGGGTCGTGAAGCCGGCGAGGAGCGGGAGGACGTGGAGGGCGGCCTCGCTGGTCCCCAGCGTCTGGATCACGAGCGCCACCGTCCAGATGTGGAGGGGCGGCTTGTTGGTCCAGATCTGGGAGTAGAGGACCTGGCCCCGGAGCAATGACCGCGCGGTGGCAACATAGCCGGCCTCGTCGGTGTACCAGTGCGGCTCCAGGAACGCCGGGACACGGAGCAGGGCGAAGAGGGCGAGCGGTCCGCCCAGCCAGAGGCCCCGGCGGAGGCGGTAGACGCGAGCGGAGGACGCCGCCCCGCCGGGCAGCCCCCCCACCGCCGCCGCCATCCGCATCCTCCTCACCGGGGCCGCTGCGGCCTCGCGCACCCCGGGTCCGCCGGGTGAAAGCCCCAATCTAGCGTCGCGTAGCTTCCCCCGGCAACCTTGCGCGGGCATTAACCGGCCGCCGATGTGTCATCGTCCCACCCCGTGGTCGTCGCGCCGGAGATCGATCCGCCCCCCGCCACCCCTCGGAAGGTCCCCTGGCCGCCCCGCTTCACCCTCGGCGGGGTGGTGCTGGGCGCGGCCCTCACGGTGATCCTGGTCGTCCTCTGCCGCCGGGTCGGCGACCCCGACTTCTGGTGGCACATAGAGACGGGGAGCTGGATCATCAACCACGGCGCCCTTCCCAGCCACGAGCTGTTCACCTACACGGCCTCCAACCGGGCCTGGGCCGACCAGGAGTGGGGCAGCGAGGTGCTCGGTGACCTGATCTTCCGGGCCGGCGGCTTCCTGGCCTTCAGCCTCGCCTACACGGCGGTCACCTGGATCGGCTTCTGGTTCATCTGGCGCCGCATCGCCATCGAGCGGGTGCCCGCCCTGATCGCCGGTGCATGCCTGGTCCTGGCCGCGGCGGCCGGGGTCGAGGTCTGGGGCCCGCGCTCGCAGATGATCAGCTTCGCGTTCACCTGCCTCACCCTCTACTGGGTCGAGACCTACCTCCGGGACCGCAGCCGCGCCGTCTACCTCATGCCGCTCGTCATGGTGGTGTGGGCGAATCTCCACGGCGGCTTCGTCTACGGGCTCGCCGTGCTCGGGCTCGCCGCGTTCGCTGAGACCGTGCTCTGGGTCACCTCACCCGAGGACCCGGCTCACCGACGCCGCTCGCTCCGCCTCTGGGCGGTGCTCGTCGCCTCCGGGATCGCGGGGCTGATCAACCCGCTCACCATCCGCGCCTACCTGGCCGCCATCGAGACCCAGACCAGCGGCGTCCAGCAGAGCTTCATCGCCGAGTGGCACTCCCCGAGCTTCCACTCGCTGGGCGAGCTCTTCCTTGAGCTCATGCTCCTGGCGGTCGTCTTCGCGATGGCCTGGCGGCGGCCCCGGCTCTGGGATGCGCTGCTCACCGTGGTCGGCATCTATGCCGCGCTCTCGGCGGTGCGCAACGCCCCCCTGGCCGCCGCGGCGCTCACGCCCATGCTGGCCTGGGCTTTCGCGGGCTTCTGGGAGCGGCACCAATGGCAGGAGCGGGTCAGCGCGTGGATCCAGCGCCGGCGCTCCGACCTCATGGTCCTGGCGACGCTGGGCGCGTTCCTGGTCGCGGTGGGGACGGCCGGCTTCGCCGCCAACACCCTGAGCAGCCAGACCGCGAGCACCGATGCCAACTTCCCGGTGGGGGCCGCCAACTGGCTGGCGTCGCATCCGACCGTGGGGACGCGGATGTTCAACGCCTACGACTGGGGCGGCTACCTCATCTACCGCTTCTATCCGGACCCCAGTCGCGCCGTCTTCATCTACGGAGAGGCGACCGAGCTGGGCAACCAGCTGCTCCAAGACGTCAGCGACGTCGAGAACTCCGAAACCGACTGGCAGCACATCCTCGACGAGTACGGCGTCAACTACGTCGTCGAGCGCACCGACTCCGCGCTCAGCATGGCGCTCTCCGTCGACCCCCAGTGGAAGCAGGTCTACCGGGACTCGTTCGCGGTGATCTTCGTCAAGCAGTAGGCGCCGCGGGGGGCGTCGCCGGCGCCGCCTCGGGGCGGGCCTCGGGCGGCACGCCCCTCCCCTCCTCCTCGCGCCGGCGCTTCTCCCGGCGGCTGAAGTAGAGGCGCAGGGCGGCGGTGCCGCCGCCGAAGAGCACGAAGAGCAGCACCGCGGTGACCACCGGCGCGCCGCCCGGATGGGCGGCGGTGGACTGGGGGCGCAGCTCGACCTCGATGAGGCCGAAGACGGCGACCGCGAAGGTCGCCGCCCAGGCCGCCCGGCTCCACTGCAACAGGGTGCCGCCGGGGAGGAACGCGAGCGGCATCAGCGAGATCACCTGGCCGACCAGGCCACCGACGAAGACGGCCGCCAGGAGGTCGGCGAGCAGGACGATGCCGAAGGGGGCGCCGGGCACCCGGGCGGACTGCCCGACCGGAATCCAGATCAGCCAGGCGGCGACCGCCACCAGGAGGCCGGCGATGGCCCCGAGCGCGACGGTGTGACCCTGCTCTCGCTTGGCGAGCGTCCCCTGGAAGGCCAGCCCGGCGATCACCCCGTAGAGGTAGCCCGGCGCGAAGGAGCTGAGCCGGGAGACCAGCACGCACGCGGCCGCGACGGCGAGGCCGGCGGGGAGGGCATGGAGGCGCGGCTCGACATGCTGGTGGCGCAGCCGCCGGTAGACGGCGCCCACCATCCCGCCGACGAGGACGCCGGCGAGGATGGCCAGCACCACCGCCAGGTAGGTGGCGGCGGAGCGAAGGTTGAGGCCGAAGTCGGGATCGTTGAGGCTGCCGAGGAGCGCCCCCACCAGGACCACGGCGGCGAAGGCGCCGAAGCGCAGCAGCCCCCCCGCCTCGCGCTCTGCCTCGCGGCGGAAGCGTCGCAGCCAGCGCAGACGGCGCAGCGTCATGTCGCGGATGTCGTCGTAGTTGTCCTCGAAGGTGCGGTTGAAGAGCTGGGCCGGGAAGGTGATGAAGAGGATCACCCCCAGGGTGATGGCGGCCCCGATCAGGGTGTGGAGAGGGGACCCGAAGGCCTGGGCGGGGGTGGCGAGGCCCGAGGAGAACGACGACACGTCGGGGTTGCCGGGTGCGGCCGTGACCGCCGGTGCGGCGCAGGCCAGGTTGGTCGAGGCCGGGAAGCTGGCACCCACCGGCACCGCGAGCAGGGTGAGGTTCTCCGCGCCCGTGTTGACGCCGACACTGCCGTCACACGCCCAACCGTCGGGCAGCGACTCCGTTCCCGCCACCACGATGGCGTGCCAGTCCCCGGCCGAACCCTCGGTCGCCTCCAGCACGGTCAGAGTGAGGGTGTCACGACCCAGGTTCGGCGGAGGATGGCACGACGGCAGGTCGGGCCCGCCATAGCCGCCCGAGACGGTGGTGCCGGAGAAGGAGCTCCCAGCGTGCACCATCACGGTCGAGGTGTCCCAGTACCAGTCCACGGTGTTGTCGACGAGTTGGAAGGATGCACCCGGCGACGGGGATGTCATCGCCGCGGTGCAAACGCCGGCCGCGCTGCACGTCGAGGAGAGCAGCACCGTCTCGAGCGCGGTGGTGCCGACCGGGACGCTGCTCCGGAATGTGTAGCCTGCGGTGACGGTCGAGGGCGCGACCGTGATCCGCAAGTGCCACTCACCGCTCAGAGTGGCGGCCTGGACGTCGCCGCAGTCGGCCAGGGCGGTCACCGCAGTCGCCAGCGCGACCGCGCCGAGGGCGGCGGCGGCGATCGGCACGCGCAGGCGATGGACCAGGGATCTCGGCGGGCTCTTCACGCTCTCCCCCCGTCAGACGCGACCGCCGGAGCGGTTGGGGACGAGTATGCCACGGGCTCCGGCCAGCAACCACCGGCGGCGGCGTAACCTCTGCAGCGGCGCGGCCGCTGCCGGGCCGGATGCCCGTCACGGCCGGAGCGGGCATCGCCGAGGTCCGGCCGGAGGAAAGCGACGTGTCCACCGCCTGGCCCCCGCCCCCTGCGGACGGCGATCCCGCGACGCCGGGATACACCTGGCCGGCGCCCGGGCAGCCGCCGCCCTCACCCTACCCGTTCTCCGGGCAGTCCCCCTACCCGTACCCGCCACCCCCCGGCTACCCGTACGCGGCGCCGCCCGGGTACCCGGTGCAGCCGGGCCAGCCCCCTTGGGGAGGCCCCTATCCCCCGCCCTACGCGCAGCCCTACCCGGGATACGCGGCGCCCACGTCCACCAACGGGTTCGCCATCGCCTCCCTGGTTCTCGGCATCCTCTGGCTCTACTGGGTGGGGTCCATCCTCGCCGTCATCTTCGGCCACATCGCGCTGGCGCAGACGAGCGACCGGCGGCAGGGGGGCAGGGGTCTGGCGATCGCCGGCCTGGTGCTGGGCTACATCGGGGTGGGCGTGCTGGTCCTGGTGATCGTCCTGGCGCTCATCGTCGGCACCGCCAACGTCCACTCCAGCGTCACCGTGACGCCGGTGACCGGCATCTAGTGCGACCCCGCTACGGCTACCTCGGGCCGGAGGGCACGTTCGCCGAGGTTGCGCTGCGCAGCCTCCCCGAGAGCAGGGACGCGGACCTGATCCCGGTGGAGACGGTCGCCGACGCCTTCGCCGCCCTCCGCGACGGGTCGGTTGCCGGTGCCGTGGTCCCCTTCGAGAACTCCGTCGAGGGCTCGGTGAGCGGGACCCTCGACGAGTTCGTGAGCGGGAGCCCGCTGCACATCGCGCGCGAGATGCTGGTCCCGGTCCGCCTCTCGCTGCTCGCCCGCCCGGGGACCGCGCTCGGCTCGGTCCGGGTGGTCGCCTCGCATCCCCACGCCATCGCCCAGTGCCGGCACTGGCTGCGGACCCACCTGCCCCAGGCCAGGGTCCAGGCGGCTCCCTCGACGGCGGAGGCCGCCCAGGCGGTGGCCGAGGGGTCGGACGGTGTCGACGCCGCCATCGCCTCCCCCGCCGCCGCCGAACGCTACGGTCTGACCGAGCTGGTCGCCGACATCGGCGACCATGGCCACGCGGTCACCCGCTTCGTGCTGGCGGTCACGCCGCGAGCGCTGCCACGGCCCACCGGGGCCGATCGGACCACGGTGGTCACGCTGATCGCCGACGACCATCCGGGTGCCCTGCTGGAGCTGCTCACCGAGTTCGCCGTCCGGGGGGTGAACCTCACCCGGATCGAGTCCCGCCCCACCGGACACGGCCTGGGCCGCTACTGCTTCTCGATCGACTGCGAGGGCCACGTCGACGAAGCACGCGTGGGCGACGCCCTGGCGGCGCTCCACCGATTCTGCGCGGAGGTCCGCTTCTGCGGCTCGTACCCGCGGGCCGACGGTGAGAGCCCGCGGCTCCGCCCGGGGACCGCGGACGCCGACTTCCAGGCGGCCGCGGCCTGGCTGGACCGGGCCCGGCGAGGAGCCGGCTGAGCCCAGTCAGGGCCCCCCGCGCGCGGCCTGGAGCAGCTCGCGGTTTGCGTCGTCGCGATCCGCTGTTACGGGGCTGTGGCCAAACCTCCTGGGTTCCCGTGAAACCGGCCCCGTTAGGCTCGGAGCAACGTCTAGTGCATTTGAACTACCCGGTCGGTAGGACGAGAAAGGGAAGATCATGGAACGGCGCGGGGGGAGGCCCAGGCGCACCCATCTGGCCCGGGTCTCCCTGGTCTTCGCTGCCACGGTGGCCGCCACCGCCCTGATCGGCTTCGGAGGCATGGCCGCCTGGCAGGCGTACTCGGAGAACGCCGGCAACAGCGTGGCCGCGGGCAGCCTGGGCCACAGCAACACGGTGGCCACCCAGAGCTGCACCTCGGTCACCTCGACCTCCCTGCTCAACCAGGCGGGCAACACCTGCGCCGTGATCATCGGCGTGAGCGGCGTCTCCCCCTCCTCACCGGCCACGCTGACCTCGGGCGCGGTCGTGATCACCTCGACCGGCACCCTCCAGAGCACGCTCAGCATGCAGATGCCGTCCGCTGCGACCGGCAACCTCTGCGCCGACCTGGAGCTGACGGTGACCGACTCCAGCAGCGTCACCGACTACGCGGCCGCCGCCCTGAGCACCCAGATGGGGGCCACCAGCCTCAAGGACAGCGCGGGTGCCACCACCTGGCCGGGGACCTCGCCAGGCCCCGCGGGCACCGACACCTACGCCTTCACGATCACCAAGGGGACCAACTTCAACACCGACTATCAGGACGCTGGGCAGAGCTGCACCTTCTCCATCCTCTTCACCCAGCAGGCCGACTAGCGGAGGGCTGAAGAGACCCCGGCGGTCCGCCTTGCCGGGCTCAGCCGAGGGGGGCGTCCTCCGGGCTGCGCAAGAGCACCGCGACGATGACGAGCGCGATCCCGAGCAGCTCGAGCGGCTGTGGGACCTGGCGCAGGAGCAGCAGCCCCATCACGGTGGCGGTCGCCGGCAGCAGGCTGAGCAGGGTCGCGAAGGCGCCCCGGGAGAGGCGCCGCAGCAGCACCTGGTCGAGGGCGTAGGGGATGACGCTGGAGAGCAGTCCGGCGCCCACCGCGAGCAGCAGGACGGCACCGTGTCCCGCGCTCTCCACCGCCGGGGCGGCCGCGAACGGGGCGATCGCGAACGTGCCGGCCACCATGGCGGCCGCCAGGCCGGTCGTGCCCAGCCCGCGGCGGGCGACCCGGTGGGCCAGGACGATGTAGACGGCCCAGAGGAGGCCGGCGGCGAGAGCGAGCCCCACTCCCAGCCCGCTGCCCGACAGGCTGATCCGGCTGAGCGTGGCCACGCCCGCCACGGCCACCAGCAGCGCGGCCAGGTTGCGGAGCCCGCGCACGGCGACCGCGGCCACCAGGACGGGGCCGATGAACTCGATGGCGACCGTGGTGCCCAGTGGGAGCCGCTGGATGGCCAGGTAGAAGGTGAGGTTCATGGCGGCCAGCGCGATCCCGAAGACAGCGACCAGGAGCAGGGCGTCCCAGCGCTCATGGCGGAGCGCCCGCCACGGTCTTCGCCAGGCACAGAGGACGACCGCGCCGGTCAGCACCCGGATCCAGGCCACCCCCGCAGCCGGCATCGCGGCGAAGGCATGGACGGCCAATGACGCGCCCGCGTACTGGGAGATCGCGTTGACGACGAAGAGGGCGACCAGATGGGGCGCCGGACGTCCCGCCGGCGCTGCCGGGGCCGGCGCTGGACGCGCGAGCGTGAGGCTGTCAGCTTTCGAGCGACGCCCTCAGCCGGATCTCGACGCCCATCAGCGCCTTGGAGACCGGGCAACCCGACCTCGCCGCCTCGGCGGCGGCCTGAAAGGCGGCGGCCTCGATGCCCGGCACCCGGGCGGTGGCCACGAGATCGATCCCGGTGATCGTGGCGCCGTCAGGACGGCCGGTCTCGAAGGCGACGCTGGCGCTGACATCGACCCGCTCCGGCGCATGGCCCAGCTTGGCCAGCTCGTTGGAGAAGGCCATGGAGAAGCAGGCCGCGTGAGCGGTGGCGATCAGCTCCTCGGGGCTCGTCGCCCCCGGCTCGCGCTGGGTGCGGCGGCCCCACGAGATGGGCAGCTCGGGGAATGCGCCACTCCCCGGGCGGACGGTCCCACCGCCGGCGGTGAGGTCCCCTGACCAGGTCGCCGCGGCGGTGCTGTGTGCAATCGGCATGGGTGAGCCTCCCAACCAACCCCCCGGTGATGCAGGGGCACTGTGATGCTAGTGTCCTGGCTCGGAACTTCGTCGAGCAGAGCGTGGCCGGCCCATGCGAGCCGATCGGGAGCCCGAGCCATCCGCTCCGCCCGGTCACGGTCGCCGACCAGGACGTCGCTCTATGATGATAGCGACGATGGCGGATGTTACTGTGCCTGACACTCAGCTTTCTCAACCTGCGCCGCGGGGAAAGCGCGCTGCTCCGACGAACTCAGAGCGCCCACCGGGCGGAGGAACGACCCGCGCCGGCGCCTCTGCGCATGCGGGTTCGGAGGCACTGCTCCTCGACATCGCCGTCCACGAGCTGCGCTCCCCGCTCACCGTCATCCAGGGCTACGCGTCACTGCTGGAGGGCGGCGACCTGGGAGGGCTGGAGGCCCCCGCACAGAAGGCGGTCCGGGTCATCGCGACCAAGGCGCGCGAGGCTCAGGAGATCGCCACCTCGCTGCTCACCGTGGCCCGATTGGAGAGCAACGAGCTGAACATCGAGAGCACGACGACTCCGCTCTGCCCGCTCCTGGAGACCGCCCTCGAGAGGGTCAGGCCGCGCCTCGAGCTGGCCGGCGCCGCCCTCGACGTGGAGTGCCCCGCCGGCTTGGAGGCGCTCGCCGACGCCGACCTGGTGACGCGAATCCTGGACAACCTTGTCAACAACGCTCTTATCTACTCCGACCCCCCGGCCGCGGTATCGCTGGTGGCCCGTCCGGGCGCCACCTGGGTCGAGATCCGCGTCAGCGACCGTGGACCGGGGGTTGCCGAGGCGGACCGGGAGCGGATCTTCGAGCGCTTCGTCCGGGGGGCGGGGGCCGAGCGTGCCGCCGGGACCGGGCTGGGCCTCTACATCAGCCGCGAATGCGCCCGCCGCATGGGCGGCGACCTCACCCTGGAGGAGAGCGGCCCCGGCCGGGGCAGCACCTTCCTGCTCTGCCTGCCGGCGGTCTGACCTCCCAGCGGCGGCCTGACCTCCACGCCGGATGCGGGGCTAGGAGAGCCTCACGCGTGGATCGATGGCTGCGTAGAGGACGTCGACGATGATGTTGGCGGTGACGATGAAGGCTGCCGCCACCAGCACGATCCCCTGGATCACGGGCAGGTCCTCTCTGCCGATGGCGCTGACCACGTTCTGGCCAAGCCCGGGGAGGCCGAAGATGGTCTCGGTGATGATGGCCCCGCCCAGCACCGTGGCCAGGTCGATGCCGAACTGGGTGACGATGGGGGTGATCGCCGCACGCAGGGCGTGGCGGTAGACGACACGCCGTTCGGAGAGCCCCTTGGCCCGGGCGGTGCGGATGTAGTCCTCGCCCAGCACCTCCAGCAACGAGCTGCGTGAGAGCCGGGCGTAGGTCGCCGCGGTGATCAGGGCAAGCGTCAGCCAGGGGAGGAGCAGGTCACGGGCCCACCCCGCCGGATTGGTGAGGAACGGCGTGAAGTTGCCGGCGCTCGGGAAGATGGAGATCCCGTGGGTGGTGAGGATGTAGAAGAAGACGAAGAGGAGCAGCAGACCGAGGATGAAGGTGGGGGTGGAGAGCCCGATCAGCACGAAGACGGTGGCGCTGCGGTCCCAGACGCTGCGCGGACGGCGGGCGGCGAGGATGCCGACGCTCAGGCCCATGGCGAGCCAGATGATGCCGGCGCCCACGGCGAGGGAGATGTCGACCTGCACCCACTGGCCGAGCAGCGCGGTCACCGGCTCGTGCAGCTTGTAGGACTCGCCGAGGTTGCCGTGGAGCAGCCGCCCCAGGAATCCCAGGTACTGCTGCCACACCGGCTTGTTGAGGCCCAGCGCCGCTCTGATGGTCGCCACCTGCGACAGCGTCGCCGACTTGCCGGCGAGCAGTCGCGCCGGATCGGGGTTGGAGAGGAAGAAGAGGACGAAGACCAGGCTCACGATCACCCAGAGGGTGACGGCCCCCTGGATCACACGCCGGATGATGAAGCGGGTCATGGCCGCTCCACCGCGTTGTCCAGGCCGCCCGCACCCGCCGAAGCGTCCAGGTCCGCGACTGCGGGCACCTTACGGCGGGTGGCGAAGATGCGCTCGGTCCGCGGGTCGAGGGCGTCCCGCACCGAGTCTCCCAGCAGGTTGAATCCGAGGGTTGTGATCAGCAGGGCGATGGAGGGGAAGACCCAGAACCACCAGGCGCCGAAGCCGGCCGAGCCCTGGTCGTCGGCGAGCATGTTGCCCCAGGTCGGCGTCGGCGGCCCCACCCCGACGCCGAGGTAGTCCAGGGTGGCCTCGAAGACGATGGCCACCGGGACCAGGAGCGTGCCCAGCACCAGCACCGGTGCCACCAGGTTGGGGAGGATGTCGACGAACATGATCCGGAAGCTTCCCGCTCCGATGGAGCGGGCGGCCTCGACGTACTCCTTCTCCTTCTGGGAGAGCGTCTGGCCGCGCACGATCCTGCCGATGGCGGCCCAGGAGAAGAAGGCGATGACGGCGATGGTGAGGCCGAGGCTGCCCCCGAACACGGCGGCGAGGACGATCGCCGCCAGCACGTACGGAAAGGAGAGGACGGCGTCCATCAGCCGGGCGAGCAGCGCGTCGACCCAGCCTCCGAAGTAGCCGGAGACCAGGCCCAGAGCGGTGCCGCCGATGGTGGCCAGCAGGGTGGCCAGCACCCCGACCAGCAGCGAGATCCGCGCCCCGTAGGCGACGCGGACCATGACGTCGCGGCCGAGGTTGTCGGTGCCGAGCAGGAAGCCTGCCTGCCCGGGGCCGTACGGCTGGCCGAAGCCGTTGGTCCCGTTGATCAGGTCGGGGTTGTACGGACTGTGCCCGGTCACGGCGCTGATCACTGGGGCGAAAAGGGCGAGGAGCGCCATCGCCACGATCATCCCGGCGGCGATCCAGGCCACCCTGTCGGTGCGCAGACGGGCCAGGGCCAGCCGCAGCGGGCTCCGCCCCTCGATGGCGTGGGCCTCCCCCGCCTCGAGGATCTCGCCTATCTCGGCGCTGGTCCCGAACGGAGACAGGCTCATCCGCCGCCCTCCACTCCTGTGTCCGGCGCCGCCGCAGCGAAGCCGCCGGCCGCCGGGTGGAACTCGGGGGTGGATGCCACCAGGGTCTCGCCGCGCAGCACCGGGAAGTGGCAGGCCGTGAGGTGACCGGAGGGGTCGCCCGCCTGCACCTGGAGCGGCGGCTCCTCGGCCGAGCAGATGGCCTGAGCCTTGGGGCAGCGGGTGTGGAAGCGGCAGCCGGTGGGCGGGTTGATGGGCGACGGGACGTCTCCGTGGAGGACGACCCGGTGCGAGGACCTTGCCCTCTCCGGATCGGCGATCATCGACGCCGAGAGCAGGGCGGCCGTGTAGGGGTGACGCGGCGACCCGAAAAGCTCCGCGGTTTCGGCCAGCTCCACCACCTTGCCCAGGTACATCACCGCGACCCTGTCGCTGACGTGCTCCACCACGCCCAGGTCGTGAGCGATGAAGACGTAGGTGAGGCCCAGCTCCCCCTGGAGGTCCTCGAGCAGATTGATGATCTGCGCCTGGACCGAGACGTCCAGGGCGGACACCGGCTCGTCGCAGACGACCAGGCTGGGGTGCAGGGCCAGGGCGCGGGCCACGCCGATGCGCTGCCGCTGTCCCCCGGAGAACTCGGAGGGGAAGCGGTTGTAGTGCTCGGGGTTGAGGCCGACGATCTCCATCAGCTCCTGCACCCGGCGCGTGCGCTCGGGGCCGCTGGCGACATGGTGGATGGACAGCGGGTCGCCGATGATCGAGCCGACCCGGCGGCGCGGGTTCAGGGAGCCGTAGGGGTCCTGGAAGATCATCTGCATCCGGCGCCGGTAGGGGCGCATCTGGCCGGGCGAGAGGCGGCTGATGTCGACGCCGTCGAAGACGACCCGGCCGGAGGTGAGCGGATGGAGCCGGGTGATGCAGCGGGCCAACGTCGACTTGCCGCATCCGGTCTCACCAACCAGGCCGAGGGTCTCGCCCCGGCGAACCTCGAGGCTCACGTCCTCCACGGCCTGGACACTGCCGATCTGGCGCTTGAAGAAGATGCCGCGCCGGATCGGGAAGTGCTTGACGACATGCTCGATCCGGAGCAGCGTCTCGCCCGACGGTTGGTGGGCGAGCTGCTTCTGCTCGCCCGGGGGAGGGGGCGCGAACGGGCTCCGTTCAGCCACCGGCGCGCCTCCCGGCCCCGGTCTCCTCCGCCGCGACACCGCGGAGCCGGAGGGCGGCCGGCCCTCGCCGGCTGGACACGTAGCGCGTGCGGATGGCGTCGGCGTCCGCCCCCACCCCCACAGCGTTGTGCGGAAGCCAGCAGGCCGACCAGTGCGTCTCCCCGCCGTCGACGGGCGCGGGCAGGGGCTGCTCGTGGACGCAGACGTCCATGGCGAACGGGCAGCGCGGATGGAAGGCGCAGCCGCTGGGCGGATGGATCAGGCTCGGGGGCTGCCCCACGATCGGCACCAGCCGCCCGCCGCTCCCGGTGGCTCCCGGGATCGAGGCCAGCAGACCTCGCGTGTAGGGGTGGTGAGGGCTGGTGAAGATGGTCCGGTAGTCGGTGCCCTCGGCTCCGCGGCCCGCGTACATGACCAGCACGCTGTCGGCGACGGTGGCCACCAGGCCCAGGTCGTGGGTGATGACGATCATGGCCATCCCCAGCTCCCGCTGCATGCCGCTCAGCAGCTCCATCAGCTGGGCCTGGACGGTCGCGTCCAGGGCGGTGGTCGGCTCGTCGGCGATCAGCAGCTTGGGCCGGAGCGCCAGCGCCATGGCGATCATCGCCCGCTGGCGCATGCCCCCGGAGAGCTCGTGGGGGAATGACTGGACACGGCGCTCCGGCTGCGGGATGCTGACCAGCCGGAGCAGCTCGATCGCCTGCTGCATCGCCTCGCCGCGGCTCACCCTGACGTGGGCGCGGATCGCCTCGGAGATCTGCCAGCCCACCCGGTAATAGGGGTGAAGGCTGGAGAGCGGATCCTGGAAGATCATGGCGATCTCGGCACCCCGGATCCGCCGGATGTCGTCCGGTCGCATGGTGAGCAGCTCCCGCCCCTCGAAGACGGCGGAGCCGCTGATGTCGGCCCCGGGGTTGAGGCCGAGCAGGCTGAGGGCCGTGACGCTCTTGCCCGAGCCGGTCTCGCCGACGATGCCCAGCGTCTTGCCGGGCTCCACGTCGAAGGAGAGACCGCGGACGGCGTTCACCACCCCATCCGAGGTGGGGAAGGAGACGGTCAGACCGCTAACGCTCAGGAGGCTCATCGGACCTGGGTGGTGCCCGGCGGCGCTGATCGACTCACTCCTGGCCTGGTCACGACGATCACCACGATAGCGTGTTTCGGGTCGGTTCTGGGCTGGCTCAGGGGTGCGCTTCAGGCGCTGCCCGCGGCGCGGGCGGGGGGAGCGATGGGCCGGCACCTCCGCCCGCCGGGGCGGAGGTGCCGAGCCCTGGTTGCTATCTCAGCTCAGCCAGATGTCGGCGAGGTTGTACTGCGCCGAGAACGGGTTGTAGATGGCGTTGTGGACGGACGAGGAGCGCATCAGGTTGGTGAGCTGTCCCATGAACGGGATGAACGGCGCCTGCTCCATGACCGCCTTGTTGGCGTTCTGCCAGTCGGTGGTGGCCTGCGACAGGGAGGTGGCGGTCTCCGCGTCGGTGATCAGGCTGTCGACGCCCGAGTTGCTGAAGTCACCCCAGTTGGTGCCCGGGAAGTTGGAGCTCCCGAAGAGGTCGGGGAGGATCGAGCGGGCGCTGGCGGGTCCGTACCAGTCAGGCACCCAGCCGGGCTCGGTGATGTCCCATCCGGCGCTGGCCAGCGCGCTGGCCGACGTCTGAAGGATGCCGGACGAGGTGTAGTAGCCCTGGGAGATGCCCTTGCCGTTGACGGTCACGCCGCATGCCCCGAAGTCCTTCTGGATCTCCTGGAAGATGGCGGGGTGGTTGCCGTCGGTGCGGTAGTAGTCGGTGATGGTGAACCCGTTCGGGTAGCCGGCCGCCTTCAGCAGCGACTTGCACTTCGAGGCGTCACCCTCGTTGTTGGCGGTGGGGTACGGGTTGTAGCCGGCGATGTAGCCCTGGGCTCCGGGACCGAAGACCTGGTTAAGCACCGTGTTGAAGTCGGAGCCCCCGTAGACCTTGGCCAGCGCGACCTTGTCGACCGCGTACTCGAGAGCCTGGCGAACCTTGACGTTCTGGAGCGGAGTGTCCGCCTGCAGGTTGAAGACCAGGTACGGGTTGGTGATGCCCGGGGACGGGAAGCTGCCGAACAGGGGGTTGGTGTAGCTGGCCAGCGAGCCCAGCGAGGCGGCCGGGACCGTGGTGTTCCACTCCAGGTCGAGGGTGTTCGCCTGGATCTCCTGCTGGACCTCGTCCGCGGCGGCGTCGGAGCCGAGGGTCTCGTCGATGCTGATCTCGGCCACGTAGCGGTGGTGGATCGGGTCCTCACTCCAGCTCGTCGCCGTGGTGTTGGTGCCGGTGGTCGCGCCCCAGTAGGGGTTCGGGACCAGCACGATCTTCTGGCCCGGCGTGTAGGTCTGGACCTCGTAGGGGCCGTCGGACCAGATCGGGTTGCCGGCCGTGAACGGCGTGTAGTTGAGCGCGATGGGCGGCGCGGCCGCCGCGAAGAACAACGACATGATGTTGGGGAAGTCGACCGCCGGGCTGGTCAGGGTGATGACCAGGGTCGAGCTGTCCGGGGTCGAGATGCCCGAGATCGGGTTGGCAGCGATGTAGGCGGCGCGCTGCGCCGGCGTGGCGGTGGCAGGCAGGGCCTCGAAGCCGCTGCAGAAGGCCGCGTAGCCGGCGATCGTCGCTGTGTAGTAGCTGGGGTTACCCGAGGCCGACAGCGTCGGGTCGCACTCGCGCTCGAGGCCGAGGGCGTAGTCCTGGGACGTGACCGGCGTGCCGTCGGCCGGAGAGACGGGCGCTCCGGTCGTCGGGTCGGTGACCGCCCACCTCAGCCCCGAACGGAGCGTGAAGGTGTAGGTCGTGCCCCCGTTGGTCACCGTGTACCCGCTCGCCGCGTCGTCGACGACCGAGGTGGCCGTGTTGAAGTTGGTGGAGGGCGGGTAGCCGACCAGGGTCCTGTCCAGGGTCAGCAGCACGGTGTAGCCGATGGTGTCGTACTCACCCTGCGGGTCGAGGAACCCGGAGACGTCGGTGGAGCCGGCGAGGGTCAGGGTGCCGGTGGGGGTGGAGGGCGGCGTTCCGGTGGCGTTGGCGTTGGCGGCCAGCCACGAGACCGTCGACGTGTCCCAGTTGGTGGGGTCGATGTTGGCGACGCCGTTCCCGCTGCTGGTGCTGGCGCTGCTCGACCCGCAGGCGGCGGCGCCGAGCGCGGCCAGGCCGACGAGGATCCAGAGCCGGTTGGGCGGTCTGCCCCCCCCAACCTGGCGGGCTTTGCCGCGCCGATCCGACGGTTCCGAGGACATGACTCCCTCCTTTAGACCACTGGGGTCCTGCTTACGCGCACTGGTACAACGCGGTGTGACGGCGGCGGGGTGGCCATAGGCGCGGCGGCGTGCCGTCACCGGGTGGGAGCGCCGCATGCCGGCCCTCCAGCCCCGGAAAGCGCGTCCCCGCAGTCGCGACCTACCCACCGCGGGACACGACCCGTCCTCCGTGCCAACTTATGGATTGCCACAATCTACGCCTCAGGCCCGTCATGCGGATCACCCATTGGGGTGATACACAGGCCGGAGCAAACGCGCCTAACCATCCTCACGACGCACGCCGAGACCCGACGATGCAGTCATGGCTCCAGCATGCGCGGCGCGGCAAGCGCCCCGCTTTGGGCGCCCGCGGACAGGGGTCCGTCCACGAGCCTTGGGCGCTGAGTCCAAGCCGCCGGCCCGGCTGACAAGGTGGGGAAGGACCCCCGGCGGTCCTGACGCCCCCATCCGCGGCGATGCGGGCGTCGCACCCCACTAAGGTCCGGCGCTCGCCGGTTCCATGGTCGCCGCCGGTTGCTCGGCCGGGGTGGGGCGCAGCGCGGTCAGACCGCTGAGATGGAAGCGGCGCCGGGCAATGCCGTAGGCGATGAAGCCCATCAGGGTCGCGAACCCCTTGTCGGCGATCCGCTGGATGAGCGCGGCGGCGGTCGCCGCAGCGGGATCCATCCCTACGGCGACCAGGAGGCCGACCACGCTCGCCTCCGAGGCACCGATCCCACCGGGGATGAGGCTGATCGCCCCGGCGACGTAGGAGGCCGCCAGGACGAAGGAGGTCACCGGCCAGCTCAGGTCCCCGCCCACTCCCCGCACCACCAGCCAGAAGAGGGTCACCGAGGCGCCCGCACCCGCCAGGCTGAGCACCGACCAGCCCAGGGTGTCGGCGCGCTGGAGGAGCACGATCGTCTCCTGGCGCAGACGGTCGACCTGGCCGGTGAAGCGGCGCAGGACCGGGGTGCGCTCCACGACGCGGTGGACGAAGTGGAACCAGGCCGGCACCAGGAGCACGAGCATGACGCCGGCGATTCCGGCCAGGGCGACGATCAGCACGGGCAGGGCCCGGTGGATGGAGAGCACACCGGGCACGGCGATCAGGATGAGGATGAGGGTGAAGATCAGCTCCTGCACGGTGACGGTGGCGACCGCCTCGCCGAACTCGACGTCGCCGGCTTCGCTGGCAAACACCGCCCGGCTCAGCTCTCCGAGGGGGAGCAGCGTGGTCGACTGCCCGGCGATGTTGAGGAGCACGCTGTCGCCGACGTCGATCCGGGCGCCGATGTCATGGAGCAGGAAGTACCAGCGCAGCCCCTGGAGGATGTAATAGGTCGCGGAGAGACCCAGGATCGCCGGGATCAGGATCAGGTCGAATCGTGCGAACGCCCCCCCCAGCGCGAACGGGTTGCTGAAGATGATCAGGGTCGCCACCGCCCCCAGACCGACCGCGATGGGGATGAATTGGGTGGGACGGAAGCGGCGCACCCGGGGGGCGGACGCCGCGACGCCTGGCTCGAGCTCCACCGGGGGATCGGCGCGCTCGCCGCGCGGTGGCGAGCCGGCGCCGGCCACGATCAGGCGGCGACCTCGCAGGCGGGTGGCGTCCGGGTGGCGAGGACCTCCTGCGGCGAGGCCACCAGGCTGCCCAGGTGCAGCCGCCGGTGGATCGCGACATAGGCGAGCAGGCCGACCAGGGCGGGGACCCCGGTGATCAGGAGCCGCTCCAGGAGCGCCGCCGCCGCCGCCTGCCCGGCGGGGACGCCGAACCCGACCAGCACGCCGATGAGGCTCGCCTCGTTGGCGCCGATCCCGCCGGGCAGGAAGCTCAGCGCACCGCCCACGTAGGCGACCGCGACGACGAGCAGCGCGACCCACCAACCCCGGTTGATGTGGACGGCGCGAAGGAGGAGCTCGAGGGCTCCTGCGGCCAGGCCCACCCGAGCCAGGTCGATGACCCCGCTCGCCATGGCGAGCGGCCGGGTCAGCAGCCCGACGCTCTCCTGTCGCAGCGTGTCGACCTGGCCCCCGACCGCCCGCAACCCGGGGAGGGCGCCGAGCAGGCGGCGGACCGGCCGGTAGAGGGCGGGCACGATGAGGATCAGGAGCGCCGCCACGACCCCGCCGAGAACGACGGTGGTGACCAGCCACCCGCCGGGGATCCCCAGCAGCGCCGGGGTGGCGCTCAGCACCAGGAGCGAGGTGAAGGTCAGCTCCTGGACGGTCACCGCCGCGGCCGCCGCCCCGAAGGGCGTGCCGGTCGCCTCGCTGGCGAAGAGGGCGCGGGTGAGGTCCCCGAGGGGGAGCACGGCGGTGACGGTCTGCCCTGCCAGGTTGACGAGCACCGATTCGTGGACGCGAAGACGGACGCCCGCGGCACGGAGCAGGAAGTGCCAGCGCACTCCCTGGAAGACGTAGAAGACGACCGTCAGCAGCACCGCGACCCCGACCAGGCGGAGGTTGGCTCCGCTCAGCGCGCCGAGGACGCGCGACGGCTGGACGACCAGCAGCAGGCCGATGACCGCCGCGGCTCCGACCAGGAGCGGGACCAGGCGGCGCTTCTGGATCACGAGGTCGCCGCTCCCGGCGAGAGCGGCTTGAGCCGGCGCGCCTGCTCGGCGAGCCGGCGCAGTGCCGACGCCAGGGTGCGCTGATCGGTCTCGGTCATGGCCTCGACGGCGCGCCGCAGCGGGCTGTCCCGGAGCACCCGCACCGCGCCCACGAGCTGGCGCCCCCTGCTGGTGAGGTGGATCTCCACGCAGCGCCGGTCGTCGTGCCCGCGGTGGCGGCGGACCAGGCCGCGCTCCTCGAGGCGGTCGAAGAGGCGGGTTGCCGACGCCGCCGAGAGCCCCACCGCGTCGGCGAGGCGTCCCGCCAGCTGCGGACCGCCGTCGCGGAGGGCGCGGAGCACGGCGAGCTGCGCCAGGGTGAGGCCGGCCTCGCGCCACAGCTCGGCCTGGACACCGTCGGTGAGGAGGCTCGCGTCCAGGTAGGCGCCGAGAACCTCGCGGACCTGCGGGCTCAGCCCACCGTCCGCCCCGATGGTTGTCACGAAGTTAATGGTACACGCGGTGTCAGGAAGCCCGGGAGCGCCGCCCAGGTGCTGGCAGACCCGGCCAACACCGTTGCGATCGACCCTGACGCAACGCACGCGTGAACCGGCACCGTGTGATGTTCGGCCCCCCACCGGGGGCCGCTTGCCCGTCGCGGGGCCAGATAGTTACCATCAGAGAACTTTCACGGGACGTGGAGGGGAAGCATGTCCGTCATCGCCGACGCACCGTTCTCTGCCGCGGGGGCAATCGAGGATGCCGAGCGCAGCGCCTTCGGGCCAGACGACGCGCCGCCTGCGCTCCCCCTGTCGCTGAGCCGGCACCTCGCGCTGGTCGAGGACGCGCTGCACTGGGCGGTGCCGCCGGTCAGCTCACCGCTCGGCAAGATGTGCGCGTACCACCTCGGGTGGGTCTCGCCGGACGGGGAGCCGGCCGGGGGCGGCGGGGGCAAGATGCTCCGGGCGGCGCTCACCCTGTGGGCCTGCGAGGCCTGCGGCGGGGAGCCCGACTGGGCGGTCCCGGCGGCCGCGGCGGTGGAGCTGATCCACAACTTCACCCTGGTCCACGACGACATCCAGGACGGCGACACCACGCGCCGGCACCGGCCCACGGTGTGGGCGGTGTGGGGGGAGGCGCAGGGGATCAATGCCGGCGACGGCCTCTTCGCCACCGCCTACCTGGCCCTGCTGGCCCCCGGCCCGCGGGCGGAGCGGCGGATGCGCGCCGCGCGCAGCCTCAGCCAGGCGATCCTCGAGGTGATCGAGGGCCAGACCCTTGATCTCGCCCTGGAGGGCCGCCCCGACACCCCCCGCTCCACCTATGTCCGGCTGATCACGGCCAAGACCGGCGCGCTCCTCGGCGCCTGCCTCGAGATGGGGGCGATCGTCGGGGGCGCGCCCGCGCGCACGGTGACCAAGCTGCGCAACGCGGGGCGCCTGCTCGGCGAGACCTTCCAGATGCGCGACGACTGGCTGGGCAGCTTCGGCGACCCCCACCGGACCGGCAAGGGGCGGAGCTCCGACCTGGCCCGCCGCAAGCTCACCTACCCCGTGGTCAGCGCCTTCTCGCGGGCCTCCTACGCGGAGCAGCGCCAGCTCTGCGAGCTCTACGCCGACCCCGAGGCGGAGGACGGCGAGGAGAGGATCCGCGAGATCCTGAGCGCGCTCGGCGAGCCGGATGCGACGGCCGCCGCGGCGACCCAGACCGCCAACGCCGCGATGGCCGCGGTGGGAAGCTCCGGCCTGGACAGCCACTGGGTCGACGACTTCGACACGATCGCTCGCTTCGTGGCCCACCGGAACGGGTGAGAGGGAGCGCTCCGGTGAGTTCCGCCAGAGGCGCCGGCTAGCGATGGCCGTCGGCGGCGCCTCCCCCTTCCCCGCCGATACCTCCGACATCGTGGACCGGAAGGCGGACCACATCCGGATCAACCTCGAGGAGGACGTGGCCGCCAAGGGCGTGACCACCGGCTTCGAGCGCTACCGCTTCGTCCATCGCGCCCTGCCTGAGATCGACCTCGAGGCGGTGACCCTGGAGACCTCGTTCCTGGGCCGGCGGCTCGACGCCCCCCTCCTCTTCTCCTGCATGACCGGGGGCACCGCCGAGGCCCGGCAGATCAACCGCACCCTGGCGGCGGCGGCGCAGCGCCACCGGGTGGCGATGGGGCTCGGCTCCTGCCGCGTCCTGCTCGAACACCCCGAGGTGCTCCCCACCTTCGCCGTGCGCGACCTCTGCCCCGACGTGCCCCTGCTCGCCAACCTGGGCGCCGTCCAGCTCAACCTCGGTGTCGGGCCGGCCGCCTGCCGGCGGATCGTCGACCTGCTCGAGGCCGATGCCCTGGTGCTCCACCTCAACCCGCTCCAGGAGGCGCTCCAGCCCGAGGGCGACACCGGGTTCGCGGGGCTGCTCGGGCGGATCGACGCGCTCTGCGCCACTCTGGGGATCCCGGTGATCGTCAAGGAGGTGGGGTGGGGGATCGCCCCGGACCTGGTGGCCGCGCTCTTCGACGCCGGGGTGACCGCCGTCGACGTGGCCGGGGCGGGCGGGACGTCGTGGAGCGAGGTGGAGCGTCACCGCATCGCCGACCCCATCCGAGCCCGGGTGGCCGCGGCCTTCGCCGACTGGGGGCTGCCCACCGCCGACGCCGTCCGTCTGGCCCGCGAGGCCGCTCCCCAGGGGATCGTCATCGCCAGCGGCGGGATCAGGAGCGGGGTGGACGTGGCCATCGCGATCGCGCTGGGGGCGGACCTGGTAGGTAGCGCCGGCTCCATGCTCCGGGCGGCCGCCGACGGCGCGGAAGCGCTCGACGCCGCCGTCATCGAGCTCACCGACACCCTGCGCATCACCATGTTCTGCGCCGGAGCTCGGGACGTCTCCGGCCTCTGCCGGGACGCGCGGGTGATAGGACCGGGGCGCCCCGGCGAGGACGGGGCGTGAGCGCCGTCACCCCGCCGCGCTCGGCGCCGCCCGGCCTGCGCGAGGCGGACGCGCACTGCCGGCGGATGGCGCGCCGCCACTACGAGAACTTCTCGGTGGCGTCGCTCATCGTGCCCCGCCCCCTCCGCCTCCACCTGGCCCGGATCTATGCCTACTGCCGGACCACCGACGACCTCGGTGACGAGAGCCGAGGGGATGCGCTCTGGCGGCTCCAGCTCTGGCAGTCGGAGGTCGAGGCGATGCTCGCCGGCCGGACGCCGGTCCATCCCGTGCTGGTCGCCCTGGCGGACACGGTGGCTTGCTTCCAGATCCCGGCCGAGCCGTTCCTCGACCTCATCCGGGCCAACGTCCAGGATCAGCGCGTCGCGACCTACCCCACCTGGGACGAGCTGCGCGACTACTGCATGCACTCCGCCGCCCCGGTGGGGCGGATGGTGCTCCGCCTCTTCGAGGTCCACGACCCGCGCGCCGTGCCCCTCTCGGACGACGTCTGCATCGGGCTGCAGCTCGCCAACTTCGCCCAGGACGTCGCCGTCGATCGGGGCAAGGGTCGGACCTATCTGATCCAATCCGAGCTGGACCGCCTGGGGCTCCCCGGCGCGGTGGAGGCCATGTGCGAGCGGGCCCTCGGACTGCTCCGCTCCGGCCACGAGCTGGAGAGGCTGGCCATGCCGGGACGGCTGCGGCTCCAGCTCAGCCTCTACCGGGGGGGCGGCGAGGCGATCCTCGAGGCGATCCGGCGCGAGGGCTTCCGTACCGACCTCCGCCGGCCCCAGGTCACCACCGCCACCAAGCTCCGCCTGGTCGCGTCCGCGGTCGCCACCGCCGCCGACGGTTCGGGCACGATGCCGGACGGGAGCGCCACGGCGGGGGGCCCCCGGCTCGTCCGGAGCCGTTCCGACGGCTCCCTGGCCGCCGCCGAGCGCTACTGCCAGCGCATGGCGCGCCGCGAGGCGGGCAACTTCTACTGGGGTTTCATCGCCCTGCCCAGGACCCAGCGGATATCGATCTACGCGCTCTACGACTTCGCCCGCCAGATCGACGACGCCACCGATGGGCCGGCGGTGACCGACCCCGCCGCCGAGCTCGAGGCCCAGCGCGGCCGGCTGCGCAGGGCGCTCGCCGGCGACCCCGGGGACGACCCCGTGATGCGCGTCCTGGCCCGCGCCGTGGACCGCCACCGGATCCCCGCCTCGGAGCTGGAGGAGCTCGTCAGCGGCGTGGAGATGGACCTCACCCAGAGGCGCTACGCGACCTGGGAGGAGCTGCGCGGCTACTGCCAGCTGGTGGCCGGGGTGGTGGGCCGCATGTGCGTGCGCATCTTCGGCTATCGCGGCGACGGCGCCCTGGAGCGCGCCGACGCGCTGGGCGCGGCGCTCCAGCTCATCAACATCCTGCGCGACGTCCGCGAGGACGCCTCGATGGGCCGGGTCTACCTCCCCCAGGACGACCTGGCCCGCTTCGGCGTCTCCGACAGGGCGGTGCTCGCCGGAGATCCCGACGGGGCCTGGACGTCGCTGGTCGAGTTCGAGGCCACCCGCGCCCGCCATCTCTACGCGACCGGGATCGAGGTCTGCCGCCACATCCCCGGCCCGGCCCAGGCCTGCGTGCGGACCATGGCCGGCATCTACAGCGGCATCCTCGACCGCATCGAGGCCGACCCCGAGCTGCCGCTCCGCGAGCGGGTGCGCCTCTCCTCCGGCGAGAAGGCCGAGGTGATGGTCCGCTCCTGGCTGGCCGCCACCACCCTGGGGGCCGCTCGATGAGGACGGCGGACGAGGTGGTCCGCGGGGTCACCGCCACCCCGGGCACGGTGGACGCCAGCCCCGCACCCCACGTCGCCGTGGTCGGCGCCGGCCTCGCCGGCCTGGCCGCCGCACTGGAGCTGAAGCACCACGGCTGCCGGGTCACGCTGATCGAGCGCAGCCGCCTGCTCGGCGGCAAGGCCACCTCCTTCCCGCTCGGCGAGGTCGAGATGGACAGCGGCCAGCACGCGATCCTGGGCTGCTACTCGAGCTTCCTGGAGTTCGTCGACGAGCTGGGGATGCGCGACGGCCTCCGCCTCCAGGAGCGCTTTGACGTGCAGATGCTCTCCGACCGGGGCCGGGGAAGGCTCCGTGCCACCCGCCTGCCTGCGCCGCTGCACCTCGCCCTCCCCTTCCTGCGCTGCCGGGCGCTGGCTCCGCGGGCGAGGCTACAGGTGCCACGCGGGCTTCTGGCGGCGCGCCGCCATCACGACGACGAGGACCGCCAGACGTTCGCCACCTGGCTGCGCCGGCACGGCCAGGGCGAGGCCGCGCTGCGCGGCTTCTGGGAACCGTTCATCATCCCGGCGCTCAACGCCCCCTTCGACCAGGTGAGCGCCGCCGCCGGGCTGATGGTGGTCCGGACCGCGCTGCTCGGCGACCGCAGGGCGGCCCGGATCGGCTATGCGACCGTCCCCCTGGCCCGCTTCGCGGAGCGGGCCGCGCAGCGCTGCGACCACCTGCTGCTGCGAACCCCGGTCACCGGGCTGCGGGTCGAGGCGGGCCGGCTCCGCGGCGTGAGCGCCGGTGCGCTGGAGATCGAGGCCGACGCCGCCGTCCTCGCCGTCCCGCCCGACCGGCTGCTCCGCTTCGCCGGGTCCGAGGCGCTGCGCGTCTCCGGTCTCGACCGGTTCGCCACCCAGCCGATCGTCGACGTCCATCTCTGGTACGACGGCGACCTGGGCGACCTCGATTTCGCGGCGGTGATCGGCTCACCAGTGCAGTGGATCTTCGTCAAGGGGCCCGGCTACATCTGCTGCAGCCTGAGCAGCGCCCAGGACCTCGTCCTCCAATCCGAGGAGCGGCTGGTCGTCCTCGCCGACACCGAGCTGCGCGCCCGTCTTCACGAGCTGGACGGAGCGAAGCTGATTCACGGCGTGGCCATCCGCGACCCGGAGGCGACCTTCGTGCCCGCCCCCGGCCTGCACCGACCGGGACCGGCCACCGCGGTCGGCAACGCGGTCCTGGCCGGCTGCTGGACCGACACCGGCTGGCCGGCGACGATGGAGGGGGCGGTGCGCAGCGGCCGCACCGCGGCCCGGACGCTGATCGCGAGCGGGGTGGGGCGCCATGCGTGACCCGGCCCTCGACAGCGCGGTGGAGTGGCTGCTGGAGCGCCAGGACCCCGACGGCTGGTGGACGGCGGAGATGGAGACCAACGTCACCATGACCGCCGAGCACCTGATGCTGCTGCGCTTCCTCGGTCTCGACGACGCCGGCATCGCCGAGGGCGCGGAGCGGCACCTTCTCGGCAAGCAGCGCCGGGACGGGAGCTGGGCGCTCTACTTCGACGGCCCCGGCGACCTCAGCACCACCATCGAGGCCTACGTCGCGCTCCGGCTTCTGGGCGCCGACCCCGCCGCGCCCGCGCTGGCGGGAGCGCGCCGCTTCATCCTCGCCCAGGGCGGGCTGGCCCAGGCGCGCGTCTTCACCAAGATGTGGCTGGCACTCTTCGGCCAGTACCCGTGGGACGGGGTGCCGTCGATGCCGCCTGAATTGGTCCACCTGCCGTCGCGGGTGCCGCTCAACCTCTACGACTTCGCCTGCTGGGCCCGCGGCACCATCGCCCCGCTGCTCATCGTGCTCAGCCGCAAGCCGGTGCGCGAGCTGGGCTTCGACGTCGCCGAGCTGATCGCGCCGGGGACGCAGGAGCTGCTCCACCGCGTCCCCGGATCGGGCGTCTTCTGGTGGCTCGACAGGCTGCAGAAGCTGTACGAGCGCTTCCCCGTGCAGCCCGGGCGCGCGCGATCGCGCCTGCGCATCGTGGACTGGATCGTCGACCACCAGGAGGCGGACGGGAGCTGGGGGGGCATCCAGCCGCCGTGGGTGTATTCGCTCATCGCCCTCAACCTGGAGGGCATGGACGTCGACCACCCGGTGATGCGGCTGGGGCTGCGCGGGCTCCGGGAGCGCTTCGCCGTCGCCGACGCTGAGGGCTGGCGGCTGCAGGCATGCATGTCGCCGGTGTGGGACACCGCCTGGGCGGTGCTGGCGCTCCGCGCCGCCGGGCTGCCTCGCTCCCACCCCGCCATGCAGAGGGCGGTGGCCTGGATCCTCGCCGAGCAGATCACGACCGGCGGCGACTGGCAGGTGAGGGTCCCGCTCCGCGAGTGCGGCGGCTGGGCCTTCGAGTTCGACAACGACATCTACCCCGACATCGACGACACCGCCATCGTGGTGCTCGCCCTGCTGGAGGCGGGAGAGGGTCGGGAGGCGCGCGCCGCCGCCGAGCTGGGGGCGCGCTGGGCGGAGGCGATGCGCTCGAGCAACGGTGCCTGGGGCTCGTTCGACCGGGACAACACACGGCAGCTCGTCTACCGCATCCCCTTCGCCGACTTCGGGGCCATGCTCGACCCGCCCAGCGAGGACGTCACCGCCCACGTGCTGGAGATGCTGGCCGGGCTGGGGCGCGGGGTGGCCGACCCGGTGATCCGGGGCGGGCTCCGCTACCTGGCCCGCGAACAGCGCCCCACCGGCTCCTGGTACGGGCGCTGGGGCGTGAACCACGTCTACGGCACCTGGTGCGTCATCAGCGCGCTCACCACTCTGGGCTGCGGCGGCCCCCACCTCCCTCGTGCCGTCCAGTGGCTGCTGCGCGTGCAGAACGATGACGGCGGCTGGGGCGAGACCTGCCACTCCTACGAGGACGAGAGCTTCGCCGGAGTGGGGGTGAGCACCGCCTCGCAGACGGCCTGGGCGGTGATGGCGCTGCAGCGGAGCAGTCACGGCTCCGGCCCCGCCTGCCGGCGCGGCCTGGACCACCTCCGCGAGCACCAGGTGGACGGCACCTGGCCGGAGCCCGGATTCACCGGGACCGGGTTCCCCCGCGACTTCTACCTCAACTACGGGATGTACCGGCACCTCTTCCCGACCATGGCCCTGGGGATGGCGGCCGGCCATGAGGGATCCGCCGCCCTCAACGGGACTCTCGTGTCGCGGCCGGAGGCCTCCCGGGTGGCCGTCACCGCGCGGAGGGTGCCGCGTTGATGGTGGCGGAGGCGGGCGTCCAGGTGAACGCGCCGCCCGAGAGGGTGCGGGCGGCGGTGCTGGATCCTGATTCGTACACCCAGGGGGACACCAAGGTCGGCGCGGTCGAGGTGCGCGAGCGCACCGCCGACGGGCTGGTGGCGCTCATCCACGGCAGCCTGGGTCCGGTCCACTCGGCGATCCTCGCCCGCTACACGATCCGGGGCGACGATGTGGACCTGCAGATGATGGAGGGGCGGCTGCGCGGCTTCCACGCGGTCTTCCGGATGTCGGAGCGCCAGGGCGGCACCTGGCTGGTCCATCGCGAGGAGTACGACTTCGGCTACGGGCCGCTCGGCCCGGTGCTGGACAGGGCACTGCGCGGCTGGGCCCTGGGCACGGTGAGGGCCGAGGTGGAGGCGCTGCGTCGCGCCGCCGAGAGACCCCCGGCGGCTTCGGGTGAGCAACTGGCAACCGCGGGGAGGGCGTCCGCCGGACCGCCCTCCGAGAGCCCCGCAACCACGCCGGCGAGGGAGGACTGAGCCATGGCGATCCCGCTCCGCCAGACCGTCAAGGTGGGCGGCTACGTGATGAAGCAGCGCCTGCGCAAGAACGAGAAGTACGCGCTGGTGCTGCAGCTCGAGCCCCTCTACCAATGCAACCTCGCCTGCGTCGGCTGCGGCAAGATCCAGCACCCCGACGACATCCTGGCCCGCCGCCTCACCGTCGAGCAGTGCATCGCCGCGGCTGAGGAGTGCGAGGCGCCGATGATCTCCATCGCCGGCGGCGAGCCGCTGGTGCACAAGGAGATCCACAAGATCGTCGAGGCCCTGGTCGCCCGCAAGCGCTTCGTGTACCTGTGCACCAATGCCCTGCTCCTGGAGAAGAAGCTCGACCTCTTCACGCCCTCGCCCTACTTCTCCTTCTCGATACACATCGACGGCCTGCGCGAGCGCCACGACGAGTCGGTGAGCCGCAAGGGCACCTTCGACAAGGCGGTGGCGGCGGCGCGCGAGGCCAAGCGGCGTGGCTTCCGGGTCACCACCAACACCACCTTCTTCGACATGGACAGCGCCCAGTCGATCCGCGAGGTGCTCGACTTCCTGAACGACGACCTCCAGGTCGACAACATGCAGATCTCCCCCGGCTACGCCTACGAGAAGGCGCCTGACCAGGAGCACTGGCTGCAGGTTGAGAAGACGCACAACCTCTTCCGGGACGCCTTCGCGGGCGGCCGGCGGGAGCGCTGGCGGCTCAACCACTCCCCGCTCTTCCTCGACTTCCTGGAGGGGAAGGTGGACTTCCAGTGCACCGCCTGGGGGATCCCCTGCTACTCGGTCTTCGGCTGGCAGCGGCCCTGCTACCTGATGTCCGACGGCTACGTCTCCTCGTATCGAGATCTGATCGAGACCACCGATTGGGACAGTTACGGGCGCGGCCGCGACCCTCGCTGCGCCAACTGCATGGCCCACTGCGGGTACGAGCCGACCGCGGTGGCGGCGACCTCCGCGTCGCTCAAGGAGGGGCTGCGCGCCGCCGGCGACACCCTGCGCGGGCAGATCTCCAACGTCAGCTGGAGGGGCCGGATCAGCACGCCGCCGCAGGACCCCGAGGGCACGGGGGCGCAGGCCGAGGAGCGGCAGATCGCGTGACCATCGACGCACGGGCGGCGCAGGTGGGCCGCACCATCCACGGGGGGACCGCAGTCCGACGCCTGCGGCGTCGGCTGCTCGTGCTCGGCGGCATTGCGCTGCCGCCTGCGCAAGCCCCCCTGCGATGGCGCGGCCCCCCGGCGCTGGTCAGTGTCTGAGATGGCCGACGAGGTCTTCCTCACCGGCGCCACGGGGTTCGTGGGCGGCCACGTCCTCGACGCCCTGCTCGCCTCGAACTACTCGGTGCGGGCGCTGGTGCGAGGGTCGCCGGCGCGGCTGTCGCCGCGGCCCGGACTCACGGCGGTGAGCGGGGACATCCGTGATGGCGGGGGCCTGGTGCCGTCGATGCGCGGCTGCCGGTACCTCGTGCATGTGGCGGCGACGTATTCGTTCACCCCGCGGGACCGCGACGAGATGGAGGCGGTCAACGTGGCCGGCACGCGCAGCCTGCTGGAGGCGGCTCGCCTGGCCGGCGTCGAGAAGGCCGTGGTCACCTCCAGCTCGGCGGCGGTCGGACCGCTGCGGGGCGGCCGCCTGGCCACCGAGGAGGACTGGGCCGAGGGCCGCGCCGGCCACGGCTACCACGCGTCCAAGGTGCGCCAGGAACGCGCCGCGCTGCGCGCCAACCTTCCGGTCGTGACCGTGCTGCCCACGGCGCCCATCGGCCCGGGTGACGCACGGCCGACCCCGACCGGCCAGATGGTGCTCGACGTGATGCGCGGGCGCATCCCCGCCTACCTCGACGGCGCCATGAACCTGGTGGCGGTGGAGGACGTCGGTCGCGCCCACGTCCTCGCCCTGGAGAAGGGGCGCCCCGGGGAGCGCTACCTGGTGGGTGGGCAGAACCTGAGCCTGGGTGAGGTCATGGGGCTGTTTGCCCGCCATGCCGGCACCCGGCCGCCCGAGTGGCGGATGCCGTACCCCGTGGCCCTGACCGCCGCCTGGATCGACGAGGCGCGCTGCCGGCTCCTGCCGGGAGCGGAGCCGCGGGTGCCCCTCGAGGGGGTGCACATGGGCCGGGAACGGATGATGGTCCGGATCGACAAGGCCAAGGACGAGCTGAGCTACCGGGCGACCTCCGTGGAGGACGCGGCGGAGCGGGCGGTGGGCTGGTACCGCGACCACGGCTACGCCTGACGATCACGGGGTGGTGGTGCTGGCCGCCACCGGGCTGGAGTGGCGTGCCGTCCGGCGTGCCGTCGCCGGCAGCGGCGTGCCGGTGGTCCGCTGCGGGGTCGGCCTCCGCCGCTGGGATGCGCCACAGACGCCGGGTGAGCGCGGGCCGGCGCTGATCACCTGCGGGCTGGCGGGCGGGCTGCGAGCGGACCTGCCTCCCGGCATCGTGGTGATCGCGGACTCGGTGGCGTACGAGGACGGCGAGCGCCTGACCTGCGACCCGGCGTGGGTGACGAAGCTCGTCGCCGGGGCGCGCGCCTGCGGTCAGGAGCCGGTGGTCGGACCGATGCTCACCGCGCGCCGGCTGGTGGTCGGCGAGGCGCGCCGCGCCTGGGCGGAGAAGGGATTCGTGGCCGCGGAGATGGAGACGGCGCTGCTCGCCGCCGCCGGTGCGCCGCTGGGCAGCCTGCGGGTGGTGCTCGACGCTCCCTCGCGCGAGGTGTCGGCGGAGTGGTCGCGCCCCGCCGCCCGCGTCGCGCTCGACCCGCGGCGCTGGGCGGAGACCGTGTGGCTGGCTACCCGCGCGCCGAGATACGCGCGCCTGGCGGCGCGCTGCCTGGCGGAGGCACTGTCGGCCGCGTAGCGACCGCCATCATCGCCTCCGCGCGTCGAGGCCCAGTGCGAAGCTCACAGCGGAGTCGATGGCCCGGACACGCTCTGGGCTGAGCACTGCCAGACGCTCGGAGAGGAGCTGCTTTGGCACCGTGGTCAGGGTATCCAGGTTGGCTGCGCAGGGCCGTGGAAGACCATCCGCGGGACCCAGGGGCACCTCGGAGGCGATACCCCGAACCCGGGTCGTCACCGGTGCGATCGTGACCAGCTCACGGATGGCGTATGCCTCGTCCCGAGAGAGCAGGACTACGGGCCGGCGCCCTGCGGGCCGTGGGAGCTCTGCCCACCAGACCTCCCCGCGCCTCACTCGTACGGCTCGAACGGTTCGGCCACCAGGAGCTGGACCGCGCTCGCCATCGCGGCGTCGATCTCCTCGGAGGTCTCCGGGTGCTCCCGATAGGCGGCCTGGTACCGCTGAACGGCGGAGAGCCCCTGGTCGCGAAGGTAAGCGGTGAGAGCTTCCCGGAAGTACCGACTGCGACTCATCCCGGCAGCGCGCGCGGCCTGGTCGATGGCCACGAGCAGATCGTCCGGGAGGCTGACGGCAACCTTCACAGAGGGATTCATACTCAGAATCATACCGCCGGGGGCCCCGTGCGGATGGGGCCCGGCGGAGCCCGCTCAGGCCTCCTCCCGCTCCCCTGCGGCGTCCATCACCCGGTGGACCAGGCCCTCCAGGGAGACCTCGACGCCGAGGTAGAGGCGCAGCCCCGCCTCGAGCAGGGAGGTGACGCTGGGGAGGTCGGCGTAGTCGGGGAGACTGCCCAGCGCCTCCCGCTGGCGGCGCAGGGCCTCCTGGGTGAGCCGGACCCCCCGGGGGGTCGCCTGGATGCGGACCACCCGGCGGTCGGGGGAGGACCGGGCCGCCCGCAGCAGGCCGCGCACGACCATGTCGCGGACCAGGGTCGAGACCCGGGCGTCGGGGCACTCCAGGAGGTCGGCGAGGTCGCCCTGGACCACCCCCGGGGGCCCGGCGGCGCCCACCTCCAGGAGGAGGTGGTAGGAGAGGGCGCTGAGGTCGTACTCGGCGAGTGAATGCGCCATGAGCAGCTGGGCATGGCGGAATCCCCTCCGAAGCTCCGCCGCCAGCCTCAGCTCCTCGAGCCGCTGGTCGGCGGCGGTCTGTCCCACCTCCAGAGCCTGGCTCACAGTGGCACCAACTCTAGCGCGGCGCGAGGCCCTTCACAGGGATCAACTGGAGGTCAGCAGGATCTCGCAGCCCTCCCCGGAGGGGACGCTGACCAGCACCCGGGCCGAGGACGCCTCCCAGGTCGCCGGCACCCCGCAGGTGGTGCCGACGGTCGGGGCCCCCAGCGTGTAGCCGGACCAGGCGATCTCGATCTCCGCCGGTCCATGGCTGGCGGCCACCGTGACCGCCAGGCTGGCCGTCGCCCCGTCCCCACCCCCCAGGACGGCGGAGACCCCGCTGGGGGCGGCCGCCAGGTAGGGGCGGGCCAGTTCACGGAGCAGGGTCATGTCGATGCTCGTCCCGGCCGCGTTGCGCACGTCCCAGGGCCCGTCGGCCCGCCACTGCCACCAGGCCCAGCCGGCGCCGTCCGCCGCGAAGGCGGTGAGGGCATCGCTGATCCATTCACTCGCATCCGGAGAGGTGGTGTCGATCCCGAACTCGCCCACCCACAGCGCCGCCGGCACCTGCGCCGCCTCCGACGCCTCGGTGCTGACGTGGGTGTCGAGCGCCTGGGGGCTGCCGTCGAACGCCGGCGGGAAGAGCACACCGGTGTAGACGTGGGGCGAGTAGACGAGATCGGGGGCGGCGAGCGGAACCACGCTGGTGGGGAGGTCGCCGAGGGAGTCGCTCTCGAGGATGAACAGGTGATGGGGATCGGTCCGCCCGATCGCCGTGATGGCGCGCGCGTAGAAGGGGAAGAGGTCGTCCTTGTCGAAGCGCAGCGGCAGCAGGGGGAAGGCGTGGGGCTCGTTGATGATGTCGTAGCCGGCGACGCCGCTGTCGTCGCGGAAGCGGGCTGCCACGAACTGCCATGTGTCCAGGTACTGGGTCTGCCAGTCCGAGGTGAGCCAGAAGTACGCGGTCGAGGCGTTGATGGCGGGGGACAGCAGGCGGGTCAATGACGGCATCGGGCCCCACTCGATATCGGGCACCCAGGAGAGGGTCGCCCACGCCGGCGCGCCGGATCCCCCGAACGCCGGGCTCCACCCCAGGAAGTGCATGTCCAGCACCACGTAGATGTCGTGGGCGTTGAGCAGGGCGACGGCGCCGACGACCCGGTTGAGGTAGGCGGTGCTGAAGACACCGCGCTCCGGCTCGAGCAGCGACCAGGCGATGGGTAGCCGGACCACGTCGAAGCCCGATTCCTGCATGAGGGTGGCGTCGGTGGCGTCGAGCGGTGCCGGAGCGATCGTCGACTCGAGCAGGGCGTCATCGTTGAAGCCGCGCAGGGTCACCGCCCGCCCGGACGAGTCCACGATCCGATCATCGGCGGTCGAGAGCCAGGGGAGCCCCGGCTGAGCCGCCGGCCGGTTGCCGGGGTTGGGGACCACCGCCGAGAGGGCGGGGACGGGCAGGACCAGCCAGACCACGAAGGCGATCACCAGAAGCAGCGAGAGCAACCGCCCTCGCGGCGCGCCGCCCCGCTCGCCGGTCCGCGGCCCGGGAGGCCGGTCCCATCGATTGACGCGGGGGGCCCGGCGCCGGCGGCGGCCCGGCGCCGCACCGCTCATCCGGGTTCCGTCCGCGCTGTCATGCACATGATGGGTCGGTCCGCATGCTACCCGGTCGCCGCACGAGGCCTCGGCGGAGCGCTCTCCGATGCCCGTGCCCACCGGAGCCCGGCGGCGAGGCGACCGGCCCCGCCGCCGGGAGCAAGAGGAGCACCACCCTTGCGGAGGAGGCCTGATTGTAAAACAATACGACACCGTGGTCACAGTGCTCCGGCGTCTGGGGACGGTCTCCACCGTCCAGGCCCTCGAGGAGGACCTGGAGCGGCGGACGCTGGATGGCGAGTTCCAGCCGGGTGAACACCTCCGCGAGATCGAGCTGGCGCGGCAGTACGACGTCGGCCGCAACACTCTGCGGGCGGCCTTCGACGGGCTGGCCAGGAGGGGGCTGCTGGTCAAGTCGCGCAACCGGGGCGTCTTCGTCCGCGTGCTGACCGCCCAGGACCTCGCCGAGGTCTATGAGCTGCGTGCGGCGATCGAGAGTCAGGCGGGCCGCGCGCTGGCACAGCGCCGGTCAGTCCCCGAGAAGGCCCGTCTGGCCCTGGAGGCGGAGCGTCTGCTCACCGACGACTCCGCCCGGCGCGACCTGGTGGAGGCGGACCTCGCCTTCCACCGCGCCATCGTCGACGGCGCTGGGAACGGCCGGCTGGCCGCAGTCCACCGTGACATCGCCGCGGAGATCCGGCTCTCCCTGGCCCAGCTCATGGAGACGGAGTACGCAACCGTTGAGCAGCTGACCGACGAGCACGCCGGGATGCTCGCCGCCGTCGAGTCCGGCGACCCCGCGGACGCCGAGACCCTGATCCGGCGCCACCTGGAGGCGGCCACCGCCTGGCTGGTCAGCCGGGGCGCGAGCCCCGGCGAGGAGCCGCCGGGAGCCTGAGGGTCAGGCTGCCCGGCGCAGGGCGGTGATGGAGCGGGATGCCCGCTCCGCGAGCGCGGACGCAGCCCGCGCAGCGAGACGGCCCCCGCCCCCGAACCAGTCCGAGGACTGTCCGGTGATGCGAGCGACGCGCCCGGTGCAGGCGGGGCAGATGCCCTCGTTGAGCCCGAAGCCATCGGTTGACCGGATCGCGGCGCCGCACGCGCGGCACCACCGGCCCGACCTCATCTCCCAGGGAGCCCCGTGGAACTGCCCATTGGCTGGCGTGAACATGACGTACCCTCCGTCCGGAGTTGTTGCTGTGTAGGATTGTAGCACAACTCGCCATAGGCCAAACAACCCACCCCCGGCAGGACCTTCTCCCCTCCCGCGCGAGGCGCAGCCGAGGTCGTCCACCGCGACCAGCGCCGCTCGACCTCTCGCTCAGGACACAACGCCTCCCGACCGCCCGGCCGTTGGTCACTGTCAGATCGCGAGCCGGAGGAGGATCCTTGCCCTGGTGACCGGCGAAACGGAGGACGGCTCGTGAATGGATGGATGGGACGCGCGGTTCTCTGCCTGAGCGCGTGCGGCTCCGTGATCAGCGAGCTGGTGGTCCGCCGCTGGGGCAGGCGGGGAGTGCTCGTGGTCGAGGCGGTGACCACCGGGCTGGTGGTCCGGGATGCCGCCATGATCGCCGCCGGTGTGCCCGGGAGGCTGCGCCGGGTCCCCGCGCTGCTGCTCTGGCTCGAGCTGGGAGCCGGCGTCACCGCGAGCGCTCTGGGGTTGCGAGCCGTTCTGCGGAGGGCATCCGACGCCCCACCACCGGCGGGGGACCGGCTCGAGGCCGGGCGCCGCGCCGCGGTCTGGACCCTCTTCGCGCTGCACACCGTGCGCTTCCGGATCTACCTCCAGCCCGACCGGGGTCGCCGCCCCTAGCGGGCACGCGGCGGGCGAGGACTACGCTGGACCCGTCATGGCCACGAGCGCCCCTGCGTCCCCGCCGTCCTCCCTGCCCCGCACCCTGGAGATCGAGGGGATGCACTGCGCCTCCTGCGTCGCGCAGGTGGAGAAGGCCCTGACGGGGGTGCCAGGGGTGCAGAGCGCAAGCGTCAACCTCGCCACCGAGCGGGCCGAGGTCGTCGCCACCCCCGACGTCGCCGCCGCCACCCTCGAGGAGGCGGTTCGGCACGCCGGCTACCAGGCTCATGCCGCCGCCGAGGGGCGAACGCCCGGCACCGCCGCGATCGGCGCCGCGGAGGCCGCGGACGCCCGCCAAAGCCGCCGCCGAACCGACCTGCGGGGCCGCCGGGTCCAGCTGGCCGTGGGCTCGGTGCTGAGCGCGGCCATCCTCGTCCTCGCCTACGGCCTCCCCTCCGCCCCCTGGTCCAATCCGGCCCAGCTCCTCCTCGCCCTCCCCATCTACCTCTGGGTCGGAGCCCCCTTCCACCGCAGCGCGCTGCGGGCGCTGCGTCACGGCGGGACCACCATGGACACGCTGGTCGCGGTGGGGTCCACCATCGCCTTCGCCTACTCGGTGGCGGCCACCCTGGCACCGCCGCTCCGGGGCCGGCCGACCTACTTCGACGTTGCGGCGCTGATCATCACGCTGATCTCGATCGGCAAGTACCTGGAGGTCGTCGCCCGCGGCCGGGCGGGCGAGGCTATCGAGAACCTGGCCACCCTCCAGCCCCGGGTGGCCCACCGCCTCCAGCAGGATCACCCGGGCCAGGTCACCGACGTGGACACCCAGGCGGTGGTCGTGGGCGATCTGCTCCTGGTCCGGCCCGGGGAGCCCATCCCCGCCGACGGGACCCTGGTCCACGGGGCCGGCGCGGTGGACGAGTCGATGCTGACCGGGGAGAGCCTGCCCGTCGCCAAGCGGGAGGGGGACGAGCTGACCGGCGGCACGGTGAACGGGGTCACGCCGCTAACCCTGCGCGTGGAGCGGACCGGCGAGGCGACGGTGCTCGCCCAGATCGTCCACCTGGTGGAGCGCACCCAGGCCGAGAAGCCCCCGGTCCAGCGTCTCGCCGACCGGGTCTCGGCGGTGTTCGTCCCCGCCATCCTCGCGCTCGCCGCCGCCACCTTCGTGGTCTGGGCGCTGACCGGCCACGGCCTGGTGGCCGCCATGATCCCAGCGGTCGCTACCGTGGTCGTCGCCTGCCCCTGCGCTCTCGGTCTGGCAACCCCGGTGGCGGTGATGGTGTCGAGCGGGCGCGGCGCCGAGCTGGGCCTGCTGATCCGGGGCGGGGAGACCCTGGAGACGGTCCAGCGGCTGGATGCGGTCGTGCTCGACAAGACCGGCACCCTCACCCAGGGACACCCCGCGCTGATGGACGTCATCCCCCTCGGCGGTGCCGCTCCCGAGGCTGCGCTGACTCTGGCGGCGGCGGTCGAAGCGCACTCGGAGCACCCCCTGGCCCGGGCCGTCGTCGACGGCGCGGCGGAGCGCCTCGGCCACCCGGTGGGGGCCTCGGCGGAAGAGGTGGTCAGCCATCCCGGGGGCGGCATCTCGGGCATGGCCGGGGGCCACCAGGTCCTGGTGGGGGCACTGCACTGGATCGCCGGGCGGGGCGTGGCCACCGCCGGCGCCGACCGGATCGCACGCGAGCTGGCGGGGGCGGGGCACACCGTCGTCGGCGTGGCCGTCGACTCCGAGATGGCCCTGCTGCTGGGGATCGCCGACCCGCTCCGGCCGAAGAGCGGCGCGGGGGTGCGCCGCCTCCAGGCGATGGGGCTGCGGGTGATCCTCGCCACCGGCGACAGCGACGGAACCGCGGCCGCGGTCGCCGCCGAGACCGGGATCGCCGAATGGCAGGCGGGGCTCCGCCCGGCCGGCAAGGCGGCGCTCATCGGCGAGCTGCAGCGGAGCGGCGCCTGCGTGGCGATGGTGGGTGACGGCGTCAATGACGCACCCGCGCTGGCCGCGGCTGACGTGGGCATCGCCGTGGGCACGGGTTCCGGGACGGCGATGGCCGCAGCGGCCATCACCCTGGTCCACGGTGACGTCGGCCGGGTCGGCGACGCCATCGCGCTCAGCCGGGCGACGCTGCGGATCATCCGCGAGAACCTCGCCTGGGCGTTCGGCTACAACCTGGTGCTGGTCCCGCTCGCCATGCTCGATGTCATCCCACCGGCGCTCGCCGCGCTGGCCATGGCATGCAGCTCGGTGACGGTGGTCGGCAACGCGCTGCGGTTGCGCCGGTTCCGGCTCACCTCGGACGCCGCGTAGAAGACGTCCTCTCCGATTGGTGCGCCCGGCCTCCGCCGCCTGACACGGTGCTGGCAGGAGGGGCGCCGGGCGCGTCACACTTCCCGCCAACGCCGGGATGGGACAGAGGCTGGGGAGTCCTCCCCGCGCGCCAGCACGGACCGACTGTACGCGTCAACCTTCTCAAAGGGGAGGCTCAGCCCGTGGCCATCCAACCCGCAGCATCCGTCGCACCGGTGGCTCGACCATGAGCGCGGCAAACGAGGTGGTGGAGACCTCGGAAGCATACGAAGCATTCCAGCTGGAGCAGCGCGGCATCGACCTGATCCCGGAGTCCGACCGGAAGATGCGCCCGATGGGGCTCTTCTGGCTCTGGTCGGGAGCCGTCTGGAACGTCGAGTTCCTCTTCTACGGGGTCCTGATCTGCACCTTCGGGCTCTCCTTCCCGCAGGCCGTCCTGGCCATCCTGATCGGGAACCTCGCCTACATGTTCCTCGGCTTCGCCAGCCTGCCGGGCCCCCTCGCCGGAACCACCGCTTTCATGGTCAGTCGGGCCCCCTTCGGCCGCAACGGCAACCGGCTTCCCTCGTTCTTCAACTGGATCACCCAGGTCGGATTCGAGATCCTCGGCCTCGTCCTGGTGGTGTTCGTCGTCGACGCCATCCTCAACAAGGCCGGGGTCGCCAGCATCAGCAACGCGGCTCAGGTGCTGATCATCATCCTCGCCGTCGTGGTGCAATTCGTGATGCCCTTCCTGGGGCACGCCACCATCAAGACGGTGCTCCGCTACCTCTCCTTCGTCTTCATCGTCCTCTTCGTGGTCATGGCCATCCTGGTCCTGCCCCATGTCCACTGGGCCAGCCTCCAGAGCGGCACGACGTGGTGGCTCTGGACGACCGCCGTCGTGCTGATCGTCTCCACCGGCGGGCTGGGCTGGACAGAGAACGCGGCCGACTACTCTCGCTACCTGCCCAAGGACACCAGCAAGGCCAGGACCTTCTGGGCGGCGAGCCTGGGGGCCGCCATCCCGTCCGTCCTCCTCGAGCTGCTCGGGGTGTGCGCGTATATGGTGACCACGCACGTCGCCTCGGGAAGGGAGCTGGTCGGCATCCCGTCGGCGTTCACCGCTTACGCTGACTGGTTCTTCTGGCCCTTCATGATCGTCGCGATCCTCCAGCTCTTCGCCATCAACACCATCGACATGTACTCCTCGGGGGTCACCCTGCAGGCGATCGGCATCCCGCTGAAGCGCTGGGGATGCATCCTCGTCGACACGGTGGTGAGCGGAGTGGTCACCGGCCTGGTCATCTTCAAGGGGAACCTCTACACCGACCTCTCCGGTTTCCTCGACTACATCCTGGTCTGGCTCGGCGCCTGGTTCGCCATCCTCATGGTGGATTACGTACTCCGCAGGGGACGGTACGACCGCGCCAGTCTCGTCCAGAAGGTCGGAGGCCTGTACTGGCGCGAGGGTGGCATCAACTGGAGGGCGATCGTCGCCCTGGTGCTGGGCATGGTCGCGGCGCTGATGTGGACCGACGCCCTGTACTACTTCCCGTCCTATCAGGGCCCGATCTCCAACGCCACCGGGGGCGGGGACCTGAGCTGGCTGCTCGGCATCGTGGTGGCCGGCGTCGTCTACTACGTGCTCTCCTTCCGGAGCGTCCCCCAGGAGGCCCTGGGGTCTGCGGAGGAAGAGCCGCCGGTCGTGGCGTCCCCGACCCCCACCAACCCCGCGCCCACCACGTCCTAGCAATCGATTCGCGAAGCACCGGGGGGGACTGAGGTCCCAGGCGACTGCGGACCTCGGTCCCTTCCCAGGGGCGGGCGGTGGGGTGACACCGGGTGAGCATTCCCCCCCCCGCGCGAGCGGGGGGGGGAATGCCAGCTCCTCCGGATCACGGTCCGTGGGAGGAACAAGGCCCGAGCGGCTGCCGCGCACCCCTCGCGATGGTGGCGGCGGCGGGCGGGGCGCGTCCGTGTCCCCCACCCGCCTCCGGCTGATGACGGCAGGCCGTTTGTCAGATGTCACGAGGGCCGGATGACCCGACCGGCCCTGACTGCGCTTGCCGTTGTCAGATGTGACGAGGCATCGGGGCCCGCCGGCCAGACGGGGCCGTGGCCACTTGTCAAATCCCACGGGGTGTGCGATACTCGTGTCCGCGTTCCCCCCCGCGCAAGCGGGGGAGGAGCGCCAGTTCTCCGGACGACGGTTCGTGCCGAGGACAGACCCTCCCAGAGGTTTGGCGCGCGCTCCCCGCTCCACGCAGCGGCAGGCGGCGCGCCCATCCCCGACCGCTGTGGACGGGCCTGCACCCCGCGCCACTCCCCTCAGATGGCGGCATGACACCCGCCTCGGGCGCCCCCTCGGGGCGTCTGGCCAGGCCAGGCCCGGGAGGTGTTTGTGCTCAAAGCACGAGAGGAGGGGCTGAGGCCGCCCAGAGGGGGCTGATGCTTGTCAGATCTCACGAACTCCCACGGCTTCACGACGCCGGGTGGCCCGCACCCCTTGTCGAATCCCACGGGATGTGCGATACTCATGCCCGCGTTCCCCCCCGCGCAAGCGGGGGAGGAGCGCCAGTTCTCCGGACGATGGTCCGTGCCGAGAACAGGCCCGAAGGTGGAGGCGCCGCGTCCGCCGGCTACCCGGCCTGGCCGTCGGGCCACTCGAGCTCGACGGGCCTTTCGAGGAAACGGCTCATCCGGTCGACCTCGCGCCCCACGGCCGCCCTCTCCGCAGGCCGCAGCGGGTCGAGGAGGCGTAGCTGCAGGCGCAGCGACCGGGGGCCCGCCACCCGGCGCCAGGCCCCGCGCACCCGGCCGCCGATCACGAGCACGTTGCTGAGGACGCTGCCGAATGCGAACAGGCCGGGGTCGAAGAGCCCGCGTGGGTGATCGGTCGCGGAGCGGTCCCGGTACGCCACGGTCAGCTCGTCGAAGTTGGGGAGCAGATGGACGACCGGCGCCCGGGGCGGCCGGGGAGGTGGCGGGGGAAGGGCGGCGGCCCAGTACCTCCTGCCGCCGGTCACCTCGGATGTCAGGCTCGCCGCCGCCGCGGCTACCCCTCCGCGCGCGCCGGCCAGCGTGGTCCCCGACCACCAGGCGAAGTCCTGGACCTGAGCCGGCCCGCGACTGCGGAAGTACGTCTCGGCGAGGCGGCCCATCGCCTCCTCGGGATCGAGGGGCGGGGTGACGGGCACGCGCTCGTCGAGCAGCATGTACGTGAAGTCCCGGCCCCGGCGCGGACCGCTGACCACCAGGGCGTCCAGCTCCGCCGCCATGATGAGGTGGGGGAGTCGCTGGCCGTCGGGGGCGATGCCGGATGCCTGGAGGACGGCACCCAGCTCGGTCCGGGTGAGCTGGCGGCCGCCGGTGAGGGCGGCCTGGAACGCCGCCTGGGCCCCGGCAATCACCCCCGCGTCGATCCCCAGCGCGTGCCAGCGGCCGGCGAGGCCGGCGCGGAGGCGCGGCGCCGTCAGCGCGAGGAGCCAGCGGAGATCGCCCGGGAGCACGAGGTGCCAGGTGGGGCGGAGCACGTGGGTGCGCACGATCGCCCCCTCGTCGAAGAGCCGGTGCACGTCGGCCGCGGTGGCGCCCCGGGTGCGCTGCCCCACGGCCCAGACGGCCGCCGGGTAGTCCTGCGCCTGCACCGCGCCGAGCCAGCCCACCACCTCGGCCGGCCCGTCGAGCGGGTTCCCTGCCAGACGCTGCGCCTCGAGCCGGCGGCCGGCGATGTCCGTCGTGGAAGGCGCGCGTGAGGGTCTGATCGGACGCTGATGGTCACGGCCCACCCGGCTCCCTGCCCTCCCTGCCGCTCCGAGCACCGCGAGCTGGGATGACGATATCAGCCGCCATCCCCGCCGCCCCTGGCATGCTTGGCGGATGGCTGAGCAACCCGATCCCGCGCGCCCGGACGTCCCGGCCGAGAACGAGATCGACCGGCGCCTCCGCCGCAACGTCCGGATGGTCGGAACGCTGCTCGGCGAGACCCTCGCGTACCAGGAGGGGGTACCGCTGCTGGATCTCGAGGAGCAGGTTCGGGCCAAGACCAAGCTGCTCCGGGAGCGCCATGACGACGCCGTCAGCCAGGCCCTCGACCGCCAGCTCGCCGGTATCGACGTCGGCACCGCCACCCGCCTGATCCGCGCCTTCTCCCTCTACTTCCAGCTCGTCAACGTGGCCGAGCTGGAGCACCGCGTCCAGGTGATCCGGGGGATCCAGGCGATTCCTGGCGAGGAGCGCGCCTGGCCGGGGACCTTCCACGACCTCTTCACAAGGGCCTCCCACCAGGAGGGCGGCCGTGAGCGGCTGCTCGCCGCACTCGCCGACCTCGACGTCATGCCGGTGGTGACCGCCCACCCCACCGAGGCCGTCCGCCGCTCGGTCCTCGACCACGTCAACGGCGTGGCCATGGCCCTCGACGCGCTCGACGGCCCGCCGCCGGGCTCGCCCCGCCACACCGCACTGGTGGCGTCGATGCGCCGTCACATGGAGCTCCTCTGGCAGACCGAGGAGCTGCGCACGGTCCGGCCGAGTGTGCTGGACGAGGCGCGCGACATCCGCCACCACCTCAACCTCCTGATGGACGTGATCCCCGCCGTCCACGCCGAGCTGGACCGGCGCTGGGTGGAGGTCTTCGGAGGGTCGCCGCCTCCCTTCCATCCCTTCCTCCGCCTGGGCTCGTGGGTGGGCGGTGACCAGGATGGCAACCCGCACGCGAGAGCCGAGACGCTGCGCGACGCGCTGCGAGCCCAGAAGCAGCTTGTCCTCAGCCGCTACCGCGACTCGGTGTACGCCATCTCCGTCGAATACAGCCAGTCCACCCGCTGGACGGGCCGCGACCCTGAGCTCGCCGCCTCGATCGCCGACGACGAGGCGCGGATGCCCGAGGCAGTGCACGACCTGGGGGAGCGGAGCCCCGACGAGCCGTACCGCCGCAAGCTCGACCTGATCCACCATCGTCTCGAGGCCACCCTCGCCGAGCTCCAGGGGGGCCGGGGCGAGTCCCCCTACCCGACCGCCACGGAGCTGCTCTCCGACCTGGACCTGCTCGACTCGGTCCTGCGCCGCCAGCGCGGCACCATGTTCGCGGACGGAGCGCTGCTCGAGCTGCGCCGCCAGGTGGCCGCCTTCGACTTCTGCGGCTACTCGATCGACGTCCGGTTCCACAGCGCGCGGCTGCGCGAGGTGGCCACCGCGATCCTGCGCCAGTGCGGGCAGTTGGAGGGGAGACTCGAGGCTCTGGACGAGGACGCGGCCCTCGCACTGCTGGGCAGGGCCATGCAGGAGCGGGGGCCGCACATCGGCACCCTGGCCCTGGATCCTGACGACCGCGACGTCCTGGAGACCCTGGTGGAGATGGGCCGTGCGCAGCGGGCGATCTCCCCCCGCGCCACCGACGCGGTGGTGATCTCGATGACCCACTCCCCGGTGGAGGTGATGGCGGGGATGTGGCTCGCCTCCCTGGTCGGGCTCGTCTCCTGGTCCTTCGGCGACATCCACAGCAGCCGCCTCGACCTGGTCCCGCTGATGGAGACCATCGCCGGCCTGCGCGCCGCCCCGGAAGTGCTGCGCCGGCTCCTCGGGCAGCCCACGTACGCCCAGCAGGTGCGCGCCCGCGGCAACCTCCAGGAGGTGATGCTGGGCTACAGCGACAGCAGCAAGGACGGCGGTTATCTGGCGGCGCAGTGGTCGCTGTACGTGGCCCACCGCCAGCTCGCGCGCGTGTGCGACGACGCCGGCATCCGCCTCCGCCTGTTCCACGGTCGCGGCGGGACGGTGTCGCGGGGCGGCGGTCCCACCCACGAGGCCCTCCTCGCCCAGCCGCCGGGGGCGGTCCGCGGGCGGGTGCGGCTCACCGAGCAGGGCGAGATCCTCCACTACCGCTACTCGCGCGCCGAGGTGGCCCAGAACCATCTGGAGCTGGTGGCGGCGGCGGTCTGGGAGGCCAGCTCCCTGCAGGCCCCGCTGCCGCCGGACCGCGAGGCGGTCTGGGAGACGGCGATGGCACGCATCGCGGCCGACAGCTACGACCGCTACAGAGCCTTCGTATACACGGATGAATTCGAGCGCTTCTTCGCCGAGGTCACTCCGATCGGCGAGCTGGGTCAGCTCAACATCGGCTCCCGCCCGGTGAGCCGCGGCGATTCGACCAGCATCGCCGCGCTGCGCGCCATCCCCTGGGTGTTCGCCTGGAACCAGACCCGGCTGATGCTGCCCACCTGGTACGGGGTGGGCGGGTCACTGCTGGCATTCGCCGAGGACCGGCCTGTTCATGCCGAGGATGACCACAACGCGCCGCCTCCCGCCGAGACCGAGGCCGCCCTGCCACCCCCCGGGCCGGCACGCTGGGAGCTGCTCCACGAGATGTACCGGCGCTGGCCCTTCTTCCGCGCCGTCATCGGGAACCTCGAGATGACCCTGGCGAAGACCGACCTGGGGGTGGCGAGCCGTTACTTCGAGCTGGTGTCGGACGCCGGGCTGCGGTCCCGGATGTGGGAGGAGGCGAGCGCCGAGCACCGGCGGACGCTGGAGGCGATGGTCCACGTGACCGGCCGGCAGACCCTGCTCGCGGATCAGCCCCTGCTCCGCGAGACGCTCCGTCTGCGCGACCCTTACATCGACCCCCTCTCGGTGCTGCAGGCGCAGATGCTGGCCCGCCACCGCACCCTGGACGAATCCGACCCCCAGCGCCCCGCCCTGCTGGAGGCGATCCTGCGGAGCGTCAACGGCATCGCGGCCGGGCTGCAGAACACGGGCTGACCGGGTACCCTCTCTTCTCATGGAGCGAAGGGAGGAGCCGATCTGGGGTCACGACGGGCACCGCTTCCCCGGCTGGCTGTCCGTGCCCGAGAGCGGGGCCGGGCCGGGGCTGGTCGTGATGCAGGAGATCTTCGGCATCACCGCGTACGTCAAGGGCGTGTGCGACCGCCTCGCCGGCCTCGGCTACGTGGCGCTGGCGCCTGACCTCTACTCACGTCTGGAGCCCGGCCTCGTGCTCGACGAGCACCTCCCCGAGAGCCTGCCCCGCGCCCTCGAGGCGATGGGGCGTCTGGACGTCCCCCAGGCGGTCGACGATGCGACGTCCGCGCTCGAGCACCTGCGCACGCTTCCCGAGGTGGCGGGGCGGAGCGTGGGGGTGATCGGATTCTGCCTCGGCGGCGGCATCGCCTACATGGTCGCGGCCGCATCCGACCCGGCGGTGGCGGTCTGCTACTACGGGTCGGCGATCCCCGGCGCCCTCGACCGGGCCCAGGACGTGACCTGCCCGATCCTCTTCCACTTCGGGGAGGACGACGGCTACATCGGCACCGAGCAGCGCCAGGCCGTGGCCCGCGCCTTCGCCGGGCGGCGCAACGTCGAGCTGCACCTCCACCCCGCCGCCGGCCACGCCTTCGACAACCACGACTCGGCCATGTTCTCCCGTCCCCAGGCCGCCGCCCGCGCCTGGGAGCAGACCGCGGCCTTCCTGGCCTACCACCTGCCCCTCGCGGGGTAGCGGCCAGGGCCCCCATCCGGAGGACTGTCCGTCGGCCGTCCGCCGCGTGGCGTGACGATCGCCGCGTCGATCTGCAGCTCGCGGAGGAACGGCGATGGCGCCAGAGGCGATCAGGCGGCCCGTCCAGGGCCGCCGCCGCTCCACTGGTTATGAACTGGAATAGACGTGCGCGTGTGTCACTTCCTCGCCAGCAAGGGACCACCTCAGGTGGCTACACTGCCGACCGCATCAGCTGCCACTTGGGAAGGAAGGGCCGTGGACACCTCTCTCCCCCACCCAGTTCGGGCGTCGGCCCGACCCCGCCGGACCCGGATGTGGCGCTACCTGGGGACCGCGATCGTGCTCACCAGCCTGGCGGCGGGGTGTGGCGCGACGCCGGGCGGGGGTTCCACACCTGCGTCGCACCCGAGCGGATCGGCGAGCCCCGCCCCATCCGAAACGGCGGCGGGTACTTCGCCGACCGGCAGCCCGGTGACCACCTCGTACTGCGACGCTCAGGACACCACCATCCCGGGTGCGGCGGCCTTCCTGGCGGGGCAGGGCCCGATCCCGGGCGACCTGACCACCGTCCAGCAGGCGTGGTTCCAGATGGAGGCCAGCATGGTGCCGGCCTGCTCCGAGATCGTCCCCGATCCGCCGCCGGTGACCACGCAGAACCTCACCAACGGCGAGCTGAGCGACGCCGCATTGCAGACGTGGGTGACCGAGGACGAGATGTTCTGGACGCTCATGGAATGGGCACAGCAACATGGCCAGGCTGCCTTTATGCAGTATCTGCTTGCGGGTGGGACAAACAGTGCAGTCCCATTTGTCCGTTCCGGCGGCAAGATTGTGGACACGCCCTCCTGCGAGTATCTGGAGAAAATATATGCGGTCTCGGTCACCGCCCAGCAAATGTCGGACCTAACGGCGACGCGCCTGGATGCCGCTGGTATCGCGTACGTCGGCACCTCGGTTGGCCCCTGTTCGAGCACATGGACTACGGCAAGTGGGTCCGGAATCAACCACCCAGTAGCCTCCGGGCAGGAACCGTGGGAAGTGGACGTCACGACGGTGGCCGACAACTCGGCGCTCGGGCAGTACCTCCTCTACGAGGCAAGCTGGGTGCAGGGTGGTGACACAACAGCAGACGCACTGATTCAGCAGGTGGCGTCTGACGGATGAACCGTCGCACACTCCTTGCTTTGTCAGTAACTACTGTCCTTCTCGCGGGCGGGCCATGGACATCGGAACTCGCCACGAGCGGAGGGGGCGGTACAGGCGACACAACAAACTGCAGTCCCGCCGCCAGCCTGAATCTGGCGATTGGTGAGCCCCCACAGCCCGGCGGCGTGGACGTCAACGGCAACCTGATCCTGTACTGCCGGACTCCGGCGACGAACTCGCGAGATGGCGTCTACACCCAGGGCACCAACAGTGACGCCACGTCGCCCACCGTCGGCGCGAGCTGCAGCGTGGACGTCCCCGGCGGCGAGGGGGCGCAGGTCCTGAGCCAGCCCTCCTACGAGGGGGGATGGGAGGGAGGTCCGGAGACGGTGGAGGTCTTCCCCATCGCCTTCTGGACCGGCACCGAACATGCCGTCTTCCAAGTCCAGACCGAGTACTTCCTATGGGGAGGCGTGAGCGACACACCCCAGACCGCTCTTGACGCCGACTGGTCGGCCGCCTCCCCCTACGGACCCGCGCCACCCAGCGCCCAGCCGGGGTCGGGCCTGAGCACCTCGGCGATGATCACCTCGGGCCTCCAGAACCAGACCGTGGAGGTCTGGCTGACCACTGCAGCTCCCGGGGTGTGGGAGCACGGTACCGACGGCGATTGGGTGTGCGACGGTCCCATCCTCGACGTCAGCCTCCTGACGGAGCCGGACACCACGCCGTCGTCCGAGGCGCCGCCGACCCAGGCCTCGTGGACGGTTCCCTCCCAGGCCGAGGCGGTGGCATCGCTCAGCGCCGTCGCCGGCCAGGTCCAGACCAGCGCGCCGGATGACTACGTGGTCTTTGCGCCCACCTGTTTCTGGATCAGCCCTCAACCGGCAAGCCCGCCGTACGGAGCCAGCGTCAGCAACGTCCTGGGCCCGCCGGACGCTGACGGCGAGTCCATCGTCTACTCCTACTACCTCGACATCTCCCCATCCTCGACCGTCCACTGGGATTTCGGCGACGGGATCAGCGAGGACGCGCCCGCCGACGATTCCGGTCCGGGCAACTGCGTCACCCACTACTACAAGCAGGTGAGCGGCGAGGGGAGCGTGCCGGCGGATGGAGCGACCGTGTCCGCCAGCCAGGACGTGGTGGTCACCGCCTTCGTCGGCTGGGTCGACGCCGGCGGGGATGGGGTCTTCGAGTGCGTCACACCAGGCGGCGGTCTCGACGGCGTGAACGCGGGCAGCCAGGCCGCGGCGCAGGCGGACTGCTCCGCCACCTTCCCCGACGCCCTCGCCGACACGCCCCTGCCACCCAAACCCGTCTACCAGGTCCGGACGATCCCGGTGGCCTGAGGATGCGCGAGGGGGTGGCACGGTCTCCGGTGTGGGGGCGAGGACAGGCGACCGTCGAGTTCTCGCTCGTCTTCCTCCTCTTCCTGGTGATGCTGTTCGCGATCCTGGACTCGTGGATCTGGACCATCGAGACCGATGCCGCCGACGCCTCGGTGGAGCAGGGGATCGGCGTCGCCCTCTCCGCGCTGGGGTCGGCGACCAGCCCGACGCCTGCGCTGGCGGAGGTGTACGCGAATGTCCTCCCGATCCTCCAGCCACCGATGCTGGGCACCGCCGTGGAGGACTGGTACGCCGCCGGCATGGCCGGCCTGCGTGCCCAGCTCGGGCCCGGCCAGTGCCCCACCGCCGACCAGGTGGCCGACTACTTCGAGGGACTCGACTCCGGATACGACGGCGTCGGCAACGTGGTGGTCTGCGCTGTTGCCGACGGCGACGGGCACGTCACCGTTGCGGTGACCGGATACGCCCTCTCCTTCATCCCCCCTGGCCTCGGTCCGCTCAACTGGCGCGGCTGGGGGCTCCCGGTGAGTGAATCGGCGTCGGTCACCGTCGGGACCTACTCACCGTGAGAGCCCGGCACCGGCGTGGCGGCGGGCAGCGGGCGCAGGCCGCGCTCGAGATGGCGCTCGTGCTCTGGATCATGCTGCTGATCGTCTTCGGCTTCGTCGGCATGATGCTGGAGCTCCGCGCGGTGAACGAGTTCCAGACCAGCGTCGACCTGGCGGCGCAAGGTGCGCTCGTCCCGCCGCTCGGCGATCCGCAGGACAGCCAGGCGGACGCGGCGTACGCCTTCACCCACACGCTGGACGCCGGCGGCAACGAGAGCGCCTTCCTGACGGTGACCGAGCCGCTCACCTGCGTGGGGCCGTACCTGAACGGGGAGATCACGGACAACGCCCAGGGTTACCCCGAGCCGGTGACCTGCACCGCCCAGGCCGAGCTCGACTTCTCCCAGACCGCGATCGGCCTGCTCTGGTTCTGGAAGGTCCAATTGAGCGCCACCGCTCAGGCGTACCCCCCGCAGTACCGGCGCTGCGAGACCCCCCTGCCCGCCAACGCCGCGAGCCCGAATCAATGCTGACCTTTCACCACCGCAGAGCCGGGGAGCGCGGCCAGATCCTGGTCATGTTCGCCTTCTCCATGGTCTTCCTCGTCGTCGGGATGATCATGGTGGCGGTCGACCTCTCCGAGCTGTACGAGGCCCACGTGCGCCTCCAGGACGCCGCCGAGCAGGCGGCGCTCGCCGGCGCGAGCCAGGTGGATTACGTGGTCGCGGAGAGCGGCACCGCGGCGCTTCTGCCCTCCTTCGCCGGCGTGTGCGCCAGTGCCGGCGACGAGTTCAGCGGCAGCGTGGGCTCGACCACCTGCGCCAACCCGGCCGGAACCACCGAGGTCGTGGCGACCGTCTCCCTGCAGGCCGCGGTGTCGATGCCCGTCCCCGGCCTGGGGGGCACGTTCACGGTGACGGCCACCTACGCCGCCGCACCGGTATTGGGCGCGCAGACGCCGGTTGGGTAGCTGGCACCCCGGCACGGGGCTCATCCCGCAAGGCGGCTCAGCCTCTGGGCAAGCACCGCGACGAACTCCTCGTGCTCGGGCTTCATGAGCACGCTGCGCAGCACCCGCACCATCCCCTCGCCGGCCTCGATGTCGGGGTGGCGGCGGTGGAGGCTCTCGCCGGTCACCCGCGCAACGCTCACGTAGACGGGATCCTCCGCGGCCATGGCCCGCTCGAAGAGGGCCTGGCTGGCGGCATCGACGTCCGATGCGGACATGCCGTCGTGGTACGGGAAGTAGCTGACGATGTCCAGCTCCGGCTCCTGGTACAGACGCAGGTTCGGCGCCGTGCGCACCATGCCGGCGAAGCTCGCCGCCGCCCGCCGGCAGGCTTTGAGGATCGCGCCCAGCCCAGCATCGCGGAGGGGGAAGAGCTGGAGCGTCGTCCAGAGTGCCGCGGCCGCCGCGCCCGCACGCGAGCACTCGAGGCTGATCTCCCCGAGGTGCAGCTCCGAGGACGTGAAGTACGTGTAGGGGGAGTCGTGCTTGTAGAAGCGCCCCACCGCCGGGTCGCGGAAGATCACGCAGCCACAGCCGTACGGCTGGAGACCGTGCTTGTGGGGATCGACCACCACCGAGTCGCACTCGGCGATCGCGCGGTACGCGGCCGCCGGCACCTCGAACGCCCCGGACCAGGCGGGGATCGCGTAGAAGCCGCCGTAGGCGGCATCGACGTGGAGCCGGACGCCATACCGATCGCGGAGCGCCAGCGCCTCGTCGATGGGGTCGACCGCGCCCAGGGCGGTGGTGCCGGCGGTGAGCACGACGGTGCCGATGGTGTCGGTGTTCAGCAGCAAGTCCAGGGCGTCGAGGTCCATCCGCCCGCGGGCGTCGGCCGGCACCCGGACGCCGCGAACCCCGAGCAGCCGGCACATCCGCTCATGGGTGTAGTGGGCCTCCCCGCCGAAGGCGATCGCCGCGTCCGGTCTCAGCTCGCGAGCCACGAAGAGAGCCTCGAGGTTGGCGATCGTCCCGCTGGAGGTGAGGTGCCCCAGGAAGTCGGCCGGCTGGTGGAACATCGCGGCGATGGCCGCCACCGCCTCCCGCTCCAGGGCGGCTGTCGCCGGTCCGCCATCGAGGGCGTGGTTGTTGGGGTTGACCAGCATCGCCATCAGGTACGCCGCCGCCGCCGCCGGGTGGGGCGGTTTCAGCATCTGGCCGGCGTAGTCGGGGTGGAAGTAGGGGTAGTTGTCCTGAAGCCGCCGGCCCAGCTCCTCCAGCACCTGCCCCGCCCGTTCGTCGCTCACCGCCTGCGAGGGGTGGGGGGTGACGGCCGGCCAGCCCGCCTCCCAGCGCCGCACCGCCTCGACGGCCTGTCGAGTGGCGGCATCAAGGTCCATCGCCGGAAGTCTAGCGGCGGTGGGAGAGGCGTCCCGGCCGTCTCCGCCGGAGATCGCGAGGTCCGCCGCGGAAGATCGTGACCCTCCACCGCCTGAGGTGCCCAGCCCCTTTGACTCGCTCTCTTGGCGGCTTGCTATAGTGCGAATCGCAATATGTCGGAAAGCATAGACAGACCCCCCCAGGGGACGATCGCCCTGACCGCCCTGGCGCTCCTCACCGAGCGACCCCTGCACCCCTACGAGATGCAGCGGCTGATGCACGACCGGCGCAAGGACTACGCCGAGGGCCGGAGCCGTGCCCTCTACCGGGCCATCGAGGAGCTGCAGGTGGTGGGCTGGATCGAGCCCGCGGAGACGAGCCGGGAGGGCCGGCGCCCCGAGCGCACCGTCTACCGGATCACCGCCGAGGGGCGCGAGGCCCTCGAGGACTGGCTCCAGGACGTGCTGGAACGCCCCGCCCGCGAGCACCTGACCTTCACCGCCGGCGTCGGCCTGCTCGCCTACCTCCCCCAGGAGCGCGCCATCGACGCCCTCCAGCATCGAGTCGTCGAGCTCCGGGCCGAGCTGGCCGCCCGCGAGGAGGCGGCGACCGCCCTCGCCCAGGAGATGCACCTGCCCCGGGTCGTCCTGCTCGAGGACGAGCACGAGCGGGCGCTGCGGGAATCGGAGCTGCGCTGGGTGCTGGCGCTTCTGGACGACATGCGCACGGGCCGGCTGGCGTGGGACGAGGAGAGCCTGCGCGCCCAATTCGACCTCATGCACGATCACGAAGCCGCCCGGCGACGGCGTCACGGCGGGCCGGAGCCCGACGCCCACCCGACCCCAACCGACCAAGCAGGAGATGCCGAAGCATGATCCACACCCGCCAGCTGCGCAAAACCTTCGGGAGCCGGCGTTCCGCAGTCGAGGCGGTCGCGGGCGTCGACCTCGACGTCGCGGAGGGCCAGACCTTCGGCTTCCTCGGGCCCAACGGGGCCGGCAAGACGACCACGCTCCGCATGCTCTCGACGCTGCTCCCACCCACGAGCGGTGAGGCGACGGTGGCCGGGTGCGACCTGCTGCGAGAGCCCGGCCGGGTGCGCCAGCGGATCGGCTACGTCAGCCAGGCGGGGAGCAGCTACTCCGAGGTGAGCGGTCGCCGGGAGCTGGTCATCCAGGGCCGGCTGTACGGGATGAGCGCGGCGGCGGCGAAGAAGCGCGCCGCCGACCTGCTGGAAACGCTCGAGCTGGCCGACTGCGGCGACCGCAAGACCAAGACCTACTCGGGCGGCCAGAAGCGGCGCCTCGACGTCGGCATCGGGCTGATGCACCTCCCCCAGCTCCTCTTCCTGGACGAGCCCACCACCGGGCTCGACCCCCAAAGCCGGGCCCGGATGTGGGACGAGGTCCGGCGGCTGCGCGAATCCGGCACCACCGTCTTCCTCACCACCCACTACCTGGAGGAGGCCGACGCGCTCTGCGACCGCATCGCCATCATCGACCACGGCAGGATCGTCGCCCAGGGCACTCCGGAGGAGCTGAAGCGGCAGGTCGCCGGGGACATCGTCCTGGTGGGAACCGACGGATCCCCCGCCAAGGCCCGCGCCATCCTCGAGGGGCAGCCGTTCATCCGCGAGCTGACCGAGGAGGACGGAGCCCTCCGCCTCTACGTCGACCGTGGCGAGACCGCGACGCCCCAGATCATCCGCCTCCTCGACGGCGCGGGCATCACCCTCTCCACGCTCTCCCTGCACCGCCCCAGCCTCGACGACGTCTTCTTCCGCCAGACCGGGCGCTCGCTGCGCGAGACCGCGGCATGACCGGCGCACCGCCCTCCCACCTGGAGAACCGATCGTGAAACTGCTCCGCGACAGCTGGCTGATGTTCGTCCGCTACTTCCAGATCTTCATCACCAACCCGGCGTGGGTGATCATCGGCGTCATCCAGCCGGTGCTGTACCTGCTGCTCTTCGCGCCCCTGCTCAAGTCGCTGGTGCACATCCCCGGGTTCCCCCCCGGCGGCGCCTACAACGTCTTCGTCCCGGGGCTGCTGATCCAGCTCGGCCTCTTCGGCGCGAGCGGGGTCGGCTTCGGCCTCATCGACGAGCTGCGCTCCGGGGTGATCGAGCGCTTCCGGGTCACCCCGGTCAGCCGCCTCGCCCTGTTGCTGGGCCGTGCCGGGCGTGACCTCCTCACGCTCGTCATGCAGTCGCTCATCCTCCTGCTGCTGGCGGTTCCCTTCGGCCTGCAGCCGACCTTCGTCGGCGTGGTGATCATGCTCGGGCTGGTGGCGTTGATCGGGCTCGGCATGGCCTCGCTCGCCTACGCGGCTGCGCTCGCCCTCAAGGACGAGAACTCGTACGCGCCGCTCGTCTTCACACTCTCCCTCCCTCTGCTGCTGCTGAGCGGCGTGCTGCTCCCGCTGCAGCTCGCCCCCCAATGGCTGCGGGACATCGCCAACGTCAACCCGCTCTCCTACGCGGTGACCGCGGCTCGCGACCTCTTCAACGGCAACGGCGGCTCGATCGACGTGACCAAGGGCCTGGCGATCATGGCCGCGCTGGCGATCGTCGGGGTTGCGATCGGGGCGCGCAGCTTCGCCCGCGCGATCGCATGACGCGCGCCACCTTGCCAAGGCAGCGGGTCACGGGTTCGAGCCCCGCCTCCCGCACCCAGACCGGCTCGCGCGGAAGAGCAGCCCAGCCCTAACGACGGCCCCATGCTCCGGCCCCCGCCGTGGGCACTTTCGTCAGACGGATGGAAACCGGCGACGGCGGAAGATGCCGACCGCCACGCCCAGCCCGAGCAGAGCCAGGCCCCCGAGGGACACCAGGACCCCCGTCCCGACCAGGGGCGAGGCCCCCCCCGCCCCCGTCGACGGAGCGGAGGTGACGGCGGCCGTGGGGATGGGGGTCGGCAGCGTGGCGGTGTCGATGCAGGCAGACGCGTTGACGGTGTCGCTGATGAGGGTGACATCGCCCGTCCCTGCCAACACCCGTCCGTCCACCGTGACCCCGGAGCCCAGGGTGATCGAGGTCGACGCCATGACGGTTCCGGCGAAGGTGGGTCCGTCCAGCACAGCCGTGCTGCCCACCTGCCAGAACACGTTGCACGCTGAGGCGTCATCGATGAGTGAGACCACGCTGCTCGTCCCGGTGGTCAGGCTGGATCCCGTTTGGAAGATGAACACGGCGCTGGCGTCGCCCTCTGCGTCCAGGGTGAGCGTGCCGCTCAGACTCAGCGCTCCATCCGAAGTCGTCTGGTACACCCCCGGATCCAGGGTGAGACCGGTGAGATCGGCGGGCTCCGAGGTGCTGGTCGGGCTCTCCCCCGCCGCCTGGTTGTAGGCGGTGGTGAGATCGGTCTGGGCCCCGAGCGCAACGCTATCGGCGGCGAAGGTGGTGTACGGAGACTCGACGATGCCCGGCGGGAAGCCGGTGACCGTCGCGGTGGGGTAGGTGCCCAGGTCCCCGGAGATGGTCGAGGAGCCCGTGTTGGTGACGCCAGTACCCGCCAGGACCGCGAAGGATGCGGCCGTTCCCAGATTCACCGTGGTTGCGGCCAGCACAGCCAACCCGCCAAAGGTCATCAGGAGGGCGACGGCTCCCAACCCCAATGCCGCCCCAACCCAGCGGGCCAGGCCGCTCGCGTGTGATCTCGAACGGTCGCTCTGGCTCATAGCCACTGCAGGGCCTCCACGGCTGGGTGAGAAGAGCTGTTCCGGGTGCCGCAAGCTCTGATGCTACGCGGTGAACGACATCCATTCAGTACGCTGCAGTACGCTGCCGGATGCTGTCCTGATGTCGCGCGGGTCGACTTGAGGAAAGGAATGCACGCGAGTTGAATGTTCTCGCTGGTAGGCGAGACGAATCATCGACGGACTCGGTTGATCATGCTGATCCACGCCGTTCCGTCCCAGTGCTTCACCACAGTGTGACTGTGGTTGCCAGCCCTTCCCCCAACCCCACGCGACTCAGCTGGTCAGCGACGCGCTCCGCGCGATCGGCTGGACTCCCTGAGACGGTGATGGCGCCAGTCCGTGTTAGGCGTCCGGATCGAGTGTTCGACCGGCATGGTCACCGTCACGGGTGGGGATATCAACCCAACCTAACAGGCCCTGATGCCCGCATCCTCACGAGCGGCAACGGGGGTGTGACAAGGCCGCTCGGGTGGCCGCCGCCGCTGTGCGATGCAAACCACGGACCCGCGAGCCTGCTGAGGTGGGGTTCAGCAACCGCCGCGGCGGGCGTCGTGACCTGTCAACGGCGGCGCAGGCGGCTGTCGGTGATCTCGGACGGGGCCCAGCCGGCGTCGGCTGGGTTGAGGTTGATCCCCGGCGGCACGATCTCGTCGATCCGGTCGAGGATTGTCTGATCGAGGCTGACGTCAGCGGCGCCGAGCTGGCTCTCCAGATGCTCCATGGTGCGCGGCCCGATGATCGCGGCCGTCACCGCCGGATGCCGGAGCACGAAGGCGAGGGCGAGGTGAATCAGGCTGAGGCCCGCCTCGTCGGCGAGCCGTCCCAGAGCGTCGGCTGCCTCCAGCTTGCGCTGGTTGACGGGCAGGGAGAGGTCGTAGCGGTGGGGCAGCCGGCCGGAGCGAGTGCTGGCCGGCGCCTCTCGGCCGCGCCGGTAGCCGCCAGAGAGGAAGCCGCCGGCGAGCGGGCTCCAGGGGATCACCCCCATCCCGTAGCGCTGGCAGACGGGAAGGACCTCGCTCTCCACCCCGCGCACCAGGATCGAGTACGGGGGCTGCTCGCAGACGAAGCGCTCCCGGACCCGCCGCTCGGCCACCCACTGCGCCTCAACGATGAGCGACGCGGGGAAGGTCGAGCTGCCGAAGCAGCGAATCTTGCCGGCCCTGACGAGGTCGGTGAGCGCACCCAGGGTCTCGTCGATGTCGCAGGTCGGGTCGGGTCGATGGATCTGATACAGGTCGATCCACTCGGTCTGCAGGCGGCGGAGGCTGTCCTCGCACTCGCGGATGATCCAGCGCCGCGAGTTGCCCCGGGAGTTGGGGTCGTCAGCCATCGGGCTGTGCACCTTGGTGGCGAGGACCACCTGATCGCGCCGTCCCCCGGCGAGGGCCCGGCCCACGATCTCCTCGGACTCGCCGTGCGAGTAGACGTCGGCGGTGTCGATGAAGGTGATCCCCGCATCGAGGGCCCGGTGGATGATCCGGATCGAATCATCCTGGTCCTGGTTGCCCCACGCGCCGAACATCATCGCGCCGAGGCAGAGCTCGCTGACGCTGATCCCGGTGCGGCCGAGGACACGCTGTTCCACCGCTCCGACGATACCCGGTCGGTACAGGCGAGCGCCTGCCGGCGCAACCAGCCGGGCCGGGCTCTCAGCTGAACGCGCTCTCCCCGGTGATCGCCCGCCCCAGGATCAGGGTGTGCACCTCCTCGGTCCCCTCGTAGGTGAGCACCGCCTCGAGGTTGGCCATGTGCCGCGCCACCGGGTGGTCGAGGGTTATCCCGCCGGCGCCGAGAATGGTCCGGGCCTCCCGGGCGATGTCGAGGGCGATTCGCGTGTTGGCCCGCTTGGCGAGCGACACCTGGACCGGGTGGGCCAGTCCCGCATCCTTGAGGGTGGCGAGGCGATGGGCGACCAGGCGTCCCTGGACGAGCCCGGTCGCCATCTCGGCGAGCTTGGCCTGCGTGAGCTGGAAGCGCCCGATGGGCCCGCCGAAGGCCTGGCGGCTCCGGGCGTGCTCGACCGCCGCCTCGCAGCACGAACGGGCGGCGCCCATCACGCCCCAGCAGATCCCGAAGCGCGCCTCGTCGAGGCAGGCCAGCGGCCCGCCCAGCCCGTGCGCCGTCGGGAGCACCGACGCCTCCGGCACCCTCACCTCATCCAGCAACAGCTCGGAGGTCACCGACGCGCGCAGCGAGAGCTTGCGTTCGATCTCGTGGGTCGAGAAGCCCGACATCCCTCGCTCCACCAGGAACCCGCGGATGCCCTCGTCCGTCTGCGCCCAGACCACGGCGACATCGGCGATCGAGCCGTTGGTGATCCACATCTTGGTGCCCGAGACCACCCAATCCCCGCCATCGCGGCGGGCCCGGGTGCGCATCGCCGCCGGATCGCTGCCGGCGTCCGGTTCGGTGAGACCGAAGCAGCCGATCGCCCTTCCCGCCGCCATCTCGGGGAGCCAGCGCTGCCGCTGCTCCTCGCTGCCGAAGCGGTGGATGGGGAACATCGCCAGCGATCCCTGCACCGAGACGAAGGAGCGGATGCCGCTGTCCCCCGCCTCCAGCTCCTCGCAGGCGACGCCGTAGGCGGCGGCGGACGCACCGGCGCAGCCGTACCCCTCGAGGTGCATGCCGAGCAGCCCGAGAGCTGCGATCTCGCCGACCAGCTCGCGCGGGAAGGTGCCCGCCTCGAAGCTCGCGGTGATCACCGGCAGCACGCGGTCGCGGACGAAGGCGCGGACCGTCTGTTGGATCAGCCTCTCGTCGTCAGTCAGCAGGGCGTCGACGGCGTAGAGGTCGCTGGGGTCGAGCCGTGGTGGGACCTGGGATCGGCCGGTGGTGCTCGCCATCGCCCCATTGTGCCCCTCGAACGGCCGCTCAGCATCCGGGTGCACGCGTCGTAACCTATGGAGCGTGAGGCGACGTCCGAGAGGTCCGAAATTGACAGGACCCTTCCGCTGGTTGCGATACGGCCCGCGGGCGTTCGCGGCCGAGGTCATCCTCGCCGGCCTCGCAGTGCTGATCCTCGTTCTGGCCCCGGCCCCGGTCCTCTGTGGCGAGGCGGGCGTGAGAAGGGAGTCCGTGGTGGCATTCTGGGTGGACGTCGCGCTCGTGCTGGGCACGACAATCGCCACCTTCTGGACGGTGCGCTGGCTGGTCCGCACGCGAAGGGTCACGAGCCCCGGCTTCACCCGCTTCCTGGTCGACCTCTGGACGTTCATCGCCATGGCGGTGTGGATCGGAGCAGGCGCGTACACCGCTTTCGTCGCCGTGCTGATAGCCACGGGTCTGCCCTGCTCGGGCGCGTAGCCGGCCGGAGCAGGGTGCAACCGCGGCCGGCGCAAAGCGCCCCAGGGCGGGCGGCCTCTCGCCGCAGCGGAGCATCGACCACCTCATCACAGGCGCGGTGCGACAACCCGGGCGGGCGACGCACCCGCCGTCAGTGGCCGGCGCCCAGCTCGATCGCCTTGACCAGCAGCATCAGCATGGCCACGCCCAGGTACGCGGCCATCGCCGACATCCCGATGGTGCGCGCGCGGGAGGGCACGGGCCGGGTCAGCAGGGCGATCGGCGGCATCCGCCAGGTGGCACGCTCCTCCCGCTGCCGCTCCGGGATGGCGGGCGCCTCCCCTCCCCGGGTCAGCACGCCGATGACCGCCAGTCCGACGATGAGCACGCCCCCGCACACCATCAGCAGCACCGTGATGTTGATGCTGGGGAAGATCGTCGAGACCACCAGGATCAGGGAGAGCATGACCAGGCTGGCGAGGATCACCGTGGCGAGGATGTTGAGCCAGGCCCGGTTGACCCAGGGTCCGAGCACCGCGGCGTCGTTGCAGAGGAGGAGCAGGAAGAGGCTCGCCTCCGGCAGCAGCGTCCCCGCCAGCGCCTGCACCGCGGTGGTGATCAACCCGAGCGGGGCCTGGGGGATGAGCACTATGCCGGCCGCCGCGACCACCACTCCGGTGAAGATCGCGTAGAAGAGGCGGGCGTCGCGCCAGGAGCGATGCAGCGAGTGGCGGATGCCAAAGACGTCGCCAAACGCGTAGGAGGTCGCCAGCGTGACCGCGCTGGCCCCGATCACCGATGCGTCGAGCAGCACCACCGCGAAGATCGCACCGACGGTGGGGCTGATGTAGCGGCTCAGACCCCGGGCCACGCTCTCGGCGTCGTGGAACTGGCCGGCCAGCGCGGTGCCGTGGAACGCGGTGGCGGCCGCGATCATGATGGCGGCGGCGCCGATCACCACCACGAAGGCGCCGACGATGGTGTCGGTCCGCTCGTAGGCGATCCAGCGCGGCGTGATCCGCTTGTCGACCACGTTGGACTGCTGGAAGAAGAGCTGCCACGGCGCCACCGTGGTCCCGACTATGGCCACGATGAGCAGCGCTCCATTGGACGTCAGCCCACCCTGGATGCCGGGGACGAGGAGGCCGTGGAGCACCGGCCCGGCGCTGGGATGGGCGAGCACCAAGAGCGGGATCACCAGCGCGTTGCCGGCCAGGAAGACGAACATCATCCGTTCCCAGGTGGAGAAACGGCCGGTCACCGTGATGCCCACCAGGAGCAGGGCTCCGACCGGCACCGCGATGTAGGGGCTGACCCCGAAATAGGCGGCGCCCAGACCGATCCCGATGAACTCGGTGGTGATGGTGAGGAAGTTGAGGAGGAAGAGGTCGCCGACCGAGAACCACCCCCAGAACTTGCCGAAGCGCTCGAAGATGAGCCGCCCGTGGCCCACCCCGGTGACCGCGCCGAGACGGACCACCATCTCCTGGTTGACGATCAGCACCGGGATGAGCAGGACCAGCACCCAGAGCAGGCTGGTGCCGTAATTCTGGCCCGCCTGCGCGTAGGTCGCCACCCCGCCGGCGTCGTTGTCGCCCACCATGACGATGAGCCCCGGCCCCATGATCACGAGCAGAGCGAGCAGCCGCTGCCGCCAGGTGTGGCGGGCGCCGCGTTCCTGTTCTTCGATGGTCCCGAAGGCACCCTGGATGTCGCCGACATGGGCACTGTCGAGGACAGCCGTGCCGTGCACGTCCCCCGGGCTCCGGTGCCCCTCGTCGACCAAGCCGGACCTCCCGCTGCCGGAGAGGCAGCATCACCGAGCGGACCCGCCCGCTCAGGAGGTCACGACGATGTCAGACCCCTGGGTGGACGCTCCCTTTGGCGCCGGCGCACCGAGACATCACCGCCGATGTCGCCGGCGTCCCGGGCCACCTACTATCGCCGTCTTCCATGGGCACCTCTTGCTCCCGACTGCGGGCGCAAGTCTAGCAGGGTGCCGGAGAACCCCCGGCGGCCCCGCCGATGACGTCGACCCCGGGAGGCGGGTCAGCCGTGGTCGGCGACGGAGCGGCGGCGCCAGGAGTCGGGAAGGATCTCCTCGAGCAGGTCGTCGACGGAGATCACCCCGATGATGCGCCGACCCTCGTCCACCACCGGGGCCACGCTCAGGTTGAAGTCGGTCATCAGCCGCGCCACCTCGGGGAGGTCGTCACCGACCTCCAGCGCCGTGTCGCCGCGCTGGACGAGCTTGGCGACGCCGCCGTTGCCCCGCGCCTGGATGAGGCTCACCAATGGGACCGCGCCGACCAACCGTCCCGAGGCGTCGGTGACGAAGACGTCGGCGAGCACCTGCGGCGAGAGGCTCGCGGCCCGGACCGCGGCGAGAGCCTCGGTCACCGTGGCCGCCTCCGCGACGGCCACGAAGTCGGGGCTCATCAGCCCACCGGCGCTCTCCGCGCTGTAGCTCAGCAGCGCACGCACCTTGGCCTGCTTGGCGGCGGGGAGGAGCGCCAGGATGGGCGCCCGCCGGTCCTGTTCCAGCTCGGTGATCAGGTCGGCGGCGTCGTCGGCGCCCATCCCGGCGAGCACCGCCGCGGCCTCGGCGTCGGAGCGGGAGCGGAGGAACTCCACCTGATGCTCGGTGTTGAGCTCCTCGAAGACGTCGGCCTCCAGCTCAGGGTCGGCGTGGACGGCGCTGATGATCTCCTGGCCCTCGGCGTGCGATGCGCGCTCCACGATGTCGGCGATCTCGGCGGGGTGGAGCCGGCGCAGCCGCAGCAGCGGCATGAGCAGGCGAGAGGTGGGGACGTGGCCGACGAAGGGCTCGATCTGCGCCCAGTCGACGAAGTGCCTCTCCTCGTGGCGGCGAGCGTTGAACGGCGGCGGGAGCAGTCGCCGGGCTCCCCGGCTGCTGGTGTCCACACCCGCCACCCGCCAGCCGCCGCGCGCAGCGGTGAGCCGGATGTCGGCGGCGATGATCAGGCGTCCGGTCTCGACGCTGATCACGCGGCGGCCGAGCACGTCGCTGCGGAGCAGCACCTCGCCCTGGCGGCGCTCGAATCGCAGCAGGCTGAGCCGCTCCCCGGTGAGCTGAGCCCTCCGATGTGCGATCTCACCGATCCGGTCCATGGGGACGAACAGCTGCCGGCCGGCCAGCCGGCCGACCAGGCCGGTGACGGGTGGGTAGCCGTCAGAGCCGAGGCGGACGATGACGTCCTCGACGCGCCCCAGCGTCTCACCGGCGCGATCGACGAGCCTGCTGCCGGTGATCTCGGTGAGCCAGAGGGGCGCGACCCCCGACGGCGACGGCTCGGTGTCTGATGTGGTCATCTGACGGCGTACAAGTCTGCCACGTCCACGGTGCCCCGAGCCGGGCTCAGCCCGCCGGCTGAGGATCGCCGCCGGGCGGCCGCGGCGGCGGGAGCGGCGAGGGCGACACGGGCGGTGCGCCGTCATCCCATGTCAACGGCTCCGGCTGCTGGGTGCGGTCGCCGCCGCGCGAGGTGCCGGTGAGCGAGCGGGGCCAGCTCACCCCCATGCTCACGCCCCCCGCCGGCGAGTCCCCTATCTGCCAGCGGCCGCCGGTGGCGGTCACCACCGAGTTGGCGATGGCCAGGCCCAGACCGGCGCCGTCGGGTAGGTCGCTGGCGCGGCGGAAACGGTCGAAGATGCGCTCTCTCTCCGCGGGGGGTATGCCCGGGCCGGAGTCGTCGACCGTCAGCCGGATCCGGTTGCCGTCGGCCCAGACCGCGACGTCGATGGAGCCGCCCTCGGGGACGTACTTACAGGCGTTGTCGAGGAGGACCCCGAGGAGGCGGTCGAGCCATTCCGGCGGCGCCTGCACGACGAGCGGGACCGGGACCGTGTGCACGGCAAGCCGGATCCCCCTGGCCTCGGCGACGGCGGTGAACCGGTCGGCGGCGCTCTGGGAAAGGATCGCCAGGTCGACGTGCTCCGATTCGGCGCGGTCCCGGGTGGCGTCGAAGCGGGCCAGCCAGAGGAGATCCTCGACGAGACGGCGCATGCGGGCGCTCTCCCCCTGGACCCGTTGGAAGGCGGCGCGGTACCAGGCGGGGTCACGCGGCAGGGCGAGGGCAAGGGACGTCTGGGCCTCGATCACCGAGAGCGGGGTGCGCAGCTCGTGCGAGGCGTCGGCGGTGAACTCCATCTGGCGGACCCTGGCCAGCTCGATCGGTGCGGCGACCCGGCGGCCGACGGTCAGGGCGCCGAGGAAGACGAGGATGAGGAGGATCGGGCCGACGATGGCCTCCGCCAGGATCAGGTTGCCCTCGGCCGCGCTGACCCCGCTCATGGACTGCCCGACGACCAGCCGCCCCAGGGTGAACTGCTCCGTGATGGGCAACCCCGTCACCGGGTCGTTGGCGATGGTCGCGAGGAAGGACACGGGAGCCGTGACGGCCCCGACCACCTGGAAGTCGCCGCCGTCGACGGAGACCGTCTGGGGGCTGGCGCCCACACCCGCGGCGGACGCGGGGAGGTCGTCGCCCGTCCCCGCGGGCTCCGTGCACTGCCCCCCCTGCGGGCCGCAGACGAACTGGGTGCCGTCGGTGGCGATCAACCAGTACCAGTCCGGGGAGTCCGGACCACGCACGAGGTTCCCGGTCACCACGAGGTCGGAGCTGGAACTGGTCAGCGCCTGGGTCAGCTGGGTGTCGACCCCGGACGTCTCCCGGGCGGTGACGATGAGCACCACCACCACGGCGATCACCAGGTAGAGGGCGGCGACGATCGCGGTGCTCATCAGGGCGACTCGGGTGGAGGCCACCCGCACCGGGCGCAACCCGCCCGGCGCCGGGGAGCCGGTGCCCGGGGGGGGCCCGCCGAAGACGCGTCCGACGATGCCGCGAACGCGCTCGACGGGACCGGGGCTCACCCCGCCTCCTCGAGCCTGTATCCCGCTCCCCGCACCGTGACGATGCGGATGCCGGCGCTGGGGAGCTTGGCCCGCAGCCGGCTGAGCTGGACATCGATCGCGTTGGAGCCGAGGGCGTCGGTCTCGTCCCTCCACCCGTGCTCGGCGATCGCCTTGCGATCCACGACCGCCGGGGAGCGCCGCATCAGCAGCTCGAGGATGTTGTACTCGGTGGTGGTCAGGCTGACCGGGTGACCGAGGGCGGTGACCTCGCGGCGCACCGGGTCCAGCGCCAGCTTGCCCCGGGTGATCACCGGCGCGTCCACCCCTCGGGGGCGGCGCTGCAGAGCGCGCACCCGAGCCAGCAGCTCCTCGAAGTCGAAGGGCTTGACCAGGTAGTCGTCGGCGCCGGCGTCGAGGCCCTCGACCCGATCCGGCGGGGTGTCGCGGGCGGTGAGCATCAGGATGGCGGTGGGCCGCTCGTTGCGCCTCGCCCAGCGGACGACATCGATGCCCGTCTCGCCCGGCATCCGCCAGTCGACGACGGCCACGTCGTACTCGTAGAACTTGAGCTGGTCGATGGCGTCGTCGCCCCGGGCGACGGCGTCGACCTGGTAGCCCTTGTCCTCCAGGCCCTGGACCAGGACCGCCCGGAGCCCCGGGTCGTCCTCGGCGACGAGGATTCGCATGGCGTCAGTCTCGCGCAGCCGGCGCTTGCGTGCAGCCCCCGCCCATCGTCACCGGCTCACGTGGTGGTGCTCCCGCCGCCACCGCCCGCGAAGCCGCCGAACCCCCCGCCTCCGTAGCCGCCGAATCCGCTGCCGCCGCTGAAGCAGCCGGACGGGCCGGCGGGCTGGAGCAGCAGAGAGCTGGCGTCGACCGTCCCCGACGAGCTCCTGGGGCCGACGGCGGCGACGCAGGCTCCGGCGACCAGGTCGGAGGTGGACCCCGAGGTGGTGGTGGAGACCGTGGCGGTGCCCGGGACCGTGATCGCCTGGGTGGAGCCGCTGGAGGGGGTGACGGTCACGGCGCTGCCGCTGACGGCGGTGACCACCCCCCGGACGCTGGCGAAGTCGGAGGTGAAACCGCCGGAGGGTCGTGGACCGAAAGTGAAGTCGGGACGGCCACCGGCGAAGCCGCCGCCCGTGAACGACGGCGCCGGGCAGGAGCCATCGACCTGCGGCGATACGGTCACCCGGTTTGCGGTCATCGTGCCCGACGCGTCGCTGCCGGTGGCGGTGATGCAGCTCCCGACCGTGATGTCGGCAGCGCTGCCCGTGCCGGTCTCGCTGATGGGGGTGGAGGCGCTGAAGCTGACGGTCACGCTCCCGTTAGAGGTGCTGAGGACGAGAGTCGTGCCGCTGACGCTGACCACCGTCCCGGCGGTGAGGTTGCCGTTCCGGAACGCGTTGGGGACGCCCCCACTGGCGGCGGCGCTCCCGCAGGCCGCGACCGCCACGCCCAGCAGCGCCAGCGGCGGCAGGATGCGGGCCAGGCGGCGGCGTGGATTGGCGTCACGGGTTCTCCGGCGCCCTGCCCACCTCATCGCGGCTCCCCTTCCGTGGAGGCCAGGAACCCCCTGCCGCGGGAGCCTTCGGCCGCCCTTGTGGTCACCACTTTCTACACCTCGCCGGGGGGCCTCGAGCCCCGGCTCGAGCGCCCTGCTCCGTACGCGAGGATCGTGACCATCCCTTCCTTTCGCCGGGATGACAGGGTGACGGCACCCACGGTGTCCCGTTTTCCCTGCCGCACTCCGCCGCCCACCGGGAGGGGGAGCCTCCCCGGGAGGGGGTGGCGCCGGCCGCCGCGGCGGCCGGCACCACCCGGGGGGAGGGGGAGGATCGGTAGCGCGCTCATTTCAGCGCGGTCCACCTTGCTAAACCGTGAGGATGTCCGAGCTCGGAGCGTGAGCCCGGATCAGGCCGCCGCGACCTGGTTCCGCCCGGCTCCCTTGGCGACGTAGAGGGCGTCGTCGGCTCGGTGCACCATGGTCTCGACGTCGTCGGCGCCATTGGTGTGACCGATGCTGACGGTCACCGAGATCCGGGTCCCGTCGTCGAGCACGAAGGGCTTGCTCGCGACCACCTGCCGCATCCGCTCCGCCAGGACGCCGATCGCCTCCGCCGGCGTGTCGGTGAGGACCGCCACGAACTCCTCGCCGCCCCAGCGGCCGAGGGCATCCTCGGTGCGCATCGCCCCCTGGAGACGGGAGGCGACCTCCTTGAGCACGACGTCGCCGGCGAGGTGGCCATAGTGGTCGTTGACGTCCTTGAAATGGTCGATGTCGATGAGCAGCACCCCGACGATGCGGCCGTGGCGGCGGGCTGCGCTGATGACGCGGCGCATGTGCTCATCAAGGTGGCGGCGATTGAAGATGCCAGTGAGCATGTCGATGCGCGAGACGCGGTCCAGCTCGGCGTTGCGCTCCTTCAGCTCGTCCTGCAGCGACTTGGTCCGGAGCGCCGCGCTCACCCGCGCCACCAGCTCGTTGGCCTCGAAGGGCTTGCGCAGGTAATCGTGCGCGCCCAGCCGGAGCCCGGTCACCACGTCGGCGGTGTCAACCCGCCCGGTCAGGAAGACCACCGGGATGTCCTTGAGGTCAGGGTCGGCCTTGAGCCGTTCCAGGGTGGCATGACCGTCGAGCACCGGCATCTCGACATCGAGGAGGACGACATCCGGGTGGTATTCACGGCAGGCCTCGATCGCCGCCTCGCCGTCGACCGCCTCGACCACGGTGTGGCCGTCCGCCTCGAGCTGGCGGCGGAGCACGGCGCGGACGACCATCGAGTCGTCGGCGACCAGGATGGTGCCGTTCACTCGAGCACCTTGGCCAGCTCGTCGGCGTCGAGGACGAGGATCATCCGGTCGTCGGCGGCCCGGATCACCCCGGACACCACCGTGTCCTCCTGGCCGGACGGGGGGGCTGTGATCACCTCCTCCTCGACCCGAAGGATGCCGATGGCGCTCTCGACCAGCAACCCGTAGCGCTCGCCGCCGCCGTCGAGGACGAGGATGTGACCGGCGGCGTCGCCGAGAAGGGAGAGCACGGTGAGCACCTCGTCGCCGCGCCGGAGCACTCCCGCGATCCCCGGCTTGGGCACGGGTAGGGGGGCGACGCCGTCGGCCAACCTCACCTCCTGGACCCGCTCGATGGGGACGGCCCACTCGCCGGTCTCGGTCTCGAAGTGGACGAGCGTCCTCATGGCTCGGATGACCTCGTCAGGCGAACGTCGATGAGCCGGATCAGCTCGCCGATCTGGTAGCCCTCGAGGGCCGCCTCGGCTGCTGCGGAGCTGCGCCGGAGCGCGGCCCGCGCGGCGCTGAACGCTCTGCGGGCCTGCCTCTGCTCGCCCTGCAGCTCGAAGGCGAGACCCAGCTGGAAGTGGGCGATCGCGTGGTCGGGATCGAGGTAGACGACCTTGCGCAGGGCGGCCACGGCGGCCGCAGCGTCGCCCGCCTCCAGACCGGCCTCGCCCTCGGCGAGGAGCGCCGCGACCGAGGGGTCGCCGCCGGCAGCCGGCGCGCCGGTGGGGGCAACGGCGGGCGGCCCCGGGGCGGCGGGAGTGTGCAGGGACCCGAGCTTGGCGGCCGGCGGAACCGAGGGCCGGGCGTCCGAGGCCCCGCCGGCGACCGCTCTCCCGCCGCTCCGCCGGCCGGCCGGCGGTGCGGGCGCCCCATCGGCGGGCCTGGCCCCCCGGGACCCTCCATGCCGGAGGCCGCGGCCGCCGCTGTCCAGCAGGAGCTGCGCGGCCGGATCAAGCGGCAGCGCGTCGGGCTGCCGGTAGACGAAGGCGCCGCCGGCGCGGACCAGGTGGAAGCGCTCGGTCACCTGCCACAGCGATTCGGAGTAACCGAGGAAGACCCAGCCCCTGGGGTCCATGGTGGCGGCGATCCGATCCAGTGCCGCCAGCACATCCGGGCGATCGAAGTAGATGAGCACGTTGCGGCAGAAGACGACCTGCGCTCCCGCGGCAGGAGCCGGAGCCGGATCCCGGATCAGGTTGTGCCGGAACACCGACACATGGGCCCGGAGCTCGGGGATCACCTCCCACTGGTCGCCGGCGCGCCGGAGGTAGCGACTGCGCTCCCTGTCGCCGAGGCCGGTCAGCTGGCGCTCGTCGTAGCGGCCCGACTGCGCCTGCCGCAGCGCGCGCGACGAGATGTCGGAGGCAACCACCCGCCAGCTCGCGAGTCCGCTCTCAGCCAGCACCATGGCGATGCTGTAAGGCTCGTGGCCCCAGGCGCAGCCGGCGCTCCAGACCGTGAGCGGGGAGTGCAGGGTGGGCACCACATCGCGGCGGAAGGCGGCGAACTGGCCCGGGTCGCGGAAGAAGGAGGTCTCCTGGACGGTGAGCTCGTCGAGCACCGCCTGCAGGGCGGGCCCCTCGGCGGCGATCTCCTCGACGAGCTGGGAGTCGGGGACGCCGCGCTGCTCGGCGGTGTGGTGGATCCAGTAGTCGAGCCGGTAGCGCTGAGCCGGGTCGAGGCGCAGGCCCACGCTGCGCTCCACGACCTCGCGGGCGGTGTCGAGCAGGATCTCGCTGGTCATGCGGGCACCTGCACCTGGGCGGCCTGGAGGACGGCGGCCGCGATCTCCTCGAGCGGCAGCACCCGTGCCGCTCCGCCGTTGTCGCGGGCCGCTTTGGGCATGCCGTATACGGCCGACGTCGCCTCGTCCTGAGCCATGGTGATGCCCCCGCTGTTGCGCAGCGCGAGCAGCCCGGCAGCCCCGTCGTCCCCCATCCCGGTGAGAACCACCCCGATCCCCGCGTACCCGCAGCTGTCGGCCATGCTGTGGAAGAGGACGTCCGCGGAGGGGCGATGCAGCGTCACCGGCTCGTCGCGCAGCGACAGGCGCCGGCCGCGGCGGACGGAGACCTGGAGCCCCGGGGGGGCCACCAGCACCACGCCCGGCTTGAGCGGTGCACCGTCGACGGCGAGCTCGACCGGGAGGCTGGACTCCCGCCGCATCCAGGCCAGGAAGCCCTCGACGAACCCGGACTGCAGGTGCTGGACGACCACCACGGGCCGCTCCAGGCCGCCGAGCCCCGCCAGGACCCGGGCCAGCGCGGGCGGGCCTCCGGTGGAGGCCGCCAGCCCGACCACGCCTTCCAGGCCGCGCGGCGGGGGTGCGCTCCCGTTGGGACGCGGAGGAGCGGGAGGCATTGGACGCTGCTCGCGGGCCGCCGGCCGGCGGACCCGATCGCGACGTCGCACGGAGAGCCGGGCGAGAACGTGGAGGCGCTTGCGCAGCTCGCTGCCCGCCGGGAGGTCCCAGCGGGCCGGCGACGCCATCACCTCCACAGCGCCGGCCACCACCGCCGCCATCGAGGCGTCGCGGCTCTGGTCGGAGGGCACCAGGAGCAGGATGGGGATGGGGCCGATCGCCAGCATCTCGCGGACCAGACCCGCCGCCCGCCCGTCCTCTTCGAGGCCGACCATGTCCAGGCTGACGACGTCGGGATGCTCCTGGGCGAGGGACTTCAGCGCGTCGGCGGGCTCGACGCGGCCCACCACGGTCGCGTCGCGGTCGGCCTCCACCGCACGCAGGAGCTGCGCGGGCCAGGTTCCGGTCTGGCCGCTGACCACGAGCACCCGGAGAGGGTCCCTCAGCGGCACGCCGGCAGCCTCGCCGTTCGTCCCGGACCGGGTGTGATCCCGGAGACCGCGCAGGCGGCGGTGACCGGCCTCATCCGTCCGCCCCCAGCAGCCTCTCGACCGCGGAGAGGAGCGCCGACTGGTCGAATCCGCTCTTCACGATGTAGCCGTCGGCCCCACACTCGAGGCCACGGCGGCGGTCCTCGTCGCTGCCGCGAGAGGTGAGGATGATCACCGGGAGCGAGGCGAGCGCGGGCTGGCCCCGGATCGCCTCGGTCAGCTGGAAGCCATCCATCCGCGGCATCTGGACGTCGGTCAGGACCAGATCGGGGCGCTCGTCGGAGATCTCGGTCAGTGCCTCCTCGCCGTTGGTCGCGACCTTCACCCGGTACCCCGCGTTCTCGAAGATCGAGCGCTGCAGCTCGCGGACGGTCAGGGCGTCGTCCACCACCAGGATCGAGGGAGCCCGGCGGGCTGTGACCGCCTCCGGAACCGTCCCCTCGGCAGCCTCCAGGGACCGGTCGCCGCTGTCCATGCGACGGGCGCGCTCGATCAGGCCGGCCGCCTCCAGCACCAGCAGGATGCCGCCATCCGGCTGGACCCCGGCGCCGGCCACCGCGGGGAGCCGGGGAATCAGCTCCCCCAGGCCCTTGACGACGACGTCGCGCTGGTCCACGAGGTCGTCGACCCTGAAGGCGTGGCTGCGGGTGAGGCCCGCCACCACCACCGCCGGGCCCTCGGCGCCATTGCCGGTGCCGAGCACCGTGGCGAGGCTGCTGATCGGCACCGGACGGCCGTCCACCATGGTGGCCGGCCTCCCGCCCACGCTCGCCGAGGGCTGGGGCGGAAGCACCGCCCGCACCGAGTGGAGGGGGATGGCGTAGGCCTGTCCGGCCGAGTTGATGACCAGGCAGCGCAGGGTGGCCATGGTGATCGGCACCGCGATGCGGAACTCGGTGCCGAGCCCAGGATCGGAGCGGACCTCGACCCGGCCACGCACAGCGTTGAGGCTGGCTCGCACGACGTCGAGCCCGACGCCCCGTCCGGACACTCCGGTGATGCGGGTGGCGGTGCTGAGGCCGGATCGGAAGATGAGGTAGAGGGCCGCCTCGTCGTCCATCTCCAGGGCGGCACTGTCGGTGCGGCCCGCGGTATCGCGAACCCGGGCGACGTCGATGCCGCGGCCATCGTCGCTGACGGCGATGATCACCTCAGAGCCGAGCTGCATCGCATGGAGACGCACCGTCCCCTCGATCGGCTTGCCGTGGAGGCGGCGCTCGTCAGGGGTCTCGATGCCGTGGTCGACGGCATTCCGCACCAGGTGGAGCAGCGGGTCGGCGAGGCGCTCGAGGACGCCCCGGTCGATCTCGGCGTCCTCACCTCTGGTCTCGAAGCGCACCTGCTTGCCGCTCTCGTGCGCGAGGTCGCGGACGGCCCGGCGGAGCCGGGGAGCCAGCGACATGACCGGGATCATCCGGGCGCGCAGTGCCTGCTCCTGGAGCTGGTTGAGCGAGCGGACCAGGTCCCGATACTCGGTGAGGGTCGACGGGTCGCGCTCCAATCGCTCGAGCAGCGCACTCCCCAGGCGCAGGGTCGCCGCCGAAGCCTCGCCGATCAGCCTGACCAGGTCGTCGATGCGATGCACCGGGACCTGGAGCATCTCGGTCGCGGCAGCGCGGGACGGTTCCGCGTGAAGCTCGGCGTGGGTCTCGCTGTGAGGCGCGACGTCGTCGCTGGCGGCGTGGGCGAGGGCGTCGGAGGCCGCCGTGCCGCCACGACCCGGCTCGCTCTCGGGGTATGCCTGGGCGAAGGACGACGGCGAGGACGGTGCGGGCGCCGCCGTCTCCGCAGCGCCCTCCGCCTTCCCCGCCACGTCCGGCGACGCTGTGGAGGGTTCTGCGCTCGTGGAAGCGACGGCGGCAGGCGCCACGGGGGGCGGCGCCCCATCTCCACCGGCGGCGGGTCCAGCGAGCGCGAGGCGGAGCCGCTGCTCCGCCTCGAAGGCGACCTGCTCGTGATCCTCACCGGCGACCGCCAGCGGGATTAGGGTGCGGATCGCGTCGACTCCGCTGAGCACGGCGTCGATCAGGGCGGCATCGACGCCTCGCCGGTCCCGGCGGACCTCTTCGAGGAGGTCCTCCAGAGCGTGGGCGACATGGGCGACGTGGGCCATGCCGACCACCGCCGCGCCGCCCTTGATGGTGTGGGCCTCACGGAAGAGCGAGGCCACCAGCTCCGGGTCGGAGCCGCCCTTCTCCAGCTCGAGCAGCTCGTCGACCAGCGCGTCGAGCCGCCCCTCCGCCTCGGACGCGAACAGACGCTGGAAGTCACCCTCGGTGAGGGATTCGGGTGGGGTCACTGCGAGATCCGGGCGGGGCTCAGCAGCACCGCGACGTCGAGCGCCACCGCCAGCCGTTCGTCGTCGATGAGGTAGGTCTCGCTGGTCCCCTCCATGTCGGAATGCCCCACCGACTCGGTGAGCCGCACCGTCATCGGCATGTCGGTGGCCACCAGCCCGGCGACGCCGTGGGCCGTCTCCACCAGCACCGCGTAGGGCTCCTCCATGACCGGCCGCAGGCCGAGGAGCAGCCCGGTGTCGAGAAGCGGGACGATGTCCCCCCGGAGGTTGAAGATCCCGCGCACCACCGGCGGTGCGGTGGGCAGATGGGTCACGTGCGGGTCCACCACCACCTCGCGAACCTCCTGCAGCGAGACCGCGTAGGTGTCACGGCCGACGGGGATCAGCAGGGCGAGGTCGCCGGCCGCCACCCCGTGCGTGCTCAGGGTGGCCATCTCAGGCTCCTCTCCCCCCGGGTGGCGTGATCCGCGGATTGGGCAGGATGTTCACTTGACGTTTTCCCCGGGCGGCGCTTCCCAGTGGTCACTTCCGGCGACACTGGGCGGGGCCATTCGACGGCGGCATCATTGCATGGGGGGTGTGAAAAGATGGACACGTCCTGACGAAGGTCCGTGACGGCGGGTGCCCGCTTGTGACGGTGACCCCCGCGCAGGGGCCCGGCAGGTGCTTCCGGCGGGGTGCGGCGTCTGCAGTCCCGTGGTCTTGTCACGATCCAATCAGACGCTCTCACCACCCCCCATCCGCCGCGGGCCGAGGCCCGGGCCGGCGCTCTCCGACAGCAGTCGTCGACAGCGGCGGCCGGCGCAGTCGCGACATCCTGTCCGGTCGCCGCGGGACGCCGCCGCGCGCCTCGTGGCGCGGCGGTCGCGAGGGCCGCGTGGTGCACACTGTGGGCACGATTCGGGTCTCGCCGCGGGGTTCAGGGGGAGCTGAGGATGGCCGGGATCACCGTCTACGGGGCTCCTTGGTGCCCCGACTGCAAGCGGTCGAAGAGGTTCCTCTCCGAGCACCGCGTCCCCTTCCGGTGGGTCGACATCGACGATGATCCGGAGGGCCTGCGCTTCGTCGAGGAGCTGCAGAAGGGGGGCAGGACGATCCCCACCATCGTCTTCGAGGAGGGCGACCATCTCCTCGAGCCCACCGACTCCGAGCTGGCCACGCGGCTGGGACTCAAGCTGGAGGCGGACCGCGCCGCCTACGACCTGGCCATCGTGGGCGGAGGTCCGGCGGGCCTCGCCGCCGCCATCTACGCCGCGCGGGAGGGGATCAGCGCCCTGGTGGTCGACCGCAGTGCCCTGGGTGGCCAGGCGGGCGTGACGGAGCGCGTGGACAACTACCCGGGCTTCCCCGAGGGCATCGGGGGTGCGGAGCTGGCGGAGCGGTTCGTGGCCCAGGCGCGCCGGTACGGAGTCGAGATGCTGGCGGCCGTGGCCGTCGAAGGCCTCGACCCCGACGGCGACGACACCGTGCTCCGCCTCTCCGGCGGTCAGCGCGTCTGCGCCCACGCGGTGCTGGTGGCCACCGGCTCCTCCTACCGGCGGCTCGGTGTCCCCGGAGAGTCCGAGCTGATCGGTGCGGGGGTCCACTTCTGCGCCACCTGCGACGGTCCCTTCTACAGGGGTGCCGAGGAGCTGCTGGTGGTCGGCGGCGGCAACTCCGGCCTCGAGGAGGGGATGTTCCTCAGGCAGTTCGCCGACCGCATCCGGGTCGTGGAGTTCGCCCCCGAGCTCAAGGCCTCCAAGCTGCTCCAGGACAAGGTCCGCTCCGACCCGCGCTTCACGGTCCACACCAACACCGAGATCGTGGAGCTGCGCGGCCGCCCCAAGCTGGAGGAGGTCGTCGCCCGCGACCGGGAGAGCGGTGAGGAGCTGCGCTGGCACCCGAGTGGCGCCTTCGTCTTCATCGGCCTCGACCCCAACACCGAGTTCCTGCGCGGAACCGTGGATCTCGACCAGTGGGGCTTCGTGGTGACCGACGGCTACTCGACATCTCGCCCGGGCGTCTTCTGCGCGGGCGACGTGCGGGCCGGGTCGACCAAGCAGCTGGGAGCCGCCGTGGGAGAGGGGATCGCCGCGCTGCTGGAGGTGCGGCGCTATCTGGAGCGCAGCAGCCAGATCGCTACCCACACGGTGAACGCGTAGTCCGGAAAAAGGACCGGCGAGGAGCGGCGGCGGCAGACGGGCCTGCGGGCGCCCTCCCGGTCCGCCCTCCGGGTCCCGCCCGCCCGGTCCCGCCCGACCCCGTCCCACCCGACCCCGTCCCGCCCGACCCGTCCCGCCCGCCCGGTCCCGCCCGCCCGGCCCGCAGGCGTTGCGCGTACCCTCCGCGGCGTGCACGGTCCATGCCGTCGGGGACGCGGCTGATGCGGGGCCTGGTCTTCGACCCGCGCCCGGCCCGGCTGGTCGCGGCCGGAGCCCTCAGCCGCATCGACCCGCTCTGGGCCCTGAGCGGACCCGGCCCGCTTGGGCTGCGCCGGCTTCCCGACCCCGAGCCGCCGGGCCCCGGCTGGGTCTCCCTGGAACCGCGGTTCACCGGCGTGTGCGGCAGCGACGTCACCCAGGCCACCCTCCAGGCCGACTGGGACAACCCGCTCTCCGGGATGGTCTCCTTCCCCCACGTGATGGGTCACGAGGTGGTCGCCCGCGTCCTCGACGCGGCCGGCACCGGGTTCGCGGCCGGCGAGCTGGTCGTGGTCAACCCGTGGCTGGGCTGCGCGGCGCGCGGCCTCGACCCGTGCCCCGCCTGTGCCGAAGGTCTCCCCTCGCTCTGCACCCACCAGGGGGAGCCGCTCCCCGGCGTGTCCGGCACCGGCATCCACACCGGGAACATCCGCGGCCTCCCCGGGGGCATGGGCACCCGGATGGTCGCCCAGCACGCCCAGCTCCACCGTCTGCCGGACGCCCTGGACCCGCGCGCCGGGGTGCTCGCCGACCCCGTGGCCGTGGGGCTGCACGCCGCCGAGCGGGCCGCCGCGGCCGCTCGGGGCGGCGACGGGACCAATGTGATCATGGTCATCGGCGCGGGCACCATCGGCCTCGCGGTCGCCGCCTCGCTGGCACACCTGCATGCCGGCCGCGTCCTGGTCGGCACCGCCTGGCCGTACCAGCGCCCTCTGGTGGCCGCCCTGGGGGCGGAGCCCATCCCCCACCAGCCGCAGGCGGCGCTGCGCCACGTCGCCGAGGCGACGGGTGGACGCATCACGTGGCCGTGGCGTGGCCTCCCCTGGCTGGTGGCGGGCGGCGCCGCCGCGGTGGTGGACGCGGTGGGCAGCGCCGCGACCGCTGAGCTGGCCCTGGCCGTGGTCCGCCCTGGGGGGACGGTGGTGCGGGTCGGGGTGGGTCGTGCCCGGCGCACGCAGGCGACCCTCACCTACTTCAAGGAGGTCGCCGTGGTCGGGTCCAACGGGTACCGCCGGCAGGACCTCGACACCGCCCTGGAGATGCTCGCGGACGGCGAGATCGCCGCCGGGGAGTGGCTGACCCACCGCTTCCCGCTCGACGAGTGGCGCCGGGCCTTCCGCATCGCCGCGCGTCCCCAGGACCACGCCGCGATCAAGGTGAGCATCGACATCCGCGAGGGGTTGACGGCGTAGGCTCAGGCGCGACCCGGGCGGCGGGTCGGGTGAGCCGGCCATGGAATCTGGGAGAGACGCATGCAGGACTGGAGCGGTGTATCGGGCAAGCGGGTGATCATCACCGGCGCCACCAACGGCATCGGACTCGCTGCCGCCCAGGAGCTGGCCCGGCGGGGGGCGAAGCTCAGCATCGTCGCCCGGGACGAGGCCAGGGCGGCGGCGGCCACGGCACGAATCATCGCCGCGGCTGGCGCCGGTACCGAGGTCGAGGTGCTGAGCGCCGACCTCAGCTCGCAGGCCTCCACCCGCAAGCTGGCGGCGGAGATCCTCGCCCGCCACCCCAGGATCGACGTACTGATCAACAACGCCGGGGCGATCAACTCGTCCCGCCGGCTGACCGCGGACGGCCTGGAGCTGAGCTGGTCGGTCAACCACCTCGCCCCCTTCCTGCTGACCAACCTGCTCCTGGAGCGGATCCGGGAGAGCGCCCCGGCCCGTATCGTCACCACCAGCTCGGGCGCGCACCGCGGGGTGACGATCCCCTTCGAGGACGTCAACGCCGACCGGGGATACCGGAGCTTCACCCGCTACGGGCAGACCAAGCTCGCCAACATCCTCTTCACCAGCGAGCTGGCCCGCCACCTGGAGGGGACCGCGGTCACCGCCAACTGCTTCCACCCGGGATTCGTGGCCACCGGATTCAACCGCAACAACGGCAGCGTGATGGCGTTGGGGATGACCCTCGCCCGGCCCTTCGCCCGCAGCCCCAGGAAGGGTGCGGAGACGCTGGTGTGGCTGGCGGACTCGGCGGAGGTCTCGGCCGAGAGCGGTGGCTACTTCATGGACCGCAAGCGCAGGGAGCCGAGCGCCGCGGCACGCGATGACGCGGCCGCACGCCGCCTGTGGGAGCTCAGCCTGGAGGAGACGGGCCTGGCGGCCACGGCAGCCGCAACCTGACCGCCCCGCCAGCCTCTCGCCGATGACGCCACCGATGCGCAGCTGGGCTCGCTCCGTCGCGGGCGAGGCCGCCGATCTCCGGCTTCGGGTGGCGGCGCGGCGCCCGGTCCCCACCCCGCCGGCCGACCCCGGAGGCCTGGTGGTCAGGGTCCGCGAGCCGGGAGCGGTGGACCTCAGCCGGCGGGTGCCGCTCAACAAGCTCTGCGAGCGGGAGGACTGGCAGGACCCGCGGCGGGTGGCGGCCATCCGCCGCACCCTCCCCTATCTGCTCGTGGTCCGGGCGGACTTCCCCTCCCGGATGGAGCACCGCAAGCACTGGGAGTTCGCCCAGCTGCTCTGCGGCCTGGAGGAGCTGGCGGCACTCCACGCTGACGCCCTGGTGCTCTCGGTCGGTGCCGGACACGAGGAGCCCGTCTACGAGCTGACCAACCACGTCCGCTGGGTCTTCGCGACGGACATCTACGGCGGAGGCCGGTTTCGGTCGCTCGAGGGCGATGGCGGGATGCTGGTCGATCCTGATCGCTTCGCCCGGATCCCCTACCGCCGCAACCGTCTGGTGGTGCAGTGGATGAACGGGCTCGACCTCCGCCATGAGGATGGGACATTCGACGCCGCCTTCTCGCTCAGCTCCATCGAGCACTTCGGCGGGCTGCGCGCCGCGCGTCAGGCGCTGGCCCAGATGAGCCGGGTCGTCCGTCCCGGCGGGGTGGTAGCGGTCGCCACCGAGTGCGTCCTGAACGGCGTCGCCGGGCACAGGGGCCGCGGTCTGGCGCTCTTCACGCCCTCGGAGATCGACGAGCTGGCCCGCTCCTGCCCTGACCTGGAGCTGGTGGAGCCGATCGACTTCGGCATCAGCCCGGGCACGCTGGCGAAGGTCAAACCGCTGTCCCAGGCTCTGATCGAGGCTCGCCGGGGGATCACCGACTACCCCGCCATCGTCCTCGAGCATCGCCGGCGGCACTTCACCTCGGTGTCCCTCTTCTTCCGCAGGGTGGCGAGGGGCGGCTGAGATCGTGGCCGCGCTCGGATGCGGGCCGGCGGCGGACCCACGCTCTTCCCGTGGCTGGGGACTGGGGGGGTGAAGGCGAGGAAGAGGAGCGGAGCGCCGGGCAGCGGTCAGGCCACGCCCGCGGGGCCCTCCAGCTCGTCGAGGTGCGGCGTCCAGTGGTAGGTGCGGTCGAGCATCCACAGCCGGTCGGGGCTGCGCGTGGCCTCCACGGCCCGGGGGGACAGCGCGACGATCCGCGCGCAGACGCCGGCGGCGGCGTCCACGGCCTGGGCCACCGCCGTGCTCGGGCTGAGCGGCAGCCAGAGAGGCAGCGCGGCCTGGTTGACCAGGTCGGTGGAGGCATCGGGCAGATCCTCGATGACGCCCTCGCGGTCGTAGCGGTCCCAGCGGGCGACCACGAAACGGTCCCAGAAGGCGAGATGGGCGAAGACGGCCGCTGCCGTCCACTCCCCCGCCAGCCGAGGCCGGAGCTCGCCGGCCAGAAGCCGGGCGCCCAGCCCCCTCAGCCGCTCCAGCTCGGCAGCGTTGCGCTCGAGGTGACGGGCCGGGGATGCTGCCATGGCTCGATGGTGCCAGATCTCGGCGGCCGTCTCCGACCCCGGGGCGTCGCACACCGCCGCCCGGACCACCTCGAATCGCCGCGATCGCATCGGGCGGGGGATCCCGGACCGCCGTGACTGGCGGCCGCTGGCGTGGGCCGCGGACCCGCTGAGACAATCGGCACGGATGAGCCCACACCCCGCCGCCGCCACCGCTGAATGGGGTCGCCTCCAGGAGGTTCCCCGAGGCCGGGCGCCCTGGCGCCACTGGGGTCCCTACCTCAGCGAGCGGGCCTGGGGGACGGTGCGGGAGGACTACAGCGAGGACGCCGACGCGTGGAGGTTCTTCCCCTTCGACCAGGCTCGCTCCCGCGCCTATCGCTGGAACGAGGACGGTCTGGGGGGCATCTGCGACGATCGCCAGACCCTCTGCCTCGCGCTCGCCTTCTGGAACGGCGTCGACCCCTTCCTCAAGGAGAGGATCTTCGGCCTCGACGGCCACCAGGGCAACCATGGCGAGGACGTCAAGGAGTACTGGTGGTACCTGGACTCGACGCCGACCCACTCCTGGATGCGCTGGCGGTACATGTACCCGCAGGGGCGCTTCCCCTACGAGCGGCTGGTCGAGGAAAACGCTCGGCGCGGCCGGCTCGACCCCGAGTTCGAGCTGGTGGACACCGGCGTCTTCGATCAGGGCCGGTATTTCGAGATCAGCGCCGACTACGCGAAGGCGACGCCCGAGGACATCCTGGTCGAGATCGCGGTGCGCAACCACGGTCCGGAGCAGGCCGACCTTCACGTCCTCCCCACCCTGTGGTTTCGCAACACCTGGTCCTGGGACGCCGACCACCACCTCCCGGAGATCGGCGTCGAGGGGGGCAGCCTGCGCGCCACCCATGAGCAGCTTGGCCGGCGCCGGCTCGACGGCTCGGCGGGCGGCTACCCGCTGCTCTGCGACAACGAGACCAACACGCAGCGCCTCTGGGGCGTCGCCGGGCCCGCCCATCCCAAGGACGGCATCAACGACCACGTCGTCGCCGGGGCCGCCACCGTCCACCCCGGACGGCGGGGCACCAAGGCGGCACTCTGGTACCGGCTCACCATCCCCGCGGGGGGCACCGCCACGCTGCGGCTGCGCCTCCACGACGCCGTCTCGCCCGCCGACCTCGGCGACGCCTTCACCGCGGTGATGGAGCAGCGCCGGCGCGAGGCCGACGACTTCTACGCCGCCCTGACCCCGCCGCAACGTGGAGCCGACGAGGCGATGGTGATGCGCCAGGGGTTCGCGGGGATGCTCTGGGGCAAGCAGTTCTACCACTACGACGTGGCCCGCTGGCTGGACGGCGACCCCGCCTTCCCTGCCCCACCGGAGGCGCGACAGGAGGGCCGCAACCACGACTGGCGGCACCTCGACAACCGCGACGTCATCTCCATGCCCGACAAGTGGGAGTACCCGTGGTACGCGGCCTGGGACCTGGCCTTCCACTGCGTGGCCCTGGCCCATGTCGATCCCGCGCTGGCCAAGAGCCAGCTGATCCTGATCTGCCGGGAGTGGTACATGCATCCCAACGGCCAGCTCCCGGCCTACGAGTGGGACCTCTCCGACGTCAACCCGCCGGTTCACGCCTGGGCGGCGCTGCGGGTCTTCGAGATCGCCGGCGACGCCGACTACGACTTCCTGGAGAGGGTCTTCCACAAGCTGGTGATCAACTTCACCTGGTGGGTCAACCGCAAGGATGCCGAGGGGCGCAACATCTTCTCGGGCGGGTTCCTCGGGCTGGACAACATCGGCCCCTTCGACCGCTCCTCGCCACCGCCCGTGGCGGGGCGTCTGGAGCAGTCCGACGGCACCGCGTGGATGGCCATGTACTGTCTCGGCCTGCTCGAGATCGCGCTCACCCTGGCCGCCCACGACGACACCTACGAGGACGTGGCCACCAAGTTCTTCGAGCACTTCACCCTGATCGCGGTGGCCATGAACCACCAGGGGCTGTGGGACGAGGTCGACGGCTTCTACTACGACACCATCCACGGCGACGACGGCTCCCTGACCCCGCTGCGGGTCCGCTCCATGGTGGGGCTGGTGCCGCTGATGGCGGTCACCGTGCTGGAACCCGCGGTGCTCGCCAAGCTCAACGACTTCCGGGCCCGGATGGCCTGGTACACCCACAACAAGCCGGACGTGCAGAGCGTGGTCGAGCACTGCCACGTGCCCGGCCACCGTGACCGCCAGCTGCTCTCCATCGTCCACCCCGACAAGCTCCGCCGGATCCTCGCCTACGTGCTGGCCGAGCAGGAGTTCCTCAGCCCCCACGGGTTGCGCTCGGTCTCGCGCTTCCACGCCGAGCACCCCTTTGTGCTCGAGTTCCCCAACGGCAGGGTGGCGCGGGTGGACTACGAGCCGGCCGAGTCGCGCACCGCCCTCTTCGGCGGCAACTCCAACTGGCGCGGGCCGGTGTGGTTTCCGGTCAACCACATGGTCGTGCAGGGGCTGCGGCGGTTCCACGCCTACCTGGGCGAGGAGTTCACGGTCGAGTACCCCACCGGCTCGGGGCGCCAGCTCCACCTCGGCGCCATCGCCGACGAGATCTGCGACCGGCTGGCCTCGATCTTCCGCGAGTCGGGCCACGGACGCCCCGTATTCGGCGACACCGCGCTCTTCCAGGACGATCCGGCCTGGCACGACCTGCTGCCCTTCCACGAGTACTTTCACGGCGACACCGGCGCGGGCCTCGGCGCCTCCCACCAGACCGGCTGGACCGGACTGGTGGCCGACATGCTGGCACGGGAGTGAGACCGTCGCGCCATCTCCGTGGCCGCCGCTCGATGCAGGGGTGATCCGGTGAGCCGTCGCGCCCTGCTCCTCTTCTGCGTGATGTGCGTGGTGTGGGGTATCCCCTACCTCTTCATCAAGATCGCGGTCTCCTCGATGACGCCGGCCAGCCTGGTCTTCCTCCGAACCGGCATCGGCGCCCTCCTCCTGCTGCCGGTCGCGATCGCCCGCCGCGAGGTGCGTGCCGTCCTCCCCGCCTGGCGGTGGATCCTGGCCTACACGGTGGCCGAGCTGGGGGTGCCGTGGTTTCTGCTCTCCAGCGCCGAGACCAAGCTCTCCAGCTCGCTGAGCGGTCTCCTGATCGCCGCCGTACCGCTGGTGGGGGCGCTGCTGGCCTGGATCACCCGCAGCGAGCACCAGGTCGACGCCCGCCGGCTCGCCGGCCTGGGACTCGGCCTCGCCGGTGTGGGCGTGCTGCTCGGTTTCGACGTATCGGTGCACGACCTGGGAGCGGTCGGGGAGATCGGGCTCTGCGCTGTGGGGTACGCAGTCGGTCCCATGATCATCTCGCGCAAGCTCTCCCAGCTCCCTTCGGTGGGCGTGGTGGCGGCATCGCTCACCGTGTGCGCGGTCGCGTACGCGCCGCTCGGCATCCTCCAGCTCGCCGGTGGCCACCCCACCGCCGGGGCGCTGGCCTCGGCGGTGACGCTGGGCGTGGTCTGCACCGCGCTCGCGTTCGTGCTCTTCTTCGCTCTGATCGCCGAGATCGGACCGGTACGAGCCACCGTGATCACGTACTTCAACCCGGCGGTGGCGCTGGTGCTGGGGGTGGTGGTGCTCAGCGAGCCGCTCCGGCTCGGAGCCGTGCTCGGTTTCGCGCTGATCCTCGTGGGGTCCTTCTTCGCCACCCGGCGGCAGCCGGCCGCCTCGCCGCCAGTACCCGAGGCGGCGGCGATCGGCGCCGGGGAGACCGAGGCCGCCGGCCTGGGCTGATCGCGAGCGTCACCATCCCGGACGCCGAGCTCGATCACGAAGCGTCACCATCCCGGACGCCGCCGCGTATCACGAGATGTGGCACTCCCTCCTGGCAATGATGACCGGCGGCTCACGCGCATGAGGACGCCCGCCCTCGTGACCCTGGCCGCCGTCGCCCTGGCGGGGGGAGCAGCCGGGGTCGGCCTCGGCCTCGCTGCCCGCGGGCATCCGGTCGCGGAGCCCACGCGGCCGCCGGACGCCGCGAGCACATCAGTGGACGGCGCCTCGCCTCCCCTCCCCACCAAGCCGCCACTCGTGGCCGCGCCATCGCCGATGCCGTGGACGGCACCCGCCTCCATCGCCTACATGGTCCCGGGTGCCATCAGCTTCCCGACGGCGGCAGACGGTTGGGTTCTCGGCGACGCCTGCGATGCCCAGCAGGACTGCGAGACGGGGGTGGCTCGGACCTCCGACGGCGGCGCCACCTGGACGATGGTCTCGTCTCCGGTGGGTCCGGACCCGGCTGATTACCACCCTCTGGACATTGAGGCCGCCTCCAGTGACGATGCCTGGGTCTGGGGAGCGACCGCCGGCGGTCAGGGGGTTTTCGACGCGACCCACGACGGAGGTGCGAGCTGGCAGCCGGTCGACCTCAACGGGGCGGTCGTCGTCGACGTCAACGTCGACGGAGGAAGCGCGTGGGCGGTCACCGGATGCGCTCAGGGTGGCGAGACGCCCTGCCCCGTCACCGTGCTCTCGTCACCGGTGGGCGGCGGTCCATGGGCCGGCCTGGCCCCCCTGCCGGCCACGGTGCAGGGAGCGCCCATCAGCAATACGACGCTCGGCGGCCCGCAACTCGTGCGCTCGGGCGAGAGCGCGTGGCTGCTGAACGCCAACCAGTCGCAGCCGGGCCTTGTGACCACGGATGACGGTGGCCAGACGTGGGTGTCGCTGCCACTCCCCTGCAGCGAGTACGCGGAGATGAACCTGGCGGCCTCCTCGCCCAGTGATCTGATGCTGGCCTGCGTAGACATGGGAGCGTGGCCGGCGCCGCAGGAGGTGTGGGCATCGCAGGATGGCGGGGCCGAGTGGGTTCTGCGGAGCCGCGAGTGGTCAACGCTCCTGGCGTCACCACTGCCAGACGTCGGGACCATCGACAACGAGGGCGCTCCGATAGGAGCTGTCCTGGTCAGCAGCACAACCGCCTGGATGGTGAACGACCGCGAGGACGATCTCGTCACGCACGATGACGGCGTCACCTGGGCGCCGGGCGCTCTCCCCGCGGAGGCTGGATGGAACGAGGGCGGCGGCGGCGAGGGCCTCGTCTTCGCCGACGCTCTGGACGGGTGGACCTTCAACTCGGCCGGACTGTGGGCCACCACCGACGGCGGCGCAGACTGGAACTACCAGCCGATCATCGGCCCCGTCCCCGGCTGGTAGCCATTCAGCTGAGACCGCCGCGGGAGCCCGACGGCGGCGCCCGCCCCGGTCCGCGGGTGCTACGCTCCTCGTCGTCCCGGGGTGCCCGACGGCTGAGATCACACCCGAGAACCTGACCTGGGTAATGCCAGCGTAGGGAGGGCCGCAATGACAGTGGCGCGCTGCCTCACCATTGCCACCTCGGATTCCGGAGGTGGCGCCGGCATCCAGGCGGACCTCAAGGCGTTCGCCGCGGCCGGCTGCCACGGGATGTCCGCGCTCGTCGCCCTCACCGCTCAGAACACGGTGGGAGTGCGGGCGATCCACGCGCTGCCCTCCGACTTCAGCACCGCCCAGCTCGAGGCGGTCGCCGAGGACATCGGGATCGACGCCGCGAAGACCGGGATGCTCTTCTCGGCGGCGATCATCGAGACGGTCGCCGAGTGGCTGTCGACCACGCGCTTTCCCCTGGTCGTGGACCCGGTGATGGTCGCCTCGTCAGGAGCGGTCCTGCTCCGCGAGGACGCCGTGGCGACGCTGGTCGGGCGCCTCTTCCCGCGGGCCACCGTCATCACCCCCAACCTGCCGGAGGCGGAGGCGCTGAGCGGACGGCGGGGCACCCGACGCGAGCTGGCCGAGCGCCTCCACGAGATGGGCGCTCCGGCGGTGCTGGTCACCGGGGGTCACGGCGCGCAGCCCGTCGACCACCTCTTCGACGGCCATGAGCACCATGAGATCGAGGTGGCCCGCCACCGGGTGGCGGCCACCCACGGCGCCGGCTGCACCCACTCCGCCACCCTCTGCGCCCGGCTCGCCCTCGGCGACGACCTTCTCAGCGCGGCGCGGGCCGCCGCCCGGGTGGCTTCCGACGCGGTGGCCCACGGCCTGGTCGAGATCGGCCACGGCGACGGCCCCGTCAACGTCCTTCACGGGGCCGCCGGGCCCCCCGCACGCGCAGAGGAGCCATGACCATGCCCGCGCCCGCCCCGCGCTTCTCCGCCGCCGCCTCGCTGGCGGCGATCCGTACCGCCCATCCGCTGGTGCACCAGATCACCAACTATGTCGTGATGAACGAGACCGCCAACATCACCCTGGCCATGGGCGCCTCGCCGGTGATGGCGCACGCCCTCGACGAGGTCGCGGAGATGGCCGGCGCGGCCGCGGCCGTGGTCCTCAACATCGGCACCCTCTCGCCGGACTGGGTGGAGGCGATGGTGCTGGCCGGCCGGGCCGCCAACCGCCACGGCGCCCCGGTGGTGCTCGACCCGGTCGGGGCCGGAGCCACCCGGATGCGCACCGATGCGGCGCGACGGATCCTCGACCAGGTCTCGGTCGCGATCGTGCGCGGCAACGCCGCCGAGGTCGCGTCCCTGATCGGGCAGAGCGCCGAGATACGCGGCGTCGACTCGGTCGCGTCCGGAGATCCCGCGGCCCTGGCGGCGGCCGCTGCCCGCGCGCTCGGCTGCACCGTCGCGGTCACCGGGGCCGTCGACCACGTCGCCGGAGCGGCGGGGAGTGCCAGCGTCGCCAACGGAGTGGCCATGCTCGGACAGGTCACCGGCACCGGCTGCATGGCGACCGCGCTCTGCGGCTGCTTCGCGGCCGTCAACCGCGACGATCCCCTCCGCGCCGCCACCGAGGCGCTGGCCGCCTTCGGGGTCGCCGCCGAGCACGCCGTGGAGGGCGCCCGCGGCCCGGGCAGCTTCCACGTCAACCTCTACGACTGCGTGGCCGGGCTCGATCCCCAGACCCTCGACGCGCAGACCAGGATCACGTTCGTCGAGCGGGACCTTGTGAGGTGATCCTCCACGCCCTGGTGGACGGCCCCGCCACCGCCGCCTGGGCGGCCCGCAACGGGGCCACGGTGGTCCAGCTCCGGCTCAAGGACGTGTCCACCGCGGAGCGGGTGCGGGCCGGCCACGAGATCCTCGCCGGCGTGGGCGAACTGGCCATTGTTGTCATGAACGATGACGTGGCTGCCGCGGCCGCGCTGGGCTGCGCCGTCCACCTTGGCCAGGGGGATCCCGGGGTGGAGGTGGCGCGCCAGGCGGGAATCCGCTTCGGGCGCTCCGCGGGCAGCGTCGAGGAGGCGCGCAGGGCGGAGGCCGAAGGGGCGTGGTACGTCGGCGCGGGTGCGGTCTGGACGACACCCAGCAAGGCCGACACCGGTCCCGCCATCGGCCTGGACGGCCTGGCGTCCATCTGCCGGGCGGTGCGCCTCCCCGTGGTGGCGATCGGCGGCGTGGGCTCCGCCAACGTGGCCGCCTGCATCGGCGCGGGCGCCGCCGGAGTCGCCGTGATCCGGGCCGTGGCCGAGCTGCCCCGCCTGCGCGAGCTGCTCGACGCGGCGCTGGCGGCGAGGACGGGCGGGGGACCGGGATGAGCGGGCCGGCGAGCGCCGCCGCCCCGGGCCCGGGTGCGGCGGCCGAGGTCCCGATCCGCGAGGGCGTGTACGGGACGCGGGTGGTCGCCGTCGAGCCGGGCGGGGTGGAGTACATCGCCGAGGCCGAACGCCACGGACGGCCGCTGAACCTCTTCTGGATGTGGGCCTCTCCCAACCTGGAGTTCGCCACCGTCTACGTCGGCGTCCTCCCGGTCGTCCTCTTCGGCGGCGGCTTCTGGCCGACCGCCGTCGCCCTGCTGCTGGGCACCGCCCTGGGGTCGCTCTTCCAGGGACTGCTGTCGGTGATGGGACCGCGTCTCGGGGTGGCGCAGATGGTGGAGAGCCGGGCCGGCTTCGGCTTCTTCGGCAACCTCCTCCCGGCCGGGCTTCAGGTCCTGACCGCGGGCGCCGGCTGGGTCGCGGTCAACAGCGTGAGCGGCGCCTTCGCGCTGCACACCTTCTGCGCTGCCGTGGGGCTGCCGGTGCCCGGGCTGGTGCCGGCTCTGGCGATCGTCGTGGTGGTGGAGATCCTGGTGGCGTTCGCCGGTTACAACTTCATCCACGTCATCGAGCGCTGGGTGTTCCCCTTCCTGGCCGTGATCTTCATCGCCTGCTGCGCGGTCATCTTCGTCCACGCCCGGCCGGGGACCGGATTCGACGCGGCCGCGGCGGCGGCCGGGGGAGGACCGGTGGGGGCATTCATGATCGCGCTCTTCTTCGCCTTCGCCTACGCCGCCAGCTGGAATCCGTACGCGTCCGACTACAGCCGCTACCTGCCCCGGGTCGTGAGTCCGGTTCGGGTGGCATTCTCGGCAGGGCTGGGCCTGCTGGTCACCTGCGGAGTGCTGGAGATCGCCGGTGCCGCCCTGGCGACGGTGGCAGGGACGCAGTGGGGGATCAGCGCCATCCCCACCAACCAGTTCGTGGCGCCGCTCCCCGAGGTGCTCAGGGTGATCGCCCCGCTCGCCATCTGCGTCGGCGCCGTCTCGGCCAACGCCATCAACCTCTACAGCAGCGCGATGTCGTTCCTGAGCATGGGGCTCCGGATCGGCGCCCGGCTGCGCCGGGCGATCGCCGCCGTCGGGTTCGGGGTGGTCGGTTTCGGGGTCGGCTGGCTGGTGGTCAAGACCGGCCAGGTCGGACCGGGCGGCACCGGGGGCTCCTACCAGAACTTCCTCTTCTTCAGCACCTACTGGATCGTCGCCTTCCTGGGCGTCGTGCTCGCCGACTGGGCGATGCGCGGGAGGGGTCTCGGCACCGCCCTGGTCTTCGACCGGCGCCATCGCAACTGGCCCGGTGTGGCCGCCTTCCTGATCGGGATCGCCGCCTGCCTCCCCTTCATGAACCAGTCGCTCTACGTGGGTTTCGTGGCCGCCCGCTACCCGCAGACCGGCGACCTCAGCTTCGCCGTCGGCCTGGTGGTCAGCGCGACCGCCTACTGGCTTCTCAGCCGGGGCCGGGCCAGCGGTGACGGTGCGGCGCCCAACCGGTAGAGTGTGGATGTGGCCCACGAGGAGATCCTCGAGTTCATCCGCGGCAACCACCACGGTGTGCTCGCCACCCGCCGCCGCGACGGCGGGGTGCAGATGTCGCCGGTGGCCGCCGCCGTCGACGCCGAGAACCGCGTGGTCATCAGCACCCGTGAGGGGGCGATCAAGACCCTCAACCTCCGCCGCGACCCACACGCCACCTACTGCGCGCTCAGCGAGCGCTTCTTCGGCGAGTGGCACACGGTCGAGGGAGCGGTGGAGATCGTCAGCCTCCCCGATGCGATGGAGCCGCTGGTCGACTACTACCGGCGGGTCTCGGGAGAGCACCCCGACTGGAACGACTACCGGCAGGCCATGGAGCGCGAGCGCCGGGTGCTGCTGCGGCTGACCGTGGAGCGCAGCGGGCCGACCCGATCGGGCTGAGGCGGCCTGCCGGGGTCAGCTCGGAGGGCCGGCCGGAAGCCCGCGGTCAGGGCGGAACGTCAGCCCCGCGACGTGGAGCGGCGGCCCAGCTCCCCCTGGGCGGCACGCAGACGCTCGAGGCTCGTCTCGGCGCCCAGGAAGGCCATGGCGTCGAAGACGGGGACACCCGCGGGGCTGCCCAGGATGGCGACGTAGAGGACCCGGAAGCCGTCGCGGGCCTTGACCCCCCGCGCCTCCAGCAGGGCGGTGAGCTGCACCCGGAGCGCCTCGAGGTCGCCGAGACCGCCCGCGTCCACCGCGGCGACGGCAGCCTCGAGGAGCGCCGCCGCCGTGGCGGGGTCAACCTTGCGGGGCGGGAACGCCACGTCCGGGTCCCACTCGATGGGCCCGAGCAGCGGCGCGGCCAGGTCGGCGGCGTCGCGCAGAGTGACCATCCGCTCCTGGAGCAGCGGCACCAGCGCGCGCCGCGCCTCGAGGCTGGTACCGGGAAGGTGGAACTCGAGCGCCTGGACCAGCGCCTCGGGCTCCATGCGCCGGATGTGGAGGCCGTTGAGGGAGTCCAGGCGGCGGGCGTCGAAGACGGCCGGCGATGACTGGACCCGCTCCAAGGAGAAGGCGGCGACCAGCTCCTCGCGGCTGAAGACCTCCTGCTCGGTGCCACTGGACCACCCCAGCAGGGCCATGGCGTTGACCACCGCCTCGGGCAGGTAACCCGCCTCCGCGTACTCCAGGACGGTGCGGGCGCCGCGCCGCTTGGAGAGCTTCTGACGGGTGTCGTCGAGCACGTGGGGGACGTGGCAGAAGCGGGGTGGTTCCCAGCCCAGCGCGGCATAGACGGCGAGGTGCTTCGGCGTCGACGGGATCCACTCGTCGGAGCGGATCACGTGGTCGATCTGCATGAGATGGTCGTCCACCACCACCGCCAGATGGTAGGTGGGGAAGCCGTCCGACTTGAGCAGCACCTGGTCGTCGATGTCGGCGTTGTCGTAGCGGATCACGCCGTGGACCGCGTCATCCCACTCCGTCGTCCCGGCGGGCATGCGCAGCCGGAGCACCGCCGGCATCCCGGCGGCGCGCTCCGCGGCGACCTCCTCCTGGCGACCGAGGCAGCGCCGGTCGTAACGGGGGGGCTGATGCAGGCGCTGCTGTTCCAGGCGCATCTCGGTGAGCCGATCCGGCGTGCACGTGCACCAGTAGGCGGCGCCCGCGTCCACCAGCCGGCGGGCATGCTCGGCGTAGAGGTCGAGACGCAGCGACTGGATGTACGGGCCATGCGGGCCCCCGATGTCGGGACCCTCGTCCCAGGTCAGCGCCAGCCAGCTGAGCGTCTCCAGGATCGCGGCCTCGCTCTCGGGTACGTAGCGTCCCTGATCGGTGTCCTCGACGCGGAGCACGAAGCTGCCGCCCGTCGAGCGCGCCGCCAGCCAGGCGAAGAGTGCGGTGCGCACGTTGCCGAGGTGGAGGAAGCCGGTGGGCGAGGGGGCGAACCGGGTCCGGATGGGCGCCACCAGAGACGGCTCAGCGCTGGGCGAAGAAGAAGACGAACACCCCGGTCCAGATCAGGAGGAAGAGCACCAGCAGGAGAGCGTCGACACCCTGCGCCGGGACGCCGACCCGGCGGGGCGAGCCGCTCCCAGGGCGTGCCCCCTCGCCCATACCCCAGGCGGGTGGCGCGGGTGAGGTGTCGTGCTCGGCGGCGGAGGGTTCGTCGCTGCGGGGGGTCATTGCGCCTCCGGTGATGTTGATGGCCGAGACCGCGTCGAGTATAGCCGGGGGCCCGAGCTCGAACCCGGTAGACTTGCCCGTCGATGGCGCCGCCGACTCCCTCGCCAGAGGGGACGTCTCCGGAGGGATCCGAGCCCGAGCTCACGGCGTCCCCCGTCCGGAGTCGCCTCGGTGTGGAGCTCCGCCGGCGGATCGGGGTCCTCCCCCCGGTCGTGGGGCCGTTCATCGCCAGCGGTTGCATCGCGAGCCTGGCCGCCACCGGACAGTTCGTGGCCTGAGTGGTGAGCGCTGCGCAGCTCGCGGAGCGTTCCCCGCAGCCGCCGGCGGCGTCGCCGGTCGCGCGGATGAGGACCGCGGTGAGCGGCTGGACACCGCTCGGCCGCGCGGCCCTCCTCTCGGTCGCGCTCATGGTCGGGATGCGCGTGGTGCTGGGCCTGATCGTGGCCTTCTCGTGCGGCGACGGGCACTGCGACACCCAGGGCATCACCTGGTTCGGAGCTCCGCCGGCCGTCTCCGGATGGCAGGGCCTCCTGGTCGGACCGTGGCAGCGCAACGACGCCGAGTACTACTCGCAGATCGCGCTGCACGGGTACCTGCCGCCGAGCTCGGGGATCGGACCGGTGGGGGTCTTCTTCCCCCTCTTCCCGCTCCTGATCCGCGCCTTCATGACCTTCCTCGGCGGGGACTCGATCCTCTCCGGGCTGGTGGTGAACTCCCTGCTCACCGTCATCGCCCTCACCCTGCTTTTCCGTCTGGTGGAGGCGGACTACGGGCCCCGGGCCGGTTACCGGGCCCAGCTGGTGCTCGGCATTGGCCCCGCCATCTTCTTCCTCCTCTCACCGCTGTCGGAGGCCACCTTCCTCACCTGCACGCTGGCGGCGGTGCTCGCCGTGAGAAGGGAGCGGATCGTCCTCGCCGGGCTGCTGGCGGCGGGCGCGGCGCTGTCGCGCATCCAGGGGATCCTGGTCATGGTCCCAATCCTGATCGAGGTCGGCCTGCAGGCGCGAGCCCGGCTCGCCGCCCATGAGCGACCGCTCGGATGGGCCCATGCCATCCTGGTCCTGCCGCCCCTCTGCCTGGTCGGATTCGACGTGTACGTCAGCGGTCACGGCTACCCGGGCGGGATCCTCCTGGCCGAGCAGGTCTACTGGCACTCGCACCTCGTCGTCCCGGGCGTGGCGGTGTGGGACAGCCTCCACTACGTGGTCGCGCACGGGAACGTCCCCGAGCTGCTCAACCTGCTGGCGGTCGTCGCCCTCGCCATCAGCATCGTCTTCATGTGGAGGCGCCTGCGGCCCTCGGACACCGCCTACGCGGTGGCGAGCCTGGTGCTCATCGTCAGCCACGTCAACGGTTTCAGCCCGCTCATGTCGGCGCTCCGCTTCTGTGTGCTGACCTATCCGGTCTGGGTGTTGCTGGGCCGGAGCCTGCCCTCGCGGCAGGACCTCCGGCGGGCCCTGGTGGTGCTGGGTGCGCTCACCCTGCTGGTCACCATCGGGGTCAGCGGGTACCACATCGTCCAGTGACGCGGCGCCTGCGGGGAGTCGCACCCTACCCGCACGGGGAGTCGAACCCCGGTTACCACCTTGAAAGGGTGATGTCCTAACCGCTAGACGATGCGGGCGCGGACCTGATGGTAGCGGGCGTCAGACGCGCCACTCCACGTCTCCAAAGTAGAGGGGAGGTTGGGGATGGCGGCGGTAGCGCTCGCGGCCCGCCCTGGCCTCCTCGATGGTCGTGCCGGCGCCGTGGCCGGGCAGGACCGAGGTGGCCGCGGGCAGCGGGAGCAGGCGGGCGTCGATGGAGGCGAGGAGGGTCTCGAGGTCTCCGGCGGCGAAGGTCCGGCCCGGCCCCCCGTTGAAGAGCGTGTCGCCGGTGATCACCGCGCCGCCCACCCGCAGCGAGATGCTGCCCGGGGTGTGACCCGGCGTGTGGAGGACCTCGATCCGGATGCCGCCGACCCGGAGCTCCTGGCCGTCCCGCAGCCGGCCATCGATGCGCTGCTCGGGGATGTTGCCCTCGGCGTCGCCGACCAGCACCGGAGCGCCGGTGGCGGCGCGCACCGCGTCGTAGGTCGCCCAGTGGTCCTGGTGCCAGTGGGTCGCGACCACGCTCTGGACACCCCCCTCCGCCGCGATGGCAGCGAGCAGCGGGCCCTCCTCCAGGGGCATGTCCACCAGCAGGCCGGCGTGCGCGGAGGTGTCGCGCACGATGTAGGCGTTGTTGCCGTAGGGACCCATCGGGCCGACCCTGACGATGCGAACGTCACCGTCCTCGACGACCTCGACCGGGCCTCCGCTGGTCGCGGTCACCGCTTCGCCGGGCTCCGGGCGCGCAGCTCGGCCTTGTGGGCCCGTTTGGCCGCCTGGTAGGCGCGGCGCTCGTCCGCGGTGGTGACGGACGCGAGGGTGGGCCAATCGGGGGCGACCTGCTCCCATCCCGGTGGCCTGACCCCGAAGTGGTGGGCGAGCACGCCGGTGACGACCCGGCTCTTCATGGGTCCGAATCCGGGGAGCGCCGCCAGACGCCGCTGCAGCTCCTCGGCGGTGGCGGCCTCGCGCCAGATGCGGGAGGCGTCACCGCCGTAGGTGCCGGCCACGATCTGGCAGAGCCCCTGGACGCGCTCGGCCATGCTGCGGGGAAAACGGTGGATGGCGGGTGGGCTGCGAAACGCGACCTCGAAAGCGCCGGGGTCGATGGCGGCGAGGCGCACCGCATCGAGCGTGCCGAGCCGCTCGCGAATGCGCAGCGGGCCGAGGAAGGCGTGCTCGATGGGGATCTGCTGGTCGAGGCAGAAGCCGATCAGCAGGGCGAGGGGGTCCTCGGCGATGAGCCGGTCGGCCTCTGGATCCTCGGTCCACTCCAGGTGGGGAGCGCGTGATCTGGTGGGCATGCGGATAGGGTACGGCGTCGGCCGCGCCGCCCCGGGGAGGAGAATCGTGACCCATGCGCGAGTACCTGGTCGAGGCGGGGACCCTGCGGCTGTCGGTCCGCGATCACCCGGGGGGGAGCCCCCCCATCCTCGCCCTCCACGGCCTGGCCAGCAATGCCCGCTGGTGGGACCTGGTGGCGGCGCGGCTCAGCCCCCGATGGCGGGTCCTCGCCCCCGACCTGCGCGGGCACGGGCGATCGGACCGCCCCGACTCCGGGTACTCCTTCGCCGAGGTCGTGGACGACCTGCGGGGGCTGGTCGAGGCCACCGGTCTGGACCGGCTGGTCGTGGCCGGCCACAGCTGGGGGGCGTCGGTGGCGCTCTGGTTCGCCGCCACCCTTCCCGAGCGCGTCCTCGGCTGCATCTGCGTCGACGGCGGGGCCGCGAACATGCGTGAGCACTTTCCCACCTGGGCCGAGGCCGAGGAGCGGCTCCGGCCGCCCCGGATGTCGGGGATCACCGAGGCGTCGGTGCGGGAGTGGGCCAGGGGCGGGTCACTCGCCGAGGGAGGCGACCCCGAGGCCGCGGCCGACATCCTGCTCGGCAACTTCGAGGAGGCGGAGGACGGGACCGTGCACCCCCGGCTCAGCCTCGAACACCACATGGAGATCGCCCACCGGCTCTGGGAGCTGGACGCATTCGAGCTGCTGACCCGGGTCGAGTGCCCGGTGCTCTTCATCCCGGCCAAGGCCGGACCCTGGCCCGCGGAGGAGAAGGCGCGGGCACTGCAGCAGGCTCAAGGGGTGCTGGGAAGCCACGCCCACATCACCTGGGTGGACGGGGGCCACGACCTCCCGGTGCAGCGGCCCGTCCAGGTGGCCGACGCCATCGACGGCTTCGCAGCGAAGCTGGCCCGCAGCTAGCCCACGGCCGCCCCTGGTCAGCAGGGGCAGAAGGTGGCCGGGCTGGCCGCGAACGTGTCCGGGGACGTGGTGGTCGCGTAGATCACGAAGGTCGTGGGCTGGCCGGGGCTCGGCAGGTTGGCCGCCTCGGGGGTCCGGATCCAGTAGGTGGCACTCGCTCCCGGCAGCAACCGGGTAGGACCGCCCAGAACCGTCGCCGGCTCCGTGGGGATGATGCCCTCCGAGACGACGAAGTGCGGGGTGAGCACCGACGAGCCGTGGTTGGCCACCTCAACGGTGGCGGTGAAGTACTGCGGGCTGGCGCTCTCGCTGTCCACCGCCACCGTGAGCGGCGGACGGACCGCCAGTCCTGCCGCCCCCGCGACCACCGCCAGGCAGCCCACCAGTGCCGCGGCGGCCACCAGCGTTCGGCGTCCCGTCACGATCGGCGCCGTGACCGGGCCGACGGCCACGCACAGGAACAGGAAGAGGAGGGGGGCCAGGATGAAGTACTGGGCGGGATTGCGATTGGTGAGCAGGAGCGGAAGGACCGCCAGGAGCGGTGCGGCCGGCTTGAGTCGCGCGTAGAAGCGCACGTAGAGAAGCAGCTCGGAGATCCAGGCCAGCACGGCGCTCAGGCTGAAGAGGCTGAAGGCCCCCGTGCCGAACAGGAGGATCAGGGTCCCCATGCCGATCCCCCACGGCACCGCCGGCGTGGCCAGCGGATGGAGAGCCCCCGAGAGCCACGCCAAGGGGCTCCAGACGATGAAGGGCAGGTTCACGACCAGGAAGGTCAGCGCCGCCAGCCCGGCGTACGAGAGCCCGGCCACCCACGGGTTGGCGCGCCGGTCTCGGGCCGCCATGACCGCCATGAGGATCAGGAAGGGCACCAGGAACCACGGGTTCTGCTTGACGCTGCAGGCGATGCCGAGGCAGATGGGCGACACCCAGCGTGCCAGCGCGCCGGCATCGGGCGCGCGGAAGCGCTCCACCTCCAGGAGGGCCACCAGGACGAAGGGGAGCAGGAGAGGGTCGAGGCAGGAGACGAGCAGGAAGTAGACCGGCTGGAGCAGCAGCAGCAGGGCCAGGGCGCCCAGGAAGTGGTCGGGCAGCCGCCGAACCACGATGCCGACGGACACGATCATCGCCAGGAGGTTGCCGGCGAGAACGGCATAGGAGTGGAATCCCAGCAGGGCCACAAGAGGGGCCAGAAGCAGCAGCGAGCCGGCCGGCCAGGAGAACTGGTGCACGACCGTTCCGGCGAGCGTGGGCGTTCCCGACTGCACCCCGAAGGTGGCGAGCGCGGACGCGTAGTTGGCCGTGAAGGGGTCGTGACCCTGGAGGAGGAACGCCGACCCCTGCTGGGCGAAGGCGACCTCGTCGCTCTCGAACACCGAGCCCACCCACGTGTACATCGCGAAGAGCAGGAAGAGGATGCTGAAACCGAGCAGGAGAAGGTCGAAGCGACGCTGCGCCTCCTCGCCGCGGATCAGCATCGCGCCGGCGATGGCCACGAACCCGATGGCGGCGGCGACCACCGTGAATCCCGGGCTAGGCGTGCCGAGCGGCGCGCCGAACCAGGACTGCGAGGCGCCCAGCCAGAGGATCCCGATGACCAGGCGGATCATCTGGCGGGTGCTGATCGGGAACGCGGGAAGCGCCCGGGGGCTGGCGGCGCTCATGGGGAGACGTTGCCCGCGGCATCCGAGGTCAGCTGCGGCGTGACCGCCAGCATGGCGGGGTCGTTGCTGGTCAGCTGAAACTGGAACGGATAGCCGGCTGCCGGGAGCGGCGTCTGGTCGGTGGCCACCAGGGAGTACGAGGCGCGCTGACCGGCATCCAGCACGGCGGGGCCGCTGGTGACGCCCATCACCTGCTCCGCGGTCCCGGTCACCGCCAGGATGAAATGCACCCGCACCGGCTGGGTGCCGCGATTGGCAACGCTGACGTCGGCGACCAGCTGCGCGGCCCCGACGTGCGCGCTCTGCACGGTGATCGCGAGCGGAGGGGGATCGGCGAGGGCAGCGATGAGCAGGCCCGCGGAGACGGCGGCCAGCAGCCCGCCGCCCCAGGCCAGCCCGGAAGCGAGGCGGCGACCGGGCAGCTCCCACCGCACCGCCCTGACCGTGGTCGCCGCCACCACCAGCACCGGGACCGCGAACACGAAGTAGGACATCAGGCTGCGCGTCTCGAGCAGCATGCCCAGCAGCGGCAGCAGGATGAAGACCGGCTTGAGACGGCCGTAGCAGCGGACGAAGATGAGCAGTGCCGCGAGCACGAGCGCCGCCCCGGCCCATCCAAACAGTCCCATGTCTCCCCCTCCGAGACCGTAGGCACCGACCAGCTGGGCCGGGCCGATGCCGAGCGGGACGAGTGCGGTGCGGAGCGGCAGGAGGATCTCGGTGAGCCAGGCCCCCGGATTCCAGACCACGAACGCCAGATTGGGCACGAGGAACGCGGCACCCGCGATCAGTGTGTAGCGGGCGCCGGCACCGAACCACCCCCTGCCGCGCAGACGGGCCTCGATCCCCACGCCCGCCACCAGGAAGGGGGCCAGCAACCACGGTGACTGCTTGACACAGCAGGCGAGGCCGAGGGCGATCGGGCCCACCCATCGCGCCGGCGAGCGCTCGGCCGGATCCTCGAAGCGGTCCCAGCGCCACACCGCGACCAGGAGGAACGGGAGGTAGAGGGCATCGGTGGCACCATCCCCCACCAGGAGCAGGGGGATGGGCAGGACGAGGAAGAGGGCCACGCAGGGACGGAGCGAGGCGTCGACCATGCGCCAGAGCAGCGCGCCGCCGACGACCCACGCCAGGGCATCCGTGCCCAGCCCGGCGCCGCTCCCGGTCCCGAAGAGGAGGGTGGCAGGCACGTAGAGCAGCACCGACAGGGACGGGTACGACATGGTGTGCACCTCCTGCCCGGCGAGGGTCAGGGTCCCCCACCCGACCCCGTATTGGCGGAGCGCGGAGGCGAGATCCGCCCCGTAGGGGTTGAGACCGTGGATCAGCGCGGAGGCCGCCGCCTGATTGAAGGCGAGCTCGTCGCTGACGTACCCGTGCCACGAGCTGGCCACCACGATCTGCAGGGCCCCCTGGGCCAGGCACGCCACCAGGATGAGGCGATCCATGTGCGCTTCGAACGAACGTCCGCGGACGGTGAGCGCCGCCCCCATGATCCAGAGGCTGCCGGCGGCCGTCAGCACCGCCAGCGCCGCCCCCAGCGGCACCAGGCCGGTGACGCCGATCCAGGTCTGCGCCCAGTACAGCCACACGGCCCCGATCAGCAGCCGGACAGCCTGGCCGGCCGTCAGGGGGAAGCCGGTGGTGGCGGCTCCGTCCGCCACTGTTGGCGCGGCGTCTGACTGGTCCGCTTCGCGCCCGACGGGCACTGGTGCTCCTCAGAAGACCGGGAAAGGCATGCCGGGAGCGGCAGCCGGGGCCAACCTACCGTGGGACCCCGCCGGGCTGCGCCACAGCCCTGTAGCGGCCCGGTAGCCGCCGCGTCACAGCCGCGCGCCTTTTGCGAGGTCTTGGCCCCCCTCCCGGTGTCACGCTCCGGCAACACCGGCCGAGCCGGCGGTGGCGGCTCCGTAAGGTGGGGCCGGAGTGAGCGCTGTGCGACGTGGGACGCTGCTGTCCGCCGCCATCGGCCTGGCGATCGTCCTCGCTTACATCGTCCTCTGGGTGGAGTTCGGCCCCGCTCAGATCGCGCGCACCGACTTCACCAACACCTACGTGGGCGCGACCCTGGTGCGCGAAGGCCTCGGCGCGTCCATGTACAGCTCTGCTCTCCAGGCCTCCGCCTACGCGCACCTCATCGCCCCTCACCGTCAGGGCTTCCTGCCCTTCGACGCCGCCCCTCTGGCCGCGGTGGTGGCCGCCCCCGTCACCCTGCTCGCGCTCGACGCCGCCTACCGGTTGTGGTCGCTGCTGCAGTTCGTCCTGATCGCGGCGGCGGCCGTCATCGCGGTGGGCGCCGCACCCTGGAAGAGCGGGGCCGGCCGCGGCCAGCGGGCGGCCATCGGGCTCATCGCGCTCGCCTGCATGGGCACCTGCACCACGCTCCTGCAAGGGCAGTGGGACGGCGTCTCCGCGCTCGGACTGGCCGTCTTCTATCTCTGCCTGCGGCAACGGCGCATGGGCTCGGCGGGGGTGGTCCTGGCCGCCACCGCCCTGCTGGCCAAGCCGAACCTGGCCCTGTGCCTCGCGGCGTTCGTCCTGGGCTGGCGCGACCGGCGCCTCATCGTGGGGATGCTCGCGGGCGGAGCCGCCATGGGGGTCGTCTCCCTGCTCGCGGTCGGGACGGGCGGGGTGGCCGGCTTCGTCGGCAGCCTGGGCAACCAGCTCAACGCGTGGCCTCTGGCCCCCATGGTCAGCCTCATCGGCATCGCGGGGTCGGTGCTCGGCCAGACGCACACGGCTGAGCTCGTGGCGGCGGTGGGCTCCATCGTCGCCATGGCCATTGCCGCACTGCTCGGATCCGCCGTGCGCGGGCGGCCAGCGCGACTGGAGGCGGCACTGGCCGGGGCGACCCTGCTCTCGATCCTCGCGTCACCCCACGCGTACACGCATGACCTCGCGCCGTTGGTGCCCGCCGCCGCCTGGTCGTTCGCCGCCCTGGCGGGACACCGGAGTGGCACCCGCTCCCTGCGCGGCGCGGTTCTCGCCGTCTGGGTGGCCATCAACCTCGCCGCCTACCTCGCAGCCACCGGTGCGGCACCCGGGCTGGTCAACCTCACACCCTGGGCGCTCATGGCCGCCGCGGGGCTGGCGATCGCGGTCTGCCTGCGCCAGGGAACGGTGGCTCCGGCGGTCAGCCCGGAGCCCCAGCCGGGCCTCCGTACTCCCACACCAGCACGCCCTGGAGGCTCCGCGGCGGCCCACCCACCACCTCTGTCAGGAACTCCCTGATCGGCCCCTCGAGCGAGGGGTTGGACCCCTGGTCCAGCGGGCCCAGGATCACGATCGTCACTCCCAGATCGTCCATCTGCTCCCGTGCGCCCTCCACCGCACCGGGACCACAGGGCGACGCCGAGGCGCCCGCCTGCAGGTACGCCATGACGCATCCCAGCACCCCGTCGGAGCGACCCCATTCCGCGTACTGGCCGGTGCCCGGTGTGAACACCGCCCCGGAGACTGTGCGGAAGGCGAAATCGGACTCCGCCTGCCAGAGCGTCGGATCCTCACCGCCAGGGTCCCAGGCCCCGGTGGGGCCGCGATCGGTGTAGGGGACGACCAGAGCCACCGTCTCCGCCGGCAGCTCGCGCGCCCCGCCGCCGGGCTGGAAGAAGGCCGGGGTGTCGGAGCTGGTCACCGGAAGGGGCATGCTCGGAGCCAGGGTCGCAGCGACCAGAAGCGCGCCGCCGATGGCACCGAGACGCGCCCACCCGGCACCGCTGAAGCACATCCTGTCCAGGAAGCAGGCCAGCAGGCCGGCCAGGCCGAGATCCATGAACAGGGCGAAACGGGCGGGAACCAGGCTGCTGAGGCCCGGCACGTAGGTCAGGAGCACCCCGGGCAGGGGCACCACCTCGCTCACCTTGCCGCCGATGTGCACGTGTGGCCCCAGGCTCCAGACCAGGGCGACGACGGCACCGACGCCCACCATTCGGGTCCAGCCGTCACTCCACCATCTGCGGAGGACGTAGACGGTGACCGCGATCAGGGGGAGCCCGATGTAGGCGTCGGCCTCCGACTGGTTCCCGCTCCATTGGCTGGTCAGATTCAGCCCCGACGGCAGGTGGAGAGCCGCGAACTGGTTGGGGATCACCAGGTTCAGCAGGTCCGTCACGAACACGTCGGGCTGCTGGAGCAGACCGCTCACCCGCTCCGGCCCGAAGAGCTGATAAGCGAGCGGGGCGCCGGCGAGGACCACGAACACGCAGAGGGCTATCAGCAGCGTCCTCAACGCGCCGAGAACCTGCACCTGCTCCCTCACGACGGATGGCGAGGAGAACCACAGGACGATGGACGCGGTGACGACCACGACAGCAAGGAGGGCGAGAATCTCCTCGGAGAGCAGGAGCTGCAGGGCGGCCAGAGCACCGATCGCCAATCCCCACCTCAGCCGCCGGTGACCAGGCTCCGTGGCCACGCGCTCCAGGGCGATCAACATGAGCGGGACCGGGAAGAACATGACGACGTGCAGATGCCCGACAGCCTGGGTCGAGGCGAAGGGCCCGAGGACCATCATGAGGCCCGCGAGCCAGGCGGCAGCGGCGTGGTGGACGTGACGGCGCAGCCAGAGGAAGGTGCACCACCCGTCCAGGGCGAGCGCCACGACCAACGCCAGGTTGTACGAGGCGATCACGCCGAAGAGCGCGGTGACCGGCCACAGGGCCAGCGCCGCGGCGGGCACCGACGTGTTCCACATCAGGTTCGCCCCCTGCGGCACGTTGACGTAGGTGTCGAGCAGGGGGTTGATCCCGTGGGTCATCGCAAACGGGAACCATCCGAAGTACCCCATGAAGAGCTCGGGATCGCCGGTCACGCCGGCCCAGTCGTGGGACGGATCGCGCCAGACGGGAGATGTGAGCACGAAGGCCACGGCGAGGAATCCGGCCAGCGCCCACCAGCGGGTCGCTCGTGGCCCGTGCTTCAGCCGCGCCGGCACCCCCTACCAGTTCATCCCGATGAGACTGTCGCACCCTCGGATCAGGTGCCAGGCCGTTGCCCGATCGTCACCGCGGCGGTTGGCCGTGTCCGGCCGCAGGCCGTCGTGGTCCACTGTCCGGCCACTGTCCGCCCACCCCGCGTAGCGTGGGGGTCGCCGCCTCGAGAGGGCGGGGGGTCGTGGGAGGGGAGGAGGGACGTTCATGGCCGAGATCGACTTCGCCGATGGGTTCGACGTCCAGGAGCCTCTGGCCTGGGGGCTGACGCCGGCACAGCTCGGCACGGTCCTCGCCACCGCAGCGGTTGCCTATCTCGTCCTCCACGCGTCCGTCCCACGCCTGTTGGCCATCCCGTCCGCGATCCTGCTCGTCGGCGCCGGCCTCGCCCTGGCCCTGGTCCGCAGGGAGGGGCGGACGTTGATCGCCTGGACGGTGGTCGCGGCCCGCTTCTGGACCCGCCCGCGACGAGGCCTCCTGGTGGTGGACGGAGCGCCTGCCGCCGCGCCGGGCGGGACGCCCGCGCGGGTCGGGGCGGGCCCGCGGGAGGTCGAGACACCACGGCGGGTGCCACTGGTCGTCCTGCCCGAACCCGTCGGGCCGCCGGCGGAGGAGCCCGCCTCCCACCCGGCCCGCCCCTTCTCGATCTTCAGCGTCGCGGACGCGGCGCTCCTCGAACCGGCCCAGGCTCGCTGCGATCGGAGAGCGACGGCCGGCATCCACCTCGCGGACGCCGGCGAGCTCGGGACACGCGGCGGGCCGGCGGCCCTGCGGACCACCCGCCGGCTGACCTTCTTCTCGCTCGGCGGAGGCACCGGCCGGACCACGCTCGCCGTCGAGGTGGCGGCGCTGCTGGCCCGCCAGGAGCCGGGAACCAGCGGATGGGGGCCGCCTCGCACCGCCGCGGTGGCCCTCGTCGACCTCAACCTGATGAGCCCGCGTGCCGGCCTCCGGCTGGGCGTCCCCGCCGCCACCGATTGGGATCTCGACGGGAGGGGGCGGGTGCCCTCGCCGGTCGAGAGGCTGGTGGCCGTCCACCCCTCCGGCCTCCGGGTGCTGCCCGGGCCCTCCCGCCTCCTCGCCCCCGGTGCGGCGGACGATCCCGAGCTGGTGCGCGGGGTGGCCGCCGCCATCGGGGAGTTGGAGGGCCGGGGCTGCGCCACCATCGTCCTGGACATCCCCGCAGACCTCAGCGCACTGACCCGATGGGCGCTGGAGAGCGCCCACGACATCTTCGTGGTGCTCACCGCCACCGCGGGTGGAGCGCTCGACGCCTACCGGAGCACCGAGGCTCTGCGCCGCCTCGGCCTCCGCCACCGGCTCCGCTACGTGGTCAACCGCGGCTGCGCAGGGCCCGCCATGGCGGAGGCGATGCTCGACCTGGGCACCGCCATCGTGGCGGAGATTCCCGAGGATGCCGATCTGGAGCGCGCGGAGATGGATCACCGCCTGCTCGGCCGGGACGGCGTGGGCCGGACGGCGGCGGCTCTGCGAACCCTGGCCGCCACCGTCGACGGCCGGCTCCTGACGCCCTCTCGCGCCGAGCCGGCGCAGGTGCGCAGACTGCTGCGTCGCCGTGCCGGTTAGATCGCCGGCGAGCGGCACCTGGCGGTCGGCGCCGGCTTTGCGCGTCCACCTCCAGGAGGGCAGGATGGTCGCCCCCGATGGGCTGCTTGCCGGCATCGTCCTCTGCGAGGAGGTGGACGTCCTGGCTCTGGAGCCCTGGCGCAGGGAGGCGGCCATCGAGGCTCTCGAGGCCCTCCTGCGCAGCCTCACCGCCGAATTGATTCTCACCGTGCGGGTGCGGCGACATCGCCTGGAGCCGGAGGGAGCCGGGGCCGACCCCGCGAGCGCCGCTCTGACCGCCGCCCTCGACGAGCACTGGCAGGCGCGGCTCAGCGCCACCCCGGCGTTTCACCGGCGGGTGGCGGTGGCGATCCGGCACCGCGAGGCGGCGGAACTGGAGCGCGAGCTGGGCGCGGTGGCCACATCGCTCACGGCGGCCGGGATCCCGGGCCGCCGCCTGGGTGGGGCGGAGCTGCGTGGCCTTCTCCGTGATGCCGGTCTCGGCGGCGGGCGCCTCCCCTGGGACGAGCGGCCCGGAGAGGCTCGGATGGGGACGCGGCTCGCCCGGGCGGCAGTGCTCGACCGGCTCCCCGGCGGCCCGCACAACGCCGGCTGGCTGGCGGCGCTGATCCGGTCGCCGGTGGAGTGCGACATCGCCCTCCATCTGGAACCCACCTCCCGCCGCCAAGCCACGGGGCTGCTCAGCCGCCGGATGCGCCAGCTCGTCGCCCATCAGCTGCTCGAGGCCGAGCGCGGTCTGGTCCCCGACTCCAGCGTGGAGACCGGCCTCGAAGCCGCGCGGCGGCTCCGCGACCGGCTGGCGCGCAACACCGGGCGGCCGCTGCGGCTGTGGCTGACGGCGGTCGCTCTCGGCGAGGACCGCAGGACCCTGGAGCTGTCCTGGGGACGGCTGTGCGGGGCGTTCGCGGCCACCCTCGGGGTCTGCCGGCCCGGTCACTTCGAGCATCTGGACGGCGCCCTCGCCGCCTGGGGACTGGGACCTCCTCCGGGGCCCGGCAAGCTGGTCGACTCGCACGCCGCCGCGAGCTGCGCGCCCTGGCTGCAGACGAGCATCCAGGACGCGGACGGCTACCGGGTCGGGCGGATGGTCGACAGCGGTCTGCCGGTGAGCGTGGCCCCCTTCGACACGGACCACCACGTCAACGCCAACGTCGGGATCTTCGCCGCCTCGGGGCAGGGCAAGAGCTTCCTGATCGGTGCCCTGCTGATCGAGGCGCGCCGTCACGGGGTGGACGCGATAGTGGTCGACCCCGAGGGCGAGTACCGGCGGCTGGTCGAGGGCTTGGGCGGAGCGTGGCTCGATCTGGTCACCGAGGCGGCGATCAACCCCTTTGACCTGGGCGACGACGACGCCACGGCGGCGGCGATCGTCGTGGACGTCTGCGCCGTGCTCTGCCCGGGGATGAGCGACGTCGAGCGGGCCTCCGTCGAGGCGGCCGCACGAGCGGTCCAGGCCTCGGCGCGCGGTCGCGGCAGTCGCGGCCGGCTCCGCCAGTGTCTCGGGGAGCTGGAGAAGAGCGCTCCCCGGGTCGCGCGCGTGCTGGTCAGGTTCCTGGACGGCGGGCTGGCTGGCTTCCTCGACCGCCCCACCGCGCGGGCGTGGACGCGGCCGCTTCTCGCCGTCGGGCATCGCGAGGTTCGCGAGGAGCTGATCCCCGTGACCACGCTGCTGCTGGGCCGCCTGCTCTGGGAGCTGGTCCGCCGGGCGCCGCGGCGGCGCCACATCATCCTCGACGAGGTGGGGATGCTGACCGGCCACCCCGCCCTCCGCGACCTCCTCGCCCAGCTGGCCCGCCGCTGCCGGAAGCACGGCAGCTCCCTGGTGGTGGCGACCCAGAACGTGCAGGACCTGCTCCGCAGCGAGGAGGGCACGGTGGTGGCCAGCAACTGCTCGATCGTCCTCTGCGGCGGCCACCGGGCTGTGGAGGTGGAGGCGATGGAACGCGCCTTCGGCCTCACCCAGGATCAGCGGCGCCGCCTCGAACGGGCCCCCCGGGGCGAGTTCCTGCTCATGAGCGGGGCCAGGAGGGGGATGATCCAGGTCGACCTCCCCGATGCGTACCGCGCCATCATCTGTGGATGAGCGGAGCGCCTCGCCGACCGCACGAACCTGGCACGGAGCAGTGAGAACCCCCTTGACTCCTCGGGCGGGCGGCACCAAGATATGGGGGCTCCAGCCCGGGCGGACCCCAACATGTGGGATACTGTGGGGGACAGAGTACTCGGTGTGGCCGGGTCCGCCCGCCTGGAGCCGTCCTTCTGGGACGTGGGTTCCAACGCCGCGCCAGACAACTCAGCAGAGAGGAACTGACAGTGAGCACTTCCGCTTCGCCACCCCCATCGGACCCGACCTCCGCACCGGCCGCCATGGGTGGTGAGAGCCGTCGCGGGTCCCGCCGCAACGGCAACGGAAGGCTCGAGGTGACCTCCAGAGGCCTGCGCCTCGAACGCCGCTTCACCAAGCCCGGGGTCCACCCCTACGACGAGGTCAGCTGGGAGCAGCGCACCGCCAGCATCGCCAACGAGAAGGGCGAGCTGGTCTTCGAGCAGAAGGATTGCGAGATCCCGGCCTTCTGGTCCCAGATGGCGACCAACGTGGTCGTCTCCAAGTACTTCCGGGGCCCGATGGGGACGCCCCGCCGGGAGACCAGCGTCCGCCAGGTGATCTCCCGGGTGGTCGACACCATCACCGGGTGGGGGCGCGAGGGCGGCTACTTCGCCACGCCCGCGGACGCCGATGCCTTCTCGGACGAGCTCTGCCACCTCATCCTCCACCAGAAGATGAGCTTCAACAGCCCGGTGTGGTTCAACATCGGGGTCCCGGGCAGCAGGAATCAGGCCTCCGCGTGCTTCATCAACAGCGTCGACGACTCCATGGAGTCGATCCTCACCCTGGCCAAGACCGAGGGGATGCTGTTCAAGTACGGCAGCGGCACCGGGACCAACCTCTCCGCCATCCGCTCCTCCCAGGAGCAGCTGGCCGGCGGCGGCACCGCCAGCGGCCCCGTCTCCTTCATGAAGGGCTTCGACGCCTTTGCGGGCGTCATCAAGTCGGGGGGCACCACCCGGCGCGCCGCCAAGATGGTGATCCTCAACGCCGACCACCCGGACATCGAGGACTTCATCACCTGCAAGGTCAAGGAGGAGCGCAAGGCCTGGGCGCTCATCGACGCCGGCTATGACCCCTCGTTCACCGGCGAGGCCTACGCCTCGGTCTTCTTCCAGAACTCCAACAACTCGGTGCGGGTCACCGACGAGTTCATGCGCGCCGTCGAGGAGGACCGCGACTGGCAGCTCAAGGCGGTCACCGACGGGCGCGTGCTCAAGACCGTCAAGGCGCGCAGCCTCCTCCACCTGATGGCCGAGTCCGCCTGGCAGTGCGGCGACCCCGGGGTCCAGTACGACACCACCATCAACGACTGGCACACCTCGTCCAACAGCGGCCGGATCAACGCCAGCAACCCCTGCTCGGAATTCGTCTATCTCGACGACACCGCGTGCAACCTGGCGTCGATCAATCTGCTCCGCTTCCTCAACGAGGACGGCAGCTTCGCCGTCGACGATTACCGCCACGCCATCCAGCTGACCATCACCGCTCAGGAGATCCTGGTCGGCAACGCCCAGTACCCCACCGAGAAGATCGGCAGGAACAGCGAGGCCTTCCGTCCGCTGGGGCTCGGCTACGCGAACCTGGGCGCCCTGCTGATGGCGCGCGGCCTCCCCTATGACTCGCCCAAGGGTCGGGACCTGGCCGCCTGCCTGACCGCCATCCTCACCGGCGAGGGGTACGCCCAGTCGGCCCGGATCGCCCGCGAGGTCAGCCCCTTCGAGGGCTATGCGGTGAACCGCCAGCCGATGCTGCGGGTGATGGCCAAGCACCGTGAGGCCGCCTACGCGATCCCGGCGTCGACCGTCGACGCCAACCTGCTGGCCGCCGCCCGTTCGACCTGGGACGAGGCCCACGAGCTGGGTGCCCGCCACGGTTACCGCAACGGTCAGATCAGCGTCATCGCGCCGACGGGGACCATCAGCTTCATGCTCGACTGCGACACCACCGGGGTCGAGCCCGACATCGCGCTCGTCAAGTACAAGAAGCTGGTCGGCGGCGGCATGCTGAAGATGGTCAACAACACCGTGCCCGCGGCACTCAAGCGGCTCGGTTACGGCGAGGGCGACGTCGCCGACATCGTGGCCTACATCGACGCCAATGACACTATCGAGGGCGCGCCCAAGCTGCGCGACGACGACCTCCCCGTTTTCGACTGCGCCTTCACCCCGCGCAGCGGCAAGCGCTCGATCGCCTGGCAGGGACACGTCCGGATGATGGCGGCGGTCCAGCCGTTCGTCTCCGGGGCCATCTCCAAGACCGTGAACATGCCCTCCGACTCCACCGTGGAGGACGTCGAGAAGGCCTACATCGACGGCTGGAAGATGGGCCTCAAGGCGCTCGCCATCTACCGCGACGGCAGCAAGCGCTCGCAGCCCATGGCGACCTCCATGGAGAAGACCACCGGCGAGAAGGTGCGGATCGTGGAGCGGCCGCTGCGCCGCAAGCTCCCCGCAGAGCGGCAGGCGCTCACCCACCGCTTCGAGGTGGGCGGCCACGAGGGCTACATCACCGTCGGCCTCTACGAGGACGGCACCCCCGGCGAGATCTTCGTGAAGATGGCCAAGGAGGGGTCGACGGTCTCCGGCCTCACCGACTCGTTCGCGATCGCGGTCAGCTTCGCGCTCCAGTACGGGGTGCCGCTCGACTTCCTGATCAACAAGTTCGCCCACATGCGCTTCGAGCCGCAGGGCTTCACCCGCAATCCGGAGATCCCGATCGCCAAGTCGATCGTGGACTACATCTTCCGGTGGCTGGGGTCGCGCTTCCTGAGCCCCGAGAAGCAGCTGGAGATCGGCATCATCCGTCGCGACGACGAGGAGGCGGAGACGGCCCCGGTGGTCGAGGGTCCGGCCAACGCCGCCCAGGTGCTGATGCCGCTCGCCCTCGAGCAGGTCTCACCGACCAGCACGTTCCAGAACCAGGCCGACGCGCCGTCGTGCAGCGAGTGCGGGTCGCTGATGGTCCGCTCCGGCTCCTGCTACAAGTGCCACAACTGTGGGGCCACCTCCGGCTGCAGCTGATGGTGATGGTCGCCGGTCCGGCCGCTGGCGGACCCTAGCGGCGACCCCCGGGGGTAGGTGTCGTCGCCGGGGAGGGGCGTGACCACGGACGCGGCGTCGGTGCCGGGGTGGGCGCCGCGGACGGACGTGGCGACGCCGAGGGGGCCGGGGCCGGTGTGGCCGCCGGCGTCGGGCTCGACGACGGGGCCGGGTCGGAGCTCGGGATCGCCCCGACAGTGACCGCCCAGAAGATGCGGGTGACGCTGCCGGTGGGCGTCACGCAGGTCTGAAACTGAGCCGCGGACCCCTCCGGCGGTTGGGTAACCGGGTCACCGAAGCTGGTCTCGACCGAACCCTCGACCACATAGCGGTGGGCGACGTCCGATGAGTCGTAATACGTCATCACCGTGCCGTCGGCCATGTCGAGGATGGGGGTGAAGACACCGGGGTTGTGCCCGATGAAATACGTGTCCCAGGTCACGCAGGTGTCGATCGCGGCGACACCGCTCGGCACCGGGCTCTGGCTGGTGCAGTCGGAGTAGTCGGCCACCGAGACGTCGACCCCACCACCGATCAGGGTGTTCGCCCCGGTCACTCCGGTGTCCGGGTTCCCGCCCGACCCGCTCGTCGTGCCGCCTGCCAGGACGACGGCGGGGCCGGACGCCGGCGGCGGCGATGTGGCGGTCGGGGAGAGGATGGGCATCGGCGTCGGGATGGCCGGCGCTGTCGCCGGAGGGGTCGCCACCGCCGCGAGCACAGGGGCCGAGCGGGCGGCGCGGACGGGCAGGGTGCCGCCCGACGCGACGGCTGCAGCCGCGGCGACGGCGACGGCGGCGATCAGATAGCTCACACAGCGCAAGTGATGCGAATGCAGCAAGAGCACAAGGCGATGCTAGTCAGCCAGCCCCATCCCCACAAGCCGAAGCTGCCCCGCCGGCATGGGGGGCAAGCTGCTCTAGGCGGAACCCCCCACAACGCGTCTCCCCCGCCTGTAGCTGCTGGACTGGGGCGCTCAGGGGCTCGGGGGCCCGATGTGATCGGCGGCATCCCGCCAGGTGATGTGATCGGCGGCATCCCGCCAGGTGATGGGACCACCCATCGTCCGGAGGATGGCCGCGACGGAGGCGAGGTCGTCCTCGGCGGCCTGGAGGGCCACGAGCCTCTCCGTGAGGGGCCGCGCGGCGTTCGGATCCGGCTCACGGCGCAGGCGCGCCTCGAGGGAGACACGGATGCGCCACATCTGGGTCGCGAGCGTCTCCGCGGTCGACGTCGCGATCGCGTGACACTGCCCGTCGGCCCAGTCGACAAGCTCCGCCAGGGGAGCCGTGCCAGCAGCGCTGAGGCTCATGGCTCGACTCTAGCGATGCTGCAATTGGCTCATTCGCATCGTTGCCGGGATGCGTCGGAGCGTGATCGGCTCGTCACCCCGCCCTCGCCGTTGGAGCACGGCTGGCTCCAGCACCCAGGGCTCCACGCCGGCCCGCAACGGGTGGCGACACGGTAGTGTGCGGCGAATGAAGGCGAGGCTCCGGCCTTCCTCCTCGGCTGCGCCGGCCCCGCGGTCTGGGGAGGGCGTGACGGGCACCCTCCACCTCCTCTCGTTCATCTGCCTGGCCCTCGCGCTGCTCCAGGACTTCGGCGACTTCACCCTGCTCGCCCTCCTCCTGGTCCTTCTCTCGTTGGGGCTGGTCGTCGCCGGGCTCGCCACGTCCAGGTCCGGGGGGGAAGGTGCCCCCCGACGGTGGTGGCTGACCGCCGTGGTGGCCGCGGGCCTGAGCAACCTGCTCAATCTCGGCTTCCCGGGCTGGATCGGAGTCCGATGGTCGGATGGGCGGGATGCGGCGGTGATCATCCTGGTCCTCGCCTTGACCGCCGCCGCAAGCGCCGCTGTCGCGTCGACGCGCCGGGCGGCGGTCATTCTGGCTCTCGCCGGCGTCCTCGCCCTCGGTCTCCTGGTGGCCACATGGCCGGCCTGGGGAGCGGCCCCTATCGACGTCTTCCACGTGGTGACCGGGGGGGCGGGCGCCCTGGTCCACGGCTCCAATCCGTACCGCCCGGTCTTCTCCTACGTGGCGGCGATCACGCCGTCCAAGGTGGGCGAGGTGTCGGGTCACTTCGCCTACGGACCGATCGTTCCGGTCCTGGCGTCGCTCGGGTGGCTGCTCGGCGATGTCCGGGTCGCCTCGGTGGTGGCCCTGGCGGCGACGGTGGCCGGCCTATGGGTGCTCGCCCGCCAGCAAGAGCCGGCCATCGCGCCGGCACGCGCGGTCGTCGCGCTGGCGATCTGCTCGCCGCTCGCGGTTGCCATGGTCCAGGACTCCTGGGTCGAGATCTACATCGTGGCCGGGATGGTGGGCTGGCTCGCGCTCCGCCGGCGGCATCGACCCTGGGCGATCGCGGCGCTGGCCGTGGCGCTGCTGGTGAATGCGATCACCCTCGTGGCCCTTCTCCCGTGGCTGATCTGGTCACGACGGGCACGCTTCGAAGGGCTGGTCGCCGCCGCCGCCGCCGTGGTTTTCGCCCTGCCCTTCGCCCTCGCGACCGGCATCGGCAACTTCCTCTACGACGTCATCGGCATCCAGGTCACGCTCGAGCCGCGCTACGACGCGCTCACCCTGACGTCGGCCCTGTGGCAGGCATGGCATCTGGTCCTGCCCTCGTGGCTGCCGGTGATCCCGGTCCTCCTCGCCGTCGCGTTCATCATCAGGAGGGGGCGGCCAGTCCGCGAGTCGGATCTCCCCGCCATGGCCGCACTGATGGTCCTCGCCACCTTCCTGCTGGCGAAATGGGCCTTCTTGAACTACTACTACGTGGCGGCGATGATGCTGCTGGCAGCCACCGCCAGCGCCGGTCTCGAGTCCTCTTCGGAGGACCTCGCGCTGCCGGATCTCAGATGGCCGGCAGCGGCCGGGCGCCGTCGCCGGCAGGCGTCACCCTCACCGGCACGGGCCGCGCCCACGCCCGCCGGAGACGGGGCGTCGCTGCTCGTGCCACACGACTGACCGCTCCCACAGGCGCGGGATCGCGGGCCCCTACTTCCCGATCGGGACATGCCGCATGCCCCGGGCCACACGCCGCTGCGCGGTCGACTCCGCGTCGACATGGACGTACTTGGCACCGCGGAACGCCGACGCGACCGCCGCCACCAGGCTCATGACGACCGCAACGCCCAGGATGATCCCGAGGCTCGACACGAAGGCCGGGCCGATCAGCTGGGGAAAGTAGGCCCGGCTGGTGAGCTGCGCTGCCTGAGCCGCGGAGAGGTGGGAGAGCACCGCGGGCCCGAGCAGGGTCTTGAGCGGGTTGTAGCCCAGGAAGGCGGCGAAGACGTAGCCGAGCGGGGGCACGTGGGAGAGCGCCGCGGCCTTGGCGGCGGGGATCCCGTTGGCCACGAGCCCCTTGAACATCGCCGCTGGAACCTTCGCGTTGAGCCCCCCCACCAGCAGCGTGAAGAAGAGACCCATGGAGAGGGGCATCCCGGTGCTCGCGAAGGTCACCCGCATGCCGGAGGCGGCCCCGCGGTCGCGGGCCGGGACGGAGTTCATGATCGACGAGGTGTTGGGAGAGGCGAAGAGGCCACCACCGACGCCGGAGAGGAGCATGACGGCGCCGAAGGGCCAGTAGTTGAAGTTGGCCGGGAAGGTCATCATCAGCGCGTAGGTCGCCGCCGCCAGCAGCATCCCGCCGGTCGCGAAGGGTCGAGCGCCGTAGCGATCGGACAGCTTCCCGGAGATGGGCCCGGCGATCACGAAGCCGAGGGTGAAGGGAATCATGTAGATGCCCGCCCAAAGTGGCGTCACCGCGAAGCTGTAGCCGTGCTGGGGCAACCAGATCCCCTGGAACCAGATCATCAGCATGAACATCAGGCCGCCCCGGCCGATCGATCCCAGGAACTGGGCGAGGTTGCCGAAGGCGAACGGCCTGATGCGGAAGAGGGAGAGCCGGAACATCGGGTCCTTCACCTTCGACTCGATGAACGCGAACGCGACCAGGAGCACCAGGCCGCCTCCGATCATCCCCTGGACGAAGGGATTCCCCCAACCGGAGAGGGAGGTCCCGTACGGCTCGATGCCGTAGGTGACGCCCACCAGGAGCATCCCCAGGCCGCCGGCGAAGGCGAGGTTGCCGGCCCAGTCGATGCGTGCCTTGATGCGGACGCCGATGTCCTTGAGCTTGAGGTAGGCCCAGACCGTGCCGAAGACACCGATGGGCACGGTGGCGAGGAACACCCAGCGCCAGCCCAGCAAGGAGAGCACCCCTCCCACGAGGATGCCGAGGAAGGAGCCGACGATGGCCGCCACCATGTTGATCCCGAGCGCGAAGCCGAGCCGGTCAGAGGGGAAGGCGTCGGTGATGATGGCGGCGGAGTTGGCCATCAGCAGCCCCCCACCGATCGCCTGGAACATCCGCAACAGCACCAGTTCCAAGGCCCCGTTCGACCCGGTGCTCCACACGCACGACAGCAGGATCGCGGCTACTGTGAACCAGGCGAAGCCAAGGTTGTACATCTTCACCCGGCCGAAGATGTCGCCGATGCGACCGACGGTCACCACGATGGCGGCCGACACCAGCATGTAGCCCATCATGATCCAGAGCAGATACGAGGAATTCGCAGGCACCAGCGGGTTCAGATGGATGCCGGTGAAGATCTTCGGCAGGGCGAGGATCAGGCTGGTGCCCGTCATCGACGAGAGCAGCACTCCGATGGTCGTGTTGGAGAGGACCACCCACTTGTAGTGGGGTCCCACGCGCGGGGCGGCGGGCGCGGCGGAGCTCATCGGACGGCCGCCCCAGTTGCGGTCGAGGAGTCCGGAACCGCGGACGCTGCCGGGGCCCGGTCCGACGCCAGCGACCGGAGCACGGTCACGGAGCGCTCCAGCACCCGCTGGTCGCTCTCGCTGAGTGCGGCCAAGCGCTCCGCCAACCACTCGTTGCCCGCCCTGACGTAGCGGGCGAGCAGGGCGGTCCCGGCCGCGGTCACGCTCACCTGGACACCGCGCCGGTCTCCAGGGGTCGCCCTGCGCACGACCAGCCCCCCCGCCTCCAGCTTGTCCACCAGACGGGTGGCCGCGGAAGAGGGGAGGTGCTCGAGCTCGGCCAGGCGGCCGACCCCGAGCGGCCCGTGGTTGACGACGCTGGCGAGCCCGGAGAGCCGGGCAATGCTCAGCTCCGCGGGGTCGTGGCGCCGGAGCTGCCGGCTCAGGTGGATCATCGAGAGGCGGAGCGCCTCGGCCAGGGAGCGCAGATCGGGAGCCGCCGGCCCCGGAACCCCCTCCGGCTCGCCGTCCGCCGTGTTCGACACGCTCATCCCTTGCCTCCGGTCACCCCTGAGCACTTGAAATTGATCAAGTTAGTATATACAGCACACAATCGATATGGTGGCTCTGCGGCCCGTGCAACGGACGCCGCCGTCTCCCGACCGTCACCGCTGCCACCGGCCGGGCCGCCCTGCGGTGGGATGAGCACCCCGCTCAGGTGGCGCTGCCGATGACGACGGCGGCGTCATGTCCGGAGGTGCCCTCCACCTCGCGCACGGCGCCCAGGTCGACACTGAGGGTGGAGTCGGTGAGCCTCGCCGCGATGCGCGTCCACTCCGCGGGTGGCCCCGTACCTGGTTGCGTAGGCGACGAGCCCTGATATCGGTTCCTGGCGTCCGTTCCGATGATCCTTGCTCTCCGGCACCATCGAGAAGGGGAGGACCGCGCGTCGGTGAGCGGGACGTTGAACACCCGACGGTGTGCGCCTCCCGCGGCGTGCGCCTCCCCGCGGCCTGCCCCCGACCGCGCTCATCGCAGTCACCTGCAACTGTTCCCACTGATCGACTGCATAACCAAATTGTCAAACCGATAAGGGGTGGACGAGAGGTGGATAGGGTGGGGTCAGAAGCCGTGCGCGAGCTTGCGGACGCGAAATGCGGCACCGCATCATGCCCGGCGAAGGCCCGCGTGGCAAACCATCATGGCTAAGGGGAAGGACGGTCATATGAACAGATCGGTAAGCAGAGGCTCGCGCCTGGGCCTGGCAGCGTTGGTGCTGGTGGCGGCCTCGGCGTGTGGAACAAGCACCGCCAGCAGCAGCAGCAGCAGCAGCAGCAGCAGCGTCGACGCCGCGACCGCGACGTCGGCGGCCGCCTTCGGTGGCATGAGCGGGCTGGTCGCAGCGGCCAAGAAAGAGGGGCAGCTCAACGTCATCGCCCTGCCGCTCAACTGGGCCAACTACGGAAGCATCATCTCGGACTTCGAGGCCAAGTACGGGATCACCGTCAACCAGGCCAACCCGCAGGGCAGCAGCCAGGACGAGGTCAACGCCGTGACGTCCCAGGCCGGGACCAGCAGCTGCCCCGACGTCCTCGACATCGGGATGGCGGTCGCCTGGGCGAACACCAAGCTGTTCGCCCCCTACGAGGTCTCCGAGTGGAGCGACATCCCCGCCGGCCAGAAGGACGCGACCGGTCTCTGGTACCAGGACTACGGCGGCTACATGTCGATCGGATACGACTCGAGCAAGTACACCGTCACCTCGGTCTCCGACCTGCTCTCGTCCTCGTTCAAGAGTGCGGTCGCTCTCGACGGTGACCCGACCGAGGCCAACGCGGCGCTGAACGGGGTCATGATGGCGTCGCTCGCCGAGGGCGGCTCGCTGAGCAACATCGGCCCCGGCGTCAGCTTCTTCAAGCAGCTGAACTCGGATGGGAACTTCGTGCCGGTGACGGCCACCGCGGCGACCATCGACAACGGCACCACCCCGGTGGTCTTCGACTGGGACTACCTGAACTCCGCAAGCGTGGTGAACCTTCCCAGCTGGAAGGTGTTCGTCCCCTCCAGCGCGGTGCTGGGCGGCTACTACGCCCAGGCGATCACCAAGTGTTCCCCCCACCCCGCGGCGGCGCGGCTGTGGGAGGAGTACCTCTACTCGACGACCGGACAGAACCTCTGGCTCCAGGGCGGCGCGCGCCCCGTCGAGATGTCGGCGATGCAGGCGAACGGAACGATCAACCAGACCTACGCAGCGGCGCTGCCCGCGGTGAGCGGGACGCCCGTGACCCTGGATCAGAGCGAGGCCTCGTCGGCCGCCTCCTACCTGGCCAGCAACTGGTCAGCGGCCGTCGGCAGTTGACGGCAGCCGTCACCACCGACAGCGCAAATGTGAGGCGCCCCCTGGGGGGGCGCCTCCGCATTTCCACCGCCTGGTTCGGAGCCGCCCCGTTCCTCGTCTACACGGCGGCCTTCCTGTTCCTCCCCACCGTGCTGGTGGCGGTGGGTGCCTTCAGCGGCCCCAGTGGGCCGACCTTCGCCAACCTCGCCCAGCTCACCCAGCCGTACATCGTCAGCGCCTTCGAGGCCAGCCTGGTGCTGTCGGCGGTGAGCTCCGCCATCGGTGCGGTGGTCGGCGCGGTACTGGCCTACGCGGTGGCGAGCGGCCCGCCCGACGGTGTCATGCGGCGGATCGTGACCGCTCTCTGCGGGGTGCTCTCCCAGTTCGGTGGCGTCACCCTTGCCTTCGCCTTCATCGCGACGATCGGGACCGAGGGCTTCATCGTCGTCTGGCTGCAGCAGCACGGCATCGACTTCTATCCCAAGGGGGTCTGGCTCTACTCGCTCACCGGGCTCACCCTCATCTACGTCTATTTCCAGATCCCCCTCATGGTGGTCGTGTTCATGCCGGCCCTGGACGGGATCCGTCCCCAATGGCGGGAGGCGACCGAGACGCTGGGCGGCTCCACCTGGAGCTACTGGAGGCATGTGGCCGGGCCCCTGCTGCTGCCCGGTTTCCTGGGCTGCTGGCTGCTCCTCTTCGCCAACGCCTTCTCCGCCTACGCGACCGCCGCGGCGCTGCTCGACATCGGAGGGGTCATCGTTCCCTTGCAGATCAGCCGGGCGCTGAGCAGCGAGGTCGGTCTCAACCAGGCCAACCTCGCCGCCGCACTCGCCCTGGGGATGATCGCCGTCGTCGCCGTGATCACCGTGCTCTACTCGCGGCTGCAGCGGCGCACCGCGCGGTGGTTGCCGTGATCGCGGCACGGTCGGGGCAGCGATGAACCGCCGCCGCCGGCGCCGGCTCGCCATCTTCAGCGCCGTGGTGTACGTGGTGCTGGGCCTCTTCTTCCTCATTCCCATCGCGGCCATGATCGAGTTCGCCACCCGCGGGGTGGCCCTCGGCAGCCCGCGGACGCTCAGCGCGTTCACCAGCATCAGCGCCGACCCGGAGCTGGTGGGGGCGATCGCGGCGTCGCTGGAGCTGGCGCTGATCGTCTCGGTGGGGGTGCTGGCGCTGCTGCTCCCGACCATGATCTGGGCCCGTCTTCGCCTGGCCCGACTGGTCCGCCCCCTCGAGCTGATCTGCCTGACGCCGCTCACCATCCCCGCGATCGTCCTGGTGGTCGGCTTCGCCCCCATCTACCGATGGCTGGAGATCAACTTCAGCGACTCGATACTGATCCTCTCCTTCGCGTACCTGATCCTGGTCCTCCCCTACTGCTACCGGGCCCTGGCGGCCGGCCTTGCCACCGTCGACATCCGCACCCTCTCGGAGGCTGCCCGCAGCCTGGGCGCGGGCTGGGGGACCGTCGTGTATCGGATCATCGTGCCCAACATGTCGAGCGCAGTCTTCAATGCCTGCCTGCTCTGCGTGGCCGTGGTCCTCGGCGAGTTCACCATCGCCAACCTGCTCGACTTCGAGAACCTGCAGGTGGCCATCGCCACCCTGGGCACCTACAGCGCCCAGGAATCGATCGCCCTGGCGGTGCTCTCCCTGCTCTTCGTGTTCGTGTTCCTCTTTGCCCTGACCTTCCTGAGCCGGTTCGCCTCGCGCCGTCGTGGCGCGATGAGGGGATGAGATGAGCGTTGGCGCAAGCGGGCAGATGGGCCCCTCTCAGAGCACGGCGCGGTCGGCGGCCGAGGTGCGTCTGGAGGATCTCTCCCGGCACTACGGATCGACCGTGGCCCTGGACGGGCTCAACCTCACCATCGAGCCCGGTGAGCTGGTCGCCCTGCTCGGCCCGTCGGGGTGCGGCAAGACCACGGCGCTGCGCCTGGTCGCGGGCCTGGAGGACGCCGACGGCGGCCGGGTCGTGATCGCGGGCCGGGACGTGACCCAGCTCCCCACCAGCCGGCGCGACACCGGGATGGTGTTCCAGGCCTATTCGCTCTTTCCGCACATGACCGCCCGGGAGAACGTCGCCTTCGGCCTGCGCATGCGCAGGGTGGCGGCGACCGAGCGCCGCCGGCGCGCCGGCGAGATGCTGGAGCTGGTGGGGTTGGACACCCAGGCGGATCGCTACGCCCACCAGCTCTCGGGCGGCCAGCAGCAGCGGGTCGCGCTGGCCCGGGCGCTCGCCATCCGCCCATCCATCCTGCTCCTCGACGAACCGCTCTCGGCACTGGACGCCCGGGTGCGCAGCCAGCTGCGTGACGAGATCCGCCGGGTGCAGCGCGAGGTCGGGATCACCACCCTGTTCGTCACCCACGACCAGGAGGAGGCGCTCGCCATCGCCGACCGGGTCGGGGTGATGCGCGCCGGCCGCCTCGAGCAGCTGGGCCCGCCCACCACCATCTACTCCCAGCCGGCCACACCGTTCGTGGCCGAGTTCGTCGGCCTCACCAACCGGCTGGCCGGGGTGGTCACGGGCGGAGTGGTCGACGTGCGCGGCGTCCGCCTGCCCCTGATCGCGGCGGCGGAGACCCCCGACGGCCCCGCCGTTGCGCTGGTGCGGCCGGAGGCGGTCTCCCTGGCCGCCGTGGCTCCCAGCTCCAACGGACCGCTCTCCGGGACGGTGATCGCAGTCGCGTTCCTGGGGGCGGTGAGCAGGCTCACCGTCGACCTCGGCGACACCACGGTCCTGGTCCAGATCCCCACCTCCGAGGCCGCCGCGCATCCCGGGGGCTCCCGCGTCCAGGTGGCGCTTCGGCAGGACCCGGTGCTGGTCACCCGCGACCAGGCGCCGGCGCGGCGCTAGGGGGGCGATGGCGCTCACCCACCGCCAGACCCTCGGCGCAGGCGACGTCCTGCGCGAGGGCGGGAGCGCCCCCTTCCGCGCCGTGGGGACCGCGGACGGCGAAGAGCACGCGATCCGCTTGGAGCTGCTGGGCTCGCCTTCCGGCTCCCCTCCTCGCAGGGCGCGGCGGCCGATCGCCTGCGTCGCCCACATGACCGACCTCCACATCGGCGACGTCCAGTCGCCGGTGCGCTTCGAGTTCCTCAACCGCGAGTTCCTCGACCCCCGTTTCGCCGAGCTGGTCCCCGTCCAGCGTCCCCAGGAGGCGCTCACCCCGCACGCGCTGGCCAGCTTGGTCCGCACCCTCAACGGCGGTCTCGCCGGTCCCATCAGCGGGGCCTCGCTGGAGCTGGTCCTCACCGGGGGCGACGCCGTCGACAGCAGCCAGCGCAACGAGATCCGCATGCTGATGGGCCTGCTCGACGGTGGCCGGGTCGAGCCCAACTCGGGGGCTCCCGCCTACGAGGGGGTGCAGTCCGCAAGCTGGCCCGACCAGATCTTCTGGGTGCCCGACGGCAGGCGGGGCGGGCCGGACCTCTTCGCCCGTGAGTACGGCTTCCCGCTCCTCCCCGGACTGCTCGAGCGGGCGCTCCGGCCGTTCGACGCCCCCGGGCTGCGCCCGCCATGGCTCGGCTGCCACGGCAACCACGACACCCTCTGCCAGGGGGTCGGGGTGGTGACCCCGGAGCTCATGGCCGCGATGGTGAGGGGGCGCAAGCCCGTCGCGCTGCCCGCTGGCTTCGACCGCGATGCGGCCCACGACACCTTCGTCGCGCATGCCCAGGTCCTGCTCGCCGGCGCGGCGGTCGAGGTGACGCCCGACGCCGAGCGGCGCCACTCCACCCTGGCGGAGTTCGTCGCCGCCCACGTGCAGGACGGGGAGAGCTGGCGGCACGGGTTCGATGCCGAGAGCGAGCAGGCCGGCACCGCGCGCTGCGTCCACGACACGGGAGCGGTCCGCTACATCGTCCTGGACACCGCCTGTCCGGCCGGCTCCGCCGATCTGTGCATGGACCAGGAGCAGCTGCTCTGGCTGGAGCGGCGGCTCGCCGAGGTCCACTCCTCGTACCGCGCTCCGGACGGGGGCCGGGTGGCCACCGGAGCCGAGGATCGGCTGGTGGTGGTGGTCTCGCATCACGGATCGGAGGTGAGACTGAGCTCGCGGCGCCATGTCGACGGTTCGCTGCCCTCGGAGGGCGGCCGGATCCTCTCCACCCTGCTCCGCTTCGACAACGTGGTGCTCTGGCTCAACGGACACACCCACCGCCACGCGATCCGGGCGCGCTCCGACCCGGCCGGGCAGGGCCCCGGGCTCTGGGAGGTGACCACCGGATCGCTGGTGGACTGGCCCTGCCAGGCCCGGCTGGTGGAGCTGTATGAGGTGGGCGACGGGGTGCTGGGGATCGCCAGCACGATGATCGACCACGACGCCGCTCACCAGGTAGGCGGGGCGCAGACCTCCGCCGAGCTCGCCGCGCTCCACCGCCAGCTTGCCGCCAACCTCCGGTGGGCGGGATTCGGCGCGGGCTCCGAGGGGACGGCTCTGGACCGCAATGCGATCATGCTGAGGCGGATCGGGTTCACGTCCGCCTAGGCCCGCGGGCCCCGCCCGAGGTGCTCCATGGAGGTTGCGCAGATGAAGGCGGTGGTCTACGAGCGGCAGGGCGCGGCGGCGGAGGTGCTGAAGGTCGTCGAGCTGGACCGCCCGGAGCCGGGCCCCGGTGAGGTGCGCGTACGGGTCAGCTTCTCGGGGATCAACCCCACCGACTGGAAGGGGCGGAGCGGTGCCACGCCGCGACCGGTCGACGGCTTCCAGGTCCCCCACCACGACGGGTCGGGGGTGATCGATGCGATCGGACCGGGGGTCGACGAGGGCCGGCTGGGGCAGCGGGTCTGGGTCTGGATGGCCGCTGCCGGGAGCCGCTGGGGCACGGCCGCCGAGTGGACGGTGGTCTCGGACGGCCAGGCCGTCCACCTCCCGGACGGCGTCTCGCTCGAGCTGGGCGCCAGCCTCGGGGTGCCCGCCCTGACGGCTCACCGCTGCCTCCTCGCCGACGGCCCAGTTGACGGTCGCACCGTCCTGGTGGCCGGCGGGGCCGGGGCGGTCGGGCACTTCGCGATCCAGCTCGCCAAGCAACAGGGGGCCCGCGTGGTCACCACCGTGAGCGGCCCCGCCAAGGCAGAGCTGGCCCGCAGCGCGGGCGCCGACCTGGTGGTCAACTACCGGGAGCCGGATGCGCTGGAGCGCATCCGCTCCTTCACGGAGCGCGTCGACCGGGTTGTCGAGGTGAACCTCGCGGCCAACTTCGCCCTCGACCTCGGCCTGGCCGGCGCGGGCACCGTGGTCGCGGTCTACGCCGCCGACGGCACCGATCCGGAGCTCCCCGTGCGCGCCTGCATGACGGCGAACGTCGTGCTGCGCTTCGTCCTCCTCTATGGCGTACCGGTGGTGGATCTCCACGCCGGTGTGGCCGCGGTGAGCGCCGCTCTCGAAGCCGGGGCTCTCACCGAGCTCCCCGTCCAGCGCTTCCCGCTCGAGGAGTGTGGCGCCGCCCAGGACGCGGTCCAGGCGGGCGCCGTGGGCAAGGTGCTACTGGACGTGGGCTGAGGCCGTGCCGCGCCCCTGAACCGTCCGCGTCAGGCTTTCGTAAGACCGGATGGGCGAAGCTGCGACGAGATGTCCGCGGCCTCCCCGTCCCCCTCATGACCACCCCCTCCGACATCGGCGCCCCCGCCACCGCCACCACCCGGCGCTCGCTTCCCGTGCCCCGGCGGTGGGGGCTGAGGCCGGCGGACGTCGTGCTGATCGTCCTCGGCAATGCCGTCCTGATCGTCGCGATGTGGGTCCGCCACGGTCAGTTCCCCAACCTCGGCCACCCCGCGGCGGTGCTCACCGGCGCCGGCGAGATCGCCGCCCTGCTGGGCACGTACAGCGCGCTGGTCCAGGTCGTGCTCATGTCGCGCAGTCCCTGGCTCGACGACCTCTTCGGGATCGACCGGATCGCGGGCTGGCATCGCTGGCTCGGCTTCGCCACCGTGCTCCTGATCTCGGCCCACGTCGTCCTCACCACCGCCGGGTTTGCGATGAGCGACGGTCGATCCTTCTTTGCCCAGACCTGGGTGTTCCTGACCACCTATCCCTACATGCTGATGGCCTACGCCAGCTTCGGCATGTTCCTCGTGATCGCGGTGGTGTCGGTACGGGCGGTGCGCCGGTGGATCTCGCGGCAGACCTGGCACTTCATCCACCTCTACGTCTACCTCGCCATCGCTCTCGCCTTCGCCCACCAACTGGCGGTGGGCAGCGACTTCCTCGGCGACCCTGTTGCGGTCGGATACTGGGTGGCCCTGTACGCGGTCGCGGCCGCCCTGGTGGTGACCTTCCGGCTGGCAATCCCGGCCCGGCTGGCGCTGCGCCACCGCCTACGGGTCCGGAGCGTGGTGATCGAGTCCGCGCACGTCGCCTCCATCTACATCTCCGGACGCTCCCTCGACGCCCTGCCGGTGCGGGCCGGTCAGTTCTTCAAGTTCCGCTTCCTGACCCGCGAGCTGTGGTGGCAGGTGCATCCCTTCTCGCTCTCGGCGGCGCCCAACGGCGAGTACCTGCGCATCACCGTCAAGCAGATGGGCGACTTCACGCGCGCGCTGCGCCACCTGCGGCCGGGCACCGCGGTGATCCTGGAGGGACCGTACGGCATCTTCACCTCGGTGCGCCGGCGGCGGCCACGCGCGCTGCTGATCGCCGGCGGTATCGGGATCACGCCGCTCCGCGCCCTGATCGAGGAGATGCCGCAGCGCAAGGGCTCGCTGGCCCTCCTCTACCGTGCTCACTCCTGGGATGACGTCGTCTTCAGGGACGAGCTCGACCGCCTGGTCGCGGCCCGCGGCGGGGTCATCCACTACATCGTCGGCGGCCGCGGCCGTGAGGTGCACCCCGAACCGTTCGCGCCGCGCTTCCTGGCAGCGTCGGTCCCCGATCTCCGAGACCGCGACGTCTTCGTCTGTGGTCCACGCGATATGGTCGATGCCGTGCTGAGCAGCCTGCGCGCCCTGCGCGTTCCGGCCGCCCAGGTCCACTGCGAACGCTTCGCGTTCCTCGCCTGAGGCCGCCCCCATGCCGATCCGCGCCGCCGTCGCGCTCGCCGCCACCGCCATCGGGGTGATCCTCCTCTTCAGCTTCCGAACCCCCCAGACCGTCCCGCTCATCGCGGCCGCGCCCCCCGCCAGCACGGCCACCGCAAGCCCGGCGTCGACGGCGACCCCCTCGGGCGCGTCGCCCTCCGGAGGCGCCTCGCCCACCCCGACTCCGACGCCCACACCGGCCGCCAACGGCCTGCGTTCGGGCACGTTCACGGGAACGGATGCCGCCAACGGGTACGGCAGCGTTCAGGTCCAGGTGGTGATCGCAGCGGGCACGATCACCAACGTCAGCGTGGTCCGCTACAGCAGCGACGATCCCCAGTCGGCGACGCTCAGCTCGCAAGCGTTCCCCCAGCTCCGCGAGGAGGTGCTGCAGGCGCAGAGTGCAAAGATCGACGCGGTGAGCGGGGCGACCTTCACCAGTGAGAGCTACGCGCAGTCGGTGCAGTCGGCGCTGGACATGGCCCGTGCCTGAGGTCGCCTCCCCACCCCGGTGGGTGCGGGTTGAGGCGGCGATGGGGACCGTGATCACGCTCGACGTCCGGGACCAGAACCCGTCCGCGGACGCGCTGGACGCCGCCATCGCCTGGTTCCACGACGTGGACGCCAGGTTCAGCACCTTCCGGGCCGACAGCGAGATCAGCCGCCTCTCCCGAGGTGAGCTGAACCAGGCTCGCTGCTCCCCCGACGTGCGCGAGGTGCTGGGACTCTGCGCCGAGGTCGAGGGCCGGAGCGGGGGATGCTTCGACATCCACCGCGGCGGGGGGCTCGATCCCACCGGGCTGGTCAAGGGCTGGTCGGCAGAACGCGCCGCGGCGATGCTGGTCGCAGCCGGTGCCCGCAACTTCTTCATCGGCGCGGGCGGCGACGTGCTGACCCGGGGTTGGGCGGCACCGGGCCGGCCCTGGCGGGTGGGGATCCGCCATCCCGAGGACGCGTCGCGGATGGCGGCGGTCCTGGAGGCCTCCAGCCTGGCCGTCGCCACCAGCGGCGCCTACGAGCGCGGCGCCCACATCGTCGACACGCGCACCGGCCGAGCCCCCACCGGGCTGCTGAGCATGACCGTTGCCGGTCCCAGCCTCAGCTACGCCGATGCCTTCGCCACCGCCGCCTTCGTCATGGGCCGGGCCGGGCTGGAGTGGGTGGAGGGGATCGACGGCTACGCGGCGATGGCGATCACCGCGGATCACCGGATGGTCTGGACGGCGGGCATGGACGCCCTGCTCGCCGCCCGCGAGACCCTCCCGGCGTGACATCCCGCGCCACGTTCTCGATGTCCGCGCGACAGCGGCGCCGGCACATCGCATGCCATTCGCCGCGCCTGGCGCGTTGAGGATCCCGCCCCTATACTCGCCGTGACGGTACCCAGGGGCTCTCACACTCGGGAGCGGTGACCCGCGGTCGTCGCCCCCCACCCTCCTCGCCCTGACGGTGGCGCGGCAGAAGCCCGGGAAGTGGGGGGCGCGAGGGACCGTGTTGATCTGGCCTCACCTGGCGGAACGGGCCTGATGTCGACGCGCAAGCAGGTCCTCCTGCTCGCCCTGTGGGCGGCGTTCCTCGCCCTCGTCGTCGTGGTCTACGTCGGCGTCAGGGACCAGCCACCCGCACCACCCCAGACCAACCTGGGCACCCTCTCCCAGGCGGTGGTCAACACCACGACCGGCGCCGGCGCACCCCAGGATCGGATCGCTCTCGACCCCGCCCACCAGGCGATCGTCTCCCCCGACTCGGTGACCTGGTGGGACGACGCCGGCGGTGAGCACCAGACGTCGAACGCGGACCAGGACCTGGTCGTGGGCATGTTCGACACCGACGGCTTCCACAACTTCACGACCGAGGGCGGGGTTCCTCTCACCACCCTGCTGCTCGTGCTGGTGCCGACGCTCATCATCGTGATGGTCATCGTCATCCTCTACTGGCGTCCGGGTGGGGGCGGCCCGGTGGGGCTGCTGCGCTCGCGGTCGCGGCCGCTCGCCGGCAACCGGCCGCTCTGCGGCTTTGCGGACGTGGCCGGCTGCGATGACGCCAAGCTGGAGATGGGTGAGCTGGTCGCCTTCCTGCGCGACCCGGACCGCTATCGCGAGCTGGGTGCGCGCGTCCCCAAGGGCGTCCTGCTGGTCGGCCCCCCGGGTACCGGCAAGACGCTGCTGGCGCGGGCTGTGGCGGGGGAGGCGGACTGCGCCTTCCTCTCGGTGTCGGGATCGGAGTTCGTCGAGATGTTCGTGGGGGTGGGCGCGGCCCGCGTGCGCGACCTCTTCAAGAGGGCGCGCCGGTCGGCCCCCTGCATCGTCTTCGTGGATGAGATCGACGCCGTGGGGAGGCGGCGCGGCGGTTCCGGCGTCAACCTCGGCCACGAGGAGCGGGAGCAGACCCTCAACCAGCTCCTGGTCGAGCTGGACGGCTTCGACCAGGGGGCGCGGATCGTCGTCATCGGCGCGACCAACCGCCCCGACGTCCTCGACGAGGCGCTGCTCCGGCCGGGACGATTCGACCGCCGGGTGACCATCGAGGCACCCGACGTCAGCGGCCGGGCGGCGATCCTCGCCGTGCACGCCGCCGGGAAGCCGCTGGCGGCCGACGCCGACCTGGCTCTCGTGGCCCGCCGGACCGCGGGCTTCACCGGCGCTGACCTGGCCAACCTGGTCAACGAGGCGGCCCTCCTGGCGGCCCGCGAACGGCGGTCATGGATCGCCATGGGGGACCTCGAGGCCGCGGTCGACCGGGTGCTCACCGGTCCCGAGCGCAGAGGGCGGCTGCTCAGCCTCGACGAGCGGCGCACCATCGCGTACCACGAGATGGGGCACGCCCTCGTCCTCACCTCTCTCCCCGGCACCGACCCGGTGCGCCGGGTCAGCATCATCGGGCGGGGGCGCTCGCTGGGCTGGACCCTGACCGTCCCCGACGACGACCGTGCCCTGGGCCGGAAGTCGCAGCTCAAGGACCGGCTCGCCGGCCTGATGGGCGGGAGGGTCGCCGAGGAGATCGTCCTCGGCGCCGACGACATCACCACCGGGGGCGCGGACGACCTCCTCAAGGCCACCCAGCTCGCCCGCCAGATGGTCACCGAGCTGGGCATGTCCGGGCTCGGGGTGCGCGTGGTGGAGGGAGGCGAGGCGGGGCTGGGGCCGACCCACTCCGACGAGCTGGGCCGCCGCGTCGACGCCGAGGTCGACCGGCTCCTCGACGAGGCGCTGGGCCGGGCCCGGGCGATCCTCAGCGCGCGCCGCGACCTGCTCGACGTGCTGGCCGCGCGCCTCCTGGAGGTGGAGACGTTGACGGGAGCGGAGCTGGCCGAGATCGTCGCCTCCCAGGCGATCGAGCTGCGCGGGGTCGTGGCGTCAGGGTCCCCCCGGCCGGCGACCGAGCCGGCGCTCTCCCCGCCGCCACGCCGGCCAGCGAGCCTCAGGTCCCGCGTGACACCCTCCCCCGCGCGGCAGCCTGCGCCGGCCGCCGGCCCGCCGCCCTGGTTGCGCAGCCTGCTCCGAGCGGCCGCGGTCACCCTGGGAGGCAGGCCGGACCCGGCGGTAGCTCCGGCCGGCCGGCGGGGCCCGCGAGGTGGGGTGCCCGGCCCAGGGGCTTGACACCCTCGCAGGAAGTTATCAAGATGTTGTGGCAGTAGCCGGTCCGACCCACTACATCTTGAACCCGGCTAGCGCCTTCTCCTTCGCCGGAGGCCCGTCCCAGCGGGGTCGGGCCTCCCCCTTTCTCCGGGGTCCCGCGGCCGGGGCAGCGGCTAGCGGGTCCAGACCGGCGCCGAGCCGTCGAGATCCAGCTCGCGGGTGATCTGCCGCGGCGGCGACGGGTTAGGGGTCGGCTCCGCCTGCGCAGAGGGGGTCAGGGTGGGCGCCGGTGTCGGAGAGGGGCTGTGGGTCGTCCCCGCCTTCGCCGAGGTGGTGGGAGGCGGAGCGGGCGTCGGAGAGGGGGCGGGGGGGGCCGCGTTCTTGATGTACCACAGCTCCATGTAGCCGTCGCCGGCCTCGGGGGCCTCGTAGAGGAGGCCGGTCCCGTCCGGTGACCAGGCCGGCGAGGCCGCCAGCGTCCCGGTCACCAGCCGGTCCAGGGGGCCGATGGTGTCGGTCGCGGCGTCGAAGCTGGCCACCACCAGGTCGGATTCGGTGCTGCTCGGTTGCCCGTCCGCGACCGGGGTGCAGATCATGGCGATCTCGGTCTCGGAGGCGTTGAGGGCCGGCTGGGCGCAGTCGTCCTGCGGCTGGGTCAGCGCGGTGCCATCGGATCCGTAGGTGTTGTAGAGGGGCTTGGGGTTGAGCCGGATCTGGCTGACCTCGCTGCCCGGGACGGCACCGGCCAGCGGCGTGGACAGCTCACCGGTGTCGCCGTAGGCGTCCTCGTAGTCGACGTAGATGAGGCCGCCGCCGCTGAGCGGCAGCGGGGAGACGCCTCCGCCCGTGTAGTAGTTGGCCCAGCTCTCCTGGGTGATGCCGGTCCGGTGCTCCACGGCGCTGCGGCTGATCTGCGTCCCGAGCGTCGTCTCCCAGATCGAGAGGTCCACCTGGTAGCAGCATTCGCTGGGATCGTCGACGTTCCCCTTGGGCCAGTCATAGCTGAAGTACAGGGTGTTGTCGGGCCCTATCGCCGGGTAGTAGATCCAGTCGTCGTTGCCCAGCTCGGTGGCGGTGACCTGCCCCGAGTCGTGGCTGAGCTGCTCCTCCACCGTGCCGGTCAGGCTGAGCTCGTAGAGGTCGGAGTAGTAGTTGGTGGTGACCTTGACGGCCAGCAGCCCCTTTCCGTCGGGGAGCAGCACCGGCTGGGTCCAGCCCTGGCCCTGCTTCTGAAGCTGGGTGACCTTGGTCCCGGTCAGGGAGTAGAGACCGCCCCCGTCGGCGAAGTAGACGGTCCCGGGGAGGACGAGCTGGCTCGACACGTGAACCTGGGTCGGGTCCTCGGCCGGGCCGTAGCCGGGGCCGTCGCGACTGGCCAGATAGCGGTTGACCCCGACCCCGAAGGCGGCCATGAGGGCCAGCAGCACCACCCAGATGAGCAGCTTGCGCACGCGGCTCACGTCGCCGGGAAGTACTGATGGATCATCGAGAGGATCGCGCCCATGTCGGGGAGGAGCACGTCCTCACCGTTCTCGGTGCCGCTCGTGTACTGGGTGAGGACAAAGTGCTGGATGTTCGCCGAGTCGATGTCCTTGCCCAGGCCGAGCAGCAGTGGGAACTGGGTGAGCGGGACGTCGGTGAGCACCTGACCGCTCAGGGCGCTCGCGATGTCGTTGATGTCGGCGATGGAGAGCTCGGTGAGCTTCTGGCGCAGCGCGACCAGCACCTGCTGCTGGCGCACGGTGCGGCCGATGTCCTCGGAGAGGTCGTCGTGCCGGGAGCGCACGTACTCCAGCGCCTCCACGCCGTCCATGTGCTGCGCCCCGGGGAGCACCGCCACCCGGTCGGCGGCGTAGGGGTTGGTGCTGCCCTCGACGTCGTAGGGGTAGTCGTCGTCCAGCACCGGATGGCTGGCCACGATGTCGATGCCACCGACCTCGTCGATGAGGTTGATGAGACCCTGGAGTCCGATCCAGACGTAATGGTCGACGTGGATCTCGAAGTCCTGCTCGACGGTGGCGATCTCGGCGTCGATGCCGTTGGTGCCGCCATTCGCCTCTCCGAACGCCTCGGAGACCTTGTCATCCCCGAGGAACGCGCCGTCCCCGGCGTAGAGGGGCACGTAGAGGTCGCGGGGGATGGAGAGCATGGTGACGGTCGCCGCCGCCGGATCGACCCGCACCAGGATCATCGACTGGGTGCAGCAGAAGCCGCTGGTGGCGCCGGCGGTCGTGAACTTGCCGTCGTTGTCCGAGCCGAGCAGCAGCACCGTGAAGGCCGCTTCGGACCCGGGGGTGAGCGTCGGCGTGGCGCTGGGGATGGCGGTGGGGCTTCCGGGGATCGCGCTGGGCGCGGTCACCTCGATGGTGTGTCCGGTGGCGCCCACCGCGGCGGTGATCGTCGGCCAGAAGAAGCTGACCGCCCCACCCACCCCGGAGAGCAGGAAGCCGAGGAAGACCGCCGCGATGGTGCGGGCCCGGGGCAGCGGGATCCGATAGCGGGAGACCCGCCGGCGGCGAGAATGCCAGCGAGCCGGGGATGGCGGAGGCGGCTGGTCGTCCGGGGGCGTCGACCGAGGGCGCGACGGGCCCCCGGGGGAGCGACCCTGGCTCATACGATCCGACCTCCGATGGGCGGCGCCAGCACATCCGGCACGGTCGCCGCCGGCCACCACGCGGGGGGCCGCAGTCGCGAACCCCCCCCACCCGTCGGGACCGGACGCCGCTCCCCACCGGCCGGACCCCCGACAGGCGGGATGATACCCGCTGGGACGCGCAGATCGCCGGGGCCAACTCGACGAGCGGGGGGAGGCTTCCGTGTACCGTCGTCAGGCCATGCGACGGGAGCGCATCGCCACGGACCAGGCGTTCTTCGCCGAGCGGATCGCCGGCCGGGCCTCGGGCCGGCGGCGGAGCATCGAACGAGCTCGCGCCCTCGCGCCCCACCTGGGGATCGACCTCGCCGCCTGGCGGGCTCACCCAGAGCGGGTCGTGGTCGTCGTCGGATCGAAGGGGAAGGGCACCGCGGCCACATTCGCCTCGGCGGGTCTCGCCGCCGCCGGCCGGCGCGTGGGAACCCTGACCAGCCCGGGGCTGCGCAGCAACCGGGAGCGGATCAGGGTGGACGGGAGGGCCATCTCCCTGCCCGCGTACGAGGCGTTGGTCGACGAGGTGTCACGCGTGCTGGGTCGGGTGTCGGGCATCCTCCCCGACGACGGCTACCTCTCTCCAACTGGCCTGTTCACGCTCTGCGCACTGCGCCATTTCGACAGCAGTGAGTGCGATGCGGTGGTGCTGGAGGCGGGCATGGGCGGGGCGTCGGACGAGGTGTCGCTGGTCGCGCCCGGGGTCGTGGTGGTCACACCGGTGCTCGGCGAGCACCTCGGCGTGCTGGGGGACACCGTCGCCGCCATCGCGGCGGAGAAGGCGGGGGTCATCACGGCGGGCACTCGCGACGTCGTCTCCGCACCCCAGGACGATCCTGGTGCCGCTGTCGCGATCCAGGCTGCGGCCGCGGCTCACGGATCCCGGTATCACGAGGGCGGCGCGCAGGCAGCCGCGGAGAGCTGGGTGCCGCCCCCCGGCCTGGGCACGATCAGCGCCCGGCTGGGCGTGGAGGCGGCGGTCCGCCTGCTCGCACTGGCCGGCTCGTCGGGGCCGCCCGCCGCGTCGCTGGAGGCGACGCTGCGCAGCATCCGCCTTCCCGGCCGGCTGAGCCGGCACCGGCGGGGTCAACAGGAGTGGGTCGTCGACTGCGCCACCAACCCGGTGGCGATCGCCGCGGCCCTCGATGGGGCGGCCGTCGTCTTCGGGGTGCCCACCGCCGTGCTCACCTTCATCCCCCGCCAGCGCGACCCGGCACCCCTGCTCGACGCTCTTCGCGGCCAGCCGGTGCGGCTTGTCCCGGGTGGCCGCTCCACCGGCATCCCGGGCGGCGGCGCGGTCATGCGTCTGGACGCCGTCGACCTCGACTCGCTGGGTCCCCGGGTCCTCGCCGTCGGGCCCGTGTACTTCGCCGGCGAGGTGCTGGCCCTCCTCGGCGTGGACTGTGAGGAGAGCTTCAGGGTGCCTGGCTAGCGGGATCCCGCACCATGCCGCCGGTCGCCGTGAGGTGGCTGGTGTCGTCCCAGAGCCAGATCACCGGGTCGTCGCGGTCGTAGCCGAGCACCGACACCGCCGCCGGAGAGAGGGCCAGCCGTTCCGCGGTGAGGACGGGCAGGTCGCACCAGCGGGCCGTGAGGATGCGCAGGAAGTGGCCGTGGGCGAAGAGGGCAACGTCACCGGCCACGGCGCGCACCCGCTCGATGACTCGGTCCGCGCGGCGTCCGACGTCATCGATGGTCTCCCCGCCTACCACCCCGTCCTTCCAGATCGTCCATCCCGGGCGGTCGGCACGGATCTGCTCGGCGGTGCGCCCCTCGTAGCTCCCGTAGTCCCACTCCTGGGTGTCGGGGTCGATGTGCGCGGCGGAGATGTAGCCCGCGAGCTCGCAGGTGCGCCGGGCGCGCTGGAGGGGGCTGCAGAGCACCTCGGCGAACGTCCACCCGCGCAGCCGGTCCGGGAGCCGCTCCGCCTGCTTCACGCCCTCCGGGTCGAGCGGGATGTCGGAGCGGCCGGTCTGCTGGCCGCTCCGGCTCCACGCGGTCTCTCCGTGCCGGACGAGGACCACCCTCTGGGTCCGGCCCGCGGGCGGGCTGCCGGTCATTCGCGGCTCAGGCGCGCCCGCCCAGCCGGCGGCGCCCGGGGCGGCGGGTGAAGAGGCTGACCACGCAGAGCAGGATCACCGCGCCCAGGAAGGCGACCACCACGTCCTCGACGAATCCGGCGAGCCCTCCGGCGGCGAGCAGCGAAGGATCGAGCTGATGGACGATCAGCCCCCCGAGGATGGCCCCGGCCAGGCCCACCACGATGTCCAGCAGGCAGCCCAGGCCCTTGCCCTGCACCAGCCGGCCGGCCAGCGCCCCGGCGATCAGGCCGATGACCAGCCAGGTGAGCAGAGCGTGGACGGGGACAGCGACCACCCCGGCCCAGACCGCCACCGCGAGCACCACCAGGGCGGCGACCAGGATCAGCTCGGGCACGCGCATACCGTACCGTGCCGGGCCGGGGCGGCGCCCACCTCAGGCCACGGCCGCCCTCACCTCCCGGGCGATCTCGGGCCAGGGGGTGCCCGGCGCCACCGCATACGGCATCAGGCGCGTGGCCCGGCCCCGGTAGCGGGCCACGAGGGCGGCGGCGAGACCATCCCACGGTGCGCTGGTGCAGACCGCGTCCAGGAGCACGTCGTCGACCAGCGCCGGCATCTCCGACCACGCCCCGCCGGCGCTCAGCCGGTGGAGGCGGTCGGCGATCTCGGCCCTCCCCTCCAGCTCCAGCACGCGCCGGTAGCTGGGGGTGGAGGCGTAGAAGGCGACCTGGGCGCGAATCGCCTCACGTGACGCCGCCACCTCGGCCGCGGTCCTGCCGGTGGCGATCATCGCGGGCAGGGTCACGTCGATCGCAGCGGGATCGCGACCCGCGGCGAGGGCCGCCGCCCCGATCGTGGGCAGGACCACCTGGTCGAGGTGACGCTCGGTGTGGAGTGGATGGACATGGACGCCGTCGGCCTCCGCCCCGGCGACCCGGAGCATCGCTTCGGTGACCGCGGCGAGGTGGATCGGGGGCGGCGGCACGTCGAGCGGGCCGGGGTTGAAGAAAGGGGGCAGCAGCGTGTGGGTGTAGTACTCGCCGTGGTGGTCGAGGCGCTCCCCCGTCTGGAAGCTGGACCAGATCGCCCGGATGGCCTGGATCAGATCGCGCATCCGGCCCGCCGGGCGATCACCGGCGACCGAGTAGCGGCGCTCGTTGTGGGCGCGGACCTGGGCCCCCAGGCCGAGCACGAAGCGGCCGCTCGAGAGTCGCTGCAGGTCCCAGGCCACCTGGGCATGCACCATCGGGCTGCGCGGGAAGGCAACCGCGATCCCCGTGCCGAGGGTGATGCGCCAGGTGGCCAGGGCCGCCGGCAGGAGCGGCAGGAAGGGGTCGTGCCCGGCCTCCTGCGACCAGATCCCGTCCAGGCCGTCCGCCTCCGCCTGGACGGCGAACCCGGCGGGGTCGGCGCTCACGAAGCCGAGCGGGAGGTCGAAGCGCACCGCGCCGATTATCGGGTGCCGGCCCGCCGGCCGCCCGCCCGACCAGGCGACCCCTTGGGGTGGCGGGCCTGGGCGGCCGCGCCACCCCCCACCCCTGGGTCGACAGCGCCCCCCCACGGGGCGTCATCCCGGCGGACGCTCTCAGAAGGGCGAGCCGCTGGCTCAGATGGTAGCTGTGAGCCGTGCGGCCTGTACAGCGCGTTTGCACAACGTGAAGCGACGTCGCGATCGACCCATGGGTTGTGGTGCGTGCTGCAGTTCCGTGATCCAGCCGTGGCCGGAGCGCGAGCAGCCGCGGTCAGCTCGGCTCGGGGGCCTCCGGCTCGGCGGCGACCGGCTCGGCCTCGGCAGCGGCGGGAGCCACCTCCTCGGTGACGACCCGGAGCGGGGCCACCTTCACCACCACGTCCTCGGGATCCAGATGCCCGGCCAGGCTCACGCCCTCGGGGAGCACCACGTCGCGGACCCGCACGGCGCTGTCCACCTCCTCCAGCCCGCTCACGTCGACGGTCAGGTGGTCCGGCAGGTTGCCGGGCAGCGCCTCGACCCGGAGGGTGACCATGACCTGCTGCAGCGAGCCGATCTTGAGCTGGGTCACCGCCGGAGCCTCGCCCACGGTCCGGACCGGAACGTCCACCGCCAGCCGCTCGCGGAGGTTGACGGCGAAGAAGTCGGCGTGCAGCGGCTTCGCGGTCCGGGGGTCGATCTGGAAATCCTGGAAGAGCACCTTGCGCGGACCGGCGCCGTCGATGCTCAGGTCGATGAGGTGGGTGCGCCCGGCGCGATGCCACACGCGGACCAGCGCCCCGACCTCGGCGGAGATCGCCTCGGCGGGCAGATCCTGGCCATAGAGGACCGCCGGCACCTGGCCGTGCCGGCGCATGGCGTGGACGTGGCGTCCGCGTTCGGAGCGGGAGTGCGCGCTGAGGGTGAGATCGGCCACGAGGCCAGGACTCTAACCGGTCAGACCTCTCCCGCGTCCCCCGCCAGCTCCTGGGCGCGGGACGCCACCGCCGCGGCCAGAGTGGCGGCCCGGTGAACATGGGGGACCGCCGCCCTCCAGGCGGAGTCGATCCCGGCGCTGCCGAGCCGGGCCCCGGCCAGAGCCCCGGCCAGGCTGAGCGACGCTCTCCGCCCCGGCCCCGCCGCAGCGGCGATGGCCGCCTCCACCTGATCGGCGTCGAGCGCGCCCGCGATCGCCAGCTGGAGAGCGGCACCGGCGTCGTCGTCGCCCGTCGCAGGCGGAGCCGCTCCACCGATCCGGAGCCGTTCGAGAAGGGCGAACGGGGCGTCTTCGAGCAGGGATTGATACACGCGCACCACCGCCGTGGCCATGTCGAAGCGGGTGAGGTCCGCGATCAGCATGGCCGCGGCCATGGCCGCCACCGCAGTGCCCTCGTCGGCACCGGCCAGGGCGGCCACCCGGTAGGCGTCGCGGCGCAACCGAGGGCGGTCAAGCGGTGCCAGCAGCCCATAGGGGAGCGCACGCAGGAGCAGTCCAGCCGGCCCCGCCTGGGAGGATCCGGCGAGCCCGCGACGCCGGAGGTCATCGGCATCGAAGCCGCCCACCGTGGCGATGGAGTCGGCCACCTCCAGGAGGTCGCCGGCCGCCGCCGGAGCCTGGGCGGCCCGCTCCCCGGCCAGGGCACCCAGGAATGCGGCTTCGATGCGCTGACCACCGGCGCCCACCGGGCCGGCGGGGGGATCGAGGGCAGGCGTCGAGCCCCGGACCGCCTCATCGCCGTTCATGCGCGAAAGGTATCCTGTCCAGCCATGGCAACGCTGGACCAGCAGCGCAGCGCGAGCTCACCGCTCCTCACCGCCCTGCTCCGCGGGGTGTCGCTGGCGCGCGGCGAACGCCATCCCCTGGCGCCCGCGGCCGTCCGTGTGGAGCGCACCCGAGCCCGGCGGGGCGGCGAGGCCGCCGACCAGACGGCGGTCACGGTGTGGTTGGGCGAGGGACCACCGCTGCCCTCTCCGGGGCTGACCCGCTCACCCTGGAGGGTTGCGGCCGGCGTCGGCATCACCCTGGTCGGGGCCGCGGCCGTCGCCGCCGCGTCCACCCTCGCCGCCCAGCGCGAGCAGGAGCGGCGGTTGCTGGCGGCGCGCCCGGTGGACCCGGTCTCCACCCTGACCGAACGCCGCGCAGCCGGCGGCTGACCCGGCCCCGCTCAGGACCGCAACCAGCCCAGAAGCTCGAAACCGGAGCTGCGCTGCCGGGGCGCCAGCTCGCTGAGGGAGACGCCGTCGGTCACCAGCACCGCCCGTGACACCGGGTTCATCGCCCCGCGCCAGGCCCGAACCACGCGCATCCGGAAGTGGTCCGCGGAGGGGAGGCCGGCGGGCAGGGCGAGCACCTGGGAGCGGTCCGGCACCGCCAGCAGGACCTCACCGCCCGACCGCTCGGCGAACGCGGCGAGGATCTCCGGAACCAGCAGGACGCTGCCCTGGAAGAGGGTGTCGCTGCCGAGCCGCCAACCGTCCGCGGGGATGCGGGCGGCGGCGCGGATCCGCTCCGGGAGCGAGGCAAATCGTGCCGCGGTGTTGGCATCGGCACGGGCGCGGGCGACCGCCTCGTCGAGACCCGCCGCCTCCAGGTCGCGGACGGGAACGCCGCGCATCAGGGAGCCGGGCAGCGTCTCGGCGATGAAGGCGACCATGGCCGCGCCGACGGGGCGGGTCACCAGCTCTGCGGAGCGGGTCAGCTCGTCCAGGTAGCCGGTGCCGCGCACGCACCAGAGCAGGCGTGCGGGGCCGACCTCGATTCCCGTGCGCGGGCTGAGCTGGCGCTCCGCCCCCCGCACGTACTCGGCGATCAGCTCCGCGCTGCGGGCCGGCTCGCGCTGGCAGGCGTGGTGCACCGGTCCCAGGGGCAGGCTGACGTCGACGCCGCCACCCCGCAGGCGCACCGCGAACGCCGCAGCGTCGACGGCCACCTCGACGCCGGGATAGCGGGAGCGCAGCTGGAGCCGGATGCGCTCGGCGAACGCCTCACGCCCGGCCGGGTCGGCCATCCGATCAGTCTGCCGCAGGTGGAGGCTGGGAGGGCGGCGCCTACTCGCTGGTGACGGCCTTGAGCACGTCGACGTGAGAGGCCCGGATCGCCGGGAAGATCGAGGCGAGGATCCCGAAGAGGCCCGCCGCCACCGCGTAGAGGATGAGGTTGTTCCCCGGCACGGCGGTCTGGCTGATGCCGTCGTTGTGGAGTGCGCTGACCATGGCGATGCCCAGCCCCGCGCCCACGGCGAGACCGAGGACGGCGCCGATCAGGGCGATGATCACCGACTCCCAGGCGATCATCTCCCGGGTCTGGCCGCGGGTCATGCCCACCGCGCGCAGCAGTCCCAGCTCACGGGTGCGCTCGAGAACGCTCAGCGCCAGGGTGTTGATGATCCCGACCACGGCGATGATGATGGCCAGCCCGAGCAGGACGTAGATCAGGTTCAGGAAGGTGTTCAGGCCGGCGCTGATCAGGTTCTTGTACTGCGTCTTGGTCAGGCCGCTCAGCTCCGGATATGTCCTCAGGTCGTTGAGCAGCGAGGCGTCGGCGGCGGAGAGCGACACGCCGGCCGCCGGGTTCATGGCGACATCCGAGTCCCGCACCGTGGACAGCTGCGGGTTGAGCGTGCTCAGCGAGACCAGATAGCCGCTGATCAGGGCATCCGGCGTGTAGATGCCCCCGACGGTCATCTCCACCATGTTCCCGTTGGGGAAGGTGACGTCGACCACGCTGCCGACATGGACGTTCTCGGTCGCCGCCTCGGTCGAGTCCACGATCGTGGTGTTCAGGGTGTCGATGCTGGCGGCGGAGCCCGCCGTCATGCTGAAGCTGAAGATGCTGCCCACGTTGCTGGTGTCGAGACCGGTGACACCGGTGGAGATGTCGCCGACCAGCGCGTCGCTGCCGCGGATCTCGGAGATGTCGGCGAGCCGGGGATCACTGCGCAGCGTGGAGGCGACCTGAGGGCTGAAGCCGCCGCTGCCCTCGTCGAGCACCACCAGCTGGGCCTTGACCGTGCCGTCGATGGCCTGGTTGATGCTGGCCTCGAGGGAGTCGGTGATCACCGCCACCGCGGTGACCAGGGCGAGACCGATCATCAGCGCCGCGGCGGTGAGGGCGGTGCGGCGCGGGTTGCGCCGGGCGTTCTCCCCGGCCAGCCGGCCGGGGGCGCCGCGGAAGCGGGCGGGCCACCCCAGCACGGTGGCCACGGGTCGGACCAGCACCGGCGCGAGCAGCGCGGTGCCCAGGAAGATGGCGAGCACCGACAGGCCCAGTGCCTCGAGGCTCGGGCCGGCGGCCGCGCTGGCGGTGAAGAGGATCACCAGCAGCCAGGCGACGCCGCCCAGGAAGAGCAGGAGCCCGAAGCCGATCCGCGTCCGGGGGAGGTCCTGGATCTCGGGCTGGGACTCGCGCAGCGCGGCGACCGGCGCGATTCGGGTCGCCCGCCGGGCGGGGAGTGCGGCCGCGATCACCGTGATGATGGTGCCGACCAGCAGCGACGTGATCAGCGCGTCGGGCTGGACGCTCAGCTTGGTGGACGAGCTGAAGATGTGGATCAGCCCGTCGGCAACCAGGATGCCTAAGAGGAACCCCGCCAGGGACGCGAGCACCCCGGTGAGGGCCGCCTCGGTGATGACCTCGGTGAAGACCTGACCCCGGGTCGCCCCCAGGGCGCGCAGCAGGGCCAGCTCCTGCGTCCTCTGGGCCACCAGGATGCTGAACGTGTTGGCGATCAGGAAGCTGCCGACGAAGACGGCGATGAAGGCGAAGACGAGAAGTGGCGCGCCGATGAACTCGTTGATCTCGGTGACCGCGTTCTGCTCGGTTTGGGACGATGCCTGCGCCCCCGTCTGCACCTGGACCTTGCTCCCGCTCAGCGTGGTCGCGACATCGTCGCGGAGCTGGAGGTCGGTGACCCCGGACGCGGCGCTGACGTCGATGGCGTCGAAGGTGCTGTTGGCCTCCAGGAAGCTCTCGGCGGTGGGCAGGGTGAAGAGGGCGAAGCCCTCACCCGCGATGCTCGTCTGACCGCCCCAGGTCGCGATGCCGCTGATCGTGAAGGTCTCGGCGGCGGAGGCCTCGAAGCTCACCTGCACCTGCTGACCGACCGTGAGATGTGCATCGGTGGCGGTGGCCGCGTTGATGACCACGTCGCCCGAGCTCTGCGGTGCGGTGCCGGACGTCAGCTGGAACTGGGTCAGCTGGGGGTCGGTGACCCAGTTGAGCCCCCGTGCCCCCTCGCGGCTCCCCACCTCCTGGCCGTTGACCAGGAAGGCCACGCCGGTGCGGTCGAGAACGCCGACGGCGTCCGCCACCCCGGAGACGGTCTTCACCTTGGCGAGCACGGACTCGGGAAGCGGCAGGGTGGCGCCCGAGAGCCGGCCCACCGCGGTGGCCGGCGCCGGGCCCTTGACCACGACGGCGACACCCTTGTCGACGTTGCTGAGCACGCCCTGGAAGGTGCTCCGGATGGTGTCGGTGAGGACCAGGGTGCCGGCGACGAAGGTGACCCCGAGGATGATCGCGACGGCGGTGAGGACGAGCCGCAGCTTGTGGCTCAGCAGGCTCCGCAGGCTGACCTTGAGCACGCCCGCCGCGCCCCGTCAGTCGCCGAGGTGGCGCACGACCGCCAGGATGGAGTCGGTGGTGGGGGAGGGCATCTCCTGGACCAGCCGGCCGTCGGCGAGGAAGATCACCCGGTCGGTGTGGGATGCGGCGAAGGCGTCGTGGGTGACCATCACGATGGTCTGGCCGAGGTCGTCGACGGCCTTGCGCAGGAAGGCGAGCAGCTCCCCTCCGGCCTTGGAGTCCAGGTTCCCGGTGGGCTCGTCGGCGAAGATGATCTCGGGGCGGCTGACCAGGGCGCGGGCCGCCGCCACCCGCTGCTGCTGGCCTCCCGACAGCTCGGTCGGCCGGTGGCGGAGGCGGTCGGCCAGGCCGGTCATCTGGATCACGGCGTCGAGCACTGCCTGGTCCGGCTTGCGCCCCGCGATGGTGAGCGGCAGCACGATGTTCTCCATCGCGTTGAGGGTGGGGACAAGGTTGAGGGACTGGAAGATGAAGCCGACCTTCTCGCGGCGGAGCAGGGTGAGCTGGTGGTCGTTCAGACCTCCCAGCTCGTACCCCGCGATGAACACCTGACCCGAGGTCAGGCGGTCCAGCCCGGCGAGGCAGTGGAGGAGCGTCGACTTCCCCGAGCCCGACGCCCCCATGATCGCGGTGAACTGGCGAGCCGCGAAATCGGCGCTGATCCCGTCCAGGGCCCGCACCGCGGTCTCGCCGCGGCCGTACACCTTGACGGCGTCGAGGGCGCGGGCGGCGATCGGGGCCGCGTCCGGGAGAGGTGGAGGGGGCGGGGAGGGAGGGCTGGGCACGGTCTGGGTGAGGCTCATGGCGTGTCAAGGTACCTTACCAAGCGCCCCAGCGTCAAGTTCAGCGCAGCGGTGCGGGTGGCCCGGAGTCCCTCCGCCTCGGCCCCCGGGCCGGGTCCGGCCATGAGCCGATCGTTCCACGGCCGGCTCTCGCACCCGCCCGCGCCGGACACCGTCACAACCGCTCGCCGGCGCGGATCTCGAGAGGCAGGATGCTGCCCGGCGGGCTGAGTGGGCAGCTCCAGCGCGGGTCGTACGAGCAGCTCGGCTGGTATGCGAAGTTGAAGTCCAGGACCAGCTCGGCCGCTCCGCCACCGAGGTCCGCGCCCTTGGAGGTGTCCAGGAGATAGCGGCCGCCGCCGTAGGTCTGGTTGCCGCTGGTGGCATCGCGAAAGGGCACGAGGAGGCCGCCGGCGTAGCCGTCAAGCCAGAACAGGTCGAGACGGCAGCGCAGTCCCCGCAGCGCAAACTCCGCCACGCCGAAGCGGCGCGCCGGGAAGGTCTCGGAGAGGCTCCCCGGCAGCCGGATCTCCAGGGGCTCGGCCTCGACGATCCTGCCCGTGGTGCGGAGGCTGGGATCGTGGTCGAAGTAGCGGGGCAGCTCGTCGCGGCGGCCCGGCGGCAGCGGCGACTGCGGGTGTGAGGCGAACAGCTCGGCACGCGTGTCGCACCACCGCCGCCAGGCCGTCTCCGACCCTCCCTCGGCGCGCAGGGTGGTGTAGAGCTCGGCGATCCGGCGGCGCCAGTCGAGCAGGCTCATCGTCTCGGCGATCGGGGCGGGCACCTCGCTGACGGGCACCTCGGTGACGGGCGCCTCGGTGGCGGGCACCTCAGCCCTCAACGAGGGGACGGCGCCGGGGGGCTGGTGGGCCTCATCGCCACGGGCGCGTCCGCTCACGCGGCGGCGCCGGGCCGGGACCTGACGTAGTCGACGAGCACGTAGTCGCCAAGGCGTTCGGGGCTGATGAAGAACGCCCGCCCGCGGTTGAGCCTCGTCATCTGGTTGACGAACCGCACCAGATGGTGGTTCGACTCGAGCATGAAGGTGTTGATGACGATGTTCTCCTGGGTGCAGCGGCGCACCTCGATGAGGGTCCGGGCGAAGGTCTCGGGCAGGGGTGGGTAGGAGAAGACCGGGCGCCCGTTCTCCATGTGCGCGGTGGGCTCGCCATCGCTGACGATGATCACCTGCTTGTTCTCGGCGTGGCTGCGACCCAGGATCCGGCGGGCCAGCAGGAGCGCGTGCTGCAGGTTGGTGCCGTAGACGTACTCGTTGACCGAGAGCTGGGGCAGCACCCGTGCCGGGATCTCCCTGGCGAGGTCGCTGAATCCGACCACGGTGAGGGCGTCGCGCGGATACTGGCTGCGGATCAGGGAGTCCAGGGCCAGCGCCACCTTCTTGGCGGCGTAGAAGTAGCCGCGCAGCGGCATCGAGCGGCTCATGTCGAGCATCAGCACGGTGGCGCAGCGGGTGAGCGACTCGGAGCGATGGACGGCGAAGTCCGAGGGCGCCAGGCGCGGCACCCGGCGCTCGGCTGGACGCGCACCGGCGGGCTCGTCCCCCGAGCTCGGGGCGAGGCGGGTGCTCTCCGCCTCCCGGCTGATCGCGTTCATCACCGTCGTCTGCACGTCGAGGTCGAAGGGATCGCCGAACTCATAGGACTTGCTGTCGTCGCCCCGCTCCCCGCCGTGCCCGAGGCGGGCCAGGTCGTGCTCGCCGAAGCGATCCCGGCGGAGCCGGGCGAAGAGGTCACCCAGCGCCTTCTCCCCGATCTTGCGCATCCCCCGCGCGGTGAGCTGCATCCCCTCCGGGCTGCGCTCCACCAGCCCTCTCCCCTCCAGCTCCTCGACCAGCCGGCGCATCTCCTCCAGGCTGCGCGCGGCGTCGTCGCCGAGGAGCTGACGGAGCCGCTCCAGCGCGTCCGGGCTGAGCGGCTCGCCGCCCGCCACCGCGCGCAGGTCGCGCTCCGCCTCCTCCATCGACTGGAGGCGGTCCATCAGACCCATCGCCTCCTCGAGGGAGACGTCCTGGCTGCCGAAGAAGCCGTAGCGCCCCCCCAGCCGGCCCCGGGGGGAGAGCTGCTCGAGGCTGCCCGCCAGCTCGGCGAGGGTCCCCTGCAGCTCGGGGTCGTTGAAGACCGAGTCGATCACCGACGTGAGCTCCTGGCGCATCTCCGGGGAGAGCGATTGGAGCAGCGAGTCCATCCGCGACATCTGGCGCATGAGCTGCTCCACGAACTCGTCGAAACCGGCCGGCGCGTTGGGGAACATCTGACCCCAGCGTTGCAGGAAGGCCTCGTAGCTCCGCTGCAGCTCGGCCTCGGGCGCGCCGTCCAGCTTGCGGCGCAGCAGCCGGTTGAGGTCGGCGGCCATCTCCCGGAGCGCGGCCATCTCGGCGCCGGTCATCGCCTGCATGGACTGGGTCATCTCCTTGAAGTAGGAGTCGATGACGTTGCTGCGGATCTCCTCGAGCAGGCGCTGGAAGGCCGCCTCGGCGCGGCTGTCCATGAACTCGTAGTCGCGCAGCTCGCGGATCACTCCCCCCGGATCCGGGGGCAGCTCGTCGAGCTGGCGACGGCGCTCCGCCGCCACCCGGTCGAGGAGGCTCCGGCCATCCTCGGGCGCCTGGTCGAGCCGCTCCTGGATGCCCCGCCGCTCCTGGGAGATCACCCGGTCCAGCTTCTCGCGCATGTCCTCGAAGATCCCCTCGAGGTTGAACCGCTCCAGCTGCTTCTGCTGCCGCCGGCGCAGCTTCTCGAGCATCTCCTCCATGCCGGCGAGGCGCTTGCCCTGGGCGTCCCGCCAACCCTGCTCGAGAAGGCGGCGCAGCGCCGACTCGAAGTCCCAGCCGTGGAAGACGTCCTCACTGAGGCGGCCGAACAGCTCGTCGACGTCGGGGCCCAGGGGATCCTGGCTGCCGTCCCAGGCGGAGAAGCGATGGCGAGCAGCCGTCATGGCTCAGCTCTCAGCCCGCGTAGACCGAGGTGCCTTCGAGCGCCGTCTTGTTCAGCCGCTTGCTCAGGTGCAGGCCCTCGAGGACGAACTCCAGGACCGCCGCCATCGCCTGCGGCGAGTCGGGCTCGCCGAGCTTGTCGCGGGCGCGGTCCAGCCCGGGGAGCGCCTCGATCGCCTCCCGGTAGGACTCCGCGGGCAGCAGGGGGCCGACCTCGACGGTGAAGCCGCCGCTGTCGAAACGCTGCACCAGGTCGGCCAGCTCCTGGGTGCTGAAGTGGCGGCGAAAGACGTTGTTGCAGGCGCTGCGCACCACCTTGTCCAGGACCTGATCGTCGTCGGTGTCCTCCCAGGTGTCGAGCTCCACCTTGCCGGCGGTGGAGGGGGGCACCGCGGCGAGGTCGCTGACCCGCACCACCGCCTCTCGCTCCCTGGTTATCAGCGCGCGGCGCAGGGCGCTGCTGACCAGGCTCTCGTAGTTGGCGGTGGTGACCCGCACCGAAACCCCACTGCGCTGGTTGATCTGGGGGTGCCGCCGGGCCAGGTGGGTGATCTCGACGGCGATCTCCTTCATGTGCTGGGGCATGTGGACCGGGACCGGCATGTCCTCGAAGACCACGTGCTCCTGCTCGGCGATCGCGATCTCGTCCTCGACGGTGCGCGGATAGTGGGTGCGCACCTGAGCGCCGAAGCGGTCCTTGAGCGGGGTGATGATGCGGCCGCGGTTGGTGTAGTCCTCGGGGTTGGCGGTGGCCACCACGAAGACGTCGAGGGGCAGCCGGATCCGGAAGCCACGGATCTGGACGTCGCGCTCCTCGATGATGTTGAGCAGCCCCACCTGGATGCGCTCTGCCAGGTCGGGCAGCTCGTTGATGGCGAAGATGCCGCGATTGGTCCGGGGCACCAGCCCGTAGTGGATGACCAGCTCGTCGGAGAGGTAGCGGCCCTCGGCCACCCGGATCGGGTCCACCTCACCGATCAGGTCGGCGATGGAGGTGTCCGGGGTGGCCAGCTTCTCGCCGTAGCGGTCCGCGGCCGCCAGCCAGGCGATCGGCGTCTCGTCGCCACTCTCCGCCACCAGATCGCGGCAGCGCCGGCAGGTGGGAGCGTAGGGGTTGTCGTTGATCTCGCAGCCGGCGATGGCGGGCACCGCCTCGTCGAGCAGGGAGGTGAGGGAGCGCACCAGTCGGGACTTGGCCTGACCGCGCTCGCCGAGCAGCACGATGTCCTGACCGGCGAGGATGGCGTTCTCGAGCTGAGGGATCACCGAGCTCTCGTAGCCGAGGATGCCGGGGAAGAGCTTCTCCCCCGCCTGGAGCTTCCGGATGAGGTTGTGGCGCAGCTCCGACTTGATCGGTTGGACGCGGTACTCGGCACGGCGAAGCTCGCCGAGGGTGTGGGCTTCGGTCACGGCTCCAGCGTACACCGGGTGCCGCCGGCACCCGCCCGGGCGGTGCGAATACTGTTGGCGACATGCCGAGGGCGCCGCGAGGCTTCTCCTCCCTGGCCGTCTCCGCCCTGCTGCTGCTGGCCGGCGGGGCGGTCTCGGCCACCGCCCCGGTGACCGCCGGCCCCACGCCGACACCGAGCCCCGGCGGTGGACCCTCCAGCACCCCTCCGGGGCTGGTGCCCACCGCCTGTGCCGCGGGGGCGCCGGCCTCGGCCCGTTGCGACACGCTCTGGGTCTCCCTGGACTACGCCGACCCATCGATGGGCACCATCCCCACGTCCGTCGTGGTGGTCCCCGCGCGGGACACGGCGGAACGCATCGGCTCGCTGCTGGTGAACCCGGGAGGTCCCGGCGAGTCCGGGGTTCAGTTCGTCGAGGACGACTTCTCCATCTTCGAGACACTCAATGAGCGGTTCGACATCGTCGGGTTCGACCCGCGCGGCACCACCGGCCCGGACGCCGTCGCCTGCGTGGGCACCGACGCCCTCGACCACGACATCGAGCAGGACCCGCTGGTGTCCGGCTCTCCGACCGCGGAGGCCGACCTGATCGCCAGCACGCTGGCGTTCGACGACGGCTGCCGGCTGCACAGCGGCTGGCTGCTCCCCTATCTGGGGAGCGTGAACGCCGCCCGCGACATGGACGCCCTGCGGGCCGCGCTCGGCGACGCCCAGCTGACCTACTTCGGCTTCTCCTATGGGACCGCGCTGGGAGCCACCTACGCCAGCCTCTTCCCCACCCACATCCGGGCCATGGTCCTGGACGGCGACATCGACCCGGCGCTCAGCTACGTGCAGCAGTCGATCCAGCAGGGCGCGAGCTTCGAGGCGAGCTACGAGGAGTTCGTCAGCCAGTGCCAGGCGGAGGCGGGCTGCCCCCTGGGGTCCGACCCCGACGCGGTGATCACCAACCTGCTCGGCCTGCTCGCCACCCACCCCGTGCAGGCACCGGATGGCCAGACGGTGGGTCGCGGTACGGCCATCGACGCCCTGGTCGCGGCCATGTACGACCCGGGGACGTGGAGCGGGGTCTACGCGGCACTGGCCGACGCGGCCAATGGGAACGTGGCGCCTCTTCAGACCCTCGTCGACAGCTACACGGGGCGCGGACCCCAGGGCTACGCCCCGGTCACCAATGCCGAGGTGGCGATCAACTGCGCCGACCACAGCGTGCCCGAGGAGCTCGCCGACTACGACGCGACGGCCCTGTCGGTGGACAGGACGGAGCCGCACTTCGGCCAGGACGAGATCTACTCGGTGCTCACCTGCGCCTACTGGCCGGCCCACGGCCCGGCGCCCGCCCCCCTCGATGTGACCGCGGCGCCGCCCATCCTGCTGGTGGGCGCCACCCACGACCCGGCAACCCCCTATGCCTGGTCGGTCGCCCTCCAGCAGCAGATCTCCGGGTCGGTGCTGCTCACCCGGGACGGCTACGGCCACACCTCGTTCGTCTTCAGCGGCTGCGTCCAGGCCGCGGTCGACGCCTACCTGGATGACCTCACCCTGCCCGCCCCGGGCACGACCTGCGCGAGCTGAGGCGCCCCGGCGAAGCGGCCCGCTCGGCTTGCCAGTGAGCGCCGCTCCCGTTGCGCCTCCGGAAGGGGGGTGATATGATCATGCGCGTCTAACGACGCGGACAGCGTCTGGAGAGCGCGGTCCGCTGACACCAGGAGAGGTGCGGGGGAGGCAGCTCTCAGCAGGGAACGAGCCGCCTACCCGCCTAGGGGAGACCCGATGCCACGTTGGCACACCGCCAACCGCGAAGCCCAGGACGTTCTGGCGACGGCAATGCCGCAGATGGCGCTGGAGCAGCCGCTGACGGCGCTGAGCGCGATGCAGCTCAGCAGCCGCCTGCTCGGCGCCCGCCCCACCGACAAGGAGATCGCGGCCGACGACACGGTCGAGACCGGCTACCAGGTGCTCCGCCGGATGGTCCATTCGCGGCTGGTGGAGGACACCGCCTACCTCGCCGAGACCGACGACCGCGCGGTCCGGGAGCGGCTCGCCGAGCTGGTCAACGAGACCGCCTGCGGGATGGGCACGCCGCTCAGTCTCGCGGAGGGGATGGAGACGGTCACCCGGATCCAGCACGAGCTGCTCGGCTTCGGTCCGCTGGAGCGGCTGCTCGCCGACCCGACGGTCACCGAGGTCATGGTCAACGGCCCCCACGAGATCTGGATCGAGCGCGCCGGCCGCCTGGCGCTGACCCCGCTCCGCTTCGAGACCACCGAGCAGCTGATGCAGGTCATCGACAGGATGGTCAGCCGCGTGGGCCGGCGCATCGACGAGAGCTCGCCGATGGTCGACGCCCGGTTGGAGGACGGCTCGCGGATCCACGTCGTCATCCCGCCCGTCTCCCTCAAGGGGCCGACGCTCACCATCCGCCGCTTCACTCAGACGGGGCTCGAGGTCGACGACCTCATAGAGCACGGGACTGCGTCGGCGGACATGATGGCCTTCCTGCGCGCCAGCGTCCGGGCCCGGCTCAACATCCTGGTGAGCGGTGGCACCGGTGCCGGCAAGACCACCACCCTCAACGTCATCTCCAGCTTCATCCCGGACGACGAGCGGATCGTCACCATCGAGGACGCCGCCGAGCTGAAGCTGCGCCAGCGTCATGTGCTGAGCCTGGAGACGCGGCCGGCCAACGTCGAGGGCCGCGGCCAGATCGTGGTGCGCGACCTCGTGATCAGCTCTCTGCGGATGCGCCCCGACCGGCTGGTGGTGGGAGAGTGCCGGGGCGGTGAGGCGCTGGACATGCTGCAGGCGATGTCCACCGGCCACGACGGGTCGCTGACCACCCTGCACGCCAGCTCTCCCCGCGAGGCGATCTCCCGCCTCGAGACCATGGTGCTGATGGCCGGCACCGAGCTGCCAACCGCCGCCGTCCGCGGCCAGATCGGCTCCGCGATCGACCTCATCGTGCAGCAGGGACGGTTGCGCGACGGCAGCCGGCGCATCCTCAGCATCTCCGAGATCTACGGCGTCGAGAACGGGGAGGTGCAGCTCCAGGAGCTGTTCCGCTTCGAGCAGACCGGGGTGGATGCCGACGGACGCGTCCTGGGCCAGCACGTCGCCTGCGGCCGGGTGCCCCGGCGCACCGCCGACATCCTGGCCTCCGGCGAGGACCTCGACATGCGCATCTTCGTCGCCCCCGAACGCCCCTCTGGGCCCGACCATCCCCGCCGCCGGCTCGCCGACTGGGTGCCCGACACGGTGTCGGCTCCGCTGCCCCTCGCCGACCGCCGGCGCCGGTCGGACTGGCTTCCCGAGGGTGCGCCCAGGATGTCGATCGCGCCCCGCAAGCGCAAGGCGAGCTGAGGCCCGATCGGGCCCGCGGCTGGATCAGGCCGAGCCCGGCGCCCGGGCGGTCGGGCGGGATCGGCCTTGTGCGCAGACCGGTCAGGCCGGCACACCCAGGGCTTCGTCCACGGGTGCGGGCCGCTCAGCACGCGCCGGGCGCAGGTCGCGCAGACGGGCGCGGACCCGGACCTGCCCCTGCCAGCTGTCCCGCTCGAGCGCGAAGCAGGCGTCGATGCGCCGCCCCCGGGGGAGGTGCTCGGTCAGACCGGGCTTGCCGAAGGCGATCGCCTCGACCAGGCCCGGCCCGCCGTCGCGCAGCACCACCCGGACGTGCTGCCCCTCGCTGCCGAAGCTCCGAGCACTCACGACCTCGCAGTCGCGCACGGCGAGCAGGGGCTTGGGGTTGCCGATCCCGCACGGCTCGACGGCCTCCAGCTGATCGCACAGCTCGAGAGTCGCCTGCGCGCAGGTGATGGCGCTGTCCACGTGGAAGACGCGCTGGCGGGGCAGATCCCCGGCCTGCTCGCCGCAGGCCTCGAAGATGAGCTCGCGGAAGTGGTCGATCTCCTCCGCTCGGAGGCTGAACCCCGCCGCCGCGGCGTGGCCGCCGTAGCGGAGCAGGGTGGGGGCGGCGTGGTCGAGGGCGCGAACGATGTGGACGCCGGGCACGGAACGGCCCGAGCCCTTGGCCTCGTGGGGGTCGAGGCAGACCACGAAGGCGGGGACCGCGTACCGCTCCATCAGCTTTCCGGCCACCAGCCCCACGATCCCCATCGGCCACTCCGGGTCGCCGAGGACGATCGCCGGCGCGTCCTCGGGGATCTCGGCGACGCGCTCCTCCGCCTGGCCGAGGGCACGGGCGACGGCCGTCTGGCGGCTCCGGTTCTGCTCGTCGAGCCGGCCGGCCAGGTCGCGGCACTCTGCGGGATCGTCGCTCAGGCAGAGGTCCAGGGCCAGCCGGGCGTCCTCCATCCGACCGGCGGCGTTGATCCGCGGGCCGAGGCCGAAGGCGATGTCGGCGGCCGAGAGTGGCGCGGCCACGCCGGCGGCGCGGGCCAGCGCGGCGAGACCGGGCAGCTCCAGCATCCGCTCCAGGCCCCGCCGGACGATGGTGCGGTTCTCCCCCCGCAGCGGCATCATGTCGGCGATCGTGCCCAGCGCGGCGAGGCCGAGGAACGCCTCCGACTGCCCGGCGGGAACGATCCCCTCGGCCTCCAGGGCGCAGAGCAGCTTCCAGGCAACCCCGGCCCCGGCCAGGCCGTCGAACCCGTACGAGCAGGCGGGCTGCTTGGGATTGATCAGGGCGTCGGCCGGCGCGAGCTGGGCCGGGCCACCGTCGGGGGCGAGCGGCAGGTGGTGGTCGGTCACGACCAGGGCCATCCCCGCGGGCCGGTGGGCGGCCACCTCGACCGAGCTGGTGCCGCAGTCGACGGTCACCACGCAGCGGACCCCCTGAGCGGCGAGCTCCTCGAGAGCCGCGGCGTGCAGGCCGTACCCCTCGGTCATCCGGTTGGGGATATAGGGCAGGACGTCGGCGCCGCCGGCCCGCAGCGCCCGGGTCAGCATGGCGCAGGCGGTCACCCCGTCGGCGTCGTAGTCGCCGTAGACGGCGATGCGCCGGCCCTCACCGACCGCCACCCCCAGGGTGACCACCGCATCGGCCATCCCCTCCAGGCCGAAGGGGTCGAGCAGCTCCATCCCGCCGGCCAGGAAGTCCGCAGCGCTCCGGGCGTCCAGCCCCCGGGCGGCCAGCACCTGGCCGAGCGTGGACGGCTGCCCGGAGAGCGGCACTGCGTCGTTGATCTCCCAGCGGCGGGGTGCGGGCTTCACAGGCTGGCCGACCTACACACGAATGTTCGACCACAGTCTACCGGGGGCTCGCCTCCGGTGGCAAGCCGCCGCCCATGCGCCGGCGACCGCCGGGCCGTCGGCTTCCACTCCGCGCCCACCACCGCCCCGCCCCGGCCGCTGATCGAGCAGGAGCCGCAGCCTTCAGACGGCGGGGGGCGCCACCGCCATCAGCTGGCGCAGCACCATCTGCAGGATCCCGCCGTGGCGGTAGTAACCGAGGTCGGTCTCCGAGTCGAGGCGGACGGTCACCTCGAAGCGGACCTCGCCCCCATCGTCGCGCCGGGCCACCACCGGGAGCTCGCCCCCGGGCCGCACCTCCGCGATGCCGCTGATGGTGAAGCTCTCCCGGCCGTCCAGCCCGAGCGTCTCAGCGCTCTCGCCCTCCCGGAACTGAAGGGGGAGGATGCCCATCCCCACCAGGTTGCTGCGGTGGATCCGCTCGAAGGACCGGGCGATCACCGCTCTCACCCCCTGGAGCAGCGGTCCCTTGGCCGCCCAGTCGCGCGACGACCCCGTTCCGTACTCCCTGCCCGCGATGACGATCAGCGGCGTGCTCTCGGCCGCGTAGCGCATCGCGGCGTCGTAGATGCTCATCACCTCACCGGAACCGAGGTGGGTGGTGTAGCCACCCTCCCTCCCCCCGGCGAGGAGGTTGCGCAGCCGGATGTTGGCGAAGGTTCCCCGGACCATCACCTCGTGATTGCCGCGGCGGGCGCCGTAGGTGTTGAAGTCGCGGACCTCGACGCCGTGCTCGCGCAGGTAGGCGGCCGCCGGGGAGCTGGCGGCGATGCTCCCCGCCGGGGAGATGTGGTCGGTGGTGATCGAGTCGCCGAAGTAGGCGAGCGCCCGGGCGGACCTGATGTCCCTGAGCGGCAGGGGCTCGCTCGTCATCGCGGTGAAGAAGCCGGGCTCGCGCACGTACGTCGATGCCGGATCCCAGTTGAACATCGCCCCGACCGGGGACGGCAGCTGCTGCCAGTGCTCGTCGCCCGCGAAGATGCGCGAGTACTCGCTCTCGAAGAGGTCGCGGCCGACGCCGCGGGTCACCGCGGCGCCGATCTCCTCAGAGGTCGGCCAGATCTCGGAGAGAAACACCGGCCGGCCGTCGGAGCCGGTTCCGATCGGCTCGCTGGTCAGGTCGATGTCCACCGTGCCGGCGAGGGCGAAGGCCACGACGAGCGGCGGTGAGGCCAGGTATGACGCGCGCACCTGCGGGTGGATGCGCCCCTCGAAGTTGCGGTTGCCGCTGAGCACGGCGCAGACGGCGAGCTCCTGGCTCTCCACCTCGGCGGCGACCTCGGCCGGAAGGGGCCCGCTGTTGCCGATGCAGGTGGTGCAGCCGTAACCGACCAGGTCGAAGCCGAGGCCGGCAAGGGGGGCGAGCAGGCCGGCGCGCTCCAGGTAGTCGGTGACCACCCGGGAGCCGGGGGCCAGGCTGGTCTTGACGTAGGACGGGGGCCGCAGCCCCCGCTCCGCCGCCCTGGCGGCGAGCAGGCCGGCCGCGACCATGACCGAGGGGTTCGAGGTGTTGGTGCAGGAGGTGATGGCGGCGATCACCACCGCTCCCCTGGCCAGCTCGCGGGAAGGAGAGCGTTCCGGCGCCGTCCCGGCGGCGCCGGTCCCGTCCGCGGGAGGAGGGTAGACGGCATCGAACGACGGGCGCACCTGGCCGAGAGGGACCCGGTCCTGGGGACGCCGCGGCCCGGCCACCGAGGGTTCGACGGCGGCCAGGTCGAACTCCAGCAGCTCGGTGAACACCGGCGGCTCCGATTGATCCGTGCGGAACAGCCCCTGCTCCTTGCAGTAGCGCTCCACCAGCTCGACGCGGGCGGGGTCGCGCCCCGTGTCGCGCAGGTAGCGCAGCGTCTGCTCGTCGACCGGGAAGAGCGAGGCGGTCGCGCCGAACTCGGGCGACATGTTGGAGAGGGTCGCGCGGTCGGGCACCGGCATCGAGGAGAGGCCGCTCCCACAGAACTCGACGAACTTGTTGACCACGCCGTGGCGGCGGAGCATCTCGGTGAGGGTCAGGACCAGGTCGGTGGCGGTGGTGCCGGCGGGCAGCGCGTTGTGGAAGCGCACCCCGACCACCACCGGCGCGAGCAGGAAGATCGGCTGCCCCAGCATGCAGGCCTCGGCCTCGATGCCACCCACCCCCCAGCCCAGGACGCCGAGGCCGTTGACCATCGGGGTGTGGGAGTCCGCTCCGACGACGGTGTCGGGAAAAGCCGTCCGCACGCCGTCGATCTCGCGGACGGTCACCGTGTCGGCCAGGTACTCGAGGTTGACCTGGTGGACGATGCCCATCCCCGGGGGCACGACCCGGAACCCGTGGAACGCCTGCTGCGCCCAGCGGAGGAGGGTGTAGCGCTCGCTGCTGCGCTCGTACTCGCGCTCGATGTTGCGCCCGTAGGCGTCGGCGCTCCCGAAGGCGTCGACCTGGACGGAGTGGTCGACGACCAGGTCGACCGGGACCAGGGGGTCGATGCGACCGGGGTCACCTCCGGCGCGCTGCACGGCGCTGCGCATGGCGGCGAGGTCGACCACGGCGGGGACGCCGGTGAGGTCCTGGAGCAGCACCCGGCCGGGGACGAAGGGGCGCTCCCGGTCGTGCTCGGCGGGACGGCCGTCCCAGCGCGCCAGGGCGATCACGTCCTCGTCGCTGACGAACGGGTCCCCGGCGTGGCGGAGCACGTTCTCCAGGAGGATCTTCACCGTCATGGGCAGGCGGCTGACGTCGCCCACGCCGCGCTCTGCGAGGGCGTCGAGCCGGTGGTAGGCCAATCCGCCGGGCAGCTCCGCCCGGGCTCCGAAGCGATCCTCCGCCATGGTCAACGCACCTCCACGCCGCCGACGTCCCAGCCAACCCATGGTGCCACTCGGGCCGGGCCATCCCGGCCGCCCGGGGAGCGGTGGAGATAATTATATAGACTAACTATCGAGTTTATGGGGCGTGACAGGGAGCTGCAGTGGGCAGGGTCCACGCGCCGCCGCCGGGGCGGGCCGGGCTCAGCCGACCAGCGGGATGCCGGCCGCGATGAGCACGTATTGGTTGGCCCACACGCCGCCGTGGTTGGTGTTGGGCGTGTACCAGCTCGTGAAGTCGTCCCAGCTCATCTCCTCGCTCGCGCCGGTCCCCGCAGGCGGGCCGGTGGCGACCCCGTAGGCGAGCGGGTCGTCGATGCTCACCGCCACGGGCGGGGCGTCGGCTCCGCCCGGGCCCAGCGTGACGCCGGTGACCAGGACGTAGTGGGTGCCGGCGCCGACCATGACGATCACCGGCTGCTGGAGGACGTCGAGGCTGTAGGAGATGACGGTCCCGGCGGCCTGCACGGTCGGCTGGGGATCGTCACCGATGTCCTCCCAGCCGCTGAAATGGTCGAGGGTCACCGCGACCGCGTAGGGCGACGCGTTCCACTGCGCCAGCGTGTAGCCGTCGTTGTTGGCCAGCTCGTAGTTCCAGAACCGCTCCTGGATCGCGTAGTCGTCGAGACCGGACATGCCGATCCCGTCGGCCTGGAACCACATCTCGATGTCCGCCGGGTCGCACCAGTCACCGGTCTGCTGGGGGTGATAGGTGATGGGGAGCTGAACCTGGGTGAGCTGGACCGAGGGCGGCTCGGCAAGGCCGGGCGTCGGCACCGCCCTGACCACCGGATCGACGACGGGGGAGAGCAGCGTCTCGGGAGCCGCCAGAGCCCGGTCGGCATGCGACGCGAGGCCGGCCTCCCGGCCTGCGGCCGGCCACGAGGCCCCCGCGTCCCACGGCGCCACCAGGGTGATGGCCACGCCCGCGATCGCCGCGGCCGACGCCAGCCCGAGCCTGATGCCGATGCGGCGGTTCATGACCAGACCCTAACGGTGGAGTCTTTCGGCAACATGAGGATTCAGTGAAAATCCGATGAGAGTTCCCTGTGAGCGTACGCGCTGTGTACCCGTTTGACGCGCGGCTCGGATCCGGCTGTCGCCGGACCCCTGACACCGGGGTCAGGACGCTCTAGGCTGCGGCGGTGGCGCAGAAGGCCTCGTAAGCAGCCTTGAGCGCCGGGTAACGCAGGAAGATGATGTGCGCGTACTCCTGCGTGAGCGGCCAGGGTGGCCGCATCAGGTGCATCCCGACCTCCGCGGGAAGATGGTCCGCTTTGCGCCAATTGCAGCGTTTGCACGCGAGCACCACGTTCTCCCAGCTGTCCGGCGCACCGCCGCGCGAGACCGGGATCACGTGGTCCACGGTCAGCTCGGAGGGCACGCCGACGATGCCGCAGTACTGGCAGGTGTTGTCGTCGCGAAGGAGCAGATTGCGTCGATTGGGGCGCAGCACACGCCGCGGGACGTGAATGTTGCGGAGCAGGCGGACGATGACCACGTCTTCGGGGATGCGGCGATCCTGCAGGGCGGCGGCGGCCCGAATCTCGGCATCGGTGTCGAGGAAGGCGACCCGCTCCTTGCTCAGCAGCACGACCAGCCTGCGGTGGCTGATCACGTTCAGCGGCTGTAGTGAGGCATTGAGGAGCAGGACAGCCATCCCGGAAATTCTATGGCCTCAACGAGAGGGAGCGGGGCCCGGGAGGTCCTGGTCGCCGGCCAGCACCCCGGCGAAGAGGTCGCCCACGGCGGCCAGGCGCTCCCAGATCGTGCCGATCGTCCAGCCGTCGGGTCGGAGGCCGCGATCCTCGAGCTCCTCCCAAGCGAGCGGTGTCGAGACCGGAGCGCCGGGCAGCGGCCGGAGCGAGTAGGGGGAGGCGAGCGTCTTGTTGATGATGTTCTGGGTGTAGTCGATCCTGATCCGGCCCGCCCGGCGGCTCACCGCCCACTCCCAGCTGATCCGGTCCGGCTCGACCCGCCCGATCGCCCGGCCGACCTCCTCCACCCAGCCCCGCACCCGCGTGTAGTCGGGGCCCCGCCGCAGCGGCACGTAGACCTGGAGCCCGGTCTGGCCGCTCGTCTTGAGCAGCCCGCGGAGCCCGAGATGATCGAGCGCCGCCCTGACCAGCCTGGCGATGTCGCGCACGTCGTCGAAGCTGGCCGGCTCGAAGGGGTCGAGGTCGAAGACGGCCCAGTCGGGCCGCTCCGGGGCATCGATGCGCGAGTGCCAGGGGTGCAGGTCCACGACCCCTGCGTTGGCCAGCCAGCCGAGCGTGGCCGCCTCCCGGACCACGATCCACCGCTTGCTCCCGGTCTCGCCGTCGAAGAGCCAGGAGTCGATCCACTCCGGGGCGTGGCTGGGCTTGTCCTTGCGCCAGAAGGAGTGGCCGGTCACCCCGTCGGGGAAGACCTGGGTGGAGAGGGGCCGGTCGCGCAGGTACGGGATGAGGTACGGCGACATCCGGACGTAGTAGTCGATCATCTGGCGCTTGGTGATCACCGGATCGGGCCAGATCGGCTTGTCGAGGTTGGTCAGGCGGAGACGCCGGCTCCCGATCTGCCACCAGTCGTCGGGCCGGAGCCGGGGAAGGCTCTCGAGCGCCTCCGCGACCTCGGTGGGGAGCTCCGGGCGCACCTCCGACGCCGCGGGGTCCCGGGCTGGGGCGGCCACCCCCCGGGCCTCCGGCCGGGCCACCGACGAGAGCTCAGCCCCGACCTCAGCCCCGACCTCGGCCACGTCCTCGCGCACGCAGTCGTCGGGCGCCAGGTCCGCGCGGAGGGCGAGGAACGCCGGGTGACGGAGGAGACCGGCCCGCGTCCACCCCGCGTGGCGCACCTCGCAGACGAGCTGTGGCTCGACCCAGGTCACCGGCTCGGCGGGGCGCGGGGGCACGGCGAGCGCCGAAGACGGGCGCCGGAGCGGCTCCATGCGCTGGAGCAGGTCGGCGATCTCGGCCTCCCCCAGGCCGGTGCCGACCTGGCCGCAGTGCTCCCACCCCGAGGGCCCGCGGACGGCGAGCACCAGCGCGCCCAGATGTCCGCGCCTGCCCCGCCCGGCGGTCCAGCCCGCGATGGCGCAGCTCTGGCTGCACCACGCCTTCACCTTGATCCAGTCGGCGCTCCTGCGTCCCGACTGGTACCGGGAGTCGGCGCGCTTGGCGACCATCCCCTCCAGGCCCCTCTCGCGCACCGCGGCGAAGAAGGCTTCGCCGTCCCCCTCGACGTGGTCGGCGTAGAGCAGCGGCCCGGCCGGGCCGATCAGCTCCCGGAGCGTCTTCTTGCGGATGCGCAGCTCGGTGCCGGTGAGGTCGCGCCCGTCGAGGGAGAGCAGGTCGAAGACGGCGAACGTCACCGGGTCGCGCTCGGCCGCGCGGCGGGCCTCCCCCTCGTCCACGATGTTGACCCGAGACTGGAGCCGCTCGAAGTCGGGGCGGCCCTCCGCGTCCAGGATCACGATCTCCGAATCCAGCAGCGCTCGCGGCGAGCGGAGCTGGGCGGGGATGGCGGCAGCCTCCGGGTAGCGCGCGGTCTCGTCCCGGCCGTGCCGGCCCACCACCCGGACCCGCGAGCCGTCGACCGCGACGATTGCCCGGATGCCGTCGTACTTGAGCTCGAAGAGCCAGCCGGCGCGCGAGAAGGGGCGGTCGGCGGCCACCGCCAGCATCGGGGATGGCGGGGGCGGCTCCGCCAGCATCGGGGAGGGCGGCGGCTCGGCTCCCGCCGGGGGCGCCTCGCGCCGGGGGCGGCGCGCCGGCCGGGGGTCACCACCCCCGGCGGCGGCGATCTCCTCGAGGGTGCGCCCGCTCCGCACCGAGCCGTCGTGAGCCGCGGCGTCGTGGCCCGCGACCGCCCACTCGTCCCGCTTCTTGATGAGCAGGAAGTTGTGCTCGTCCTCGGAGCCGGGGCGGCGACCGCCGATCCGGACCAGGGCGAACTCGCCCTTGAGCTTCTCCCCCGCCAGCCGGAACTTGATATCCCCCTTGCGGAGCTGAGCCTCCGGATCCTGGGCGGATTCCCGCATCCACTCGAAGGTCCCGGCATCCCAGAGCTCGACCGTGCCCATGCCGTACCCGGAGGGGATGATCCCCTCGAAGTCGCCGTAGTCCACGGGGTGGTCCTCGGTCTGGACCGCCAGGCGGCGGCTGGCCGGGTCGAGCGACGGGCCCCGCGGCACGGCCCAGGAGAGCAGGACGCCCGCGTGCTCGAGCCGGAAGTCGTAGTGGAGCCGGGTGGCTCGGTGCATCTGGACGCAGAACCGGCGGCCCTCGGGCAGGCGGTCCCACAGCCCGTCGCCCGGCCCGCCCCGCGCCGGAGCGTCTCCACTCGGCTCCGGGGTGCGGGTGAAGTCGCGCTTGCGCCGGTACTCGTCGAGGGCCATCGGCCTAGTGTCTCGGAAGCGGGGCTTGCCCGCCACTCGGGGTGCCCCGGGGAGGGCCGGGAGCTGCCTCCGCACTGGTAGAATTGAATTCGCATTCCACGTCAAACCGGCGTCCGTCCATGCTCGACAGCAGCTCCGGCGGGTCGACGGGATTCGCTCCCCATCGGCTTGGCGTGGCCGCAGGCCACCGCGCTGAGGAACCCCATCTGACCCAGACCACCCCCTCGATAGCCCGCGAGTTCCCCGACGGCGAGGAGCCCGCGTCAGTGAGCAGCCGGCGTGGCAGGAGTGGCGGCCCCGGCAGGGGCGGGGACTCCTACTCCGCGGCCCAGCTCGAGGCGCTCAAGGGCCTCGAGCCGGTGCGCCGCCGACCGGGCATGTACATCGGCTCGACCGACCTGCGCGGCCTGCACCACCTCATCAACGAGATCGTCGACAACTCGATCGACGAGGCCATGGCCGGGTATTGCGACACCATCCTGGTCACCCTGCACCAGGACGGCTCGGTCACGGTGAAGGACAACGGCCGCGGCATCCCGGTGGACATGCATCCCACCGAGAAGAAGGTGGGCCTCGAGATGGTGCTCACCGAGCTCCACGCCGGCGGGAAGTTCGGCGGCGGCGGTTACAAGATCGCGGGCGGGCTGCACGGCGTCGGGGCCTCGGTGGTCAACGCCCTCAGCGAGCGGCTCGTCGCCGAGGTCTACAAGGACGGCAAGACCTATCGCCAGAGCTACCAGCGCGGCCATCCGGAGGGGCCGATGGAGGTGGTCGGGCGCACCTCGGAGCGGGGGACGTCGATCCGCTGGTGGCCCGACCCCCAGGTCTTCCCGGACCGCACCCACGACTGGGAGACGGTTGTCGACCGGCTCCGCGAGCTCGCCTTCCTGACCAAGGGGGTCAGCCTGACCCTGGACGACGAGCACCGCGGCTTCCGCTACACGTTCTACTTCGAAGGTGGGATCCGGGCTTTCGTGGCCTACCTGAACGCCAACCGCAACGTGGTCAACGCCCGGCCGATGTACGTCGAGCGGGAGATCGACGGCAACATCGTCGAGATCGCCGTGCAGTACCAGAACAGCGCCTTCACCGAGCATGTGCTGGCCTACGCCAACAACATCAACACCGAGGAGGGGGGCTCCCACCTCACCGGCTTCCGCTCCGCCCTGACCGCGACCCTGAACAAGTACGCCCGCAAGGCCGGAATCCTCAAGGAGCAGGACCCCAACCTGAGCGGTGACGACGTCCGCGACGGTCTCACCGCGGTGATCAGCGTGAAGCTCCAGGAGCCCCAGTTCGAGGGCCAGACCAAGACCAAGCTGGGCAACAGCGAGGTGGCCGGCCAGGTGTCGACGGTGCTGAGCGACGCACTGATGCAGTACCTGGAGGAGAACCCGCCCGAGGCCAAGCGGATCGTGGAGCAGTCCCTCACCGCGGCGCGCGCGCGCCAGGCCGCGGCCCGCGCCCGTGAGCTGGTGCAGCGCAAGTCGCTGCTCGAGTCGGCGACCCTCCCGGGCAAGCTGGCGGATTGCAGCGAGCGCGACCCCGAGCACTGCGAGCTGTTCATCGTCGAGGGCGACAGCGCGGGCGGCTCCGCCAAGCAGGGCCGTGAGCGCCGCAACCAGGCCATCCTCCCGCTGCGCGGCAAGATCCTCAACGTCGAGAAGGCGCGCGCCGACAAGATCCTCGGCAACGAGGAGATCAAGAACCTGATCACGGCCCTGGGCGCCGGGTTCGGCGACGCCATGAACATCTCCAAGCTCCGCTACCACCGGATCGTGCTGATGGCCGATGCGGATGTCGACGGCGCGCACATCCGCACCCTGCTGCTCACGTTCTTCTGGCGCCACCTCCAGCCGGTGATCCTGGGCGGCTACCTCTACCTCGCCCAGCCTCCGCTCTACAAGCTCAAGAAAGGGAGCGGCAAGCAGGAGCGCACCGAGTACGCGTACAGCGACCCGGAGCGCGACACGAAGTTCAAGGAGATGGGGGGCGGGAAGATCGACGTCCAGCGCTACAAGGGACTCGGCGAGATGAACCCCGAGGAGCTGTGGGAGACGACCATGGACCCGGCCAAGCGGGTTCTGCTCAAGGTCGCGGTCGAGGACGCCCTCAAGGCGGACGACATCTTCGACCGCCTGATGGGCTCGGACGTCGAGCCGCGGCGCCGGTTCATACAGACCCACGCCCGCTCGGTGCGCAACCTGGACGTCTGATGGAGAGGAGCACCACCCCGGCTGCGCCCGGTCCGGCATCCGCCCCCGTGACCGTGGCCGTCGATGCCATGAGCGGGGAGAACGACCCCCAGGCGGCGGTCAGCGGGGCCCTGGACGTGGTGCGGGCCGAGCGGGTGCGGGTGCTCCTGGTGGGCGACCCGGTCCGGCTTCAGGCCGCCTTCGACGACTGGAGGCAGGCTCTCCCCGACCGCGAGAGCCGCTCCGCCGACCTGCTCCGCACTCACGTCGAGATCGTGCCGGCGGCGGCGGTGATCGCCATGGACGAGCATCCCGCGCAGGCCGTCCGCTCGCGGCGGGACGCCAGCGTGGTGGTCGCCACCCGCCTGGTCGCCGACGGCCGGGCTCAGGCGGCGGTCTCCGCCGGCAACAGCGGCGCCACCCTGGCGGCGGCGCTGCTCACCGTCGGCCGCATCCGCGGGGTGGCCCGCCCCGCCATTGGCGCGGCCCTGCCCACCCCCACCGGCTCCTCCTTCCTGCTCGACGTCGGTGCCAACGTCGATTGCAAGCCGCTCTGGCTGCTCCAGTTCGGGATCATGGGTGACATCTACGCGCGCCAGATGATGGGCGTCAGCGAACCGAGGGTGGGCCTGCTCAGCAACGGCGAGGAGGCGGAGAAGGGCTCGGAGCTCACCCAGGAGGCGCACCGGCTGCTGGCAGCCGCCCGGCTTCGTTTCGAGGGCAGCGTCGAGGGCAGCGACCTGCTGACCGGCGGCTGCGACGTCATCGTGACCGATGGCTTCACCGGCAACGTGGCGCTGAAGACGGCGGAGGGAGTCGCGGAGTTCCTCTTCGCGGCCATCTCGCGCGAGGCGCGCGCCTCGCTGACCGGCAAGGTGGGAGGGGCCCTGCTCAAGCCCCGGCTCCGACCCCTGCGCGACCGCGTCGACTACCGCAAGGTCGGCGGGGCGCTGCTCCTCGGGGTCGCCGGCGAGGTGGTCATCGCCCACGGCCGCAGTGACGCCGAGGCCATCGGCAACGCGGTTCGCACGGCCGCGCGCGCCGCCCGCCAGCAGGTCAGCGCGCGGATCGCGGCGGCCCTGGCGGCGCGCACCAAGGACCCCGTACCCGCCGGAGCGCCCGCCGACGGCGGCGAGGAGGCCACCGGGTGAGCGTCTTCCATCCTGGCGACATCCGGCCCGTCGACCTCGAGCAGGAGATGCGCCAGAGCTACCTGGACTACGCGATGAGCGTCATCGTGAGCCGGGCGCTGCCTGACGTGCGCGACGGCCTCAAGCCGGTGCAGCGCCGGATCCTCTACGCCATGCTTCAGGAGGGGATCACGGCCGGCTCCAAGACCAAGAAGGCGGCCGCCATCGTCGGGGAGGTGATGAAGAACTACCACCCCCATGGCGATCAGTCGATCTACGACACCCTGGCCCGTCTGGTCCAGCCCTGGGTGATGCGCTACCCGCTGGTCACCGGCCAGGGCAACTTCGGCTCGGTCGACGGCGACCCCCCGGCGGCACAGCGCTACACCGAGGCCAGGATGTCCGCGGTGGCGATGACCATGGTCGAGGACATCGACAAGGACACGGTCGACATGGTCGAGACCTACCTTGCCGATCCGTCGATCCTCGAGCCCGGCGTGCTCCCGGCGCTGCTCCCCAACCTCCTGGTCAACGGTGCCAGTGGGATAGCGGTCGGCATGGCCACCAACATCCCGCCGCACAATCTAGGCGAGGTGTGCGAGGCGCTGGTGCGGCTCATCGACGACGCGGAGATCAGCACCGAGGACCTGGTGCGCATCATCCCCGGGCCGGACTTCCCGACCGGCGGGATGATCTACGCTCGCGACATCGCCCAGGTCTACGCGACCGGACACGGCCGGGTGGTGATGCGCGCCCAGGTCGAGTTCGAGGAGTCGCGCAGCGGGCGCGAGCAGATCATCGTCCGCGAGCTGCCCTATCAGGTCAACAAGGCGCGCCTGCTGACCAGCATCGCCGAGCTGGTCAACGACAAGAAGATCGAGGGCGTCGCCGACCTGCGCGACGAGTCGGGGCGGACCGAGAGCACCCGCATCGTGATCGAGCTCAAGCCCAGCGCCCGGCCCCACACCGTGCTCAACAACCTCTACAAGCACACCCAGCTCCAGTACACCTTCGGTGCCCTGATGCTGGCGCTGGTCGAGGGCCGGCCCCAGGTCCTCGGCCTCAAGGCGATCCTGCAGCACTTCGTCGACTTCCGCCGCCAGGTGGTGCTCCGGCGCACCCGCTTCCTGCTCGCCCGGGCCAGGGAGCGCGCTCACATCCTGGAGGGGCTGCTCAAATGCCTCGACCACATCGACGAGGTGATCGCCCTCATCCGGGCCGCTCAGGACGAGCGGTCCGCCCAGACCGCCCTGGAGCAGCGCTTCGAGCTGAGCGACCGCCAGTCGAAGGCGATCGTCGACCTCCGCCTGGGCCGGCTGACCCGCCTCGAGTCCGGCAGGATCCGCGAGGAGTACGAGGCCCTGATCAAGGAGATCGCCCGCTTCGAGGACCTCCTCCGCAACCCTCGGCTGGTCGATCAGCTGATCAAGGACGAGCTGGCTGACCTGCGCAAGCGTTTCGCGGACCCCCGCCGCACCGAGATCCGCTACGGCGAGATCGACATGAACGACGAGGACCTCATCCCCAAGGAGAAGGTCTTCGTGACCCTCACCCACCGCGGCTACATCAAGCGGATTCCGCTGGACAGCTACCGGTCCCAGCACCGGGGGGGCCGGGGGGTGGTGGGGGCGAAGCGCTCCACCGAGCAGGACTACGTCGAGCACTCCACGACCGCCTCGACCCACAGCGACATGCTGTTCTTCACCAATCGGGGGAGGGTCTTCCGGCTGCGAACCCACGAGATCCCGGACGTCAAGCGCCAGGCCAAGGGACTCCCGGTCATCAACCTCATCGAGATCGACCAGGGGGAGCGGATCACCGCCCTGATCTCGGTCGACGGCTTCTCCGAGGAGCAGTACCTGGTCATGGTCACCCGTCTCGGCCAGATCAAGAAGACCCCGTCGGCCGCCTACTCCGCGGTGCGCCGCAACGGCCTGATCGCCATCAACCTCCAGGAGGGCGACGAGCTGGACTGGGTGAGGATCTCGACGGGTGGCGACGAGCTGCTGGTGGTCTCCCGCCAGGGCAAGGGGACCCGCTTCTCGGAGAAGGAGGTCCGGCCCATGGGGCGGGACACCATGGGGGTGGGCGCCATCCGGCTGCGGGCCGGCGACGAGGTGGCCGGGTTCGACATCGTCAACCCGCGCGGCCACGTCCTGGTGGTGACCCAGCTCGGCTACGGCAAGCTGACACCTATGCAGGACTACCCGGTCAAGAGCCGCAACATCCAGGGGGTGTACACGGTGGACCAGAACGCCATCCCCAAGATCGGCGAGATCGTGGGGATGCGGGTGGTCGAGGACCTCTCCGAGGAGCTGATGG